>Ga0302251_1000008_pt1 | contig 384850 bp, 384 predicted proteins | sample AAG_RA_Gln_MG_FD_193534 | JGI IMG/M metagenome (GOLD analysis project Ga0302251, IMG submission 193534) | Enriched activated sludge microbial communities from anaerobic digester in WTTP, New Holstein, Wisconsin, United States - AAG_RA_Gln | ecosystem: Engineered > Bioreactor > Anaerobic >... | reverse complement strand
GAGGTCGTACTGTCGATCACCGGAACCAACTTTGAAGATGATGCAGAAGTCACGCTCACGAAGTCCGGGGAGGATGATATCGACGCCAGCGATGTTACGGTCTCCTCCTCGACGAAGATATCGGCAACCTTCGAGATCCCGGACGATGCCAAGGTCGGGTCATGGACCGTTGTGGTCACCAATCCCGGCGACCTGACCGGCAAACTGTCGGCAGCATTCTCGGTTCGTAAGAACGATTAACGTGATGCCGGAAATGGATTCCGGCACCCCCTCCTCTTTGTCCTGAAACAGTGTTTTTCCGGATTTTTCCGAAAGGGATTTGTCCCCGGCTCCTGTATGAAGCCGCTTTTCTCCTGACGCCCGGAGGATCCCTTTTTTCCCCGCCATTATTCCGGCTTCCTGGAGGACTGGGTGTCCCGCCCCGCTGGGGAAAGGGTATTTTTCGATGAGGCAGCTTTTGTGCACCCACCGTTCAGGGAGCTCTCCTTCTCCCGTACAGGGATGTCATGAATCCTGCGAGGGCAAGGATTGCGATAACCGTAATGGCATCCGGCCCGGGCGAATACGTCGGCCTGGCAGTCGGTGTTGCCTTATGTACGGCACCACCCGGTGCCCGTGTCGTTTCGCGGGGGGCTGTCGTTGCGGTTGTTACGCCTGACGTCTTCACTGGTGTCATCAGTGTAGTGGCAGCGGTCGCCGGATCAGCGACAAGATACATCACTGTATCGCCTTTATCCGGCACCGGTATGCCGTTTTCGTCCAGTTCACGGACACTGACAATGATTCTTTCCTGATCCCGGGTATCCGGCGCCGTACCCCGGATTGTCACGATCAGGTTGAGGTCCGCGTCCGCGTAGCTCAGGGTCCCTCCGTCGATCCGGTACTCAGGACCCGTCCTTGCGCCGAGGGGTGTCGTGACCGGGTCGCGGTTCCTGCCGATGTTGACGAGCGTTGCGCTCCATGTCGCGCCGGCCAGCTCCGTCGTCATGAAAAGCGTGTGCCCGGCATCGAAGGTCCGGCCGTCCGCTTCCATCGCAGGATCGAAGCGGACCATGCAGCTGACGGTAACGAGCGATACGGGAGCGACCGTCCCCCCCTCAGGGTTCACGGTCATGTCCTGGACGGTCCAGGCCAGCGCCCCCGGGACAAAGAGAAGGAGGCTGAGGATCGCAAGTACACAGGGGAGGACGGTCCGTATGATCCGGGGATTCCGGGGACGGGCAGGGGAGGTGGTTATGACGGATGGTTCGGGGGCCTGGTTCATTTCACAAACTTCCTGCCTGCGCTGTATGCTTTCCCGGCTACCGCGCCCATACCGTAGTACTCCTTCCGCAGGGCATCGAAGCCGAGCGGCTGGATGGCGGCAAGATCAGGGGTACCATCAGGACCGATGACCCGTTCGTCGACCTTTACGTCAAGGATCCGGCCGATGAACTGGACGTGAGATCCGCAATCAGTACGGCTGATAATACGACATTCGAGCGCGACCGGGAACTCACGGATGAACGGGGCATCCACGAGCGTCGAACGCACGGGGGTTAAGCCGGTTAATGCGAACTTGTCGGCCTCATCCCCCGATACGATACCCAGGAGATCCGTCTCGGCGACGTATTCAACGGGCGGGATGCTGACGGAAAACTCCCGCTTCTCCATCAGGTTGCGGTACGTAGCCCGTGATGGGCGGACCGACACGGCGACAGCGGGAGGGTCCGACGAGCAGATGCCGCCCCACGCTGCGACCATGGCGTCAGGGTTCCCGGCATGGTCGTACGTGCCGATGACGAGGACCGGCATCGGGTAAACGGCCGGCACCGCACCGAGCGATCGTTTCATGCCATAGAGTTCAGGCCCGGACGGGTTAAACGTGATCGTTTCTTCCGGTCATGCCGGGGCTGAGAGCCGGATTTATTTTTAAAAACAGATGCTGCTTCTGAGGGAACTTCAGCACGCGCCGGATAATGCTTTTGTCACGGTTGTGCAGAGGTCCTGCTTTCGGATCGGTTTGAGCATGTACTCGTAGTACATGGCTGCGTACGTCTCCCGTTCGTCGCCAAACTGCGGTTTTCCCGTGATGATGATGACCGGGATATCCTGCGTCTGCGGGTTTTTCTTGATGGATTTCAGGGTCGTCCAGCCGTCCATGGGCTGCATCATGAGGTCAAGCAGGATTACGTCGGGATGGATCACCTGCAGCAGCTTGAGCGCCTGGATGCCGCCTTCCGCCGCAACGGTGGTATGGCCTTCGCTTCCCAGGAAAATCTTGAATACTTCCGCAACATCAGGGTCGTCGTCGACAATCAGGATCGTGGACATATTCCGGGCCACCCGAACACTCGTGAACCAGTATTGGGCGCATCCCCAACATAAGGTTTCTCTGTCGCCCCGTGCAGGAGATGGGGGTCAGAGCCAACAGTACGGGCATTGGCCGGCATCGCCGGGTCACTTCCTCCTTAGGATCGCGCAGCCGGCGATACCTGCCATTATCGCAAGGAGAACCGTTATTCCGGCATTGCCTGCCTGCGTTGCAGACGGGGCAGGTGTCGACGGCAGGAGTGTCAGGGAGATATTCACGGTCTGTCCGGCAGGGACGGAGACTTCCTGTTCCGTGGTCCGGTACCCCTCCTGATGAGCAACGACCGTATGATTCCCGACAGCAATGTCCTGCAGGGTAAGGGGGGATATGCCAGCGTCCCTGCCATCGATCTGGATCCGGGCGGCATTCGGGCTGGTCACGATCCGCACTCCCCCGGTCTGCGGCGCGAGGGTTACATTCATCACCGTTGTGCTGCCGGCCTCTACCGTAACCGATCGTGTCGAAGGCTTGTAGCTGAAGTGCGAGATGGTCACGGTGTAGGGCCCAGGCGAGAGATCCCTCAGGGTAAGAGGGGTCATGCCCCGGTACAGACCGCCGACAACGACCGATGAATTTTCGGGTGTGGCATGGATCTCCAGCGAGCCGGGGACGACCGGCGCAGGGACGCTGATATACGGTCGGGAGAACGTGACCGTGATCGTTGCATAGTCGTGCCCCGCAAGTTCCGTGCGGCCGACCGGCGCATCGACGACCCAGACGGTATAGGTCCCTGCATCCAGCGGGAGTGCGTGCGTGTCCCAGTTATAATTCCAGCTGCCATCGGCGTCCACGCCGACCCGGGTCATTCCCCCTCCGGCCGCGATGCTCCCCAGGGCAGCGCCCTCCGGTGACAGGTTCGGGCCGGTGACGAAGAGGTAAACATTGCTGCTCCCATACGAGATGCCGGAGAGGTGCACATCAGAACCGAGGGTCGTATGGATCGCGGCGAAAGAGATCCCGGGGAGGATGCAGAGCGCAAGGAGGATACAGCACCCGGCCCGGACGATGCTGAAAAAGCCGGACAGACGCCGGTATCTTCCCCTGCGCGCGGCGGTTTCCGACCTGTCTCCCAGTACGCCTGAAAAAAACACTCCCGTTTCCCTGTCTCTCATCACCTGTATTCCTCCTATTCCAGAGTGCGCCGGTAGGTCATAATACCGAGCGTGATCGCAAGTATTGAAAAGACAAGCAGGGCGGTAAGGTCGGGCATGATGACCGAAAGCCCCTGCCCCCGGAGAATGATGCTCCTTAAGGCGTGCACGGAGTACCACTCGGGATTGATGACCGTGATCCACCGCAGCCAGTCCGGCATCCCGATGGTCGGGTAGAACGCTCCCGACGTCATGAAGAGGATGAGGTTGAAGAATGCCGTCGTGGAGGCGTACTCCTGCTGGTTGTTGAACCGGGAGGCGATCGAGACCATGAGGCTGGTTACCCCCACGCTCGCGATCAGGATGACGACGATGGCGAGGAAAAAGTCCTCGGCGCTCTGGATCATCACGCCGGTGATCAGCACCCCGACCATGAAGATGATGAAACCGGAGAGGAATGCCCGCACGGTCCCGCTCATGATCATCCCCAGGATGATGCTCGTGCGCTTGACCGGAGTCACCAGATATCCCTCGTGGATCCCCATCTCCCGGTCTTTGATGAGCGCGATCCCCCCACCCATCATTGTGGTCATGAAGATTGCCATGACGATGACGCCGACGCCGAAAAACTGGATGTAGGTGATGTCCCCGTAGATTTTGTTGACGAGAACAGAACTTGTCGCGTGGATCGCCTGGAGCGATCCGAGGACGCCCGCCTGGATCAGGGTCGGGGTCATATAATCCGAACTGTCGACATAGAGCCGGATCGCGTTGTCGGTCGAGACTTCCGCGGGAAAGACAACGACACCGGAGATCTGTGCATTCTCCAGCGCCCGTTTGGCTTTTTCCTCGCTCGTATATACGGTGACATCGAAGAGACGGGGGTCGTCCTTCTTCGCCGAATAATGCCGAAGCTCTTCGACGCCGTTTTTAAAGAGCGCTGTGTCATTGTACGGAGGGGTCTCCTGGACAACCCCAATCGGGATATGGGTGATCGTCCCACCCATCGCGTTCCCGAAGACCACGAGATACATGATCGGCATGACGAGGGTGAATACGATAACGAACGGATTGCTGATGAACTTCTTGAAGTCGCGACGGAAGATCGCGACCGCGCCGCGGATCATCTCACCCTCCCGCGCCCGTTCTGCTGCGCCGCCTCGTTGTTCCCCTCGTCGAGCTTCCGGCCGGTCAGGTAGATGAAGACGTCCTCGAGCGAGGGAGACCGGACAGAGATCGAGGTCACGGGAATCCCGCTCCTCTCAAAGACTGAAAAGATAGCCGGGATCACCCGGCTCCCGTTCTTTGCAGTAATGATCAGTTTCTGTTTCTTCTGTTCGGCGCTCGTGATCCCCGGCAACGCAGCGATCAGTTCCGCGAGCGGGCCGGTATCCTTATCCGATCCGATCTCGATGATATCGCCCGTCGGGATCAGGCGTTTTAGATTATCCATCGTGTCGAGCGAGATGAGTTTCCCCTTGTCTACGAAGGCGATACGGTTGCAGAGCCGCTCGGCTTCATCCATGTAGTGCGTGGTTAAAATGATCGTTGTCTTTTCGTCGTTTAAGCGGGTGATCTGCTGCCAGACCTCCCGGCGGGATTCCGGGTCGAGCCCGATGGTCGGTTCGTCGAGGAAGAGGATCAGGGGGTGGTGGATGAATGCCCGGACGATCTCCAGTTTCCGCCGCATCCCCCCCGAGAAGGTCGCGACCGGCATCAGCGCCCGGTCGGAGAGCCCCGTCATTTCGAGGAGCTCCTGAATCCGCGCAGGGAGGATGCTGTCATCGACGTTGACCAGTTTTCCATAGAACTCGAGGTTGTCGTATGCCGTCAGTTCAACATCCAGCGTGCTGTTCTGCGGGCATACACCGATGATCCCCCGGATCTTCTCGGGGTCCCTGACGACATCGTAGGTATTGACGCAGGCAGTACCCGAGGTCGGGGCGAGCAGGGTTGTCAGGATACGGATCAGCGTGCTCTTCCCCGCCCCGTTGGGCCCGAGGAGACCGAAGATCTCCCCGCGCCTCACGTCGAACGTGACGTCATCAACCGCGGTAACTGTCCGGTTCCGTTCGGCAAAGACCTTGGAGATGTGGTCGATCCGGATGATACTCCCGCCGCTGGTAATGGCACACGTGTCGGTCGCGGGAGCGGGAAAGGGCGAACCGGCGGGATGGTGATCGCTGCTGTTCATGGTTTTTCATCATCCCCGGTTTTCTCCAGGAGGAATCTGACATCCCGCAGTGCGTTGCGGAGGATCCTGAGGTCGTCATCGCTGAGCCGTGCGAGGCGGTCCTTCGCGTCCTGCCTGAAGCGGGCATCTTTCGTCGCGAGACGGATTTTTCCCTTGCCGGTGATCCGGATCAGGACCACGCGCCGGTCACCGGGATCCGCCTGCCGTTCCACCAGGCCCTCCCGGATCATGGCATCAATGAGCGCCGTCATGGATGGCTTGGAGATGGAGAGCAGCCTGCCGATTTCCGATATCTGCCGGACACCGTGGTGCGCGAGGAGGCGGAGCACCCGGTACTGCGCTGCCTTCCTGCCGGTGATCCCGTGCGGGGGCCGGAAGACTATCGAATGGTAGAGCGGGATGAGGGAGAGGAGGGAGTCCGCTGCATGGTCGATGAGGTCCGGCTCCGGATCGGTTTCTGGTCTCATGGAATATCTGCCAATAGTTCAGATTGCGAACTATTCTCTCATGAAGGTATCTCCCGTGGCAGGAATCGTTCCCGTTCAGGGCGGAAATGCTCGCCAAACGTCTCTCTTATCTGCTCCCGTGCCCCATCAGTGTGTGTGATGCGTGAGCCGCCGGTAAAAAAGACACTGTACTGGTGCGACCGGTGCAATGTCCCCCTCATCGCGAAGAGCTGCGGCTGCGGGGCGGAAGGGCGGCCGATCCCGCTCCTCCCCCCGTACGATGTCCGGCCGGCGCTCGCCGCAGACATGGCGCTCATACGGGAGCTCGTGAAGGAGCAGTTCGGGGATGTCCCGATACCTTCGATCCTCCTTCTCAACAAGACCGGTGGTGTCGACCGGGCGGACCTTGTCATCGCCCACGGGAGACGGTTCGGCTGGCTCACCTTCGACCCTGTGGACCGTCGGTTCCGGTTCGACCTTGCACCGGAAGCCCTCCCCTTCGTCCTTGCCCGTGCTGACCGCGGGGTCGTCGATCTCGAGTCCCAGATCGGGCATGATGGCGCAAAGAGCAGGATTGGGGGCAAGAAATTCCCGCTCAGGGATACTATCCCCGACGGCACGTATATTGTCCGGTACCGGAACAAATCCGGCACCGCGACGGTATCCCGCGGGTTCATCCGTGTGAAAGAGGTTGCGTCCATAACGCCCCTGTCTCCGCCTGACCCCGGCTGGGCGGTAGCCGTTGAGCGGAACCGGTTCCACCTGAAAAACCTCGAGCGCGCCGCCATCCGGACGATCCGGCGCCATCTGAATGACCGCCCGACCGTGAACGTCTCGTTCTCCGGGGGAAAAGACTCGACTGCGGTTCTCAACCTCGCCCGGAAAGCGGGGGTGAAGAATGCGTTCTTTATCGATACCGGGCTCGAATTTCCCGAGACGGTGGAGTTCGTCCGGTCGCAGGGGGTCACCATCGTTCCCCCGGTCGCGGATTTCTGGCAGGCGGTGGTAAAAGCCGGCCCGCCGGGGAAGGACAACCGCTGGTGCTGCAAGCTCCTGAAATTGCGCCCGCTCAAACTCTATCTCGCGAAGATCGGTACCTGCCTCACGGTGCAGGGCAACCGGTGGTACGAGTCGTGGAACCGGGCAGATCTCGATGAGACAAGCCAGAACCCGGACAATCCCCTCCAGCTGAACCTCTCCCCGATCCGGAACTGGCGGGCGCTCGAGGTCTTCCTCTATCTCTGGTGGCAGAAAATTGCAACCAACCCGCTCTATGACCGGGGGATCGAGCGGATCGGTTGCCACCTCTGCCCCTCGATGCTGGAGAGCGAGTATGACGAGCTGAAACGGCTCCACCCGGAGTATGCGGCGCGCTGGGATGCGTTTCTCGACACATGGGCGGAGAGGAAGGGGCTTCCCGGTGAATTTGCCCGGTGGGGGCTCTGGCGCTGGCGGGCGCTCCCCAAAAAGATGCGGGAGTTATGCGGCGCCCGCGGGATCGCGGTGGGAGGGGATTTTTCCGTTGCCCCGGTAGCACCCGCCCGGGCTGCAGAGAGAACAGAGACTGACGGTGATGCTATGGCAGGACAAGAGAGAATGCCGGACAACAGACCGGCACCAGCAGGAACAGCAGCAGGAATTATGGAATCTTCTCATGCGGCGGAAGCAGCGGGATCGCTCGAATATGTCCGGAAGGACTTCCCGATCTGCTCAGACCTCATCTACTTCGACAGCGCCGCGACAAGTTTCTCCCCCGAGCCTGTCGTGCAGGCGGTCGTCGAGTTCGAACACCATTATCGGGCAAACGTCGGGCGTGGCATCCACCGGCTCACCCGGATCGCTTCCCAGCGGTACTGGCATGCACACGAAAAGGTGGCGCGTTTTGTCGGGGGAGCCGATGGTATAACCGTCTTTACCAAGAACACCACCGAATCGATCAACATGGTCGCGCAGGGACTGGACTGGATGCCCGGCGACCGTGTTATCACCACCATCCTCGAACACCACTCCAACCTTCTGCCGTGGATGAACCTCGCCTCCCGGGGCGTGAAACTCTCCGTTGTCGGGATCCGTCCCGATTTCACGCTCGACCTTGACGCCCTCAAAGCAGCGCTGGATGAGCCGGCCCGGCTGGTCGCTGTTACGTCCGCCTCGAACGTCCTCGGCGTCACCACGCCGGTCGAAAAGATTGCACGGCTCTGCCACGACCATGGTGCCCTTCTCCTCATCGACGCCGCACAGGCCGTCCCGCACATGCCGGTCGATCTCGCTGCGATCGGCTGCGACATTGCCGCGTTCTCCGGCCACAAGATGTGCGGTCCAACGGGCACCGGCGTCCTCTGGATGAAGGAGCCTATCCTCAGCCCGCCCGTTGTCGGCGGGGGGATGGTCGAGACCGTGACAGGTACCGGTTTTACTCCGGCCGACGGATACCAGCAGTACGAAGCGGGGACGCCGAACATCAGCGGGGGGATAGGTCTCGGCGTTGCCGTGGACTACCTCACTGCCATCGGCATGGACCGGATCCGGGCGCACGAGGAAGGGCTCGCTACCCGGCTGATCGACGGGCTGTCTTCGATCGACCGGGTCAAGGTCTACGCCCCGCGTTCCCCGGAGGAGAGGATCGGCGTCGTTTCATTCGCGGTTGAGGGGATCCACCCGCACGAGGTTGCCCAGTTCCTCGACGATAACGCGGACATCATGGTCCGGTCCGGGCACCACTGCTGCCAGCCGCTCATGGACCGGCTCGGTCTCGCGGAGGGGACAGTCCGGGCGAGCCTCGCACTCTACTCGACGAAAGACGAGGTCGAGCTTTTGATCACCGCCGTCAGCGAGCTTGTACAGGGACAACGGTGAGAGAGGATCCGATGCAGCCTTCAGGTCCCGCAGGAACCGGCACCTCACCCGATCCCCGGAAACGCTCATCGCTCCGGCAGGGAGTCCGTGTAAAAGTCGTGCAGAAGCAGGACCAGCGAACCGGCACGGTGACAGAGGGGACGGTTGCGGAGATCCTGACGAGCAGTCCGTTCCACCCGCACGGGATCAAGGTGAGGCTTTCCAGCGGAAAGGTCGGGAGGGTTGTCGCGGTCCTTACGGGCCCGGACGGGTGAGATCCTGCAGTCCTTTTTACGACAGCGCCGGACGTTTCTTTTAAAAACACCTAGGAAACCCGGAATTTCCCCGCCGGCACCTTTATTTCGAAGCGGGCTCCCTGCCCCGGGGTTCCCGTCTCGCGAATGGTGATGCCGGTAATCGAGAGTATCTCCCGGATGAGGAAGAGCCCGAGACCGGTGTGTTTCCCATGCCCCTTGATGAAGATCTTCTCCTTTTCGTCTGAGGAGACCCCGACGCCATTGTCCTCGTATTCGAGGAGGAGGTCGGCGTCAACGCGCATGGAAAGGAGCCGGATCTCGGAGACATGCTCCCCGTGCCGGAGCGAGTTGTCGATCAGGTTGTGGAAGACCCGCTCGATGAGCGGATCGACGAAGATCTCGGTCCTTCCTACATCACACAGGAAGGTAAGCCCCGGCCTCCGGCTGCCTTCTGCGGCGTGGAGGAATGCTTCCCGGACATCCTGCCAGACGGGTTCCTTGAGGCCGATGTCCTGGTAGTCCCGGGTAAACTCCATCTGGAGCCGGATGATGTCGGTCGTCTTCTTCATGTTGTCGAGATAGCCGGAAACAGAGGTGTCCGAGGTCCTGAGCATCGCGAGGTCGAGATAGCCGGCGAGCGCTGTCAGCTGGTTAAGGATATCGTGGCGCGTGATATTCGAGAGCAGGATCAGTTTCCGGTTTGCCGCCTTGAGGGCATCCTCCGCATTCCGCTGGTCGGTGATATCGTGGAAGTTCCAGACCCTGCCGATGATCTTGTCGCCGATCTGCTGCGGGTGGACATAGAGCTCGAAAATCCGCCCGTTCCGGAAGACGAGTTCTGTTCCGACAACCTGCTCGGCTGAATTCGGCAGCGCTGCGATGGCCGACTGGAGGTTTTCCTGCCCCGACGGGAGCCGGGATGCCGTCACATCAGAAAAAGACGCCCCCTTCTCCCCGTTTTTCGGCAGGGTGTAGATCCGGAGGATGCCGGACGCCTTCCGGTTGTATGCCCGGATAATGCCCTGCAAATCGGTGACAACGATGGCATCTGCGGTCGATTCTATCGTGGCTTTCTGGAGGGAGTTGACTTTTTTAAGTTCGGTCGTCCGCTCCTCGACAAGGCGTTCAAGGTTATCCCGGTACTGGACAAGCTCCTCCTGTGCCAGTTTCTTCTGGTCAATGAACATGATGAGCGCGCCCAGGAGGAGGATGCCGAGGATACTGACAACAAACAGGGGGATGAGGGAGGGGAGGCTCGGGAGGACCGGCGCTCCTGCCGTGGAGTACATCGGGGGGACAGGGCCGTAGAGCGGGGCCGGGATTATTCCGGATTTTCCCGGAAGCCCCGGGAGCACGGTCGTGGCACCGGTACCGTTGATGAGAGCCGAGGCAAGGACCTCGAGCCCTGCAAGGGCAATGCCGAGAAGGAAGAGCTGGATTGCATACGGGCGCGGAAAACGGTCCCACGTGCGGGCGGCATTGAAAATAACACCGATGAGAAGCCCGCCGCAAATGGTCATCATATCCATGCTGTGGACCGTGCCGCCGGTCGCGACGCTCCCTGCCACAAGGACCGATGCGACAATGATCGCCGAGAAGATCCCCCCGATGAATCCGGCAAGGGGGACGAGGATGATATTGATGCCGATTACCTGGCGGCCGGTCTCTTCGAAGAGGAGGATGATTCCCGTGAATGCCGCGAACCCGAAGATAAGGCCGATGGCGAGCGAGAAGATGGTCTTGTTTCCCGAACGGATCTCTTCGGGGATAAAATTGTACAGGAGAATGAGAATGGCAAGGATGGCAACATTCTGTACGAGTGTCTCGAACAGGTCAAGGGAAAGAAAAGACATGTCCATAGAGTATCCGAAGAGGCCTGTGTCCCGTCTCCCCCGGGTCTCCTGCCCCGCGGGAAACCGATCGCACCTACGTCAGTCCCATGCTGAACTAACGGTTACACATAATCTGCACGTTCGGTTAAAAATCTGATGATTTGGTGGAACCGTGCCAGGAAAAACAAGGAGGGCAGGGCTTACTGCAACGATTCCCTTCGGGGAGATCCCCCGTTCCCGCAGGAGTGTTACTCCCGGATCATGATAAGGCTCATCTTGAACCGGGTTACCGCGGAGAGAGCATGCGGCACGTTTGCGGGAAATATGATCGTGTCGCCCTCCTTCATGGTAAAGGTCTTCCCCGCAATCCAGACCTCGCACGTCCCTTCAAGGATCGTCACCGTCGCATCGTACGGTGCCGCATGCTCCGAGAGACCTTCGTTCTCATCGAACGAGAAGAGGGTGATGGTACCGGTTTTGCGCGAGATGATCATACGGCTCGCGACTGTCCCGTCCGCGTACGCGACGAGATCGGAAAGCCGGATGACCTTCCCTTTGAGTTCTTCGCGTTTTTTATCCGGTCTTTCTTCAGTTTTCAGGGATTCGTATTCGACCATAGAACACCAGTCTCTCATCCTGAAGTCTGCCGGGCGTGATGATAGGTGTTGCGCCTGTATTCAGGAGGGGGTAATCCCGATGACCTGAACGGGGCAGAGATTCGCAGCTTCCTGTGCACAGGTATCGAGAGATGCATGAGGAATACCTGTGGCGATGTCGCCGTCGGACCGGTATGGCTCGCGGATCCGGCTGAACGAGTCGTCCGGGTCCTGCTCGAAGAGGTCCGGACAGGTCTCCCAGCACGTCCCGCAACTGACGCAACTGCCGCGATCGATCACAACCTTCATCGTACCCGATCCTGTTCCCGCGACTTTAAAAAAGGTGCGATCGCGGTAGGTTCCCGCAGCGACGCAGCCCTGCACGGCCTGCGGCTGCACCAGATGCTCCCTCAGACGTATTATAACCTCAGAGCGATACATCCCAACCCATGGATAAGATTGCGATCACGACAAACGTCTCTCTCCCTATGCCGGTCGTGCTCATCGGAACGCAGACCGGTGGAAAGCCGAACTTCATGCCGGCCGGCTGGTGCACCCGTGCAAACGCGACACCCCCGATGATCGCCTGCGGGATCAACAAGGTCCACCGCACTGCACAGGCAATTTCCGAGTGCAGGACGTTCTCGGTCAACATCCCCGCCGTGTCGCTCATGGAGAAGACCGATTACTGCGGGCTTGTCTCGGGCGATACTGTGGACAAGTCCGGGATCTTTTCCGTCTGCTACGGCAAGCTCGGGACGGCACCGATGATCCGCGAGTGCCCGGTCACCATGGAGTGCATGCTGGTCACCGCCATCGAGCTCCCAACTAACATCCTCTTTATCGGGGAGATTACGGGAGCATACGCGGACCCTGCGGTGGTCCGGAAGGGTTGTGCAGACGCATCTGCAATCGATCCGCTGATCCTGACGATGCCGGACAATACGTACAGGACGCTGGGGAAGGTGGCAGGAAAGGCGTGGAACGCGGGCCTTGCCCTGAAGAGACGTGGGGATAGCGGGGTTTCGTGAACCGGTCTTTTCCTTCCGCACGACACCGGACAGGGCATGTTCTCTGCGTTGCCGACAGGGGGGGCTCTATGATGGTATCCTCATCCTCCCTGATCATCGCAATACTTTTCGCCCCAGCCCCGCAACACTGAGATCCGGCACGCGGGAACCTGCATGTATGCGCTTACCTTTGAAGAAGCCCTCCGCATATTCGCTGACGGTGGCCTTGGACCGGAGCAGGTCGCTTCTTCCCGCAGCGCTCATGGCAGCAACACCGTAACCCCGCCGGCCCGCGAACCGCTCTCCCTGCAGTACCTCAAAAAATTCAATGATCCGATCATCCGGATCCTACTCCTCGCGGCCGGTATCTCGGCAGCCGTCGCTGTCCTGAACCGCACCGGCATCCTCGACACCCTCGGCATCATTGCCGCAATCCTTCTTGCAACGACACTTTCATTTGTCAGCGAATACCGGTCGGGGAGGGAGTTCGACGTCCTCAACGCCCACCGCGACGAGATGCCGGTCAAGGTCTTCCGGAATGCGGGGGCGCTCACCGTCCCGGCCCGGGAGATCGTTGTCGGTGATGTCGTGCTCCTCGAAGCCGGCGATGCGGTACCGGCCGACGGGTGGGTTGTGGATGCTGACCTCCTTGCCGCGGATGAGTCTGCTTTTTCCGGCGAGAATGAGCCGGTTGTTAAGGAGAAGAGAGGACGAGTCCTGAAGGGTTCGTTCGTAACGGCAGGGAGGGGGACGATTGTTGCAGGTGCCGTCGGCGATGCCGCTGAGATCGGCGTGATCGCAGCATCCCTCGGCATCGACCACACGACACAGACTCCGCTGGAAGGGAAACTTACGGACCTCGCGCGGCTGATCAGCCGGTTCGGGTACGTGATGGCCGGAATGATCCTTGCTGTCCTCCTTCTCCATGGCGTGATGTCGGGGGAGGTTTCCCGTGCGGATTACGGAACGTTCTCTTCCCTCCTCGGTTACTTCATGCTTGCCGTCGTGATCATCGTGGTTGCGGTGCCGGAAGGTCTCCCGATGAGCGTCGCGCTCTCCCTCTCGCTCGCCATGCGGAGGATGACCAGGGCAAACTGCCTCGTCCGCCGCATGATAGCGTGCGAGACCATCGGTTCTGCGACAACCATCTGTACGGACAAGACCGGGACACTCACCAGGAACCAGATGGAGGTCGTCGTGTCGTCGACCGGGGACCCGGAAGTCCCCCGGGGCATTCCGCAAACGCCTGCCGAGTGGGTGACCCTGAACGCTGCGGCGAACAGCACGGCGCACCTCGGCGAACGGGACGGCAGGATGGTGACGGTCGGGAACTTTACGGAGGGAGCGCTCCTCCGCTGGCTGCAGTCCTTTTCCCTCGATTACCGCAGGATCCGGGCGGAGACCGGCATCAAAAAACAGGTGCTCTTTGACGGGACGCGGAAGAGGATGTCCACGGTTGTGGTTGTGGGCGGGAAGCGCTACCTTCTCGTCAAGGGAGCGCCGGAGATCATCGCCGCCCGCTGCACACCACAGCCGGATACCACACCGCTGTCGCAGTACGCATCCCGTGCGATGCGGGTACTCGCCTTCGCCCACCGCGAGGTGACGGACAGCGATGAGACCGAGGAAGGGCTGACCTGGGACGGGTACGTCGCGATCCGCGACGAGCTGCGGGACCGGATTGCGGACTCGGTTGCCCTCTGTCAGCGTGCCGGCATCCGGGTACGGATGGTGACCGGTGACAGCATGGAGACCGCGGAGGCAATTGCGCGAGAGACGGGCATCCTCCGGGAAGGGACCGTGATGACCGGCGCGGGGTTCCGCATGCTCGGTCCGGCCGAAAGGGCCGGTGCCGCCAGGGATCTTGACGTCCTCGCGCGGGCGGATCCCATGGACAAGCTCCTGCTCGTGCAGGCTCTCCAGGCCGGCGGGGACGTGGTCGCGGTCACCGGGGATGGTATCAACGATGCGCCGGCGCTGAAACATGCCGACGTCGGGCTCTCGATGGGGATCTCCGGGACGGAAGTCGCGCGGGAAGCCTCGGATATCATCCTCCTCGACGACTCGTTCGCAACGATAACCCGGGCAGTGCTCTGGGGCCGTGCCCTCTACGAGAATATCCAGCGGTTCCTGCTCTTCCAGCTCACGATCAACATCAGCGCCTGTATCCTCGCCTTCATCGTCCCGCTCCTCGGGTATCCCGAGCCGTTCACCATCCTCCAGATCCTCTGGATCAATATCATCATGGACACCCTTGCCGCATTCGCGCTCTGCTCGGAGTCTCCGCATGCCGCACTCATGGACCGGCCGCCAATCCCCCGGGATGCCGGGATCATCACCCCGTTCATGTGGCTCTCGATTCTTCTTACCGGTACCTTCTTTGTCGCGACGGGACTCCTCCAGATCATGACGGGATGTTTCGGCGGTGAGACGGCGACCGAGACCGGGACGATCTTCTTCACTGCGTTTGTCGCTGCGCAGGTCTGGAACGGGATCAACTGCCGTGCGCTCGACGGCAGGATGCCGCCACTGCGGGCAAATCCGGTCTTTGCCGCCGTCATGGGGGTAATCGTTTTTGCCCAGTATCTCATCGTCCAGTACGGGGGGGCAGTCTTCCGGACCGTTCCTCTCCCCCTCTCGACCTGGATCTGGATTGTCATCCTTACCGCACCGGTCATCGTCCTCGGTTTCCTGATCCGGGTTATCGCACGGCGGAGCTCCATCTTCCATCGGGCTGCCGGGACCGTTCAGGCAAGTCCTAAAAATAATCCGTAAATAGCGAGCTGCAGGATTGTTATGGGGATCCCGGCTTTTGCGAAGGATAAGAACGTGATCGTCTCTCCCTTTTTTTCAGCGTTCTGGATAATGATAACATTGCTCGCTGCGCCAAGGATGGTCAGGTTCCCGGCAATCGTACTTCCTGCGGCGAGCGCAAGGAGCTGTGCAGTCGTGCCCCCGGAGCCGGCAATCAGCGGCTGGAAGAGGGCAACGAAGGGGACGTTCGAGATGAACTGGCTGACGATGATGCTCACGATGAGGATAACGGGGACGGAGGTGACATTGCCTCCCCCGAAGAAGGACTGGAAGAACCCGGTCTGCCATACGCTCTCCATCAGCACGAACATGGCGGCAAAGAAGACGAGGGTTTCCCAGTCGATGTTGCGCAGGATCGCGGCCCGGTTGTGCGAGAAGAGGATGACCGGCACGGCGCCGCAGACCGCGATCAGGGGGAGGCTGACGAAGGATCCGGAGCCGGCGACAGCGAGGGCGGCTTTCGCGAGGATGAGGCCGACAATGACGAGGAGCGAACACTGGCAGATTCTCATGCACCGGGTATCGCAGGTGATTGATGCACCATCAGACAGCGATCGCGTCGCAAATTCTCCGGGGTAGATGAGCCGGAGCACGCAATATGCCGCGAGCAGGGAGAGCAGGGTCGGGATGGCGAGCCAGAACGCGAAGGTGACAAAGGGCGACGGCATCCCGCCTTCTGTTGCAACGAGGAGGTTCTGGGGATTTCCTATCGGGCTCATAACGCTCCCGGTCGTGATCGCGAACGCGAGCGCAAGCAAGAGCATCGTCGGGGAGATCCGGTGACGGGCTGCGAGGGCAAGGACGACCGGGGTGCCGATGATGGCGAGCGTATCGTTCATCAGGATCGCGGAGCTTGTCCCGAGGGCAAAGAGGACGAGGAGAACGACCTGAGACGGGTTCTTCGCGCGGTGAAAGATCCGGTGGGCGAGGCATTCGAGGTACCCTCCCGCCACAAGGGCTTCCCCGACGATGAACATCCCGAAGAGAAAGACCATAACATCGGTGTTGATAGACAAAAGTGCGTCCGACGGCGAGATCTGGCCGGTGAGGAGTACGGCGAGCGCTCCCCCCAGCATGATCTGCCAGATCCTGAGCGTGAACCTCCCAACCTGCCGAACAGCGATCAGGATGAAGACGGCGGCAAGCACGAGTATTGCAATCTGCGTAAAGGGTACGTAGGGCACCGGATCCCATGAGCGTTTAGGTCAGTGGTACCGTTTCTTTCACCTGCGACTGATTCACAACCATCAAATAGATCAAGAACGTTATCCATTCTCCATGAAACCAGCCGTAGTGATTGTTTTTGCCCTCGTCGCTGCAGTCCTCGCAGCGGGGTGCACCGGTACCCAGAGCCCGCCGGCGACAACGACCGCCGTACCGACGACCGGGATTACCGCAGTCCCGACCACGGAAGTGCCCGCGACAACACCCTCAGGCTCCACGGTGCCGGGGCCAACCGAGACGATCCCGCCCAACCAGGCGGTTTCGATCACGGCTGAAAAGGCGGGGACGTATTCGACGACCATCATCACCTCGTTCGATGGCGGAAAGGGCAATAACTTTGTATCACGGATCGATGTCAAAGTCACCCGGCCGGACGGGTCCGTCGTCACCGGTTCCCTGCAGCCGATCGTGGGAAACACCCTTGAACTCGAGGGGACGAACGGTACGGATCGGGTCGAGGTCACGGTCTTCATGAAGGACGGGAAGGTCTACAAGGTCATCGATCAGGAGATGCCCTATAAGACCCGCGGGTGATCCGTTCACCCCGATCTTTTTTCGTTCAGCTCCATTTCTCACCTGATGACGTTTTTCCCGGCGGAACGCTCCCGGAACGTGGTTCTTCTGTAGCGGGCCCCCCTTCCCTTTTTCTCCCTTATTTCTTATGGGATGTCATCTTCGCGGAAGAAGATGCCGGGAGTCCAGGGAGGTTTCGCGTCTGAGGGGGAGGAAGGGAAGGGCCGTCAGATCTTCGATTTCGGTGACACAGAAAGTGGCTGGGATAAGGAAAGGATCACACCGGGGCAGAAAAAGAACCTGAAGACAGTGTATCATGATGCCGGTATCGAACGATCAGGAACCAGACGATACCTCCAAAAAACCGTTCCGGTCCTGTGCCGTTACGGTCCTGTTTTCCAGTGCAGGAGGATCCCGTCTCCAATCCTCGTCGCCCGTACCAGGGTAAGCCGGGGGAGCCCGTCCGCGACCGTGAACCCCTCCCCGTCAGCAGGTGTGGGGGCACCAGCGCCGGCGATGATGCAGTTTCCGACGAAGGTCATGAACTCGTCAACGAGCCCTGCGGTAAAGAGGCCCCCGATCAGGGTACCACCTCCCTCGACCATGAGCCGGTGGATACCGAGGGTATCCAGCCGGTCGAGGAGTTCTGCAAGGTCGACGGCGTCGTCTCCCGTCACAATGACGGTTGCCATCTCCCTGAGCGCGGCGACCTTTTCTTGTGGAGCAGAATGACAGACGGCGACGATGCGTTGCCCTTCTCCCTTATGCAGGACGGCTGCCGAGAGGGGTATCCTCGCCCTGCTGTCGACCACGATCCGTACCGGGTGTTCGGGTTTTCCAAACGCGATCCGTTTTTTCCGGTTCTCCTCGGACTTCACCGTCAGGGACGGGTCGTCGGCAAGAACGGTCCCGATCCCGACCATGATGGCATCAGCTTCCGCCTTTAAGCGATCGACCCGCGTGAAATCCTCGGGACCCGAGATCTTCACCTGCCGCCGTTCCCGCGTCGAGATCTTGCCGTCGGCACTCATGGCGAGGTTCACGATGACGTGGGGTCGCATACAGTACCTTCTTCCCGCTCATTAAAGATACCAGCGATACTGCCGGTTAACCCCCGGCCACCGGCTCTTTTTCGCCCGGGGGATGGGAAAACGCCATGGCAGGGGAATGTATTAAGAGCGTTCCGGTCTCAATTCACACTGTCCATGGGGCAGGTACAGAATTTTCCGGAAATTCCGTTCTTTCCGCAGGACCGGTATACACACACGGACATCGCCCGTCATATCGTGATTGGTTCGATCACGGTTACGATTTTTCTCATAACGTTCCTCGCAATGGCACGGAACAGCACCAATGTCTTCCCCCAGCTCTTCTACTTTCCCATCCTCTATACCTCATATTTCTACCCGCGCCGGGGGCTGGCCGTCGCCGGCAGCTGTGCCCTTGCCTACGGGGTGGTCGGCACGTACTTTCTCCTCCCGGATCTCCACGCTGTCCAGTTCGTGATCGGCCAGGCGATCCTTATCCTTGGCGTAGGGATCGCGGCATTGTTCCTGCTGAAAGACCGGGTGGCTCCCTTCACCGCCGCAGACGAGGCAGCGGCGGTCCGGAAGATGATCGACGGGGGGGAGAACGAGAAGGTGGAATTCAAGCTCGGGAGCCTCTGGAGCGCCGACCTCTCCGGCGAGGAGATCGCGGCAGCCGACTCCCCCGAGATCCGGAGGCACCGGAACAATGCATCCAGGTTCATCATCGCCCGCACCATCGCAGGCTTCCTGAACACGTCGGGCGGGGACCTCCTTATCGGGGTTAAGGAAGACCGCGTGAAAAACACCATCCATGTCCCCGGCATCGAGGAGGAGTACCGGAAACTGCATGCAAAGGACCGGAACCCCGACGGGTTCCGCAGGATGCTCGTCGATACCATTATGAAGAAATACCTGCCCGGCACCGTCGATACCCTGGGGAGGACCGTCCATTTCTCCTTCCCGGTCATCCGGGAGAAGACGATCTGCCGCGTACAGATCGCTCCCTCGGATACCCCGGTCTTTGTCGATGCGGGGAACGAGGAGGTTTTCTTCATCCGGGTGGATGCGTCGACCCGGCCGGTTGCCGGAAAGGCGCTTGCGGCATACCTTCTCTCCCGGTTCGGTGGCAGGAGAAAGGCAGGATAAGCGGGGATTTCACCTTATTTCGCCCCGTTTTAAAAAACATTTGCATGGTATGAGGTTTTTTTAGGTTTTCTTATGATAATCCATAAATACCGGGGCGCCAGAATTGAGCAACAGAGGGATATGCTCCGGTTTTTTCCTTCCGGCACGCCCGTTTCGGGTCCGGATTATGCCCGTTTTGCGATCATCGCCCTTTTTTCCCTCATGATCGCGGCGTCCGCGGCGATTGAAATCCCCCGCAATCCTGCGACCGCGATCTCCCAGCTCTTCTACATCCCCATCCTGTACGCAGCGTTTTTCTATCCCCGCGCCGGCATGTATGTTGCAGGGATCATCGCGGTCACGTACGAGATTGTGGCAATGGGCCCGGTCTACCCCGACCTTGTTGGTGCAGCAGGGGTGATCGGGCAGGGCGTGACCTTCATCATTGTTGCTACTATCGTCGCATATCTCTCCGGGACGAACCGTTCGATCGAGGGTATCAACAGCCGGCTCAACGAGCAGATCCAGCGGGACAACGAACGACGGCGCGGGGTGATCATCACCGTTGCCCACGAGCTCCGTACCCCCCTTCAGCCCCTCATGGGATATCTCAACCTTATCCTCGCAGATCCCCGGGAGTTCGGGATCACGAAGGAGACGGAGACGATGCTGAACCGCTGCATGACAAGCGTCGAACGCGAACGGGCGATCATCAACCGGATGCTGGAGTTCTCGGTTCTCGAATCGGGAAAGATTACCCCGGTCTATTCCGTTTTTCCAGTCAGGGAGTGCATCGAGTCCGTGATCAGCGCGGGGGGGTATTCCACCTCTGCCGCGATCACCGTGCATATTCCCGACGGGCTGACGTTCGATGCCGATGCCGCACGGATCGGGGGGGCGATCGATTCCCTGCTCTCGAACGCGGTTGCGTATTCCCGGCCCCCGCGGCAGATCCGCATCTGGTACGCATCTCCTGACACTTCCCCCTGCCACGAACTCTCCATCCGGGACAACGGAATCGGGATCCCGGCAGACCTCCTCGGCACGATCTTCGAACCGTTCCAGCTCGCGGACTCGGCGACACTGTCCCGGAAATACGACCGGATCGGGCTCTCCCTCTCGATCGCGCAGAAGTATCTCCAGATGCATGGAGGGTATATCAGGGTAGAGAGCGTTGTCAATGAAGGGAGCACGTTTTCCCTCCACCTCCCGAAAGACCGCACTGCAGGTGAGTGTCCATGAAGAGCATCATGGTCGTTGAAGACGATCAGCCGATCATCGAGATGATGGAACTGATGCTCCACCGTCTCGGGTTCGAGCCTCTTACCTACATGGAGGGGCCCGCCGCCCTCGCCGAGGTGCAGAGGAGCCCACCCTCCCTCATCCTCCTCGATGTCATGATGACGCCGATGAACGGCTGGGAGTTCCTCGAACGCCTCCGGGCCAGTCCTGCGACAAAGAACCTTCCCGTCCTGCTCTTTACCGCACACCCCTCCGTCGAGTCAAAGGTAGCGGGGATGAACGATCCGAACCTCGGGATCCTCTTAAAACCGGTAACCCTTCCCGAGCTTGAAAAAGGGATCCGGCGTTTTCTGCCCCCGGACACCTGACGGGCCGGCCTAAAGACCGGCAGCGCGGACCTGTTGTCGGAACGGAGCAGGTCTTTTTCGCGCGGTGCACCTCCCTCGCATATTCCCGGCATGTTTAATACCGTCCCGTGCGAAAAGTTAGCACGACAACTGGAGAACGGTCCCATGCTCTGCGTCCGGGGAGTCACGAAACAGATCGGCGGGCTTCGTGCAGTCAGCGGGGTCGACCTCGATATCGGCGATAACGAGATCGTAGGGCTCGTCGGCCCGAACGGGGCGGGCAAGACTACGCTCCTTAACATGATCTCCGGCATCAGCACACCGACGGCGGGATCGATCACGTTCTGTGGCGAGGAGATTGGCGGGCTCTCCGCGGACCGTATCTGCCGGAAAGGGATCGCAAAGACCTTCCAGATCGCCGAATCCTTCCCGAACCTGTCTGCCCTGGAATGCACCATGGTGGGAGCGCTCTTCGGCAACCATGGTGCGGCCGGCATGGCACAGGCACGGGAGGAAGCGACTGCTATCCTTGTATCGGTGGGATTTCCCATGGAGAAGAAGGATACCGCGATCCGGAACCTCAACGTCGTCGAACTGAAAAGAGTGCAGCTCTCGCGGGCGCTCGCCTCGAAGCCGAAACTCCTGCTTCTCGACGAGCTGACGACCGGGCTCAACCCGAAGGAAAGCGGCGAGGCGGTCGACCTGATCCGGACAATCCGGGATATGGGGCGCTCCATTCTCATCATCGAGCATGTCATGAGCGTGATCATGGGAGTGTCGGACCGGATCGTCGTCCTCGACCATGGCGAGAAGATCGCCGAGGGATTCCCGTACGAGGTCGTGAACAACCAGCGCGTGATCGACACCTACCTTGGCGATCTCCACGCGTTCTGACGGGGTGACGACATCTGCTCTCGGTAACCGGCCTGGACGTCCTCCACGCAAACCTGCAGGTCATCTGGGACCTTTCTTTCCATGTCGATGAAGGCGAGCTTGTCACCCTGATCGGCCCCAACGGCGCGGGAAAGACCACAACCGTGGAGACGGTCGCCGGACTGAACCGGAATGCATCGGGTTCCGTAACGTTCCTCGGGGAAGAGATCCTGCACCAGCCCCCGTACGGGATCTTCCGGAAGGGGCTCGCCCTCGTCCCCGAGAAGCGCGAGATCTTTGCAAAGATGCCGGTTGTCGAAAACCTCCTGCTGGGTGCCGGCGCCAATGCCGGGTACGAAAAAACGCTGGAACATGTTTACTCACTCTTTCCCATCCTCTCCGAGCGGAAGAACCAGCTGGCGGGGACTCTTTCGGGCGGGGAGCAGCAGATGCTCGCGATCGGGAGGGCGCTTATGTCGGAGCCAAAACTCCTTATCCTCGACGAGCCGTCGACCGGCCTCTCGCCCCTCCTTGTCGGGCAGGTCTTCCGGTCGCTGGAGCAGCTTGGCCGCGAGGGAATGACGATCCTTCTCCTCGAACAGAACGTCCGCCACGCCCTCGAGCTCTGCCACCGTGGCTATGTCCTGGAGAACGGGAGGATTGTAAAAGAGGGGAAAGCCCGCGACCTCCTCCATGATCCCCAGATCCAGAAAGCGTATCTTGGGTTCTGAGCCGGGGGATCTCCCGCGTTCCGTGGTACATCCCGCCGGTCCCCGTACGCGTACCCTGCGCAAAACCGGTGTCAGAACGCCCTCGCGGTTCTTCTATGGTCCCGACCCGGGGATCTCAAGGCCCGCGTGAGGGCAGGATTGCATACAGATAACCCGGGATTGGTCTCTTACTTCTGGATGAATAATCGGAATACGTGAATGGTCCAGAAATTTCCTGCCCGTTCCTCACTCTTTTACTGCCCCCTTTCCCGGCACCTGCTTTTCTGAGCGCTTCTCCCGCCAGTCCTGCAGCCGTTTCGGCAGCCCGACGAGCCCGGTGGGCAGGAAGATGATGACGAGGATGAGGATGATCCCGACAATAACGTACCGCGAGAACGTGAACCCGGCCATCTTCAGTCCCTCCCAGACGATGGTAAGGACGACCGTCCCCACGACCGGCCCGGCGAGCGTCCCGAGCCCGCCGAAAATGACGTAGGTGACCGGCCAGAACGAGAGGTCGGTGCCGAAGATCTCTGGCGTGATGTACCCGATATGGTGGATCTGGAGTGCACCGGCCATGCCGGCGAGGTAGGCACTCATCCCGAAGGCGAGGAGCCGGTACCGGACCGGGTCGATACCGGATGCCCGGGCCTCCAGTTCATTCTCACGGATCGCGGAGAAGGCGAGCCCGATCTTCGACTTCATGATATACCAGATGAGGACGATTGTGCCGATGGTGAGTGCGAGGATCAGGTAATATTCGATAAGCTGATAGTACGGAATCGACGGCGAGAGGAGCCGGGGGGCCGCTATCCCGTCCCAACCACCGGTCACCGGCGCGAGGATACTGACCGTTATCGTCTGTACAATGATTGCAAACCCGAACGTGACCATTGCGAGGAACCATTCCCTGAGCCGCACGCAGGTAAGTCCGATCAGGACCCCGATGAATGCTGCAACCCCGGAACCGAGGAAGATCGCGAGTATGGGCACGAGCCCCAGCCACCCCGCAATCAGGGCGGAGGCATAGGCCCCGATCCCGAAGAATGCCGCATGGCCGAGGGAGCCCTGCCCGGAGTAGGCGAGAAGGTTCCATGCGGACGCAAAGATGACGAAGATGAGCATGAGGGTGACGAGATTGATCAGGAAGAGGTTGCTGATCGCGATCGGAGCAATCGCTGCTGCCACGATGACGGCAATCGTCCCGTACCGGCTCAGCTCCTCACGGTCCATGACTCACTCTCCCCGTTCCCCGAACAGCCCGGTCGGCCGGATAACCAGAACAACGATGAGGATGACGAAGGATATCGCGTCTTTCCAGACTCCCCCGAGAAAATATGCCGCCCCGTTCTCCGCGACCCCGTAGAGCAGTCCGCCGACAATGGCGCCCGGGATGCTACCCAGCCCCCCGAGGATGATGATGGCGAAGGCTTTCACGGCGGGGATCGAACCCATGTAGGGATTGAAGACCTGCCCGGAGACGACCCAGAGGGTGCCTGCTGCTGCGGCAAGCGCACAACCGATCCCGAAGCTGAGAATGTCCATCCGCTCGACATTGACCCCGACAAGCATCGCCCCCTTCCGGTTCTGGCTGGCCGCCCGCATCTCCCGTCCGGTCCGGGTGCGGTTGAGGAAGAGGTAGAGCCCGCAGAGGATTGCCGCGGTGACGACCATGATGATGACGTAATCCAGCGGGACCGTGAGCGTCCCGACGGGGACCGTGATCCCTGCATACGGGCTTTTCACGCTCTGCCACTCGTCCCCCCAGATCATGGCTGCGGCGTTCTGGATGACGTAGATGAGGCCGATGGAGAGGAAGATCTCGTTGAGCTTACCGGTTCCGAGAATGGGCCGGAAACAGAGCCGTTCCACGACCGCCCCGATCCCGATCAGCGCGAGCATGGAGAAGAGGATGATGACATACGGATTGATGCCGGAGAAAAGGAACAGTGTCGCCGTGATGTACGCCCCGAGCATGAGAAATTCGCCGTGAGCGAAGTTCACGATCTTCATGACCCCGAAGATGAGGTTGAGGCCGGTCGCGAGCAGGATGTAGATGCATCCCGCATAGATCCCCCAGAAGAGTATCTGCAGCAGGATCCCGGCGTCCACCTTTGCTCCCCCGTCGTTTCTACCTAAACTGGATCCTGCAATAAAATAAAATGAGTGGAATTATGCGCTACCCGGTGTGTACCAGGATGGCAGGACAAACCCGGTTACCCGAAGGTTGTCGGGCCAGACGATGAACGGGCGGCATTCGCCGATCGTGGCATTGTAGGAAAGCTGCTCCATCCAGAGATCGAACTGTGACTCCCGGTAGTCCTTCGAGAATGAGATCGTCCCGCCTTTCATCGCCTCGATGATCTGCGGCATGTTCAAATCGACGAGCGCCTGCCGTACTTTTGCCTTATCGGTCGTCCCTGCGTTGGTGATCGCCTGCGTGGCGATATAGACTCCTTCGTAGGTCGAGGCCCCCATCATATCGGGATAGGTCCCCCACTTCGCGTAATAAGCGTTCTTGAAGGTATCCTGGGCCTGCGCGATAGTCCCGGCGGGTGCGGTATAGGGAGAGAACCGGCTCTCGATGATCGCGCCCTCGCCATACTGCCCGAGGTCCTTGTAGAACTGGGCATTGTCATTGTTCTCAACGTTCAGGTAGATGGTGTTCAGGCCGATGTCGCGACGTCCCTGCGTGATTGCCGGGGCTCCCTCGTTGGGGAAGGCTCCGAGATAGACTGCATCCGGGTTTGCGGCCTTGATCGCGGTCAGCGGCGTGCGGAAATCGCTCTCTCCCATCTTGAAACTCTGCTGGGAGACGAGCACGATATTGAGTTTTTCCTTTGTTATCGTATCGTTCACGGCGGTCTGCACTCCCTTGCCGAACGCCGTATCCTGGTAGAGGAGTGCGAGCCGGAAGGGCCGGTCGGCTGAGGCCCCCAGCTTCGCATTGACCGCAGGCCGGACGACCTGGTCGATGAATTTTGTCGTGTACTGCCCGTACGTGTCCGTTGTCGGGCAGTGGTGGAAGATGTAACTCGTGTCGATGTCCGCCCTGTGGGTGATGATCGGGCTCGATGCCCCGGTCACGACGAACGGGATCTTGTACTCGGCGACCGTCTGTTCGTAGGCCGAGGTCACCGCGCTCGAGTAGCCCCCGACAAGGATATCGACCTTGTCGCCGGTGATGAGCTGCGTTGCCGCTTTCTGGCCGCCCTGCTGGGTGGACTCGTCGTCTCCGACAATGAGCTTTAACGGGACCTTCGCGCCCCCTACAGACACCCCGCCTTTGGCATTGATCTCGTCTGCTGCGACCTGGGCGGACTGCCACATGTTCTTCCCGACATTGCTTGCCGGGCCGGTCAGCGAGGCGATGACGCCTACCTTGATCTCGGTCGGCTGGGTCGTGGTTGTCGCCTGCTGCTCGGCGCAGCCGGCAGAAAAGAGTGCAATCAGGACGATTGCGATGAGGATTATGGAGAGTTTATGCGTCCTATTCATGGAGATACCCCTGTGCTATGCAGTAGCATGGCATAGAATAGTTGGGGATACAGCTTATTAAAATTTGGAATTGGTACTGGGGTGGTGCTGCCAGATATGGGCGCTGGCAGCGGTTTTCCCGGTATCCGGCCGAATCGGTACGAATACCCTGCTTTTCGCGGTCGGAAGGCAGGTTATTCGGCGGAAAAGAATACCGGGGATTTACGAGGCGGAGAAGAGTGCGGCCATCTCCGTGATATTCGCATCTGTCGTGAATACGACCAGGGTATCGCCGGGCAAAAGAACGGTCGTCCCCGGAGGTTTATCGATGGTAGCTGTGTCACGGCGGAAACCGAACTCACGGATGCCATACCGGTTCTTCAGGTCGAGCTCGTCGAGGGTCTTTCCCGCCGCCCATGACCCGGGTTCGACGCGGAACGTGCGGAAATGGAGGGCGTCGAATTCCCTCTCGGCATCCACGGCATCTGCGGCAGACTCCGCGCCGCCCTCGAACATCGCGTATCCCCACCTACGGAGTCTCTCTACGATCCGGGTGACATCGGGTTCCGGCACGTGGTAATCCACAAGAACCCGCCCAAAGATCTCCTTCGCGGACTCGTACTCCTCGGAGACGACCTCGTTTGCGCCAAGGTCGATGAGATGGCGCGACTGGCGGTGGTGGCGCGTCCGTGCTACGATGTGAACGGAGGGCGACATGACCCGTGCATGGTGGACGATCCGGGGAACGGCTTCCTCTTCAGATACAACGACGATCAGTGTCCTTGCCGTCCGGATCCCCGCATGTTCGAGCACCTCTTCCTGAACGGCATCGCCGAAGATGAAGTTGCGGCGGCGGGCTGCCTTCTCTTTCCGGATGATCTCCGGTTTGAGCTCGATGACCACGTACGGAATGCCGACAATCTCCGCTGCCCGGGCGACGCTCATTCCGGTGAGGCCGTACCCGGCGATGATGATGTGGTTTTTCTGGAGTTCTTCTCCCCCGGCGGGCATACAGGACTCCGCCTGTTTTTTTGAAAAAGCCGGACTCCGGGACAACCGGTACAGGAAATCGACGACGGAAGGCGAGGCGTTCATGACAAAGGGGGTGAGCGCCATGGTTATGATCGCTGCCGCGAGGAATACCTGGTACACCTCGTTCGGGATCAGCGAGCTCTCGAGCCCGCTCTGTGCGAGCACGAAGGAGAACTCCCCGATCTGGCACAGGGCGAGGCCGGTAAAGACGGCAAGGCGCGCCTGCATCCCGAGGACTGCCGCGGAAAATGCCCCGGTCGCGAATTTAATTATGATGATGAAGGCGGTGATGAAGAGCACGGAAGGCAGGTCGTCGAACAGTACGGAGAACTCCAGCAGCATCCCGATGGAGAGGAAGAAGATGCTCGCAAAGATGTCACGGAACGGGATGACATGCGAGAGGGCGTCGATGTTGTACTCGGACCCCCCGATGATAAGTCCCGCAAGGAACGCCCCGAGCGTCAGGGAGAGACCTGCGGCGTTCGTGAGGTAAGCGATCAGGATGCAGATCCCGATGATCGTGATCATGAAGAGCTCGCGGTTCCTCCGTCCTGCGACCCGGTAGAGGAACGGGGGGATGACATACTTTGCAAGAAGGATGATGATCAGCAGGAGCCCGGCGACTTTTGCGACCTGGTACGGGAGGTTTTCGAGGTCGGGCCCTTCGCTGCTGACAAGGAGGGGAGTGATCAGGATCATCGGGATGATGGCAAGGTCCTGGAAGATCAGGACCCCGAGGAGGGTCCTCCCCTGGATCGTATCGACCTCCTTGCGCTCCTGGAGGATCTTCATGACAATCGCGGTGCTGGAGAGTGAGACAATGAACCCGAAGACCAGCGCCTCGCGCCACATAAGCCCGAGCAGCATGGAAAAGCCCATGATGGCGACGATTGTCGTGCATACCTGGGCGAGTCCGCCGATGATGACGGTTCTCCACTCCCGCAGCATCTGTTCGAATGAGAATTCTAGCCCGATGGTAAAGAGCAGCAGGATGATGCCGATCTCGCCGATATCCTCGATGGTTGCCTGGTCCGTGATGATGGCAAGCCCGTACGGTCCGACCAGCATGCCGATGACAAGGAAGAGCACGATGCTGGGGATGCCGAACCTGTCGCCGATGTACAACACCGCAATAACGAGGAGAACGACGAGCACGAGGGCGAACATCAGGTCCATGGCATTCCGAACCCCGGGTATCGGAGTCCCCGGTATTTTCAGATAAGGATACTGTCAGGCTCTGTATTATGGGTTCCCTGAAAATGGACGGAACGGTAACGGCCGGCCCGGAAGCATTCATGGGTTTTTTTGGGTGTAGCGGGGTTTTTCAGAGCGGCCAGCGGCAGGGATGCCTGTGCGACAGCAGGGCAGGGCAACGGTTGAACGCCGTCTCGCCCCAGATCCAAGGCTGATAGTTCCGGCACATCTCAGGTTTTACCGGGTGGATGCCGCAGATATAACGGGTCTTTTCAACCCGGCGTAGGAAGGGGCAGACCGTCACGTAGTTTCCGGTTACCGGGTCTCTCATCTCGGTAAAGATGACGTCCCCGAGATCCTCCGGCAGGAGCTGTGCGCAGGACACCGGTTCTCCCTTCTCCCGGAACGCAACAAACCAGGCGAGGATATCCTTCCTTTCCTGTTCCATCCACGTAAACAGGTTTGTGGGGGTCGGGGCTATACCCGGCCCGAAGATCCGGCAGCAGAGCCCGCACTGCCGGCAGGGTTCCGCCTCCGTGCCGGGCTCCTCTGATTCCATCCCCGGAGTATTCTTTCGGATCAAGGATAACGGTTGTGGAAAGATCCCGGCGACACTTGTACTTTCGATGACAGGTCCTGCGGCATTCTGTTGAAAAACCGCAGGTGACATTGAATCAGGCAATGACGGACGAGAGATAGTACAGGCCGAACCCCACAAGGAAGACCCCGCATGCAGCAAGGATGATCCGGTACTCGCGCTGCCCGAGGAAGAATTTCCCCTTATGGATGCCGGCCGCGACCAGCGTATACCACGAGAGGTCTGCCCCCCAGTGCCCCGCGATGAACGCGAGCATGATGATGACACCTCCTTCCATCGCGCCGATCAAAAGAGCGCTGCCCGCCGTCAGCCACCAGATCCAGAAGTACGGGTTCCCGATGCTTGTCAGGAAGCCCGCGAGGACAGGGGCAGCGGTCGGGGCGTCGCCGGACGGGGTGTCGATACCTGCCGAACGGGCCCCGTTCAGGGTGAGGAGACCGAAGGTGACGAGGGCGATCCCCCCGACACCTGCCACGACTGCCGAGTACCCTGCCAGGACGACGGCGAGGCCGGCAGCGATCACGCCGACCATGACTATCTCGACTGCCATGTGGCCGAGCGTGACTTTCGGACCGGCAGTCCACCCCTCCCTGACCGATGCATTGATGGCGGCAACAAGCGTCGGGCCTGGGGCGAGGGCACCGGTCAAACCGACGAGGTATCCGAGGATGAGCATCCCGGGAACTCCGGTCACGGTTCAGTCCCCCAGACACCCTGTCCCGGAAAAGGGAAATAAACCGAACAATAGCTGCCGGTCGGGAACAGGAGCATGACGCATACCCGCAATAAGAGATGCCCCAGGCCTGATTTGAACAGGCGACAACCAGATCTTCAGTCTGGCGCTCTCCCAAGCTGAGCTACTGAGGCAGGGATAGAAATGTTGTCCTGTATTGGTTAAAAAGGCTGCGTAATGTGACCGCAATAAACGGTGCACTACCGCGGGTTTTTATTCCCGGCAGCGACAGTACTATCAGATGCCCGATCTGCCCCGCGACGTGAATGACGATACCGGCAACAGCCTCTATGACGCGATCCGGAACCGGTCTGCGCATGTCGTCCACGTAACCCACAACGACCTCGATGCTGTCGGGGCCGACGCCATCCACCGGATGAAGTACGGGAACGACGGCGTCTTTACGATCTGGAGCTCAGTCGGCAGGTTCTCCGGGCTCTTCTCGATGGTTGCCGCCTGCAGGGGAAACGGAGATCTTGTCTCCATCTCGGATATCGGGTACCGGAAGGGTGTGGAGAACACTGTCGCACGCGCGAGGCAGAACGGCTGGCGCGTGGAGTGGCGGGACCACCACCGCTGGGAGGAGGCTGAGGTCGCCGCGGTCCGTGCGGCAGCCGACCTGCTCCGGATCGATACCGCCTCCTGCGCAACGGGGATTGTCGCCCGCGACCTTTTGCCCGAGCACCCTGTTGCCGCCGAGGTCGCACGGGTTGTCTGCGATTACGACCTCTGGAAGAACACCGACCCGCGGTCTGCGGTGCTCGGGCAGGTACTCCAGCGGAAGATCAACCGGGATCATGTCCGCGACTGCCTGGCAGCGGGGATCTTCACCGATGAACGGATCGAGAGCCAGTTTACCGATATCCGTCGTGAGATGCGTGCGATGATGAGAAAGAGCCTCCGCCACGCAACCGTCCTCGGGAAAAAATACCGGATCGCGTTTGCACCGCTCTACGGGTACCCGAGCGAGACAGCGCACTTCATCCGTGACGAGCTCCATACCGATATGGAAGTGATCATCGGGAGGGACGGGAAATTTTCCCTGCGGTCCGTCCCCCCGATCAGCCACCGGATCGCCCGTGAGTTCTCCGGAGGCGGTCACCCGAATGCATCGGGCGGCACCTTCAATTTTACCGTGTTCGAACGGTTCCTGTACTGGCTTTTGAAGAAGACCCGGTACATGGACGAGTTCGTCAGGGTTGCCGAGTCCTGTGAAGCCTGACGGCGTGATTCGTGGTCAGGACACTCGGTTTTTTTAGAAAAGTACGTGTTTTTGACTGAATCCTTATATTCAGGGAGGGGAAATGTACTTCTGAAACCCTATGAAAAGTTCGTTGATCATCATCGCATGTCTCTGTGCGATCGCCTTCGCCGTCCTCCCGGCGGAGGCACTCACGATGAAAACCCTCACCATCAACCTCGAAGATGACGGGGATGCCCAGGTTGACCTGCGGTACGACCTCTCCCTCCCGGAACAGGGGGCGGTCATGTTCCAGATCACCGATCTCCGCGGGACGCTCGAACGGGATCTCCAGCAGAACCTGAACCGTCCGGTCTCTGTCCGGAGTGCCGGTATGGACTCGGCCAATATCACGATTGCCGGTCTCGCATCAGTCAGCACTCGGGAGGGAGCCACCGTCGTGACTATGCCGGGCTTCTCCCTTGCGAATGCGGAAAGCGTCATGAAACAGTACTGGTATGCGCCGCTCACATCTCCGGACTTCTCGCCTGAAGTTACCGCGATTACCTTCCCCGACGGGTATACCGAGTACTACTACAACCAGATACATTTCCCTACAATCACCCGGACGCTCTGATGCGGCAACCCCGCCCCTTTTTTTTAGAGTCCTGTCCAGCCGGAAAACGAAGTCTGTAACATTTTCGACTTCCCCCTGCCGATCGCCGGTACCGAAAAATCCGTTCGCCCTCGTCGCATGAGAGCGCAGGGGCGATTGGATCAGGTGCGGTATACCGCCGAGGCAACGAGGGATTTCCAGTAGTCAGGGCAGTCCGCGGTGCAGTACCCGCCGACAACGATCTTCTCAGAGTCCCGGTGGAGGAGCGCGGACCGGATCGCTGCGCTGTCCGGATCAAGGATGACAAGTCCGAAGATGTCGTATTCATCGGTTAAGGAAAGGGCGATCCCGAGATCCTGTCTCCGGACCGCGACCTGCTGCTGGTGCTCGAGAAGGATCTCGAAATCTTCTTGTGCCGGGGCGGGATGGAAGAAGAACACCTTCTTTTTCGCAAGCGCGGAAACCTCCTCCTCATCGATACGGTCGCAGATGAGGACATGCCCCCCGCATCCCGCGTCCCGCATCGCCCGCATCAGGGACCGGTAGGCGCCGGTCAGCGACAGGGAAACCTCGTCTTCGTCATGGAAGTACTGGTCGGCGAGCCCGAGCAGGTGCGGGGCAGGCATCGCGACAGAAACACCCTTCGCCATCGCAACCAGATCCGCCATGTCGGCGATAACGGTTCCATGGTCCACCCCGATCTCGCCGGTGATGGCCTGCCCGTCCTGTCCGAGGAGGCTTTCAAGGATGTGGTTCCGGTAAAATTTTCCCCCTGCGCAGGGCACCCCAACTTCCGCTTCCTGCTGGGGAGCAAGGGATTGTTCCAGCAGGAATGTCGTAAGATCCCCCCGCGATCCCCGCCGTTCCGCCACCCAGTCCGCAAGGGATGAAAGGTCGGGCATGCCGGGCTCTGCCCCGAACGCCCGGGTCCGGAGCGTGCGCTGTTTTCCTGCCGTCATTGCAGAGCCTCTGCCTGATCTTTACGGAATGCCGGGGGCTGTTCCATTACCGCTATCGAGCGTTATCCGTGAATAGAGATATAACCAATGCCCGGACGGCTGGCGCCGTAAAACACAGCTTATTACCGATCAGCTGCTAACCTGACTGGTATGAGTGCCCCACCCCTGCTCGTCACCTGCGGTCTCCCGTACACCAACGGGCCCTGCCATCTCGGACACCTCCGGACGTACGTCCCTGCTGACGCGTATGTCCGGTATATGCGGCGGACGGGTGAGGAAGTTGTCTTTGTCTGCGGATCGGACAACCATGGGACGCCGATTGTGGTTTCCGCTGAGGCTGCCGGGGTGACTCCCCGGCAGATGAGCGAGAAGTACCACGAGCATTTCGACCGGACCTTCAGGAGGATGGGGGTTGTCTTTGACCATTTCGGGATGACCGACAACCCTGCAAACCATGACCGGACAACGGCCATCGTGAAGCAGCTGATCGCACGGGGTCACATCTACTCGCAGGTTGTCCACCAGGCGTACTGCACGAAATGCCGGCGGTTCCTCCCGGACCGGTACGTGGAGGGGATCTGCCCCCACTGCGGCGCCTCTGCGCGGGGCGACGAATGCGACCAGGGGTGCGGGAAACACCTCGAACCGGGGGAGATCAAAGAGCCGGTCTGCAAGGTCTGCGGCACGAAGGCTGAGTTCCGGGACCAGGAGCATTTCTTCTTCCGGCTCTCGGCTTTTAAGACTTACCTCCTCCCCTTCCTCGAATCCGTCAGGGGGACCGCGAACGCAAAGAACTACGCGATCGGCTGGATTAAGGAGGAACTCCACGACTGGTGCATCACCCGTACGCTTGACTGGGGCGTAAAATTCCCGGGCCGGGACGATCTCGTGGTCTATGTCTGGGTGGATGCCCCGATCGGATACATCGCGTTCACCGAGGAATGGGCAGAAAAGGCAGGCAGGGACTGGAAACGGTACTGGTGCGGGGATAACCGGGTCACGCACTTCATCGGTGGGGACATCATCTACCATCACTGCATCTTCTGGCCGGCGCTCCTCCACGGCGCCGGCTACGGCGTCCCGCATGCCATCGTTGCGTCCGGGATGCTGAAAGTGGACGACCACAAGTTCTCGAAGTCCCGTGGCTACGTGGTCTGGACCAACGAGGACTACCTTGACAAGGGGCTTCCCGCGGATTACCTCCGTTACTACCTCCTCGCGTATACGAGCCATACCAAGGAACTGAACTTCTCCTGGAAGCTCTTCGCCGAACGGATCAACAACGAGGTCGTCAACATCTTCGGGAACTTCGTCAACCGCACGCTCCAGTTCGGGCAGCGGGAGTTCAACGGGATCCCGGAGGGCGGTGCCGATCCCGCAATCATGGCCGAGATCGACAAGACCTGTGCGGTGGTCGACGGCTTCATGCGGGATTACGAGTTCAAGAGTGCTGTTGATGCAATCCTCGCCCTTGCCGCATATGGCAATACCTATATCCAGGGCAACGCCCCGTGGAAGCTGGTAAAAACAGACCGTGCCGCTGCGGCACAGGTCATCAGGAACGCAGCCCAGCTTGCGCATGCGCTCGCCCTCCTCATCGAGCCGGTCATGCCAGAGAAGGCGCAGGAGTGCTGGACGATGCTCGGGTACAGCGACAGGATAGCAGACCACCGGATCAGCGATGCGAAAAAGCCCTCCCGGACCGGTGCGATTCCGCCGCCAAGACCACTCTTCGCCCGCATGGAGGAGGAGAAGGTGATAGAGCTGGACGAGCTCCTCCATAAGCGCGTCCGTGACGCTGACAGGAAGTCGGAGAAGATCCCCGTGGTTTCATTCGAGGAATTCCAGAAACTGGATATCAGGGCCGGCCGCGTGCTCTCCTGCGAACCGGTGAAAAAATCGAACAAGCTCTTTAAACTGGTCGTCGACATCGGGACCGAGAAACGGCAGATCGTTGCCGGCATGCAGCAGTTCTACAAACCCGAGGAGATGATTGGAAAAGACGTCGTGGTCGTCACGAACCTTGCCCCGGCAAAGATCTTCGGCGTCGAGAGCAACGGGATGATCCTCGCTGCAGGGGATGCGGCATCCCTGCTGGTGCCCCTGCGGCCGGTCGAACCGGGCAGTAAGATCCGGTAATAAGGGTCAATCCTGACCCGCGCTTTTCCCGTTCACGGGCATTTTATTACGTATGGGACAGATACACCGGATCAGCGATGTCATCGATGGCGGCGGAATAGAATGAGACTCAGTTCCCTTGGCCAGTGGCTTCTCATCCTCGTCCCCATTATCGCGCTTCTCCTCCTTTTTCACTGGTTCGCCGGCCCCGCTATCCCGTTCATCGGGGGTGCGGCTGAACCTGCCCCTACGGTTGGCGGGATCGGCGAGGGAGAACTGACGCAGGAAGCCCTTGATAAACCGCTCACCTTCTCCCGCGTCGTGAACGGCTGGACATATACCTTCACCGCGGACTACCGGTATACTATCCGGGCAAAGATCGTCGGCATCCAAGGATATGCAGAGAACGGCGGCGACCGGATTGCGCCCATGGACCTCGCCGTGGCGTACGGCGACGTGATCAAACCGGAATACCTGCAGTACTTCACCTTCACCATGGGAGACCGCCAGCTCTCAACGACCGTCGAGTACCCGAAATACATCAGCATGCTTCCGGATGAGTACTGGTTCAGTCACGTGACCAACAACCATCTCGTCTTTTCTGACGAAACAGGTCTGGCAGCTGCCCGCGGCAGTACCCCGGGGGAATGTGTCGATATCCGGGGCTACCTGGTCGATATCGCGGGAAAGGGTCCGGGCGGGTCGACCTACACGAGGACGACGAGCACCTCCCGCACCGATGAATACCCGGCAGGGTGCGAGGTCGTGTACGTGGAGTCGTTTGCAAAAGTCCCTTGCTGAGATGCCCGTTCACCACCGGGAATTCCTCAACCCTTATGCTTCCCGCAGCAATTCCCCTGTGCCGTTATCCGTCGACCTGGCGCGTCGCGCAGTACCCCCGCCCGCACTTCTCGTAATACTGCTGGTGGTAGTCCTCGGCCGGCCAGAACTCCCCGGCAGGGACGATCTCCGTTGCGATCCTCCTGGCCCGGTACCTTCCGGAATCCTGCAGCCGGTCACGTGAGGCTTCCGCGAGTGCTTTCTGTTCCGGTGAATGGTAGAAGATTGCAGACCGGTAATTTGTGCCGATATCGGGGCCCTGCCGGTCCTGCTGGGTCGGATCATGGATTGTCCAGAAGAGATTGAGCAGCTGGTCGTAAGAGAGGATCGTTGGATCGAACGTCACTTCGACCGCCTCGGCATGCCCGGTCCTCCCGCTGCACACCTGCTCGTAGGTCGGGTGCTGTTTCGACCCGCCCGTGTAGCCGACCCGCGTTGCGGTAACCCCCTTCAGGCGCCGGAAGGCGGCTTCGACCCCCCAGAAACATCCCGCTGCAAACGTGGCTTTCCCGTACTGTCCGCCGGTCTCCATGATCATGTTGTTCTGCCCCGGATCACTTGGGTATTGCCATTGCGGCAGCAATGACGGGAGGCACCCCTCCAAGGAAAGACCGGATCCGGGTTTATGGAAAAACTGAAAAGAACGGGGGAGAGGTGGGAAAAACGGATTATTTCAGGGCTTCGGCGATCGCCTCGGCAACCCGGCCATTTTTCTCCCGTGCCCGCGCCAGTTCGAGGGCTTCCCTGACATTCTTCCCGCCGATTTTTGAAAGCCCTTTGACGGCCATGAGCCGGACGAAGTCATTTTCGTCGGACAACAGGGCGATCAGCGGTTCGATGGCCTGCGAGTCCTGGATATCGCGCAGGCCCTTTGCCGCCATGTACCGGACATGGTCTCGCTCGTCATGCAGTGCCTGGATGAGGGGAGAAATTACCTGCCGGTCGGCAATCTTTCCCAAGGCCTCAACCGCACGGTACCGCGTCTCCCACTTCGGGTCCTCCATCGCCTTTTTCAGCGGGCCAATCGCACTCTTCCCAATCGAGGATAGGGCCAGCGCCGCCTGCTCCCGCACCCCTTTATCTGTGTCGGAAAGGGATGCAACCAACAGGGGGATCGACCGGGGATCCCCGTTCTTGCCGAGGTGAAACACCACGTATCGCCGGACATGGGGGTCGTCGCTCTCCTGTAAGGCCGCGATCAGTCGCTCCAGTCCGGCCTTCTCGAAATCTTCTGTTCCGGCGGGAGCCGGTCCTTCCGTTCCGCTCATCTCTTTTGCCTCGTACAGATATCTGCGCAGCCCCATAGATAAACACGAGTCCCCGGCTCAACGCGGCAGCTGGCAGGCCGGGCACGAGGGTGGCCGCGACGGAATCCCTCATTACAACCGGGGACGTTTCTGCGCGTGCCGACGGGGGGTATCCGCTTTTTGTTTGGTAATTTTGTTTGGTACGGTGAAAATAGAAATCATTCAGGAACGCCGGCGGTATCCTGGCACTCCTCTTGCTGCGCAGATTGGCATGCCGGGGCAGCTCTCACCGTTCCCCGGATACCCTGATCTCTCTTATGCAATCCTCGAAACCGGTGGCCTCGGCCTCGATTTTTTCCCGGATGGTCTCGGCGGTGCCGGAATCGTGTGAAGCGAGGGCAGCGACAAACTCCCGGCGCATCGTCTCAATCGTGTCAAGCTTCTCCTGTGCTGGTGCAACATCGTATCCATACCCCCTCAGTGCAAACAATGTCTCCCCTGATTCCCGGATGTACCGGTCGAAAGCCGCCGGTTCGGAGTCCATCCGGGTCATCCAGTATTCGTCTTCCAGCGACCGGGAGCGAAAATCCCCGTCAACCGCAGCGGAGACTGCCGCGGCGAGGTCATCTTCGGTCAGGGAACCTGCTGCGACCTGAACCCGGATCTCTGTCTGGAACTGCCGGGTGATCTGTCGGAACGTACCGAGCGATGTGTTGAGCGATTCCATCGAACTGCATGCCGGGATACCGGCCGAGCCGCGGTGGAATTCCTCCTGCAGGGAGGAGAGCTTTTCGACCGACCCGTTCCGTTCTGCGATGAACCGGATGGTCGCGTCCATGCCTGCCTCCTGCTGTGCGGCGAGCCAGCTCAGGTACGCCTGCCTCAGGGCAACATCCCCTGCCGGGGAACCTTCCTGGATATCCAGCGCCGTCACCGATGCCGCGGCACCACAGACTCCAAAGACGACAACGATAAGGATAAGCGAAAGTATTGCCTTCAGAGAGTGCAGTCGCCCCGGCTGGTTCCCTGCCGGTTTTTCGCGGCCGGACCGGTTATTGGCTCTCTTTGGCCCGTTCAACCTCATACCCGTCCAGAGTCTGCGCCCCGCAGATCTTATATTCATCATATCGGCCCGGTTCGATGCTGGAACCCGGCGGTTCTGCCATTGAGCTCCGTCATTATCGCAAAGGGCGGGAAGGCCGTGCACCACAAATCCTTTCTTACCCCTGATCCAACACAGATACACGTACGCGTGGTGACGGTTCCATGGATGATCGAAGGAAGAGTGATGAGCAGGCATATCTCACGACGCCGGATGTTGTTGTCAAATCCGTCCCCTTCGAGGCGACGCTCACAGACAGGAGGATCATCCTTGTCGATACGAAGGATGACCTGATCCCGCCAAAAGAGATTGTGCTGGAAACCATCCGCCGCGCCGAACCGGGTGAGAACGCGATCCGGGACCCAATCCTTACGCTCTCGATCGTTGCCGGCGGCGAGACACGCCAGATGATCCTGACCTTCCCCCAGCGGAAGGGGGCGACACGGAAGCATGAGCGCGATGAATGGGCGTCCCTGCTCCGGGACCTCATCCCCCCGCCCGTGAGAAAAGCCCCCGCACGGCCCGTCCCTGCCGCGGAACCCCGGAAGCGGATCATTGAACACTCCCCGGCAGCGGATGAGGCGGCCCCTCAGGATACCATCCGGTTCCGGGACGAACCCCGGGGCCGGACGACCCCGGCACCAGCCCCCCGCGAAGCGGAGGCGCCTGAACCGCAACCCTACGGGACATTCTGTTCGAAGTGCGGGAACCGGCTGGCCCCCGGTTCCCAGTTTTGTAACCGGTGCGGCGCACGGTCCGGAGTAGTGGCGGGGAGTGCCGCTTCCGTGGAGACCTCACGTGCCCGGCAGGATAATGCCGAAATGGCGCCCGCTTCCGGTCATGGCCCGGCGGAACCGGCGCGACAGCCTGCCCCGTACCATGAACCCCCTTACGAGACCGGCCGCGTCGGTCCGCACCACCGGGAGAAACGCGGCCTCCTCTCCGGACTCTTCTCCCGGAAGAAGAAGCCGGTACACAACACTGCTCCGTCGCACCCTGCCCCTGCATCCCGTGCACCGAAACGGAAGTCGTTTTCCGGCCCGTCGAAGAAGACGCTGGTGACCATCGGGGTTGCAGCCGTCGCCATCGTTGTTGTCGCTGTCGTGGGCTGGTTCGCGATGGGATTCCTCTCCGGTCTGTCCCTGGGCGGGACGGGAGAGCCCTCCGGTTCCGGGAGCGGTTCCGCCACACCCACGGCTGGAACAACCCTTGCCTATAATGCAGCCTCGACCGTCACGATTGCGAAGACGAGAGCCCCGATCACCATCCCGGCGGAAGGAGTCGCCCTGTACGTAAACTACCTTGGCGGGTGGAAGGGGACCTATACCCTGAACGGCGAGACGGTCAAGCTGGAGCGGTCTGGTGAATATGTCCGGGAACTTGAGGACGCATCCGGTACGGTCGGGGCGTCGCTGATGAAGAAAGACGGCTCAAGCCATGAACTCGTAGTGAAAATCTACAAGAACGGCGTCGAGCTCGCAAATGGGGCGACAACCCAGGCAAACGGTGAGGTCACCGTCTCGGCAGATGTCGGTGTGGCACCCGTAACGGCAACCCCGACGGTCACAGCAACGAAGACGACGTCGACCTGATTTCCCGTAAAGGGCTGGCGATTCCGGCTGGCGGCAGGAACTGGACACCGCCGGAATTCCTCTTCTCCCCCCTCTTGTCTTTAAAGAACTCTTTTCGCTTGGGGAGCCCGGTGCTGGTCGTGGACCGGAATTTCTACGAATGATATCGTTTCGGGCGATGGCGGGCGCCGTCATGGCAGGTTTCAAGCCGGGCGGTTTGCGGCTGGATTTTTCCCACGGCGTAATCCTTCCAAAAGACGGGGTGTCCTATCGGTCGGAGCTATCGTTTGCCGAAAGAAATTCGGTTACGAACGGCAGGCGTTAGACCCGCGGATCACGGTATCGGGCGGTAAAAAAGGATACAAAAAGAAGGTTGTCTTCAGAGATCCCAGCGTCCCATGCCGCCGCGACCTCTCCTCAAGACAAGGAATCCGACGACAATGACCGCGACAATGACAACAACGGCGATGATGGGCCACGAGATGCCGGAGTCAGTGGGTGCCGGTGGTGCGACCGTTGTCGCAACAGTGGTGGGCCGGGTGGTCGGGACCGTGGTCTTGATGGTGGGTGTCGGGGTCTTGGGGGCAGTGATGGTTATCAGGCTGGACTTGGTTGTGGTCGTACTGCCTGCTTCATTCGTCACCTTGAGGGTGACGGTGTAGGTCCCGGCATTCGTATAGGTATGGCTCGGATTCTCGGTTGAGGATGTCGTCCCGTCCCCGAAAGACCAGAACCATGATGTGGGATCGTTCTTGGACGTATCCGTGAACGTCACGGTGATCGGGGCAGTTCCCGATGTGGCGGACGCCACGAACGCTGCCTCCGGCTTCGCGATATCCAGTACTTTGATCTTCATGGTACAGGAATCATCCTGGTCGGTGTCCTCATTCGAGACAGTGAGCTCGACCGTGTAGGTGTCGGCATCCTCGAACTCATGCGACGGGTTCTCGTCATCGGAGTCGTCTCCGTCACCGAAATCCCAGTACCATTCGTCGACGACGCCTTCAGAGTCATCGGTGAACTTGACGGTCAGGGGCGCCGCTCCCGAGGTGGGCGTTGCAGTAAAAGAGCATTCAAGGTCCTCCGGCTCGTTCACGGTGATGGTTTTCGTGGCGGTATCGGTTTCGCTGTCATCATTGGTCACCGTGAGAGTGATGGTGTATTCTCCTTCTTTAGTGTACTTGTGGGTGAATGTCGTTTTTACTGTCTCGTAGGATGAATTACCGTCATCAAAGTCCCATTCATATTCACAGTCGTCAGTGTCGCATTCGGATTTTGTCGACCAGGCAGAGATCTTCACCGTGAGCGGGGCATCTCCTTTTGTCGGAGATACCGTAAATCCTGCTTCCGGCGCCGCCGCAACCGGCAGGATAAAGAACATCAGCACGATCAGCAGGCTGGATACGATCAGCCCTGTCCGTATACTCCTTCGTCCGGATGTTTTTTCCGCATTCTTCTGAAACGAGGTTCCCATGGTGTGAGTGTACTCTGTAATTGTTTATCTCTTTTATGCATTTGTCCCGTTATAAATGTAGTTTATTATTAACATTAAGTTATTTCAGAACTACTAATTATCTGATAAACCGAACAATAGGTATCGGCACTCCGTCGAAAACGCTCAAGGGACGGCAAATACTATCTGGAAAAAATTCCGTATCCATCCGAACTGTCGTTTGCAGGATGCGGAAAAAATCACGGGATTTTCCGTGCAGCTTCTGCGGTGATCCTCTTGAGTTCCTCAAAGTCGGTTGTCGTGCCTTTCATCTCGATCGCCTCGAATACGTCACTCTTCGTGAAGATCACGACATACCGCGTGATCCCGTAGGTATTGTCTGCCTCTGAGATGCGGTACGCGGTGGAGTCGGAACCGATCTCGGGGAAGGGAAGTTCCGTCACAGTCACCGTATCGTTGGCGAGGGCAAGGAGATCGTCCTCTGCCTCGTCAAAGACCATCTGCATGGTCGAATCGACGAGGTTGATATTGCTGATGTAGTATACCCCGATCCGCTGGGTTATTGAGGTGACGTCGTAGTTATCGGCATCCATCCGGTAGAACGAGGCCTGGTACCCTTTCTGCCATCCCTGTTCCCTGGCAAAATCGCTCGCGTCGGAGTATGGGATGTCTGCCCGTTCCCGCACAATGTACCCTTTCGGGAGGTCGGCGAGCTGCAGGGCCATGGCGGACGGTTCGCGGGATGACACAACCGGTGTCGCGGACGGCGTCGCCGCAAGGGTCGTCACGACCACCGTTGGCGCAGGTGTGACGACGGCGGGCTCCTCGAGGATGGAGCATCCCGCGGTGACGATGACAGCGCAGAGAATGAATGCGGGTACGAGTGCAATCGGCGTCTTCATAGTTAAGGATCAGAATGTGCTGCACCGGTTCAAATGGTTTTACGTTACGCGAAAGCACACGGGAGACGATCCCCGTAAAAATGGACCAGTCGCCGGCTCCCGGGGCTCCCATTGTTCCGGCGTACCGGGGGGCCGGGAAGGCGCGGCCGGTCCTGGTTCCCCCTGCCTTTCTCTGCCAAAAAATTACATAGGGATGAGAACAAAGAGAATAGAGAGAGTGGTACCATGGGTGATCCCGAGCTGCACAGCGATGAGAAGGTCCTGCTGACAACGCAGGATGTGTTTGTCAAGTCCATCCCGTTCGAGGCAGTCCTGACCAACAAGCGCATCATCCTGCTGGACCGGAAGAAGAACCTCATTCCCCAGAAGGACATCCTCCTCGCAACTGTCGGCGATATAACGGCCGCCGAGAACGCGATCCGCGACCAGACGATCACCCTCTCCCTCATCACAAGCTCCGGCGAGACCCGCCAGCTGGTCCTGACCTTCTCGCGCACCGCCGGCGGGGGGCGCAGGCGGGAACGGGATGAGTGGGTAAAAACCCTCAAGGAACTCACATCATCCTCCATCCAGAAGACGATCCGGAAAGTCGTCCCGCCCCTTGAGCCCGAAGCGAGGAAGTTCGACACGGTACCGAAGAAGAAAGTCAGTGAACAACCCCCCTCCCGCATCGAGATCACCCGGCAGCCGGGGGTCCGGAAAGAGATCGAGGGCGCCCGCCCGATGAAGACGTCGCTCGAACCCGAGCCGCCGGCCAGGAGGATGGCCGAGCCGGAACCCCCGCGCAAGAGTATCGAACCGGAACCGATCATCCGGAAGATCGTCGAGCCCGAGTACATCCCCCCGAAAATACCCGAACCTGAGCCGGCCGTACGGAAGATCTTCGAGCCCGATTCCCTCCCCCCGAAACCCGTCGAGACTTCATCGCTCCCGATCGGCACCTTCTGTACGCGGTGCGGGAACCGGGTGCCCCCGGATTCGGTCTTCTGCAACCGCTGCGGTTCCCGGGTGGCCCCCGGGGGAGAGCAGGCCGGCCCCGCACCGGAACCCGCGGTGCCCCAGGTTGCGGTCGAATCGCGCATGCCAGCCCCTGCCCCGAAAATCTTTTCGGGGGAACGCAGGGAACGGCCCATCGAGCGGGAGATCCAGTCGATCGAACCGCTGATCGAAGGGTCGGTCCCGAGGACGTCGGAAGCCCCTCCCGTACCCCCCACAAGGCCGGTCGAGCCGGTACCGGAGCAGCCGCGCCCAGCTCCGGGATCCGAATCCACCTCCATCGCCCAGGCAGCACAGTCCATCATCGATGCCGTGACGCCTGCCGCACCATCGCCGGAAGGAGCGCCTGCTGCAACGCCTCCCGAAGGAGCCGCACCCGCAGCAGTGGCGCAACCGCAGCCGGCGCCCGCAGCACCCCCGTCGGTTCCCCCCCTTCCCCCGGCGTCGCCGTCGAAATGGCGGAAGATCACGATCATCATTGTCGGGATCCTAGTCATTTTGGCGATCCTGAGCGCGGGATTCCTGTTCTGGAACACGATCTCGTCTGGTGACGGTGCCGGCACCGGGGAGACGGCAACGCCGACAGCAACCCCGACTGCGACCCTGACACCCACATGGACCTATGTCCCGACAACAGCCGTCCCCACCGAGACGACGGTTACGGCGCAGCCGACACCGCAGGTTCTCGTGCCGGCAAGCGGCGTCTGGATCCGGATCACGTACCCGAATATCTACAAAGGCACTGCCGGTCTCGCGGGGAGCCAGGAGGAAGTGGGGGGTACCGGTGACAAGTTCTATATGGTAGCTACCTCGGGCGGGATCGTGGAGGCGGCTGTCCAGAAGGTTGACGGGTCCGGCGAGGAGCTGCTTGTCAGGATCTACAAGGACGGGGAACTGGTAAAGAGCGGATCGACGGCTGCCCCGAAGGGGACTGTCGAGCTTCAGGTGGACCTGCGCCCGGTGACGACGACAACGACTGCGGCAAAAACCACGACGGTTGCCGCAACGGAAACGTCGGAACCCTGATCTGCAACCTTTTTTCAGCAGTTATTCCTCTACGGTCGGGGTTCTGCAGCCCTGGTGCCGGAAAAAATAGGAGGTTACTGCCGGCTCGTTAGGTTGATCGCATTGACGAGCGCTTCCACCGAGGCGAGCACGATATCGTCCCCGCTCCCGCTGGCATCGAAGATCCTCCCGTGCTCGTCTTCGACAGCGATGGTGACGTGGCAGATGGCGTCTGACCCTCCCGAGATCGCCTCGATGTTGAACTCCTTAAGCTGGATCTTCGCCGGTACGATCCCGAGGATGGCATTGAGCGCGGCGTCCACCGGGCCATTGCCGACGCTGGAGAAGACATGTTCGGCCTCGTTCACGGTCGCCTTCACGCTCGCGGTCGGGATGACATGGTTGCCGGTCATGATCGCGATATCGGCGAGCGCGAGCATCTTGTGGTTCAGCGCGATGCCCATCGTGCTCTCCGCGATCTCGTAGAGATCGGCTTCGGTCACGCGCTTGCCCCGGTTCGCGATTGCCTTGACCTTCTCGACGACCAGGTCAAGCTGCTCGTCCGAGGGACTGATATGGGCGTCGGCAAGCATCTGCCGGACGGCATGCCGGCCCACGTGCTTCCCGAGCGTGAGTCGGCGCCGGTGTCCGACCATCTCCGGGGTCATGATGCCCGGCTCGAAGGTGGCGGAGTTCTTGATCACCCCGTGGGAGTGGATCCCGCTCTCGTGCGAGAAAACGTTCTCGCCAACGACCGGCTGGGTGGGCGGGATGGTAATCCCCGAGAACCGTGAGACGAGCCGCGAGGTCTCGACCAGGCGCTCTTTTTTGATCCCGGTCCGGATCCTGTAGATCGACTCCATAATCATCACGGTCTGGGCGAGGTCGGCATTCCCCGCCCGTTCGCCGAGCCCGTTGACCGTGACCTGCACCTGCGAGGCACCCGCTTCAACTGCGGCGATCGTGTTTGCGACCGCGAGCCCGAAGTCGTTGTGGCAATGGACATCGATCGGGCAGTCCACCTCCCGGGCGATCCGGGTGATCAGGGTCTTCATGGCCGACGGTGAGATGACCCCCACGGTATCTGGCACGTTGATGATCGTTGCGCCGGCTTTTGCCGCGGTCCGGAACACCTCCATGAGGTAGTCCCAGTCCGTCCGGGTGGCATCCATCGCCGAGAACATGCAGAGATCGACATGGTCGCGGACGTACCCGACGGTTTCAGCGGTGATGGCAAGGACCTCCTCCCGGCTCTTGTTGATCGTGTTCACCCGCTGGATATCCGACGTCGGGATGAACACGTGCACCATGTCGACGTCGCAGGCGAGGCAGGCATCGACATCGGCTTTCGTCATGCGGGAGAGCCCACAGATCTTCGCCTCGAGATCGAGCTTTTTTATGGCAGAGACCATCTCTTTCTCGGCTATGCTCGAGGCAGGGAACCCCGCCTCGATGGCATGGACGCCGATGGCAGAGAGCTGGCGTGCGATCTCGAGTTTCTGTTCAAAGGTGAATGCTATCCCCGGGGTCTGTTCTCCGTCCCGGAGCGTGGTATCAAAAACAGTCACTTCTCCACGGGCATGGCTATCGGTGAAGAAGACAATCTCCCGCAACATCCTTGCGAGCAGTCATACAACATCATAGGCAGCCGGACAATATAAATAATCGCTGCACCAAGCCATCGCAGACGATGGGGATCTTAACGGCCATGCACGAGATGTATGGATATGGGGAATACTTACGGCACCCCCTGTCAGATTTACTATAAGAAATGAAAGAGATTCCCGGGTCAACGATGAGAATCAACACCTTCACGTGCGATTATCCCTGCACTGATGTCAATACAAGAATGATCTTCCCGCAGCCGGATCTCGATCTCAGGAAAATCAGGATTGTCATGATCTCGGAGTGTCCACCTGCCGAAAGGGAGGATTATTTTTACGGGACCAGTAATGGCGCCTTCTTCCAGACGACAAGAATGGCTTTTTCTGACGCGGGGGCAGCCATTGAGACCTATGATGACCTGACAAGGATGGGCATCTATCTCACGACAGCGATCAAATGCGGCAAGACCGGGTATCTCGTCTCCGCAAAGACGATAAAAGAATGTGCGGTCCGGTTCCTGAAGCCTGAACTGGAGCAGTTCCCCCATGTCGGGATGATCCTCTGTATGGGAGACTTTGCCATAAAAGCCGTGAACTACGTTTATAAAGAGAAATACGGCAAAAGCCCGATACCCCCGGGATCGACCTACAAAATCCGCAGCCAGGAGTATATCCAGAACGGTATACGGTTTCTCCCTTCCTATACCCATACCGGTGACAGCTTCAACATCGAAAAGGTGAAGCGGCAGATGATTGCGGAGGACATCCGGACTGCCCTTGAGTACCTGGAGTCGCAGTGATCAGGTCTTTGTTACAGCACCCTTGTTGTCACAGTCGGCAGGGATGAAGCCTGAATCGATCAGGACGGGGTGTCATCCCCGCCTCGTACATCTTTGCCTCGTATCATCATACCGGCACTGCTGCACCGGCCGGCAGCTGTTTCCCGGTTCTGGCAGAAGACCGGGTTACGATATGTTTAATAGCAAACTTGCCTAACATTAGTAGCGCAGTGCCCCGCCTTAACTCAGCCTGGTAGAGTGCGCGGCTGTAGTATGGTTTGCCGTCTGAGGCAACTGCGCGGCTACCGCGATGTCCCCGGTCCGAATCCGGGAGGCGGGATAACTGTTCATACGTGCCCAGGTAGTGTAGTGGCCTATCATGATTGCCTGTCACGCAATCGACTCGGATTCGAATTCCGACCTGGGCGTTCCAGCTTTTCTCTCGTATCCCTGAAAATACCAAAATCCCCTGTTTCATTGGTTTTTTTCAACCATCTGCAGGCGCTAAAAGAGCTTTTTTGCCGCGGTCACACCGGTTGTGCTGGAGCCTGAAACAGTCTCCTTTTGCCGTTCCGGCACAAAATAACTTCGAAAATATTCGCAGTCAACCATGAACCTATATACTCCGCTGGAGAATGATCCTCCATGAAAAAGATCATCATCGCGCTCCTCCTGGTCTGCTGCGCCATCGCAGCGACCGGGTGTACGAGCCTCATGGGCAGTACCGGGACGTCGACTGCAAGCCAGCGGTACTATGGCGAGAGCGACAACTCCGTGTACGGGCTTGCCGTTTCGGAAAAGGCAGCATATGCTCCCATGCCGACCGTCGTCCCGACGTATGCCGGGGGTTCCGCTCCCGGCATCGAGACCAGGATCATCAAAACCGCCCAGGTCTCCCTCGAAGTCACCGACGTAACGGCATCGGCCGATGCGCTCAGGACGCTTGCCCAGCAGAACGGAGGGTACATCTCATCGTCGAATGTCCAGCGGGGGTATAACGACCGGCTCTCGGCAACCGTGGTCCTGCGCATCCCGCAGGCCGCGTTCGATACCGTGATCGAGTCTGTCAAAGCGTCCGGCACGGTAAAGTCCGTCTCCGTGCAGGGCGAGGACGTGACCGAGCAGTACATCGACCTGACAGCGCAGAAGACCTCGTACCAGAACCAGCTCGCCCAGTATAACACCATCATGAAGCAGGCGGTCAAGGTAGAAGACGTCATCGCCGTCCAGGCGCAGATCGACCGGGTCCAGACCGAGCTCGACCGCCTCGAAGGGCGGCTGCGGTACCTCAACAGCCGCATCGACCTGTCCACGGTCACCGTCTCCCTTCAGGAGCCCGAGCCGGTCGGCGGGGATACCGGGCACTCCTTCATCACTGCAATCAACGAGGGCATCGCCGGGTTCTTCGGCATGATCGATGCACTCATCATCCTGATTTTTACCCTTCTCCCACTCGCCATCATCGGGGGGATTGTGTATGCGGTCTGGCGCTGGAGAAAGGGAAAAGCCGGAAAGCCGCCGGCTGCCGCACCCGCGGAGAGCGGCGAAGCGAAATAATCCTATCCTCCTTTTTTTCTTAAAAAAAATGCGTTGATAAAAGAGCCGAAGGTTATGCCGCGGTCGGGGCACCGGGCTTTCCTTCGAGCGCCGCCTTGATCTGGGCCTGGAGCTGTTCGAACTTGCCCTGGAGCATCTTCTCCTGCTTCTCCAGCGACTTGATCCGGAGCTCGAGAGTCTCCACCTTCTCGGCAAGCTTGGAATTCACGACGTCCTTCTTCTTCTGCATCATGACGGAGCCGACACTCATGTACATCGCGGCGTCATCGGAGAGATCCTTTATCTCTTCCTGCGCCCGCTTGGCTTCACGGGCCGCCATCTCGTACTGTGCTTTCTGGGTAAGGATGGTCTGGAGCTGCTGCTGGACCTGCTGGAGCATCGCGATCTGGTTCTGGACCTTGGGGGAAATCTGGTTCATAGTCACACTCACTTCCGGTACAATGGTTGCGGCAGGATATCAACCTCGCGCCGGGCTCCTGCCCCTGCCCTTTTGACCAATATTATCTCTCCCGCAGGATACAAAAAAGGTGCTCCATGGACACGCGGTGATACGGGCATGCTGCAGGACGGGATGGTTCAGACAAGGTCCTGCACTTCGTCGGCAACGCTGACGAGCCGCAGCGCCATGTTGAGCGCAGCCCGGAGCGCCGGGATGTCCTGCGCAGTAACCTTCAGGACAAGGACCCGGTCGCCGTCCAGCGTGCATTCGGTCACCGAGCGGGGGTTCACCTCGTCCGAGAGTTCCGGGAGGAGGGCCTGCCGGATTGCAGGGGCGCGGTCGGTTGCGATCCGGAAGACCGCTTCGTGGGGCATGGGGGGCACGGTGTATCAGCTACCGGTGAGGAGGCGTACAAAAAAAAGGTTGGGGAAAACGGGGGGGAAAGGCGGGAATGGGAACCGGGCCGTACGTTCCCTGGTGGCAGCGCCAATGCCCGGTCAGCTTACCGCGCCTTGAGTTCCTTGATTGCGGCGCCGCGTTCCTTGAAGAGGATCCGGTGCCCGCAGTACGGGCAGCGGACGTTGACGTCGATCTCAACCTTCTGCTTGCACCGGGCGCACTTGTACGAGCTTGCCATACGCGATCGGGATTATGCCCCGTTCCTGGTACCCTGTTCCACGGTCCGGTCGATCGTGCGCAGCGCAATGCGCAGGGTTGGCGTCTGGGGCACGTATGCGCCGCCGGCGAACTTGTACCCGCACTTCCTGCACTCCCAGATGCCGGTGCCCTTCCGGTACACGGACTGCGTGTCGCACTTCGGGCAGGTATGAGCTGCACGCGAAACTTTCTCGATGTCGGTGATGCGTTTCCGGGTAAACCGGCCGTACCGGCAGCCGAAACGCCCTGCGCTCCCGACTACCTTGCCTTTTGCTGTCTGATTGGAACCTGCCATAGGATAACCACCAGTATGTCCTACACTGTTTGTCGTTGCGGCTAATATATTTGATTGAGGATCTTGACGACGCCTTCGCCCTTGGTGACCTTGTTGATTACGTCGTAGAACTCGCCCTGGATCCCGGCCGGGATGCGGACAACGCAGATCCACGATCCGTCCTTCTGCCACTCGTCCTTCTCCATCGTGGACGCGGCAGCGATGTCGCCGTATGCCCGGGCCGCGAAGTCCGGCGGGATCTTGATGGCGAGCCGGAGTTCCTCGAACCGTATGGGGAGGATCGGGCGTAGCGCTTTTACCGTCTCCTTGACCATCTCGTCAAGGTGTTTGAAGGGGTCGATATTGACCCGTGCCTCTTCCATCGCCATCTCGATCCGCTGGGGCGGGTGAGGGTGGCCGGTCTGGGGGTTGACGGAATTGCGTGCGATAAAGGTTATCACCTGCCGCCGCTTCTCTTCCATCATGTGGCGCCGCTGTTCGGCGGTCAGGTGGATCTCGCCCTTCTCGATGATCTTTCTCGCAATCGCGGGAAAATCCGTGGTCTTGAAGACTTTTAAAAGCGACTCTTCGGAAGCCCGGGTCCCCCGCGATGCGTTGGAGAAGATGTTGAGCGCCGCGACAACATCCTCGATCTCGGTCTTCTCCCCCTGCCGGATCCGCGCAGCCTCATCCGGGTCAACGAGGATCTCGAAGTGCTCCCCGTAACTTTCGAGCCGTGCAACGACCGCCTTCTCCAGCGGGATCATGTCCGATCACTGCTTGAACTGTCCGACAAAGGACGCGACTTCCTCCCTGCTCATCTTGCGGAAGAGGGCTTTCTCCTTGTCGATGACACCGATCTCGACCGTGTCCACGTCGAACTTGCCCTCCGTTGCCGAATGGAGCGCCTTCAGCCCCAGCAGGATGGCATCCTTGGTCGTGATTTCGGCGTTGTACTCTTCCTCGAATACCTTCATCGCGGCAGGCCGGCCGATGCCTATCCCGGTCGCCTTGTATTCCAGCAGGGTGCCGGAGGGATCGGTCTCGAACAGCCGGCATTCCCCGTCAGAAACCCCGACAATCAGGAGCGCCGTCCCGTACGGGCGGATGCCGCCGTACTGGGTCAGGGTCTGCATATGGTCGCAGAGCTTCTTTGCGAGCGCCTCGACCTCGATCTTTTCGTCATAGGTGACCCGGTTGATCTGGCTTTCGACCCGTGCCCGGTCGACAAGTGCCCGGGCGTCTCCGACTAGCCCCGAGGAAGCAACCCCAATGTGCTCGTCGATCTTGAAGATCTTCTCGATGGAACTTGCTTCCAGCAGCTTGCTGCTGACCCGCTTGTCAACGATGAGAATGACGCCGTCCTTTGCCTTGATCCCGACCGCAGTCGTGCCGCGCTTGACGGCCTCGCGGGCATACTCCACCTGGTAGAGACGGCCGTCTGGTGAAAAAACCGTGATGGCCCGGTCATACCCCATCTGGTATTGTGGCTGCATTTATTTGTCCTCCAAATCCTGTGTTGTCAGAAAGAATCGTGCTGCATTTTTAAATCCCTTTTCAACCACATCAATCTTCTGACTTTCACAAAAAATGACCTCAACATCCTTCCCCCCGAAGGAGATGCCGGTGCCCGCGGGCAGGGCACCGGGAGCGCCGCGGGCGGTCTCCTGCAGGCGGGCGCGGAGGCTCTCCATGGTACCGGAGGTCGCAATCGTCCGCAGCGCGATCTTCTGCCCGGCGCAGGAGGTTACCGTGGAGAGCGCGAGAGCGAGTTCCCGCTCCGTGCCCCGCCGGCACCGGATAAAGGCGCAGCCGTTCTCGATGGCAAGGACCGCAGGGTGGACCCGGGAGGCGAGGTCGTCTCCCCAGAGCGAGGTCACTGCTTCGGCAACCGCAAAGTACAGTTCCTTCGGATCAACCGTCATCCCGCCCGGAAGTACCCTCGCGAGGACATACCTCCGCTTCTCCCGGAGCGTCGGCGGCCGGACCGTCATGGGACCTCCCGGACGGGAGTACTGCCGGCGTGACGGGACCCGGCAAACGCAAGCGCCTGTTCGATCTCGTCAAGGTCGAACCCTATCGTCGCGGCAAGCCCGCTCACCTCGCGGACGGACCGCATGGAGAGGACGGAGTCCGCATGGGTTGAGAGGGTGAGGGGGAATGAGAATTTCCGGGAGAGCATCAGGATATCGCGGTACCGGTCAAGGGCTTTCTGGCGTGCCGGTCCCCGCCTCAGGATCAGCGGTGCGAGGGATATATCGACTGCGACAGTATTATCCGCCGCCATCTTCGCGGTCACGTGGTCGAACGCATGCCGGTCGGCATACTCGATCCCGCAGAGCAGATGGACACCCCGGACCCCGATCATCGCCCGGTTGAACCCGTTGTCCCCCGCCCGGACCATGACCAGCCTGCCGTCGGCAGCGCGTTTGGCTTTTGCTGCAGCATCCTTCGCCGGCATGTCTGCGATCATGATGCCCTCCCGGACGGCAACGCCGTAATAATCGCCCGGAGGCACCCCGACCGCGACGAGGCTGTCATATCCCAGCCCGCGTGCTTCCAGCGCCATGCGCCGGATCGAGGAATCCCCGACAGGATACGGGCGGAGCCCGAGATCGGTGATTGTCATTATGAAGAGTCCGGTGAAAAAAGGATAAGATTATTTGCCCTGGTTCGCGTGGGACCGGATGGACGGGCGGGTCTTTTCGGTGCCGAAGCCCTTGGTTGTCATGCCCCTGCCCCGGCGCCCGGCAGCGGTCTTCCCGCGCTCGGCGCGCCCCCGGTGGGTGTTTTTCCCGATCCAGGCGAGCTTCCGGTCACTCTTGATCGACGGGTGGTGCCCGTCGACGAGGATAACCTCGTAGTACTTCAGCTTCCCGTCCTGGCCGACCCAGTACGAGTTGAGGACTTCCATGTTCGGGAACTTCTTCGCGGCACGCTCCTCGGCGATCCGCTGGATGCTCTTCCCCGATGTCAGCCGGTTCTTGCCCATGCGCGCCGACCGCCGTGCGCGGATGTACCGCGAGGCTCTCCGGCCACCTCGGCGCACCTTGACCCTTGCCACGGCGATGCCCTGCTTTGCCCGGTAGCCCAGCGACCGTGCGCGGTCGATCCTCGTCGGGCGCTCGACCCGGACGACGCTGCCGTCGCGGCGCCATGCCTGCATGCGGTTCCAGAGGAGGTTCTCCACCTCGCTCTTGTCAGGCTTGTTCCATGCCTCCCTGACAAAGGCATACATTGACTTGACCATTGAAATCACCTGAAAGGTTCGGCCCAAAGAGGGCTACATTCCTTTTCTCTCAACGGGACGGATCCCGTATTCCTTATATGATAGACCGTAAGCCTATAAAAGCGCTCGTACCTGCCGGCCAGGGTTTCACCACCGGCTTCCCGTGCAGAGTCCCAATCGTCAGCCTTTCTTCTTCTCTACGACACGGATATCGGTTATCCGGGTCACCGGGTACTGCCCGTCCTTATCCTTTTCCGCGGACTTCACCATATCCCAGATCGTCAGGAGAGCCACCGAGACGCCGGTCAGCGCCTCCATCTCCACGCCGGTCCTGCCGGTCATCTTCACGATGACTGTCGCCTCGATACAACCGTCGCCGTCGGCGAAATCTACGGCGATGGAGCTGATGGGAATGGGGTGGCACATCGGGATGATCCCCGCGGTGTTCTTCACCGCAAGCGTCGCCGCGACCCGGGCGGTGGCAAGGACATTGCCCTTCACGACCGTACCTTCGCGGATGGCCGCAAGCGTTGTCGGCCGCAGGAAGATCTTCCCCGCCGCGGTCGCCTCCCGGGTGACGTCGCGCTTCGCGCTGATATCCACCATCTGTGCCCGGTCGTTTTGAATATGCGTGAATTTCACCATGGGGTCATCTCTTCCCGAACAAAGTTGCAGGTATCCTGTCCACGATATCGGAGGCGAGCATCCCGCTCCCCCGGTCTGTTGCAACTGCCTCCCCGGCCTTCCCGCAGGCATACGCGGCAATACAGGCGGCCTCGAACGCCGGCAGGTGGCAGAGGAGCGCCCCGCAGACACCGGCCAGGACATCCCCGGTCCCCCCGACTGTCATCGCCGGGGAACCGGTCCGGTTGAACCGTACGCGGTTTCCATCCGCGATCACGTCGGTCTGCCCCTTGAGGAGGACCGTTGCCGGCAGGCCTGCGCAGCGCACGGTCTCCGCCCGGGCCACAGGATCGGGAGAGAGGGTGACGCCCGTGATCCGGGCATACTCCCCTGCATGGGGTGTGTAGATCGTCTCTCCTGCAGCCCTTGGGAGGGGAAGCCGGAGGGCATCCGCATCGAAGACGGCCCTTTTACAGTAGGGGGCGACAGCCAGGACGACGTCATGGCTGTTCGCACCGAGCCCGTTGCCGCAGACGACAACGTCCGCCCGTTCCGCGAGCCTCGCGAGCTGTTCCGTATGCTCCGGCCCGATCGCATGGCCTTCGACGGTTTCGAAGATAAGGTCAGGGACCGGCTCGAAGACCGGCGAGGCGACCCGGACGATGTCGGCGCCGGCCCGCAGGGCACCAAGCCCGGCAAGGTAGGGCGCCCCCTGGTACGGTCCGCCGCCGATGACAAGGACGTTCCCGCCACTTCCCTTGTGGCCGCCCGGGTCCCGTTTCGGGATCAGGGTGAGCTCGCCCGGGCCGGTGCAACATTCCGCTTCGACCGGGATGCCGATGTCGATCACGGTTGCGTCGTCGCACTTCGGCCGGTGGAATGCAACGATGGCATCAGCCCGCATGCCGGGAGTCGGGACGTCTGCGGCAAGGATCCTAGCCCTCGCCGCATTGGCGAGCGAAACTGCGGTTGCAACCGGTTCCGCGGGGTTGCCGGTCGCACCGATTCCCAGCAGTGCGTCGACGATGACGTCGGCCCGGTCAAACAGGCCGGCCATCGCGAGGAGGTCGTCACGGCACTGGAACGGGTGGAGGTTCACCCTGCAGGAATTGAGTGCAGCAAGGTTATGCCGGGAGGATGGCGAACGGTCCGGTGTGTCAAGGTAACAGACATCGGTCGTGACATCGTGCTGGAGGTACCGTGCGGCAACAAGCCCGTCGCCGCTATTGTTGCCTTTCCCGCAGAGGACGAGGACCCGTGCAGGATTCCTTTTCCGGACGCATTCCGCAAGCGCCCTTCCCGCGCTCTCCATCAGCTGGAGTTCGGTCACCCCGAGCGCGACCGCGTTTCTCTCCACGACCCGCATTCGGGCGGGGCTTATCATGCCCTGCTCGGCGAAGCGGTCGATCCCTTCCGCCATCATTGCCAGTACAATTCATGTGGTGGAACTCCCTAATAATATGCAGGATGGGATCTCACGATGACACCCGGGCCGCTGCCGAGGCAATAACCGCGGCGGAGTCCATCACCATCGTCTCCCATATCGACGCCGACGGGATCGCGAGCGAGGCGATCCTCTCCCAGGCGATCTCCCGGCTGGAGATCCCCCACCGTTCCGTTTTCGTCCGCCAGCTGGAACCACTCACGATGCCGCAGGTCCCGGACGACGCCTCGTTCAAGATCTTTGCCGATCTCGGGGCCGGCCAGCAGAACCTGCTCGCCGCCCGCAACCTTCCCGAGAGCGGCGTGCTGATCCTCGACCATCACGTGAGCCAGCCCTGCGAACGGGAGTACCGGCAGGTGAACTGCCTTGCATGGGGCGAGACGAAGATGAGCGCCGCGGGCGTGGCGTACCTCGTCACAAAGGAGCTCGACCCCGCCAACACCGACCTTGCCAAAACCGCGATTGTCGGAAATGTCGGGGACATGATGGCCCGGGAGACCTGCGGGCTGACCGGGCTCGTGCGGAGCGTGATCGTCCCGGACGGGGAGCGGCACCGGAACGTGGAAGTGCGCAAGAAAGACCTCAACTGCTACGGCACGGCAACCCGCCCCGTTTACCTCTCGCTCGCTTTCAACGACGATCCGTTCATCCGGGGGATCACCAACAGCCCCGAAGGGGCAAAACAGTTCCTCCGGCGCCTGAACGTGAAGCAGCAGACGGCGGAAGGGCGCTGGCTCGTCTGGGACGAACTCTTGCAGGAAGACAAGAAGAAGATCACCTCTGCCCTCATGGAGCAGCTGATAGCAAACGGCGAGCCGACCCACCGGCTCCTTGCCGAGACCTATGCGTTCCCGGACGAGCCGGTCCGGACGCCACTTCGGAACGCCCAGGAGTACGCGACCGTGCTCAACGCCTGCGGGAGGTGGGCGAAGCCCCAGACGGGAAGCGCGCTCCTGAAAGGGGACCGTGGCGGGGCCTACCGTGACGCCGAGCACATGCTGAACAACCACCGGGCCATCATCCGCGACCTGCTCAACCACATCGTCGCGACCGGGGTGAAGGTTCTTGACGCCGTTCAGTATATCCACGTCGGGGATAAGTACCCCGATACTATCGTCGGGATCGGGGCCGGCATGGCGCTCTCCAAGCTGGATCCGGCAAAGCCGATCCTGATCATGTGCACCGTGCCCGAAGACCCGAACCTTACCAAGGTCTCGATGCGCACGACCGAGCGGGTGGTCGCCCACGGCATCGACCTCCAGAAGGCTCTCTCGGACGCCTCGGCGGAGTATGGCGGCGGGGGCGGCGGCCACAAAATTGCGGCAGGGGCGTATATCCCGAAAACAGCGGAAGAGGAGTTTGTGATCCGTGTCAACCGTTTACTCAGAGAACAGTCTCATACGGCGTGTGCAGACCATCGCTGACTACCAGTTCGGCGGTCTGTGCGGGACGGGGCTCTTTCCCGAGGGGTGCGAGTTCATGCTCTCCACCACGGGGAGGATCCGGCAGATCCTGTACGAAAAGAGACGCCTGGCAACCGTCCGGGCACAGGACGGGCGGCTCACGCTCGGGATCGAGGGGGCACGGCGGCTGCAGGCCTGCCTTCCTCCCCCGCACTACCGGGTCACCGTCACGGAGGAGGTCGCGGAGTTCATCGCGGACGGGAAGAACGTTTTTGCAAAGCACGTGGTCGCTGCCGATCCGGACATCCGCTGCGGCGACGAGGTGCTGGTCGTTGCCGGGGATGACCGGCTCCTTGCCTGCGGGACGGCGATCCTGTCCGGTGCGGAGATGCTGGCATTTAATTACGGTGGAGCGGTAAAAGTACGGCAGGGAAGTGAAGCGAGATGATGCCCAATGTCAACCCCCGCCAGATGAAGGCGATGATGAAGAAGCTCGGTATGAACGTCGAGCCGATCGAGGAAGTCCAGCAGATTGTGATCCGGACCCCGAAAGGGAGCTATATCTGGGACTCTGCGGAGGTGACCGCCATGACCATGCAGGGGGTAACGACCTACCAGATCGTCGGCCAGCCGCGGTTCGAGGAAGCGGCGGTCGAGATCCCGAAGGAGGACGTCACGATGGTCGCCTCGCAGGCCGGTGTCCCCGAGGAAGCGGCAAAGGCAGCCCTCGTGGAGACGAAGGGCGACATCGCGGAAGCGATTATGCGCCTGGCCCAAGAGAAGCAATGATTGCCCAAAACGACCGGCTCATTCTCGTCGGGCAGGGCAGGGAGTACTGGGTCCGGGCCGGGGCCGGCACCTTCTCGACCGACAAGGGGCAGGTCGACCTTGCGGCGCTTGTCGGGATGGAACCGGGCGCAACCATCGCCACCCACACCGGGTCCGTTTTCACGGTTCGCTCCCCCCGGCCGACGGATTTCTTCACCCACGGCAAGCGGTCCGGCGCCCCGATGCTCCCGAAAGACATCGGGCTCGTTATCGCGTATACCGGCATGAACCGGAACGATACCGTGCTTGACGCCGGCACCGGGAGCGGGATCGCCGCGATCTTTTTCGGCGGCGTTGCCGGGACGGTGAAGAGCTTCGAAGCACGGGAGGAGTTTGCGAACCTCGCCCGGAAGAACATCGGGGAGGCGAAGCTGGAGAACGTCGAGGTGATTGCCGCCGATATGCTCGCCGCGACCGGCAGTTTCGATGTCGTCCACCTCGACCTGCAGGTCCAGCCGGAGCACGTCACCCATGCCCACTCCCTGATCAGGCCCGGCGGTTACCTCGCCTGCTACACGCCCTTCCTCGAACAGATGGCGATTGTCGTCGATGCGGCGACAACCCTCTTCCCCGAGGTCCACACCCATGAACTGATCGAGCGGGAGATGACCCGGTCGAAACGGGGGACCCGGCCTTCTACTTCTGTCTGTCACTCGGGGTACGTGACGATTGCGAGGAAATAGAATTCACCGGGAAATCCCCCTCGTTTCCCCGTCGAAAATATGCCCAAATCGGGCTCCGTTTCCCTCCCTCCCTCTCCGGAAAAGCCCGGAAAACCGTCCGTTTCCCTTCGTGTGGAAAATACGCAGGGTTTCTGATGTTTTTGCCAGAATCCGGCAGATTTTCGCGTCACCGGAACCCCGCCAAAAGCCCCGGGTCCGCGCCGTTTCAGGGCCTGTGCTTTACCCTTTCCGAGCCATGAAAAGGCCGCCGGAACGAAGCTATGAAGATCGGCTTCACCGATGGAGACGTTATTGATGGAAAATTATATAAAACAGTGAATCAGGCATAATCGCAGAGAGTTCTTGGCCCCCCTCACTCTTTCGTATTCGCCGCCCCGCTCCGCGTAATCTTCTTCTTCACCGTCTCCCACGTCTTTGTAATGAGGAAACTCTCCTCCATGTACCCGATCACCTTCTCAAATCGTTTCATCGGGAAGGCCATCGTCAGGACATCCACCGGCACGCACTTCCGGGCCGACGGATCGAACATGCCGAGGACGACCTTCGGTTTGTCCATCTGCTGCTCGAGCCACGGGTAGTAGACGATGGAACTGCACCCCGACCCCATGGGGCAGATGACGCCGTTGGGATTGGACTGGTCGAAGTTCGCGAGCGTAAAGAGCCCGCTCATGACCTCGGGCCGGGCAAAGAAGATGACCACCTCGGGGTTGTCCGTTTCCGTAAGCTTGTCCCACGGTGTAAAGACAAGTTCCTTTCCCTGTGCGGAGAACGGCGGGATGAGCCGCTCCCATGTATCGACGATCTCTGGCGTCCGCTTGTACCGCTCTCCCTCAACAACACCTTCCTTCCCCTGTGAGAGGAAGTACCGGAAGTTCGGGGGCCGCTTATCGGAATAGCCCGTGTACATGAGCCCGCCCCCGCAGGTGATCGAAGCGGCATTGAAGACAAGGGTGGCCCCGTTCCGGGTGCGGCCGATCTGGCAGACGATGCAGCGCCAGCCCCCAGGCGGCGGGACTTTATCCGAGGATCCGGACTCTTTCCGGAATTCCAGGGTCACCGGGAGGTCGGCGCCGGGGAAGTACTTCTGCCAGAGAGCGGTGAACCGGTCGCGGGTTGCAATGTCCATGAGAGAGTAGTGCATATCCCGGAATATAAGGAGATCCGCCGACTCAAAGAGCGCCGGCGGGTCACGGTTCAGCTTGAAGTGAATAAGGAAGCCACAGGAACCTGCAGGAGAAAACAAGGGGTGAGGATCAGGCGCTGACGATCGGGTGGCTGTTCCGGTCGCCCCTCCCGATCCCCTTGTAGATGAACCCGTGGGCGATGAAGGCATCGGCATCAACCATGTTGCGTCCGTCAACGATCACCGGGTGCGCCTTCCCCGAGAGCTTTTTCAGCGCAGCAGGCTCCAGCCCCCGGTACTGGTTGTGCCCAGCAAAGATGGCGATCGCATCGGCACCTTTCAGGGCAGCATTCAGGTCAGAAAGGACCGGAACGCCCGGGTACTCGCTGACGTACGGGTCGTGGACGGCGATCTCTGCCCCCTCCGCCACCAGGATGTCGCGGTAGGGTTCGGAGGGCGTGTTCCGGGTGTCGTCGGAATTCGAGAGGAATGCCCAGCCGAGGACGGCGATCTTCGCCCCCTTTACCGGCCGGTCCGCCCGTGCGAAAGCCTCACGGGTCAGGTGCGCCATGTGGACCGGCATGAAGTCGTTGATGTGCCGGGCGAGGACGAAGAGCGACGGCTCGTTCTTCGGATAGTCGAGCGTCCCCTTCCCGAGTACCTGCACGCCGCGCTCGAGATGGTAGGTGTCCTTGGTCAGGCAGTGACCGCCGACACCGGCACCCGGCCAGAGCATGGCGCGGGTGATCCCCTCGCCCTTGAGGCTGTCGACCCCCGTCCGGACATCGTAAACGTTGATCCCCATCGCCTCGCAGTAGAGCGCGAGCTCGTTCATCGCGGCGATCTGGAGGTCGCGGAAGGTGTTCTCGGTCGTCTTCGTTACCTCCGCTGCCGTCGCGGACATCGGGATGACCTTTCCGAGGGTCAATACCGGCGAATACAGCTCGGTCGCCCGCTTCGTGCTGGCAGGATCGATGCCCCCGACGATCCGGTCGTGCTCCCGGATGTTGCGTAACAGGCGGCCCACCATCACCCGTTCCGGCGCGTGGGCAAGGGCAAAGTCCTTGCCCGCGACAAGGCCGGACTCTGATTCAAGGATCTCCCGCCCGAGCCCGTTGGTTGTCCCGGGCGTGATCGTGGATTCGAGAACAACGAGCATGCCGGGTCTGAGGTTCCGTCCTACGTTCCGGATCCCTTCCGTGAGGGCGGAGAAGTCCGGCAGCAGGTCTTCCTTGTTCAGAAACGGGGTCTGGATGGAGAGCGTCACCGCGTCAAGTTCCGCAATCTTCGTAAAGTCCGGGGTACATTCGAATTTTCCGGCTGCAACGACCTTTTTTAAGAGGTCCTCGAGGCCGGGCTCCTCGCCTTTCAGCGGGCTCTCACCCCGGTTCAGCATCGCGATCTTGTAGCCGGACGAGGGCGAATCCCGCTGGAACCCGTAGACTTTTTTAAAGTCCGGGGAATCGGCAAAGAGCGCTGCGGCAGGGATGCCGACATACCCCATGCCAATGACCCCGATCTGTCGGATCGGTCCCCGCTTGCGCAGGAGTGTTTCGAGTTTTGTCGTCATGGTCTGTTCCGGGAACGTTATGCCGCTGACCGGACCTTCTCGCAGAACGCGAGGTTCCGGATCGCCTGGTCCGGTGTGATGGGGAACGGCTTCTGGTTCTTCACGCAGTCGATGAACGTCTCCAGTTCGCGCTTCAACGGTTCGATCTTGCCCACCATCACCTTCTCGATGATGTTCTCCTGCACGTACCGCTCGGCCTCGATCTGGTATTGGCCGGGTTTCCGGTGGATCGTGACTTCCTGGCTCATGAAATCGCCCTCGATGGTGAACTCCTCGTCCTCGACATAGAACAACCGCACCTTCTTGGATGCTTTCCGGCTCGCGGAGAGGGCGACCGGGATGCCGTTGCACTTCATCAGTACGCTCATGACGTCCGCATTGCCGGCACTGTGGACATCGCAGGGGTCCGGGAAGAAGACGTTGAGGAGGATGTCGATGTCGTGGATCATCAGGTCCTCGACGACGCTGCTTCCCGTGATCCGTGCGGATGTCGGGTTGTGCCGTTTGATCTCCATGTAGAGAGGTTTTTTCACGATCTTCTTGATCTCGGCGACGATCGGGTTGAACCGCTCGATGTGGCCCACCCCGACCGTGATGCCTTTGGGCGCCTTCTTCATGAGCGCTTTTGCCTCGTCGCTCGTCGCACAGATCGGCTTTTCGATCAGCACGGACTTCTTCTTCGCAAAGACCTGTCCCACGACCGGGGCGTGGAACTGGGTCGGCACGACAACGCTGACTGCATCGCAGTGGTCGAGGAGCTCGTCAACCGTTGCGTACGCCGTCGCACCGTGCTTCTCCGCGAGCGCCTTTGCGGCTGCCGCATTCACGTCGAACAGGCCGAGGGAGTCGACGCTCTTTAATTCCGAGTAGATGCGGGCATGGTTCCTGCCCATGTTCCCGACACCGATGACACCGACATCCATTCAGACCACCTTACTGATGGTATCGGCGATATATGCGAGTTCCTTGCTGTCAATCGAGGGGTGGACCGGCAGCGAGAGGACCTCGGCGGCAGCCTTCGTCGCGATCGGGCAGGGGTCATCCCCTTTCGCCGAACCGTAGTAGGGTTGGTGGTGGAGCGGGATCGGGTAGTGGATCGCCGAACCGATCCCCTTGCCCTTCAGGAAATCCATGAACTCCTGCCTTTTCATCGGGAAGTCGCCGGTGATCCGGAGGACATACTGGTGGAAGACGTGCTGGATCCCGTCCGCGACATGCGGGGTGACAAGCCCCTTGTTCTTGATATGGGACGAGAGGTACTGGGCGTTCTTGCGCCGTCGCGTGTTGAACTTTTCCAGTTTTTTGAGCTGGACAAGCCCGATCGCCGCGTTGATGTCCGTCATCCGGTAGTTGTACCCGAGCTGCGTGTGCAGGTACTTCTCACTCTGGCCATGGTTGATGATGATCCGGAGCCGTTCCATGGCTGCCTTGTCACTGGTCGTCACCATCCCGCCTTCCCCGGTAATCAGGTTCTTCGTGGCATAGAACGAGAAGCACGCGTAGTCACCGAGCCCGCCCACCGGTTCCCCGTGGTAGAGCGCCCCGTGCGCCTGGGCGGCGTCCTCGATGAGGGTGAGGTTCCTTGCACTGCAGACCTCGTTCACCGCATTGACATCGAACGGCTGCCCGAAGAGGTGGACGCCGATGACGGCCTTTGTCTTCTCAGTGACCAGGTTGCTCACGGATTCCGGATCGATATTGAAGGTTTTTTCATCGATATCGGCAAAGACCGGTTTCGCCCCGCACATCGAGACACTGCTCGCGGTTGCAAAAAAGGTAAAGGCGGGTACGATGACCTCGTCGCCGGGTTTTATCCCCGCGGCGAGGAGGGCGGCATGCAGCGCCGTGGTCCCGTTGCTCACGGCTACGGCATGCGACGCCCTGCACAGGCCGGCGAACTCCCGCTCGAACGCGGACACTTTCGGCCCTGAGGCGATCATGCCGGACATCAGCACCTCGCTGACCGCTGCAACTTCTTCATGCGATATAATCGGTTTCGCGACTGGAATATTCATGGAAGACGGCTCCATCCGACTCACGATTATATATCTTCGTGGAATGGATATGAGCGTTCCTGTCACGGCGGGGAGATCGCCGCGGGCAGCCGGTACCCGAAAGTTAGGTAATCTCCCGCATGCATACATTCTACAGAATTGGCTGGAGGGGGAAGGCTACGCGGCACATAATCTCGATCGGGGACTTTGACCGCCGGCAGATCGACCGGTTGCTGGACAACGCGAAGCGCATCGATGCACAGAAGTACGATAAAAACGCCCTCTTCGGTAAGATCCTTGCAACGCTCTTCTTCGAGCCAAGCACCCGGACCCGGATGAGTTTCGAGGCGGCGATGGCACGCCTCGGGGGTACCTCGCTCTCTGTCGGGAGCGTGGAGGCCTGTTCGATGGCAAAAGGAGAGACCCTTGCTGATACCGTGCGGGTGGTCAGCGGGTATGCCGACGCCATCGTCATCCGGCACCCGAAGGAGGGGGCAGCCCGGCTCGCAGCCCAGTTCGCAACCGTCCCCGTCATCAACGCGGGGGACGGGGCAGGGCAGCATCCCTCCCAGACGCTCCTCGACCTGTACACGATCCGCCAGTCGATGAAACTGGACGAGATCAATGTCGCGCTCGTCGGCGACCTCCGCTACGGGAGGACAGCCCACTCTCTCGCGTCGGCCCTCTCCCTCTACGGGGCAAACCTCCATACCGTATCCCCCAAGGGGCTTGAACTGCCCGCCTCCCTCCTCGCGGAACTCACCGGCAAAGGGATGCGGGTTACCGATTACAATTCCATTGGTGATGCGATCCCGGAAGTTGATGTCATCTACGTGACCCGGATCCAGCGCGAACGCTTCCCGGACTCCGCGTCGTACTTCGACGTCACCTCCAGTTACCGGATCACACCGGAAACTCTTGCAAACGCACGTGAGCACGCGATCGTGCTCCACCCCCTCCCCCGCGTCGACGAGATCGATCCCCGGGTCGACAGCCTCCCGCATGCAAAGTACTTCAACCAGTCGAGAAACGGCGTGCCCGTCCGGATGGCGATGCTCCAGCAGGTGATGCAATGAAGCGCGCAGAGAGCGAAGGGGGAGAGGGCGGGAACGCGGAGAAGGGAGAGAACGAGGGGCTGCTCGTCCGCCGGATCCGGAGCGGGACGGTGATCGACCATATCGCGGCCGGTGAAGCCCTGAACGTTGTCAAGATCCTCGGGATCACGGGCACGACGACCGAAGCCCTCTCCATCGCGACGAATGTCCCCAGCGGGCAGATGGGGAAGAAGGATATCGTCAAGCTGAACAACCGCGAACTCTCCAAGCAGGAGGTCGACCGGATCGCGCTCATCTCGCCCCACGCCACCATCAATATCATCAGGAACTTCAAGGTCTGCGAGAAGAAGGGTGTCGAGATCCCCGATGTCGTGGAAGGACTGGTCCGGTGCCCGAATCCCGGTTGCATCACCAACACCAATGAGCCGATCGCGAGCCGGTTTTCCGTCACCGGAAAGGGGCTCAGGTGCGCATACTGCGACTGGATTATCGGCCACGATATCACGAGCTATATCCTCTGAAGCTCTTCTCCCGTCGTTTTTTATCGGATCTTTTGCAGAACCGCACCGGGGCATACGGCGGAGACCCGGTGCGCGGTCTATAGAGAATGGTTGATAATATAGCCGCAGGAACGGGAGGTTTTTTCCAACTTTCCGTCGATTTTTGAATATCTGGCGCTTCGCTTGCTATAAATACATGGGTCGATAATTGATCAGAATGGGGAGACTTGTGATGAAATCGTTAAGACTAGCCCTGACTATCGCAGTGATGCTTGTCCTCCTGTCTTTTGTCCCCGCTGTTTCCGCAGCTGATACCACCGCCGCGGAGGCCGGGTACATTGTCGTAGGCCTTGCACCCAATGCGGATTTTGAAGCGTATTACGCATACAACACCGTCCCGACAAAGGTCCGGTTCGCCGACCTCTCGACGGGAACGGAGCCGCTGACCTACCTCTGGGACTTCGGCGACGGCGCAACCTCCACCGAGCAGAACCCGACCCATATCTACATCGCCCGCGGGTTGTACACCGTCAAGCTGACGGTCACCAACCGGTACGGCGAGAGCACGGCGACCAAGACCGATTACATCGCCATCGGTGTCGGCCCCGTGGCCCGCTTCAAGGCTGCCCCGATCACCGGTGTCGTGCCCTTCAAGGTCAAGTTCACCGATGAATCTATCGGCAACCCGAACAAGTGGACATGGAGTTTCGGCGACGGCACCGGTTCGACCGACCAGAACCCCGTCCACACCTACTGGTCCGGCGGCACTTATACGGTCATCCTGACGGTATCCAACCAGTTCGGGATATCCGAGACGAGCAAGACACAGTATATCGTCGCGATACCCGCGCTGAAGGCACAGTTCGATGCCAACCCGACGACCGGGAAAGCCCCGCTGCCCGTGACCTTCACGGACAAATCTCTCGGATACCCGACATCCTGGCTCTGGGACTTCGGCGACGGGACGAACTCGACCGACCAGAACCCGGTCCACACGTTTTCCAACGGGGCATCCTATGATGTCGTCCTGACCGTCACCCGTGGCGATGAGACCGACAGCGCGAAGCAGGTCATCAATGTCAACGGCGTTCCGGTCACCGACTTTGTCGCGGACAGGACGCAGGTAAGCGCAGGAGAAGTCGTATCCTTCACAGACCTTTCGAAGAACAGCCCCACCGCATGGGACTGGAACTTCGGCGATGGATCGGAATCGTCGGAGAAGAACCCGCAGAAAGCATATGCTGCAAAGGGTGTCTATACCGTGACCCTCTCCAGCAGGAATGCCAACGGGAAAGATATCGAGATAAAGAAGAAGTACATCAACGTCGGCCTTGCGCCCGAGGCAGAGTTCATCATCTCGGTACCGGTCTACCAGAATATTCCCTCCCGGAACACGGTGCGGTTCATCGACAAATCGCTGAACAACCCGACAAACTGGACCTGGGACTTCGGTGACGGTGAGACTTCCGCTGAACAGAACCCGGTCCACATCTACACCGCGGACGGACTGTACACGGTATCCCTGACGGCGAGGAACGCATTTGGCGAGGACACCAAGGTCTACGAAGGTCTTGTCCGTGTCGGGTACGGCCCGAAGATCGACTTCAAGGCTGACCGGACACTGACGAGCGTCGACCGGTACATCCGCTTCACTGACCTCTCCACCAACGACCCGTCGAGCTGGATCTGGGACTTCGGCGACGGAACAACCGGCACCGGCCCATCGCCCGACCATGCCTACAAGGCGACCGGCGTCTATGACGTGACCCTGACCGCCTCGAACCAGTACACGACCACTTCGCTCACCAAGAAGCGCTACATCACTATCGTCGACATGCCGCGTGCAAACTTCATGGCGGACAAGACGAAGGGCGAGGCACCGCTCGCGGTGAAGTTCACCGACCTGTCCAGGGGCAACCCGACAACCTGGTCGTGGAACTTCGGCGACGGTGAGACCTCCGCCGAACAGAGCCCGGTCCATACCTATGAAGAGAACGGTGTCTACACGGTGAGCCTTGCTGCCGCAAACGCGAACGGCGAGGACAAGGAGACCAAGATCGCATACATCACCGTCCGGAAAGGCCCGGTCGCAGACTTCGTCGTTGACGAGCGCATCGGGAAAGCCCCGTTCATCGTCAAGTTCCAGGACACATCGAAGGGCGCCCCGACCAAGTGGTTCTGGGAGTTCGGCGACGGGTCTGAATCAAACGAACAGAACCCGACCCACATCTACCTCCGCGAGGGTGCGTACGATGTGCGGCTGACCGTATGGAACGCGGACGGGTCCGATTCGGTATTCAAGACCGGAACCACGGTATAACCCGCACCAATCCATTTTTCAATCATTCACATTTTTTTAAAAAAGCGTTGCCTCTTCCGGGGTTTCCGTGAAAATAGCATATCATAGTAATTTCCAGCCATTGGGGTCTGGATACGGGTACGGGATCCGCCGGGATACCCTGAAAAGAATGGTGAGCCGGCCGTTTTTACCCGGGGGATGGTTATTCCTGCGTCGTGGGATCACCGAGAAGCTTCCCGTGAATGTCGATCTCACCCCGCCAGATCCGTGTCGAGGAGATCCAGCGCCCGTCTTCGGCAAGTACGCAGGTGATCTGGTGGATATCGACTTTCCGTTTCTTCTTCTCCCGGCGCAGGCGGTTGATCTCGATTGCGGCCGGCAGTGTCTCTTCCGAGACGACGATGGCGTCGAAGTCGGCATCGAGGGCGGAACCGAACCTGTCGTGGAGAGGCTCGATGGTCCAGATCGGCGGGTAATCCTTCCCGTTGAGACAGGCAGCAAGTTCGTTTTTCCGGACCTCGTAAGGGCGTATAGGGTGGGACTTGGCGCTCGCGAAGGTATCTGTGGTCAGGCCGATAACGACCCGCCCGTTCTTCCCCGCCAGTTCGAAGGAGCGGGCGAGGAGGCGCTTGTGACCGTCGTGCAGGGGATCGAAGGTTCCCCCTACCATAACCTTCATGCTCTTGGTACCTTAATTTCCTATGGTAATATGCATATGGATAGGGTTGTCGGGTGCCCGCTCTTTGTCGCCCCCAACGCGACGGTGATCGGGGACGTGACGCTGACCGCGAAGGTAAATATCTGGTTCGGGGCGGTCGTCCGGGGCGACAAGGACAGGATCGTGATCGGCGAGGCCTCCAATATCCAGGACAACTGCGTCGTCCATACCAGCGCCGGCCACCCCACGATCATCGGGAGCCATGTCTCCGTCGGGCACGGGGCAATCCTCCATGGCTGCACCCTCTCCGACCGTGTCCTTGTCGGGATGGGGGCGATCGTCCTCAACGGGGCGGTGATCGGGGAAGATTCGGTGATCGGTGCCGGGGCGGTCGTGACCGAAGGGATGGTTGTCCCCCCGGGATCCGTCGTCGTAGGGGTCCCAGGCAAAGTCATCAAACCTTCAACGGAGGCCCAGAAGCAGCATATCGTGCGGAATGCGGAGGCCTATGTCGCTCTCGCAACGGAGTACGCCGATGGGTGACGTTGTAGTCATTGGCGCGGGTGTTGCCGGCATCCAGGCGGCGCTCGACCTCGCAAACCACGGCATTTTCGTCCACCTCATCGAGCGCGAACCGTCGATCGGCGGGCACATGGCCATGCTCGACAAGACGTTTCCCACGAACGACTGCTCGATGTGCATCCTCTCCCCGAAGATGGTCGATGTCTCACGGCACCCAAACATCCGCATCCATACCTGCTCCGAGGTAGTCGCGGTGGAGGGAGATGTCGGGCATTTTATTGTCACGGTAAAGAAGAACCCCCGCTATGTCGACACGGAGCTCTGCAACGGGTGCGGCGACTGCATCCAGGTCTGCCCGGTTGAGGTCTACAACCGTTTCGATGCGGGTGTCGGCGTACGGAAGGCAATCTACAAGCCCCAGCCGCAGGCGGTCCCGGATATCGTTGTCAAGGACGCGGACCACTGTATCGAGTGCGGGCTCTGTTACGATGCCTGCGGTCCGGGGGCGATCCGGAAAGAGGATGCAGGAGAGACGATCCGCATCCCCGCGGCGAGCATCATCATCGCGACCGGGTATTCCGTCTATGATGCCCGCGGGAAAGCCCAGTTCGGCTACCTGCGGCTCCCCGACGTGATCACGAGCATCGAGCTCGAACGGATGATCAATGCGAGCGGCCCAACCGGCGGACACGTGCGGCAGGTCAGCACCGGGGAGACTCCCCGCTCCATCGTCTTCGTCCAGTGCGTGGGCTCGCGGGACATGTCCATCGGGCGCCCGTACTGTTCCTGCGTCTGCTGCATGCAGGCGGTCAAGAATGCCATCCTTATCCGGGAGAAGCACCCGGAGACCGAGATTACCGTCTGCTACAACGATCTCCGTGCATTCGGCAAGGGGTACGAGGAATACCTCGAACGGGCGAAAGGGATGGGGATCCGGTTCCTCCGGGGATTGCCTTCCGATGTCCTTGCCGACGAGAAGGGGATGCTTATGCAGGTTGAGGACTCCGAGACAGGGGAGGTGACGGTCCTGCATCCTGATCTCGTCGTTCTCTCAGTAGGGATGAGTCCTGCCCCGGGGGTGGGAGAGATCGCTGAGAAGTTCGGGATCCCGACCGAGGAGACCGGGTTCATCCGTCCCGCGAACGATGCGGTTGACACGGTTGGTACGATCCGGCCCGGGATCTACATCGCCGGGACGGCGGGTGCCCCCCGGGACATCCCGGACACGGTCGCCCATGGCGGATCGGCGGCAATGCGGGCTTTTCTGGATGCAAAGCGGGTCCGATCGCCGTGACGCTCCCCGCAACGATCGCATGGGATGCGGAGACCTGCAGTATTCGTTTCATCGACCAGACGAAGCTTCCGGGCCGGCTCGTGGTCGCGACCTGCACCACGGTCCCCCGCCTGGCTGCAGCGATTCGCCGCCTCGGGATCCGGGGGGCTCCCGCGCTCGGGGTGGCCGGGGCGTTCGGTATCGCGCTTGCCGCACAGAAGTGCAGGAAGACTGGCCGGACGGAATTCCTCGACACGCTGGAACGCGCCGGGCGCGACCTTGCCGGGACCCGACCGACAGCAGTCAACCTCTCGTGGGGTATTGAAAGGACGCTCGCTGCAGCCCGGCGGGCGGCGACGGTTCCGGGGATGCAGGAGGCGGCGCTCTCCGAGGCTCTCGCAATCGCCCGGGAAGACGAAGCCTGCTGCCATGCCATCGGGAACCACGGCGCCGCCCTCATCCCGGACGGCGGGACGGTCCTTACTCACTGTAACGCCGGGGCACTCGCCTGCAGTGCCTGGGGGACGGCGCTCGGGATCATCCGTTCGGCGGTCAGCAAGGGGAAGCAGGTCCGGGTCATCGCGAGCGAGACCCGCCCGCTCCTGCAGGGTGCCCGCCTGACCGCGTGGGAACTTCTGGAGGACGGTATCGGGGTGACCGTGATCACGGACTCGATGGCTGCGTCCATGATGCATGCCGGAACGATCGACTGCGTTATCGTTGGCGCTGACCGGATAACGCCCGATGCGGTCTTCAATAAGATCGGGACCTACATGCACGCGGTGTGCGCCCGGCACCATTCCGTGCCATTGTACGTTGCGGCGCCGCTCTCCACCTTCGACCTTATCAATACCGCCGGTGAGATCACCATCGAGGAACGGGGGCGGGGCGAGGTCGCGACCTGCGGCAGGCAAAAAACCGTCCCGGACAAAGCGGCGGTGTACAACCCGTCGTTCGATGCAACCCCTCTCGATCTTGTCGGGGCAATCGTCACGGAACACGGTGTGTTGCGCCCTCCATTCGACCTGAAGTTGCAGACATCCCGATGGAGGGAACGCCGCTAGGTCCCCCGGCACCGTACCATGGCCCTCGAACTGACCCCCTACTTCCATATCATGGTGATCATCGGGGAACTGACCGTTCTCTTCATCCTCGGGAACATCCTGCTCGCCATCATCCTGGTCGCGATATCGCTCTATTCGATCCGGAAGGGGCGGCTCTACTTCCCCGGGCTCCTCAAAGCCGGGTTCGTCTTTGTGGAAGGGACCATGAAGTCGATCTTCCGGCTGCTCGGGCTCGAGGACCGGGAGATCATCGCGTTCTTCATCAAGCTCCACAATACGATGAACACGAGCGCTTTTGAGAAGGTGCCTGCGACGGAACGGGCGATCTTCCTCCCCCAATGCCTCCGCTCCTCCCAGTGCCCCGCCCACCTCACCCCCGAGGGGCTGATCTGCCGGAACTGCGGCCAGTGCGACATCGGGCACGCGCACCTGCTACTCGAGAAGATGGGGTACCGGTTGTTCATCGTCCCCGGTTCCTCGTTCATCAAACGGATGGTGAAGAAATACCGGCCGAAAGCGATCATCGGCGTCGGGTGCCTGACCGAGGTCAAGGAGGGCATCGACATGGCCGACAAGATGGGGCTTTCGGTCATGGGCGTCGTGACGGCAAAAGAGGGATGCGTCGAGACGATTGTAAACTGGGCCGATGTCTACGAGATTGCGGTCCTCGGGGTCGATCCCGCCTCAGTCCCCGAGGACCTTCACCGTCTTGCCGACTAGTTTTTTACTCTTGATCTTCCCGTGGATCACGAGGGCCTCTCCCGCCGTGACGTCACCGACATGGACGCCGGTCCGTAAGGTGACGTTCCCGCCGGCCCGGATCTCGTGGATGACCGCATTGTCAAGGACGGTGACGTCCCCGTCCGCGGTGACTGGTCCCTTGATGCGGGCATTGCTCCCGATGATCGCGCTCCCGCAGGTTATGCCAAGGGCAACCGTGGAACGGGGGCCGAGTTCCAGCCGGCCTGCAACTGCAAGCCTGCCCCAGAAATGCGTGCGGGGGGGCACGACGAAATTCCCGTCGATCTTAACGTTGCCGTCGAAATACGAACCGCGCTGTGCATAGAACGTATCCCCCTGCCGGACGAGCGTCACCATGGCATATCAGGGTAATCTCTCGGGGCGCACACGATAAATCTTTGTTGCCCCGCTGCCCCGTCCGCCGGCACCCGGGAATCAGAGGAGCAGCGCTGCGGCGGAGAAGACGGCGAGCGAGAGGAAGAATCCCGCTTTCAAAAACGTCGTCGAACGCGTCGCTTTTACGCATGCCGGGGTCGTGCACGGGAGCACGCGGAGGCATGCTGCAAGGATGATGCAGTCGACAACGGCGATCCCCCCGAGGTACCAGAACCCCCAGCGGAGCACGGGAAAGAGGCTTGCGGCGGCCGCGAAGAGGGCGCAGTCGAGGGCAAGCCGTGCCGTGCCCGGTATCCCGATCTCCATGGGGAGCGTCCGTGCGCCGCACGCGGCATCCCCTTCAACATCCTCGGCATCCTTGAGGAGCTCCCGGGCGAGCATCGCGAGAAAGGTGATCGCTGCGAGGGGGATGTTCTCCACAAGGCCGGAAAATCCCGCGAATGCCCCGCCGAAGAGGAAGATGCTTCCGGAGAGATAGGACACCGCAACGTTCCCGAAAAACGGCATGCTTTTTAGACGGGCTGCGTAAGCAACGAGCAGCAGGGAGTTGAGGATCGCAATCGCGATACCGATCGGCCCGGTGTACAGGGCGATGAGGATCCCGGCGAGGAAGAGGGTGAGGGCGAACGATCTGGCTGCACCCCGGGAGAGCGCTCCCGAAGGGATGGGACGATCCGGGCGGTTGATCGCATCGATCTCCGCGTCATAGTAGTCGTTGATGACATTGCCGGCGGCGGTGATGCAGAAGACAACCGGGATAAGGATCAGGGATTCCGGCGTGACGGTCCCCGTCGCAACAAGATACCCGATGACTGCGGCAATCCCCGAGACGACAGCGTTGAGCGGGCGGGTTATGGAAAAATATCCGGCTAGACTCATTCCCATCACGCATCCGGCCCCGTGCAGTCTTAAGGGAAGCCTGCAGGAAAACCGTAACGGGCGCGGGGGGATTTGAACCCCCGGCATTCAGCTTAGGAGGCTGACGCTATGTCCGGGCTAAGCCACGCGCCCTCCCCATACAATTGACGAGGAATATGTATAAGGGTTACGAGAAGGAACTCCCTTAACGCAATGGAATGCATGGAGATCCGGGAGGGCAGCACGGTCATTTTCGTGCCGGCCCAGGACATGGCCGATTCATTTCCGCCCGGGACCGCCCCGGTCTTCTTTAACCGGCGCATGGAACTGAACCGGGACGCGACCGTGCTCCTCTGCTCGGTTCTGCAGCCCTCGGATTATCTCGACGCGATGGGGGCGAGCGGGATCCGCGGCCTGCGGATAGCAGGAGAATGCGGTATTCCCGTTGCGATCAACGACCGGAGCCTGGAGGCGGTTGCGCTGATCCGGAGGAACGCAGATCTCACCGGCCTGCCGGTCGAGATCCTGAACCGGGATACGAGCGCCCTCCTCTCGGAACGCTCGTTCGATGCGGTCGACCTCGACCCCTTCGGGACACCGGCACCATTCATCGATGCCGGGGTGAGAGGATCCCGCCGCTTCCTTTTCGTAACCGCGACCGACACCGCACCCTTGTGTGGAGCACACAAGCGGGCTGGCATGCGGCGGTATTTTGCGCTTCCCGAGAACACGGATTACCATAGCGAGGTCGGGCTCCGGATCCTCCTCGGGTTTGTCGTGCGGGAGACCGTGAAGTACGACCGGGGGATCGAGCCGGTCTTCTGTTTTGCCCGCGAGCACTTCGTCCGCCTGCACCTCCGGCTCACCCGAGGGGCAGCTGCCGCCGATCGTTCCCTGAAACGGATCGGGTTCGTGCAGCAGTGCCCCCGCTGCCAGTTCCGGCGGGAGGCCCCCGGGCTTGTCCCGGAAGCCGGCTGTTGCCCGGGATGCGGGGCGCCCTTGACGCCGATCGGCCCGTTGTATCTCGGGGAGATCCAGGACCCCAGCGCCCTGCAGGAGATGCAGGAGCGGATTGGGGGACGTAAACTGGGAACGGCAAAGGATCTGAACACCATCCTTACACTTTGCCGTGAGGAGCTGCCGACTTCCTCATTCTACGATTACCACCGGATCGCGAAGGTGGAGAAGGTGTCGCCCCCGGATATCGCCACCGTGCTGGAGAGGATCCGGGCCGAAGGGTACCCCGCGACGCGGACCCATTTCTCCGGCTACGGGATCAGGACGGAAGCCCCGCTTTCCGTCATCACCCGGGCCATCAGTGCTCGATGATGATCGTGAGGAGGTCGCCGTCGCGGAGCTTATGGGTGAGCCCGACCCGCTGCCCGGGGTGCTTGACCGACTTTCCCCAGATACGGGAGTAGCGGAACCGGTGGACGAAGTCCCGGTGGAGCTTGGTACAGACGTCAGCAACCGTTGCCCCCTTCCGGATGATCAGGGGCTCCTCGAGGTCGGCGTCCCCGCTCTGGGGTTTTAAGTATACGCGGATGAAACCAAGACAGTCGTAGATGGCGTCCTTGAGTTCCTCCATGTGGTAGCCGGCGTACGCGGAGATCATGAGGGGCGGGGTCCCGAACCGGGCCACAAGATCGTGCTCGATCCTCAGGTATGTCTCTTTGTCGACGAGATCGACCTTGTTGACCGCGATGAACGCCGGCACGTAGATGCGGTTGCCCTGCACGGCGTCGATGAAGTCCTCCTGTGTCGCGTTCCCGCGGATGAGGACTTCGGCGTTCATGATCTTGCTCTCGGCGAGGATCGACCGCACCTCTTCGATGTCGAGGTCGAGCGTCCCGACAGCGGATAACCGTACGCCGCCAAATGCGGTCTTCTTGATGGTGATGTCCGGTTTCCGGCAGTTGATCCGGATCCCGGCGTCGTAGAGTTCCTTGATGAGGACATCCACGTGCTGCTCGTTGTAGACGTCGACAAGGATGAGGATGATATCGGCGCTCCGGACGACGCCGATGACCTCCTTGCCCCTCCCCTTGCCCATCGCGGCACCGGCAATCAGCCCCGGGATATCGAGGAGCTGGATCTTCGCCCCCTTGTGCTCGAGAGCGCCGGGGACAACGGTTAACGTGGTAAACGCGTACGCCCCGACGGCACTGTCGGTCCCGGTCAGCTTGTTGAGGAGCGTGGATTTCCCCGTTGACGGGAAACCGACGAGCACGGCGGAGGCATCGCCCGATTTCTTGACCGAAAATCCCTCCCCGCCCCCGCCTGCCTTCATCGCCCGCGAGACCGCCTCGTCGCGGAGCCGGGCAATCTTTGCTTTCACCCTGCCGATATGCTTCGAGGTCGCCTTGTTGTAGGGCGTCCGCTGGAGTTCGTCTTCCAGCTCCTTGATCTGATCCTCGAGAAGGGACATGCCGGTACCTGGCGCACCCGCCGGAGGAGTCTGGCGGGACACGCGATAACTTGTCTCCAGATATTGTCGTCTGGAATATTAAAGCGGTCGTTGGAAGCCGGGACGGGATGGCAGGGGAAATAACATTTAAGTGCACAAACCTCCCACCTAAATGAGCAATATTGCTGCTATAGTGTAGACCGGCCAATCATGCGAGCCTCTCACGCTCGCGACAGGGGTTCGAATCCCCTTAGCAGCACTCGTTTTTCCCCGTTTTCCCGCACTACCCTGGCATATTTTTCTCCGCAAGGCAAACATTAAAATCACCCTATTGCAATGAACAAATACACGACGGATGATTGGGGAGGGGTTCCCGTGAGCGATATTGTGAGTTCCAACGTTATCATCATCGTCGCCGTTCTTCTTTTCATTCTCTTTCAGGTGATCTACCTGTTCACGAAACACATGGCGGCAGAGAGGAAGGAGAGCCCGGACCAGACCTGGAAGAAGAAGAACGGGAAGCTCCTTATGGACCTGCAGGCAGGGTTCAACAAGGTGACCTCCCAGTCAACGCGTTTCCGGGAACAGATCCGCATCCTGGAAGCCGCCGTCGGAAAAAGCCCGGGAACAATGGCTATCGACGCTGAAAAAGCGACCCGGTTCAACCAGAACTCCCTTTCCATCAACCAGCTGACCTGCCAGTACTCCATGCTCAGCCAGGAACTCCATAACCTTGTCGAACAGGAGAACGGGATCTCGTCCCCGGAGGTCCTGCACTACCAACGGCTGAAGGAGATCGAGACCATCCAGCAGCTCTCCGCAATCTCGGAAAAGATAGAGCCATTGCTGCAGGAGAATGTCGAGATGGTCTCCCTCTCAGAATTAACGTCCGCGTGACCTTTTTTCGTATGTCTGTTTTCCGTCCGGGCACAGGCGCAAGCTGTCCGTTCCAAAAACCAAACCCCTGTGGTGCAAAACCCAACCGTCCCGTTTCAGGGGGACCGGTCTGCCGGAATACCCGAAAAGGAGAGGGAGGGATCCCGTCTACGGTTGTTGCAGGAAAGGATTGTGGATTCTGAAGGCATCAGATGACATTGGAGAGCCGGCCCTTCATATCAGCGATGTCGGATTTCCGGGCCTCCATGATGGCCGAGATGATAGCGTCGGAGAAGACGATCGCCTGCGTCTCGAAGAGCGTCCCGAGCGGGGCGAACGCGGCGGTTACGGACCGGTACTGCCCCGTGATCTGCCGCACCTCGAAAGGCGTCTTCTCCTTCGAGTAATACCCGGTTAAGTCTCCCATGGCGACGACACAGTCGGCCACCCGGGCGATCTTCGAGGATGGCGTCGCGGTCACGAGGCAAATCTTCCCGCCGATATCCCGGGCGATCTCGCAGATGTCCACGACCGAGGTTGTCTCCCCCGAGCCGGAGAAGACGACGAGGGTATCCTCGCGGGAGAAGGACGGGGTGACGGTCTCCCCCACGACATAGGCATCGAAACCGAGGTGCATCAGGCGCATGGCAAATGCTTTTGCGACAAAACCGGATCGCCCGGCACCGGCGACATAGATCCTTTTTGCGGAGAGCATATGGGCAAGAAACGCCGCGGCATCCTCTTCCCGGAGGGATCGTGCGGTGCTGGCGATGGACTCTGCCATACGCAGCATGAAACCGGAGACGGTGGTATTTTCCTCATCCATTGCCGGATGTTTTCCTGCGAGACCCCATATGGGTATCGATCCGACCGGTCCTTACTGCCCCATCAGGGAGGAGAGGAAGTGTTTCCTCCGGTTCCCGAAGTACCCTTTCCGTTCGCTCATGGTCGAGATGTCCTCGATGGTAAAGAGCAGGTCGGGGTAATCCTGCTGCAGCACGGCAAGGAGGCGCGACTCCTCCTTGCGGGGGATGACCAGAAGAAGGACTGCCACGGTCTGGGTGAACCGGCCGCACCCGTTGACCCGGGTGATCCCGAACCCGAGGTCCCCGAGGCGCTGCATGAGCATCTCCGGATCCTTCGGGCTGATGATCCGGACAATCACGTTGCCGATACCGATCTTTTTCTCGATCTCCATGCCGAGGAGCGTGCCGATGCCAAAACCCGCGACGTATGCAGCGATGCCGGGAAGGTAGGTCAGGTTGGTAAGGACGATACCGGTTGAAACGAGCCATATCGTGGTCTTGACAATCCCGATACCGGACGCGAGGTATTTGTGCCCTCTGCTGATGTAGACCGTCCGGATGGTCTCCATGCTCGCTTCGACGATCTTGGCAACCAGGATGATGAACGGTAAAACGAGATCCATACTCTTCCCCCGTCATAAAAAAATTGTGAAATCTTATACCATGTACTGCTGTTTCGAAGTAAAAGAGGATTTGCCCATGGCACTTTTCTGCATGGGAACTTGGGTGGGGAAACCGGCGCTATCACCCCGCCCGCCTCCCTGGTATCGTATCCCGGTCACCCCTGCCGTAGTATGAGACCTCACCGTACCGGAGGAAGGGGAGCATTATGGTTCAGTTCACCCTGAGTCTTTTGACCACAACGGTATCTCCTTTCTTGGCAATCTCGATATTGATGGTCTTGTCCTTGTACGGGACCTTGTGCTTCCCGAATTTCCCGGCATCCACGAGGCGCTGGATGTGCTGCAGGTCAGATCGCAGCATTCTCCGGAAATCGTCACCAACATATTCGGTTTTAACCATACGCATCATTCATGGGGAGCATCCCCGCTCGTATGAATAGGGAATCCCTTTCGATCCTATCTATAATTTTTGGAGAAGAAAAGAAACGGGATAAAGGGAAGGGGCGTAACGGAAGAAAGAATATCAATTCAGCCTCCTTCTCCGATTTCCTCCCGTATGGTTACGGCAATCATTAAATATCGTATCCTGCATACTCCTACTGAGGAAACTATGAGCCGGGAGAAGATTCGCGTCCCCCAGAAGGTGTATGAAGAACTGACCGCACTGAAGGGAGAGATCCATTTCACGCTCGACCATTTCGACACCATCAGGAAGGCCGAGGACAGGGGATACCTTGCCGCTGCAGACTGGATCAAGAAGAACGAGAATGCCTACAAGGTCGGTTTTTCCTGGGGATTCGAGCCGGAAGCGGCCGAGCCGAGGGGTACACTGCAGGATATCCCTGCGCCATCCGGGCATGCGCCCCAGCGGACATTCCGCCAGAAGGGCGGCGACCAGACCATGAAGCCAAGGGGCAAGGGGCCGAATGAGGGCTTCTTCGCACGGCTGAAGAAAAAGCTTGGCCTGTGAACCTTTGCGATACTCTTTTTTCTCCATTACTTCATTTTATTACGATAAGGGAGTATAGTCCCAGTCCTGTCCCCCGGGGGGATCACCATCGGCCATGTCCCGGATTTACGGACGTGAAGCAAAATTTGATTGCCCCGGCTGCCGAACATTCGTACCATGCCAGCCTGCCGTGACTGTGCCAGTTATGCACCGGCTTCGGAAACCTCCGGCACCTGCCGGATCAACGGCGAGGTTCCCGGGGACCGCGAGACCGACCGCTGCCCTTCGCGGACGTCGTCCCGCGGCCCGTCCCGGGAAAAAAACGCTGAGATCCGGAGATCCGCATGCCACGAGAACTTACCGAAAAAGACATTGCAATATTAAAGAAACTCGCCCCCGAGTTCTGCGGGACAGACTGTTCCGGATCCGGTCACATGTTCCGGTCCATCCTGCCTCCGGTCTCCAACCATTTTTCCGAGGACGGGAAGGATTTTGCACACCGGATATCCCGGCTTTCGGACGAGGAGCTGCAGTATATTGCCGATATGATCGTTGCAGGTGAAGAGAGCCTCGGGTGCCTTCCGGAGGAGGACCTCGATTCCGTCATCGGTCTTGTTAAGGACCGGCTCTCCCCGGATCTCGCGAAGAAGATCCTCAATACCTATGCCGCAGGGGAGAGCTGCGGCTTTAGAGAATGACCGGCCGGGCGAGGGAGCCCGAAACCCTCATCCGGGACCTCTCCGATCCCCGGATCCGGGTCCGTGCAGCCGCGGCAAAGGCGCTGGGAAACAGTGATGTAGCCGGATCGATCCCCGCGCTCATCGCTGCCCTTTCGGACTCCCACGCGTCCGTGCGGTGCGAAGCGGCGCTCGCCCTCGGGAAGTGGAAAAATCCGTCTTCCGTTGCTGCCCTCGCCACCCTTCTCGATGACCCGGAGCCCGCTGTCCGTTCCTCTGCCCTTGTCGCCCTCGGGAGGATCAACGACCCGTCTTCGGTCCCGCAGCTCATCGCCCATATCCGTGACCGGGACAGCAACGTCCGGATCGGTGTTATCCGGACACTTGCCGCAACCGGCGACCGACGAGCCCTCCCCGGGATAACGGAATGCATCCGCGACCCGTTTGCCGATGTCCGCGAGGCCGCAGAGGAAGCCCTTTTCCGGCTCCGGAAACGCACCCGGTAACCCGGCTGATCCGTCATTGCATGCCCGGTCAGGACCCCCCGCTTTCCGGTATTTCCTCGGGATCATCCCATTCGTCAGGATTATATGGGGTTATCCTCAACAATGGAGTGGAGTGAACAGGGATCCCCGAAATCATCACCGCCTCTGAGCTGAGCAAGGAGTTCAACGGGACGCCGGCAGTCGACGGGATATCGTTTACCGTGAGGAAGGGGGAGGTCTTCGGGTTCCTGGGGCCCAACGGGGCGGGAAAGACGACCACCATGAAGATGATCCAGTGCGTCTCGCCCCGGTCGGGCGGTGCGCTCTCTGTCTTCGGCCTCGACCCGGACAAATCCCCCGCCAAGATCAAGGGAAGGATAGGGGTGGTACCGCAGGAGACCAACCTCGACCCCGATTTCAGCTGCATAAGAAACCTCTTAACCTATGCCCGCTACTTCGATATTCCTCCCCGGGCAGCGCAGGAGCGGGCCGACGAGCTGCTGGCGTTTGTCCAGCTGACCGAGAAGCGGGACGTCCCGATCGACAAACTGTCCGGCGGCATGAAGCGGCGGCTCATCCTCGCCCGGGCACTGATCAACCGGCCCGAACTGCTGATCCTCGACGAACCCACGATCGGCCTCGACCCGCAGGCTCGGCATCTTGTCTGGGAGAAACTCCGGCTCCTGCAAGCGCAAGGAAATACCATCGTCATGACGACGCACTATCTCGACGAAGCGTCCCGGCTCTGTGACCGGCTCGTCATCATGGATGCCGGGAAGATCCTCGTGGAGGGGGCACCGGCCGACCTCGTCCGCCGGCATGCTGCGGCAGAGATTGTCGAGGTTGAGAAATCGGACCGCGTCATCGCATGCCTCAACGGGGAGAACATCCCATACGAAGACGCCGGGGACATGGTACTGGTGCCAACGGGATCGGCACAGGAGCTTGCAAGGACGCTGCTCGATCGCTGCCACCCGGAAAAGCTCCTGACCCGGCCGGCGACGCTCGAGGATGTCTTCCTGAAGCTGACCGGCAGGAGGCTGCGCGACTGACATGGCAGGGCTTTTCTCGATTCCCCCGGTAACCCGCAGGTGCTGGCATGTCTGGCACCGGAACCTCATCGTCTTCTTCAAGACGTGGAAGGTCAATTTCTTCCCGCCCTTCATCGAAGCATTCCTCTACCTGTTTGCCATCGGGCTTGGGATCGGGACATACGTCCAGCAGATAGACGGTGTCCCGTATGTCAACTTCATCGCGCCGGCGATCCTTGCGATTTCGGTCATGAACTCTGCGTTCTTCGAGTGCACATACGGGAGCTATGTCCGCATGTACTACCAGAAGAGCTTCGACGCGATCATCGCAACCCCGCTCTCGATCGAGGATGTTATTGCCGGGGAGCTGCTCTGGGGGGCGACCCGGAGTACGATGTATGTTTCGATCATGCTCCCGGTCCTTGCCGCGTTCGGGGTGATTGCGCTTCCTCTCTCCCTGCTCGCGATCCCGCTTGCGTTCCTCGGGGGGATGCTCTTTGCCGGGATCGCGATGTGCTTCACCGCAATTACCCCCAGCATCGACACCCTGAACTATCCCTCGTTCCTCTTTATCACCCCGATGATGCTCTTCTCCGGGACGTTCTTCCCGTTAAACCTCCTTCCCGCCACCTTCCAGTACGCTGCGATTGCCCTCCTCCCCTTAACCCACGTCGTTTCCATCATGCGGATGCTGACGCTCTCATCCCTGTCGTGGACGGCGCTCCTCAGCCTTGCATGGATGGCAGCCGCCACCTTAATTTTCTGTGTTATTTCGGTGAACCTGATGCGCAGGCGCCTGATTGTATAAGGATCCGAAGATGGGGTATCCTGGCGCCGTCCTGTTTCCGGGGGAATGACAGCGCGGGACCCCGCCAACCGGAAAAAGGGCGGACGGGATGTCCGCACGGGACCGGATGGTTACCGGAAGAGCTCCCTGCTGTACCCGATGACGGTCGAGAGCGTCTTTAACCGTGCAAAATGCTTGTCATCGGACTCGATAACCGTCCAGGGAGCTGCGGGTGTGCTGGTCCGGGCAAGCATCTCATCGGACGCTTCCCGGTACAGGTCCCACTTTTCCCGGTTCCTCCAATCCTCTTCAGTGATCTTCCATTGTTTCAGCGGGTCGTTCTGCCGGTCGGTGAACCGGCGGAGCTGCTCGTCCTTGTCCACCTCCAGCCAGAACTTGATGAGTCCTCCGCCACTCTCCACGTAGGACTCCTCCATCTCGTTGATCTCCCGGTACGCCCGTTTCCAGGAGGTTTCGGGACAGAACCCTTCGACCCGCTCGACGAGGACGCGGCCGTACCAGCTCCGGTCGAAGACCGTGACGTGTCCTGCGCGGGGAAACCGCAGAAAGAACCGCCAGAGGTAATGGTGATCGAGCTCTGTCTGGTCCGGTCTCCCGACCGGGACGACATCGTATCCCCGGGGGTTCATCAGCCGCACGAGGCGCATGATGTTGCCTCCCTTCCCGGCCGCATCCCAGCCTTCAAAGACGATTACGAGTGGGATCCTGCGCTTGTACAGCAGGTACTGGATGTCGCGGACCTTCTCCTGGTAGTGGGAGAGGAGCTTCGTATACTCGGCATCGGAATATGTCACGTCCCCTTCCGACCTGCGGCGGACCGGCACCATCCCGGGCAGAACGATCTCCTGCCGTTTTTCACGATCCCCTGAACCGTCCCCTCTATCCTTAATCTTTGCCAGCCGTTTCTCCAGTGCCCGGACAACCGTGGAGTACACCTTCAGCACGGCGTAATGTTCATCGGTGGCAGGGACGACGGTCCAGGGAGCGTAGGGACAGTCCGTACTCTTGATGAACTGCCCGATCAATGGAAGGTAGTTCTCATACTGTTTATGGAAGTCCCAGTCCCCTTTCGTGATCATCCACGAGGTGAGCGGGTTGGTCTCCCGTTCGTCGAGGCGCCGCTGCTGCTCTTCTGCGCTGATATGCAGGAAGAACTTGAGGATGACCGTTCCGTCATCCGCCATCTGGCGCTCGAAGCTGTTGATTCCGGCAATGGATCGCTTCACCGCTTTTTTCCAGTCGATCCCGGTGACCTTCTCCGCGAGGGCGCGGCTGTACCAGCTCCGGGCGAAGATGGCAATCCTGCCCTTCGGGGGTGTCCTGACAAAGAACCTCCAGAGAAGCGGGCGGTCGCGCTCTTCATCCGTGGGAGACCCTGTCGAATACAACGAGAACCCGCGGGGGTCGAGGAACTGGATGAGCTCGCCGGTAACCTTCGTGATGCCGGATGCATTCCACCCTTCCACGACAATGATGATCGGGATCCGGCGGTCCCGGAACTCCCGCTGCAATATGCCGATCCGGGCCTGGAGGGGGGTGATCTCCCGGGTAAACTCCTCCCTGTCGGTCTTCTTTTTGAGGTCAACCTTGTCGAGTATGGTCCCGTCCCCCCATTTTCCGGATGGGTCTAGGCGGTATTAAATACATCCGCCAGCGTGGATCCGGGTCAGCGTCAGGCAACATTCAGGCCGTTGTGGCGGGCAATATCGGTGAATGCTGCCGCAAGGTACTGCGCCTGTGCCGTGGTCATCCCGTAGGTATTGAACTTCCAGACCCGCGTTGCTCCTGGGATGATCCCGGTGATCCCTTTCTCCTCAAGTTCTGAAGCGAGGAAGAAGCCCTTCTTCTTATGCTTCTGCGCGACCGTGTCGAACGACGCCGTCGTATCGGCCCGGGTCAGGGTATGTTTCCGCGGCATCTCCGACAGGACACGGGTCCCCTCGATGGACTGCAGTGCAGAGAGGACGATCCGGTTGTTGGCAAGTTCCGTATCGAAGTGCCTGACCCGTTCCCTGACCTCCGGGAACGACGCCATCATCCCGACGAGCGTCGCTCCCATGAGGGTACAGCCCATCATGGCCGGCTCCTTGATCCCGAACTTCCGGCTGGTGACGTCCCCGGTGATACCGGTCGTCCGGAAGACCTCGCCCGCGCGTTCGGCGGTCGCGGCAAGGACGCCGGAGGGGGCAGGCGCCGCCATGCTCTTGTGCCCCGATCCGACCACGAAATCAACGCCGAGCGCTTTCCCGTCAACCGGCATGATGCCGACGGTATATGCACCGTTGCACAGGACCGGGATATCGTACTGGTGCAGGGAGCTGGCAATTGCCCGGACATCGTGGAGGTTGCCGTACTGGTAATCGACCATGTCGATAATGGCAAGGACGGCATCCTTCCCCGATTCACGCCTCACCTCCTCTGCCTTTTGCGCAGCCGCCTCCGCGGTCACGATGTGGTCTGCGCCGGCGGGGATCTCGCGGGCGATACCCCCGGATTCCTCGACGGCGAGGAACTCCGTGTAGTGGGAGAGGGACGTCAGGATGACCGGGTCGCCTTTGTCTACATACGTCCGGGCGACTGCCTGGAACCCGCGGCGGGCACCGGGGACCGTCCTGACGGTGTCCATCCCGAGCCACGCCGCGACCTCCCGGTGGAACTCTGCGATCGGCGGCTTGCTGATGTAATCGAGCCGGTTGGGTTTCCGGCAGTTGTCGCAGACGGAATAGCCGTCGCCGTACGCGATGACGGCCTTCATCGCGTCAGCGGTCAGCCTCCCTCCTGCCTGGATCGGATCGATGTTGATGGCAAGCTCGTTGACCTGCCGTGCTTCGATCCCGGCGGCACACCTCATCGCAGCATCTCCTGTTTCAGCGATGCTACCTGGCGCTCGAGGTTCTCCAGCAGACGTGTCGCCTCTTCGCGCTGGCGGGGATCCAGCTGGTGCGTCGGAGCGGTTTTCCGGAGGATCATGCGGAGGTCGGTTAAGGTAAACGTCGCAGAAAAAACCATGTCAACTGCCCGTTTTGACAGGATAATCACCGGTATACTATCCGTCATGGAGGATTAAGTAACCCGCGGGCAGGCCCCTGCAGGGGAAAAAGAATTCTCCACCTGCTCCTCTCCGAAATCTTCCTCTCCCGGATGGGAGGCAAGCCTGTTATGACGGGGAAGATCCCGTCTCCCCGGTACGGGACACCGGTCTCCACGCGGATGCCGGGATGCGGATCTCGAACCGCGCGCCGCTGCCCGACTGCCCGTTCTCGGCAATCGTCATGCCGGTGACCGCGAGGATCTGCCGGGAGAGTGTCAGCCCGAGCCCGGTATTCTTCCCGTACCCCCGCTCGAAGATGCGTTCCTTCTCCTCCTCTTTAACCCCGACGCCGTCATCCTGGATGACAAGAGAGAGGACCCCGTTTGCCTGTTGTGCCGACGATACCCGGATAGAGGTCACGTGCCCGCCATGCCGTACGGCATTTTCAAGAACGTTGTAGATGACCTTGTGGACGAGCGGGTCGGCGTAGATCTCCACGGGGTCCGCCTGCGCGGTGATGATGACGCCACTGGACGGTACGTTCTTTACGGCACGATCGATCATGGCATTCAGGGACTGCCAGGCTGGTTCAAGGACGCCGATCTCCTGGTATTCCCGGGAGAACCTGAGATGGTCCGAGATCTTCTCGACAAGGTCGAGGGACGATGAAATGTACTGCCCGGCCGCCGGGTCCGTCCCGAGTTTCTGGGAGAGCAGTGTCAGGTAGCTCGAGAGTGCGGTGACAAGGTTGCTGATATCATGACGCGTAACCTGGTTGAGCAGCGAGAGGTTCCCGCTCGCCTGGCGCAGGGCTCTCTCCTGCTCCTTCCGGCGCGTGATATCGTGGATGATCAGGACGATACCTGCCGCCTTTCCTGCAGGATCCTTCACGAGAGAACCGGCGATGCTGACGACCATGCGTTTCTCTCCTTCCAGGTCCGCCTCGAACTCCGTGATCGTTCCCTGTGCAAGGACCGATGCTTTCAGGGTCCGGTAGAACCGGTCCGGAATAACCGTTGTAACGGTCTGTCCGGCAAGGAGCCGGGGATCGTCGCCAGCGGTTGAGGCTGCGGACGCATTTGCGGTCACGATCCGGTCGTCCATATCCGCAAGGATGAAGCCGTCCGGCATCGTGCGCAGGATCTCCGATACGGCGGTCTCCGGGCTCAGCGTGAAGAGACGGTACTTCATGATGGCATACGCGATGATTAAGGAGAAGAGGATCATCCCGATAAAGACGAGGTTGGGGAGAAAGATCCCGGATGAAGGAAGGATCAGCCCCGACAGGGACCCGCAGATCACGACGATAACGATACTGATGGTGATGAGGAAGTACTGCTGCCGGAGATTCGCATCACATGTCCGGAGCCACGATGCAAAGCCGATGGAGATTGCGAGTGCCATCACGATAACCATGAAGGCAGTGGTTGCCTGGTACACGAGGCTTTCGGACACCGGCACGTAGATATACCCGATATCCGGATGGAACCGCACCGTGTAGATCAGGTCGGTAACGATCCCGAGAAGCGAGAAGATCGAAGCGGGGATGTACAGAAAGAGGAAAATCCACATGAGTCTCTCCCGCCGGGATGCGGGATGGTGGGTAAAAGCAAGGATGAAATGGAGGCTGAAGGTGATTGCAAGCGGCCAGAACGCGCTCGCCCTGAGCCAGAAGTTCACGGCCTCGAACCCGGCCGACTGCCAGATCATGAATTCGCCGGTCGCCCAGTATGCTGCCGCCAGCATTGCGGCAAGGAAAAGACGGTTGACTGCCGACGCGGGATTCTTGGCGTAGACAAAGATCCCGAGCCCGTACGTGATGACCGCCGAGAAGAGGCAGAAAAAAGCGAGTTCGGCTAACAGTATCACCGGATACTCCACCTGCCTGATTCCGGGAGACCGGAGCCCGGAGAGGGGATTCTGCCCCGTTTCCCCGGCATCGCCGGGCCGTCTCCGTCTCCCTGCACCATTGGATTCAGTCCAATGACTCTGTCTGCGGAGATAAAAACGGTTTGTATGTTGTTTCGGGATGGGCCGGATGCAATCAGGCGGCATCGGGGGCCGCCCTTCCGTACCACCGCCATGAAAAACATTTCGTTACGGCCGGAAGACAGGGCCGGAACACATTCCGCCACTCAGTTCCCGCAGGACTTCGTCGTCGTCCAGATCGTACCACTGGCGGTAGGCATCTGCCACGGCAAACCTTCCGCCGCTCCGTATGTTCGCAACGAAAAACCGGTCAGCCGATCCGGCAATGAGCGGAATCGTGGATGACGGGGCTGTCGGAACTGCGACAGATACGGATGCCGGTCCCACGGACCGGACAGACTCCAGCGCGGCGAGCATCGTGAATCCCGAAGCCAGACCATCATCGACGATGAAGATTTCCTCGCCAGTGATGTCGGGGAAAGGCTTTGATTCCGTGAAGCAGGCAATGCGGCCAAGGACATTCCGGCGTGTTTCTTCGATTGCCGCATCGATCCTGTCCCTGGTAAGCCCGAGTGCCCGGACCAGGCTTTCATTAATCCGGACCCTCCCGTCCCAGGTCACCGCTCCGAATCCTGCCTCGGTATTCCCGGGGATCCGGATCTTCCGCACAACAGCAAGCGAGAGCGGGGACCCAAATGCCCGCGCCAGTTCGCACCCCACCGGCACTCCCCCCGCCGGGATGGCGAGTACACGGTCGCAGCGGACGCCCGGAACCGACCGGATGAGTCCCGCAAGCTGCTTTCCCGCATCGTGCCGGCCGGCAAAGACGAATTTTCTCTCCCTGATCCGGGGAAGATCGATCACCCCGCCCATAAACACACCCCCTCGTTCCCGGTGGTATCCGCTACCTTTGCCTTCCAGGTTTTCTCCAGATAAGGTTGTCGGCATGTTTCAGTCAATGAGATGATTGCGTTGGGAACCCGGTGCCCGGATCGTGAGGAATCCTTCCGGGGCAAGGCTTGTTGCCAGCATCACTTCGTTAATCCACCGGTGGTCCGTCCACGTGCGTACGTTCCTGTCCCGGCGATTCATCCAGAACTCTTCGATAGTTGTTTTTACCGGCAGGTACTGTGCCAGTGTTCGGATGTACCGGTTGAGGGGGTCGCGTTTCAGGACAGGATCGGATCCGGCCGTGGCTGCAAGGTTCCGGATTGCAGAGAGGCCGATCGAGAGCCCCAGTTCCCGGAACCCGAGCCGGGATTCTGCGGGCAATGCAAGGGATCCCTGGCGGAGAACGATCTCCATCCCCGTGCAGGCTGAGAGAAGAATGCGTTCGAGGATCTCGGCCTGCCCTGTCCCCCCTCCCCCGAGATGGACGATCCTGCCGGCGTCTGCCATCAGGCCTCCGATGCTGAGAGGATCGCCGGAGAGGAGGGAGCTGTTCCTGCAGAGGGCGGCATAATCCTCCGAGGCCTCCATCAGCCATCGCTCCTGTTCCGGGTCTGGCCCGGCTCCTGCTGCGAGCAGTTCCCTGCACGTCACCCAGCCGTCGAGAGGATCGTGCTGGCCCATCGAAGGAACAAGGGGCCGGCGAAGGTCGATGCTCATCTTCCAGTACATCCTCTTTCCCGCCCCGTCGGGTGCAGCCGCGATGAACCCGGCATGCGCCGCCCGGGCAAGTTCAACAGCCCACCGGAGATATTTCGGGTCGCCGGTTACCATACCGACCCGGTTCAATGCATGCATCCACTTGGTCAGGTAATGGAAATACTGCCCGTCCCGGTCCCATTCGAGGCCCTCATCACAGGGTTCGTCCCGGCCCCGTTCCGGGAGATTCTTTCCAATCCTGAGTCCTCCAATCGTCGGGTGGCGCGCCCCCTCCGCCTCAGAAAATCCGCTGATCCATCCCGTGCGCTTATCATCGCGTCGGTGCCGGCCAAGGGTACGGTGCACCTGGTCAACGAGCAGAACCGCCATGCGGGAATACGCCACATCGCCAATCGTTTCAGATAGGCCGCAGAAGGTGCAGACTGCAAACGCATCCGTCCAGAGGTACCGTTCCGGGTCCGGCCGTACAGGATGTAATCCGGTCGATGCGGCGAATTCTTCCATGATCCTGGAGGCTTGCAGGAGGTGCGGGGGGAGTGACATATCACCTCACTCTCCGGTTACGAGACGATAGGCATATCTCACCGGGCAACTGTTCAGCCCGCCATTTTCAGAGTTTGTTTCAATTTTTGCCATTCGGGCAAGTGCTCATAAAGCATATCCCCGTATTTTTTTACGGTGATAACGATGTCTGACACACGAGCCCTTGATTCAGGAACCCTGTCCTACGACCAGTCAGCTGCCCGCTTCATTCAACCGTTAACGACAGGTCAGCACGGGGAAGAGCGGGCTCTTTCCCCCAATACGGAAAGCCTGCCGGATGAGCTGGACCTCTTCCAAGGGTTCACGGAGAGGCACCTGCGCCCGCTTGCAAACGGTGACGTTCAAAGCATGCTGATCTGGGCGGAATGGGTCCGGTACCACCTGAGAGCGGCGAAAGATTTCCCCCGCCTCATCCGTGAAGCGGAATTCAACTATCTCATCACCGGTCTCTTCAACACCCATGTTGCTCTTGACGAGCACCGCGGGCGTATCTACCCGGGGATCCGGTTTGTTCCCTGATCACAGGCTTTCCGCCCCTGCCGATTCCCGGCCATCCTTTTTTATCCGAGGTACATCTTCCCGCTCTCTTAACCAGTCAGTCTATTCGGGGGATGGATCCCGCGGTGAGGGCCTGATCTCCGGATCTGACCAGTGTCCGATGGAAAAACCTCCCCATACAACAACATTCAAAACCGGCGCGGATCAATCTAATTTATACCATTGGAATGGGGGTTTAATTGCAGTTCAACAACAGCGTCTTGATCATCGGATACGGTGCGGTTTCCAAGTGCACACTGCCGATCCTGGTAAAACACGTGAACATCCCGTACGAAAAGATCACGATCATCGATTTCGAGGATAAGGCCCGGGAGCTGCGGGCATGGACGAGCCAGGGTCTTCGCTTCTTCAAGAGGAAGGTCACACCGGAGAACCTCGATGCGATCCTCTCCGAGTACCTCGAACCCGGCGGTCTCCTGATCGACCTTGCCTGGAACATCGACTGCTGCGAGATCGTCCAGTGGTGCCACGATCACAATGTCCTGTACGTGAATACTTCTGTCGAGGTCTGGGACAGTTACGGCCAGCGGTTCACCGCAACACCGTACGAAAAATCCCTGTACTACCGGCAGATGAAACTCTCTGAGCTTACGAAGGACTGGAAGAATGCACCGACGAGCGTTGTGGACCACGGTGCAAACCCGGGTCTCATCTCCCACTTTGCGCGACAGGGTCTCCTCGATATCGCGAACCGGATGATCGAGGACGGTCTTGTTCCCGATCCCACGCGCATGAAGATGCTCATTAAGGAGCAGAGGTTCGGTGAGATCGCCATGGAGACCGGTGTTAAGGTCATCCACTGTTCCGAAAGGGACACCCAGATCTCGCGCGTGCCGAAACAGGTCGATGAGTTTGTCGGGACCTGGAGCATCGAAGGGCTGCGGGAGGAGGGAACCGCCCCTGCCGAGCTCGGGTGGGGGACGCACGAGAAAGAGATGCCGTACAACGCCTATATCCCGCCGGTCGGCCAGAAGAACCAGATCATCCTTGCCCAGATGGGGGTCAACACCTGGGTACGTTCGTTCGTGCCGCCGTACGAGATCGTCGGCATGGTGATCCGGCACGGCGAGGCGTTCGGGATCTCCGATCGCTGGACTGTCTGGAAGGACGGAAAGGCGATCTACCGTCCCACGGTCCACTATGCCTACATGCCCTGCGACGCGACGATTGCCTCCCTGCACGAGCTCCGCGGCAGGAACTACGAGCTCCAGCCCAAACTCAGGATCATGAACGACCGGGAGATAATCGGCGGGACCGACATGCTCGGCGCACTCCTGATGGGTCACCCCTACAAGTCATGGTGGACCGGGAGCATCCTCTCGATCGAGGATGCAAGCAAATTCGTCCCGGGACAGAACGCAACGACCATCCAGGTCGCCCTCGGTGTTGTCTCTGCCGTGATGTGGATGATCAAAAACCCGAAGAAGGGATTCTGCCTCCCGGACGACCTCCCCCACGAATTCGTCCTGAAGATCGCCAAACCCTACCTCGGAGAGTTCATCTCCGGCCCCGTGGACTGGACGCCGCTGAAGAACCGCGCAGTCTATTTCAAGGAGAGCCCCGAGTACGACTGCGACCCCGGCGATGTGTGGCAATTCAAAAACTTCTTATTCGTGGCGTGAATCTTCATGTAATGACAACGTGTACCGATGAACCGTCACCGGAAGGGGACGAGGCCGGCCCGTCCCATTTAGGTCAGACAAAGAAGAGAATGCTGCAGCGGCTTGTTGCAGAACACGGGACACCGATCTTCATTATCGATCACGAGAGGATCCGGAAGAACTACCGGGAATTCCGGGCCCTCATGCCAACCGTCCAGATCTACTACGCAGTGAAGGCGAACTCCAACCCGGCAATTGTAAAAACCCTCTACGATCTCGGGAGTTCGTTCGACGTTGCCTCCATGCCGGAGTTCATGATCGTCTGGGAAAACATCAAGGACATGCCCGAGAAAGAGCGGCAGGACTGGATCTGGGACAAGATCATCTATGCCAATACGATCAAGCCAATCGAGACGCTCGAGGCTCTCGACCAGTACAAACCTTTGGTCACGTTCGATAACTGTTTCGAACTGGAGAAGATCCGTACGCATGCCCCCCATGCCGGGCTCGTGCTGAGGCTCCGGGTCCCCAATACCGGTTCCATGGTCGAGCTCTCCTCGAAGTTCGGGGCCGATCCCGGGGAAGCAGTCGACCTCATCATCCAGGCGTTCTCGATGGGACTCGTTGTCGAGGGGTTGAGTTTTCACGTCGGGAGCCAGTGCACGAACTTCGAGAACTACATCCAGGCGCTGGAGATATCCGCCAATATTATCCGGGAGGCAGAGTCCCGGACCGGTCGCCGGATCAAGATCCTCGACATCGGCGGGGGTTTCCCGGTCAAGTACCACGCCGGCGTCAGGTCAGTGAGGACGCTCGCCCGGAAACTGAATGCCGAGATAAAACGGTTATTCGCCCCGGACATTCAGATCCTCGCCGAACCCGGGCGTTTCCTCGTTGCGAATTCATGTATTCTCGTTGCAAAGGTCATCGGTAAAGCCTTCCGTGACGGAAAACCCTGCTACTATATCAACGACGGGGTGTACCACACGTACTCCGGCCAGGTATTCGACCACGTGAACTACCCGGTGCGGGCGTTCCGGGACGGCGAAAAATTGATTTCGGCGGTCTTTGGTCCGACCTGCGACGCCTTCGATACGATAACGCTCTCTGCGGAGCTTCCCGATCTCTGCATCGGAGATCTCGTCTATTCTGAGAATATGGGGGCATACACCATTGCCTCTTCGACATACTTCAATGGTTTTCCCCCGGCAAAAGTGGTCCACATCAACCGGTAGGTGCGGGGATATCCCCGGCACCTTCCTGCAGACCGTTCGTTCATGGTCTGGTGCGACGGATCAAACCTGCGCAGCGGGATATTCCCCGAGCCCGCCCTGCTGCGCTGCGTGCGGGTGCGACGAATACCATTGCGCTTTATCCAGGTAGATGGTTCTCCGGGCATCGCGGAAGTTGAATTTCTCGACGAGCAGGTCTTTCTCCTTTAAGACCTTGAGCGCGTACCGCACCGTGCGGGGCGAGAGATTCGAGGCCATGACAATGTCCTTGTGGGTCATTCCGCCGTACGAGCCGAGGAGTTCCTTTACCCTCCGTGACGAGGGGGGCAGATGGGGTAACGGTGTCATAGGCAAGGGGACGTGCGCTCCGTTCACGCGCATGTTGTCCCGCACCCCTCCGTAAGCCCTTTTGCCAGCTCTTCCTTTTCCGCAAGGATGTTCTCGAGCGCTCTGTTCAGGAACTCCTCGAAGGAGGTAAGTTTCCCCCAGCTCTCGAGGGTGTACCGTGCCGGAAGGTCGGGATCCGGGAAGATGAGGACATTTCCTTCCTGGTTCAGCCCCGAGACGTAGGTCTTTCCCCGGTGAACGTGGTGGAGCGTCTCGTCCTTTTTCGGAATCCGCGCCGTAACGACCCAGTAGAACCTGGAATCGTCCGCGGATACGTAGATCTCATGGTCCTGTTCGAATTTTTTCAGCATCTCGACGGTTTCTGCTTTCATGTCATCATCCTCCATGCCTCATTTCAGCACACATACTGCCTCAGGTACCCGTATCAGCAGGGCAGCACTCTCGGATACGGTGAAATCCAGGTACTCCCCCGCCGGCCCGTTAAACCCAATACTCATGTCGAGACCGATGGCAAGGGAGCAGTACTGCCGCCCCGACGCGAGAAGGATCCCTCCTTTTTTCAGGACAGGGGCTTTCACGATCCCATCGGTGACGATCGCCTTTGCATGGTCCAGCTCCGTCCCTTCGCCCTGCGGGTACCTTCGGAGGAGCAGGTTGTACTGCGCCGGTGCGAGAGCCATCGTGTACGGGCCGTGGAATCCCGCTTCGTCGAGCCGCGTAACCGCCTCAATGATCTGGTCTGCTGCTGCCCCTACCTTCTCCCATTTCGCCAGGGTCAGGGACCCGGTCCCATCGGCATTCGTGAGACCCGGCATGTTCCCGATCCCCCGGAAGACAAGCTCGTCCTCTTTTTTCGCACACTCCATTGCGGCGGAGGCAACCGGGCCGCTGTCAAGAAAGACACCATCTCTCTCAAAAGCCGCAATATCCCTCTTCCCGAGCCGGAAGCTGCTCGTCAGCACGTTGAGGGGGATTACATTGCTTGCGTACGTGCATCCTTCAGCCTGAATGTCGGCGAGTGCGATCACTTTCTGGGCGAACCCGAGTGGTCCCTCGATGGGGAGCAGGCGCCGCCCGGAGAGCTGGCTCTTTGCCGCTTCGACCATGGTTTTTTCCAGCACATCCCAGGTTGTGCCCGTCAGCGGGGCATCATTCCGTCCAAGATAATCGTTCTCCATAATCTCCTCCGGTGTCATCTGAGGGAGCCGATGGTTGTTGCGTTCTTTGCCGCAGGTGCATCCGTCGGATCCCGTGCGGTCGTTTTTCCGGCAATATCATCGACCTCCCCGGCTCCCTTCGCAAGGAACCCGTCTTCATCCCCGGTCAGGATGGAGATCAGGCGGGCGAACTCCCCCGCGTGGACCCTCTCCTCGTTTGCGATGTCGACGAGTACCGCCTTTGCAAGCGGGTTCTCCGTGGCATCGGCATGTGCCATGTAGGTATGAACCGCTTCGTGTTCCGCGGCAAGGTCCAGGCGCAGGGCCCTGATGAGTTCGCTCTCTGTCAGCGTGCGATCCGGAACCTTCCCGCTGAACGGGTTTACAAATTCAGCCATGTAATTCTCCTTTTTCACAACAAACGGGGGAGACACCCCCTGCGAGGGGGCACCCACCGTTGTAATCCTGTCGATCTGGATAACCGTGCACTCTTTCCGGAAGGTTTGAAGCAGATGCCGGCCATTGATCCGGCACGCCCCGCCCCTCCTGCACGTCAGGGTATCAGAATGGTATTTAATAGGCTCTCGCTCAAAAGTCAAAATTTGAAACAAAAATTAAAAAATAAGCTACCGGTTATGGGCACGAATCCCGTATCCCCGGTAAAATCTCGGATACTCCCCGGGCATCGCCATGCTTTTCAGCAGAAAAGGGATTGACGAAGCGGGCACGTGCAGCCCCGGCAGTTCCGGAAATCTGTTTTTACATCGTGCAATGCGAGGGATGGATCCGGAGCCCGGCTCTCCTGCATGCAGCGTCCCTTACGCATGAGTCGCATACACCGCCGCCCCGAGCGCCGCCCAAACAGCATCGTGAGTTTCCGGCCAAAATATCCCCCGGATCGCCCTATCCGGCAGTCGGTCGCGCAGACGGGGCGGAATAATGCTCTCCGGCCTTCCTGTAGGTGCATGTTACGGAAAGCCAAGGGTACGATGAATCCGTCCCGTCGCTTGCGGGGGCGGCCGTCACCGTTATCTTATGCCCCCTATTCGCGGGCTTCGAAATATTTCAGGGCCCGGGGGGCGTGTTTTTTCACTTCATCGAAGAAGTATTTCACCAGATTTTTATCCGAATCCGTTACGGAACCGTTCAGGGTAACGATGAGCCAGTTCGGGAGATCCGGGTTTTTATCGAGGACATTCATGATGACGACGATTGCTTCGTCGACATCAACTTTCTTGTTCCAACGGTAGGGCATCTTCATTCACCTCTCTTTTTCACCTTTCTGCATCAGGCTGCTCTCTTCTTCACCGCAAGATCGTACACGATCCAATTGCGTTCCCATTCGGGGTTCTTTGTCTTCAGCATCGAAAGGACCGTACTCCTGAAGTCCTTTGTCGTGATACCGTCCTGCGCAGCTCTTTCCACATCATGCGCCACGCTTCGCGCGATCTCCGGGGACGCCCCGGTCTTGAGCGCACTCACCACGATCTTCTCCGGGGTAAATGCTTCCCTCCGTCCGTCTCTCTTGATAACCTGCACCATTGTCTCCTCTTTCATACTCTTTCAGCCAGGATCGCCTCCGATCCCGCAGAGCCTTCAGAAATGTTGTGCCCGGTCCGGGGAATCCCCGCCCGGCTTTATCATTTCCTTCCTTCACACGATCATTCAACGGGGATCTTCGTCTTTGGCACCTTTGTCGCCTTCTTCAGGTGCACTTCCAGGACACCGTTCCTGAACGATGCGGTAGCCCCCTCTTCCGTGACCTCGTGGGGGAGCGGTACAATCCGGGTCATGGAGCCGAAACTCCGTTCCCGCAGATAGTACCCTTCCTTCTCCTCCTTCTTCTCCTCCCTGCGCTCACAGGAGATCTCCAGTGCCTGCGGGCTGATCAGGTCCAGCACAATGTCCTTCTTCGCAATCCCCGGGATGATGTCTGCGGTCACAACGATCTCGTCATCGTGTTCAACAACATCGACCCTGAGATTTCCGCGCAAGGAGGGCAGCATTTTAACCTTTTCTCCTGCGGCGGGCAGCAACGCGGTCTTCGCAGGTTCTACCATCTGCCGGAACAGGGAGTCTACGTATCCCCGCATATCCTCAAGTTCGTCAAAGATTGACCGGTAATACATCCTTTCCATACTTTCACCATCCTCTTCATTCCCCCGGAAAACAACACCCGTGGTACCGTAATGGTTTTTTGGTACCTGCCGTGGAGTCCGTCAGTTTCCGTGCGGTTTTCGGGATTCATGGCGGGGCAAGGTGCCGATATTCGCCGATACCGGATCTGCCGGCAAGCTTCTTTTGCAAAGGTCGGTCATTGGATCAGCGCCTCCCCGATCCGAGCAGCCTTTCGATCGGTAATAATATATCATCTCACCCTGAATGCACGGTTTGAGACAAATTGTGAAACAACATTCCCATTCAAGGCTGATGGAATCTGTCCCATTTCTGCGGTATTGAGAACGGGTACTGACTGCTTCATGTCCATGATAGTGTGTAAAAGCCGGCAGGGAATGGATGGGGAACCTCCGGGCCGATCCCGGTCATCCCCCAAGGTCCTCCGGCTTCAGCGCTGTGAGAAGAGCCTCGATACTGGCAAACTCCCGGCGGAGAACATCTTCGTGGAGATAGTGCCGCAGTTTCCATTCCAGCTTCTTCCGGTATTCAGCGTCAATCCGATGATCGCGGATCTGGTTGTCGAGGTAAAACCGGAGTTCGTCGAGATCATCCTTCGTCAATTTTTTAATCAGAACCTCGCGGTATTTCTCTTTAAGCGCGGATACCGTTTCGGCAGGGATGTCATCCTGTCCGGGTGTCATTCGCGAACGTTCCCCGGTATCCCCCAAGCAGGTGCCAAGAACAACACCCTCACACGGACGATTCTATCCTGTGCACTGCGCGGTCAACACGGTAAATACCGGGATTCTTCAGGAGATCAAATGCATTGATCTTCATGTCGATCAGCTCTTCATATGAATAGAAGTCCTGGGCGAGACGGTTCTCCTCGTTCCAGAAGACCCGGACGCCGTTCTCCAGTTTCTTTGTCTTTTCAATCTTCTGCATAATCGTTCCTCAATTCATCGGGAGATTCTTTATCCTCCGTGCCCTGCGGAAAATAACCTTACGCCTAAGCAAGAAAGGCCTTGCGCAGGTGTTCCTCCTGTTTTTTCGTAAGCCTGTCCGGGATCCTGACGATTACCTTGACGAGGAGGTCGCCCCTTCGTTCGGAATTTCTGACCGGCATGCCCTGCCCCCGCAGGCGGAAGAGCGTATGGCTCTGGGATCCCTTTGGGATCTTCAGGATCGCGCTTCCGGTGATCGTAGGGATGGTGATTTCCCCGCCAAAGAGGGCTGTAGCAAGCCCAATCACCGCTTCGCTGAAGAGATCTTCGCCCCTCCGCTCGAACAGGTCGTGTTTCCGGATATGGACCACGATATACAGGTCCCCGGGCGGACCCCCGCGTTCCCCATGTTCTCCTTCTCCGGCAATCCGGAGGAACTGGCCGTCTTCGACACCCCGCGGGATCGTGACCTCGATCCGGCGGGTCGTACGGACAGTCCCTCCCCCGTGGCAGGTTTCGCAGGGGCGATCAATGACGTTCCCTTCACCCCTGCAGGTCGGGCAGACCGTAATGTTTACCATCTGCCGCCCACCCATCTTCTGCACGTTCCTGACCTGACCGGTCCCACCGCAGGTCGGACAGGCACGGAGGTATCCCGGCTGTGCTCCGGTCCCGTGGCAGGTCCCGCAATCGGTGACATGGGGGATCTCGACCGTGTTTTTACTGCCATGAAACGCATCCGTAAGCGAGATCTCGATCTCGTACCGGAGGTCAGCCCCTCCCCGCCCCCGTGTCCGTCCGGACACACCGGAGAACGCATCGAAGATATCGCCCAGACCGAAGTCCCGGAACAGGTCATCGTAGCTGGGAGCCGTGTACCCGGTAAAGTCACCCGGCCGGAACGCGGCATGGCCCACCTGGTCGTACTGCTCCTTCTTCGCCGGATCCGAGAGCACCTGGTACGCCTCATTGATCTCCTTGAACTTCTCTTCCGCTTCCTTGCTCCCCTTGTTCAGGTCGGGGTGGTATTTTCGGGCAAGCTGGCGGAATGCCTTCTTGATCTCGTCCGGCGGTGCATCGCGTTTTACGCCGAGGAGTTCATAGTAGTCTTTCTGTGCCATCGTCAGCCGCTGTGCCGGGATACTGCCGGTTTATTCCTTGACCTTGAAATCCGCATCGACGACATTCTCGCCGCCAGCTCCACCCCCGGCGCCACCTCCGGCCGATGCTGCCTGCGGTCCTGCCTGCTGCCGGGCGAACTTCTGGGAGGCTTCCTGGTATGCCGCGGTGCCTGCTTCGCCAAGGACCTTCTGGAGTTTTTCGATCTCTGCCTTGATCGCCGGGACGTCCTTTTTCTCGATCGTGGCTTTTAAGGAGACGATTGCTGAATTCAGGCGCTCGGTGAGATCCGGGGGGATCTTTTCAGCGAGATCGGCTTTTGTCTTCTCCGCAGTGTAGATCAGGGAGTCAGCCGTGTTCAGGACTTCGACCTCCTCTTTCCGTTTCCGGTCCTGCTCCTCGTACTGCGCCGCTTCAGAGACCATCTTTTTAACGTCGGCTTCCGCGAGCTTTGTCGATGCGGTGATCGTCATCTTCTGTTCCCTGCCGGTCCCGAGGTCTTTTGCGGAGACATTCAGGATACCGGAAGCATCAATGTCGAAAGTGACCTCGATCTGGGGCACTCCCCGCGGGGCCGGGGGGATCCCGACGAGGTTGAACTGCCCGAGGCTGACGTTGTCCGCCGCCATGGCACGTTCTCCCTGGAGGACGTGGATGGTGACCGATGTCTGGAGATCGGACGCCGTCGAGAATATCTGGCTCTTCTTGGTCGGGATGGTCGTGTTGCGCTCGATAAGGGTCGTCCGTACCCCTCCAAGTGTCTCAAGGCCGAGTGTTAACGGGGTCACGTCAAGGAGCACCATATCGGTGATCTCGCCCCCGAGGATCGCTCCCTGGATCGCGGCGCCGATCGCAACGCATTCCATGGGATCGATCCCCCGCTCGGCCTTTCTGCCAACATGGTCTTCGATGAATTTCTGGACGATTGGCATCCGGGTGGGGCCTCCCACGAGGATGACCTTCTGGATATCGTTCTTTGTCAGGTTCGCGTCTTTCAATGCCTGCTCGAAGGGGGCGATGCACCGCTTTACGATCGGTTCGACGAGTTGTTCGAGTTTTGCCCGGGAGATCTTCATGGAGAGATGCTTGGGCCCCGTCTGGGTGGCGGAGACGTACGGGAGGTTGATCTCGGTCTCGAGAACGGTCGAGAGCTCTATCTTCGCTTTTTCGGCGGCCTCCTTCACGCGGTTGACCGCCATCTTGTCGGAACGGAGGTCGATTCCTTCCGTCTTCTTGAATTCCGTTGCGATCCATTCAAAGATGGCGTTGTCCATATCCGTCCCGCCAAGCTGGGTGTCTCCGGATGTCGCGAGGACCGTGAAGGTTCCCCCACCGAACTCCATGATGGTCACGTCGAGCGTCCCCCCGCCGAGATCGAAGACGAGGATCTTGAACTCCCCGCCCCGGTCAAGACCGTACGCCATGGATGCGGCAGTCGGTTCATTGACAAGCCGGAGGACATCGAGCCCCGCAATCTTTCCGGCATCCTTTGTTGCAGTCCTCTGGTTGTCGTTGAAGTATGCCGGGACCGTGATGACCGCCTTTGTCACGGGTTCGCCGAGAAACGCTTCCGCGTCCCGCTTGATCTTCTGGAGGAGAAATGCAGAGATCTGCTGGGGGGTATAGGTCTTCCCGTATATCTTGTAGGCATGGCTGGTCCCCATCCTGCGCTTCGCTGCGGTCACGGTACCATCCGGATTACTGACTGCCTGCCGCCGCGCCGGTTCACCGACAAGGAGCTGGTTATCCGGGGTGAATGCCACGTACGACGGGAACATCTTCCCCGCAACCGTCGCCCCTTCTGCTGAAGGAATGATAGTCGGTTTTCCCCCCAGCATAACCGCAGCCTCGCTGTTCGATGTGCCAAGATCGATTCCGATAATCTTTTCTTTTCCCATGATTCTCACCTCTCATTTTTCGATAGCCTGTGCGTGTTCTGCAATCTTTACTTTCGAGGGACGGATGACTTTTTTCCGCAGCCGGTATCCCTTCATGAGGTCTTCCAGCACCGTACCCGGCTCCTTGCCACTCGGTTCGCTGCAGAGGACCTCGTGAAGGTTCGGATCGAATTTTTTTCCGACGCACTCGATTGGTTCCAACCCGTAATCCCGCAGGATCTTCGTCAGTTTCCGGAACACCATCTGCATGCCCTCACGGTTTTTCTCCGTACCGAGGGATGGCAGGGCGAGTTCGAAATCATCGAGGATGACAAGGAGGTCCTGGAGCAGGTTCTCGTTCGCGTGCGTGACGATTCCCGCCTTCTCCTTCTCGGCCCATTTCCGGAAGTTGTCAAAATCCGACTGGAGATATTTCAGCCGGCTGAGGCGGTCTTCGGCGAGACGGGTACATTCTTCAAGATCTTTCCGTAGCCGTACGAGTTCCCCGCCGGAAAACTCTGTCCCGTTTTTTTGTCCGTCATCTTCAGAAATCATCATTCGCACCGGGGACAATTCCAGTACTGCCGGATGAAGTCCGCAAAGTAGCTCACCGAAGAGCAATTGCCGCACCGGCTGTCATGACAAACATCGATTTTTCGTCCCTGCAACAGGAGAAATTCCGGCCGTAACCGGAGCCCCCTCCAGAAAGGACCAAGATCTTCACCGGCCGATTGTACGGCACCTGTACTTCGGAGAACGGAGATGGTCATCACCCGTTTCGTCTTGTACAGGAAGGATGCGTTATAGCGGCTTTTACAAAAAGCAGATTTTGAATCAAATTTTGAAATGTTCCTGCAAAGTATGCTGCCGGGTTCGGGGGATCGCTTTTTCCGTACAACCCGCGAGGTTATTCCCTGTGCCCGGTCTGCAGGATCCCTTCCGGGGTGCCGGTCAGGACGTGCTGGAAGACCTGTTTGAAATCATTCAGTTTCTGGGCAATGAATTTCTTCCCTTTCTCGGTCGGGCAGTATAGTTTGGACTTTCCGGACATCTTGATCTCCAGATACCCGTTCTGCTGGAGGATATAGAGCAGGGTATATACCCTTGCCTGCGGGATGAGGACGTTATACCGGTGGTGGATCTCGTGGACGATCTCGTACCCCGAGATCGGCCTCGTCAGCAGGGAAAGGACGACCGGTTCCAGCGATTTTTTGACAACATCATCGATGGTCGCCTGGGGGACGACTGCGACAGACTCTGCAGGGAACGAGCGGTGTGCGAAGGAGAGCGTTGTATCCTTGCCGGTCGAGACGATGATCTTCTCGATCCCCTCCGCAAGAGATTTGATGAGGGTATGGTCGATATACCCGATATTCAGGGCAATGATGCCGGATACGGGTACTCCTCCCGTTTTCTTTGAAAGAAGCAGTCTTTTCACTGCGAGAATATCCTCGAACTCCTCGATATCGGAAAAGTCGAGCAGGACCTTGAGCGTACTCTTTCCATCGGGCGAAGACTGCAGGGTTTCCGTGCATTTTTCCAGGATGGGCAGGAGGGTGAACACTTCGTTTCGCTTCAACCGGTGCGTAAAGAGCTGTTCCTTCTGGATCTCTTTCATGAAATGCCGGTGGACCGTCGAATGGAAATAGGCGAACAGGTTGCGCCCCCCCTTTTTCATCCCCTCTTCGAGAGCAAACTTGAAGATCGGGTCCTTGGTGACCTGGTCCGTATAGAGGAAAAGGATCAGATCCGTAAAGATATCCTTCAGGAGGACGGCTTTAACATCGGGAAGATCGAGATACTGCGGACCTTCCGTCTCATCTGCTCCCACGGACGCCGCACCGTTTTTCTCTACCGGTATTTTTGCTGCGGCACGCTGCTGTTCCGCTGTTTTCCGGAACAGCGCCACTTCAATCGCAGCCTTAATCTCCATCTCGTTGAAGGGCTTGACGATGTACCCGTACGGCCGGGCGTGTTTTGCCTTTTCGATGATGGCATCGTCCGCATACGATGTGACGAAGACCACCGGAATGTCCAGTTCGTCGGCGATGACCTGCGCGGCTTCGATCCCGTTCAACTTCCCCGGCATCACGATATCCATCAGGACGAGGTCTGGTCGTAACCTTCTCGCCTTCTCGATAGCGTCTTCACCGCTCGCGGACATACCCGCCACGGTGTATCCCATTGCACTCAGGCGCTCCTCCAGCTGCATCGTGATGATCGCTTCGTCATCAACTACGAGTATCTGCGACATCGTCCTTGACCTCCGGTCCCCGGAGAGGGAATTCAACGATAACTTCCGTTCCTTTTGCGCTGTTGATGATGAGATTTCCCCGGAGCTGGTGCTGGATCAGGGTCCGGATCAGCTTGAGCCCAAGGCTGTTCGACCTGCTCGCGTCGAAATGTTCCGGCAATCCCACGCCGTCATCCCGGATCGCGATACGGATCTGCCCGCCTGCCTGCGTCATCGTGATCCGGATCGTACCTTCCCGCCGGCCCTTGAAGGCGTGCTTGAACGAATTCGAGAGGATCTCGTTGACAACGAGCGCACAGGGGATAGCCTGGTCGACCGGAAGAAGGACCGGTTCCGATTCTATCTCGCAGACAATCCTCCGGCTCCCGATGGAATAGATACTGGACATTGCTGCGATCTGGTCCCGTACCTGGGCTTCGAAATTGATCTGGTCGAACTGTTTGCTCTCATACAGGCGTGTGTGGATCTGGGCCATGGTCTGGATCTTCATCATCATGTCGGTGAGGATGCCCGTTGTTGCCTCATCTGCTGTCCGCATCCTCGTCATATCAAGAAGTCCGGAGATCACCTGGAGGTTGTTCTTCACCCGGTGGTGGACTTCCCGGATCAGGGTCTCCTTCTCTTTCAGGGCAGCGATATTCTTCCCTTCTGCGAGTTTTCGTTCGGTGATATCCTGTCCCTGCGCAATCGCCGATGAGACTGTTACCCCGTCGGCCTCATAGAGCGTGGCAGAGTTCCAGAGCACGATCCGTACCCCGCCATGGATATTGCGGATCGGGATCTCGACCGACTCCCATCGCTCACCGGTCAGGGTTTTGCGGATCAGATCCATGGACGCTTCCCTGCTCGCCTCGGGAAAGAGGATATCGAGGGACCTGCCCAGCACCGATTCCGCGGAACGGCCGGTGAGGTACTCGAAGGCCCGGTTGAACCGTGTTATCCGGAAGAGGGGATCCCAGACAATGATCGGAGCATTGGCATAATTGATCAGGTTCTCAAGGTAATCGCTCGTCGTGCGTTGCCCCTGTTCAGCCTTCGTCTGCCGGGTTATGTCATAGGAGATCTCCGCGGCGCCGGTGATACACCCCTCCGCATCCCGCAGTGGCGTGTGGCGGACCCGGTAGATCCTCTGGTACCTCGCCGGGTCGCCAAATTCCCGGATCCTTATGTTGCATTCACCGGATAATGCCTGGCTCCACTCAGCTATGGCGGTTTTCTGCTGCTCCGGCATATGGCTGAAGAGATCGATCACGCTGGATCCGAGCCCGATATCTTTTCCGGTAATCCTGCGGATCTCTTCGCGGTATGCATCGTTGAAGAAGATGAGCCGGAAATCCGTATCGATGGCAGCGATGATCGTCTCCGTCCCCCCTGTCACTGCCATGAGCAGTTCGTGGACCTGGCGCACGCGGAGCCTGCTGTTGCGCATCGCATCCTTCGTCCGCCTGCGCCCTTCGGGGGGGGATGAGCCCTGCTGCGGCGTCTGCGCGTTTACAATGTGTACTTTGTGAGGATCCCTGCCGTTCTTCATCAGGGAGTCTGCCCGAAAAATATGGATCGGTTCCGGAACCGCGTTCTCCTCTCCCGCCACAGCTGTCAACGGGATAGCAGGGTTCCTGACGATGGGGCCGGAGGAGGGAAGTTTCCGTTCATATGGTGCGGGCGGGGATACAGCCGCATCTTTCCGGAAGGATCTCCCTTTCTGCATGCACTACATTCTCCCTGACGTGTACGGGTTATTGGCCGGGTTGTTCTATGAACAATGGATTATCAAGCGTCATTACAAGATGCTTTTGAGGAACAAGAAAAGCGTTCCTAAATGTTGCAATTTTTGAAACATTCCATATTCAGGGTTTGAAACACGGGCAGGGGGATAAATAACCGGTGGTTCGTGGCAAATATTTCCGGATCGGTCCCGGTTATCCCGATGACGGTTGCGACTACGGTACAGGCAACAAAAACTCCCTATAGCAGGAGCTATGGCGGGGGATACTGATCGCTGAACTTCCGGGCAACACCTCCGTTTCAGAGGGAGATTGATGAAAGACCTCATCCCTGAGATCGATTTCATGGGCCGGTTATTCCCGCGGGAATATACGTGCGATGGTGAGAACGTGTCTCCACCTATCCGCATCACCATTGTCACGACCCCGTACCTTGCACTCGTCATTGATGACCACGTCGCCCCCGATCGGTGGTTCACCCACGGGCCATCTGGGATATCATGGCGGGGAATCCGATCCCCGGAAATATCCCCCGGGAGCCTGTTCTCGAAAAGCCTTTTCCCGCGGTGCAGGGGCGGAACGATTTTGGCACTACCGGGTACATGGGTCCCTGCCCGCCCCGCGGAGAGACCCATACCTGTATCTTCAGTGTTTACGGGCTCGATGCCCGGCTGGACGCGCCGCCGGGTGCCCCCCGCAGGGTTGTATCCGAAGCAATGACCGGTCATATAATCCAGCGGGGGAGACCCGTCTCTGCATCCTACCGGAGACGATGAAGCGATTACGGCTTCGGTCCTTGAAAATTGTCAGGAAGCAGTCACTTCCTGAGTATACGTCAGAGATGCCGGCTGATATGCTCATCATCTTCCCCTGAGGTTTTTCATATTTTGCAAAATGGGGGCATCCATATGTATTCCCCTTGCAATAGTGAGATCCGTTCGGAGTACCGAACGTTAAGGGAGTGATGAAGGTTTGATGCATGGACCAGGAATGGGGGCCCAGGATCTCCTCATGCAGAAGATCTGGGAAGATCTTGACGACGATCAGAAGAGAGTCCTTGTCACCCGGATGATCGACGCGAAGATCATGATGAAGGAGAATATGATCAAGCACCTGGAGTTCAAGATCGAGACGTTCAAAAAAGTCAGGGATATGATTGCAGAATGCGACTAGCGAGATCGCGTGAAGCAGCTTCCTCCGAATCGTCCATACTTTTTTCAATCATCCGGGTACCGATCCTATCTGGGTTTTTTCCTCCGCACTGCGTACGGTTAAAGGAACAGGTCCCGGATCGACAGCCGGTACTGCCCGAGTTTTCCCCCGAAGTTCGACGCACCGATATACATCGCCCGACCGGTCTTCGCCGCAGCTTCGATACCCTTTTTCATCGCGCCTTTAACTGCCTGTTCGTCGGTCCCGTTGATCACGATCTCGTAGACTGAGGCGACCCCGTGCGGGACCTTCGAATCGGGGATGCGCCCGATGAGTGCAGGGCAGAGCCGGTGGTTCGTACTCGCGGGCATCGGGAACCGGTAATTTTTCGCCCCTACCTTGGATCCTGAAGCGACGACACCGCCCGGAAAGCTCGTGATAACCCCGGGCAAACCCGCCAGCACAGACGCCCCGGCAGTCGCAGCGGCAAGCGCCGAAAGCTGGTTCTTTCCCATGACAAGGAAATTCCCGCCGGCGATCCCCTTGATCGTGCCGAACCGCTCCTCCCCGACGTACTCCCCCTGCATCACGGGGATCTTCCAGCATGACCTCCCCCCGACAGTACACCTCTCTTCATACCCGTCGCCAAAATAGTGCATCCGGGTATAGAACCGGTCCGCTGCATCCGGCATCCCGTCGAATGCCGAAACGGTCGGGACGGGGAGCACGCATTGCGAGACACGGGAGGATACGTGCTGTTTCATCTGCTTCTTCTCGCCGCAGATCAATACCGAGACCCCGGCCCTCCGGTCCGGGGTCTCCGCAGGTCGCATCTCCCGTTCGATCCCGGCCTCGCAGGGGCAGCCGATCCGGGATGTCGCAAACCCGGTCATAGCAACTGCTGCGCGGAATGCCCACTCTCTTTTTCCCGTGACGATGACCCGTGATATCCAGACCGGGAACGCCTCTGCATACTCATCCAGGATTGTTGCGCCGCAGATCTCCATGCAGGTTAACAGGAACCGTCAGAGAAGACGATCCCCTCCTCCGTAATGATGCAGTTCATTCTGACATCGTTCTCGTCAACCGGTACCCGTTCCGTCTCCTGGCAGGAGAACGCGATCCCGATCTTCCGGATGCCCGGGTGTTTCGCAAGGAAACGGTCGTAGTAACCGGCGCCGTACCCGAGCCTCCCTCCCTGCCGGTCAAAGCCGAGCATCGGGAGGATGATGGTTCCGATATCCGCCGGATCTGCCGGGATCTCGTTCCCGATGGGTTCCGGGACACCAAACGTACTGGGGACGAGGACAGAAGGGTCGCGAAGGTACGAGAGCCGGAGACTGATGTCCTCCTTCACGATGATCGGGACGACCACCGGGATGTTTTTTGCAAGGAGGGAAGTGATGATCGGGGTGGTGTTCGTCTCAAGTTCTTTTGCCGAGTAGACCATGACCGTCTCCCCATTCTGAAGGACGTCCAGGACGTGCCTGCAGATCTCCCTGCTCTTTTCGCGGCGTTCAGCCGGCCGGAGCGACGCTTTCTTCTCCCGCATCTGTTGCCGGATCCTGTTCTTCTCCTCCCTCATGGGAGATACTGGAGCATCCGGGGTATTTATGGTTTGCAATCGCGAACGGGGCGATTTCGTTCCAGGAGATCCGGCGCATTTATCTCCCCGGAACAGAAAGAACCGGCACAGCATGCAGTACGCGCACCTCTTCGGCCCGGTCCGGTCCCGGCGTCTTCATCGCTCGCTCGGCATTGACCTCGTCCCGTTGCGGATCTGCACGTTCAACTGCGTGTACTGCGAGTGCGGCACGGTGCCCGCGTTCTGCACGAAGCGGAGGGTGTTCTTTGACGAACAGGATGTCATTTCTGAGCTGGAGGATTACCTTATACGATCCCCCCCTCTTGACTTCCTGACCTTCTCGGGGTCGGGCGAACCCACGCTCTCCCTCTCGATCGGGCACGTGATACGGTTTTTAAAACAGCGGTTCCCGGAGTACCGCGTCGCGGTCCTGACAAACGGCAGCCTGCTTTGGGACCCTGCGGTAAGGAGCGACCTCCTGCCTGCCGATGTCGTACTGCCCACGCTCTCCTCGGTCAACGAGGAGACGTTCCGGGCAATCCACCGTCCTGCACCGGAGATCCGGCTCAACGACATCATTGAGGGCATCAACCGGTTCCGCAAGGAATATACCGGCGCGATATGGCTTGAGGTCTTCGTGGTCCCGTACCTGAATACAACCGACGACGAGGTTGCGGGGCTGAGGGGAGCCATCCGCGCCATCCGGCCGGACAGGGTCCAGCTCAACACCCTCGACCGTCCGGGCACCGAGGGATGGGTGCGGGCATCGGATGCCAGGGAGCTCGAGAGGATCCGGTCCCTGCTGGATTTTCCGGAGACCGACAACCTCGCCCTGCCGGGAGTATCTGTCCCATTACCCCCGTTGCGCAGCGGGCGGTAATTCCACCACCTTTCGCGGATGCCGGGCAGCGCAGCACCGGCCGACCGCCCCCGGATCACAAGTACGTAACAATGTTTCATGTTCTTTATTTAGAGAACGCCAGAATACACATAAGCCGGTGAATTGTATGCAAAATCAGGCACTCATCCGGTTGAGGAGTGAGATCCGGCATTTCTCCATGATCTGTCTCCTGAACCTGGTATTTGCTGCCCTTGCCATGGCATTTGGTATCGGCTACATGGTTTCCGCGGTTTCCGGGCTGCTGGCAGGTGCTGCTACTCCCCTGCTCCGGATGATCGTGGGGGTGGTTGCTTTCATCTGTTTCGGGTTCGGGATCCAATGGCTTCTTACAACCATCAGGATTTTTGAGGGTATTGAGGTGGTTCAGGACGACCTTGATGCGAAAGGAATCACGATTACTGACGAACGCATAACCTGCCTGATCGTCCAGATGCTTTGCCATTACCGGGACAACCGTACGATCATTGGCAGGATGATCCATGTCTGCACGCTCGGGGGGATCTGTTTCTTTGGCCTGGGGATCGGGACCAGTCTGGAATTCCTGTCCATATCATCGGGCAGCATCGTGTTCACGCTGAACAACCTGCTTGTCATCCCGGCGATGGTCCTCACGCTCGGGATGGCTCTTGTGAGCCTTCTTTCATCATATTATTTCTCAAAATTTGCAAAGGTCTGGGATCAACGCCTCCATGAGATCGAAGAATCAGAGTGTGTCCTGAAAAAATCCCTGGAGCTGGAAGAAGAATGAGCGGACGCAGGACAGTATACGAGATATACTGGGAGATTCTCGTCTATTGCAGATCACCCCGCTCATTCACGGCGATCATCAGCCGGTGCGACCTTAATTCGAAGACCGGGCAGGAGTATATCGGATTCCTTGTTGCCCGGGAATACCTCAGGCCATCCGGGGATGGGGAACGGCCCGGTTACCAGGCAACGGAGAAAGCGGCGGAGTATATCTCCCTCTTCTCACGGCTGTACCAGGACCTGTTCGGCTCGGGCCCGGGCTTCCGGCTTTAAGGAAGGCTGCGGGTAGCATGACCCGGTACTGGCAGTATCTTCTCCTCTTTTTCATCCAACCTGAAAAAAAGGCCGCATTGCCGGTTCACAGGCGCCTCACGGCGTTGTGTCCCGGCAGGCGGGGCAGGCGAGGGCATAGTCACGAATCCCCTCATCCCACGGAGCGAATTCGATGCAGACCGCCGGTTTGGCACCGTGGATCCTGCAGTACGCCTTCTTGTCTTCCGCCCGGAAGAAGAACGGGCAGTGCCGCAGCTTCTTCCCGCCCGGGTCAACCCAGTAATCGATCCGGGCGACCCGCGGGACATCGGAGAGTGAAAGCCGGGCGCCGGTCGCAAAACTCCCATCAGAAAACCGGATCCCGACGTGCTGCAGGATGTCGGTACGGCCTGAAAGAATCCACGGGACGATATCCTCCACGATCCCTCGCTGGTCCCAGCCCCATTTCTCGCAGCATTTTCCGCACTGGAGGCAGTCCTGTTTTACGGTCAGCGATATCCCCTGATACCGTTACGTGAAGATTCAAAAAGTAGTTTTCTTTGGGACATCCCGAAAGGTTTTCATGGAATAATCCACCAGAACAACCGGGAGATCAGGAGCGAAAAAATACGATGCGGACCCTGTACCTTTACGTTCTGAATACCCTCGCCGACTGGGAGTTGGGATATGTTCTTGCCGAGCTGCATTCCGGAAGGTACCTGAAAGATCCGGGTCTCCGGTATAACGTCATCCTCTGCGGGGTTGATCTCACCCCGATCCGGACAATGGGAGGATTGTCCCTGACCCCTGATGCCCTGCTTGAGGATATTTCACCAAGCGCAGGGGATCTTCTCGTCCTGCCGGGAGGAGATACCTGGCTCGATCCCGTTCAGGCACCTGCCCTTGAAACCGTTCGCCGCCTCCTGAACGGAGATGTCGTCGTTGCGGCGATCTGCGGCGCGACGCTGGGCCTCGCGAACGCGGGCATCCTCGATAACCGCCCGCATACCAGTAACGATATCAACGTTCTCAGAATGTTCTGTCCCTCGTATCACGGTGAAAGATATTACGTTGATGCGCCGGCGGTTACCGATCGCAACCTCATCACGGCAAGCGGACTTGCCCCCATCGATTTCGCGCACCATGTGTTCCGGAGGCTCGGGGTCATGAACGATGGGACGCTCGGGGCATGGTACAATCTCTCCACAACCCGCAAACCGGAGTATTTTTATTCCCTCATGGAATCACTGCCCCGGCATTCCTGACTCCAGTATCTCATGCTTCCCTCTTGAAGCGGACGGATATCCTGAACCGTCGCCCTTTCCGGTGAATGCATGGCGAACGACCGGGTCTGCCATAACCTTTAAGTTCCGGGACCCGGTATCCATCTCCTGTCAAGAGGGGATTGTGGCGATGGAGACCATGGTTGGGAGAGTAACCCATTACTATCCAAAAGTCGGCGTTGCCGTTGTCGTCCTTGAGGATCATCTTGCATTCGGGGACATGATCCATATCAGGGGGCCGTACGAAGACTTCCACCAGACCGTGAGCTCGATGGAGATCGACCATGAGAAGATCACGGCGGCCGGAAAGGGTGATGACATCGGCGTCAAGGTCACCCACAGGGTCCATACCGGCGATATCGTGTACCGGGAGACCTGATCTTTGGCGTAAACGGGGGATAGTGCTATCCGGCTCGTAGCACCGGAGGTACCGCGAAGCAACGGGAGTCACACTCCTGTTCTTCTTTATTCTACCAGGGTGATTTCAACATCCTTGGATCCCGATCATCGGGAGGCACTCCCGGCTCCTGCACCCACGCGGCCGGCCATTTTTGGAAAGGCAGAGACTCCCGAATGATGAAAAAACGTTTCAATGGAGCGTCGCTTTACGGCAATCGCGGAATAAAAGAAGAAGGGGACGTGTCCGGTCCCCTCCGGCGGCATTTATCCTGGTCCGGGTGCAGCAGTCTCGCCGTTCGCCGGATCTATCGGGACAACCGCAACGCCCACGATCTTATCGCCTTCATCGAGGCGCATGATCTTTACCCCCCGGGTGCCGCGCCCGGTTATCCGGATCTCATCCACCTTCATCCGGATAACGATGCCGGAGGCGGACATCACCACAATCTCCTCGCTGTCAGCAACCGCCCGCGATTCGATGACCACTGCATCGCGCTCCAGCTGGATGTTCCTGACCCCCATGGTTCCCCTGCCATGGCCACGGAAGTCGTCGAATTCTGTCCGTTTCCCAAAACCCACATCAGAGATGGTCAGCAGGTGGTCCTTTTCAACGAGAGTGACGGCGCAGATCGAGTCGTTCTTCTCCTTGAGTTTCATCCCGCGCACGCCCTGCGCATTTCTGCCCACAGTCCGTACCGTCTCCTCGTGGAACCGAAGGCTCTGGCCGAACCGTGTCGTCAGCACGAGCTCGTTCGTGCCATCGGTTGCAATCACATCGATAAGCTGGTCGTTCTGGCGCAGCGTGATGGCATTGATCCCGGTGGAGCGGGGGTTGGAGAACTCGTCCTGCGGGATCTTGATGACCTGCCCGAGCTTCGTTGCAAAGAGCAGGAACCGGTCGTTCCGGAACTCGCGGATCGGGATGACGGCGGTTACGACCTCGTCTTTCAGGTTGAGGAGATTGACGATCGGCTTTCCCTTTGCTGCACGGGAACTCTCGGGGATCTCGTACACCTTGAGCCAGTACAGGCGGCCAAGGTTGGTGAAGCAGAGAAGGTAGTCTTTCATACCAGCGACGAAGATGGCATCCACGACATCGTCCTCCTTGGTGAGCATGCCGGTGATCCCGTGCCCTCCCCGGCGCTGGTTCCGGTAGGTGTCGAGATCGGTCCGCTTGATGTAGTTCGCGGTCGTGATCGAGACGAGCACCTGTTTGTCCTCGATCAGGTCCTCCGTCGAGAGCTCGCTCATGTCGAGCGCGATCTGGGTCCGGCGCTTGTCCCCGAACCGGGTCGCGACCTCTGCAGTCTCGCGACGGATTTCGTCCTTGATGTTTGATTCGCTGGCAAGGATCGTTTTCAGCCGGGTGATCTCGGCCTCAAGACCGATCTTCTCGTCCGTGATCTTCTGCTGCTCAAGGGCCGCAAGGCGGCGCAGCTGCATCTGGAGGATCGCGTTTGCCTGTGGATCGTCGAGCCCGAACTTCGTGATGAGGGCTTCCCGTGCAACATCGACATTCGCGGAAGCACGGATTGTCGCGATGACCTCGTCAATCCTGGCAAGGGCGAGAAGGAGGCCTTCGAGGATATGGACCTTCTCCTGCGCCTTTTTGAGGTCGAACTCGGTCCTGCGCCGGATCACCTCGATACGGTGCTGGACGAAGTGCCCGAGGAGGCCGTGGAGGTTGAGGATCTTGGGCTGACCATCGACAATGGCGAGGTTGGAGGTCCAGAAACTGGACTCGAGCGCCGTGTTCTTGTACAGGTTATTCAGGATGACCGGCGCCATCGTGCCCTTCCTGAGCTCGAAGACGACTCGTATGCCCTCCTTGTCGGACTCGTCGCGGATATCGGAGATGCCGTCGATCCTCTTGTCCTTGACCATCTCGGCGATTCCGCTTATCCACTGGGCCTTGTTCACCTGGTACGGGAGTTCGGTGACGATAATCCGGTCGCCCCGGTTGCCTCCCTCCGATTCCTCGATCTCTGCAACACCGCGGACAATGACCCGGCCCTGGCCGGTGGCGTAGATGTTCTTGACGCCCTCGACCCCCATCATGATGCCGCCGGTCGGGAAGTCCGGGCCGGGCATGATGCGAAGGAGATCTTCGACAGAGACTTCCGGGTTGTCGAGATAAGCCGAGACTGCCGAACAGACCTCCCTGAGGTTGTGGGGGGGCATCTTCGTCGCCATACCGACGGCGATACCATCCGTCCCGTTGACAAGCAGGTTTGGGATCTTTGCCGGGAGCACGGTTGGCTCCCGCAGCGATTCGTCGTAGTTCGGTTTGAACTCCACGGTCTCCTTGTCCAGGTCTTCGAGGAGCGCTTCGGCATAGGGGAAGAGCCGGACTTCGGTGTATCGTTCGGCTGCCGCAGAGTCGCCATCGATCGAACCGAAGTTACCCTGCCCCTGTACGAGCATGTGCCGGTAGGAGAAAGGCTGGGCCATCTTGACGATGGTGTCGTAGATGGAGGCATTTCCATGGGGGTGGTACTTCCCCATCACGTCACCGACCACCCTCGCGCTCTTCTTTGTGGGCTTGTCGCTCGTGTTGCCCATCTCCCACATGCCGTAGAGCGAGCGGCGGTGGACCGGCTTGAGGCCGTCCCTGACATCGGGGATCGCCCGGCTGATGATGACCGACATCGCGTAGTTGATGAACGATGTCTTCATCTCATGCTCGATGCTGATCGGTTCGGTCCGGTGGGTCTCGGGCTCGGGGGCGGGTGCTTCCTTTTTAGATGTCAAGGTTGGTCACCTCCTTCGCGTGGCGGATGATGAAATTCTTGCGTATCTCCACATCCTTTCCCATCAGCGTCTTGAAGATCTCGTTTGCTTCCATGGCGTCCTCGATGGTCACCTGCAAAAAGATGCGGTGGGCGGGGTCCATGGTCGTGTCCCAGAGCTGATGGGCGTTCATTTCACCAAGACCCTTGTACCGCTGGACGGAGACACCCTTGTCTCCCATGGCAGCAGACACTTTCTGCATCTCCTCTTCCTTGTACACGTACTTCTCTTCCTTGCCCTTCCAGACACGGAAGAGGGGGGGCTGGGCAATATACACGTATCCCAGATCGATGAGCTTGGGCATGTAGCGGTAGAAGAACGTGAGAAGGAGGGTCCTGATGTGCGCACCGTCCACATCCGCATCGGTCATGATCACGATGTGGTGGTAACGTGCCCGCTCGGCATCGAACTTCTCGCCGATACCGGTCCCGATGGCCGAGATGAGGGTCTGGATCTCGGCGTTCTTTAAGATCTGGTGCTCGCCGGCCTTCTCCACGTTGAGGATCTTACCTCTGAGCGGGAGAATGGCCTGGAACTTCCGGTCCCGGCCGCCTTTTGCCGAACCTCCTGCTGAATCCCCTTCCACGATATAGATCTCGGACTTTGCCGGGTCGCGTTCCGAGCAGTCGGCGAGTTTGCCGGGCAGTCCCGAGCTCTCGAGCGAGCTCTTTCTCCTCGCGAGGTCCCGTGCATTCCGTGCCGCCTCGCGGGCTTTTGCCGCCGAAAGTGCTTTCTCGACAATGATCTTCAGGACGTTCGGGTTCTCGTCAAAATATTCCGAGAGTGCTGCGTACACGAGGGAGTCGACAATCCCCTTGACACTGCTGTTGCCAAGGCGCATCTTGGTCTGGCCCTCGAACTGGGGGTTGGCCATCTTAACGGAGACGACCGAGGTGAGGCCTTCGCGCACATCCTCCCCGCGGAGAACGATGGTCGCGTTCTCCTTGACGATCCCGTTCTTCTTTGCCACGGTATTGATGGCACGGGTGATGGCGCTCCGGAACCCCTCGAGGTGGGTGCCGCCCTCGCGGGTATTGACCGAGTTGACGTAGCTGAAGATCTTCTCGTCATATGCAGTCGTGTACTGCATCGCGACCTCGAGCTCGAGCTTGTTCTCTTCATCCTTCCGGGAAATATCGATCGGGACAGGGTGGATGACCTCGGTGCCTTCGTTCAGGTACTTCACGAACTCGGAGAGCCCGCCCTCAAAACAAAACGCAAGCTTGTCCCCATTCCGCTCATCGGCGATCCGGATGGTGAGCCCTGCGTTCAGGAACGCGAGCTCGCGGAGCCGGTGGGCAAGCACGTCGTAATCGAACTTCGTTGTCTCGAAGATCGAGGGATCGGGAAGGAACGTGATCCGGGTCCCGGTCAAGCGGTACCCGAGATCGGCGAGGAACTTCTTCCTCTTTTCCTGTTCGTCCCCGCCCCCGCTTACCATGGGCGGAGTGCCGTACCAGTCTTGGTACCGGCGCTGAAGTTCTTCCAGCGTCTCCTGCCGTGTCGTAAGGGGAACTGCAACCTTCCCCTGGGCAAAGCGCATGTCGTAGATATTCCCATCGCGGTATACCCGAGCGGCGAGCGATGCGGAGAGGGCGTTGACAACCGAGACGCCAACCCCGTGCAGGCCACCGGAGACCTGGTACGTCGCCTTGTCGAACTTTCCACCGGCATGGAGCACCGTCAGGACAACCTCGAGGGCGCACTTGCCGTTCTTCTCCATGGTGTCGATCGGGATGCCCCGGCCGTTGTCCTCGACCGTCACCGATCCATCGGCGCCCAGCGAAACCGCGATGAGGGAACAGAACCCTGCGAGGGCCTCATCGATCGAGTTGTCTACGACCTCGTAGACGAGGTGGTGCAGCCCGCGGGTATCGGTGCTGCCGATGTACATCGCCGGGCGCTCGCGCACCGGCGTGAGCCCTTCGAGGACCGTGATATGGGATGCATCATAGGTATCGTTCAAAGCAGACCTCCGGAAAACAGGACCTTTTGAAATGATAGATCCGGACTACAAATGATTAGCACACTCATTATTTGTTTTAATACATTAAAAGCATGTTGCACCGACGTAAAAACCGGGCAAATTACCGGCTCTTTACCCTCCTTTTGGTGATAATGGATTGTTTCTCCAATTCGTTTTGAAAAATCAGTACGTTTTCAGGATATTTGGGGACATCTTTCCTGAGTCCGGGACCCGGTTTTCAATGGTACGTTCCAACATCAGGGTCTTGTATCCCCAGTTCCCGGTCAATTGCCATGACCAGCCGGTTCAGGGTAAAGACAACATCCCTGGCGTCCTCCTTGTCCATAGTACCCGGCTGGTGCCATACCACTTTCTTCCGTAAAAGTGTCGTCAGTTCCTCGATCTCGGTACCTTTGAATCTCTCCGGGACCGTCAGCCCCTGGAGGTGATCGGCGGCACCGAACCATGCCTGTTCCGCAGGAAGGCCGAAGTGTTTTGCGATCAGCATGATGGGGGTAATGAACCCGCGCCCGAATGTGCTCTCCATGGCAGGGAATTTACCCGGGATGAGAAAAAGATAGAGGTACGGGCACTTTCAGGCTCAGAAGAGGGAGATTCTGGTGATCCAGACGATGACAGGGACAGCGGTAATGAAGACGAGTGACAGTGAGAGAAATGCCCATTCATGCCCCTTAAGGGTTTTCTTTTCCACAAAGAGATAACTCTCCCTGCCATATCCTCTGCATACCATACTGGTGTATACCCGTTCACCCTGTTCGTAGGATCGGATAAACATTGTTCCAATAGTATAGCCGAGCTGCTGCAAACGGTAACGATACGGGAGGTGGTGATCGAACGCATCGAAACATTTGGTTTTCAGCGTTTCGTTGATCTTGCGGTGCATGTACCCGAAGACGAAGAGATAGCGGATCATCATTCCGAGGGCAAGGGCAAATTCTGCCGGAAGCCCCATCCGGGAAGCTCCCTCAAGCATGTCCTGGAGTTTTGTCGTTGACGAGAGGAGGATGATGAACGAGATGCAGATGACGAACTTGACGAACAGGATGAATGCGAATTCGATTGACTGGGCATAGATGTTGATCCCGAAGGGAAGGCTTATCACGACATCGTAGGTGGTGTAGTACCTGTTTTTTAAGAATATCTGGAAGAAGATAATAACCCCCCAGAGCGGGATGATCGCAAGCGCACGTTTGGCATAGATGATCGGGGATAACCTGGTACATGCCCAAAGAACGCAGAAGAATACATAGAAGATGATCCCGACGGTGAATATCATCGTCGAGTATGGGACAGCCACGAGAGCGATGATTGCCGCAAATGCAATGGCTATCTTGACGCGGGCATCAAGCCGGTGGATCACGCTGTCCTTGAGGGCATCTCTCTCTATCCGGAAGAGCTCTTCGATCATGATTGCTTGCCGAATGATCTGAGGAGGGCCGTTTCAGCCTCTGCATACGTATATGCCATCGACACATCTACGCCGTTCTCCTTCAGCGATATGAGAAGTTTCGGGATGACCGGTACATCCAGCCGCACGGATTTCAGCATGTCCGGCTGAATAAAGATCTCTTCAACCGTCCCACATGCGACAATCCGTCCCTTATCCATGACATAGATATAATCCGCAATCTCGGGGACGAGGCCGACATCGTGGGTGGAGAAGATAACGGTCATCCCGTATTTCTTTGCGAGCGAGTTGATGAACGTGTTCAGATCGGCAACGCCACGGGGATCGAGACCGGCATTCGGCTCATCGAGCACCAGAACCTCGGGTTCCATTGCGATCACACCGGCAATCGCGACCCGTTTCTTCTCGCCGCCGCTCAGGTGGTGGGGAACCCTGCCTGCCAGGTGCTCGATGCCGACAACCCTCAGCGCTTCATGCACCCGGTGATGGATGGTCTCGGGATCAAGCCCGAGGTTTACGGGACCAAAGGCCACGTCCTGTTCAACCGTGGGCGCGAAGATCTGGTCATCCGGGTTCTGGAAGACGATACCGACGAATTTCCTGATCTCCTTGGTGTTCTGTCTGGTGATTGGTTCACCACGGACCAGGACGGAACCTGATGTTGGTTTGAAGATCCCGTTGAAATGCTTAAAAAGCGTACTCTTTCCGGCACCATTGGACCCGATCACCGCGATGCGGGCATTCCTTGGCGCAATGAAATTGATGTTGTGAAGCGCTTTGACTTCTCCGGGATAGACATAACAGAGATCGCGGGTCTCGATCAGGTGCATAAGTGTACAAGCTGGGGTGAAAAAAGGTAAAGAGCTGTTGGTTTCACTTGGTCGGTTTGCCAGCCATCTTGATGCCGTATGCAAGTCCGAGGACCACGAGGAATGCAAGGATCGTGCCAACAATAATCGCAATGAGACCTCCCAGAGAGCCCATGGCTTCACCGAGCGAGTAGTCCGGCATTGGGGATGAATAGGAGAATTTCCCGGTTAAGTCTTCTTCGATCTCGGCATCTTCCGGTGTTGCCCCTGTCAGCTCCTTCTGCCCCTGCACGACCAGGGCGGTGCTCTCAAGACCGTCCGGATCGCCGGATGCCATGAATACGGCAACACAGCCGATGAGCAGTGAGACAATAATTCCTGCAATAATGAATGTCTTGTTGTCCATCATGGTACAATCAGGCCCCCGCGGGAATCTTGACCCCGGTATCCACAAGATCCGGGCGGACGCTGGTGATCAGGTAGATTGCTGCCACGGTAACGACGCCTTCGATCACACCGATGATGCCATGGTAGATGCCCATTGCAATCAGTCCTTCCGTAAGCGGGAAAGTACCGGCGAGGAACATCTCAACCGCACACGCAAGGGAGGGGATCAGGCATGCAAGCCATGCTGCCACGAATCCGGAGATGGGCATGCTCTTTGTTATACCCATCATGCCTTTGAAGGTGTAGAATCCGACAAAGCCGCCGATCACTCCCATATTGATGATGTTGGCACCCAGTGTGGTAATTCCCCCGTCACCGAACAGGATTGCCTGGACGATGAGGACCAGCGTCAGAATGAAGACTGCGGCAAACGGCGAACCGAGAATGATTGCCGCAAGCGCGCCGCCGACAAGGTGGCCGCTGGTACCCATCGAAACAGGGAGGTTGAAGGACTGGAGGGCAAAGATGCCGGCCGCCAGCACTGCAACGAGCGGGAGTTTCTCCTCGTTCATCTCGTCCCTCGCCCATTTCAGGGCCAGCGCTACAAACACGAGGGCGATGATCCAGTAGATCGCGCCCTGCCAGATGGGAATGAATGCATCAGGTATGTGCATGGTATCACCAGAAAGTTATTATTACAATTACAAATGTTAGTAGCACATATTGTATAAAAAAGGTTTGGATTTGTAATTTTTTCCAATGGATTCAAATATAATAGCATGTCTCTGATGACGATGCTCCCGGCAGGTAATAATGCCTTCCTGAAAAATTCCGCGATCATTACCGGGTTTCAGGATCTGTTTGAAAAGGTTCAAGGTACGAAATACCGGTTACCGGTTCAAACGTTCTGATGGGTGGACAAATGATTGCTATCGAGACACACAATCTTACCCGGTACTATGGGGCCCTCCGTGCCGTGGACCATCTTGATCTCACCATAGAGAACGAGATCTTTGGCCTTCTGGGCCCCAACGGATCGGGGAAGACGACCACGGTTCTTATGCTCACAACGCTGCTGCGACCTTCAGAAGGCACTGCGAGTGTCTGCGGCTATGATGTCCTGGCAAAGGGTACCGAGGTCCGGAAACATATATCGTACGTGCCTCAGGACATGGCAGTCGATATCAAGCTGACGGGGCGTGAGAATGTCCTGTTCTATGCGGATCTCTATGGCGTGGACAACCCAAAGGACCGGACGGACGAGGCACTGGGCACCATGGAACTTTCCGACAGGGCCGATGACCTGACAAAGACGTATTCCGGCGGAATGCGGCGCCGGCTTGAGCTCGCACAGGCACTTGTCCACGAGCCGGACGTGGTTTTCCTTGACGAGCCGACGCTCGGACTCGATGTCGCCGCACGGAAAAAGATCTGGGAGCATATCCGGTCATTGAAAAAGACCGGGATGACGGTCTTTGTCACGACCCATTATATGGATGAGGCAGACAGGTATTGCGACCGGGTCGGCATTATCAGCTCGGGAAGGATAACCGCACTCGGGTCCCCGCCCGCCCTCAAGGCGAGGCTTATGAAGGACGTTGTCACGATCTCCGTGGAAGGGGAATGCAGCAGCCTGCAGGAACCCGTAATCGAAGGTACCGAATACCTTGGCTGTACCGGCTCGGATCTCTCGTTTACCGCCGAAAACGGGCGGGAAGCCCTCCCGCTGCTCGCGGACGCACTCGGACGCAGCGGTATCCGGATCCGCCAGATGTCGCTCCGGGAACCCACTCTCGACGATGTCTTCCTTCAGGTTGTCGGGCAGCAGGAAGAGACGCCGGGTTTCAATGAACAGAAATTCCGTATCATGCTGCGGAGGCGGAGATGAGCGCGATCGTCCCGTATATCCGGAGGGATTTTCTCCGCTGGGGGCGGGGGAGAGTTGCTGTCGTCTCCACGCTGGTCATGCCGGCGGCATGGCTTATCTTCGTGGGTCTTGCCCTCCCGATACGGTTCACGGACAACTACCTTGATTTCATCACGCCGGGGATCCTCGTCATGACGATGCTCTCGGCCGGGTTGGCAGGGGGAACACTCCTCATGTTCGACAAGATCCTCGGGTTCATGAACAAGTTCCTTGCATTGCCGGCCCCGCGGGAGAACATTCTGTTCGGAAAGATCCTTTTTGCGTCCGGCCGCGGTATCCTCCAGGCGACCATTATCCTCGCGATTGCTATCCTGATCGGGGCGTCCGTGTACAGTCCCCTCCAGTATGCCGTGACGTACCTTATCCTGTTCCTTTTTGGGATCCTGGTAGCCGCATTCGCCACGACGGTTGCGTTATACCTCGATGATCATGATTCCCTTTCTGCCTTCAATACCATGATCACCATGCCCCTCTTCTTTACCTCGAGCGCATTGATGCCGTATGATGTCATGCCCCCGTGGCTCCGTCCGATCGCTTCGGTCAACCCGCTCAGTTTTGCCATTGACGCAGTCCGGGCGGTTGATGCAGGAATGATGCCGTCAGTCCAAATTGCCGCGCTCGGGCTGTTGAGTGCCGGTGTGATCGGGATCTGTATCCACGTATTCAGGAGAACGACGGTATAGCGCCGCTTTTCAGTGCAGGGTACCATCGCATGAGACCCTCCCTTTTCCCATCCGGGTACCCGGCACCGCAGGTTTTTCTCCCATCGATGGTTATTGCAGACTGTCATTTCGCATACAGTGTGTTACAGGACTGATGCATTTCTCATAAAATTTAAAAACAAACACTGCGGATACTTCCCTGACAGTGACAATATGACCCTGGAATCTGATTTGTCGAGAATCGGGATCTCCCTTCCATCAAACCTGCTGGATAAGTTTGACGATATCATCAACAAGCGCGGGTATTCTTCACGCTCAGAAGGGATTCGCGATGCGATCCGGACCTATATTACCTACTACCAGTGGATGTCCGATGTCAAAGGCGACCGGGAAGGGGTTATTACGATGGTGTATGACCATGACCAGCGCAACCTCCTGACAGCGATTACTGACATCCAGCATGAACATCATGATGTCATCAAGGCATCTCTCCACTCCCACATTACCCATGACCGTTGCCTTGAGGTTATCCTTGTTCACGGGGACGGGGCGGATCTCAAGAACCTGGCAGAACGGCTGATGGCACTCAAAGGCGTCGAATCCGTCAAGCTCACGACCATCAAGATTGAGAAGTGAGTGCGATATGGCGCCGGGAACAGCCAAGAAATTATCCCTGTAGACGGGTTCCACCGGGTATCCTGGAAAAACACTTGACCTGAAACAATTTTTTTAAAATAACGGACGAGGTTTTTCCTTCGCCGGTTTCGACGCCGGCGATTGTGCACCGGAAGAACGAACGATCCTCCAAGGCGGGCATCTGATGACGGGATTCTCACGCTGACGGTCGGGATGATCCTGAAATATGCAAAAAATTTCCCTTATTTCCGGATCCTGACCAGAATCATAAGGAAAATTATTAAAAATCTTTAAGTAGGATCAACAGTGGCTATTCTAAAAAAAATATAGATCATAATGCATAAATAGTCACATAGTGACGTAATGATAACGTCGGAGAGTGCAGCCCTCTCCGGTGCGGTTGTCGTGCAAAACGACAAGAAGGGAGTCATGGCGTGCGAAATCGTGCAATGCTCAGGTCTATTCGTGTTCAGTATCAGGAAAGGAGTGTTTCAGGAAGCAAATAATCGAGTTTTTCAATGAGCACAACGAGTATTGATCACGAGAGGGCGACGCAGAGATGAGCCTGCCTACCGTTGGGTTTTGACGTTCATGATCACCCTGCTGTACGTTGACGATGAACCAACACTGCTGGAACGGACCCGCCAGTATATGGAGCAGGCCGGGTACTGTGTCGATACGGCAGGATCGTCGGGAGAGGCGCTCCAGCTGATCCGGAAGAATTCCTACGACGTGATCGTATCCGACTACCTGATGCCGGAGACCGATGGTATCGGTCTGTTGCAGGAGATCCGGAAGATCGGGATCCGGACGCCATTCATCATCCTTATTGGGAAGAACCAGGAGGATGTTGCGGTCAATGCGCTCCGGAGCGATGCTGATTTTTACCTGGAGAAGCGGATCTCATTCTGGGCAGATCTTCCCCGGGCTATCGAGAGTATCCGTCAGGGACCTGAACAGCAGCATGCTCCCCGCCCGGCTCCCGAAAAGGTGAGTCGCGCCCCGTCCCGCGAAACCCCGGCGCCCCCGTCCGCCGCGCCGGTCCCCAAAAAGACGATCAACGTCCCCGCCGAACTTCAGGCTCTCGCGAGCTCTGTTGAATCCCTCGAACATGCTATTTTCGGGATCGACCGGGAAGGCCGGGTCATTATCTGGAATGCGGCCATCTCCCGTATCACGGGAATCGAAGCGGAGATGATCCTCGGGCGGAACGACTTTGCGTATTCTGTACCCTTTTATGGAAAGCCCCGCCCGATGCTGGTCGATTACATCCTCCACCCGGGCCAGATCATCCGGGGCAGTTCCCCTCCTGTCGTCAGGAACGGCGACGTCTACATGACCGGGACGGAGCGTATCACCCTGAAGAACAAGCCCGTCCTCATGACCGGAAAGGGGACGGCGATCACCGATGCTGAGGGCAAGGTCCTCGGTGCAATCCAGTCGATCGTCATAAACGATGCCACCCCCGGCACAATCCCGGAGGGATTGTTCGAAGAGGAGCAGTATATCGGCGGGATCAGCTCCGGAGTCGCCGTCCTTGGCGAGGATTCCACGGTGCCGGGAGCAATCCGGTCGGAGAGCTGGAAGTACGGGCTGTATGCAACGGACCGCCGGCTCTTCGTCGTTGACGACAAGATGGAGGGGGTTACGGGCCCCGTCCCCCTGCCCGCCATGCCCTTCATCGTCCACAAGATCTTCGGTGGAAAGGCTGATGTTCGGCCACGATCCCTTGAGGACCTCGTCCAGCACAAGGTCTTCGAGATCCCGAGAGGAGAGATCGCGTCGGTAAGGATCTCTCCGCAGGAGATCGCTGTCGGCTGTCTTGAAATTTTCATGAAGGACGGGGGATCGCTGCGGCTTCTGGTTGCCCGCAGGCAGGCACTCTCGCACATGGACTGGATCTTCCAGCATTTCTACCCGGAGATCCCCCGTACCCCCACAACGACCCGGCACGAACAGGACCTCGTCTGGCTGGATGAACTATGGATGCGGGATCTTGTGGACCGGCTCCGGCCGGAGGACCCTCTGCGCGGGATAGGCGAACCCTCGCATACACGACGAAGGGACGTTGTGGCCGAACCCGAGGTTCCGGAAGGAGAATGGGCGGCGCTTGCCCAGTTTGCGGAAAAGACTCCGTTGCCGCTCTTTGCCATCGACAGGAACGGCAGGGTGATTGTCTGGAACGCTGCCATCACCCGGCTGACGAGGGTCCCGCCGGAGCAGATCATCGGGAAGGGCGGATACTCCCATGCAATACCCTTCTATGGGAGGGCACGCCCGATGCTCGTCGATTCCCTTCTCATGCACCGTGGTGGATCCGCCGGGCGCAGGAGGCCCGGCGTTTCCGAGAGGGCGGAAGACACGGTTGTCGGGGAGCCCGAGGAGGTCCTGATCAGCGGGAAACCGTTGCGCATGCAGGAACGGGCGACCTGCATCTACGATGAGAATGGCGAGATCACCGCAGCGATCCAGTCGGTCATTGTCAGCGAGCCAAAACCCCTTGCCCCCCAGCCGCCTTCCGTCGGCGCTGCCCCATTTTCGGGAGAAACAACCCCCCCGGGAACCGGAATGCCGCGGCAGGCTCCGTCACGGATGGTCAACCATAACGCGAGCACCCTGAAAAGTTCCGGCATCACTACGGCAGTGCGGGCAGTAACCGGAGAATACCTGCCCGGTATGCCGCCGGCGGAAAAGGCCGAGGATGCCGCAGAAAAAGAGAAAGCCCCGCAGGAAATTCCTGAAGGCAGGGGACCGTTGCCGGGGGAGCCCGGTATCCTGCCCGCAACGGCCCCGCAACCCGCAGGCGTTCCTCCGGCCGAGTCGCTGGCGAACCGGATTATTTTCGATGCCCATGAAGGGATCATGGCCTACGACCGCGAACTGCGCATTACGGTGTGGAACCGGTTCATGGAGGAACTGACCGGTCTCGATGCCGGATCGGTGTTCGGAAGGCCGGTTGCCGAAGCATTTCCCGTTATCCGGGATTCCGGCGGAACCCTCCTCATGGAGCGGGCTCTGGACGGCCAGTCCGTCGAATCCCCGGATCTCTGTGTCCGTCTCCCGGCATCGGGGAAACAGGTGTGGGTCCGGCTGATCTGTTCCCCCCTGAGCGATGCCGCTAATACCGTGATTGGTGGTGTCGGGATCGTCCAGGATGCGACCGCGCGTAAGGTGATGGAGTGCGCCCTGGAATCAACGATGCTCCAGCTCGTTGACAGCGAGGAAAAATACCGGAATGTCTTCAACGCCACCAACGAACCGCTCCTTCTTATCGATACGGTGACCAGGCAGATCCTCGACTTTAACGACGCTGTCTCCGGCCTCTATGGATACTCCCGCCAGGAACTCCTCTCGATGTCAGTCAACGATCTTTCTGCCGAAGGCAGGGATGCTGTTGCAGATGAGCTGCGCCCCCACATGCGCCTCTGCCACCACCGGAAGAAGGACGGGACGGTATTTCCCGCGGATGTTTCAACGGCAGTCTTCGAGATCAAGGGCCGATCCGTACGAATCCTCTCGATCCGGGACCTCTCGATCCTCCAGCAGAACGCCGACGCCCTCCGGCTCGCGAATTCCAAACTTTCCCTCATGATCGGGATCACCCGGCATGACATCCTCAACAAGATCACCGTTCTCGTCGGGTTCAACGAACTTTTAAAGGGCATGATCACCGATCCGGATGCGCTCGAGATGATCAAGAAGCAGGGAAAGATGATGCAGCTTGTCTGCAGCCAGATCGAGTTCACCCGTGATTACGATAACCTCGGCGCAAAATCCCCCCAGTGGCAGAATGTGCAGAAACTTGTCCGGCGGACATATGCCCAGTTCTCCGGGGGGACGGTCCCCCTGCACTGCGATACCGGGAACCTCGAGGTATTTGCCGACCCGCTGCTGGAGAAGGTCTTTTACAACCTCTTCGATAACGCCATACGGTACGCGAAGGGTGCAACCGGGATCCGGGTCTTCTCGATCATGGAGGAGAACGGCCTCCTCCTTGTCTTCGAAGACGACGGGCCGGGCATCCCCCGCGAGGACAAGGAGCGGATCTTCGAGCGGGGGTTCGGCCGCAATACCGGGCTCGGGCTCTTCTTCGTAAAAGAGATCCTCTCGATCACTGACATCGCCATCAGCGAGTCCGGCGACCCGGGACGCGGTGCCCGGTTCGAGCTCGCGATCCCGCAGGGCGGGTTCCGGCTCCATGCGCCGGGTGCCTGATCTGTTGGTTTCCTCATCTGACTTTTTCCCCCTGATTTTTCGTTTATCCCTGCTGTCGGGCCCACACACCCCCCGCCAGTCGGGAGATATCAGGGTGTATGAAAAAGACCTTTTCCTTCATGAGGACAAAACTGGCCGGGAGCACTTCTCCTTCCGGATCCGGCCGACCAACGATACAGGAAAGGATAAGGTGGTTCCGGTTTCACCGGTGATGGCGGAACGGTATCTCCTGCGACGGGGCTTTACCCGCGATGAATTTCCGACAAGCGAACCTGTATTCCGTCTCTGCAACCGGGGATACGGGATCGCCGAAGAATTTCAATCTCTCTCTTTCATCGATTTTCCGGATCGCCGTTTTTGCCGGTTGTGCTTCTTCCGGCATCCAGCGGATTCACGACGATCGTGTTCCCGCTCTCCCTGCAGTACGCACCCACCCGGGCCGTTACCCGGTCAGCCATCGCGGACGTGGTCAGGATCAGCGAATCCTTCCCCCGCAGGGCACGCAGGATACACTTGTCGATGATCCCGTAGGTAAATTCCAGGGCGATCTTCTCCTTCTCCGCGAACTGCTTTGCCCGGGTTCCCATGGCCCCGACCGCAATGCCGGGCCGGGCCTGCACCCATGCAGGGACAGAGCCGGGGGCTACCGTGTCCACATTGCAGACGGTGATGGTGCCAGGTGCAGGATGACAACACGGGTTATGGTGCCGGCTCTCGATGATGTGGACCATGTCGAGCACGCTCCGGGGCTTCCGGTCGGGGATGGCAAACCCCCGCTTCGCGAGCTCCGCCGAGAGTTCGAGCAGGGTCGGGACCGACAGGTGGGCCATGCGGACGAACGTCGGGTTACCGAACGCCACATCCGGTACATCCTCTTTGATGATCTGACCGTCGGTAAGGAGGATTGCCCGGTCTGCCCAGGGATAGGCGAGCTCGACATCATGCGTGGAGATGACGATGGTCTTGCCCTCGTGGTTCAGCTCGTCCAGCAGTTCCATGAGGTCCTCGGAACCGGAGGGATCGAGGCCGCTTGTCGGTTCGTCAAAGACCAGTACCTCCGGATCCATCGCGAGCACGCCGGCGATGGCAACCCGTTTTTTCTCCCCGCCCGAGAGCTGGTGAGGCGGGCGGCGCTCGAAACCATTAAGGCCGGCGTGGCGCAGAGCGGTCGCCACCGCTTCCTTTACGGCGGCATCGTCATACCCGAGGTTGGTTGGCCCGAACGCCACGTCCTGGTACACGGTCGGGGCGATGATCTGCCGGTCCGGGTTCTGGAGCACGAACCCGACCTTCCGCCGGAGCTCACGGAGCGATGCCCGGTCGTACTGCATCGGTTTGTTGTCAAAGAGCATCATCCCGGAATCCGGGCGGATCATGCCGTTGAACATCTGGAGGAGCGTGGACTTGCCGGCACCGTTCGGGCCCACGAGCGCGATCTTCTCGCCCCGGCGGAAGTGGAAGCTGATTCCCCGGATCGCCTCCTGCCCCCGCGGGTAGCGGTACCGGATATCGCGTGCTTCGAGGACGATGCTGCTCATGGAGTCACCTGCAATAACGTCATGCCGTGGGTTGCGGTAACGACTGCCGCTCCTGTGGCAAGGAAGAGGACAAGGGCACACAGCGGCTGTATTTCAACCGGGCGGTTCTCACCGAGCAACGCAAACTTCCCGTCGTAACACCGGGCGTCCATGGCCCGGACCAGGTCGTCGCCCGCGTCCCAGGCCGCGATGAAGGCCGCCCCGCACATCACGGAGAACGTGGTGATCGATTCCCTCCAGCCCGAGTACCCGAGGCGCATCACCTGTGCCCCGTGAATCTGCCGGACCTGGTCGATTAAGAAAAAGATCGCCCGGTAGATGATCATCGCAAGGTCGATGACAAAATCCGGGATGCGGAGGTTCCTCATCACCACGAAGAGGTCGGTCATCGGCGTTGTCAGTGCGATAAACAGGAGAGCAGACATGCCACCTGCCACCCGGCAGAAGACGAAGAAACCGGTGTTGATACTCTCGCGGGACAGGGAAAGAGGGAGGAATGGTAGGGGATTCCAGCTCCACAATGTGTGCTCCCCGCCCGAGATCAGGACGATGACTGCGGCACTCATCAGGGCAAAATAGAGCGGGACAATGAAGAGCTCCGCATAAGTTCGTATGTCCACCCGTCCGAGGATGAGGATGGCAAAGGAGAGGATAATGGCGATAAGGAGCGGGGCAGCGTATCCTGTTGAGAGGAGACACAGGACGATTGCGCCAATTCCTGCGGCGAGCTTGAGCCAGGTGTTAACTTCCCGCAGCCCGTTTGTCTGGGCAACGTCCTCCAGCAGCTCCTCGAACATTGGTTACCGGTTCACCTTTGCATCACTCATACTTTTCCGCTGGCCGAGCCAGTACCCGAATACCCCGCCCACGAAGATACCACCGATTGCAGCCTGGAGAGCGAAGAGGCAGGACTCAATCTCACCACTCGGCGGCTCCCACTGGGGGATGAGCGGTGCGAAACTCTCAGGATCCTTTCCGGAAAGCTCTGCGATCAGGCCCGATCCCACATTGTCGGAACCAGCGAACTCAGCGCCCTCCATGGTCGAACTGGTGTAGAGGAAGATCGCGATGAATGCAAGGATGGCAACGGCTGTCAGGATCTCCAGCAGGTAGGTCTTCACCATCATGCATCCCCCCGGGCTGTGGTGATCTGTGCCTCCGAAAAGATCTTCAGCCGTATGAGAATGTCAGGCTTGAGCGCAATGATGTACTTGAAGACGAGCGCAAGGACGATACCTTCAACAATTGCCAGCGGTACCTGCGTAACAGCAAATATGCCCATGAATAGGATAAAGGACGTGCCAAAACCGCCAATTTCCGCGGGGTAAGCGAGCGCAAGTTCCAGCGAGGTGGTCGCGTACGTGAACATATCTGCTAATGCCGTTGCAAGGAAGACCGTCAGATAGATGTTGACCGAGGTATTTTTCAGCAACCGGTAGACCGCGTACCCGATCACGGGTCCGACAATCCCCATCGAGACGATGTTTGCCCCGAGGACGGAGAGGCCCCCGTGGGCGAGGAAGAGGCTCTGGAACAGGAGAACGATCGCGCAGATGACCGAGGTGATCCACGGCCCGAAACAGATGGCTGAAAGACCGGTACCCGTCGGATGAGAACAGCTTCCGGTAACCGAGGGAAGTTTTAAGGACGAGAGGATGAAGATAAATCCGCCCGTCACCCCGAGCAGCGGCAGGGCTTCACGGTCCGCATGAATTATCTTCTTCAGTTGCCAGACGCCAAGGGCGAGGCAGGGGATGGCGATGAGCCACCAGACGATACACCACTGCCAGGGTAAGAATCCTTCCATGATGTGCATGATATCGCAAAACAACTTATTTTGTTTTAACTTAATAAAACTTGTCAAGTATTCCGGAAGCCGCGTATCTCTGCTGACACCCTGGAACGAGGTGCATCTTTTGTATCGGCATCTTTTCCGTGAAAGGGAACGAACCGGAACAAGGAACGAGGAACCTCCCCGCTCTACCCCGTTCATGGGAATGCCAGCCCCCTCATCAACCGCGACAGGTCCGGAAGTTGGCATGATACCAAAACTTCATCGTTCTGGCAGGCAATACAACGAGGCATGAAGAGGAGAGAGATGGAAGCGCTGTCCGCCCGGAAGGTGGACTACCTCAAGTACATCTTCGAGCACGAGGGATCGGCAAAGACCGGGGATCTTGCCGCCCGATTCGGGGTTGATCCATCCACGGTCTCGAAGACGGTCCGGGAGATGGCAGGAGACGGGCTCCTCTCCTGCGCGCCGTACGAACGGCTCCGGTTGTCACCCTCGGGGCGGGAGCATGCCCGGTTCCTCATCAAGAGGCACCGGATCCTGAGCCTGATGCTGACGCATTATGGTTTCTCCCCGGAGGAGGCGTGCGACGAGGTCTCCCGGTTCGAGAGTTGCGTCACCCGGGCTGCTGTCGACAGGATCTGCCGGACGATGGGGCACCCGCAGGCAGCAGGATGCGGGATCATCACCCATGATCGCGGGTGCATGGGGATGGAGGTGAGCGTGCCGGAACGCGGCATGCCTCTGCTAACGCGGGGGAGAGCCCGGCCATGAGTTCGGGAACATTTGCCCATATCCCGGACCTCCCGCTGATGACGCACTATGCCGAGAACACCCGGTCGGTATTCTCCGGCGTCAGCCCGTGGAGCAAGATTGTCAGCCTTATCCTCATCGTCGTTCTTGTCACCGTTCTGCGTTCTCTTACCCTGCTCCTTCTCCTCTACGGCGCGATAGTCGCTGCCTGTGTCCTTGCCCGGCTCCCGCTCAAAAAGATCCTCCTCTGGTATACCCTTCCTGTCCTCTTCGTCATCTCGCTCGTCGGTCTCCTCGCGTGGGGCGAACCCGGGAACCCGGTCTTTTTCTGGTCGTTCATCGGAATACCCCTCGTGCTGACCGATGCCGGACTCCTCCTCATCGGCGTTCTTCTGATAAAAGCCCTTATCGTGGTCACCTTCTCGATATTCTTCCTGATGACAACCCGGTACAACCATATCGCGGCTGTCATCGACAGGATCTTTCCGGATCCCCTCAACCAGATCTTCCTTCTCTCCTACCGGTTCCTGTTCCTGACGATCGGCATGACTGCAGCGCTGTTGAAAGCAGTCCGGTCCCGAGGCGGGGGTCTTATCCGGAGCATCAGAATCCAGGGACAGATCTTTGCGCAGGTGTTTGCACTCACCTTCATACGGTCGCTCGACAGGGCGGACCGTGTCCATGCAGCCATGGCGGCGAGAGGGTACCACGGCACCTATGCAACAGCCCACGAGATCCCGGCACCCTCGTATGCCGGAATGATCTTCCTTGCAGCAGCTGCAGCAGGAACGATCCTCATCGTTCTTGCGACCGGGATCTCCTCTCCGGGGGGATTTTTGTGAACAACCTGAAGAATCCCTGTTGTTACCCCCCGCCGGCACCGGATGGCAGGGCAGAGCTCATCCACGTCGATTGCGCAAGCCATGTCTACCCCAACGGGAGCGTGGGCATCCATCACATGTGCTTCCGGGTGATGGAACGGGAGATCGTTGCACTCTGCGGCAGGAACGGGTCCGGGAAGTCGACGCTCATCGAACACGTGAATGGTCTCCTCCGGCCGTCCGAAGGAAAGGTCGTGGTAAACGGCCAGACGATCGGCAGTGACCAGACATCGGATCTCTGGAAGGATGTCGGGGTTGTCTTCCAGAACTCCGACGACCAGCTCTTCGCCCCGACCGTCCTTGACGATGTCATGTTCGGGCCGCTCAATCTCGGCATGCAGAGAGAGGAGGCGCACAACGCTGCCCTTTCCGCGCTTTCTGCCGTCGGCGCGGAATGCCTCGTCTCCCGTCTCCCCGGGTACCTGAGCGGCGGGGAGAAACGGCTGGTCTCGATTGCAGGGATCCTCGCGATGCAGCCGAAGATCATCGCGCTTGACGAGCCGACATCAGACCTCGATCCGGCGCACAGCCGGATCGTTGAAAACCTGATCCGCAAGCTCCGCGATGTGCATGGTATCAGTGTCATTGTCGCAACGCACGATCTTGATCTCGCCGCACGGCTTGCCGACCGGGTCTGCCTTGTCCAAAACGGCTCGATCTGCGCGGAAGGATCGCCGGAAGAGATCTTCTACAACGACGAGGTTGTGCAGGAAGCCGGGCTCCTCCATCCTGAAGTGGTCAGGATCTATCGTGCATACTGCGAACGGACCGGGGGTTACGGCAGAAAACATCCTCTCACGGTCGAACAGCTTATCGATGCACTTATCGTATGAAGGTACTGCAGTGCGACGGAGTTTTGGTAAGACCCCAACATTTTCTAAAGATATTTATCCCTTGAGTTCTATCATCATGCGGGACCGGTATGGCGCATATCCACCTTGAAGACGGATCGTTCTCTCTTCTCTGGGTCGTTACCTGGTGGCTCCTCACCCTCCTTGTGATCGGAATATGCCTCTTCCTTGTGCGCAAGCGGGGAAAAGAGAAAGGGAAGACCGTCACCATCGCTGCCTTCTGTACGGCTGCGGCATTTGCCATATTCCAGATCAGCATCCCGGTCTTCGGCGGCATCCACCTGAACCTTACTCCCCTTATCGGGATTCTCACCGGGCCGTTTCTCGGCAGTCTCGTCGTCCTGATCCTCAATCTCCTCTCGGCAGCAATCGGGCACGGGGGATTTGGGATGGCCGGGGCAAATATACTCGTGAACGTTATCGAGGTCATCGTCGCGTACCTCGCGTACCGCTCCATGAAAAACCTGGTACATGGGGGTTTTGCACGGGCAGGCATCGCCACGTTTGTTGCGCTCTTTGCCGGGAACGCGGCGATGATCGGCATCATTCTCGTATCGGGTATCCAGGGGGTGTCGCAGAGCCCGGCGCAGGTTATGTACGGGCTGTCACTGCTCGCGGCGATAAACATGGGCGTTGCTGTCATCGAGGCGATTATCACCGGTTTTGTTGTCGGCTACCTTGAAAAAGTCCGCCCCGATCTCTTAGGTGGGATCCGTGGAAAAACGTAGACTGAACGGCGGCACCGCCATTTTTCTCCTGGTTGCGGTCCTTGCCCTTGCAGCAGCGTTTGTTGCATTCAGCAGCACGGGCCCGAAGGGAATCGAAGAACGGTTCGAGGATGCCGTCGGCATCTCCACAGAGCCGGGATCATCTGCAGACACAGAAAATTACAGCGTCATCGACAGGACCGGTAGGGGGGAGAGCGGAGATGGGGGAGGATTCTTCCTCGAAGGGAGCCCTGCCATGTACTGCCTGATCCTTGCTGTCCTTGTCGCCCTCTGCCTCATCGCGTACCGGACCTACGGAAGGGTGTAAACGGGTCTATTCCTGTCCCAATCCGGAAAAGAGCGACAGGAAGCCCGGGCGCACCAGGGACCCCAGCGCCCCGATAACAGCAGGTTTCAGCATCAGTTTCCGGATCAGCAGGCCGGGCCGGTCCATATCGCCATACCGGACAATCGCATCGATGATCCCCGGGTCGTTCAGGGCCCGGATGAGGTGACTTGTGTCGTCGGGAGTGAGTTGCTGCCGCAGCCGGAAGAACCGGTATCCTCCCTCCAGCACGAGGCCCAGGTCCCGTTTCCAGAGTCCCTCGTACAGGGCGAGCGAGGAATCATCGAACCGGTCGCTTTCACAGCACGCGACTGCCGTTGCGGCAGCATGCCGGGCGGATCGTATGCCGGTATAGACACCTCCGCCCGACGTCGGCTTGGCAAATCCTGCAGCATCTCCGCAGAAGAGAGTTCGGTGCCCGAAGGTTGTTTGCATGACGCCCAGCGGTACCGTGCCGGTCACCAGATGGACGGTTGAATCCGTGAACCGGTGCAGGAATGCAGCGAACCGTTCTTTTGCACCGTGTCCGGTGCAGAGCCCGATTCGCGCCCGGCCGTCGCCAACCGGGATTGCATACCCGAAGAAGTCCGGTGCGGCGTCCGGATAGATCTCCACGAGGTCAGGGTCCATCTTCCAGGGTATATCGGCCTGGATACCGGCAAGAAACGTTTTCGCACGCTGCATTCCCAACAGCCGGGCGATCGTGCTTCTCGGCCCGTCTGCAGCGATGAGAATACGGAAGGAGAACTCTTCCGCACCGTTTACCCCTCGTGTCTTCAGGGTTGTTCCGGAGACCCCGCAGACGGCAGTCTTCGTCCGGAACCCGGCCCCAAAGGATGCAGCTGATTCAGCCATCTCCCGGTCGAGCATGCCCCGGTCCACAACATGGGCCTTCGGCATTCTTGCAGAAAACGAGAGGGTGTCCCCCTGTGAAGAGATCACCCGGGCACCGGTAACCGTATTAAGGATCGATCGGGGAGATACCCGGCATTCTTCGAATGCTTTTATGGACAGGAGCCCTGCACACTGTACGGGGTAGCCGATCGTGCCATGTTCTTCGATGACAAGTGTCGAAAGCCCTGCAGAAGCACACGCCTGTGCAGCCGCACTCCCCGCCGGTCCCGCACCGGCAACAATTACGTCATACATCTCTGCAACAGAATTCAGGAAGATCCGTTCAGCGCCCCTGCTCTGATGGAAGCAGGCAGGCGGGGATCCTCCCGCTGATAATCATCCAGCCGAGGATCGTTGCAAAGACCCCGAAGACGAATGCGAAACTCCCGCAGATTGTCGCGAGGTAGCTTGCCCGGAGAACCGGGAAGTAGCGGAGATCAATGGCGATAACGGCGAGGCTGACAAGGATGAGACCTGCCATGATCGCGTAAAATTTCCGGTGACCGCAGATGTACCGTTCCAGGTCCCAGACACCGGTGATCAGCGCCCAGCCGGCGACGATGACGGCAAAGACAGCGGAAAAAAAATCCGGTATGAAGAATGCGAGAATTCCTAAAACAACGATCGCCCCGGATACCATGAACCAGAATAATGTATCGGTCTGGCGGGACGTGACGGCGAAAAGGAATGAGATAACACCGGCAGCTATCAGGAGGATGCCGAAAAGCGCCAGAAATGCCCCAAGAGTAAATTTTGGGACGGCAATAAGGAGAAGGCCGAAGATGATCCCGAGAATTCCTTTAAAAATGAACATCCCGCCACTATACATGACAGATCCCTGATTAATTGTCGAAGGGGTACCTTATAAATCGCACTCTTCTCCTTACCGGTAAAATTCTTCCAAAAAACCCTCTCTCTGCACGGTAGATCCTGAAAACTTCGTCATCTTTATTTCCCGGAACGCTGCGATATTCTTTCTGTGTTCGGCCGGTACGAGGCGGATCTCTCCTATTCTGATGAGGATGTCACCATAACTGCTGCAAGGTCGGGGGTTCTTCCCCGGTATACCCGGAGCTGCCGGGGCAACCGCGTCGATAAGATCCTTCCTGATGGAACGGGAGCCATTCTCATCAACCCGGTGGAACCTGTCAACCTTCCGGAGCCGGTGACACGGTACCTGGAGATCACCTTCCCGCCGGTCGTCCTGCCTCCAAGGGCGGGAAGGACTGTGTATCTCACCTTCCCGCTCGAGATCGGGGTATTTCTGGAAGCGGCAGGCGGGATCCATGTCCTCGACCTTTTCTCTCTCGTCCCGGTGAAATACTCCCTGTACGGGTCCCCCGGGGCGGGGATCATCACGCGATGGCACGAGAGCGGGATAACCGACGGCTGTCCGGTCGTCGACCGTTTCAGGTTCGGCATCCTCACCCTTACCATCACCAATGCGGCAGCAGACGTTGTTGAGGTCTCCCGTGCGGTCTTCGACAGCAACAGCATGCATCTCTGGTACGGGGATTCGGTGGTCATGAATGGCGTGATGGACGTCTACTCCCCCATGATTGCCCGGACCACGATTGCCGAGACGGTTTCAGGAAGGGCTCTTGAGAAGGCTGTCGAGCTCTATGCGGCAGCGAGGATCCCTTCGGTCCACGGGAGGGGCTATCTCATGGAGTACGGTGTCATATGATCCCGATCAACATCACCGCGATCACGGACACCGATCCGGCCGAGATGGCTGCGGTCATCCAGTCGGACAGGGAAATGATCGGGAATGCGAGCCCGATCGAGATCGCCTCGTTCGTCACCGCGGTGGTTGCAGCATATATCGCCGGCCTGTTTGTCGCATATTACCTGAAACGCCGGTTCTCCCACAGGGTCCGCAGGGAGCACCTCGACTTCTGGATCCGGGTCATACGGGTCATCCTGATTCTCGCCGCGTTTGCTGTCACCGTCCCGCCGTTCTTCAATACCGGCCTCATGATCGTGTTCTGGATCCTTGTCGGCCTGGTCGCGGTCTTCGCCCTTGCGGGGCAGAAAGTGATCGCCAACCTTGTCGCCGGCCTCGCGCTGATGTACGGTCGCCAGTTCTCCAGCGGGGATTTCGTAACCGTCGGAACTGTGACGGGAACCGTGCTCTCGGTGGATCTCTTTACCACCACCGTGCGAAATTCCGATGGTGTCTTTGTCACGATACCCAACGATCAGGTCTACAACAATCCGATCAGCAATTACCATGCGGATGTTGCCCGGAGGTACGTGTATGATATCGGCATCCGTTTCCAGGATGAGACGCCCCGGGCAATCTCCCTCATTGCGGATGTGCTCGATCACCATACCTTCGTCCTGAAACATCCTGCCCCGGAGATCTTTGTCAGCGATATCACGGAGAATGGGGTCAATATCCGGATCCGGATCTGGTTCCCGTCACCCTGGGCAAACACCCGGGACGATGCAGTCCTGAAGACCTCCGTGCTCCCGAAGGTAAAGTCCGCCCTGATGGATGCAGGGATCGAGATCCCCATACCCCAGACCATGGTCTTTTTCGGGAATGATCCGAAAAAGCCGTGACCGCCCGATATCCCGACGCGAATCGTTCCGGCAGAAAATGAAAATCTGTTATTTTGCCCTCCCGTCTCCTTTCAGGAAATCCCTGCCGCCAATTTTATTCCTGGTTCATGGCGAACCGGAAGAACCGGAACATGGTAAGCCGTTCGTTTGACCAAAGAGAACGAAAAAGAACAGGATCGCATACAGGATAAATCCGGCAGGGAAACCAGGCGTTTACAAAAATCCCGAATCCCCGGATGAGGATGCCGGTGAGCCCGTCTTCGATGAGGACTGCTGCGAGGACACCCGCGATCAGAAATGCCCGGCGACCGACCGGCGATCTCTCATGCCGGTACTGTGTTCCGATGGGTCAGAACCCCTGCAATGACAAAAAAGCGATCGTAACACTCATCACCCCGCGCGGTTTAACGGGAGTGTATGCCGGAGAAACCAGAAGAGGCCGACATCGAGTCCCTGCTTTCCGTAATCGGGGAACGGATACGGAGCGGACTTGACGAAGAGAAGACCCGCGAGATCCTGAACCGTATCGGGATAACCGTCCCATCCGGACCTGCGTTCGCGCAGATGCGTCTGTTCTCCGAATACCTTCCCATCGCGCGGGAATACCCCTTTACGAGCGAGCAGCGGTACCTTCATTTCCTCTGGGAGACCGTCGATCACTCCCCGTTCAGCGCTGCCGTCAATTTCACCATCCCGTTCCGGCGGATGATTGCAAAGAAGCTCTTCCGGCGGTGTGGCCGGAACTTCTGCTGCGAGAACGGCGTCAGGTTCAATTTCGGGCAGTTCATCGAGGCCGGCGACGACGTCTTCATCAACGAGGGGACATTCATTGACAGCAAAGGCGGGGTCACCATCGGGAACTCGGTCGGGATCAGCGAGTTTGTCCGGATCATGACCCATACCCATTCCGAAGCAAATCACACGGAGAGGATCTATGGCCGGGTCGCCATCGGGGATTATGCCCGGATCTCGCTTGGATCGACGATCTTCCACGGGATCACCATTGGCGAGGAAGCTATCGTCGCGTCCTGCTCTGTCGTAACACGGGACGTCCCTCCGCACCATGTCGTAGCCGGAGTCCCTGCAGAGATCGTCCATGAACGTCACACGGGCGGGCGTCACCGGGAGCAGCTGAACCACATCTGGCTGGCGGGCGCCGCATTCCAGGACGATTGAGAAAATGATTGAAAAAATATCGGATCTTTTGGCACCTCCGGCGGATCCTGCCGTTTTTTTCATCGTTCCGGTACTGCCGGTGGCAGCTTCCCGCCTCTCCCCCGACCCGGGATCGGATATTGTGCAGGAAGAGTGCGGGAAAGGATCATCACGTCGATAAGCAAAAATTTAAAACATTACGCTATAGTTTTTCATACAGGTATTCCGTATGTTCCGTCTCTCCCCATGGACCGTGGTGGTAATCCAATGATCGTTCTTGTCAGCGACAACGCGGAGGCAGTCACCAGGATCAGCACACTCCTGAAACAGAAAGGGGATCTTTTTACGGTTGCAGCCGATGAATTTTCGGCATATGCAGCGATTCGTGCCGACCGTGCAACGCTGCTCATCGTCGATACTGCCTCTTCAGCCTTCAACGGCTTCGCCGTGTGCAGGTCCATAAAGGATGATCCGGACCTGGGCGGGCTTCCTGTGCTCTGCCTGATCGATCTTGCGGACGTCACTTCCATCCTGTCCGTTCTCGATTGCGGGGGCGACGGCTTCTTGACCCCCCCTGTCGACCTCTCCTCGCTTTCCTCTGCAATCGGCGACATTCTGGACCGGCAGGCCGAGGGAGCAGGAAAGGGTCCGGTGCCCAGCCGGTTCCGGGTCAACCATGACGGGCGGGAGTTCTCCGTTCTGGCTGACCGGCGCCAGCTGCTGGAGTTCCTTCTCTCTGCATTCGAGTCTGCGATCCGGGTACGGTGCGATACAGAACATGTACGGGATGACTGCAAGAGAGAGCTCTTTACCATCAATAAGCGGCTCGCTGCGGTCACGACGGAACGGGAGGGCACGGTTGCTGCCCTGCACCGGGAACTGGAGGAGCGTAAGGAGGCTCTCGCAAGTGCCGTATCGACCCTTGAGGAGAAAGAGCAGTCCGAGGCTTTCCTGAAGGCCCGGTTCGAGAACGTTGCGCAGGAACTCAAGGATCTCGGGACTGCGCTGGAGGAGACGCGGAAAGCCGACCAGGAGAAGAGCCGGAGGATCGCCACGCTCGAATCCGACAACGCCGCTGCAGCAGTCGAAAGGAAGAATACCGAACAGGATCTCAATGCGCGGATTGCCGGCCTGCGGTCCCAGCTGAATGATGCGACGCTCGAGAAAGACTCTGCCCGGTCGACGGTTGCCGCGCTTGACGTGCGCCTCGCTGAGCTGGACCGGCAGCTGACCGCGGTACAGGAAGAGCTCACACGGGAGAAGGAGCGGGCCCGGTCACTCTCCGCAGACCTTGATCAGGTAACCGCAGACCATGCCGCCGAACAGCGGAACCGCGAGGCCCTGGAAAAGGCGCTCGGGGAGACCCGGGCGGCAGCAGAGGCAAAAGAGCAGGAATTCCGGTCGGCCATCGATAACATCACCGCTGACATGCGGTCTCTCGAGACAGCTCTTCAGAATAACCTCCGGCAGCTGGAGAAGGAGCTGGCGGTGCGCAAGGATCTGGAGCGGGAGGTCGAGAGCCTGACCCGGGAGCGGGACTCCCTGGACCGGGCAAAGGTCATGCTCGAGGAGAAGTGCTCCCGCCTCCAGGGGGACCTCCAGGAGACCGTCGCGGTATCCGGAGCACGGGAGTGGGAGATGCGATCTGCGCTCGACAACGTCAATAACGACCTGAACTCGATCCAGGGCGCTCTCGAACAGAACCTGCGTCACCTTGAAGGAGAACTCCGGGCCCGCAAGGATCTCGAGCAACAGGTTACCGACCTGAGCCGGGAGCGGGAAACGCTCATTCGGAACGTCAACGATGCCGAAGCCACGCTTGAAGGTCTCCGGGCGCAGCTTGCCGGCGTGAACGAGGTGCGGGCACGTCTTGAGGAAGAACTTGATGCAAGCCGGGCCGAGCATGAGCGGGTTCGTGTCTCGCTGGGCGAGACGTCCCGCAGCCTCGAAGAGGTGCAGGAAAGGAAGCGGCTCCTTAATGAGGAAGCGGAGGAGAAGGAACGCCGGGCAACCGGTGAAATTGCACGCCTGAATGCGACGATCGAAGGGCTGAATAAGGATCTGGAGAAGCTGCGGGAGGAGAATCGGCTGCTCGGGGTTGAGGCGGTGGAGAAAGAGCGTCAGGCAGCAGCGGAGATCTCAGGTCTGAACGGGAAGCTGTCCGTGCTGGCGCAGGATCTCGGGAAACTGGAGGATGAGAACCGGGTACTGGGAGAGGTCCGGGAGAAAGAGCGCATTGCAACCGCCGAGATCTCAGGTCTGAACGAGAAGCTCTCCGGACTTTCGCAGGACCTTGAAAAACTTCAGGAAGAGAATCGGGCACTGGGAGATGCCCGGGAGAGGGAACGCCAGGCAGCAGCAGAGGTTGACCACCTGAAAGAGACCGTTGACGCATTGACCCGGGATCTTGGGGAGATCCGGGCTAAGAATACCGCCCTTGCAGCCGCACAGGAGAGAGAGTACCGTGCAACCGCTCAGGTTGCCGACCTGAATGAAAAGGTTGCCGGCCTGACCCGCGAGCGGGAAAGACTGCGGGAGGAGAACCTGGCGCTCTCTGCAGCACAGGAGAGGGAGCAGGCCGCGACAGGCGAGATCTCCGGTCTGAACGAAAAAATTGCTGCGCTGAACCGCGAGCTTGCTGAAAAGGAACAGGCGATCGCAAACGGGGATCAGCTCGTTGCACAGGCCGGTGAGGAACACCAGTCCCTCTCTGACAAATTCAGGGACGCCCGGGCATCCCTGGAATCCGCATCCGCGGAGATCGGTGCCCTGAAGGCGGCACTTGGCGAGGAGCGGGAACTGAGGAAAGCCGCTATCGACCAGCAGGGGGCCGCGGAACGGGATTCTGCGGAGAAGGACCGAGCGATAGCCCGGCTCCAGGCCGAGCTGGATGCGGCCCATTCTCCACCACCGGCGCGGACTCCTGACGGAGAATTCCGGGCGGAACCGGAAGGTCCGCCATCGCCGGTCTCACCGGATCTGTCCGAAAGCATCCCCGCAGCCGCAGAGACAACAACGGCTCCACCCGTCGCGAAAACAGATGACGGACAGGATGTCATCGTTGCAGCGATCTCCGCACCGTCTGCCCCGGTACCCCTCCCTGCGGGCATGTCCCCGATCTCCCTACCGGTGACGGAGCCGGCCCGTGCTCCTCTCCCGGAAGCACCCCCGGCCCCCTTACCGGGAGAGACGACCCTGGGGCATGTGCCGGAACAGGCGGCCGGTGATGGGGCCCCGCAGTCATCGCCCGCCATGCCACCCGCGGCTCCCCCCTATGCACCTCCCCGGTCAGCAGCCGGCGACCTGATGATCAGCCGGGACCGCTGGCTGGATATCATCAAATGGGCCCACCATTCCGGGGCACTCCAGCCGGAAGAACGGAAGAGTCTCATCTCCGACCTCATGCGCCTCTCCAAGCTGGTCCAGAAGGGTCGGCACCTGACCAACCGGCAGGAACAGGAGGTCCGGGCACTTGTATCCCGCGTCCAATCGCTGGGATACCGGTTTGTCTGACCCCCTGCAGAAGTCGTATCTTCTGCAATCATCTTTTTTTAGGCAATTGTCTCATGGAACATCCCGCGCTGTGCTTCACGGAGGTAGCGCGCGTAATTCCGCTTCGCAGCGGCTACCGAGGAGTTCGCGTAACAGTACACGCACCCGTGCGGACAGGTCGAGTACTGGCCGATATCCTTTGAAATGACACACCCGCACGTGCTCCGCTGCCCGGGATCCTTGAAGTACTTCACGGGATTCCCGCGACTGCCCGGTCCGTCACCCGGGAGTTCCTGCTGCGGGAGGTGCAGAAATTCCCAAAGGATCGGATCGCTCGGGAACTCCTCCCGCAGCAGGTCATACCCGATACACCGGCCCGGTGCAATCCCGAACCGGGTGAGGTCGCGCCGTTCCCCGCACGTGGAAAGGGTGAGGTTCCAGCGTTCGTTGAGCCCGGTAAGGCCCCGGGAAAAATCTTCGGCTTCGCGGTCGGAAAATTCACGGACTCCTTCATATCCTGCCGCAGAGAGGTTGCGCCGGACTTTTGCATAGCGTGCAATGTCGATGAAACTGAAGACAAGCCTCCGGGTATACGGGGAGATGCGGTCGCCGATCCTGCCGATGCGGTTGAGGAGGTCGTCAATGGTGATCTCTGGTGAGAGGAGGAGCGGGTCGTAGCGCCAGATGACACGGCCGGCGCCGATCCGCCGCGACAGCCGGATGAACGTATCGATGCGATCCTCGAGCGGGGGTACACCCGGCTCCAGCCCTTCGTTGCCGTAATCGTTGAGGGTTATCAGGAAGAACGATCCGAATCCCCGTTTCTCAAGGGTATCGAGATGACCGAGGAATGGTGCAGGGTTCTTGGACCAGAATGCGAAGACCCGCGCCTTCGCAAACGAGACATAGACCGGCCGGCCCCCGAACGGGCTCCTCCAGACGGCGTACCCTGCAGCGAGCCGGCGGATGAACCATTCCCCGTAAAAGGCAGGGATATCCGTGGAACGGCTTGCGGAGATGATCAGCGGTTCGATGGCCTGCACCGTCTTTTTCCCCGATGGATCCGAAGGGTCATCCACCTCCAGTGCTGCACGTGACCACCCCGGAAATCGCATACCCGTCACGGGATCTCCGTCCCCGATGATGATCTGATGGCAGGGGAATGGTTCATACGCCTCATCCCGACAGGGAAGTCCCCGTGCGATCTCCCCGGATGACGATCGCCATCCGCGTGACGATCAAGGCATCGGGGCTACGGACATCCTTCCCCGCGATCTGCCACCGGGCGAGGAACGCATCGCGCGGGAGGACGATTCTATTGCCAAGGACCGCCGGGTCCTCGAGCCAGACGCTTGTGGTATCGAACCCGATCACGACCATGTAGTGCCCGGCGTTTGTGCCCTGCTCCTCGAAGAGTACCGTGCTCCGGTTCCGCTGATCCTCCATCCCGACAATGACCGGGACGCCGGCCCGAACCAGAGCCTCGAGATCGGTCAGGGTGAGATCGGTGCGGACCTGTGCGGCAAATCCCAGGGATTGCGTGCCATTGACGATGTTCTGCGGTGGCGTTCCGGCTTCCCCGGTCGTATTCAGCAGGACAATAAGGGTTTCTTCCGGTATCTCTTTCCCCCAGTACGAGAGCACCGACCGTACCGCTGTCGCGCCGCAGGTGTACGCGGCATTCTGCAGGAGATCGGGGACGCCGGACAGGACGAACGCCTCTGATACCCTCTCATCCGGGACGATGGGATCGGGGGAACCTGCGAGGGCCGGGCTGCAGGGTCCAAAACAACAACCGGCGGTAAGAAAACACGAGAAGACGAGAATTGCACTGAACAGGCAGTGACACCGTGGCATACGTGGATCCGGTTATCTTCCGGCACCCATCTGTTATACCCCCGATGAGAAAAAGGGACAGCACCGTGCTTATCCGGGTATGATTGGCTGAATACGCGAGTGCCCCAAAAGAAACCATTTAAAACGGGCAGGGAATAATCCCCTGTATCGGGGGGGAATCGTTGCCCGAACCGTGGTGCGAGGGGATTTCTCAGGAAGGGGAAGAGCGGATCAAACGGGCCGTTGAGAGTACCTGCGAGCTCTGCCGGGAGTATCTTCCCCGGGCCGGTCTTGAACTCCACGGGATTCCCCCGGCTATTCATGAGAGGGATGCGGGTCCCAAAGACCGGGAGCGCAACATCCTCGTGGTCTGCGATCCCTGCCACCGGCTCATCCATGCAGAACCGGTGCCGGAAGAGAAACTCCGGGCCCGCATCGCTGCGCGGACGTTCAGCGTCCGCAGGGAGATCCTCTCTGCACTCGGGTATGTCCCCCGTTCCGTGACGCCGCCCGATGACCAGGACTTCGCGCAGATCTATGATGATACCCTGAAAGACTTCGCCGGGCACTACCGGTGAGAACTGGACAGGCGGGGTTGTTGGGGTACCCGGCCGTGATCCGACATCGTCACTACCTATTTGACGCATCAGGGTCAATAGTTCGTGACCCTATGGCTGAAGAACCGGTCTTTGCCTACAAACAGTGCCTTGTCATCCGAACTGATATTACCATGAGCTGCGGGAAGAGATGTGCGCAGGCGGCGCACGCATCCATCGGGGCGTACGAGCACGCGGACAAGACCGTCCGGAAAGCATGGCTCTCGGAAGGCCAGAAGAAGGTCGTCCTCAAAGCCCAGAACGAGCGGACCCTCCACGAGCTGAAGGTCTTTGCCGAGCGGGCGGGGATTGCCGCGTCACTCATCCAGGACGCCGGCATGACCGAGATCCCCCCCGGTACCGTGACCGCCCTCGGTCTCGGCCCGGCAAAGAGCGCCGACCTCGACAGGATCACCGGAAATCTCCCCCTCTTATGAGACCGAGCCCGTATCCCCTCGAGCAGGACCTCGGCATGCGCTGCTATGCAAGCGATGCGCCGGGAATTGGGGGAAGACTCCGATCCGTTGCCGAGGACTTCATTGTCGAGGAGATCCCGCTTCCCCCGCCTGCCGCGGCAGGTCCCTACCTCATCTGCCGGCTGACCAAGAAGAACTGGGAGCACCAGCACGCGATCCGGGAGATCGCGCGGCGCCTCGGAATCAGCCACCGCCGGATCGGGTGGGGGGGGACGAAAGACCGGCGTGCGATAACGACCCAGTTCATCTCGATCTACAAGGTGAGCGCAGAGAATGTGCAGGAAGTCCGTCTCGGGGATCTCACCCTCGAACCGGTCCGCCAGCAGAACACCCCGCTCTCGCTGGGCGATCTGGCGGGTAACCGGTTCGATATTGTAATCCGGGATTGTTCCTCTCCCGACCTTGCACAGGATGTCGGGAAGATCGCGGCTGATGTTTCCCGCGGTGTGCCGAACTACTACGGTCTCCAGCGGTTCGGCGGCGTTCGCCCGGTCACCCACCGTGTCGGCGAATGTATCCTGCGGGGCGACTATGAAGGTGCCGTCATGACCTACATCGGACGCGAGTACCCGCAGGAGCCGGAACAGGTTCGTGCCGTCCGCCGGATCTTTATGGAAACCCGCAACGCCCGGGAGGCGCTTGCCGCACTTCCGGTCGCTATGGGATACGAGCGGGCGATGCTCCAGTACCTCCACAACAACCCGGGGAATTATGCCGGGGCGTTGAAAGAGCTCCCGCCAAAGCTCCTGTCCATGTTCGTGTCCGCGTTCCAGTCCTTCCTCTTCAATGAAGGGCTCTCTGCACGGCTCCTTGACGGGGATCCTCTCCTTGAACCGGTGCCGGGGGACCGTCTCGTCTTCCATAACGGGAGAGAGGACTTTGTGAGTACGGTAAACCTTGGCACCGCCCTCCAGCATATCGCCCGGGGACGGTGCAGCATCGCCATCTTCATGCCCGGGCGGGAGCAGTTCTGCCCGTCATCGAAGAGCGAGCGGGCGATGGCAGCGATCCTTTCGGAACGCGGGATCGGCCCGGACCAGTTCCGCAGGGCTTCGGAATTTGTCCGGACAGCTTTTGCGGGCGCCCTGCGCCCCATAGCACTCCGCACAACGGTCGGAGCCGCACCCGAAGGCGACACCGTCAGGCTCTCGTTCACCCTGCCGCCGGGACACTACGCGACAACGGTCGCCCGGGAATTTATGAAGGCAGATCCGCTCAGGATGATCTGAAGCGGGTTGCCCTGGAAAAGAGGCGGATCAGAGAAATCCGCTGTCGGACGATGCCGCGAGGCGTTTTGCCCCGTCGATCGCATCATTGAGGTTTCCCATCTCGTCAACGATATTGATCCTGATCGCGTCGGCTCCCCGGATCACCCTCCCGTCCTCGATATCCGAACGGGCTATCGGGCGCTGGGAGATGATATCGGCGATAAATTCCTCGAAACTGGCGTCGACGATCCCCTGCGCGTACATGAGCTCATCGGTGGTGATCGGGCGCGAGGACGACCCCATGTCTTTCTTCTCTCCCGATTTGACGACGCTGATATTGTAGCCCTCACGCTCCATCCATGTCGAGATGTCGGAGAAGGTCCAGACCACGCCGATACCTGCCGTAAAGGTATCGGGGTTCGCATAGATCCTGTCGGCATGTGCACTGACATAGTATGCCGCCGAAGTCGCCATGTCCCCCATGGAGACGACGACCGGTTTCTTCGCCTTTGCATACTCCAGGTCCCGGATGATCTCCTCCGCAGCAGCGGGGGTGCCCCCCGGGCTGTCAACCCGAAGCACGATCGCTTCAACCATCGGGTCGTCGGCTGCCTGCCGGAGTTCCCGGCCGACCTGTTCGCTTGCAGCATAGGAACCGTCCGAAGTCTCCCCGGTAACAAGCGTCCCCTCCATCCTGACCACGGCGACGCTCAGATCTTCCGATGAGGTAACGAGGACTGCAATGATCAGGACCGCGAGGATGAGCACGAGCACGCCGATGATAACAAACAGCCATCTCCCGGCGGAACCCGAGTGCGGTGCAGGAGGGGAGTACGAGTCGGGAACGGTCATAAACGGTTCTTACACCTTCGGGTACATGACATCATACTCTGAGACGAGGTTGGTGCCGCAGAGATAGTGGTTCTTGAGGTTCAGGCGGATCATCTCCTCCTCGGAATTGATATGCATGCCTCCAACGAGGGATGGCGTGTCCGATCCCCCGACAATGAATGGCAGGTGGATGAGCCGGATCTCGTCCACGAGCCGGTGGTGGAGCATGTGCCAGTTCAGCGTGGGCCCTCCCTCGATCATCATCCGGTTGACCTTATACTTCTCCTTCAGGATCTTCATCAGCCGGGGAAGTTCCACGTGGTCTTTTCCTGCTGCTTCGACAGCAGCCCCCTTTTTGCGGATTGCGGCAACAGACTCAGCGGGAGCCCGTTCGGAGACGGCGATCAGGGTCGGGGCATCCGGCCCGAGGACATTTGCCGTAAGCGGGATGTCAGCCATGCTTGCCGGGATGACCCGGAGCGGGCTTTTGCCCGGGACAAGCCTGACGGTCAGGAATGAGTTGTCGATCCGGATCGTGTTGGCCCCGACCATGATCGCGTCGCAGGCAGCCCGTGTCTCATGGAGCAGGATCTCGGTCTCGTGCGCCATGTACTTCATCAGGATCTTTGACGAGGCGCCGCGGCGGAGCGTGAGCTTGCCATCTGCCGTAATCTCTGACATCATGAGAACATGCGGACGGTCCTTGGGATTTGCCATGAGGTTCCTCTTGGTGTACCATTGGTGAGCGGCAGGTAAAGAAGATGGCGATGGTTGCGGCATACGTTTCCGGGGGCATTTTTCCCGGTCCTGCCTGCCCGTTTGGCTCAACAGGTTTTAATGGATTTGCCCTCCAAGATTTACTGCAATGAATATTACGGCATACCGGTCCCGGTTCATCAGTTACCTCGAACCGGTTGCAGACCTCTTTGTCCGGGCCGGGATCACGCCCAACCAGATATCGCTCCTCTCGCTCTGTTTCGGCATCATCTGCGCTCTCCTGTTCTGGAATCAAAAGTTCATTTTCGGAAGCATCGCACTCTTCCTCTCGGCGATCCTCGACCTTGTTGACGGGAGCGTTGCCCGGAAGACCGGCGCCCATACGAACTTTGGTGCTGTCTTCGACTGGATTGTCGACAAGTACGTCGATGCCCTCGTCCTTCTCGGTGTCGGTCTTTCCGGGATTGCAATCATCAGCCCGTGGGTGCAGGTTTCGGCCGGCGGTGATTTCGCCATCGTTGCGCTGGCTATCACCGGTTCCCTGATGAACACGTTCATCAAACCGGTCGTCTATGCTGAGATCGGGTACCGGGAGAAGGTTGAAGGAAAGATCGACGATCCGCTGGAAGGGATCGGGTTCTTCGGGAGGCCGGAGACACTGCTCTTCCTGATCCTCGGCGGGATCTCCGGGTTTATCGGGATTGCGGTCATTATCGTCGCTGTCTGCACGAATCTTTCCGCAGTCCAGCGGGTCATCTACCTTTACCGAACACTGCCCTGACCTCACCAATATAGATGCGGGAGAGGTCTTCGGCAAAATCCGCAAGGTCCGGGATGATCCGGAACAACCCGTAAGCTATCGCGATCAGGAGCACAAGGGCGAGAAACTCAGCAATCACGTTGTGTGCCCAGAAGAAACTCTCGTACCCGAACTCGCCGTTGCTTGCGATCTCCGGGTAGTACGGGAACCACTGCCCCGTGTATGCCAGGATAACAAAGACATTCCGGAACAGGTTAAGGACGTAGATGGTGGGAGCGATCAGGATGAACGCCATCATCTTCTGTTTCAGGGTGGTGGGAACGGCCGCGGCAACTCCCAGCATGATGGCGATACTCTGGATGCCGGTGCAGGCGAGGATGATCTCGACACGAAGGTTGTTCCGCGAGATGATATTCCAGTCAGTGAGCGTTGCCGGATACCCGAGTGCGCTGAGGATGGCAACCACCTGGTCGACGACAACGGCAATCAGCCAGTCACCCAGTGCGGGGATGTACTCGAAAGGTGCGTAGATGAGGAACGCAACGGCTGCAGCACGGGAGAGGCTGAAGATGGTGGGATCATCTTTGAGGAGATACTTTATCGTGATCAGGAGGAACGGGACCGAGAGTACCGCCATCAGGGGATACAGGAAGTTGTTCTCCGCGATATATTCCGGAATACTCGCGAAGAGTGCAAGGACAATACAGACCCAGCCGATAATCGCAGGATACTTCCGGTAACGGCCCAGAACGAGAAATGCCAGGAAACCGATGCAGGAAAGGAGCACCAGGTACTGGATCATTATAGAAATATTCTCCTGATACCAAAAAAAGCATTCTGAAGACGATTTTTTAAGGAGCGCTTCTTTTTGGCGCAGGGAAAGGAAATCTTCCTGATGCTTTACGACGACATACCGCGGGTATCCACAGGTTAATCTTCTCGTATTGTGCATGATTATACCGATGTTTTGTCCAGAATGCAAGAGCATGCTCATCTCCTCCGGCGGTCAGCTCAAGTGTAAAAAATGCGGGTATATCCGGAAGATCGAAAGTGCGGACCAGCTGAAAGTCAACAAACCCCGGAAGGAGAAGGAGATTACCATCGTCGATGATGAAGATGAGAAGATAAAAACCCTCCCCACCATCCAGATCAAGTGCCCGAAGTGCGAGAACAACCTCGCCTTCTGGTGGCTTCGCCAGCTCCGTGCTGCCGATGAGAGTGAGGTCCGGTTCTTCCGGTGTACGGAATGTTCGCACACGTGGCGACAGTACGATTAAGCTCGCGGCATTCCAGCCTGTTTCCGGACGGGAAAACATAGCTTTTTCACCTGGTTTTTCTCAAGGTCCGGACGTGCACCGTTACCGCTGACAGAAGGCCACGATCCGTAATCATTTCCCGCTTCTGGTCATGCCGTCTCTCCATAAGAAACGCTTCCAGGTTCGATCCCTCCGGCCGCCCGGCCGTGCTCATGGCGATCGAAAATCTCCTATAAAAAAAATCAGATTTTTTTCAGGATGGTCATGAGGGGCTGGTCACCCGGGATCTTCTTTTCAGCCCCTGAAGGGCTCGTACAAGGGGGCTGCCTGTGGATCCACGCGGGATTCATCCCGATAATAAAAAAAATGATGGCAAGCAGGATAAACCCGAACTGGGCGATATCAACACTTATCTCATGCATAAAGGAGAAGTAAATGACATCCAGTGTTTCGACAATCGAATAGAGGAACAGGAAGAACAGACCTGCCAGAAATTCGGTTTTTTTCCAGTGAATAGCAAGGATCACTGCACTCAAAGCTACAAGAACCTGAAAATAGTCGTACAGGATAAGACCCGATTCCAAGAGTGTCGAGATCATTTCAGGGGACACCCATGGGAATACTGATGACGAAGCTCTACTTAATGATTGGGGGAATGTCCCCGTCCATCCGGTATCGATATGCTCTCAGGACCGGGCCGGACTTCCCTTGAATTCCTCACTGCTCTTTGTGCAATACGTTCCATAACAGATCATGACAGGTCATCGATGTATCGGGTATCCGCTGGCAGGGGCGCGGGAGGTTGTATCGTCGTTCCAGGAAAAGATGCGGTTCCCCCTTTTTGCATAGCAGATCAGAGCCGGAAACGATGGGAAAGATCAATGTGATTATATAGGGGATTATCTTTAGTACCATTATAAATGGAGTGAATTTGTGCATGAAGTCGGAAGATTTTAAAAAGATCATCTCGATGGCAATCGACCGCGAAGTTGAGGCATACACGTTCTACAAGACGGTGTCAGACAAGGTGAAGGACAAGAACCTCAAGACGATCTTCACCGAACTTGCCGGCGAGGAGAAGAAGCACCGCGAGTTCCTCCAGGACTTCCTCGCAAAAGAGGGAAAGACCATGAAATTTACGGCTGCACCGGATTACAAGGTCTATACCACTCTCCAGACTCCCCCCATCACCCCGGACATGAAGCCTCTCGAAGGCCTGACGCTTGCCATCAAGAAAGAGCTTGAGGCGATGCAGATGTACACCCGGCTTGCGACTGCAAGTTCCGACCCGCAGCAGCAGATGCTCTTTACGGGCCTTGCCAACATGGAGAGCACCCACAAGGCACGGCTCGAGGACATCTACGTCAACATGGCGTTCCCCGAGGCCTGGTAATCCGTTCATGCCGGCGGATCCGGCATGACCCGAATTTTTCTTTTTTGTCCGGTTCCCTTTGGATGATTGCGTATCTTCGCCCCCGGGCGACGGCACCAGGGTGTTCTGCGATGGCGGGCTTTTTCCGGCATGTATGGCCCTGCCGGTCCGGCATGCGCTTCGCACGGTTTAAGTGAAATTACCCGAATACCTTAGAACGAAACCGGGTAGTCACCATGGCAGAGAAGTTCGATGTGAAGATGGACGGGAAGCACTATGCCCCGGATCCGTCATACAGGAAGAACAGCTGGGTGGGCGATTATTCTGCCGCATACAGGAAGTTCCTCGCCGACCCCGATGCATTCTGGGATGCGATCGCAAAGGAGCTCCACTGGTTCTCGCCCTATACCAAGGTCAGGGAGTGGAAATTCCCCCATGCACAGTGGTTCCTTACGGGTACGACCAACATCACGTACAACTGCCTTGACCGGCACGTCAGGGACGGAAGGCGCAACAAGGTCGCCCTCATCTGGAAGGGGGAAGACGATACCGAGCGGATCTTCACCTACCGCCAGCTCTACCGCGAGGTGATGCGGGTCGCGAACGGGCTGAAAAGCCTCGGGGTGGAGAAGGGCGACCGGGTCTGCATCTACATGCCGATGGTCCCCGAGCAGATCATATCGATGCTCGCCTGCGCCCGGATCGGTGCCGTCCACTCGGTGGTTTTCGGCGGGTTCGGGGCGGCGGCGCTCAACAGCCGGATCACCGGCGCGGGTGCAAAGGTCGTGATCACGGCAGATGTCACCTTCCGGCGCGGGAAGTCCATCCCCACGAAGCACATCATTGAGGAAGCGATCATCAACGCGCCGAGTGTCGAGCATATCGTTGTCCTGCGGCGCAACCTTGCCCAGCCGGTCGAGATCCACCGGGAGATGGAAGTCGACTACTACGATCTCGTGAAGAATGCCTCACCCGAATGCGAACCCGAGGTCATGGATGCGGAAGATCCCCTCTTTATCCTGTACACGAGCGGGTCGACCGGAGCGCCGAAGGGAATCGTCCATACATGCGGCGGGTACATGGTCGGCACCTATTATACCACGAAACATGTCTTCGATGTCAAGGAGAACGATGTTTACTGGTGCACCGCGGACCCGGGCTGGATCACCGGTCATTCCTATGTCGTGTACGGCCCCCTTTCCCTCGGCGCGACCATCGTTCTTACCGAGGGGACGCCGGACTACCCGGACCCGGGTGTCTACTGGCGGATGATCGAGGAGTTCGGCGTCACGATCCTGTACACCGCCCCGACCGCGATCCGGATGTTCATGAAACTGGGCGAGGAGTGGCCTGACAAATCCAACTTAAGTTCCCTGCGCATTCTCGGTTCGGTCGGCGAACCCCTGAACCCCGAGGCATTCGAGTGGTACTACCGGGTCATCGGGAAGAGCCGGTGCCCGGTCGTGGATACCTGGTGGCAGACCGAGACCGGCATGCACATGGTAACGACCATGATCGGGGAACCGATGTATCCCGGGTTTGCCGGAAAACCGATCCCCGGCGTTGTTGCGGATGTTGTTGACAAAGACGGGAAGTCAGTCCCCCCCGGCAAGGGCGGATTCCTTGTCATCCGGGAGCCCTGGCCCTCGATGCTCCGCACGGTCTACAATGATCCCGAACGGTACAAAAAGTACTGGAGTACCATCCCCGGCTGCTACGCGGTCGGGGACCTCGCGGTGAAGAACGCGGCTGGATACATCATGGTCCTCGGGCGGGCTGACGACCTGATCGTGGTTGCCGGGCACAACATCGGGACCGCCGAGGTCGAGAGCGCACTCGTCTCCCACAAGGCGGTCGCCGAAGCGGCGGTCATCGGGAAACCGGACCCGATCAAGGGCAACATCATCAAGGCGTTTGTTATCCTCCGCGTGGGGCACACGCCGAGCGAGAAGCTGCAGAACGAGCTCATCTACCACGTGCGGATCACGCTGGGACCGATCGCGATGCCCTCGGAGATCGCATTCGTCTCCCAGCTCCCCAAGACCCGGAGCGGCAAGATCATGCGCCGGGTCCTCAAGGCCAAGGAGCTGGGAATGGACCCGGGCGATATCTCTACGCTGGAAGACTGACCGGGTTCTCCTGATCATATCCGTTTTTTCCCGGTACTGCCTTTGCAAAGCAGGTGCACAGGTCTTTGAGCATCCCGGCCATGATGTCGTTTTTGCCGGATGCTTCCTGCCGGTTCCGGCATTTTTCCCGGACAAAGAATTTTTATATGCTCCCATCCCTTCCTTATATACTATATAAATCGAAGCCTGAACATGAGAACCATCTTTGGGACTTCAACAATCTCTTGAGATCAGTGCAAAATACGGGTGATACCAGACATGAAGGTCAGGCCGGAAGATTCCCTCAGGATCGAGAATATCGTTGCGTCGGCGAAAGTGACAGACTATCTTGACCTGCCTGCGCTTGCGTCGCAGATCAAGGATGCTGAGTACAACAAGAAGCGGTTCCCGGGGGTTGTCCTGCGGATGCAGAACCCCAAGATAGCGGCACTCGTCTTCGGGTCCGGAAAGGTCGTCCTTACCGGGGCAAAGAGCATCGACAATGTGGGCAAGGGCCTCGAGATCCTGGGCAAACAGCTCCGGGACCTGAAGATCGACATCCCGAAAAAACTCACGTTCAAGATCCAGAACATCGTTACCTCTGCCGATCTTGCAACCGCGATCAACCTCAACAAGATCGCCGTCGGTTTCAACCTCGACCGGATCGAATACGAACCTGAGCAGTTCCCCGGGCTTGTCTACCGGCTGGAGAACCCGAAGGTCGTCGTGCTGCTCTTCGGGTCCGGCAAACTGATTATTACGGGAGGGAAGGAACCGGAGGATGCAAAGAAAGCGGTCGTCAAGATCCTCGCCGACCTGCGCAGTCTCGGGTTGATGTAATTCTTTTTGTGGAATTTTATCTTTTTTTATAATGCCGTGCAAATACTTAAATATAGTTAATAATAACACTCTCTTGAATTTCACTAATAGTATTTAAATTAATCTTCCATTGCACAACAATTCAAGAGGTGTATATATCATCATTTAGATATTTATTGACAGCTACTATCATTCGGGGTGTGACATGAGACAGGAAAACGTGATGTATTTCACCGAGAAGGAAGAGGAGTTCGCAAACCTCCTCATCGAGATTGGTACAAAGCGGAATGTAGCAAAAGTCCTCGTGTTTCTTGCAAATACCCCGGAGGCGACGTCCCGTGCGATTGAACGCGGGACCGACCTCCGGCAACCCGAGGTCTCCATCGCGATGCGCTACCTGATGGAACAGGGCTGGATCCGGAGCCGGGAGAGCAAGGCGGAGAGCAAGGGACGGCCGGTCAAGATCTACGAGCTGGCAAAGCCGATTACCGAGATCATGGACTCGATCGAGAAAGAGAAGAAGAAAGAGGCCAACCACCAGCTCCAGCTCATCCAGAAGTTACGGAACTATATCCGGTGACGGAAGGATCCGGCATCCGTCCTTTCCACCGATAATAACAATCGTCTTTTTTGTATAGTGGGCAAAGATCCCGCTCTCGACAACACCGGGTATCCCGGTCAGCTGGATCTCGAGTTTTTCCGGATTGCTGATCTTTTTAAACCGGCAGTCGATAACAAAGTTACCGTTGTCGGTGATCACCGGCCCATCCTTCTGGACGCCCTGCCGGACCTCCGGGAGGCCCCCCATCCCGCGCAACCGGTTCAGCACCGGGGTTACGGCATACGGGATCACCTCGATCGGGACCGGGGCGGAGAGCGACTCCGTCATCTTCGACTCGTCCACGATGACGATGAAGGACTTTGCGGCCTCCGCCACAATCTTCTCCCGGGTCTGGGCTGCACCGCGCCCCTTGATGAGCCGGAGACGGGGGTCGACCTGGTCGGCGCCGTCGATGGCGACATCGAGGTCAGGGTACTCGTCAAGGGTTGTTAACGGGATGCCGTACTCCCGTGCACGAAGCGCCGTCTGGAACGATGTCGGCACACCCTCGCAGGCAAGGCCCTGCGCGAGCCGCTCCCGGAGCCGCTCCATGGCATAGTAGACCGTTGACCCGGTCCCGAGGCCGACGATCATCCCCGGTCGTACCATGTCGGCAGCCCGGTATCCGGCCGCCTTCTTCGCGAGAGCCTGTGCGTTGTTCTCCATGCGAAAGCATAGCATCGCCGGCTTTATGAGGCTGGCGATTTCTCAGGGCATATCTGCCTTTCTGCCGGGGGAAAATGAGGGAAAATGCCACCCGGCGCGGAGTTGCCGGGAATTACCGGAACGCCGATTTCCCGTCGAAGATTTCCCGGATCTCCGCATCGGCGGCAACGGCTGTGCAGTCAAGGGTGATCGGGGTTATCGAGACGTTGCCTTTCCTGACGGCATGGACATCGGTCCCGTCCTCGGCATCCTCGATCAGCGGGCCGTTGATCCAGTAGTACGGGCGCCCCCGGGGGTCGAGGCGCTGCTCGACCCCGGTCGTAAAGAGCTTGCGGGCGAGCCGCGTCACCTCGTAGCCTCCGGCGATTTTTGAGGGGATGTTGACGTTGATAACGTCTGCGTGCGCGGGAAAGCCGTGCCGGAGCACGCGTTCGGTTACGTCCCGGACGACCTTCTGTGCCCCGTAAAAGCTCTGCTTGTGGGTCCGGGGGTCGTCGAACTTGTCGCCCTGGTCCTCGACCTGCAGGGAGAAGGCGATCCCCTTGGTCTTCTGGTTCGAGGCCTCGAGTGCAGCCCCTACCGTGCCGGAGGTCATGATGGATTCGAACGAGAGGTTCTCGCCGATATTGATGCCGGAGACAACGCACGCGGGTTCCAGGTTTAACGCGTAGAGGGCAATGATGACCGCATCGGTGGGCTTGCCGGCAACGGCATACGCGGGGACGCCGTTGATGACGACCCTGCTAACCCGCAGCGGCTCGAAGATGGAGATCGACCTGCCGACCGCGCTCTGCTGGGTCGCCGGGGCAACGACCGTGACATCCGCTATCGGGGAGAGCGCCTCGTACGCCGCCCAGATCCCGGCGGAGCTGACGCCGTCGTCATTGGTGAGCAGGATCGATGGTCTCATGTTCATTGGTGTTGCCCTTTTCATAACAAATAGACACCGATCGGGAAGCTAATAGATACGAAACGACAATGGATTTTGTAATGAACGTCTTCCTTGCCGAGTATGCCACCGCAAACGATCCTGCTCTTGCCCCCGAAGGCGCCGCTATGCTCGCTGTCCTGCGTGCAAGTTTCGAGCGGTGCGGGCACCGCGTTATCCTCCCGGGGCCGGGCGATTTCGCCGCCCAGATCGCGTGGAATGCCTCGGGCGCTGATGCCGGGCTCATCATCGCCCCGGACAGCCTTCTTTCCCGGTACACCCGGGTCCTCGAACAGTACACGGATAACCTCGGGTGCGGCAGCACGACTGCGGCGGTCTGCGCGAACAAGGTGATGACTTCCCGAATCCTCGAACGCCACGGCGTATCCGTCCCGGGCGAAGCCCCGTCCGGCCTGCGGGTCGTCAAACCGGTTGCCGGCTGCGGGGCGATCGGGGTCCGGCTCACGGAAGAACCGGCCCGGGAAGGGGAGTGTGCCGAACGCTATATCGAGGGCGAACACCTCTCCGTCTCCCTAGTCTGCAACCGGCTCGTCGGGGAGGCCTGCGAGAAGTATAGCGGAAGACCCCCGGTCGTGCTGGCGATCAACCGCCAGTCGATCACCCGGGACGCGGACGGAACGTTCCACTACCACGGGGGGGAGACCCCGGTCGACCACCCGCGCAGCGCCGAGATCCGGAAGTCAGCCGTCGATGCGGTCACCGTGCTCGGCTGCCAGGGATACTGCGGGGTCGATGTTGTCGTATCGGACAAGGTCTACGTTGTCGATGTCAATCCGCGGATTACGACAAGTATTGTCGGGATTACGGCATGCATGCAGGAAGAGATTGCCGACATTCTCATCTCCGCGGCCCATGGCAATGCCCCGGATCCCGTCCACCTCACCGGCCGCGTGCGGTTTTCTGCTGATGGGAAGGTCACGCCGGCATGATCGGGATCGACGTCGGCGGGGCGAACCTGAAAGTCGCTGACGGGCGGGGGATCACCAGTTACTACTGCCCGCTGTACGAAGGCGCTCCCCTCGCCCGGTTGCTGGAGCAGCACCGGGCCAGAAAAACCGATCCTGCTGCTGTCGTGATGAGCGGGGAACTCGCTGATTGTTTCTCGGAAAAGGCGGAGGGGATACGTTTCATCTTCGAAGCGGTCCGGAGCGTCTTTCCCCGTGCGGTCTTCTATGGCACCGATGCAGCCTTCCATACCGGCCCTGTCCCGCAGCTCGCCGCGGCGAACTGGCTTGCCGCCGTCGACTTCCTGAAGGACCGGTACCCGGATGCCGTCCTCGTCGACTGGGGGAGCACCACGACCGACATCATCCCGCTGAACCGGTTTTCCGACCTCTCCGGCATGACAGACCTGTCGCGCCTGAAGAAGGGATACCTGCTTTACACAGGGCTTTTGCGCACGACGCTTCCTGCGGTCCTGCGGTCGGTGACCATTGACGGGGAGAGTGTCCCGGTCAGCGCAGAGTATTTCGCGATTGCCGCTGACGCCCATCTCGTGCTGGGACACATCGGGGCGGAAGTCTACACCTGCGATACCCCGGATAAGAAAGGAACGAGCCGCGAGGCGTGCCTGCGCAGGCTCTCCCGGGTCGTTTGTTCGGACCTCGCCGAGGTCGGGGAAGAGAACGCCTGCGGGATCGCCGCCCAGTTCTGGGAAACCCAGCGGGCGCTCATCCGTGCCTCTGTTGCCCGGGCCGTGGAATCTTCAAAAGCGTCCTCGATCATTACCGCCGGGATCGGCTCATCACTCCTCGCGAAGGAACTTGACGGGACCGATCTCTCCCGTCATCTCGGCCCGGCCGCTGCCGCGCTCCCGGCGTTTGCGGTGCGGGAGGTGGCCCTGCGGGAGGCTGACCAGCGCGAACTGTCCCGTCAAAGGCGGGGTGCCCGGTGAGGCGGTCATGGGCCCTTGCACTTGCCCTCCTTGCCGGATCCCTCCTGCTTTCCGCCGTCTTCTGGCTTGCTGGGATCCCGTTCTTCGTATCGCTCCTCGTTATCCCCTTCATCCCGTTCCTCTCCCGCGGGCGGCCGGTGAAGCGCTGCCCGGCCTGCGGATGGGAAACCGCAGGCAGCGAGCGCTTCTGCCCCTTCGATGCGACTCCCCTCCCTGAGAGTGGCAGTGAGGAGTGAGAGCGAGAGAACCGATTGCGGCAGGGGGTGCCCGTACATCTGCAGGATCCGGAACGGCCGCACCGGCAGCATCGCGTAGTGCCGGCACTTCATCCGGTCCAGGGCAATCCCCATCGTGCTGAGACGCCGTGCAGCCCGGCCGTACCCGAACTGGTGCGAGAACGCGATGCAGAGATCGATCACCGGTGCGCCAGTTTTTGTGCCCGGGTAAAACGGCTCGTCGGCGTTCACCATCTTCCCGCAGGAAACGCACCGGAACCGTTTTACCACAACCCGGATTGTCCGTTCCCCTTTCTCATCGACAATCCGGGCGAACTGCCGTTCCCGTGTATCGTAGCCGGTGACCTTCCCTCCGCAGTCCGGGCAGGTGCCGATGCAGGTGTCAAAGACAGCGCCATCAAGTACAGTGAAGGCTTCCTGCACCAGTGACACGAGCATCGGGGGGATGACGGTGAACCTCATGGCAGGGGGCCCGTATCCTGCATCCGTGCTCTTCTCCCGTCACGGGGATTATGGTGAAGATGCTCCTTCCCGATCAGCATGGCTTTCGCTCCCCCGCGGGGCGCCTTTTTAGCCGTGCAGGCTCCCTTTTCATCGGCTGGACATTTGCCCCCTGCAGTTCCCCGTGCGCAAACGCGTACCGTTCCCGGATCTTCGGCGGAAGATCGAACTCGGTAATCGGGACGAAGCCGTACTTCCGGTACCAGCCGACAAGTTCCAGCACCGCGTACATGAAGAGCGTATCATGCTGGCAGGCCTCGACAAGCGCGTCCATCACCTGCCCCGCGTACCCGTGCCCCCGTCGCTCCTCGGGCGTGAAGACGCCGTCCACCTCGTACCCGTCCGGGTGGTGGCGGCACCGCGCAAGGCTGACGATCTCATCGCCTGCAATAACGGCGAAGATCCGGTCGGTGGCAGGGTCGCCGGTCATCCCGTGGTATGCGGTCCAGACGGCGTCAGCACGTAAGAATTCATCGCGCCGGAGCTCCCGGGCCGCTGCATCTGCGCTCATCGGATCCGGTACCTCCCCCGCGGGACGTGCAGGACGAACCGCGCCCCGCTGCCGTACTCCCCGGTCTCGGAAAGAGAAATCCCCGTGACGCCAAGGATTTGGCAGTCGACGAAGAGACCGAACCCGCTGTGTTTCATGGAGTCATACTCAAAGATCGATTCCTTCACCTCCGGCATCACCCCGCACCCGTCGTCCTCGACAATAATCTCGAGTCCGTCAGGGAGGACGTGGTAGGTCACGACGACCTCGGTGATATCTTTCCCGTACCGGACCGCGTTGTCGATCAGGTTCGAGAAGACCTCGGGCAGGTGCCCGTCCGCATAGATCTCCAGCCGTTCCGTCCATGCCCGGACGGCGACCGGCCCTTTGGCGTGGCGTGCGATTGCAGCATCCAGGATCGCCTGGACCGGCTGCCATGACGGGGGACGGGTTCCGAGGTCCTGCAGGGATGCCGCAAGCTCGAGCCGGCGCCGGATCGATGCGAACATGGCTTCGAGCAGGGTGACGAGGGGTGCGGCATGGGGGCTGACGTTCTTCTGCTGCACTTTTCCAAGGATGCTGATTGCCGCATCGATCCGGCCCATGAGGTCATCCCGGGTGAGCCGGGAGAGGACGTTGAGTTCCTTATTCGCGTTTTTCAGCGCCGTTTCCGCGTTCTTCTTCTCGGAGATATCGATAACCGTAATGACAGATACCGATGCCGAGATCCTGCCGGCAGAGACCAGCACGTCCACGGGCGCCCCGTCCGTCCTCTTCCACCTCGCCTCATGGGAGTAGCCTGCCCCGTCCGTCAGTACCCGGGAAGCAAAGGCGTTCCGCCCCGCTGCATCGTCCCAGAAGAGAGAGAGCCGTTGTCCTTCCAGCCCACCCCCTGCCGCTTTCAGGGTCTGTTCGAGCCGGTAGTTGGCCTCCTCGATGATGAAATCGCTGCCGTCCACGGTCACGACCGCAGCCCCTGCCTCGGCATTGTCGAAGAGCCCGCGGTACCGCTCCTTCTGCTCCGTGAGGCTGACCGAGAGTTTTGCTATGATCCCTCCGATAATGGTGAGGACGGTCGCACGCACGCCCCCGGACAGCAGGACGAGGGCATCGCCATCAGCAAAGAAGAGAAGCACGAGGAAGTACGCACTGCCGATACCTGCGGCGAAGAGGAGCCCGTACCGCGGGAACCGGTACGCCGCGAGGATGACGGGGATATAGAAAAGGTGGGGAAGGACGGTGCTGATGTCGAGGAAGAGCCCGAAAATGTTGGCAAGAAGGGCAAACGTGCCGGTGCCGGCGATGAGGAGGATCCACCCGGTATCCTTCCGGAGGATCGCCCCGAGCCGTGCTGCTGCCATCAGGATTCATTCTCCCTGAAGGTAAAAAAGACCCGTGATCCGTTCGGGGACAGCTCCTGCGGTCTCCTATTTCCACTTGAACATCGGGATCATCGGCTTGAGCGGATCGTACGGCGGGGCAAGCGCGTTGAGCGAGAATTCCCGCTCGAATTTTCCGCCGTTTTCGTTCTCGAAGGTAATTACGAGCTTTGCGTGGTCGATCATGGAGGGGAGCAGGTACTCGCTGGTCTTCTCCGCGTCAAGGGAGGGAAGGTCGAACTCGATGTTGAGCGGCACAAGCGCCGCGTGGATCTTTGATGCCGCGGCGTTCCCGGAATTTCTCAGCACCACTGCCTTTGCATCGGGACGGAGTTCCGCCTCGATATCGGGAAGGAAGGCGGAGTCCTGCATGATGAAGAGGGACATGACAAGGACGACAACGATGATGATGGCGATGCCGGCAAGATAGATATTGTACAGGGCGAGTGCAAAGGTAATCAGCAGCCCGACGGCCGCGATCATCGTAACCTTCCGGTCCATACACTCCTGTTCGTCTCCTGCCCTTTTTTGCTTAACGGTTTGCACCGGTATTTATCCGCCTGCCCCCGGCAGGAGACGATCCGCTGGAGCGTGAGACCATCAGAAAAAAAACCAGGGTGGTAGGACGAGATCTCTCCGGTGCAGCTCCCTGCAGGATACCTGCGCTAGGTCTGGTGGTCCGTAGATTGCGCAGGGTCTGCCGCAAGCCGGTGCAGCTGCCGGATCCGGCGGACCAGGTGACGGACCGGTGGTGCGGGAGAAGATACCGCCATCTCCGGCACGTGACCCGCGAGTGCCGCGAAGATGTTTTGGATCGCCGCGGGGTGCGACGGGCCGTATCCCCCCTCAAGGACGAGTGCAAGGGGGGCGTCACTTCCCGCGAGGATCCTGCCGGTCAGGACGCCGATGTCCTGCGGCGTGAGCTGCATGTTACCGACCGGGTCATCAGAGAGCATGTCCTGCCCCGCGGAGATGAGGATGAGGTCGGGATCGAAGCGGCGGAGCGCCGGGATGAAAACATGGTCGAAGACGCAGGAGTACTCCGCGATCCCCGACTGCCGCGGCAGCGGCACGTTGATGGTGCACCCGGCCCCCCTGCCGGCACCGGTCTCGTCGATCGCGCCGGTATGGGGGAACGCACCCTCCTCATGGACCGAGCAGTACAGGACCCGCCCGTCATGGTAGAAGATGTTCTGCGTCCCGTTGCCATGGTGCACGTCCCAGTCCACGATCGCGACCCGGTCGACAGCGGTCAGCGCAGAGCCCGCAGCGACCGCCACGTTGTTGAGCAGGCAGAACCCCATTGCGTTGTCGGCATCGGCATGGTGGCCCGGGGGGCGCACGAGCGCAAAACTGGTCTCGCCGGAGAGCGCCCGTTCCACGGCCCGAACGGCAGATCCCGCGGCAAAGGTTGCGACCTCGTACGAGCAGGGGTTGATGTAGGTATTCTGGTCGATGTACCCAGGAACGAACTGGTTCTGCTCCATGTACCCCCCGGTCAGGGTATAATCGTCCAGCAGGCAGAATGCAGCGTTCTTCCGGCACTGCCGCTCGAGCCAGCGGAGGTATCCCGGGTTGTGTACGCGCGCGAGATCCTTAGGATCCGCGGCAATTGGTTCATGGATCCTAATGTCGTCCGGAAGCGCGTTGTGGATCGAGACGAGCCGGGCATGGCATTCGTGGTGCCCCGAGCAGTCATGGTCCTGGAAGACCTGCCCGGTGATCGCGGAACAGGGTGTACGTGTACGCATCCGTACTCTTTGCTTTTTGTTCCGGAAGATGAAGATTGTGACGCTCCCGTCACGGATCGGTCGGCCGGATCAGAACCGTGACTGCACACCCTCCGACGGGAGAACTGTGCGCGCCCCGTGAGGATTCCGGTCGGTTCCGGGTGCTGTTTTGCCACCGGAACGGAAGATGCCGGGAGGCGTTTTTCAGGAAAAAATTGCAGGCAGGGGAAAGTTAAAGAAAAGTACTTCATTTTTCCGGTTTTTCCTTTTCCGGAACAGCACAATCCTGTCCCGGATCTGCGAACAATCCGAAAATTATTAATAACTACGTATTAGAAAGTTGACTGACCTATATCGTACTGATTTAATATGTTATTGGTATAGGTGGACGTTTCAGAGGTGTGTAAAAAATGGTGTTTCATCCACCGGTAGCAATCACTGCAAAAGCAGGAGACGCCGGGAAGTACAAGGTTGGACTGCCCGCATGGAACATGGTCCTTCGTGGATTCATGTCCGGCGCGTATATCGCCATGGGTGGTGCTCTCGCAACAGTGTGCAGCACGGGAATTGCCTATTCGGCAGCGCAGATCACTGCCGGTGCCGTTCCGGGCGGTTTCGCATCAGCAGGTATGGCACAGCTCATCCTGGGAGCGGTGTTCCCGGTTGGGCTTATTATCACCGTTCTTACCGGTGCCGAACTCTTCACTGGTGACGCAATGCTCGCCCCGATGGCCGCATTCATCCACAAGATCAGCTGGGTTCAGGTCCTGAACCTCTGGGTCTGGGTCTACATCGGCAACTTCATCGGCTCGATAACCTGGGCATACATCATGGCAAACGGACCGTATGTCACCTGGGACGCAGCAGGCGCCGCGACCATCACCGCGTTCGGTTCCCGTGCAATCGCGATCATGACGGCAAAGACCAGCTATGTCGGCCTGATGGGATTCTACTCTGCATTCCTCAAGGGCATCGGCTGCAACTGGCTTGTCAACCTCGCCATCCTGCTCGGGATCTGCGCTGACGACGCGGTCGGCAAGTTCTTCGGGATCTGGTTCCCGATCATGGCCTTCGTTGCAAGCGGCCTCGAACACTCGATCGCGAACATGTACTTCATCCCGGCCGGCATCATGACCGCGGGCCTTACCAACACCACGATCTCCGTGAACTGGATCAACATGTGGATGAGCAACCTCATCCCGGTTACCCTCGGAAACATTGTCGGAGGCCTGTTCTTCGTTGGTGTCATCTACTGGGTCGCGTTCCGCAAAGAGATCGCAGCACTCAAGTAGATTTCCCACATACTCTTTTTCTCATGAAGATTGGATCGTATGACCTGAGGATCTCGCTCCTCGCCCTTTCGGTTGTTGCCCTCTTTGCGGTCATCCTTGCCGTCACCGTCCTCATCACGAACGACATGTCGTTCCTCATCTGGGGGGTTCCCGCGCTCATCCTGCTGTTCGTCATCCCGCTCGCGCTCAACTACATGAGCCAGAAGGAGTACGCAGACCTCGAGCCGGTGTACCGGGAGAAGGCAAAGACGGTTCGGATCCGGCTGATCAACGAGAGCATGATCGGGCAGGTTGTCCGGGTGGAAGGCGTTGTGGAGCAGGTTCACTTCCAGTTCCTCAACCGCCCCTCGTATGTCGTCGCCGACCGATCCGGGGAGATCTCGGTCAAGATGTTCACGAGCCCGCCCGAGCGGGTGAAGAAAGGGGATATCGTGGAAGCGATCGGGACCGTCATCCAGCGGTACATCATGACCGGGGATCCTGTCATCAACTGCGTGGTTATTAAAAAGATCGACAAAAAGATCGAATCAAGGAAAAAAGAGTGAGCCAGTCTCTTTCCGGTCTTTCCCCGACAGGCTTTTTCTTCGGGACAAATATTAGGTGTACCTTTTCAGGCTGAGTATATCGTCGCATTTTTCAATGATCCCCACGGGAAATGCAGGTGTTTCCGGCAGTATCCCCAAAGAAACAATGGTCTGCTGTCCGGGACTCCTGCCTCTGGCGGGGACGAGTGAATCCGGGAAAAAGAGTGCACCGGTAATAATTTGGCAGATGCTTCTTTTCAATTCTCATTTTTATGAAAAATATATCTCCAGATCTCATGTGGGTGAAAAGGAATTCACCCACTTTAAAAAATCATTTTCACGAGTATTCCATAATACTTAAATAAAACCCTGCCCGAAATACAATGTCCAACAACTAGATTCACTTAACAAATCCGAAAGGAAAGTGATTTCTTAGTTTGGAGTGTGTGTGAATGACCGATGTGAAAACAAACCTTACCTATGTCCCTACCACCTGCCCGTACTGCGGTGTTGGATGTGGGCTCAACCTCGTTGTTAGCGAGGGCAAAGTTGTAGGTGTTGAACCCTACAAACGCTCCCCAATCAACGAGGGCAAGCTCTGTCCCAAGGGAATGACCTGCTGGGAGCATGTCCACAGCCCCGACCGGCTGACAAAGCCGAAGATCAAGAAGAACGGCAAGTTCGTGGATGCTTCGTGGGATGAAGCGATCGACCTGGTCGCAAAGAAGTTCAAGGAGGCCTACGAGAAGGGTGGCCCCAAAGCGCTCGGCTTCCAGACCTCATGCCGCACGGTGAACGAGGACTGCTACGCCCTGCAGAAGTTTGCCCGCGTTGGTTTCAAGACCAACAACGTGGACAACTGCGCCCGTATCTGCCACGGACCCTCCGTTGCCGGGCTCTCGCTCTCCTTCGGGTCCGGCGCAGCCACCAACCCGTTCGAGGACGTTCTGAACTCCGACCTTATCGTTATGTGGGGCTCCAACGCCGTCGAAGCGCACCCGCTCGCCGGGCGCCGCGTCATGCAGGCCAAGAAGAAGGGAATCCCGATCATCGCCCTTGACCCGCGTCTCAGCACGACGGCACGGCTTGCCGACCAGTGGATCCGGTTCAACCCGTCGACCCATATCGCGCTTGCCAACTCCATCATGTACTGGATCATCAAGGAAGGCCGCCAGAACACGGCGTTCATCAACGAGCGCACGAAGGGCTTTGACGACCTGAAAAAGATGATCGAGAAGTACGCGGACTGCACCGAGATCCACGGAGTCCCGCTGGAGACAGTCAAGGACTTTGCCCGCAAGTATGCAACCGCACGCAACGCGGTCATCATCTACTGCCTCGGCATCACCGAGCTGACCACCGGTACCGACAACGTCCGGTCCATGGGTAACCTCGCCCTGCTGACCGGTAATGTCGGTCGCCCGGGCGTCGGTGTCAACCCGCTCCGCGGCCAGAACAACGTGCAGGGCGCCTGCGACATGGGCGCGTACCCGAACGTCTACTCCGGCTACCAGGCATGCTCCGTCCCCGAGAACCGCGCAAAGATGGAGAAGGCATGGGGCATGCCGGCGGGATCGCTCCCCGACTGGTACGGCGTATCCTTAACCGAGCAGATCACCCAGTGCGGCGACCCGATCAAGGCAATGTGGATCTACGCCCTGAACCCGGTCGTCTCGTATCCTGACTCCGGCCACGTCAAGCGCTCCCTTGACAAGCTTGACTTCTGCGTTGTCCAGGACATCTTCTGGACCGAGACCTGCGAGTATGCCGACGTTGTCCTGCCCGGCACCTGCTTTGCCGAGAAGGACGGGACGTTCACGAGCGGCGAGCGCCGCATCAACCGCGTGAGGAAGGCTGTCGACGGTCCCGGCGAGTCGAAGTACGACTGGGAGATCGTTGCGATGGTCGCGAAGAAGATGGGCCTCAAGGGCTTCGACTGGAAGACCGCAAAGGACGTCTGGGACGACATGCGGGCCTGCACCCCGAACATGTTCGGGTGCACGTACGAGAAGATGGAGAAGCCCGAGTCCGTTCACTGGCCCTGCCCGACCATCGAGCACCCGGGAACCCCGATCCTCCACATCGGGAAGTTCTCTGCAGCAGATGGCAAGGGCACCATGTTCGGCCTCGAGTACCGCCAGCCGGCAGAAGTCGCCGATGCAGCGTACCCCTTCACGATGATGACCGGACGTGTCATCTTCCACTACCACACGAGAACCCAGACCGACCGTGCAGCCCAGCTGCACTACGAGGTTCCCGAGTCCTTTGTCCAGATGAACACCATCGACGCAAAACAGATGGGGATCAAGGAAGGCGACAAGGTGAAGATCACCAGCCGCCGTGGCGAGACCGTCACAAAGGCGCGGATATCCGACGATGTTGCCCCGAAGGTGCTGTACATGGCCATGCACTTCAAGGACGGCGTGAACAACCTGACCAACACGGCGCTCGACCCGCTCTCCAAGATGCCGGAGCTCAAGCATGCTGCCGTAAAGGTAGAGAAGGTGGCGTAACATGGCAAAGAAAGGCGATATGCTCTATGCATGGACCAATGATGCCGGCCTCCTGCGGAAGGCGGAGTGCGGCGGGGCGGTCACCGAGCTGCTGAAATATGCGCTCGAGAGCAAGACCGTCGATGCGGTCCTTGCGGTGAAGCGCGGGGTCGACCTGTACGATGCGGTCCCGACGATCGTCACGAGCCCGAAGGACCTCGATGCGTGCGCAGGCTCCCTCCACTGCGGGACGCTGCTCCTCTCCAAGCTGGTGATGGAGTACGCCCCCAAGCTTGCAGACAAGAAGATCGGCATGGTCGTCAAGGGCTGCGACATGATGGGACTCCTCGAGATGTCCAAGCGCAAGCAGATCAACCTCGACAACATCGTCATGATCGGGGTCAACTGCGGGGGTTCGGTCAGCCCGGTCACCGCGCGCAAGATGATCAAGGAGAAGTTCGGCGTCGACCCGAACACGGTAACCAAGGAAGAGATCGACAAGGGTCAGTTCATCATCGAATTCGAGGGAGGCCATAAGGGGATCTCCATGGACGAGCTCGAGGAAGCAGGCTACGGGCGGAGGAGCAACTGCCGCCGCTGCAAGGCCAAGATCCCCCGCCAGGCGGACATTGCCTGCGGGAACTGGGGTGTCATTGGTGACAAGGCCGGCAAGGCAACCTTCGTTGAGGTCTGCTCCGAAAAGGGTGCGAAACTGCTGGACGGAGCTGTCAAGGCGGGCAAGCTCGCCGCGGAAGCGGCAAATCCCAAGGGTATCGAGATCCGCGCCAAGGTCGAGAACTCAATGCTCAAGCTTGGCGACAAGTGGCGCAAGCACGACTTTACGGCGCTCGCTCCCGTTCTCTGGCAGACGATCGCAAAGGAGACCGGCCGTTGCATGAAGTGCGGCGCGTGCATCGCGCACTGCCCGGTCTGCGTGACCCGGAAGGACAAGTACGAACAGCCGGACCTGATGGTCCGCCGCGGGTTCATCCCGGCCGACCCGATGTTCCACCTGCGCCGGTTCGCCCACATCTCCGACTCCTGTGTCAACTGCGGCCAGTGCGAGGAGAACTGCCCGTGCGAGATCCCGCTGGCGCTCTTCTCCCACGCGATCCGCACCGAAGCGGACAAGTGGTACGAGCCGAAGCTGGGGAAGCCGGCCTACTCCAACTAAATTTTTCCGGAAGCACCATCCGGAAGGATTCTCATCTCAGGATATATTATCATGGTGACGGTGCAGTCGCACCGTCACAACTTTTTTCTCGGTCAACCTGTGTACAGACCCGCAGGTCTCCGCGAATTGATCGTGATAGTCACCGGCCCGGGACACCTTCCTGTCCCGGCAGGCGGAGAAGCGGGAAAAGTAAAGATATTCTCAGATCTTCTCGCAATACTTCATCGAGCCGCAGGCCCCGCAGCGGTTGCCCTCGGCCATGTAGTCGGGGACCGGCTCGCCGCAGACCGTGCAGGTGACCGGCTTCCACTTCGCTTTCGGGGTAATTTTAACGCTCACCCATTCAAACGAGAGGATCTCGCGACCGGCCCGGAAGATCTGCTGCTGGAGGCTCTCGTCCATGGTCTTCTTGTCGTAGGCAGGGCTGTTGGCGTACCATGAGTCGATGACCGGGAACTTTTTGAGTTTTTCGAGGTCGATAAAGACCCGCACCGCCTTTGCGGTCGTCCCGTTTGTTGCGGCATTGACCGTCATTGCAAACTTCCCGATGGGGATGATCTTCAGGCGCCCGTTGCCGGTCGTACTCTTTGTGATCACCTGCAGGGCGTCGGGGGCGCACTTGGGGGTCTCGCAGACCGCGAAGATCTTTTCCTTTGCCGGATCCGCGCCGAGGAGTTCGAGGGCATAGTCCGCCATGAAGGCGCCGATGAGGAGCCCGGGGGCAGGGGAGGTGTGGTACGCGACGCATTCCCGGAGCCTCTCCTGCATCTCCGGGCGGACGTGCGCTGCTTCCATACGGGCGTTCATGAGATCGAGCGGGGTTGTTCCGGCCTTCATACCCTGTACTTTGGCATGGAGTCCGATATACTGTTTGCCGCTGGTAGCTCTTTCCGGTTAATCTAACGCCCGGCTGGTCCCTTCTTTCGGAGGATTACGCCCCCGCAGTAACCAGGGCGGGCTGAGCCATTGTTTCAAATCCTGCCATTTTCAGGGAGCCGGGGTGCGGCAGATCCGTTGCGACAGCTTCTTATCCTGCCAGTCTATAACCGGGAGGATTGGTACGAAAACCCTGAGGGGATACTATGAAGAAAGGATTTTGTGCAGATATTGAGAAGGAGACGCTCGCGAACACCGATTTCCGCCGGGTCCTGTATACCGGGAAGTTTTCCCAGCTCGTGCTGATGTGCCTTAAGCCGAGAGAAGAGATCGGCGTGGAGACGCACGATACCGTGGACCAGTTCTTCCGGTTCGAGGAGGGGCAGGGGCTTGTCATCATCGACAACACGAAGTACGAGGTCAAAGACGGAAGTGCCGTCATCGTCCCCTCCGGCGCAAAGCACAATGTCATCAACACGTCGTTCAGGGACCCCCTGAAGCTCTACACGATCTACTCCCCGCCGGAGCACATCGACAAGACGATCCGGCACGCAAAACAGGAAGCCCTCGACCAGCCCGAGGAGTACGACGGGAAGCCGACCGAGAAGTGAAACGGCTCGTAATAATCCCCTTTTTTCATGAAATTTCCATAGGCCTGTCGCCCTCCCTGTCAGATCTCCATCCCGTCACGGGAGACCGGGCATGGGAGGAAATTTCTTCCGCCGGTGTCACCGGGTACCAGCATACCATAGTGCACCGGTGACGACCCCGGCGCACCCGATCAGGATTGAGACCGGGCTGAGGAAGACCGCAAGCCCGGCACAGCTCGCTGCGCCGATGGCGGGGACCCAGGAGGGATACCTGCGGCCCCGCTCCGGCAGCCGGAGTGCCGCGAGGTTCGCGATCAGGTAAAAGACGAGCATCGCAAACGTGCTGACCGAGACGGCGGGGGGAAGGTCGGCGAGGAGGATGACGGCGATCATGCCGGCGCCGGTGACCGCGACCGCGGCATGTGGCGTGCAGAACCGGGGGTGGATCGCTGCGAGGGATCCGGGCAGGTCCCGGTTCCGGGACATGGAGAAGACGATGCGGGAGATCCCGAGAATGGTCGTTAACAGGACGCTCGCGGTTGCGATCATCGCGCCGGCCGAGACGAGGAGGAGGACCGGATAATTTCCCGTGACCCGGATTGCATCGGCGAGCGGGGCGCCGGATCCGGCGAGGGCCGGAGCGCCGGCGACCCCCGCCGCAACGGTCGAGACGAGCAGGTAGAGGACAGCGGAGATTCCGAGCGCGAGGAAGATGGAGCGGGGGATGGTGACGACCGGCTCCCGGACCTCCTCGGCTACGAGCGTGACCCGGGCAAACCCGGTATATGCAAAAAAGATGAGGGCTGCCCCGTTGAGAATGCCGTGGGACCCTGACGGGGCAAAGGGGACGAGATTTTCCGGCCGGAAGAAGAGGAGGCCCGCGGATATGAAGACGAGGAGGATGACAACCTTCAGCACGACAAGGACATCGTTGAAGAGGACCGACTCCTTTGCCCCGCGGTAATTGAGGGCGGTAAAGACGAGGCAGACTGCAACCGCGATGATGGTTACGGGGGTTCCGGGGAGGAGCGTCGCGAGGTAGTGGGCAAAACCGAGCGCCACTGCCGCCCCGACGAAGATATTGGCAAAGACCCAGATCCAGCCGGCGATAAACCCCGCGAACGGGGAGAGGAGCCGGCGTGCATAGGCATAGGTCCCGCCCTCTTCCGGGAGGTATGCCGCGAGTTCCGCGACGCTTCCTGCCGAGAAGACCGCGATGAGGCCGGCGATGACGATGGAGACGATCATGGCCGGGCCGGCAACACCGGCAACGATCCCGGTGACGATGAAGATCCCCGAGCCGATGATAGCCCCGATCCCGAGCGCTGTTGCGCCGAAGAGTCCGATCTCCCGCTTCAGGACCGGTGTATCCCTGCATGGACCTGGCATGACGATACCGTGATGCCCGCATCCCTTAAGCGTGGCGATCAGGACAGTGGCCTGCCGGTGCCGGGTTCCGGGGTTGGCATGGCGGTACCAAAGATATTTGCCATCGCGGGGGAGTTATTGTGGTTTGCCGTCTGGGCCACCGGGCCGCCATACCCCCGCCGGCACCCGGATCTCGAACCGGGCTCCCTTTCCCGGTTCGCCGGTCTCGGTAATGGTGATGCCGGTGATCGCAAGGATCTCGCGGGAGAGGAAGAGGCCGAGGCCGGTGTTTTTGCCAAAGCCCTTTTCAAAGAGCCGGCCCCTGTCCTCCGCGGCGATGCCGGTGCCGTTGTCTTCGACGGTGATGACAAGGTTCCCATCAGAAGACTGCTGCGTAATCCGGATTGCGGTCATCCGTTCCCCGCCATACCGGAGGGCATTGTCGATGAGGTTGGAGAAGACGCGTTCCAGCAGGGGGTCAGCGAACACCTCAGCCGAAAGGTCGCCGGTCTCAATCCGGGTATCCCCCACCGCGAGCTGCGGGAGGATCCGCTCCACGACATCGTGAATGTTCTGCCAGACCGGGGAACGGATGCCCATCTCCTCGTAGTCCTTGGTGAACGCGATCAGGCCTGAGAGGATCTTCGTTGTCTCCTCCGCTTTCCGCGTGAGGTCCGCGACGAGGGCTTTGTCATCGGGGTTGTTCCTGGCAAGCGCGATATACCCGGCGAGCACCGTGAGCTTGTTCCGGATATCGTGACGGGTGATGCCGGAGAGGAGGTTGAGCTTCCTGTTGGCGGTTTTCAACGCGGCATCGGCACGCTTCCGCTCCGTGATGTCGACGAGGAGGACGAGGGTGACGGTCTCCCCGTGGAACGGGATGTCGATTGCCCGGACGATCAGGTTGAGGATTCCCCCGTCCTTCCGGATGAACCCGGCCTCGTATTCGGAGACATGGCGGTTGTCCGCCCGTTCCCGTGCGGCCTCACGGGAAACGTTTTTCGCGTCCTCCGTAAGGAACAAAAAGATGTCCTTTCCCACGATCTCCTCCCGCGGGTACCCGGACGCCTGTACACCGGCATCGTTGATGAACCGGATACTATCCTTCGCGAGAATGAGGACCGGCGTGGGTGCATTGTTCACGATTGCCGCGTACCGCTCCTCGCTCTCGCGGAGGATCTCGTCGGATTCCCAGCGCCGGATATCCGAGAGAAGCCATGCGAAGAAGAGGATGCCGGCAACCCCGATGCCGAAGATGTAGAGGATTGTCGAGGACCGGGTCGTTGCCGTGGCACCGGTCGCGTCGAGGATCTCGGGAAGCGGCGTGGAGAGCCCGATCGTCCAGGTATAGTTATTCACGGTGACCGGTGTCCACGCGGCGATCTCCTCTCCCTTCTCCGGGAGCCAGATGTAGTACCCGACGCCCTCGCGGGCATGCATGACGTCATCGGTCATCGCCTCGTAGTGGCTGGCGCCGGCACCCTTCTGGAGTTCGAAGATCTGGGCCATGCTCTTCCCCCGGTACTCGTCCGGGAAATCGGAGCTGATATCGAACACTACATGGTCCGGCGCATAGATCCACGCGTCCCCGTTCTCCAGCAGGTGGATCGGTTCGATGAATTTTATAAAGATCTCCTGCTCGATGTTCCCGATATCGGTCCGGTTCAGGACGACGGTCTGGATATACGTATACTCACGCGCGCTCCGCGCCGCGTCCCGGACGATCTCGAGTTCCGTCTGCTGGTAGGAGGAGACTGCCGTCCGGGTGACGGCCTCGTTCTGGCTCGTGATGAAATAGATCCCGAGCACGATCAAGAGGAGGAAGGCCGCGGTGAGGATGATGTGGTGGACCCGGATCCCGCGGTACACGTTCTGGTGGAAGAGATCGGAATCCCGCTGCCGGGGTAGCCCCGGGCCTGCTGTCATGAATTTCCTGAACAGATCGGTCTCGTGCGACCGAGATAAACGTTCGGAAACGCCGTGCAGTCTGCATCATCGGGGCGGTAGAGGGGGCCGCCGGCCCGGATGTTCCCCCGTCTCGTCCCGGCCGTTTCCGTTCCGGGAGGTCCCGCACCATTACGTTCGTCCCGGTCACCCGGCACGAATCATCCCGGACGATCCGGATGTTTCAGGATGGCGGTGTCCGGGCATCTCCAAAGGTTTTTACCTGTCCGGAAGGAGGATGGTATACTGCGGAAATTTATTTATGAATTCGTCTCTTCCGGATGATGCCCGCCCGTCTGATCGCGAACTTTTTCTCTCCACCCTGATCAACAACCTGCCCGGTATTGTCTATCGTTGTGCCAATGACCGGGACAGGACCCTGCTCTCTATCAGCGATGGTTGCCGTGAAATTACCGGGTACGATCCTGCCGATTTCACCGGCACCGGAACGGTTGCTTTTCACGATATCATCGTGCCGGAATTCGGTGAAGGGATCAGGCAGAAATTGCAGCGCCTGCGGGAAACGGGAGGGGTGTTTGAAGCCGAATACCGGATCCGTACAAAAACCGGGGAACTCCGCTGGGTACTGGACCGGGGGCGGGGGATCTTTGCCGGCGACGGGAAGCTGCTCTATCTTGAAGGATGTATCATGGACGTGACGGCACGGAACCGGGAAATTCTGGCATGCATCAGATCGAACCACCAGCTCCGCCTTTATCTGGGCGTCCATGAAAACGATGCCCTCAACGAGATCATAATCCTCAAAGGATACCTCGAATTATCAAAACAATCCATCAATGAGCCGGGGCGTATCGACAGATATCTCCGGAAGGGGCAAAGCAGCCTTGACCGGCTTTTGCAGGTGTTTGAATTCACCCGGACCTTCTGCCATTCGGTCGGGGCAACCGTTCCGGTCTGGCAGAATGTCGATACAATTGTCCGGGATACGGGTGCTTCGCTCCCGCTTCGCAACGTGAACATCATCATGGAGTGTCCGGATCTTGAAGTCTTTGCGGATCCGAGTCTTTCAATGGTGTTCCGAATCCTGATCGACAACGCACTCCGGCATGGTGGCGACCGGCTGACCCGGATCCGGATCTTTTCGCAGACAACCGAAGACGGACGCATCCTCGTTTGTGAAGATGATGGAACCGGGATCAGCGAGACGGGCCGGCAGGACCTGTTTCAGCGGGGATACGGGGAGAACCACGGGGCCGGCCTGTTCCTTGTCCGGCAGATCCTTGACATTACGGGAATAACGATCCGGGAGACCGGTTCATACGGGAACGGTGCCCGGTTCGAGATGACCGTGCCGGAGGGAGGGTACCGGTTCAGGACCGGAAATGTGCCGTCGAATCCTGACGGTTCCTGATGATCAGAATCCTTTTTCAAGCCCCTCGCTGATATCCGGTTTCCTGTCAAGGTTGAGTCTCCCGATATACATCTCGTATTCATGGATCCGTGTGCTGACCGGGAAGGGAATGCCAATGGTCGAGAGGATCGCGTCCCCCTGGTCGAGAGTCTGGATCTCGATCTCCATCCGGGAGAGGTCCTGCTTGGCGCTGCTCATGATGATCTCGCGGTCCCCCCGGTCCCCGAGTCCCATGACGACGAACGTGTTGATCTGGGCGAGAACCTTGGGGTCGACGTTCTTCGGTTGCTGGGTGATCACGCAGAGGCCGACGCCGAACTTGCGCCCTTCCATGGCGCACTCGCGGAAGATCTGGGTGGAAGAGCCGCCGGACCCCAGCACCCGTTGCGCCTCTTCGATTGTGAGGAGGACCTTCTTCTGCTCTGCAGGTTCGCTCTCAGTCCCGAACTTCTCGGCAGATTCACGGTGTGACTGCATGATTTTTCGCGTGATCATGGTAAGAACCAGAAGCTCGCTGCGTTCACCCATCCGTGGGATGTCGATGAGGACGACTTTGTGGTCGTCAAGCCTGTCGACAATCTCCCTGACTGACGAGCCTGACGGCCGGAAGAATTTCCGGTTGTTATCGACGATATTGACAATCCTTCGTTTGATGACACCGAGCGTTCCCGGGTGGAATGATGCGAGTTTGTCCGCGATGCGGGGATACTGGCCAATGTATCTTCCTGCCCGTACATCATCCGGCAGGGTATCCACATTTGTTGTGAGGAAGAACGGGATAACCTCGCTCCCTTTGAACTCCTCGAGCGATTCGATGACGTCCCGCTGCGCCTGCGAGAGTTCGTAGAGCAGGGAGAGGTCCGTCATCCGGAAGTCTTCGTAATCGAGCCAGAGGCTGTTTGCCCCGTACTTCTTCCGGTCGTCCTCGCTGATTGTGAAGATCGTCAGGCCGTCTTTACCAGCGGTATAATGGACGAGTCCGAGCGTCCGTTTCCCGGTACTGGAGAGTCCTCCCCGCATGTACTCGCCGTGGGGGTCGACGACGAGAAGGCCGAATTGCTGCATCTTCATGCAGGAGGCACAGAAGGTCTTCATGAAGTTGGACTTGCCCATGCCGGTCGTCGCGAAGACGCCCATGTGCTGGGGGAGGACCCTGCTGTGGATCTTGACCGGGACGTCTTTGAGGACCCCCTGCCCCGTCCGCATGACCCCGACCTCGATGTCTCCCATGACTTTTGTGAGGAACGCAAAGTCCCCGGACTCCGGCATCGTGACATCCGCAAATTTTACGGGAATCGTCCGGGGTTTCCGGAAGGTCCCGGTCTCATCGATGAAGCCAAGCGGGACCGCCTCGACGCCGATGAAGACATCTTCGCCAAGGCCGTAGAAGTGCTCGGAGAACGGGCGGGTGTCCCAGTTTTTGTCGGCAAAGTTGCTCTCGTGAAAGAGGTCGATGATCTTGGCAAAGAAGGTGTACTGCTTCTTCCCGTCCTCAATCTTCACGATGTCCCCGACGAACAGGTTGGCGTCATGGGGCACGATGAACCGGTACGCGAGCACGCTCTTTCCGATCAGCCGGAACTTGGTTGCGTCTGAACTCTCAATAGCGTTTAAAGTCGTCATGGATATCACGAAACAGCAGGTCAAAGATCTCCTTGTTCATCCCCTGTGCAGAAAATCCCCGCATCAGGTCCTGGCGGATCTGGTCGACGAGGATCTGGTCGATCACCACCGTCCGGTGGGCGTCGAGGAGCGGGTACGGGTAGCCGGGGATCCTCCCGTCATCCGAGCAGGCAGCGATCGCGCCCATGATGGTTGCAACGGTCTTCTCCTCCGTCCCTTTCGGCAGCTCGAGCTTGAGCGGGAAGTTCTGTGACGGATGGACGGAGGCGATGTAGAGGTCGCCCTGTCTCCCGCGCCGGTACACGGTGCTGTCGAGGAGGTGTTCGTCGATTCTCACCCACCACGGGCTTTTCACCCCCGCATCCCGTGCGAACCCCCCGACTGCCGGGAGCAGAGGGTGCCCGCCACCCCACGTCGCCCGGGTCCGTTTCGTGACCGCCGCGATGAGGACCTCCCGCTCTTCGGCAGTTTCAATGATGTTCTGCAGGATGGGATCGTGGTTGGGATCGGTGATCCGTAACGCCCCGTCAAGGAGAAGGAGCGATCCGGCAGGCAGTGCGGCTGCCTGTCTCTGCGCAATCCAGTACTCGAGGGTGTCCCGGAGGATCGCCGAGACCCGCTCGGCATCATCGCTCGGGAGCCCCTTCTCCGGAATGATCGAAAAGCAGTCGCTCATGAGCACCCGGAAGTCCTCGCTCTCCTCTTCAGGACCGACGGAGACGACCGTGAGCGGCGTGATTTCCCGCAAACGACGTTCTGCCCCGGCAAAGTCCGTATGGGCGGCCCGGATCGCCGCGAGTGCGAAGCTCCCCGACTCCGCAACGATCGCGTTGCTCCCGTCAACTGCGCTGACGGTTCCCGCCGGCCTCGCTGCGATCGGGTGGATGTCGGTTTTTTTCAGATTGCTGAACTCAGCAAATTTATCCGCGAGGTCGTAGGGGATCTGGTGCGAGATCCGTTCGAGGATCAGGGTGACGGATTCTTCGTAGGACTCTTTGAGGGTCATTACGCGACCTCCTTCACGTGACTCGACCCGTCCGTTCCCAGCTCGACGATGAGCGTGTTCGCAAACTCCCCCTGCATCTCCGGGATGTGGGAGATGAGGAGGATCTGGGGGAACCGGGACTCCTGCGACCGGAGGGTGGAGAGGAGGTTATTCCTCCGCTCTTCATCCTGGCTCCCGAAGATCTCGTCGAAGATGAGGATAGTGCTCTCGTGCACGTTATGGAGCTCGGCGAGGTACCGGGAGAGGGCGATCCGAAGCGCGACCGCAATGTCGTCCTGTTCCCCGCCGCTGAACCGGTCGATGGCATAGTCGTTATCGACATCCCGGACGAGGAGGTTGAAGTCCTCGTCCAGCAGTACCTGCTCGTACCGGCCGCTGGTGATCTCCCCGATAATCCGGGAGACTTCACTCTCTAACCGGCTCCGGACGACCTGCATGAGGTAGATGACGTACTCTGCGATGATGGTGCGGGTGAGTTTCAGGAGCGCGATCTCTTCTCCGAGTTCTCCGGACTGTTTCTGCAGGTTTCGGATCTCTTCTTCGGTCTTCCGGAACTCCGCAATCCTCTCTTCGGCGAATGCTGCATCCTTCTTTGCGCTCTCGATCGCGACTTCCTCAGTGCGGATCGCGGTGTCGGCAGCTTTTACCGCGGCCCCGATCCTGTCGGCTTCCGCCGGGTCGAACGCGGTCGCGGCGATCTCCCTGTCCAGTTTCGCGATGTCTTCGGTGCGCTGTGCGATGCGGGTGACGAGGTCATCCCGCTGCTGTTTCAGGGAAGCCGCCTGCCCGATCTTCTTCCCGAGTTCGGCATACCGGGCCTGCACTTCCTGGACGGTCCGGGCATCCGCCTGGGCTCGTGCGAAAGCAGTGTCATCGAACCCGCGCTGCGCCCGCGCTGCTTCGCGCTCCTGCTGGTGGGCTATGACTGCCTCCCTCTTCTTCTGCAGGTCGCTTCGATCGTTTTCGTACTGGTCCCTCATCTTCAGCCGGGCGGAAAGGTTCCGGATGGAGGTGAGCGCCGGCCTGAGCGCCTCGATCCTCTCCCGCTCCTTCTCCAGCTTCTCCTGCTGCCCGAGGTCCAGGACTGCTTTCTCCGTGAGCTCCGCAAGCTTTTGGGAGAACTCCGCATCAAGGTTCCCGAAATGGGCGCCGAGCTTCTGCCGGCAGAGCGGGCAGGTCCCGTCCGGCCCTGCCGCCCGGATCGTCTCCTGGTCGTTCTGCAGCTTCTCCCGCTCTTCCTGGCAGTGTCTGAGGTTGGCGGCAAGCGTCCCGGCCCGCTTCTGGATCTCGGCGAGCCGGAAGCTGACCGCCCCGTCGAGACGGTCATCGGGAATCTCCGACCCGGCGCCGAGCCCGGCCCGTACCACAGCGATCTGCCGGGCCATCTCTTCCGCATCCTTCTCAAGGCCGGCGATTGCGGCCTCCTGCTTCCGGATCCGGTCGCTGAGGCTGTCGATTTCCCGCTGGGCAAAGGCGATCTCACCGGTGATGCGGTCATGGTCGGTTTTGAGGTCCTGGAGGGCGTCGAGGCGGGCCCTGACCTCCGGGTAAGACTGTGCGGCCGGCCCGATCCGGCGGTACTCCTCCTCCTCGTCCGCGATGAGGGTAAGGGAGGCTTCGACCTTCGTCTTCTGGACCGTGTCCCCGCGGAGTTCGCCTTTTGCCGCCTGCTGCTGCTTTAACAGCCCGGCATAGGCCGCTCTCCTGTCGGCGCAGGCTCGCTGCTGCTGTTCGAGGACCGCCCGCTGCTCCTGCAACTTCCGGGCATTCTCCGCATGCTCCCGGATGGCGGCCCCGCAGGAGACGATCCTTTCCCGGAACGCTTCAAGGTCCTCCGGTTTCACCCGGCCTGCGAGGGCGTCGAGCCTCCCGGTCATGGCCTGGAGCTCGTCGTTCCTGTTGTCCGCCCGTTCCTTCAGGATCGCGTCGCTCTCGGTCTTCAGAAAGTCGATCCCGAGCGCCCTCTGGAACCATTCTTTCCGCTTCCCGGCCGTGTTCTCCAGGAGGACGAGGAGGTCTTTCTGGGCAGCGTATATGGTGTTTTTGAAGTCGACCGCGCCCATGCCGAGCGTCCGTTTTACCGCGTCATCGACCGGGCTTACGCCGGTCGCGATGAGCTTTCCCTCCTTGTGGAACGTGGCATCATGGGACGCAGACTTTCCCTTCTTAAACGTCCGGACGACCGTGTAGCTGTCGCCCCCGATCCGGAAGTCGAGCCGGACCTCGCACTTCTCCTTCGGCGACGCGAACGAGGAGACAATGTAGTCAGGCGCGATCCCGGTCGCCTGCACCCCGTAGAGCGCAAAGAAGATCGCCGTCACGATGCTGGACTTTCCCGTGCCGTTGTTGCCAAGGATACCCGTGATCCCGTCGTTGAACCGTATCTCCTCAGAACGGAACCGCTTGAAGTTCTTCAGCACAAGGCGGTCGATGATCATCCGGCGTCCTCCCGGTGCTTCTCCATCGCAGACTGCAGGACTTCTGTTCCGCACCTGCCGATGAACGCTTTCTGCTTTTCGGAGAGCTGCTGCTTTCCGACAAAGGCTGAAAACTCCTTTACGTAATCGACGGTCCGGATGTCCTGCTGGAGCGGGACCGGCGTGTCCGCAGCATCGGCCTGCACCCGGATCTTCAGGTCGAGGAGCTGCTCGCGGACGCCGGCCAGATCGCGCATCTCGATCCCCTTCCCGTGCTCGCGGGCGAGTCCCTCCAGCGTCACCTGTGCCATCGCGAACATCGGCAGGCACCTCTTCTCAACCCGTGCGACGATCTCCTGCGTGATATCCCCCGGGTGCATGCCCTGACAGGGGATGTTCCCGAGGTCCGCCATCGGGGTATGGGGCAGGCCAAGGTGCTTCACCTCCTGTCTTCCGATATCCACCACGAGCCCGCCCTTCTCATCCTTGATCTCCCCGTAGGCCAGGAACTCGGTCGACCCCGAGTACCAGGCATTGTCCGTGATCTGCGCCTGGCGGTGGTAGTGGCCGAGCGCGATGTAATCGAACGTGTCCGAAAGGATGGTTGCATCCAGCTCGTGCTCTGCGACCGTCGCGAGTCGCTTGTCCTTGATCTGCGTCGCGAGCCCGTGGGTTACCAGGACGTTGCAGTGGGAGCCCGAAAGACAGATCTCATCGTAGGCCACCCGGTAGTCCTCCGGCCGGAGCATGTTCGGGATGAGGTGGAACATCGTGTCCCCGATCTCCACCTTCTCGTACCGGAATTTGTACGCCGCCCTGATCTGCGACTTGTGGTACGTCAGGACTTCGTACGGGCTTGTCGTGTACCGGGTCTTGATCATCGAGTGGTTGCCGGCGATGATCACGAGAGGGATCCCGGCAGCGTCGAGCCGGTCGAGCGCTTCGAGGACAGTAGTGTAGGCTTTGGTTTTGGGTTTGACAACATCGAAGAGGTCGCCGGCATGGACGAGGGCGTCGGGCCTGAGGTTGATGATATCGTTGATTCCGCGGAGGAAATTATCGTAAATCTGTTTCTCGCGAAGGTTCATGCCGGACTCGGGGTCAAGCCGGTTGAACGCGGCGAGACCAAGGTGAGTGTCGGCGATATGGATGATCTTCATCGTATATCTCGTAATGGTATGTCAGAGAATATAAGGGGGCAGGGGACGGGGTGAAACTAAAAAAAAATTTTTTGCATGAGGATGTTGTGGCACCGCTCAAACCGGCTGGGGCTGGAGCAGGACGACCTCGCCCGCTTTCCCGGTTGCGACAAGGAAGGGGATCTCATCGGTCTGATGATTGTGCGTCATGTCGAAGAACCATGGATCTTCTTCCCCTGCTCCCTCCAAGAATTCCGGGCGGTGGAAAATTCCGGGCGGATCGTCCCGTTCCGGAGCCGCCACCCCTGGGTACTGCAGAAGATCGGGGTGAGAACGAGGTTCTTGTCAATCGGTCCCATGCGATCAATGATACGGGCCTGTTACCCGTGGATCGTTATACCCCTCGAGGACAAAAATTGTGAAATACCATCGTCACACAACCGGGATCTATGCTCCTCTTCATTGATACGGAGACGACCGGTCTGCCAGGGGCCGGAGGATCCGACATTGAGAGGTGGCCAAGGATTGTCCAGCTTGCCTGGGCGGTCTATGATCGCGACGGGAACCGGGACAGCGTGAACAGCCACATCATTTACCCGGCGGATTTCATCATCCCGCATGACGCTGCAGCCATCCACGGGATAACGACCGAACGGGCAAAGGCCGAGGGCATCTCCCTCTACAAGGTCCTCCCCGAGCTGAACCGTGACATCGACCGGGCTTCAGCAGTCATCGCCCACAACGCGGACTTCGATATGCCCATCGTCCGGACGGAATTCCTGCGGTGCAGGATGGCGACAAACCTTCCGGAGAAATACCAGTTCTGCACGATGAAGTCCAAAAAGATTGTCGAGTGCTGCAGAATTCCCAAACAGGCCGGCTGGGGATATAAATGGCCGACACTGACCGAGTTGCATTCGCACCTTTTCGAAACAGGATTTGCCGGAAGCCACGACGCACATGCCGATGTGGAAGCGTGTGCGAGATGTTTTTTTGAATTGCGGAAGCGGGGAATTATCTGAATGAGGTTGTGATATTTTTTCTGGTCCCCGCCTTTTACCTTCACCCCGCACCGGGCTGTCTTCTATACCCCCAAAATACCATGAGAATATCATGGCCCCCGACATCATCCTCATTGCACTCGCCTTCGTTTTTGGCTGCACCGTCGCGTACCTCATCTTCCGTATGCAGGTCGGCGTGTACGAGCAGCGTGCGAAGAACGATCTTGCGCGCTGGAAGATCGAGTGCACGGATGCGATCCGGAAGGACTCGGTGAACCGGTCGCGTTCGACACTCAAAGGAAAAATCTCCGAGCAGATGGCCCCGCTGCTGCCAGAGTTCCCGTTCGCCCCGTCCGATGCCCGGTTCATCGGGAGCCCCATCGATTTCGTGGTCTTTGACGGGTACACGAAAGCAAAGGACGATGGCGGCGATTTGATCGGTGTCGTGCTCGTTGAGGTCAAGAAGGGGAAGGGGAAGCTGACCCGCGAGGAGTCGCTCATCAAAAAAGCGGTAGAAGAGGGGCGGGTGTCGTGGAGGACGGTCGTGCTGGGGGATGAGGGGAGCGGAGCGTAGGGATTGTTAGCATCCCTGCCCGGTACCGGGCAGCCCCTGCCGGGAATGATCGATTCCTGCCTGCACTCAATTCCCCTCCTATGGTGGTCAAACCTTATCCTGCACCAGTGTTTATCTATGGAATACTATGCCGCTGCTGTCCGGTTGCCCGGCTCTCTGCCTGCCCGCCCTCGCCATCGCTCTTGCCGTCCTGCTCGCCGTCACCCCGGGGTGCCTGGAGGAGCAACCTGCATCGCCGTCACCCTCGCCGGTATCCTCCCCGCCCGTGACCGCGCCGGTCCAGGCCCGGTACTCGCCCGGTGAGATTCCGGCGCTCGCCGCTGCTGCGGAGGAGCGTGCCAACGCCTCGTTCACCGCGATTGCCGCCCTGCCCCCCGGCGCCCGCACGTTTGATGCCACCGTGCTTGCATTCGATACCGCCATGAGCGACTACACGGATGCGATCTACCCCATGACCCTCATGGGGTACGTCTATCCCGATCCGCAGGTAGCTGCCGAGGGCATGGCGCTCGAGGAGTCCTCCGCGGTCTTCCTCAACGATGTCTATACCCGGCGGGCCCTCTACGATGCCCTGAAGGGGCAGGTTCCCCGGACCCCGGCCGAGGCACGGCTCAAAAACCTGACGGTCCGGGAATTCGAGAAGAACGGCCTGAAACTCCCCGATGACCGGCTGGCGGAAGTCCGGCAGTTGAACGATAAGCTGAGCGGGCTCGAGTCCCGGTTCTCGGCCAACCTGAACAACGACAACACCTCGCTCACGTTCAGCGAAGCGGATCTGGCCGGCGTCCCGGAAGTCTCGCTGGCCGGCTTTGCGAAGACTGAGGCGGGCTACCGGGTCACCATGAAATCTCCCGATTACGTTGCGGTCATGAAGTATGCCAACCGGGAGGAGACGCGCAGGGCGATGTACCTGGCATACTTCAACCGGCAGGCTGTAGAGAACACGGCGCTTCTTGAGGAGGCGATCGCCATCCGCCGGAACCTTGCGGAAAAACTCGGGTACCCGACCTGGGCGGACTACAAGACGGACGGGAGGATGGCGGGGAACGCGGCGAACGTGATGGCGTTTTTACATGCGATCAGGGAGCCCCTGCAGGAGAAGACCCGGGCCGAGAATGCCCGGCTCCTCCTCCTGAAAAAAGAGCTGGACCCGGCAGCCGCAACCCTCGACCCCTGGGATGTTGCATACCTGCAGAACATCCTCCTGATCCGGGAGTACTCCTATGACGAGAACAAGGTGAAGGATTACTTCCCCGTTGACGGCACCATCGACGGCATCTTCCGGATCTACGGGGAGCTCTTCGGCATCCGGTTTACCGAAGTTGCGGGCGCAGACGTCTGGTCGCCGGATGTCCGGCTCTACCGGGTTACGAACCTGACCGACGGCGCAACGGTCGGCTACCTGTACCTTGACCTCTACCCGCGGGAGGGCAAGTACGGGCACTTCGCCACGTTCCCGGTCATCAGCGGGCGGATGAAGGAGGGGACGTGGTCGGTGCCGGTAACGGCGATCGTCGGGAATTTCCCCGCCCCTGCGGACAACCGGCCCGGCCTCCTGACCATCGACGATGTCGGGACCGTCTTCCACGAGGGGGGGCACGCCATGCACAACCTCCTCACCACGGTTCCGTACGGGACCCAGTCCGGGTTCAACACGGAGTGGGACTTTGTCGAGACGCCGTCCCAGACCCTCGAGGAATGGACGTACGATCCCGAGGTGCTCACCGCGCTCTCGGGCCATTATGCCAACACGTCGCAGAAGATCCCGCCGGATCTCCGCGACCGGGTGATCGCCGCCCGGGACGTCGGCGCGGGGTACCTCTACGGCACCATGCTCGCAAAGACCCTCGAGGACATGGAATTCCACATGGCGGATGCCCCGCCGGACACGCAGGCGGCCTACGCGCGGCTCTATCACGAGATGACGGGTCTCGAGCAACCTTCGGAGGTTCACCAGCCTGCATCCTTCGGGCACCTCATGGGAGGGTACGACGCGGGGTACTACAGTTACCTCTGGTCGAAGGTCTACGCGCTCGAGATCACCGATACGTTCAAGCGGGACGGGATGACGAACCGGACCACGGGGATGCGGTTCCGGCAGGAGATCCTCGCGCAGGGCAATATCCAGGACGGCAACGTCCTTTTGAAGAACTTCCTTGGAAGGGAGCCGGGGATGGATGCGTTCTACCGGCGGCTTGGGATCGGGATTCCGGCCGGGGCCTGAGATTCATAATCTTTTTTAAAGCGTCTGGTGTCCGGGGAAGATCACGCGGAGATCTCCCCGGTTCCTTCACCATGATGTGTGTTCCCGGAAGGTTACGGGGCTCATGGACCAGAGACTCTGTCCAGGTGCACGGCACCGGAAGCGTGGCAGACTCTCACGGGACCGGGGTTTTTTTAAGATACCTTTACGACTCCCCGTTCCCATAGCAGACGTAATCCCACGATAAGGGAGGAAAAGAACGTGCCGGCTGGAATCGGGGATGTTACGTCAACGTCGTTTTTCACTACCGGTTTTTACCGGATAACGGCAGATCAACCGCCAACCTTTTATTCCTAATCGTGATTAGTACTAATCATGATTAGGGAATTCATCGACCGGGACGAGGAACTCTCTCTGCTTGAGCGCGAGTGGCAGGGAGCCGGCGGCCGGCTCGTCATCCTCTATGGCCGCAGGAGGATCGGGAAGACCCGGCTCATCGATGAATTCATCCGCGGGAAACGCGGCATCATCTACATCGCGGAGGACACGTCCCCCCACATCCAGATCGCCCAGCTGAAAGCCCGGTGCGCGGAGTTTTTTAACGACCCCCTCCTTGCGGGGCTGGATATCGCATCGTGGGAGCAGCTCTTCACGTACCTTGCGGAAAAGCCGGTCTCAGAGAGGACGTATCTTGTTATCGACGAGTTCACGTACCTGATTAAAAACGATCCGTCGCTGCTCTCGACGCTCCAGAAAACCTGGGATAAAAATATCACCGGTTCCTTCTGGTGCCTTATTTTTTCCGGATCGATCCTCTCGCTCATGAGCGATCTCGCGCTCTCATCGACCTCCCCGCTCTACGGCAGGAGGACACGGGACATGTTGCTTGGGCCGCTCCGGTTCCGCGATGCGAGAAGGTTTTTTTCTTTCCCGTTTCCCGATGCCCTGAAGGTTTACCTGTCGATCGGCGGGATACCGGAGTACCTGCTCAGGGCCGGAAACCATGACGACTGCGGCTCCTTTTACCGGGACGAGTTCTTCAGCCGCTACGGCTACTTCTACCACGAGCCGTACTTCATCCTTTCCCAGGAGTTTCGCGAGCTGAAAGTGTACCAGTCCATCCTTCATGCGATTGCGCTCGGGAACACGACACCGGGAGCGATTGCCCAGTTCTGCGGGATGGACAGCCGGCACCTCTACCCGTACCTCGAATCGATGATCCGGCTGATGCTGGTTGAGAAGGAGGTGCCTATCCTCGGAAGCTCCCGGCAGGGGATCTACCGCATCAGGGACCGGGTCTTCGATTTCTGGTACCGGTTCGTCTTCCCCCGCCGGCAGGAGATCGAGACCGGCCATGCGGACCTGCCGCTTCCCGATATGAACCCGTTCTTCGGCCGGCAGTTCGAGGCGTTCATCCGGGACGAGTATGCGGCAACGGTTCTTCCGGGATTCCGGGCCGGCCACTGGTGGTACAGGGAAGACGAGATCGATTGTATTGCGGTGAACGATGAGATGTCATCGGTCGTGTTCGGCGAATGCAAATGGGGGGATGTCAGCCGGCCGGAGGCAAAGAAACTTATGGCCCGGCTGAAGACGAAGTCGCGGCTCGTGCGCGCCGGGAAGTACCGGCACCGGAGATACGCACTGTTCTGTGCCGGGACGGTCGAGGGGAAGGAGACGCTGAGGGACGAGGGATATCTTGTCTTTGACGGGGCTGACTTAGAAGAGTCCTGATGGATTCTTCACATCCTCGAATTTCGCTTGCGCCCAATTTTTCGGAACTCGAACGTCCTGACGGACTGTTCTCGTCCCCGAATCCCGCTTGCGCTCATCCCCGTGACTTCGTCGCCGCTGCGAGCCGGCAGTCCCATTCCCGGCCGAAAACAAGCCTCCGGGACTGTAGCAGAGCCATGTACGACCGGGCTTCATAGCTGAAGGGGTCCAAAGAAAAATGCGAGTGTGACAGCCCCGGCCCAGTGTCCGCAAGTGTGGGCGTGAACGCTGTCAGCAACGATCCTTCAATTTCAGAAAATATGAAGCTTATGCGATGCCTGACAATCAGGAGGATTTATCTGTCCGGTGCTTTGCCGAATCCGTACCATCCTGCCGGGAGATGCCGGTCCCGTGTTTTGTCCGGGCCGGGATTTTTGGAGTTGAAAATCCGCTGCCATGATTGTTGCCATCATTCCCCAAAACCGGCAGCGCCTTCCAGGGAAATCGGGAGACCGGCAAAAATTGTGTGTCCTGAACTACCCATGAATGGCCGGGCTGCAGCGTTATATCCCCTTAATGATCAGCAGCGTAATGTCATCGGACTGGGGCATATCGCCCGTGAATTCACGGACGCCGCGTAAGATCCGCTCGAGGATCTCCCCGGCCGTGCGGTCCGCGGTCTTCCGGATGATCTCTTTGAGCCGGTCCTCCCCGAACATCTCTTCCTTTGCATTGATCGACTCCGTCACCCCGTCCGTGTACATGACAACGATATCGTCCCGGTCGATGGTAATTTTCCGGGAACCATACTCCTTGTTCTCGACCGCACCGAGGACAATGCCCGTGGGCAGGAGTTCTTCAATCGACCCGTCATGGTGCCGATAGACCAGCGGGGCGTTGTGGCCGGCATTGACATAGGTGAGGGTCCGGTCCGCATCCCGCAGCGTTCCGAAGAAGAGGGTGACGAACATCCCCGACTGCGAATCCGGCGTGATGATGTTGTTGGCATCGAAGATCGCTGCGGCCGGGTCGCGGTGCCAGAGAGCATTGACGCGGACAACGATCCGGGACAATGCCATGAAGAGGGCGGCCGGCACGCCCTTACCGGAGACATCGGCAACGAGGAGGCCGAGGAGCCCTTTCTCCATCACCATGACCTCAAAGGGGATCACATCGAAGAAATCGCCCCCGACCTCCTTTGCCATGACGGTCCGGGCAGCGATGTCGAAGCCAGCGATCTGGGGGATCACCTCCGGCATGAAACTCTTCTGGATGTCGGCAGCGATCTGGAGCTCGGCACTCGAGCGGGCGAGCCTGCCTTCCATCTCGCGGCGTTCGGTGATGTCCCGGATCGTCTCGATGGCGCCGATTACGGTGCCCTCCGGGTCATAGAGCGGGCTCGCCTTCGCCCAGAAGTGCCGCCCTCCCCGCCCGCGGAGGTTCGGGATGAACGTGTCCACGACGAGCGTGTCCCCCTCCTGCCGGATGTGGGAGTAGAACTTCGCGATATCGGTCTTTGGCATCAGGACGAAGTCGGCGAGCATGGGCCTGCGGTCGTTGTAGAAGGGGAGGGCACATTCATGGTTGCCTTTCCCGATCATCTCCGCGGCTGGGATGCCGGTTAAGTCCTCCATCGCCTTGTTCCAGGTGATGACCTCGCCGTTGAGGTTGATGGCAAGCGTGGCATCGGGGAGGAAACTGATGATGTCGGCAAGGCTCCGCTGCGACCGGATGAGCTCCTGCTCGGCCCGCTTGCGGTCGGTGATATCCCGAACGGTCTCGATCGCGCCGATCACCTTCCCCTGCGGGTCGTAGAGCGGGCTTGCCTTGGCCCAGAGATAGATCCCGCCCGGCCGGAAGTCCGGAATGAAGATGTCGACGACGAGGGTATCGCCGATCCGCTCGATGGAATCGTATTTTTCCCGGATCTCGGCCTCGGGGAGGAAGACGAGGTTCGCGAGGATCGGCCGGCGTTTTTTGTAGAACGGGATCCCGTACTCGTAGTCGCCCTTGCCGAGCATCTCCTTTGCCGGCACCCCGGTCAGCTTCTCCATCGCGTTGTTCCAGGCAATGACCTTGCCGTCCTTGTCGATGACGATCGTCGCGTCGGGGAGAAAATCGATGATCTCCTCCAGCTCCCGGCGCGTCTTCGCCATCCCCTGCTCAGCCCGCTTCCGGGCGGTAATGTCCCGGACGGTCTCGATCGCGCCAATCACGTTCCCCGCCGCATCGTACAGGGGACCAGCCTTCGCCCAGAGGTACACCCCGCCCGGCCGGAAGTCCGGGAGGAAGATATCGACGACGAGCGTATCGCCGATCCGCTCGATGGAATCGTATTTTTCCCGGATCTCGGCCTCGGGGAGGAAGACGAGGTTCGCGAGGATCGGCCGGCGCTTCTTGTAGAACGGGATGCCGTACTCGTAGTCGCCCTTACCGATCATATCCTTGGCCGGCACCCCGGTCAGGGTCTCCATCGCCTTGTTCCACGCGATGACCTTGCCGTCCCGGTCGATGACGATGGTGGCATCGGGGAGGAAATCGAAGATCGCGTCTGCAAAATTCTGGGTGCTGGCGGCAAGGCGCTTCGGCATGGAGGGGAATATAATTTGGGGGGATATGAAGATTGGGAAATTGTTGGGAGGGGAGAGAGATTTTTTGGGGGATGTGGTGAAGTGCGTTGGGAGTGAGATGGTTTAAAGCAGCGGAGATCTCCCGGCGCAGCCGGGTGACGGCGGATATCGGGAAGTGCTCGGTCTGCGGGGTTGCGAAGGCGGCGTGGCTTGACCGCCAGACGGGAGTGAAGTTGTGCGAGTATTGTTATGGGAGAGGACTGAGGAAAGAAGCGGAGGAGAGTGGGAGGATATGAGGATTCTATTAGGGCATCTTCTATATTGTGAATTGAAAAAAAAGATACCCTTATTTGAATTAAGTGCTGTATCTTGAATAAATGGTAGATTTGATAACAAATCTCAATAATTTTTTATCTTCGGCTCTATTCAACGCGATAATGATTTATTTAATTCTTCCATTTTTTGTTAGTGTCATAGTGGTACTTGTTTATGATGGTATGGAATATCGAAAATATTTCAACGCACTATGTCGAGAAATTCAAAAAAATAGTGAAAATATCCAAAACAACGCGATTGAAAATCAGATTTCTCGAATGCGCGAAATACATGAGAGATGTTTACATAATCCGAATCATCGGGAATGGACGGGATTTGGAAAAACAATATCGCTTTGGATAATTATTCAGGAAACCGATACGACTAATCGGGATTTCTATCGTTATCTACCGAACAATCAGTTGAAGAATTTTATTTCACGGGGATATTATAGCCACATTGAAGATTACGCCACTCCAATAACCACTTTTTATCTTGCTTGTGACCGGTTTAGCGTCTCAACTCAAAATTTAGAAAAAAGAATATTTATGAATCGAGAACGGTTTTTTGGAGAGAGATGTAGCGATATTACAGATCAACAACGTATTGACAATCTTAATGAAATCATCTCTGAAATCATGAATAATGTCATGGTTTCTCAGGATGCAATTACTAATTTATTCTCTCAATTGGAACCTACATTTCAAGAAATAGCATTATACGAAATTCACAGATGGTTATTAAAAAGTTAATTCTACCTAATTTTTTCTTTTCTCTCTTGAGTAATTTCTAAGTTCGGAAATATTCAGAGTATTTGTTACACTTAGAAATTTGAGGTGTCGTTATGACGGTGCCCTCGGCCCCACTGTCCCATAAAAGCACCGAGCACTACACAGCTCAGGACAACGGTATTGTGCAGCCGTGGGAAGGTCGGGCCTTTCTCAATCCACCGTTCGGGTCCGGTATCGAGCGATTTTTTTCAAAATTATACCAGGAGCGAGCCGGGGTGCTTAAGTGATACATAAGCAAGCAAGCTTCACGTCTCATCCTTATTATACTTGAAAATATTCTAAGAATATATGGCCGCGATCGATCCCGCTGATCTGAAATTTTGGGGAAATCTAGAGGTTTCGCTGAAAGAGGTTTGTGAGGATATTACACCTAATGAGAGATGTGTAAAAAAATTGTTTAATAAATTAAAAGAATCTGAATCATGGGAATTGGCCATTAAATCTCAGTTCGGACCACATTCAGATTTATTCTCTTCACTTTCCCAATTATACACTTCTAATCCGACACTCTTTTTTCAAATTTTTGCTGCACGAATATTTGCTGATAAGATCGTTGACAATGACTTGATTACGGAAAAAGCGAAGAAAATTCTCTCGGGTAAAAACGAAGAATTATTGTCTCTGGAACTGGACGATCCAAAATGTTTGGTTATACCAATTTTCTTTACAAATCAAGATGCGATCGTCGATTTGTTCTATGAAAACCTAATCTCGAAATTCAATATTAAAAACTTTTATTCGTCAAAAACACCGGCTCCGAAAGAATCGAAAGTAAATGCTGATAAAGACTCGATCGATAAACTTCTTAAAAAATATGATAATTCCAAAAAGAAGAGGATTAAACGGAAAAGTCACGTCTGGTGGGTAATCGAAGAAGGCAATAAATTAAAGATTTATTTCAGACGAGAAAAGCGTGCAGCCACTCCTATCAAAGTTGTTTCTCACAATGAATTTATAAAAACTGCAGATTCAAAAATCTTAATTTTTTCTGAGGATGGTAGGCGTCTTGATGCATACTTAGGGAAAGAACCAAAACGAACACTTGAGATAGCGAATTATTTGGCACAACAATTGTATGATCCTCAAATTGTATACGAAGAGAAAATAATGGAATATCCGAAACCACTTCTAGAACCATTCATTTCCGCTATAAAGAATGGAAATGAAAAAATCGTTCAATTGTTAGGAATCAGAGTGAGAAATGTCCCTCTCGACGGATCGCCAATTATGGAAATTCGATCGAGTAACAATGAACCGATCAACAAAAACATCGTCCATCTCGAAACAGATCATAAATTAGTGTTATTGTCCGATCTTTCAGCATTGGAGAGCGCGATTGTATTAATTGACGGATTGTCTTTTAATTTACGATTTAATGAGGAGCCGGAAAAGGTAGTAATTACTTGCAGTAACAAGGGATATAATGAAGAGGAAAAGAAGAGAGTTGAAGATTATTTTTCCTCATTAAAAATATGACCGAAATGCCTGAAATTCCTCTCAGGAAAGGATACTCAATTCAAGAGTCTGACACCGTCAGAACTTCGGTTATTGAAAATCTAAGTGCGAAAAATTTCATCTCCCTCTCTAAAGATGAGATTGTAACTTGCAAAAAATGTGGCTGGCATTTTGTTGTTGATGCTGAATTTATAAGAAGGGGTTCAAAAGTTTGTCCTATCTGCCAAAAAACGATTACAAAACCAAAAAATACGACGTATCAATCCAGAGTTACTTCTGTAAATTATAAACAAATTATCAAATCACTCGACAAAAACTTAAGAGCGATATTTGGGGATTCGAACCTAATCTTAGATAAAACTGGAAGGTATTGGATCCTTAATGAAAAAGAGAGACAGTCTCTTCTTTCTATCTATGGAGTTTCAGCGACAACATCATTTTTTTCAATCGCGAATGACGAGGGGATTGTCTTTTACCTTGATAGTGAAAGTATCAAGCCAATTCTGAATAATTTTAACAAAGCCAGATTTGTTTATGTTGATAGCCCCTTAATTACCGATTCAAAGGGTTTGCGGGATTTATTAAATTCTTTGGATCATTCTAATACGTTGAAATATTTTGCACTAAAAACCGCATTCGAGTCATATGTACAAAAAGTCGGACCTGAATACTTTGAAAAAACATGGGCGCCACTCTTTATCGAATCAATTAAAACTAAACATGAGAATTTACGGCAGTTGTATGCCCGCCTTCAAACAGTCAAGGACACGATAATAAATACAAAATTTGTTAACATTGGTGGCCCTGGTCAGCCCGACTTTTTCCTGATCAATACTTTCGAATATTTACAGGCGGGCTTAAAACCGGAAAAATATGGGGAAATGAAGTGTTATACAAAATCTGAATTCACGATGGAAGATTTCGGTAAAGCCCTGGGTCATGCAGTTTCGAATGATACCCTTTCTATTGTATCTTCAAATGATATCCATCCGATGGTGTGGTCAAAAATATTTGAATTCAAAAACCAAGAAAAATATTACAAACACGTGATTATTGATAAGGATTTGATCTTGTTTTTGATACATAACCTTGAATTGCGGGATCTTATTCAATAATTTAGAAAAGGGACATATAAGATCGATACGAACTAAAACCCCTCACAACCCGGCATCCTCAATCCCGGTCACTACCCGGTAATCAATCCCGATCGCCTCGAAGTGTTTCTCCCCGCAGGTGATCTTCTCAATCTCCCCGAGTCTGAGCCCAAGCGCATCTTTCGTGCCCTTCGTCTCCCGTATCATATAGACGATCTTTCCATTCTGCTTCAGGATAGCCCAATCGGGATTGTATTGCCCGACCGGGGTAGGGACCTTGAACCAGGCCGGCAGTTTGATGAAATATTTGATATCGTCCAGATTGTTCAAACCCTCGGCGAATTTCTTCTCGACGATGGAGTCATAGGAGATAAAATCGTAGAGAGATTTCGTTGTCTCAACGATTCGATCATTGACAAATTCTTTTTCGTGCTCCTCGGTCCTGAACCGGCTCATCTCGTACGCGATCTCGTTCAGCCGTTCGTATTGTATTCCCTCGATGATGATCCTGTGCAGCTCATCCTGGATGCACTTCACCGATGCGTCCATGAACCGCTGGGGGTTTTTAATAAAATCGTCGAGGCGGCCGGACGTTTTCAGGATCCTGAAGATGGTGTGCCGGGTGAGTTCAACCCTGCTTTGGACATACGAAAGGATATCCGGGATATGGGTTCTTTGCGTGAGATACTCCTGATCGGGAGTCCTGACTTCCTGAGCTTCAATACCACTGGTCTTGAACAGGACATCGGCAGTTGTTGTGGTTATTTTCAGGGGCTCGATCTTCTCCATCTTTTTTATCGTAGCTGCAGTTCGTTTGATGAGTTCGTTGGTGTCGTAGTCCACGGAATAAATGGTCTTCTGACTGATGGCGTTCCAGAATTTTTCGAATTCGGGATCAAGGAAAATCTTCTCCTTCAGCCTGCTTTTTCGGACATTGTACCGGGTAACGTGATTCTCGATCTTATGACGATCGATGATCTCGATAATCTCCTTCGTAACCGGCCTGAATTTTTCCGGGACAACGAAGGTATGGTTGTCAACGGCCTGGTCGAACGTTTCGTTGATCTTCCCGTCATCGTTGATCCATCCGTTTTCCTTCAGATGGTCCCGGAGTTCTTGTGATTCCTCCGGCGTGAATGGCTTTTCTTTGCCGGCTTCCCCGATGCGGAGACCCTGGAACGCTTCAACCGGGAGGCGGCCAAAGACAATACCCTCTTCTTCAAATTCGTGCTGGAGGGCGGAGACAAAATCCGTATAACTCTCGTTCGCCACGACCACGAGATTGTTTATTTCGGCACTAATGACCCGGTCGCCATCTTTGTTCACCGGCAGTCTCAGCCCCCGGCCAATCTCCTGACGTTTCTTGAGAGTGGATACGGTCTCGTTGAGCGTGCAGATCTGGAAGACGTTCGGATTATCCCATCCTTCACGGAGTGCGGAATGTGAGAAGATGAATTTCAGGGGGTTCTGCGGGTCGAGCAGTTTTTCCTTGTCTTTCATGATCCAGTTATACGTTGATTCGTCGTCCTTGGATTTCCCTTCAGTGTCCTTGAAGTGCTGGCTCTTCTTGTCTTTTGAGAAATACCCGTCGTGAACTTCTTCTGCTGGCAGGATTGTGAGACCGGCCGGTTCGTACTCTTTCGCGAGTTCGCGGTACGCCTCTTCGAACCATTCGGCGTAAATCCCCTTTGTTGTGCCGGTATCGGAATATTTCCGGTAATTGTCCACCCGGTCGATGAAGAAGAGCGAGAGGACTTTGATACCCTTACCCTTCAACTGCCATTCTTTTTCGAAGTGAGCGTGGATCGTCTCTTTGATCTGTTTCCTGACAATATCCTGCCGGGCTCCGCCCTGTTCCTGCCCGGGTCTCATCCTGATACCGTTGGAAAATTTGACAAACTCCCTGCCCGGCTGGGCGTTGATCTCACTGATGGTAAACCCGTTTTCGTAGATGGGGTTATCGCCCGATTTCCGGAAAAGATCGTCATCCTTTTTCAGCGTCGCCGATGTGAGTTTCGGGCCGGATGTCCCCATTTTGAAAAATCGGATTTTTACCTTGAGGGGTGGTTTATCGAGATGGATATCTTCGATTTTGAGATAGGATTGTGTAGGGTCATCCTCGGCGAGAACCGATGCAACCGAGATCTTCTTGACGAGGTTCATCTGGAATGCCTGGACCGGACCGAGATTATAGACGGGGTTATAGAGATCGCGGTGTGTTGCCGAATACCGGAGCGTGCACAGCGGCCTTAACGATGCAATGGCGTTCTTCGCGTTCTCGCTCTCCATGTTCTGGGGTTCGTCAAGGATTACGACCGGGTTTGTGGTCTGGATAAATTCTATCGGACGCCTGCCGCCCATCTGATCGCGGATGTCGTGGATGATGTTATTCTCTTTTTTATTGAAGGCGTCGATGTTGATGATCATGATCTGCATGTCGTTGCCGGCAGCGTAATTTCTAAGCCTGCTGACATCTTTTGAATCATAGACGAAAGGAGTGAAGGGAACATTATTGTAAAGATCCCGGAAATGATCGCGTGTCATCTCGATTGACTTGAGAACCCCTTCCCGGATGGCGATCGACGGGACAACGATGATGAATTTCCTGAATCCATAGTTCCTGTTCAGCTCGAAGATGGTTCGGAGGTAGACATAGGTCTTACCGGTGCCGGTCTCCATCTCGACCGTGAAATTTTTGTCTTTCGTGGCAAGGCTTTCGCTTGAAATAATTCCGTTCTTCTTCTGGATTGCCCTGAGATTTTTCTCGAGCGTCGCATCATCGATTACCAGCCGGTTGCCATACCCGAGCTCGTTCTGGATAAGTGCCTGGCCCGAGGATTCGAGAAGCAGGTTGAGCGAGACTTCATAATCGCCGGCGTTCAGCGTCTGGCTCTCAAAAAGTCTGACTACAGAATCGATCGCATCCTTCTGGTACTGCTGGTTCGCGTCGAACCTGAACTTCATCATTGAGGGCTCGTCTCCGGATCCTGTGCTTCCCCTGACCATTCGATAAGTTTCCTTTTCAGTTCCTCTTTTGAGGGCAGGTAGAGCTGATATTCGGAAGCATAGATGTTTGCGTCGGCGGGAAGCGTGAGCCTGACAAGAGCGTCGTTCTTTGTCTTGCAGAGAATGATACCGATCGTGGGATGCTCATCGGCGAGTTTTACTTCGCGATCGTAATAGTGCACATACATCTGCATCTGGCCGAGGTCGGCATGGGTTATCTTCCCGATCTTGAGGTCAATGAGGACATAACATCGGAGGATGCGGTTGTAGAAGACGAGATCGACGTAGTAGTGATCTGCATCGAATGTGAACCGTTTTTGGCGTGACTCGAAGAGGAATCCCTTGCCGAGTTCGAGCAGGAAATCTTCCAATTTGTCGATGATGGCGGATTCGAGCTCGCTTTCCGAGTACTTTGCATTCTCGTCAAGTCCGAGGAATTCAAGGATATAGGGATCCTTGAGCATATCCTGCGGTTTTTCGATGAGATGCCCTTTCTTTGCAAGAGCCCTGACTCCTTCCTTATCCCGGCTGAGTGCGAGCCGTTCATAAATTCCGGAGTTGAACTGCCGCTTAAGCTCGGAGAGGGACCACTGGTTTTGCCGGGATTCGATCTCGTAGAATCTTCTTTCGTCCCTGTTTTTGATGTTCAGGAGGAAGATATAGTGCGACCAGCTGAGGGCAAAGGCAGGAGTGAATTGTGCAGACACTGTTTGCACAATCTGGTTTTCGCTCCCTGTTCCGGCTGGCAATTGCGCAGACAGTGTTTGCGCAATCCGGGGGATCTCGTCGCGGTATTCAAGATAAAATCGTCGTATATACTCCAGGTTTCTCTTTGAAAACCCCCGCCCAAGTTCGGTGGTCAGTCTCTGCGAAAGTACCCTTATTATCCGCTCCCCGTATTCTGCCCGTCTGTTTCCCTGTTGTTCAAACTCAATGATCCTCCGGCCGATCTCGAAGTTGGTGGCAACCTGCAGCGTGTTGACGGTGTGGGCAGCCGTCATGCGGGTCTGCCGGACCAGGTCGCGGATCTCATTGATGAGGGGGAGGAACGGCTCGGGAGGAGCCACGGTTTCAGATTCTTTTGGTTTCCTTGCCATCCGTCTCACCATTTTAGACCGTTCTGAAGTCTGCAACCCCGTGAGACTTCATGATCTCCAGGGCGTTTGTCCTGAGCTGGTCATTGCCCTTGAATCCCGTATCGAGGCAGACAACCCGGGCCGGTTTCAGTTCAGCGATCTTCACGATAAGATCCTTCGTGAGATCATGTTCCAGGCAAATCAACAGCGCATCGTTATCCACGGCGTAGACGGTCTTTTTGGCAAGCTTCTTCTCTGTGACCGGGGTCGTGAGCGGGAATCCGGATTTCAGGAGAAGCTCGTAGAGGATATCCTCATCGGTCCCGCCGGTGTGCAGGTTCTCAATGAAGTCTTCCAGTTTCTTCTCGACCTTTCCGTCAGCCGGAATTTCACCATTCCAGACTTTGAAGTTGGATTTGCTGAGCTTAAAGACACGGAAGCCGAGGTCTTGGTGTGGCGGGGTAGTCTTTGAAATGGTCTTTTGCTTTGCAGATTCTTTTTGCTCCGATTTTATTTTGTTGATGACGCGGCGAATGCGTTCCTTTCCAACATCTGCAATATTTTTTAATATAGTATTATTTTCAAGTGAGATTTCTTTGGGTAACGGCTCCGGGAGCTGGACCATAATAAATTTCAGATTTTGCGTTCTCTCTTGTGCCATTTCAATTACTGACTGAGCCGTAGAACAAGAACCAGCAAAAAAATCAAGAACGAAATGATCGGAGTTATTAGGGATTGAAATCTCGATGATTTTTTTCATTAATCGAACGGGTTTGGGAGTGTCAAAAGGATCTTCCATTGTCCCAAATAAAGCACGGAATTCCCTTCGCGCTTCTTGGTTATCGCCAGCAAATTCTCGCTTCCACCAAGTCGAAGGAACCATCCCTTCAGAGACTTCTGATCTAAATCTTTTAGATCGTGGGAAACCTTTGCCATCGGATCCCCACCAGATTCGATTTTCTTGAAGGTTCTTTTCATGTGTTGCCTTTTCAAATCGCCATACGCACTGACGTGATGGCCATACTTCTTCACCGGTATTTGGATTAATTATCGGATAATAAAGATTAGGTCGTTCATCTGCTGTTTTGTTACTTGTATAGTCAACTGAAATCCAATCACCCCGGGGGTCATTATCGGGATTGGAGTATCTTCGTTCTTGTTCGTCTCCTCTTGGGATAAATTGTCTCATCCATCCAGAAGGATCGTCTCGGTTTGATTTCGCATGTTTAGCATACACGACGATGTGGTCATGCATATCCGAAATGTAAATGGCATCATTTTGAGGAGATTGTTTCTTCTGCCATACAATGTTTGCAACAAAATTCTCCTCCCCGAAAATTTCATTCATCATCTCACGGAGATTGTGGACCTCGTGGTCATCAATCGAAATGAAAATTACCCCATCGTCCCTCAGCAGGTTCCGGGCCAGGAAGAGCCGGGGATACATCATATCCAGCCAGTTCGAATGATACCGTCCCGATGTTTCGGTGTTGGTTGAGAACTTTCTGCCGACTGCATCTACCTGCCCGGTATACAGAAGATATGTTTCGAGAGATTCGGAATATTTGTCCGGGTAAATGAATTCCTTGCCCGTATTATACGGCGGATCGATGTAGATCATCTTGACTTTGCCGTAGTAGGCTTTCTGAAGAAGTTTCAGCGTTTCGAGATTGTCGCCTTCGATGAAGAGATTCTCCGTTGTGTCCCAGCTGACGGACTCCCCTTTCACCGGCTTAAGCGTCCCGACCGACGACTCCTGGATAATCCGGAAACATTCCGCTTTACCCCGCCATGTCAGCCCGAACCGTTCCTTCTTTTCATCGCCGATATCAGCACCGAGCGTGAGCCGGAGTCGATCCCAGTCAATCTCGTTTTCCGTGAATACTTCGGGAAAGAGTTGTCGCAGTTTTTCCTTCTGCTCTTCAGAGATGGATTTGGATTTGAGATCGACCTTCGGGATTGACACGGGCATGGGACACCTTTCTTAGTGTTATGTGGTGCGGTTTAATTGCTTAAAAGATCGGGTTTTATTGAGATACATTTTCTCGATGGGTCAGCGTCCCTTCAGCAAAGGCTAAGCCCCCCGTCTTATAGAGTACTGTTCAGCCCAAGGGCCCAATGGCGGGAGAAAAGCATGGCAGATTTCGTATAGAGTGCAAATGTCAAGAGTGCAACCCGCATCCTTGCCGAACCCATTGTGGATGTTGCGACGTTCAACACGATCGTTCAGTCGGTCATCACGTCCAATGAAATGAGCGTTTAAACAGGATGTATCGGATCTCTTGGCAGATTGTCGGCCCCCCGTCCGACACAATTCCACGTCGGTGTTCGTCGGAGAAAAAATGTATTTTCACCCTAAAAAGTGGGTTCCTTCCATTAGTGAGGGACCGTCAGGTTCCGAACTCCCGGAAAAACAGGGTATTTTTCCGTGTTCACCAACTGGAGTATGATCCGGAAACCGAGCGCGGCTTGTACAAGTGCTATTTAGTGATTTTCTGAGCCCGCTGGATGCCGATTTAAGTCGATCGAAATCCCTTTCATCCGTTTCGAAAAATGAGTGTGTGGTTTTTTGTGGAATTCCTGTTGTATATGGGCCTTGGCAGGATGAAATTTTATTGAACGAAATCCCCAGAAAAATTATTCCCCTTTCCCCTCAACAATCGCAAGAACTTTTTTCCCGGTATCGTTTATCCGGTAATACCGGCCCGTGTGTTCATCCGGTGTCAGGCAATCAACGAGACCTTTTTCAGTGAGTTCAATCATGACCCTGCTGACCGTTGAACGGTCGAGATCAAGATGTTTGGAAAGATCCGAAGGGGAATATGGTTTGGTGAGAGCCTTGAGTACTAGCCTTCGGGTTCGTCCCCTGCCGACAAAGCTCACCAAATCGAACATCTTATGGAAAATGGGGAAATAAATTTGATGAATATGTGTGGCAATGATGTTGTATTGATGTGGTAAATTATATCCCCGCTCCCGCCCAATACTTCCCCGGTGCCTGGTGAAGAAAATTCGTCGCAAATAAAGTAAAATTATTACGGAGCGGCCACCCCCCGGCTCAAACTCGTTCCGGTCCGGAACACAAGTCGCTCAAGGGACTTCACCAGACGCCACAAAACGGGAGATCCTTTTCGTCGGGATCTCCCCTTCAGCAGGTTCATGCCGGGAAAACGCGGAGATGACTCATGCATCCCTGGCCAATTCCCCTCTGGAAATCATATGATACGATTGAGGGCAGAGGACGGTACGAGAATGAATATCACAAGAATTTATGCCCCGCCCGTCAGAATATCATTCGTGAGAATGGTACCCCTTCTCTCCGTCTTCCTCTTCATCCTCGTCACCTGCGGGTGTGTCGCGGATAATCCCGCGGCAGCAGACAAAGACCCGGCGGGACCGGCAGGGAGCATCAATGCCAGCCGGGACTATTATGACCGGATGGTGGAGGCAGATCCCGGGAATGCAACGGCCTGGTGTGTCCGTGGCATGTAGTACAACAATGCCTTTGGCCAGTATGAAACGGCGCTGGACAATTATGATCGCGGCCTTGCGCTGGATTCAAAGAACGGGCTCTGCTGGTATGCAAAAGGGACCACACTTTCGAACCTGCGCCGGTTCAATGAATCCGGAACCTGTTTTGAGAATGCACGAAAAAATGGATTTGTTTTCTGACCGCAAAATCCGCCGGGAAGATTTTAGCAGGTTACCTGGTTTGACCACCGGGTGAGATAGTATGCTGCAGGTTCTGCACCCGGCGGGAAATCGCCATAATGCTGGGAGTACGTGATATACTGGCCCGACGCCGGCAACAGCTTGTTCTCCCAGACTTCGGAAAAAGTTGTATAATAATCGGTGACCGTCCCCTGGTCCGCAATAACCCATCGCGATCCATTCCACCTGCAGAGCTGCGCGATGATGTTCGTTACCGGGAATACCGTGGGCGTGTTTGACGTACTGCCCAGTAGTTGATCGCCCCGGGAAGAGCTGAGGTGGCGCTGTTTGCAGTTGCCACGTACACGATGACACCCCGGGTGCCCGCGGTCTCTGACGTTATGCCGGCCTGCCGTGCGGTGGCAGAAACCGGGCCACTACCCTGATCCAGCGAATGGAAATCGGGAATTTCTACCGTAATTTCGGAATACACTTTTTTCTTTTCCGCTGAAAGGTTCGCCCAGTAGCCGGGAGCGCTCAGCTGCAGGCATTCTGCGGCAGTAACCGTTTTTCCTTCGTTCCGGTACGCCCAGTTCATGAACCGGGCTGAATCGGAAGATGGCTGAACACCTGCTGAGTCTCCTGCACCCACCACCGGTACTATCGCCGTCGCCACCAGCAGGATTGCCAGCAGGGCGATGACTATCTTTCGTAGTTGCATTCTTCTTTCATCTCCTGAGTGTCCTATGCTCCGCTTGCAGGGAATGAGAAAATCTCCGGAAGGAATCCCGGGAGAATGTTCTCGTGCCTGCGGGCGTGAACGGATCACAGCGAAGTTCGTCGCCACGCGGACCCGTTCTCTTCTTTTCGGGACAACCCCCGGCTGTCCACGATGAGCGGTTCAGGAGTTGCGCACTTATTCTTTCTAACGCGGTTGTCTACCGGTAAGGGTACTGAAAAAATTCGGTGCCTGGTGAAAAATATTCGTCGCAATAGTATGGATGCAAATTTTCACGCAAGCTGCCACCCGGCTTTTGTCTCGTCGGTCCGGTCCGGAACACCGTCGCTCAAGGGATTTCACCAGACACCGGCAGATTTCTGAGATCCATGGTCCGGATGCAGGTCGAAGGACCCTGACGAATCCTTCTCCAACCTTCACGTCCCGCGAGGGACGTCAGAGTGCTTCCAAAATAAGCCCCATCCAGGCTCCGATTTCTCGGTCTTCCAGAAACAGCGGAGGTAATTCCGTAAAATGCGACATTATTTCATCAATTTTTTGTCATACGTACGTCTGAAATCATGAGGCGCTATTTGGGGGTATTTGGGCAGCGAAATTTCCCTGTCCCTGCCTTAACTCCATCCGGTACGGGATCGCCTGTCCAAAAGCGAATAAAAGCGATCATTTTCAAGGCAGATTTGCAGGAATCCCGCCAAACGGGAACGGTATCGGGCGAATCTGGAATCGTTGCACCGGAATTCCCCGTTTTGCATGACCTTTTTTTTGAAAACCGGCTCTACGGCGGTCCGGTGGACAGGTGCCCCCGTCGGAGAGCCCCGCTCACCGGCATCTCCAAATGACACTCCGGATATCACGTCGTGCAGGTTCCATGGGAAGTTGTGGCCGAGGTCAATCCTGCCGAAGGAACTCTGCATCGGATCAGCGGGCGTTCATGACGATCGTCTCTGGGGACATCATGAAGAATCTTCCACGACCAGAAGTCGCCGGGACCCGGGCCGGAAACGCCATCTGTTACCCCTGTCCGGCCTGCCCGGCGGCAACCACGATTGTGTACAAATATGCCGAAGGATTTTTTCAGGGAGACGCGGGACGTCAACTGCACCTCCTGCAGGAAACCGTGCACGGTTCTCACCCCCGGCGGGCACCAGAGAAAGCCACGGGTATACACCGCCCCGATATCCCGGTGAGGGCCGGTTGCGGGGGGAACATCTCCCGCGGCCGGAGATCGATCGTTAAACCATGACGCATGCACGGAGGGAGCAACCCCGAAAACCGCAGGTGTGCGCCTCGAAAGATTTATCCTCCGTCATTCTGTTTATTCTCCCCGGGGAGTATGACACAACCCTGACAAAGAACTTAAGGAGATCCTGCTGTGACCCCGACATTACCCTCCACCATCACCCTTGTCACGTATCACCGGCTCTACGCTGACGCCCGGACCACCCTGCGACGAAGTACCGCTTCTATACATTCCAGCCCGGCTGGATCGGCGACTGGCACCCGTGCCCCGCCCGGCAGTTCCTCGCCCTCATGTCGGGTGCGGTACAGATGGAGACAACTGACGGGGAAGTCCGTCAGCTGGGGCCGGGGGACCTCGTCCTCCTTGAGGATACCTCGGGCCGGGGGCACCTGACACGGAATATCGGTGACGGGTACGCCACGTTCCTTGTGGTTCCCGTCCCTGCGGCCTGATTTTTTCCTTTCCGTAACCATCGTTCCCCTGCAAAAAATTCATCCTCCGGGCGACAGTCCGCATGACCGAAGATCCTCCGCGAAAAGTCCGGATTTCTTGGTCGCAGATTTTTTATGCCGGAAATTTTCGCATCGTAAAAAAAAAATCACGACCGGTCTTCCCGCACCGGAAAATCCCGCAGCCGGCCTGATGCGGGAGACGGATTACCCAACAAAAATGATATCGGGGAACTGGCGGAAATGCGGGTCCCCGGTCACGACCCGTGCGTGGTTCACGCGGGCGGTCGCATAGATGATCGCGTCCGCGATCCCGCCTTCTTTCATCTCCCTGCGGATCTTTCCTCCTGCGCGGGCAATCGTGAGATCGATGGGGACGAGACGGCTCCGGAGCCGGATCTTCCGGACGAAGAGATCCATCCGTTGCGGATCGTTCCCGAAAGACCGTTCCGGAAAAATTATCCCGGAACGGGACAGACCGGAAAAGAGTTACCGGGTCCCGAGGGGCTCCTCATCGGTGCCGAGGAAGTAGAGGGCGTTTTCCGCGTACTGGACAGGCGCGTAATGGGAGCCGCAGTGCGAGAGCCCTTTGAACCGGACCAGCCACGACCCGTTGATCTGCCCGGCCATCCGGACCGAGACCGGGTCGGGGGTCAGCGGGTCGGCCGTGCCGACAACGAGCATGACATCCTTGTGGATCCCGGCGAGGCCGTCCCAGGTCCCGTTCCAGACCAGGTTCGCCCGGGCCTCGTCCCGGATGCCTGCCGTCTGGTTGGGATCGTTCGCATTCTCCTCCAGGATCGCAAGCAGGGTCCTGCACTCGGGGACCCGGGCATCGTAGGTGCTGGAGTCCAGGACCAGTTTCCGGACCCGGGAGGGGTGGTCGATGGCCAGCTGCTGGGCGGTCGAAGAGCCCATGGACTCCCCGTACACGTGCATGCTGTCGTACCCGAGGGCCACAATCAGCCCGGCGGCATCATCCGCGTACAGGGGGATCGTTGGCGTGGCATTACTGGTGCTGCTGTAGCCGACGCCCCGGTGGTCGTAGGCATAGACATGGTACTTCGAGGAGAGGATGGAGAGGAACGTCTCGTTCCACGATGCCTGCAGGGGCGTCGCGTTGGCAACCGTTCCGCCGAATCCCTCGATGAGCAGGATCGGTTCGCCGGCGGATCCGAATTCCCAGTATGCAAGCCGGACGCCATTGACATCCTTGTACTGGACGGGTGTGTTGCTGATGGATACAGGCCCCGGGTACGGGACCGCCGTACCGGGTACCGGCACAGTTGCCGTCGGACTTCCTGCCGGCACGTTCCCCGCGCATCCTGACGATACAACGAGGCAGGCAATCGCGGCAAGGACGAGGATATTCAGGATCGGTTTCATGGTTTCTGCCTTTCAGGGTTATCCCGGTACACCATCGGAGGAGAATCCTGATAACCCTTTGTGACGGGGGTACCACGGAGGCGTTCCCGTGCAGGAAAGGATAGCGCAGGACCGGCGAACCGCTCAATAAGAGAAACGCGTCATCCGGATGGTCGCACGATTCCCGTAAAGTCACCGTCATTCAAGCCCGGCAACGGATCAGCGCCTGTCGGGGATTGGAGATCAAACCATCATGCGCTCCGCTCCTGTCGCCGCCCCACCGTTCCAGTACTTCCTGGAAAAACGTGGGGGGGGGTTCGTGGGTGATCAGGCCTCATCCGTGCTGAACCGTTCAAAATAGAACGACTCACCGCACGATTGCTTCTCGCCGGGTTTGAGGGTAAGGATGTGGCTGTCCGCATGCTCCTCGCAGACATTGAGGTAACTGCAGGCAATTGACTGGAACCCGATCGCGTCCCTGCCGCAGAGGTAACATTTTCGTTTTTCTGCCATGGGTACGATCCGCTTACGCCCTGGTGCAGATAACTGTTCCGGTTCGTCCCGATCCGGCCGGACTCATTCTGCGACCGGATCCTTGTACCGGAATGCGCCGGCAGGATGATTGAAGGGGGAAAAAGTACCGGGGTCGAAGGGCGGTTTGTTCCCGGTCGGATCTGCTAAAATAAGACGTGTGACAGCTCCGGCCCAGTGTCTGCAAGTGTGGGCGTGAACGCTGTCAGCAACGATCCTACGCCCTCAGAAAATATCAAGGTTGCGCGATGCCTGACAACCGGCAGGCTTTATATTTCCCGGTGGAGTTGCCGCCGGGATCCGGCCCGGGTCCGGCAATCCGGACGGTCCGGCACGGATCTCCGTTGAAAATGGTCCCGGAAATTTCTCAGTCGTCCGGAAGGAGCAGGATCCGTTCCACGGACGAGAGCCAGACCTTCTTTGCGTTCTCCGGGTCCTTGTTCAGGAGGTGGGTCATGAGGCCGAGCCCCATGGTCATCGCATAGATCGCCCGGACTGCTGCCGCCATATCCACCGCATCCGGGATCTGGCCTTTCTTCCGGAAGCGTTCGAAGGCCCCGATGAAGAGGGCGCTGTTCTCTTCAAAGAGTGCGGAGACGTTCTGAAGGAACGCCGATTCCTTGGGGATGTTGGCGATCGCCTGGATGAAGACGGGCACGAACGGCTTTGGCTGGAGGAAGATGAACTCTGCGGTCCGGTCGAGTGCCGCATGGATCTCATCTTCGGAAGAAAAACACTCGATGAAGCTGTCGCGGATGAGCCGGATCATCTGGAGGATCAGGTGCTGTTCCAGCGCTTCGCTGTTATCGAAATAGGAGTAGAGCGCCCCCTTGGTCACGCCGACCCGCGCTGCGATATTCTCCAGGGTCACGGCGTCCCACCCCTGTTCGGTCGCGATCGCCAGCGCAGCAGTAATAATCTTCTTCTTCGCGTCTTCCCTGTAATCCGCGTTGATCCGGGGCATTTCCGTATCACCGGTGTGTGTTCCGGCTTTATTCACCTTGTGTTTGTGATATTAAATACATTTTCAACATATTGAACATATGTTTAATTACCTGAACATTTGTACACTATACAGGACACAAGAACCCGGGTCCGGAGACTACTATGGTCAGGATTGCGATGGAAACAACAAAAGGTCAGAATTTTGGAAACGGTGGCCGGAGAAGATCCGGCATGGTCCTTGCCGTGATCATGGCGCTCGCCATCGTCGCGGTGCCCTGCACTGCGGCGGGTACCGGCAGCACGAACCCGACCGTCATCATCACCGGCTATGAGGTCACCCCGTCGGTCCTCCTCCCCGGCGACAAGGGACTCGTCACCCTGACGATCAAGAACACCGCGGAGAGCGCCTCGATCAAAGAGAACAGCGGCCTTTCATCCGGCGGCGTCTTTTCGAGTACGAAGAGCACGGACATCAACGCGTTCATCGAGAACGCCCATCTCGAAGGCAACGGGATGCTCGTCCTGACGGATGACTTCGACCGGCTCGGCGAACTCGGGCCCGGCCAGTCCGTCCCGGTCACGTTCCTGGTCCAGGCACCGGCAAACAACGGGATCTATTTCCCGGAAGTCTGGATCGATGTCAAGGACGGGCGGAGCACGCGCTATCCCGTCATGGTCAATGTCAACACCGACGTCTCGACCCTGAAGAAACCGGCGCTGTCCGTCCGGCAGGACCTGCCGGAGCGGGTCGCACCGGGCGAGAACTGCACCGCAACGATCGGCATCACGAACACCGGTCTTTCCCGCGCAAGCGATATCGGGATGACGGTCACATCCGATACCGCCTCCCTGGTCCTCACGACGTCCGGGCACTCCTACGCGGAGCACCTCGATCCCGGTGAGAGCACGAACCTGACCCTGCGGTTCGCGACCGACAAGAACACCCCGCTGGGCATCGACCCGGTCCTCCTTTCCATCACCTACAAAAATCCGGACGGGACGACCGGACAGCAGACCGAGACCATCGGCATCCCGGTCAAGGGCCGGGCGGAGATCGCGATAAAGTCCTTCTCCGCAGACCCGGTCCGCCCGGTACCCGGCAGCGCGTTCATCCTCACCGCCCGGATCGAGAACACGGGGACCGACCAGGCGACCTCGGTCCGGGCCGTCCTCGACAGCCCTTTTTCCGGTACCGGCACCGCGTTTATCGGCTCGATTGACAAGAGCAGCGATGCCCCGGCCGTCTTCTATCTCCAGGCAACGGGGGAAGGGACCGTCCCGGCCAACCTGACGATCCTGTACTCCGATGACTTCGGGACGCACACCATGACGGAGGAAGCGACCGTGACAACGGCCGCGGGGTACGGGCTGCTGCCGGCTGTCGCCATCCTGCTTTCCGTCATTGCCCTGGGAGCGGCATTCTGGTACTTCCGCGTCCGGCCCGGGAAGGGACATGGTGAATAACAGGCGGGACGGCAGCCCGGGCTGGCGGGTCTCGCTGTACCTTGCCGTCCGCGCGATCCGGCGCGGGAACCGGAGCACGCTCGCGCTCACGATCCTGATCATCGCGCTTGTTGTGGTCCTCATGAACTTCCTCGGGATGATCATCGCCGGCGTGGTCACGCTCTACAACGACCAGATGATCGACTACCAGTACGGGCACGTTGCAATCGAGCCCCGGGACAAGGAGACCGCGATCGGAAATGCCGGCAGTCTCGTGGAAGAGCTCCGGCGCATCCCGGGAGTCACCGGCGTCACTGCCCACACGAGCACCGGGACAACGATCACCAACCCGCGGAACGGGAAGTTCCAGACCAAAGCCCTCGTCGCGTTCGACCCGGACGACGAGGCGGAGGTGACCCGGTACAAGGCCGCGATCATCGATGGGGATTACCTGAGCGACGGCGACACCGACCAGATCCTGATCGGCACGCTCCTTGCGGGGAACGAGGACGAATCGCAGGACAAGCTTCCCTCGCTCGGGGGGGTGAAGGTCGGCGACCGGGTACGGGTGGAGTACGGCAACGGGGTTGTGAAATCCTATCGGGTGAAGGGGATCTACGAGTCGCTCGGGGCGCTCATCGATTCATCGGCATTTATCACCCGGGACGAGATGGATGCCGTCATGGGTACCGGGGATACGGCGAGCGAGATCCTCGTCCGGGGGAGATCCTCCGGTGATGCGCTTCAGCTGAAATATTCGATCCTGGAGTTCGGGACCGGGGAGAAGGTGAAGACCTGGAGCGAGAAGGGCACGGGGATCCTCGGCGATGCCATCTCCAGCCTGAACCTGGTGAAAAATATCATGACCTTCGTCGCGCTCATCGTCGCAAGCGTTGTGGTCTTCATCGTGACGTACATCAACATCATCAACCGGCGCAAGCAGATCGGGATTATGAAGGCGATCGGCATCCGCCGGCAGGTGATCGTGGGGAGTTACCTCCTCCAGGTCCTTTTCCTCTGCGCCTGCGGGATTGTTGCAGGGATCCTGATGCTCAACGGCATCAGCCTCCTCCTTACCGTCAATAAGATCCGGTTCCCGATGGGGGATCTCACCCCCCAGATCGAGTACGGGGCTGTCGCTCTCAGCATCATCCTGCTCTTCCTCGTCTCGATCCTGTCGGGATATATCCCTGCCCGGCAGGTCGTGAACGAAGAGATCCTCGATGCCATGAGGGGTTGAGATGATCGAAGTAACGGAATTAAAAAAGCTGTATCTCCTGGGAAAGGTCGAAGTCGCCGCACTCCGGGGGGTGTCCCTGACCATCGGGAACGGCGAGTTTGTCGGGATCATGGGGCCGTCGGGGAGCGGGAAGTCCACGCTCCTCCACCAGCTCGGCCTCCTCGATACGCCGTCTGCCGGTACCATCCGGATCGATGGCACGGATGTCTCAACGCTGGACGACGGGGAACGGACGACCTTCCGGCTCCTCCATCTCGGGTACGTCTTCCAGGACTACGCGCTCGTCTCCGAGCTGAACGTGATGGAGAATGTCGCGATGCCGGCAATCATGCAGGGCAGACCCCTGCCGGAATGCTCTGCACGGGCAGCGCAGGTGCTGGAAAAAGTCGGGCTGCAAGACCGCCTGGACCATCTCGTGTACGAACTCTCCGGCGGCGAACAGCAGCGGGTCTCGATCGCCCGGGCGCTCGTTAACAATCCCTCGATCCTTTTCGCGGACGAGCCGTGCGCAAACCTTGATACGGAAAATTCCCGGACGGTGCTGGAACTCTTCCGTTCCGTCAACCGGGACCTCGGACAGACCATCGTCATGGTCTCGCACGAGCCGTGGCACATGCAGTACTTCGACCGGATCATCTTCATCCGCGACGGGCTGCTGGACGCGGAGCGGATGGAGCGGGAGGGCAACGGGAAGAACGGGGAAGCAAAGGAAGGAAAAAGAAAACCAGAACCATGAACCGCAAAATTATTGCCCTCACAATATATCATGAAAGGTTATGGTAAAAACGTGTGATGCGTGCGGCAGGCCGTTACCGTTTTTTACCGGACTCTTTCACGCACGCTGCGATGCCTGCAGGAGCAGGCATACCCGGACCAGGGCCGGAGAACCAGCCGGGGTAAAACCGCACCTGGTCCGCCGGAACCTGACACGGATCGGCGGGGGGATCGAGTACTACCATCTCCAGGACTGGCTTTTTAACAACTTCTCGTATGAAGAGCAGGACACGATCCTTGCGGTCTACCATCCGTCCGGCCCGAAGGTGACCTCCCCGGTCCCGGGGAAAAAAACCCCGTCCGTAAAATCGGTCGTCGGGTTCCTCTCGGGGATGGCAGGGTGGTTCAAAAATCCGGAATACCGGCAGATCGGGTACAAGATCATCGAGAAGGGCGAGAGCCTGATCTCCGAGAAGACCCCGGTCATGGACAAGCATTTCCTGTACCAGGCAAAGATGGAAAATTACTACCGGAACCGGGATACCGACGATTTTGCGTTGCCGGTCGCAATGGAAGCCTGCCGGCAGCAGATCGGGATCGCGAAGGAAGCGAGGCTTGCGCTGCTGCAGGAATACCGGAACAGCCCGCTCCCGTCCCACGCGGGGTACAGCCAGCTCTGCGTCATCCTGGAGCACCAGAAGAACTACGACGAGGCGATCCGCCTTGCCGCCGAGGCGAAGGAGCAGGGATGGGCGGGGAACTGGGACGAGCGGATCGGGAAGTGCAGGAAGGAGATGGAGCGGTAACGGCAGAACGGGCCGTTGAATGCGGCGGAACAAGGGAACTTTTTTCACTCCGGTTCTCCAGGATGGCGGAGCAGATCCGGATGAATTCTGCTATCGGTGCCCGGCCGTACGGGCAGGACATCTTCGTTCAGGGTCATGACCGTGCAAAAAAGGCAGAATCCTGCATTCCACGTCCGGAATTTTATTATTTACCTGAATTACTGATGATTTTCTAAAAGAGAAAGCATATATTTAAGTTAATGTTAAACCGAAAAATTTAATGTACTCTATAACGATAGAATTTTTTTATAAAATCCGTTGAGGGGGGCGTCCCGTGGCGTTCAGCCTGGACAAATTTCTGCAGCCGGACGAGGTTACCGATGAGGGATGGCGAAGATTTCTCGAAAATGAACGCGAGTACTGGAGTTCGGAGGCAGGCCAGTACCACGTCTGGTGGAACCTGGAACGGTACGCGGAGGCCCGGCAGCGGAATGCCGAGATCACGCGACGGATGTTCTCGATCTACTGCTCGTACAGGATTGCAGGCGTCCTTGCAGCCGATGCCACGCTGAGTCTCCTCCTCTTCCCCCGGGAGTATTTTATCGTCGGGCTGATCGGGTCGAATTTCCTCGTCTTCGTCATCGTGCTGTTCTATTGCTACGTCACCGCCCGGACCCGGGTACGGGAGGAGATCCATAACCGGCACTCCGCGATCCTGATGTCGGCACGCGACAAAGCGCTCCGGCGATGACGGTTTCTCTTTCCTGCAGTGGAGAGCCGGGATCCCGGGGCAGCGACGATCCGGGTCTTTTTGTACAATGAGACGGATGAGTCCGCGATCGCAGGTGGGGCACATCAGATCCGGCGGCATCCTGCACAGACCTGAGACAGATCCGGTATACTGTCGATGATCCTGCTCTCTCCGCAGGCCATCGAAGGGGACAGGGCCGCGGCCACACCAGGCATCCCTGAAAACTGACCGATCCCATTGATGCCAGCCTGTCAAAACCCGGCCATGACCGCTTCCGATCATCATTTCACAATTTTTATTATAATCCGGCCAGATACGATGACTGATACCCGGAGCAGGAGGAATAAAAAATCCCGCAGGAACTTTTGAAGACCGCATACACGAACCGGGATTTCTTCACCCTCTCCTGGCTGCTCATCATTATCATCGTCTTCCCGATCTTCGAGACAAGCGCCCTCGGGAACATTCTCCTCGTGGTCCTCTTCTCCATGCTCCTCCTCTCGGCGCTCTATTCCGTCTCCGACCACCCGCGCCAGGTCGCGATCGGGATCCTGCTCGCCCTGCCGCTCCTGCTCATGGCATGGACGAACGTCTTCCTCCCCTCGCGGGATATCCTCATCGCCGAGGTGATGGCAACCGCAGTCTTCCTGACGTACATCCTCCTCGTCATCTTAAAAAGGGTATTTTCTGCCGACAAGGTCACCATGACCGAGATCTGCCGGGCCGTGAATGCCTACATCATGATCGCGCTTGCCTTCGGCATGGTCTACCTGCTCATCCACTTCATCATCCCCGGATCGTTCCGGTTCGAGTACGGGGAGTGGACCCTGTCGGGGATCATCTACTACAGTTTCGGGGTGCTCACGATGGGGGGCGTCGGGGATATCGTCGCCACCGGCCCGCTGGCCCATTCGGTGGTGACCATCGAGATGATCATCGGCGTCATGTACATGGCCGTCTTCATCGGGCTGCTGGTGAACGCCCACTACTCGACCCGCTATTTTTCGCGAAACTCCGGAAGCATCGCATCGCAGGATCCCCCCACGCAGCCGGGGCCTCTCCCGTACCTGCGGTCCGGGGGACCGGTCACCCTTGTTGCCATCGGGGTCATGATGAACCTTGCAACCTCGATCACCATGGTCGCGTTTAAGTTCCCCCTGTTTCTCGATACGTGGGGCACCTCGCTGGTCGTGATGACCGGCGGGTTTGCGACCGGCGCATGTGCCGGGATCATCTACAACCTGATCATGGCGGGGACCTTCTGGGGTGCGCCGGCGGTCCTGTGGGCAGCGAGCAGCATCCTTGTTGCAGCGCTGACGTACTTCTTCTGGAAGCGGGGATGGGTTGACTTAAAAAAACCAGCCCTGCTCTGCGCCGCCGGGATCGTCACCGGGCTTGCCAACACAATCGTCGTGATGGTGAACACAACGATCTTCAGCCTTGCTCCGGCAGACGGGCCGCGGGCGATTGCGCAGTTCCTTGAAGGAATCATCGCAAACCCCGTTATCCGGGAAATCGTCTCAGAGTGCCTCATCGAGATCGCCGACAAGACGATCTCCCTCGTTCTCGCAGCAGTCGTAGCCTTCCTCCTCTCTGATTTCCTGCGAAAATATCATGCCGAAAAACCCGAAGACTGACGGGATGTCAGGGCCCGGCCCCTCCCGTCCCCCGCGCGACATTCGGTTTTCTCTCCCCCCGCATCATTGCCCGGACAGGGCACACCGGGAGCGTCCCCTGGGATAGTTCGAGACATTCAGGCAGCGTGCCGAAGCGGTGATGAGCGACGTGTATGCGCTCTATCTCGCACGGAACGATCCGCGGATCCCCTGATACGCAAAGGCCATCATCGTGCTTACCGTGATCTCTGCACTCAGCCCCAGCGACCTGGTACCGGATTTCATCCCCGGGATCGGGCTCCTCGACGACCTCATCGTCATCCCGCTCGGGATCGCCCTCGCCCTCCGCTTCATGCCGCAGGACGTCTGGGACGAATACCGGAAGAAAGCGCTGGCGGGATTTGCGGAAGTGAACCTGGCCAGCTTCGAAGGCGTCCTGCTCATCCTCTTCATCCTTCTCAGGCTCTGGAGATCCTCCTCCTCGGTCTCGCGGCGTTCATCCTCGGATTTTTTCTCATGCTCATCCTGGACCTGTACACCCCTGCAGACCCCTTCAACTGGGGGACGCTTCTCTTCCCGCCCGGGATTGGGATCCTGCTGATCGCCTGCATGAAATTCTGGAGGAACCTTACCCGCTGGCAGAAGAAGATCCCGTCCTCCCGGCAGGAAGATCCCGGTACCAGGTAATAAAAAAAGGATCGTTTCGGGTTATGACCGCACAACCGGGGAGGCGGTCGCATCGAACGGGTTCGTCCGCATCTCCAGGGAATAGAGGTACGGGTAGTCGTTTTTGAGGTACTCCATGTAGTCGAGCCACTGGACCATCAGGTTCTCATAGACGCGCCCGATGTCGCCGGAGAGGTGGGCGTGGTCGGTCGCGGGAAGGCAGCTGAAATCCCCCCGGCGCTTCAGTTCTTCGGTGAGGTGGAAGACGGCCCGCAGCAGGTCGGTGAAGGACTCGTGCTCCAGCAGGACCGGGTTCTCGAGCAGCCGGAGCATGAAATCCCGGCGCGAGGACAGGAACTCATGCAACAGGCACATGTCGATCCGTGCAGCATCGACCGTGTAGTCGTATGCCGCCATCCTGTCCCGGACCCTGGCGAACGCCGCGGCATCCCATCCGTTCCCCATGATCAGGGAATCCCTGATCCGGCCGATGTTGGGATCGCTCTTCGCAATGGTCAGCACCAGGTGGTTCCCGACCTCGGTGAAGAAGGTTCCGATCACCATGTTCATCTTCTCCAGGCGTTCCCGTTTCGCACGGATCGCGAGGAGCTTGTTGAGAACGATGGTGACGAGGAGGACGTTGATGGGCAGGAACCCGAGGGCATTGAAGATATAATTCGCCGTGTCCCCGGGGTTCTTTAAAAACGTCAGCTTGAATGCGTAGATGCAGATGCTCATGGCCACCAGCACGACCGCGAGCTTTGCCTCCCAGTTGAATTTCACCATGCACCGGGAATTGGCAGTTTCACCACATAAACCCGGGCGGGGTCCCCGGGCCGCCCCGTTTTTTAAACGAAGGAATACTACCTGCGCCTCCACATCATACGCCCGGGATTGAAGAGCATTCAACCAGGCATGGGGACAGTCCTTGTCACCCTCCAGTTTTTACCGGGCTTCTCACTGCAGGGTACCCGATCCCCCTTCTCATCGGATTCATCCGGTCCGGGGTCGTGCCAGCGCCAGCTGGTGTGCCATACATCAGGCCCGCACGCGTTGTAGTGGAGTATGGCAGATTTCACCGGCACGAATGATACGTATATCTCCCCGCAGCCCCTACATATAACCTGTACAGGTTTTTGCCTGGTAGCATTTTTCAGCATGACCCCCCTGTACCCCCAGACTGAATTACCGGCGTATTCACACCATGCCGGGCAACAACGAGAGACCGGTGGGCGATTCCACCGGAAGCATCAGGAGATCATGACAGACCTTTCGCGACCAGAAGTCGTCGGGACCCGGGCCGGGAACGCTATCCGTTTCACCTGTCCGGTCTGCCAGGCGGCAAATTCGATTGTGTACAACATGCCGAAGGATTTTTTCAAGGAGACCCGGAATGTCAGTTGTACCTCATGCAGGAAACAGTGCACCGTCTCGACTCCCGGTGGGTACCACCGGAAGCCACGGGTGTACACCGCCCCGATATCCCGGTGAGATCACCGGGTACCGGTATTACGGCGGCAGGGTTTTTGCGAACCCTGCCGTATCATGTTTTTAACCTCTTCTTCTCCCGTGCAGACAGGACAAGTTCCCGGATGCCCGGAACCAGCCGATCGTCCTGCCATGCCCGCTCCTCCTCCGGGGACCTGCCGGCACGTTTGACGGCTCTCAGCGCATAATCGGCAGCGCCGGGTGCATGGTCGGCCATGTGCGCCGTTGCGACCGCGTGACCGGCAGAACGGGCGAGCGCTTCCCGCACCGGGTCGGCTGCTTCGCGTGCTTCACGGGCCGCTGCGATCGCCCCAAACGCGGCGTTGCGTGCATCGCCGACAGTTGCACTCCCGTTCTCCCACGCGGACGCGACCTGCAGGGCATCAAGGATGCGCCGGTCAACCTCCTTTCCGGCGATGGCAAGGGCATGTTCCGCGCACTTTTGCGCCCAGCGGATGAGCCATCGGTGCTGGTCCGGGGTGAGCGGCCCGCCACGGTGGACTGCAACAAACCTTCGATCCCGCATGGTTATCCCGGTCCCATTCCAAAGACTGTTGGGCTGTCATGGCATTTCATGGTGGCCCTGTTCCTGCAGCCGGCAGGTCGGGGGAGACGGCTGGAGCCGGATCGACAGCCGATCCTTCGCCGCATTTTTCGTGGGACGATCCGAACCGTCACTGCCCAATTGGAAAACCCCGGCGGCCGGTTTTTCCAAAAACCAGGTACGGCAGCTGCGGCCGGATCGCCGATTCCCCCTGTTTCATTCAGAAAAAGTCCCGGATTCCGGCGATCATGCCGTTCCTCCGCTCCTTTGAGATATTCAGGAAATTTTTAGTATCGTCCCGCAGGGCCGGCCCGATCAGGACTCATCCGTGCCGAACCGTTCGAAATAAAACGACTCGCCGCACGACTGGTTCTCGCCCGGCTTAAGGGCAAGGATGTGGCTGTCGGCATGCTCCTCGCAGACGTTGAGGTACCTGCAGGCGATGGACGAAAAACCCGATCGCGTCCTTGCCGCAGAGGTAGCATTTCCGTTTCTCTGCCACAAGTCTCAGATACCGTTCATGCCGGTGCCGGGCAAAAAATCCACGGGCGTGCCCGGCTCATAAAAACCGGCGGCACCCCGGCCCATCCGGAACGGATGGGAAACATTTCTCATCTTCCGGTACGAAAGGGGATCTGATACGGATGCACGCGAAAGACATCGCGCTGATCGCGCTCCTGCTTGCGGCCGGTACGGTCCTGCAATACCTGCTCTCGATGCTCAACCTGGCGCTCATACCGGACGTGATCACCGCGTTTTACTGTCTTGCGATCATCCGGTTCGGGATGAAGATCCACGAAGCGGCCGTAATCGGCCTCTTTGGCGGAGTCCTGTCCATGCTCATCCCCGGCTCTGTCTTCCCGGCCGGAAACCTGGTCAGCGGGCCGGCCGGTGCAGTTGCCTGTTATTATTGCCATGAACTGCTCCGGGACAGAAAGACCCTGTCCCCGCTGACGGCAACGTTTCTGGCAACGCTGATCAGCGGGTGCACGTTTGTCGCGATCGCCACGTTTTTTGTACCGGCAACAATCCTCGTACTGTTCGGCACGTTCAACGCATTCGTCCTGGCATATCTCCCCGTCATCATCGGGACGGCGGTGCTGAACGCTGTCATCGTCGAGATACTCGTCCTCCTCTTCCCGACAGGCGCGGCGGTCCAGAGCCCGGCATGAGTACCGGAACGCACCGGAGCCCGCACAGCTGGCGGCCGGGTTCCACGCGGCATTCCTCTTCGGGATGGTCATCTGTCTGGCCGTCGCGGTGATATCTGCAGCGATCCGCGAGGAACGGGCCGGGGGTGGCGATCAGCCTGGCGTGTGAACCGCTGTCACGGGACCGGGCCGGACGATGGCATGCCGTGTACTCCCCCATCAGGATCGCGGGGGCCGGATCTCCCGGATCGTTGATCCGGCGCTGATAACTACGGATTTTTTTGAAGTCAAAGGTTTTTTTAATATCCCCTGCGGCGATATGTCTGCATGCAATCCATGAAAGAATCCCGCAGGATCCCCCACCTCCCCGTCCTTGCGGGCCTGATGATCCTCATCCCCCTTCTCGTTATCGCCGGGTGTACCGGCAATGTCCCGGCACCCGGCGGACAGGTCCTGAACGGGACCCGGTGGGTGCTTGCGGGCTACCTTGCCAATGGCACGCTGGCGCCGCCGCTCGCGGGCACCACGATCACGCTGGCCTTTACCGGCACCACCATCGGCGGTTCGGCCGGCTGCAACCATTATTTTGCCGACTACCATATCCAGGGCTCCTCGATCACGATCGGGCCGGCCGGATCCACGGAGATGGCATGTATGGAGCCGGGCGTGATGGAGCAGGAGAGCGCCTACCTATCGCTTATCGGCAGGGCCGCAAGGGTCGCAGCCGATCATGATACCCTCACCTTCACGGATTCCGCGGGCACGACCATCCTCTCATTCACCCGCGAGGTTCCGCCCGCACCTCAGCCACTTGTGGGGACAAACTGGACGCTCGATTCAATCTATTCCGGCGACGCCGTCTCCTCGGTCATCAGCGGCACGGTGATCACCGCGGTTTTCGATGCTGAAGGGAAGGTCACCGGCTCGGCCGGGTGTAACCACTACTTCGGGTCGTACACTGCGACCGGAAGCTCGCTCTCGATCGGGACCCTCGGTTCGACGAAGATGAACTGCCCCGGCCGGGGAATCATGCTGCAGGAGATGCAGTACCTCGCGGCGCTCGAAACGACCGCAGGATTTTCTATCGCCGGCAATCGCCTCCGCCTCGCCGATGCGAACGGGATGACCCTCCTCTCGTTCACCGGGGAGTGATCAAAAGTCCCGGGGGATTTTACGATGGCTCCCGAAGTGTGGTCGCGGATGAGCCGTGCCGGGCCGTATTAACCATCCGGTTCATTCCTGCCGGGCCGGACCTTGTTTCCCGGTGTATTTTTTAAAGAGCGGGCATGCGGTCAGGCACGCGCTGCACCGGGCTGCACTCCGGTTCGCAACCCGGTTCGCGACCTCTGTCAGGAACGGCTCCATGGACTTCACCTCCATGAGCCGGACGAAGAGCGATACGAGCGGGCCCGGAATTGCACCGGTGAGGTTGAGGCAGCGGAACGTGTCGATCCCGTCACCGGTGAGGGCCTTTACCGGACATGCCTTGATGCAGAGCCCGCAGTGCGTGCAGAGCTGCGGGGTATCGTGACAGGCCGCGCCACCCGGAATCTCCCGGTCGGTAAGGACGGCCCCGAGGCCGAGGCGGATCCCGAAGCGGGGACTCAGGAGGAGGCCGTTGTCGCCGATCTCCCCGAGGCCGGCATCGGCGGCGCAGTGTTTCAGCGAGAGGCTGCCTTTCACCTTTCCGTCCCGTACCACGACCGAACTCACCGCGACCGCGGAGGACCCGGACTCTTCCAGCACCCGGACGAGATCGCCCGAGATATTCAGGAGTTCCTTCTTGAGGGCCGCGATCCGCACCGACATCTCCGCAACGCTGCCGGTGAACAGTTCGTCGCCCATCACCTTGCCGAAGATGATCATCGTCCGGCATGCAGGGAAGAGATCCGCGGGGCGCCGGCCGGGCGGCGCCCGGATCGTAACGGACGGGACGGCAGCAAACTCGTCAACAGCGCGTGACTGAAAGAACCGTGCAAGGGAGTCCGTATCGACCGGAGGTGCAGCCACCGCGTTCATGCCATGAAGTACATTCCCCGCAACGATAAAATACGCAGGTTTGGCAGGGACAAATACCTGACACGGTCCGGTCGCGTTGCAGCAGCAGTACCGGTATCAAACGGAATACCCTGTCTTTAAAAGAACGGTCACTTCCCGACATCGGAAGGACCGGTGCGGATATGGCAGGTTTTTTACAACGGACAACGAGAGGGATACCTATGGACGATCCCCTTCCCCCGGATGAGGACCTGGTATTCCAGGAACTGCTGCGCCTCGACGTCGAACCCAACCAGGTGCCCCCCGAGCTCTTCGAAGGGTTCCTGCTCCGGCTCGCCAACTCGGTCGGCCTCCCCCTCCCGCGTGCCCGCGCCGCCCTGCAGGGACTGATCGACAAGGGAAAATTCGACACCAGTGACGAGTCAGGGGAAGAAGGGGTACGGAATGAACGCGAGGTACTCCGCGAACTCCTGTTGCATGACCCGGAGATACGGGACCTGTTGAAGGAGATCGTCCGGGACATTGCTGCGGGTAAAACGTAGGGGAAGCCCCCGGTAGGCTGCCGGACATTCCCCGGTACTGGCGATCTCTCTTTTTGGAAATCTTTTTTTTTAAAACTCCATTTTTCCCGTTGAACCTGTCCGGGGCCGGAGTTCCCGGATGCCGGCAACTGCAGAACAACCCTTAACCATTCAGCGAACGTGTTAGAGTGTGGTGATACTGCTGAAACGGCTGCCCGTCCCGTCCCGGATCCTGCGCTCGGTAGGGTATGATGAGACTACGAAGATCCTGGAGCTGGAATTCCAGACCGGGGCGATCTACCACTACCTGAGGGTCCCGCAGAAATTCTACACGAATCTCATGAAATCCGACGAGAAGTACAAATATTTTTCCGAAAAGATCCGCCCCCGGTTCACGGCAAAACGGGTCGACGAACACGAGCCGCGCACATAGTCCCGCCCGACAGGATCCCGCATCGATCCCGGTAACGGGCCTTTTTAAAAAAAGCGCTGCAAACCAATAAGAGCCCCGGGCGAAGATACTCCCCCGGCACATCATCATGGTGAAACTGACCGACGAGATCAAGGAATCGCTGACGGGAACCAGCACGGTCTTTCTTGCGACATCATCGAACGACCGCACGCCCAATGTCGTCCCGATCGGAGCGTTGAAAATCCTCGACGACGGGACGCTGCTCATCTCGGACCAGTATTTCAACAAAACGCTCTCGAACCTGAAGGAGAACCCGAAGGCGTCCATCTCCTGGTGGGGGGAGAAGGGCGGGTTCCAGATCAAGGGCACGACAACCATCCACACCGACGACGAGATCTTCCGAAAGGACGTTGCCTGGATGAAGGAGGTCCGGCCGCAGCTGAAGCCGAAGGGTGCCGTTGTCATGAAGATCACAGGTGTCTTTGCCGTCAGGCCCGGGGCAGGGGCCGGCAAAAAGCTCCTCTGATCCCTACCAGAATTTTTTCATTCTCGGGAAATTGTTCCTTCCTGCTGCTGAAGTTTATTTTCACTCCCCGCCCCGCAGGTATATCCCCCCTTCTCCCGACCCCTCATCTGCAATCATGTCCATCGATCTCATCCTTATCGCCCTCGCCTTTATCCTCGGCATCGTTGTCGCGTACCTCATCTTCCGCACGCAGATCAGCGTATACGAGCAGCGGGCGAAGAACGATCTCGAGCGCTGGAAGATCGAGTGCACGGACGCGATCCGGAAGGACGCCGTGAGCCGGTCGCGCGCGACGCTGAAGGGAAAGATCTCCGAGCAGATGGCGCCGCTCTTACCGGAATTCCCGTTCGCCGCATCCGATGCGCGGTTCATCGGGAGCCCGATCGACTTCGTGGTCTTCGATGGCTATACCCGGGTAAAGGACGGGAAGGGCGAAGCGGTCAGCGTCGTGCTCGTGGAGGTGAAGAAGGGGAAGGGGAAGTTAACGCGGGAGGAGTCGCTGATCAAAACGGCGGTGGAGGACGGGAAGGTCGCCTGGCGGACGGTCGTGCTGGCGGATGATGCGGAGGGCGGATAGGCGGGCAGGGTGGGACGGCCGGGGGTGCGCCGGGCTCCTCTGCCTTCACCCTTCCGTCTCCCCCTTGAAATCCGGGCACCCCCCTGGGAATGCCGTGGCGCCTGCGACGGCCGCCCGTGGTCTCCGGCAGGCTCCCGTCCCGGGGGCAGGTCTCCCCTTCCGGAGATGTCACCGGCCGGACCGCCCTGTCGGGATCTCACCCATGGATGCAGCACCCTGGACCCGGGCGCCCCGGGTCTGGTGAAGGTAAACCATATCATTATCAGGCCAGACCGCATGTTAATCATGCATCATTGCGGAGTCATTATGGGAATCAAGCCGTCCTATATCAAAACCATCGGGAACGAACTCATGAAAACGCAGCGGGATCTCTTCACCAACAGCTTCGATGATAACAAGGCGCAGCTGGGATCGTCGGCTGCAATCCCCAGCAAGCGTGTCCGGAACCGCATCGCTGGCTACATCACCCGGAAAGTCAATACCAAAAAGCGCTTCTGATCTTTTTTTTATAATGTCGTATGGTCCGGGGAGCCCGGACGGATCCGGGTGCGTCGTTCCTGCGTCCCCCTCCTCAAAAAAAGGAGAACCTGCTTACCGCCGGACACAGAAGTACCCGCCGCGGGAATGGTACTTCGTGAAGAGCTCGCAGGCCGGGCAGAAGCACCCGATCTCCTTCATATCCGGGGCCGATGACTTCCCGCGGGCGCAGAAGAGTGCGGTCGGTTCGTTGTTCTGCAGCGCGTGCTTCTTGTAGTTCTGGCAGTTCGTGCAGTACTTCCGGCAGATCTGCCGGTTCTCTTCGGTATCCTCGACAACCGGCCTGGTCGAATCCAGCATATTCGTTCAGGTTGACGATCCGGGGTGATAGATCTTGCCTTTTTATTCTCTCAACCGGTGCAAAAAAGCAGACAACCCCTCGCGAAAAACGGGCCGGGATGATCTGGCGGGAACGATGAGGGGAAAAAATATGAACGGGGCCCCGGGGGAATATAGTCAGATCAGTCTTAATATACATCATCGACAATCAGTGGAAACTATGGAATTTCCTCAGGGCCCACTCTGCCAGAGCTGCGGTATGCCTTTCCAGAAGCCGGAAGACCACGGCACGAACAAAGACGGCAGCAGAAACAACGAGTATTGCCACCACTGTTTCCAGGGCGGCAGGTTCCTGGATGATTGCGTCACTGTTCAGGAGAAGATCGAGAAGAATGTGAAGATCGGCGTGAAGATGGGGATGCCGGAAGAGACGGCGCGGCACATGGCCGTAAAGATCCTGCCGAATCTGAAGCGGTGGAAGAAAGGATAGTACGGGCAAATCTCACGATCGGAGATCCGGTATTTTTCCTGCGGACCTGGTCCTCCGCCACAAAAAGGCTACACTTTCACCCCCCGTTTCCCCAAGGCAGAAGGGGGGAGGGGTTCCAGAGTGGAGCGTGGCATTCGACGACATCAAGAAGTTCCGCGGGCAGGTCTACTCGGGCATGCCGGTCGGGGGAACCCATCTCTGGGAGTACCCCTGCGGGGTCTGGGAAGAGCGGAAGGTGGCGCCCGATCGCTGGACCTTCTCTTTTACGTCCGAAAAGAAGCGGGTGCGAAAAGCGCAGGCCGGTTCGGGCGCCCTCCCCGGGACCCGGTACCACTGGTTCATCCTCGCCCACCAGCGGGTGGAGAAACTGGATACGGACACCTACGCGACCGTGATGGAGGGCACCAAGTACAAGGTCGCCCACAAGCGCCCGCACTGGCGGCGCTGGAGCACGGAGTACCCGGACAACGCGCCGGAACGGGAGGTCCTGATCCGGATCCTGGAGGAAGAACTTGCCCTGCTGAGGGGCCGTGCCCCATAGACCGCGATACGCACGGCCTCCAGCCTCTCCCTGGCCGGGTCCATGGCGGGCGAAGACGTTTTCCGGATCTTTAAAGGGCACCCGTTTTCATGGGGTGTACGGTTCCCTGCTCATCGCAACAAGCCGGCGCAGGGTGTTGAAGTTCCGCATTGTCGAGCGCACCCCGAGTTTCTTCTCCAGAAAATTATTGGAGAGCGTGCCCTTCCCGTACGGGCCGGGGATGTACAGGTATGCGGTCTGCCTCCCGAATGCAAGTTTCTCCGGTGCATAGTCCCCTCCTGCCAGTTCGCGGACCTTCTCTTCCGGCGGGGGGTCCGCAAACGAGATGAAGAAGACCCGGGAGATGTCGTGCCCGGATCCGAACGGGTTATTCTCCAGCGCCTCCTCCAGGTCCGGCCCGGTCCGGGCGATCACGGTCAGGTCGGGGCCGAGGCGGCTCTGGATCAGGTTGTGGACCATCTTCCCGACGGTCCGGGGAGGAATGTCCGTGTCGACGAGGATATTGCCGCTCTGGATAACGGTCCGGACACGTGAGAAGCCGGATTCACCAAGCGCCGTACGGAGCCGGGACATGGACACCGCGTTTTTTCCCGAGGGCGTCACCCCGCGGAGAAGGAGGATGATCGTCGCCATGTTCGCACCAGCGATCGGTTGCAGGGATAAAAAGACCTTTGCACCTTCGCACCTCGTCCAGGTTTTCTTAAAAAGAACAATTATGCGGAAAGATCCGGCGGAATGCGGCCGCACCTGCTGCCGGTGAGGCTCGTGAAAAACCGGAGTATCCCTCCAGGATCCCGGGATCGCAGCGGAATATTCCGTACTGCATATAATAAAGGTTCTCTGGCGGAGAGAAACAATAAATAAACCGATAATCATTAATTTCTATGGAATCGACGGAAAAACTTTTCGTCATCGTTCTCTGTGCACTTGCACTGACCGTCTCCCCGGGCTGCATCGGGGGAAAGTCTGAGACGGTCACCATCGAGAAAGGTTTCATGTACTCGTATTCTTTCGAGATGCCGGAAGAGACCGAGGTGATGTTCTCGCTGGATACCGACGGTACGCCGGTGGATGTGCTGGTCATGGACCGGGCGAACTTTGAAGTCTTCCAGAAGATCTTCTCGGGCGGGGGTGACGGGAGGGTATTCCCCCTCGCCACGTACCCGGGCGTCGTCTCGAAATCCTTCACCTTCACGTCGCCAAAGGACGACACGTACTTCATTGTCGTGGAAAACTCGGACTGGCTGAAGGGAGGAGCGACGGCGACCCGCGCCGTCAGGGTTACGACCCGGTCCTCGGTCTGATCCTGCCGGAGATCGCAAAATCCTGAATTTTTTTTTGTCCCGTGCTCCCGTTTTTTTGGATCAGATACTCCATATAGTATCAGCATCCATGCACCGGCATGGGGCACGACATCGCGACAACACTTGGTGCCTGTGCCGATCTCATCCGGATGGACCTTGCGCTGGGCGCCGGGGCGTTCCTCGTCGCCGGCGAGATTGTCGCGTACATGGGGCTGCCGCCGCTCCCCCAGATGGTGCTCGGGTTCTTAACCCTCTTCTTCATCTCCGGCTCGGCAAATATCTCCAACGATTATTTCGACCGCGAGGTCGACCGGATCAACCTTCCGTCCCGCCCCCTTCCTTCCGGCCGGATCACGGCCCGGGGCCTCTGGGCCCTCTTTATCCTCTTTTCCGCCGCCGGGCTCATCACCGCAGCGCTCCTCTCGCTGCAGGTGCTCGCGCTGGTCGCCGTCTTCTGGGCAGTATCGGTCCTCTACAACTTCCGGCTCAAGGAGTACGGTTTCTTCGGCAACGTCGTCGTTGCCACCTGCCTCGGGATGATCTTCATAACAAGCGGGCTCATCGCCGGAGCTATCAGCGGGGTTGTCGTGACGTTTGCCGCGCTCGCGTTCTTCTTCGACCTCGGCGAGGAGATCGCATCCGATGCGATGGACATGAAAGGGGACGAGGCACGGTCCTCGCAGAGCCTTGCAAAACTCTTCGGGAAGGCCCGGGCGATGCAGGTCGCGGGGATCATGTACCTCGTCTTCTTCCTTGTAACCCTGCTCCCGTTCCTTGCGGGCTGGTTCTCGTACGACTACCTCATCCTCGTCGCGATCATGGATCTCTTCATGATCCACAGCTCCTTAATCCTCGTGCGGAGCCGGATCATCGAGGAAGGGCGCCGGCAGATCCGCCACCTGTACCTCGCGTGGGGTTTCTTCGTCATCGTATTTGCATTCACGAGGGTCCTGTGACCGGGTTCCTGCACGATGCAGCAGGGATCCGCAACCGATAACCACAAATACCCCGTCCGGGGGATATGATGCAGTGATGGACTATATCTCCCTGACAGCCGAACACCAGAAGAAGCTGGCCGTGCTCATCGACGCCGAAAATGCCCAGGCAGGTATCATCAAGAACCTGCTGGACGAAGTTGCCAAGTACGGAATTGCCTCCGTAAAAAGGATCTACGGGAACTGGACCACCCCGCAGCTCCAGCCGTGGAAGGACGTCCTGCTCTCCCATTCCATCGTCCCGATCCAGCAGTTCAACTATTCCTCGGGAAAGAATGCCACGGACAGCGCGCTGATCATCGATGCGATGGACCTGCTCCACGCCGGGAACCTTGACGGCTTCTGCCTCGTGTCCAGCGACAGTGATTTCACCCGGCTGGCGTCCCGGATCCGGGAGTCGGGCCGGATCGTCTATGGTTTCGGGGAGAAGAAAACTCCCAAACCGTTCGTCGATGCCTGTGACAAGTTCATTTACACGGAGATCCTGCGGTTCGATGAGACTGCCGGGGCAAAAGGGATTGCCCGGCCGGAACTCTCCGGGATAACAACGGTCAAAAACGACCGGGAATTTCTCCAGTTGTTAAAGGACAGTATCGAGGACTCTTCCGACGACCAGGGCTGGGCGGAGCTGGGGCTTGTCGGGAACAACCTCCAGAAGAAGAGCCCGGAATTTGATTCGCGGAACTACGGGTTTAAAAAACTGTTCGACCTGATCCGCTCCCTGGACCTCTTTGAGGTCGATGAGCGGCAGTCCAAGGACCAGCGCGGGAAGATCATCTATATCCGGGAGATCTCAAAGAGGCCGGGGGATGTCCGGAAGATCCCCCGGAACAAACAGAAATACGAGTATTGAGAGCGGGATCCACATCTCGCATCAGGCATGGCGGCAGCTGCCCTTCTGCCAGTTCCCTGTTCTCCCGCCCGGACGATCCTGCGGGAATAGCCGTACCTGCCCGGCGCACGGGGAAGAGCGGGGCGATATCCCCAAAGCACCTGCCCTTCAGATCCCGGGTCCTGCGCCCGCCGGGGCATGCTGAGATCCCAAAAGACCCCGGAACCGGAATTCCCGGCAGGGGTCATGCTCCACGGCCCGGGCCTCCCGCACAAAATCTGCCTGAGTCGCAGGAGATCAGATAAGCCGGGAAGCAGTTTACGGCAGGACCCGGCCGCAGTTCCCGGCGAAGCGGGCCGGGATCCAACCCCTGCCCGGGAACGGACCGCCGGGGATGGAGTGGCGAAGGAAATTCCGGCACGGGCCGTTTTCCTAAAAAAGGTTCCCGGGCGATATTTCCCGGTGTTCCCAAAATTTTTTATCCCGGGCGGATGCCCGCGTCAATAGCCTTATGCTTCAGAGGGCATCATAAGGATAGAAGATGTCTGAGAACAATTACGAATCACTGCATATCGAGAATATCGTTGCATCCGGAACCATCGCCGGGTCCATCGACCTCGCGCGGTTCTCGGAGCTCACCGGGAACTGCGACCTCAACAAGAAACGGTTCCCCGGCGCAGTGTACCGGATCGCGGATCCCAAGATCGCGTGCCTTGTTTTCTCGTCAGGAAAGATCGTCCTCACCGGCATCCGCGACCTTGAGGCGCTGAAAAAAGGTCTGGCCATCATCACCGAATCGCTCAGGAAGGCGGGGATGGAACCCCTCGCGGAGCCCCGGGTCACCGTCACCAACATGGTCTGTTCCTACAATCTCAACCGGTACATCAACCTCAATAAGCTGAGCGTCACGCTCAATCTCGAAAATATCGAGTATGAACCCGAACAGTTCCCCGGCCTTGTCTACCGGGTCCAGAACCCGAAGATCGTCGTCCTGATCTTCTCGTCGGGAAAGATCATCCTCACGGGCGGCAGGACCATCGAGGATATCAAGAAAGGGCTCGACGTTCTCAAGGAGAAGCTCGAGAGCGTGAGGTAGGTCCTGTTTTTCCCGGGACCTCATCGGTCCCGGAGTTGCGGGATCCCCTTCCCGGAAGTCCCTGCCCCGATTGTACCAGCCCTTTTCGACGTGACGGCTCTCAGGTTACTGCAGACGGGACCGTCGTTTCTCATGAACAACAATTGACTGCAGGGAACCACCAACATCCGGCGCGTCCGTCTCCCTTAAAAATCCCCGTCTCCCTTCGTGATCTCTTTTACGCGTTTCGCGATCCCTTTCCATCGCTTCTTCTCGAGCCGGACAAGCCCGATCTCCGCCTTCTCCTGCGCAAAGGCACGCTCCCGGACGAGCCGGTGGTAGTTTTCGAGCCGTGCAGCAGAGATCTTCCCTTCCTTCACCGCGGCAAGGACGGCACAACCCGGCTCCTGCTCGTGCCGGCAGTCGGAGAACCGGCACCCCGGTGCGAGCGAAAGGATATCCGGAAACGTCTCCATAATGCCGCCCGACGCCGTTCCGATCCCGACCTCGCGGATCCCGGGGTTGTCGATCATGAGCGCACCGCCGGGGAGGACGAAGAGCTGGCGCACCGTCGTCGTGTGCCGGCCCTTCCCGTCGTAACCGCGGGTGCCGGAGGTCTCCTGGACGGGCCGGCCCAGCAGCCGGTTGATGAGCGTCGACTTGCCTACGCCCGAGGAACCGATGAGGACGACCGTTGTGCCGGGCGTAAGGAAGGGATCGAGCCGGTCGATCCCTGTGCCGGTGGCAGCGCTGACCGCGACCACCGAAATGCCGGGCGATACGCCGGCGATCTCTGCTTCGAGCGATGCCGGGTCGTCTGCGAGATCGGACTTGTTGATCACGATCACGGGCCGGGCCCCGGAAGCATGGGCGACCGCGAGGTACCGCTCGGTCCGCCGGGCATTCAGGTCATGGCCGGCAGCCGTGACAATGAAGACGGTGTCGATGTTTGCCGCGATCACCTGGTCGGCGCCCTCCTTTCCGACCGCTCCCCGCGTAAACGAGGTCTTCCGGGGGAGGATATCAACGATGACGGAGGTGCCGGCTTCCGGCTGGCAGAGCACAACCACAAAATCGCCGACCGCGGGAAACCGGGCGAGTCTTTTGAGGGCACCGGAGATACCGGCGGTAACAGGTCCGTCACCGGTCAGCACCTCCCACGCGGTCTTCTGCCGGCAGGCAACCCTGCCCGGGATGTACGGGCCGTCATATTTTGAGAACGCCTGCTCCTGTTCTTCTGTCCAGCCAAGATCGTGAAGGGAGGAAGGATGCGGATCCCCGCACCCGGATGGTGATGCGTTCATAAAGAAAATGAACCTCGTGAGGATCGGAGGTGGGCGTTGAAGTGCAAAGGGTTTTTGGTCGTCTCTCCGGAATGACGACCGGAACAACATCACTACGCATAAGCCGTACCATCCCCACAACCTGCGTATGCAAACCCCTGGCACCGCCACGGCAGGAGCCTGCCTCTTCCTCGCGGGATTTATCGCCCTCATGGGTATCATCACCGGCGAGATCTTCTATCCTGCGGATTACTCGACCGCCCATTCCGAGATCAGCGACCTCGGTTCAACCCGCCCGCCCGAAGCCCGCATCTTCCAGCCATCGGCGACGATCTTCAACGGCACGATGATCGCAACCGGGATCCTGACGCTTGCAGGAGCATTCATCGCTTACCGTACCGGATGGGACCGGTGGTCCGCGCTCCTGCTCGGCATTGTCGGGGCAGGGATCCTCGGTGTGGGAATCTTCCCCGGGAATGTCCGGATCTGGCATGGCCTTTGTGCCATGATCACGTTTGTTGCCGGGGGGATCGCGGCGGTTGTATCCTCGCGGGCGATTGTCGGGCCGTTCCGCTACCTTGCAGCGCTCCTCGGGTGCATCACCCTCCTCTCCCTGCTCGGTCTCTCCGTGCTCATCCCGGTGCTGGGAGATGGCGGCACGGAACGCTGGATCGCCTTCCCGATCATCTTCTGGCTGACGGGCCTCGGGGGGTACTTCATGGGAGGCGGCGGTGTTCCCTCCCAGGACCCGGGCGAACAATGCCCCTGACTGCGGAAGGTGTCGGGAAGGAATTAACCCTGTTCTCTGGCGGACGCCCGGTTCCGGTACGGCGGAACCAATACGTCGGATCGATGCAATGGTGTACTGATGATGGTGGAATTCCCGCCGGTTGAGGAGGGCGACCTTCCCGCAATCAAGGAGATCTACGACCACTACATCCTGAATTCGACCGCGACGTTCCATTCCCGGCCGATCCCGGTTACGGAGCTGAAAGAGATCCTCGGCATCTCCTTAAGGAAGTATCCGGCATTCACCATTCGTGCAGGAGGGAGGATCATCGGCTACTGCTTCCTGGCACGGTACAAGAACCGGGAGGCATACGACCGGACTGCCGAGCTCTCCGTCTACCTGAAACCTGAGTTCACGGGAAGAGGGATCGGCCTTCTGGCCCTCAACCGCCTCGAAGAGGCTGCAGGGAAATCCGGGATCCGTGTCCTCATCGGGACGCTCTGCGGGGAGAACCGTGCAAGTATCCGGCTCATGGAGAGAGCGGGTTACACCAGGGCAGCCCATCTTCGGAACGTAGGCGAGAAGTTCGGGAACGTCCTCGATGTCGTGATCTACCAGAAAGAGATCTGACTGCTGAAAAAGATCCGGCTGCAAAAAAAATTGTCGGCGGGAGAACCGGGTCTCTCCCCTAGATCGACTTCTCCCAGCTCTGCCCCATATCGACGAGGGGGCGGATCTCCTCGACCGAGAAGTTCACGGCCGCGGCCATCATGTCGGCAGCCTGCTGCCCGGCAACCTTCGCGATCTCGGCCTTGTAGGACGCGAGCGCAGGTCCGGTCGTTGCGATGGACTTCGCCCGCAGGTATACCCGCACCCCTTTCCAGTCCGCAAGCGTCTTTCCCGGCTCCATGACGAGGAAGACCGCGTGCGGGTTCTGCTGGAGGTTGATGAGCGAACGGTTCTTTCCAAGGCCAGCGACAACGGTCTTCTCATCGGTCATCCGGGGGGAGCCGAGGACCGCGGAGTCAACCTTCCCCGTCTTGTCGGCAGTACTGAGGGTCCCGATCCTCGGGGCCTTGTTGAAGTAGTCCATGAGGTTCTTTGTCATGATCCATCACTGTGTTTTTCGAGGACTTTTCCGTATGAGCCGTTAAAGGTTCGTGAGGGGACAGTCCGGTGCAGGTGAATCGTGAGGGTTTCACGATCCCCCGCGTGATCGTTCGCGGGCGAAGACACCTCCTGTCTGCCCGGCATGTGGCAACCTTTTTTGGGAACCCGCCGGCAACAGGTAGTGCATGAAGGTCTCTGGCATACTCGTTCTCCTCATCCTCGTACTGTCCCTTGTATCCGCCGGCTGTACCGGTACGTCCCCGGGGGCGGCCACCCCGGCAACGACCGCGGGGCAGACCGCGGCACCGGATACGGGCCTCGCCGGACAGAAGGCTGTCGCCCGGTCGATCGCGGCATCCGTCGATTCCGGGCTTTCTGATCTCCAGTCCGGCCTGCAGGACACATCAAAGAAGCTCTCAAAAACCGGCCTTGCCGGCAAGGAAGCAGAAGCGGCTCTTTCTGAAAACCTCCTGAAGTACCCGTTTGCAGTCTCGTCGTTTGCGATCTCGAAGGACGGGGTCGTCGCATCCGCCGTGCCGGAGAACTATGCCGGGTCAGTCGGCGAAAACCTGAGCTGGCAGCCGCAGGTCCGGCATGCGAACGAACAAAAGGTCCCGGTGGTCTCGGACGTCTTTGCGATGGTGGAAGGGTTCACCGGCGTCTCCCAGAGTTCCCCGGTCTTCTCCCCGTCCGGCGAGTACCTCGGGTACAACGATATCACCTACGAACCCCGGGTCTTCATCGCGCGGCAGATCGCGGGCGTGACGGTCCCGGACGGGTACGACGTCTGGGTGGCCCAGGCTGACGGGACCCAGATCTACGATGTCAACGGCGAGGAGATCGGGAAGAACATCTCAACCGACCCGATGTACGCCGATCCCGCGCTGCACGCGGTCCTTGCACGGATCGCCGCGGAGCAGAACGGCACCGGCACCTACTCCTTTTACGACCGTGACTGGAACCGGACCATCACCAAGATCGCGGCCTGGGAGACGGCCGGGATCGGCGGGACCGGATGGCGCGTGGTCGTGACGAAGGAGGCCGGGATAGGTGAGGGCGGGAGCATTGCTCCGGCAGCGGCTGCGACGCCTGCCGCTCCGGCCGGCCTCGCAACGGAGGCCCGGTACGCGGACCTCACCCAATTCGTGGAAAACGCTGCCGCGTACGCGAAGGAGCACGGGAAGGAGGCGGCGCTGAAAGAGTTCAACGATATCAACGGTTCGTTCATTAACGGGGACCTCTACATCTTCGCCTATGACCGGAACGGGACGGCGCTCGCGCTGCCCTATCAGCAGGGCGTGCTCGGGACGGACCGGAGTAGCGTAGCCGATCCCAACGGCGTCCTCTTCATCGACCGGCTGAAACAGGTCGCAGCAGACGGGGGCGGCCCGGTCTCCTACATCTACGCAAATCCTGCCGACAATTACGCGGAGCAGTTCAAGCTCGCCACCGTCCTGCCGGTTGACGACACATGGTTTGTCGGCTCGGGGATCTACCTGCCCGATGTTCCGGCGACATTCAACGCCACGGAACGCGATGCCCTGGTCCTGCGGGTGAAGGAGGCCCGGCAGTACGCGCAGGAGCAGGGACAGGCAACAGCAGTCGCGGCCTTCAACGACCGCAACGGCACGTTTGCGGACGGGAGCCGGTACATCTTTGCGTACGGGATAAACGGGACAACGCTCGCCATGCCGTTCCAGCCGGAGACGATCGGCACGGACCGGACGGGCTTCACCGACCGGTATGGGGTAAAGGTCGCGGCGTGGGAGATCGCAGTCGCAAAGAGCGGCGGCGGGTTCGTGTACGTGGATTATTACAACCCGGATACCGGGAAGGAAGGTCTTAAGCTCTGCTACGTCGCGCCGGTCGATGCGACGTGGCTCGTCGGGTCCGGGATCTATACGGACAGGACGTAATATCCCGGTCCCTCCCGCTTTTTTTTATTGAAAACACGCCCGGGGGCGCCAATGCCGTTCCAACGGATTTATGCGGCAGGGGAATCCTCCGTGCTTACGGAGCCTCGTACCGCTCAAAGTAGCATTCGCCGGAGGACTGTTTCTCCCCCGGCCTGAGCGCGAGGAGGAGGGTGTCCGCGTGGTCCCTGCAGACATACGCGCAGCAGCACCCGAAGGACTGGAAGCCGATAGCGTCCTTTTCGCAGTATTCGCACTTCTGTCGTTGTGCCATGATCATGTCTTCATGGGATCTTTCAGAAGATACGTCTTGCCAATCCCGTCGTTCCTGTCAGCGGGAGCGGGCGGCAGCACACTTCCGGCCTTGCAGGGAGCGAACAGCTTATCATGCAGCCCCCGGAGTAATTGTTACCGGAGGGACGATGGCAGAAACATCCTCCTGTGCCCCTGCCGCACAAATTCCCCGCACGACCTGCAAACTTTTCGGGGCCATCAAGGCTCTCGGTACGATCCAGCGGAGCGTCGTCCTTGTCCACGGGCCCAAAGGCTGCGTCTACCATATCAACTATATCCTCGGCATGCGGGGCGACCGTCCCTCGGAGATCTACACCACGGCGCTCAACGAGCATGACGTTATCTTCGGGGCCGAAGGGAAACTTTCGGAGGCGATCCGCTCCCTGGACCGGACACTCTCGCCGGACCTTCTGTTCGTCCTCTCCTGCTGCTCTTCCGAGATCATCGGCGAGGACGTCGGCAGTGCTGTCCGGGATACCCGGACCCGGGCAAGGATAGTCCCCATCGCTGCCGGTGGTTTCGAAGGCGATCTGCATGCGGGGTACCGGGAGACTTTGTGCCAGCTTGTCCGCGAGTTCGCTCACAAGCCTTCCGTCCCGGCCCCCCGGTCGGTCAACCTTGTCGGCATGCTCCGGGCCGGTCCCGACCTTGCAGAGATGCGCTCCCTGCTCGCAATGATCGGCGTTTCGGTGAGCGCGGTACTCACCGCCGGATCATGCCGGGCTGACCTGGAACGGCTGGGTGATGCCGCCCTCAACATCGTCGTCTGCGAACCGTCCGGAAAGGACGTGGCAGGACTCCTCAAAACCCTCTGCGGCACGCCGTATATTGTTGAAGAGATCCCCATGGGGTACCGCTCTTCGCTCCGGTTCCTCGAACGGGTTGCGGATGCCCTCGGGGTCCCGGCACCCGGCGGCCCCCCGGCTGGCCATACCCGGGCCCCGGACTTCGGGTTCCTTGCGTCCCGGCGCATCGCCCTTGTCAGCGGACCTACCCGGGCCATCTCCATGCTCCGCTTTCTCGCAGAATACCGGATCGCCCCCCGGCTCGTCATCGTGGACGCCGATCCTTCCGCCGGGGAAAAAATCCGCAGCATGGGAATACCCACCGGCGAGGTTCTGATTGGGCCCGGTCACGAGCTCATCATGCAGAAACTCCGGGAACATACCATCGATCTCCTGATCGGCGGGATGCTCGAGCAGCCGCTTGCAAAAGAGCTCTCCATCGACCATATCGATATCATGCACGGGAGCGAGCTGACCGCCGGGTTCTCCGGCGCAGAGAACCTGGCCCGGCTCATACGGAAAAAAGCACCGGGGTTACGGGAAAAGGGCGAAGGACGGTAAGGAAGACCGGTCGCAGAATCGTCACATCCTTCCGGTCTCCCCCCGCCGGTCCCACGCGTCCCCGTACACGAGCCCGTTCCGGCGCGCCGGTTCAAAGATGAGCGCGAGCAGAACCGGGCCGGCAAGCATCACCCAGAAGATGTTGTTCCCAAAGTAACTGATGAACTTGCTCTCGAACGGCCGAGCGAAGAAGATTGTGCCGCATGCTGCCAGGAGAACCATGCAGGCAAGGGTGACCGCAAAGGCCGTCATCCAGAAACATCCGATGGCGAAGATGTCGAGGCGCATCGGGTGCCCCTGCATCATCCGGTGCCATATCCGGTAGGCAAGATAGGGGTACAGGACGTTGATGATGAACCCGAAGATGCTCATTGCCGACCACGAGCCCCCGAAGAAGTCGCCGGCGATGTTCCCGAACCCGAGGCCCCATGCACCCGCGGGCCCCCAGAGGATGCCGCAGACCGGCGGGAGGACGGCAGCCGGGCGCAGCGTGATCCCCGCTATCTCCCCGTGGTACTGGTTGAACGGGATGAGGACGAGGATAGAGAAGAACGCCGTCACCGCGATCCAGGTCAGGCCTTTCCTGTCGGTAAAGACCCTGAGGAGCTCATGCATGGTTGGATCTTCGTCGTTTTCATAAAAAAACACGGGGGATGCATTTCCGTACCCCCCCGCCAAAAAAAAGCCGGCATGGGAGATTTTTTCATCAGCGGCGAAGAAGACGGTGGCATGAAGTACATGCTCCTGTTTGCAGGCGGGGACCCTGACCGTACGGTCTTAAGCCCGGGAATCGAGCGAGAAAGCGGACCAGATGTGCCGGAGGCGTGAATGGATTGCCGGGCTTGCAAAGAATGGGATACTGGAATCGGCAAGCCCGTTTCAAGACGCCGGAAACGTGGTCTCACAGCACGGTGCCGGGGAGTTTGTCAAACGCCCGGGGGATCTCTCCGGGTATGCGATCGTGAATGTCCCGTCGGAAAAAGAGGCCGTGGAGATCGCCTGCTCAGCGCCGCACGTTGTCTTTGGCGGGACAACAGGTTTCCGGCCGTGCATCGAAATACATGGAAAACCCCGCCAATGCAGCCCGGTAGTTTTTACGGGGATCCGGTCAGAGCATCTCGGCGTACTGGTTGTTGCAGACCAGCAGGGCGATGCCATCGGACGTGATCACTTCCTGCCACCGGGTGGTCAGGCCGAGCGCCGTTGAACAGGATCCGCCGGTGACGGCATCGTAGATGATAACGCTGTCCGCAGGGGCGGCGCCGTCCGTAAGTTTCGCCTCGCAGGCGAGGACGGCGACACCGGACGGATTCGCGGCAATCGTCTGGCATGTTGCGGGGACCAGATCTTCGTCCGCATCAAGGACATAGCAGATCCCGTCATCGTGGATCCCGACGACCGGCGACGCAGCCGCCGGGAGGATTGCGATCAGGAGCAGGAGTATTCCTGCAAACAGTACCTGGTTCTTCATGGTATCATGGCTCCGGCCGGCCTGCAGGGATCCCGTGATCGTGAGTGTATTGCAGTGAAAATTTGTACGGGCATTTTTCCGCCCGCTGTACTGCACCCCGGCGTATACTTCATCCTCGTCGTATCGCTTGATAAATATTTGTGCAAAATCATTCCATTATATATATCATTATCGCTTTGTCTTGCCAACGTTATCCATGATTATTCTGCTTTCTCTCAATCATTCTGGCTTCTTTTCCGCATCCGGGCCCACCGGCGCCCCCATGAGGTGATGCGCTGATTCCGGGGGATGGCCGGGTTGTTCACCATGTTCCATCCTGACTCTTTTTGGGATCAGGAGGCGAACGCCTCATCGTTCACGGTATGGCTGCAGAATCTCCAAAAGCCTCCCTCCGGCGGGAACTGAACCTGTTCGACGTCACGGTCTCAGGGATAGGGATCATCCTGGGTGCCGGCGTGTACGTCCTCATCGGGCAGGCGGCAGGGCTGTGCGGCAACGCGGTCTGGCTGGCGTTTGCGGTTTCGGCATTGATGGCCCTCGTCACCGGGCTCAGCTACGCGGAACTCTCATCGATGTTTCCGAGGGCCGGCGCGGAGTATGACTATGTCAGGAACGCGTTTGATGCCCGTCTCGCGTTCGTGACCGGCTGGCTGGTCTTCCTCTCGGGGGTCCTTGCCGCCGCCACGGTCGCCCTCGGATTTGGGGGGTACTTCAATGTCCTCACCGGCGTCCCCGTTTTCGTTTCCGCTCTTGTTCTCCTTGTGCTCCTCACCGCCCTTCTCGCGTACGGCATCCGCGAGACCGTCCGGGTCGCTGTTGTCGCAACGCTGATCGAGGCAGCCGGGCTTGTCATCATCATTGCAATCGGCCTGCCGCACCTGGGAAGCGTCAACTACCTGGAGCTGCCGCAGGGGATTCCCGGGCTCTTTGCTGCAGCGGCACTGATCTTCTTCGCCTACCAGGGATTCGAGTCCATGGTCAAGTTCTCCGAGGAGACGAAGGTCCCCGAGTCCACGATCCCGAGAGCCCTTCTCCTCGCCCTTACGATAAGCACCGTCCTTTATATCCTCGTCGCCCTTGCCGCCGTTTCCGTTCTGAGCTGGGAGCAGCTGGCCGTGTCCGGTGCTCCGTTTGCCGACATCGTGGCCGCAACCCTTGGCCCGGAATGGGCCGCCCTCATCGCGGTAATCGCGCTCTTTGCTACGGCAAACACCGTCCTCATGTCGATGTACGCCTCGATCCGGCTCCTCTTCGGGATGGCAGTATCCTCGTCATTGTCGGCCGGTCTTGCCTACGTCCACCCGGGCAGGAGGACGCCGATCGCCGCCACGGTCGCCTGCGGGATCCTCACGGTCGCGCTGATATTCCTTGGCGACATCGCCTTTATTGCAAACGTGACCAATTTCACGCTCTTTGTCACCTTCATCATGATCAATGCTGCGGTGATCGCCCTGCGCTACCACTCCCCGGGGGCGGACCGGGCGTTCCGGGTCCCCGGATCGCTGGGCCGGCTGCCGGTCCTCCCGGTTGTGGGGATCCTCCTGTGCGTCCTCCTCCTTGGCGTGCAGGATCGTTCCGTGCTGGCACTCGGCGCGGTGCTCACCGGTATCGGCGTTGTGCTCCTGCTGGTCTCCGGCTGGCGTGCAACACGGCGTACCGGCCCGTGACCCGGGTGCGATCCGGAAACGTGCGGGATCCCGGGACGATCGTTTCGGATCCTCCTGCTGCCACGGTATCCCCGGATCCCCCGATGGATTTAGGGGCACACGTTACCGGACGGTTGGATCGTTGCCGCCATCGAGTTCGCGTGCCTTCGAAAACGCCTGCATGGCGAGGTCGTCCCGGCCAGTCCTGCTGTAGCAGATCCCGAGGTTGCTCCACGCAGTCGCGTCGCCGGGATCGTGTTCGATCGCCTCGAGCAGGACCTCTTTTGCCTCGGCGTAACGGCCGAGCCGGGCGAGGACGACGCCCTTGTTGGTCAGCACGATCGCAACACCGGGGTTCATCGCGAGGCACGCGTCGTAGCAGGCGAGCGCTTCATCGAGCCTTCCGAGATCTGCGAGGGCGACGCCCTTGTTGTAGAGCGCCTTGGGATACTTCGGACGGACCCGCAGCGTTTCTTCAAACGAGAGGATCGCCCCCGTCAGGTCGCCCTGCTGGTACAGGGCATTGCCCCGCATGAAGTGCGCCTCCGCGTGATCGGGGGATATCCTGAGCGCAGCGTCAAAGCACGGGACTGCCTCGGTGTACCGGGCGAAGCGGAAGAGGGCCAGCCCCTTGATGAAGAGGGCATCGGTCATCCGCGGATCGGTGCGGAGTGCCTGGTCGCAGCAGACGATGGCTTCGCCAAAGAGCCCGAGCCGGTCGAGGCTTGCGGCGAGCGCGACGAGCGCCGGCAGGTTGCCGGGGTCGCGGGCGAGGATCGTCTCGAAGGCGGGGATGGCATCGGCATACCGGCCGGCGCACACATCGGCGGTTGCCCGGCAGTACATCTGCCGGATCTCCTCATCCCCCGCTTCCCCCTTTTCACCCATGGGAGATACTGGGCGGAGGAACCGTATGAACGTTCGCGGAGCAGGGGGACGATAGGATCAGAAGGTTCTTTGACGATACAATCCGGAATCGCGGCGGGAAAAACCTGAAGAAAACGTTTAACGGGTGCCTCAACCATCCTTCCCGCAATGCTGCGGATAACTGCGCGTGCAACAGGGCGGGTGCAGGGTGTGGGGTACCGGTATTTTGTCATCGACTGCGCCCGGCAGATCGGTGTCGCCGGGTTCGTCCGGAACATGCCGGACGGCTCGGTTACGATCGTTGCCGAGGGGAGCGATGAGGCGCTCGGGCGGTTTGCAACGCTGGTCCGTGCCGAGGGCGATCCGGTCATCCGGGTGGATTCGCTGGATGTTGCCCGCGGCGAGCCGACCGGGGAGTATACCGGGTTCGAGGTCCGGTTCTGACTCGTGGCGTCTGACCGGCTCTCCATCCCGCTGAACCGCGCCGGGATAACCGGGACCCCTGCTTCACCCGACCGGCCCGAACCGTGTCCTGTACCCATGGGCAATGACCGATGCCCCGAGGTGCGGCGCATGGCCGGCGAGACTGCTGACGGTGAGCCGGGGAAGCGGAAGGTAGCGGTCTGCATACTCTTCGATTGGGGCGAGGATCAGATCCGGATTGCTGAGTACGACCGAACCGTCGAACACGATCGCCTCCGGGTCGTATGCCACAATGATATCAGAGATCGCCCGCGCGTTGATCCTCCCGAGTTCGCGGATGAATCCGTGTGACGGGGGGTCCGGTTCCTGCCGTATCCTGCGGAAGAGATCGGCTGCAAAGACCACATCCCGCTCTTCCGTAAGCCCATTCTTCCGCCGCCATGCGTGGTAGAACCGGGGCAGGAACCGGCCGCTCGCATACCCCTCCCAGTGCCCCTTCCCGCCACACCCGCAGGGGAGGCCGTAGTCGCTGTCGACGAAGAGATGGCCGACCTCGCCGGCATTCCCGTCCCGGCCGGCAACGACGGACCCGTTCGCGATGATCCCGGCCCCGATGCCGGTCGAGATGGTCAGGTACACGAAGGTGCCGTACTCCCGCCCTGCACCGAAGTATGCCTCCCCGAGGAGGCCGGCACAGCAGTCGTTGACGAGCCGGACCGGGAGGCCGAATTCTTCCGTAAGGGGATCCGCGAGCGGTACCGATTCGAGGGGAATGTTCGGCGGCCGGACGATCGTTGTATGGTTTTTGTCAACCGGCCCTGCCGCCCCAATCCCGATCCCGGCGCAGGCCGCGATCTCTTCCTGCGGGGCGAGAGCACGGATATTCCGGATGAGAAGGCCGGTGATCGCCGCCGCACCGGAGGGATTGTCCGGCATCCGTGCTGTCCTGGTCCTCTCCGCGATGCCCGTCCCGGTGACGAGTGCGACCCGGAGGTTGGTCGCCCCCAGGTCGACGGCAATGACGCAGGCATGCTTTCCTGTCCTTTCATCGGGTATCATCATGGGGGCCCTTCCTGATCCGGCTTGGATCTTTTATTGGATCGCAGGGTGTTTTGTTCAGGATACCCTTTGGTCTTCATGGGACAATACTGTAGTGATTCGGCCGGCCCCTGAGAGGGGACACGGGCCGTGATCGCGGGGGAAGTGCCCGCGGATACAAAAAAGTTTTTTCCGGTCCTTCCGGCTCTGCGGGTCTTACCGGCGATCCCGGGAATGCGGCTTTTTCAGGTATCCCTCGAGATATGCGGTGACGTAGGGCATGACGACCGGGGCGAGCAGGGAGATGACCTCCATGGTCATATCGGCCCGTAACGACGTTTTTTTGTCGCTGTGCCCCCGTGCCGGTTCGCGGTTCATCAGCCGGAAGAGCCCGTACAGGATGGCTCCTGCCCCGACTGCCGCCCCTGCCGTGGCATAGGGGTGCTTCCTGATGGTTCCCCCGACCGTGGCACCAAGGGAACCAACGGCATCGGATGAGGCCTGGACGACAGACTGTTTCAGTCGCCCGTACGACCGCGCGAGGAGCAGCTCCGTAAGAAGGATGTCATCTTCGGTTATCGGCCTACGCTTTTCCACGGTTCACCATCTCCGTTGCAGTCGGTGTCGGGAGGACGATCTTCTTAAAGAAGAAATACCGGGCGAGGATGGTCCCGACCAGAAATACCGCCACACCGACGATGAGAAGGGCGGCATACAACGGCATCCTCGTCTCGAGCAGGAGGATGATCCCTGCAAGTACGATCAGCGTCCCTGCACCGAACAGGGTAAGGACGATGACGAGGAACATGAGCTTTACGCCCAGCGCCTCAAACGGATCGAAGACATAGTTCTGCAGGAAGAGATCGGTCTTCTGCCGGAGGTAGAGATCAAGGTACTTGATCGTTGTCGCAAACTCCGCTTCTACCGATTCGCCCTCCCCGGGGGCGGATTGTTCCATGGCGCCCCCTCAGTCGCGGTATTTGCCGATGAGCATGCCGAAGAGGAACCCGACGCCCAGCGCCACGAGCACGGCGGGGATGGGGTGATCGCAGATGACGTTTTCTACCGGTTCGACCCGCTGGTGGTACTCGGCCTCGATCTCTTGGTACCGGGCACCGATCTCGTCCTTCAGGTGCTCCATCTTGTCCTGCACACCGTGCAGGATGTTCTGGATTTCCTCGCCGCTGTGTGCCATGTCCGCGTTGCGGAGCTTGCGTGCGGCTTCTTCCAGGGCTTCTGCGGTCTGGAGCCGGATATGGTCAGCTCCGGATACCGGTGCACTTACATCCTCTGTCATAGTGATTCACCATTCTCCAATCTTCTCGTTCATTCGTCTCCGGAATGTCATGGGTTGTGCGTGTCTTTCCAACCCTTCTGGTAACGATGATCAGGCATTCATATCGGAGGCATGCGAGTATTCGCCGGGATTGGTGAAAAACCTTGCCGGCTGGATGCCCGTTCGCCCGCCCGGATTCCAACAGTATGCCGGGCTGCTTTTTCCGGACCACGGGGTGGCGACCGGTCCGTCAAGTACCGAAGCAGAAGAGGTTGTCATGCAGGAATCCTGTCTCTGGAGGAGGATCAGGATTACAACGGTAGCCCGTGCGTGCAGAAGCCGGCAAGGAAACAGAGGCAGGCAGCGAATGCATAGAGGAGAGAAACGGGTGATAATTTCATGAGATATGGTAGGGGCGGGTGTCATTAAAACCGGTTCATTCTCCTGCGGGTATGCATGGCATTCCCCGACGGTATTTTTCTGCGCAATCGGGTCGAAACCGGCAAAATCCAAAAAGAGAGGGATGGGGACCTGCCCGGTTCAGCCAAGTCTCCAGACCGCCCGGGTCTTCGGATCGAGGTTCCCGATGACATAGGTCCTCTCCGGTACAAATCCCGCCGGCACTTCAAAGATGAGAAACCCGTCGGCCTGGTTGCTCTCACCGGGCTGGACATATCCGCCCGTCCCGCCGTACCCGAGCAGGTAGTCGTACTGCGTTCCGGTTACGGTATCAATGGTCACATCAGGTCCCTGTACGGAAGAGTACGGGTACGATGTCCCGTTGAACGAGACGGTGAACTGGGCCGGCGAGGGAGCATACACCGCCCCGTTGCCGATGCTCCCGACGCGGAGGAAGACGAACAGGAAGACATTCCCTTCCCGCGGCGTCGCGGTGTTGTACCCGTATCCGACACCAAGCACATCGGTTGTGGCCTGTTCCCGCGGGCTGTTCCATGATGGCGACGCCCAGGTATAGCCGGACTTGACCAGGTACCGGTATACCGTCGCCGTGCCCTGTCCGGTCCCTCCGGTGAATGGGACGTTTGTACCTGGCGAAAGAGCATCCGGAAACGGATCCGGCGTCGGGCCGGGTGATGCCATCGTTGTCGGTAGCGGTGTCGCGACCGTTGCCGGTGTTGTCGGTAGTGGCGTCCCCTGCGGTGACGTACCGGTGCACCCGGCGAGGCAGACCGCTGCAACCAGCAGGACCGGCACTACGGCACGGCATAACGATGGAAGGGCGATCTCTCTCATATCGGCCTCGCATCGATGGCGGTCGGGAGCAGCAGCCGGAGGAGCATGTCGGGGACCTGCTGCGACGTATAGACTGCCATATCGAAGTATGCCCGGTTATCCCTTTCGCCTTTGTACGTGAGATTCATCAGAAAATCGGTCTCCATGAGCCTGACCGAGCCCAGGGTCGAGATCGTGGCACGCCGCTGTTCGATCACCCGCTGTTCCCCGATGACCAGTTTCTGGCGGTCGCCGTCAATGTCCGAGATCAGCTCGTTCTCGTACGACAGGACGGTGACCTGCGTGTTTCCGACGCTGATCGGCTGCCCCTCGGGGAACGAGACGCCGTACATGGTCATGAACGGCAGCGGGCCTCCCGGCGCGATGTTGGTAACCGTAACCGATAACGATACGATTGCAATGACCGCGATGATGACAATGAGGAGGATGAGGAGGAGCAGGAGCTTCAGTCCCGATCCCCCGCCTCTCTGCTTCTGCCGTTTCTGTTCCTCTTCCTTGCCCATCTTCTTCCCCTGTTCCATCGCCCGTTCCCGCTCGCGCTCGCGCTCTATCTCTTCCCTGCGCCCCTGTTCCCGGGCACGTTCCATTGCCTTCTCGTCTTCCCGTGATGTGAGATCGTCCATATGTACTGTCTCCTCTTTTTTAGGAATTCGTAATCGTTCTTTGCAGACGTCAAGCCGAAGACTATCGTGATCCGGCGTTCTCCATGATGGATCCGTACCGTCAGGCCGGACCGTTATGCGACGTTATCAGGGCAGGAGAAGATAAAACAGGGGGGGCGTTTCTAAAATTTGAAAGAACGGTATTAATGGATTTTTACCATGCGGGGAGTTTCCCGCGGGGGCCGGCGTACCTGCAGCCTCTGTCCGGCAGGGAAAACCGGAGATTAAATAATACAACCTTAAATTGTTCGTACACGATGTAATGTTACCATGACATTTCTCCCTCCTCTCCGATGGCTCGCGTTTCTGCTCGCGGTGATGCTGGCGATATCCCCGGTTCTCGCCTGCACGAGTTTCATCATCACCCCGGGTGCCTCCGCAGACGGGTCGATGTATGTCGGGCACACGAACGACGGGTTCGGCTCCGGCGTCGTCGGTCACGCCTTTGTTGACGAGAGCACCGTGCTCGCGTACGTCCCTGCAGCAGACCATTCCCCGGGATCCCTGCGCCCGGTCTACTTCGACCCGACTTCGGGGTCTGACGAACCCGCCAAGGGCGTGGACTTCGAGACAACCCCGCTCGGGTACATCCCGGAAGTCAACCACACCTATGCCTATTTCACCGGCAGTTACGGGATCATGAACGAGCACCAGCTGATGGCCGGTGAGGTGACGACGGGAGGGAAGATCGAACCTTCAGCGGATGCCAAAAAGAGGCTCTTCTACTCTTCCGAACTCTCCAACATTGCGCTGGAACGGTGCACGACCGCAAAGGAGGCGGCAACGCTGGTCGGCCAGCTCATCGACCAGTACGGCTTCTACGGCACCGGGGAGACTCTGCTCTTCGCCGACCCCAAGGAAGCGTGGGTGATCGAGATGGCTGGCGGAACACCCGACGGCACTGGCGGGTTCTGGGTTGCCCAGAAGGTGCCGGACGGCACGGTCTTTGTCACCGCCAACACGTTCCGGATCCGCGAGGTGATCCCGGGAAATCCCGACCAGATGTACTCGGCAAACCTCTTCAACGGCACGAAGGAGAACGGCTGGTGGAACGAATCGATGGGGAACCCTGACTGGTTAAAGACCGTCAGCTATGGCGAATACGCCCACCCGTACTACTCCCTCGGCCGGCTCTGGAGTGTTTACCACCGGCTCGCGCCCTCGCAGAACTTCACGCCGTACGTGACCGATACGTATTCCCGGGCATACCCGTTCTCGGTTGTACCGGACAGGAAACTGACGACCGCCGATGCCTTCGCGCTCTTCCGGGACCACTACGAGGGGACGGTGTTTGATCTGACCAACGGCTCTGCCGCGGGCCCGTTCGGGAACCCCTACCGCTGGCGGGGAGAGTTCGATGACCACGGCCAGTTCGAGGCCGGCGAAGTCAAACCCGGCGCCTGGCCACGGGCGGTCTCCGAAATCTTCTGCGGGTACAGTTACATCAACCAGGGCCGCTCGTACCTGCCTGACCCAATCGGGGGGATAACCTGGTTCGGGTTCGCCCCGCCCTCCGAGACGGTCTACATCCCGTTCTATGCCGGCGTTACGAGCGTGCCCGAAGCGTGGCAGAAGACCGACCGGTCAACCTTCAGCCGCGGCGATGCCTGGTGGGCGTGGAACTTTGTCACCAACTGGGCGACGCTCAACTACAACGCGATGATCGCCGACATACGGATCAACCGGCAGGCAATCGAGGACCGGCAGTTCGCCGATCAGCCGGGAATCGAGAAGAACGCGCAGGAGATCCTTACCGCGCAGGGCGGGGATGCCGCCCGTGCGTACCTCACCAACTACAGCACCTCAAATGCGGAGAAGAACCTCAATGCATGGTGGGCGTTCTCCGACCAGCTGGTCGTGAAGTACAGCAACCTGATGGTCCAAGATTTTACCAACGGCACGACAACCCTGTCGGGATACCCGGACTGGTGGCTGCAGGAGACCGGGTACCAGTACGGCCCGCGGATCTATGAGGATGAGGAACTCCAGGAGGTTATCGGCCTCGCGTACGTGAACGAGACCGTCTACACCGAACCGGGGAACGAGCTGACGGTGATCGAGACGACCCAGCGGATGAACATCACGCAGACGATCATCGGACTCCTGGAGGGCAAGGGCCTGCTTCCGCCGCGGGACCAGGAGCGGTGGACCCTGAAACCCAGTTAGATTATTTTTTCGCCGGGACGGGGTATCCGTTCAGGGGGATAGTCGCCCGGTATGTTCCGGTTCAGAACGGCACTCCAGTATGCCGGGATACTCCGTCCCTGCGTGGAGGATCGGAATGATCCCATGGCACCCGCAACCTCCAACCGGATTACACCAGGCGGGCGGATGCTCACCGCTCTTGACGGGCCGCGAAGGGCAGCCCGGCATCGATTTGGGGACGCTTTAGATCTCTTTCCCGGCCGTATAGAGCATCGATGCGGGGATGGTCTCCATGGTCTCGGTCCGGACCGTCCCGTACTTCCCCATGATCGCAAGGAACTTAATGAGCATCTCCTTGGTGGGCATCTCGAAGATCAGGACAAAGTCGTACTGGCCGAGGGTATAGTACAGGGAGATGAGCTTTCCCCCGAGTCCTTCGATGATCGTCGCTGCTTTCTTGTCCCGCTCATCGATTGTCCCGATCGTGTCGAAGGCGGCATGGGTCAGGTTCCCGAGCATGATATAGACAGGCATGCGGGAATCCTTACCGGGAGGTGGCAATAATGATTTCTGTTGCAGGAGGAATCCGGTCAGGAAAACGGTTATAAAAGAAAATGCCGCGGGTTCTCAGCCGGTACGGACACCGATTCCCTCGAACCACCGGGACTTGAACGTTCCCGCGGAATCGAACGTGTACCCGATCGATTGGAAGAACTGCCGGAACTGCTTCTGCGCGCAGGTGTTCTCCTTCGCCATATCCGCGGTACGGTAGAAATGGGCCAGGTAGACAAAACTGGCGCCATGCTCCGGGAAGTCCTCCCGCTGTACGGAATCGATCATCGGGTAGTCTGCAAGGATCTCCTGCCAGTCCTCGCAGGACCCCTCGCTCCCGATAATAAGGCACTCGTGGCGGGAGTCAGGCAGGGCAGGCAGGGTTTTCCGGCGGGAAGAGGGTACCGCCCGTTGTTTTCCCGTCTCCTTCCCGGGGTTCCGGGATTTTTCTTTCCCGCCGGACTTCCGTAAAAGTTGTGCCTTGCGCGCCATATAGGGAATGAGATCCCGCCCCGAGTATTAATATTTTTTTATTTTTATTTCATATCTCCACCCATATCCTGTCATGGTCCTGATCCACCCCGATCCCGCACGACACCCGCTTCCCGCCGTCTTATCCGGCAGGATCCGGGCCCGGCCGGGTCCCGGCATGGGGAAGAGCCGGATCCTCCTCGGCATTTTTGTTCATGAGGTATTTATGGGATGGCCTGCAATTTCTCCAGTACGGGTATGACGAAGACTGCTGACCTTGTCAACGAGATGCTCGCCGAGGCAAAAGGCGCGTGGCTGATCGCGATCGCGGTCGCGTTCGATACGGAAACAAAGTTTGTTTTCAGCACAGAGCGCCGGCCGCTCGAGGCCCTGAACCAGCTCATAAAGAACGGGGGGTCGCCGATCGGGCTCCTGAAATTTATAAAGGTGGACGGCTCTGTGCAGGGATCGTACCGCCCTTTCGAGGAGTATTCGGGCGCCCCGTGGGTAAAAGAGTATTTTGAGGGGCTGCTTGCCAATGCAAGGGAGATCGTCGAGCTGAGCCGGGCCGGGCCGGCGTTTCCGACGGCTTACTGACCTGATTGTTCCCTTTCCGGCGGATCGCTCCCCGGATCCTCAACGGGCTTTTTCCGAAGAGCAGGCCAACTCATCTCCTCTTCCCTCTTCACCGCCACGACCATTTCAGCAGAGCGACTCCCCGGTGCCGATGACTGTTCCGGTCGCATTGTTCGTCGTGCTGAGCACGGAATGGGCGATCTGGTACGACTGCTGGAATCCGAGGATGGCGGAGACGTTGTTTGTGGCATCGAACGCCGTATACACGACAAAGCAGGACAGGATCAGGATCGAGAGGAAACCCGGTTGTTCGTTCTGGCGAAGGAGGTACGGGATGACAACCATGACGGGGATGAGGGAGAGGATGCCGAGGACCATGCAGGGGACCATGCCGATCCTTATGAAACATGCGGCAGCGACTGAGTTGCACTCCATGAACCCTTCCTGGACCGATGCAAGGTAGACCGTGGACGCGGAGGACACCGTCGCAAAGAATACGGCGGCGCCGATGAGGATCCAGTACCGCCGGTCGAACTTCATACCATTCACTTTGGTACCGGGATTATATCTGTTGTGGGGGGAAGCACCGCGACGCCGGGGAGATGGCGCGGCTTTTTCGGAACGGGACCCCGTCCGGCGTGTGTCCCCCTTTAAACATTCTGCCGGCCAACCAATGCTGTATGATTCGTGTCTTCCTTGAAAAGGCCCGGGGCTTCCTGGCCGATCCCACCGCGACGTTCCGGAACGCCAGGGACGATGGGCCGGGCATCGTTCTCCCGTATCTTTTAGCACTGGCTCTTGTCTTTGCGTTCTTCTCAGCGCTCGTATCTGCACTCATGCCAATGGCCGGACCTCTTCCCGCACCGGGGATGGCGGGAATTCCCCTGCCGGCAGCTGTCTTCATCGTCGCAGGTATCGGCGTATTTGCCGGATCGATCGTCTTTGGCGTGTGGCTCCACTTCTGGGTTGCGGTCCTTGGGGGGAGGAAAGGAATTTTCATGACGGCAAAAGCGGTCGTGTACGGGGGCACGCCGGAGTTTCTCTTCGGGTGGATCCCGGTCATCGGTTTTCTCTTCACGCTCTGGTCGCTGTACCTCGCTGTCGTCGGGCTCAACGAACTGCAGGAGATCAGCATGGCGCGGGCGATCCTTGCGGTCTTCATCGCGGTCATGCTACCTTTGATTATGCTAATCCTCGTCGCGTCGTACTTCTTCATCGCTTCCGTCACAACATCTGCGCTCCCGGTCCCGTAACCGGAATTTTTTTCGACCTTTTTTATAAACAGGGGCGCGAGCTGGATCGCGCATGCGAAAACTCTGCAGGGATTCGTATCCTGCCGGACGGAGCCGGTCGGCTCTTCCGGCGTGAGGGAGGTAAGTCGCATTTCAGATCGCGGAGAACGGATGACCTAAAAAACGCCGGCACGATTCCGGAAGATGCACCCTTACCGTTTTGCACAAAAATAGCCGATGACAAGCCGGTGTTTCGTGAAGAGTTCGCAGGCGGGACAGAAGCACCCCATCGTCTTGATCTTCGACGGTGCCGTCGATACTCCGTGGGAACAGAACAGCGCAGCGGGCTGGTATCGTCCCAGGATATTGCGCTTGTAGGTCGGGCATGCCCCGCAGTACTTGCTGCAGGTCCTCTGGTTCTCCTCAGAACCATCCACAACGAGCGTGGTGGTGCTCATAAGGAAGGAATCGTGCCAGGAGCATTAATATCCTTCTTCTGCCGGCGTGCCGGGGGTATCATCCGGCTGAACGATCCTGGCTGGAGGAATCCGGAGGTGATCTGATCCGTGTTCTTGGGGTAAAGGACCACATCGCCCCCGGCACGGGTCCGCGGGAAAGATCTGCCGGAAAGGACCGCCGGCTCCCGGTCACCCGGAAAACCGTGCATAGAAATCGGTGAAGAACCAGTACACGATGGTAAGAAAGACGGTCATGAAGAAGAAGTAGAAGAAAAATCCGAGGAACTGGAGGAACCAGACGAGCTGGAAGATGGCATTCGTCGTCAGGAGCACCATGAAATAGATGATCCCGGCAGCAATCATCAATAGTCTCGGTGTCGCGAACGGTACTTCGTCGTACGTGATCGTTGTACCCGCAAGGACAAACCCGATGACGAGGATGACGAGGGTGGGGAGTACCGGGGGGAATACCGGGATGAGCGTGACCAGGTACATGAGGAACCCGACAGCGAGGATGCAAAGGGCGCTGATAAACGCGTACCCGATCGTGGTAAAAACCCGGGTGACGAGTGCGTCCCCGCCTCTCAGCCCGGAAAGCCGGTCGAGGATCGTTGACCTGATCACCTCCCAGGGCCCGATGCGCATATCTTCCTATTGAAGGCGCGACTATTTCAGCGTTTTTTTTCTTCCGGCACCGGTCAGGGTCTTTCCGGCATTCCAGAATCTCACTTCTAAGAAGCAGAAAATCGTTTCGGATCCGGGGGCGGATCGCCATCCGTGACGACCTGCAGGCCGGAAACGGGATGATGGTCAGGCAGGGATTCGGATGATATCCGGTCAGGATGCCGGATCCTGTATCTCCCCCGGGGAATAACAATCTCGAAAGATGCGCCGCCACCGGCCTCTCCGTTCTCCCGGATCGAGATGCCGGTGATCGCGAGGATCTCCCGGACGAGGAAGAGCCCCATACCGGTATTCCTGCCGAATCCCCGGTCGAAGATCCGCTCTTTCCGGTCGTCTGAAATCCCGCTCCCGTCGTCTGCAACACGGATCAGGAATCCATCCGGACTCTCGGTGCCGCTGAAACGGACCGTGTGGACACAGCCCCCGTGGCGGGCGGCATTGTCCAAGAGATTGAAGAAGACCTTCCCGAGCAGCGGATCTGCGAAAATTTCGATTTTTGGAAGATCCGCATCTATCAGTATGCCATCAGGGACCGGCTGCTGTTCAAGCACGGTTATGACATCCAGCCACTGTGGGTCCTCGAATCCGGCTCTCTCGAAGATCCGGGAAAAACCGGCATGGTCCCGGATTGCCTTTGCTGCCGACCGGATTTTTCGGAAATATTTCTTCGTTTCAGGGCAGGACTCCTCCTTTTCTGCCCGGCCAAGGTAACCCTGGATCGTCGTGACCTCGTTGATGATGTCGTGACGGGTGATAGCAGCTGCCAGCGAGATCTGGCGGTGCGCCCGGCACATCCGGTCCTCGCTTTCGCGGAGTGCCTGTTTTACGCGGCGGTATCCGACAGCGAGCCGGATTGCCTGTGCCAGCTCGGCGAACTGGACCGTGGGGTCTCCGCCTTTCTGGATGTAAAAATCCGCGCCGTTCTTGAATGCTGCCCTCGCCACCTCGTCGCGCCCCCGGTGGGTGAAGAGGATGAACGGGAGATCGGGAACGCGGGACCGGACCTCTTTTAAGAGTGTGATGCCGTCCATATCCAGCATCTGGTAGTCCGAGATGATGGCATCGAACGATTCCTCCTGGATCCGGGCGAGCGCAGCATGTGCTGACGTAAGCGTCGTTACCGCCATCCTGCCGTCCTTTTCCAGAAAACGTTTGGCGATATCGAGAAGAAACTCCTCGTCATCGACATACAGGACAGAATAGATGACCGTCCTCCGGAATCCCTGCTGCTGATGGACGGAGAGGCTCTTTTCAGGTTCGATTCCGGTTCTGATCATAGTTTTTTTTAAGGATGGTATGGTGGGACGTCAGGCTCATCCTGGAATCTCCGAAAATAAAAAATGGGGATTCCGTAGTTCAGGTTACATCACATTTTATACGGTGAATTTTGCCATCTCACGGGACACGGTTTCGACGATACGGTTGAGGTTTTCCACGACTTTGTTGATCTCGTTGATGGATGCGGTCGCCTCCTCCGTTGCCGCTGCCGAATTGCTCGCCTCGCGGCTGGTGCTCTCGACCTGGGTCCTCACTTCGTGAATACTTGCCGTGATCTCTTCGGTTGCCGCCGCCTGTTCCTGTGCAGCTGCAGCCACCTCGGATGCTGCTCCGGCAACGTTCTCCGCACCTTCCCGGATCCTGTTGAAGGCCTCAAGAGCTTCCTTTGACATCTGTGCCCCCCTGGCCACGAGTTCCTTTGACCCTTCCGTGGCCGCGGCTGCGCTCCGTGTTGCGGTGTTCAGTTCCGAAATCATCTGCTCGATCTTCTCGGCGCTGACCCGGGACTCCTCGGCAAGAGATTTGACTTCGGATGCAACGACCGCAAACCCGCGTCCCGCATCGCCCGCCCGGGCCGCTTCGATGGCGGCATTGAGCGCCAGGAGGTTCGTCTGGTTGGCGAGATCACGGATGAGCTCCACGATCTTGGTGATGTCGGCCATCTGGGTCTCGATCTCCCTCACAATCTGAACGACGGTATCCGTGGACTGGGAGATCTCCTCCATACTCTGCCCGACGTTTCCAACGATGGCTGCCCCGGTCTTTGACGCCTCGTTGGTCTCTTTTGACTGGTTGGAGACATTCTCCATGTTGGAGGTGACCTGCTCGACACCCGCACTCATGTCCTCCATTGCCTTGAGGACCTGCGCGATTCCGAGGCTGGACCGCTCGGCATTCTCGTTGACCTTCTGGGTGCCGCTCGCGATCTGGCTCGCGCCGGTCGAGACCTCATTGAGGCTCGCTGCAGCTTCCTGCGATGCCGCGGAGAGGTTTGCCGTCTGTTCATTGACGTTCCTGATTGCCTTCGAGACCGATTCCCCGACATTGTTCAGCGCGTTTTTGAACTTGACCATATCCCCTTCGGCCTTCACCGTTTCATCGAACCGGGCAGTAAAGTTTTGTTGTGCATACTCCCCCGAGACCCGTATTGCCTCTTTCATCGGATTGTAGAAATTGTTACAGACATTATTGACGCCCTCGACGATCTTCCGGTAGTCCCCCTGGTGTTTCGTTGCATCAGCACGGGTGTTGACCTTCCCTTCGTCGATCGCTCTCCCGAGCGCATTCACATCGTGGACCATTAAGTTGATTGCCGCCGTCATCTGGACAAGTGCCGGTCCGATCTCGTCCTTACTGTCTTTGACCGGGACGTTCGTTGTCAGGTCGCCGACAGCGATCTTCTTCATTGTTCCCACGACCTGGTTCTGGAGGTCGTCCGAGAACTGGTCCATCGCTGCCGCCATTTCCCCGATCTCGTCCTTCCGGGCCAGTCTCAACCGGTTCCCGAAGTGGCCGTTGCCCAGCTCCTTTAAGTTCCGTGCCACGGTATCGATCGGCCCCGTGATGCTCCGGGTGAGGTAGAGCCCGAGCCCGATTCCGAGAAAAATTGCAACAATGGTGATAATGGCGAACAGGAGGGATGTGCTCTCGTAATCCGACTTGATCTGCTCTTTTAAGGACTTCGCCTCATCCCGGTTGTACTGCTGGAGGGTCTTGAGGGCGTCTTCCGCAGCATCCCGCGGGACTTTGAATCCGTCGGCTTTTATCCCGGCAATGGCCCCCTTGGTATCCCCTGCCTTGAGACTTTCGGCAACCGTCTGGTACGCCGCGGCGTACTGGGGGAAGTTTTCATCGAATATTGCGAGCTGGACCTTCTCGTCTTCACTCAGGGTCAGGGATTTGTAGTCCTGGATCTTGTCCTGGATGTTCTGGAGCTCCGCTGCGCTCTCCGGGAGCTTCTCGGCAGCCTCGTCCGTTGCCCAGACCAGCTTGTAGGTATTCACCCGCATGTTGAGGAAACTTGCATCTGCACTTGTCAGGGCGTCCAGTTTCTGCAGGTTCTCGTCATACATCGTGTCGGCGTTCGAGGACATCTTGCCCATGGCAAAAAAGCCGATCGCGGAGATCATGACCGCGATGATGACGAGGATCAAAAAGCCGGCGATCAGCTTCTTCCCGATCTTCATGTCATCGATGAGTTTCATTTACCATCCTCCGCTCCCGCGGGATCTCCTTTCAGGACTACCCCGCAGGTTCGTCTTCGTAAGCTTACCGGCATACGATCATCCTCCCTGATTCAACAACCGGATTTGTCCTGAACCATTGGTACAGGAGGTTTGCCCGCTGGACAGTGGGAGGGACCTGCAGGTTGATGACCATGTCCAGGTTCTCCGCCATGATTCTTCGTGATGACATCTCCATTGTTCTCACCAATGCGCACCCGAACGGTGCACCCGAATTGCTTTGCGTAATGCTTGAGCGATAAAATTCGTGGGATGAAGCATTATAAAAAAGGATTTGTTTGCGAAGCAGACATGCATTGCCAGAAGTCTTCGTCACCGGGCGTGACGAAACCGGGATATCTTCACGATCCCTTCAATGACGGTGATCCGTGCCAGCGACGGAACAATGATATCAGGGAGCCATGGTCGGAAAGAGGGAGTTAACGGCAACCCGGTCGTTCCCGGACAAACGCGATCGTCCCCTCGCCAATCCCGGTTCCGACACGGTGTGCAGGTACCGGAACGAACCCGTTCTTCTCAAGAACGCGGATCGATCCCTTCAGTTCCGGAAACGTGGTCGCAACGATGCGCCGGATGCCCGGGAAGGTGAAGATCACCGGGATCATATGCCGAACTGCCTCAGTGGCGTACCCGGATCCCTCGAACCCTCCCGCAACAGAGTACCCGATCATAACCGTGCCCGGTTCCTGCGGGCAGGAGGACGTCCCCCCGCTCCCGATCAGGGTCTGGCCCCTCCCGTGGTTCCCGCGCAGCAGCCAGTACCACACCCGGAAATTGTCATCCGTCACGTCCGTCATGAGCCGCAGGAATTCTGCGCAGGTCGCATCATCGAGGAGGGAGGGCGGCCATGACGGGGGGATAGCTGCACCAAGGACCCGGCGCAGGTGCCCGCGATCGCCACGGTCGGCTGCGAGCATCTCCCGGGTCGCGGGAACGAGGTCCAGCCGTTCAGTCCGGATAGTGCCCTGCGGTTGCATGGATCATGGTAGGTACCGCGTGGTCAGAGGTTTTTCGGTCCTCTTCCGGTATCCGGGGTATTGTAGGGAAAACTTTCTGCCACGGTCACGGGACGCCCGGGTCGTTCGGACTTTTAAAAAACCGGTATTCTCCCTTCGGTACGGTGATCTCGAACCGGGCACCGGTCCCCGGCTCCCCGCACTCCCGGATGGAGATGCCGGTGACCGAGAGTATCTCGTGTGCGAGGAAGAGGCCCATGCCTTTCTGGTAGTCGCTCCTCCGCTCGAAGATCTTCGCCTTCTCCCCTTGGGGGATGCCGGTGCCGTTATCCTCAAAGACAAGCACGAGCCCGTCGTCCCCCTCCCGGAAGAAGAACCGGATTCCGGTCGCGTGCTTTCCATGGATAAGGACATTTTCCGCAAGGGTCACAAAGACCTCCTCGATGAGCGCGTCGGCATAGATCTCGATGTCCCCGACATCCACCTCGCGCCGGATTGCTGAAAAGTCAAGGTGCGAAATGGCAAGGAGGAACGTCTGGTACACGTTCTGCCAGCGGGGCGGTGTTAGGCCGAGGTTCTGGTATTTTTTGATGAACTCCAGCGATTCGGTGATGGTCCGGACGATCCGGATCTGTTTTTCGAGAAAATCCTGCAGTGCTGCATCTTTCGGGATATCCTTCTCCAGCTCGAAGTACCCGGAGAGGGAGAAGATAGCGTTCTGGATGTCCTGCAGGGCGACGGTGTTGAGGAGGTTTAACTTCATCCGCGCCTGGTTCAGGGCTTCCTGGCTCCGGGCGAGGTCCCCGAAATTCCGGTTCAGCTCCTCCTGTGCCGCTGCCAGCTGCGCGTAGGCTGCCCGCAGCTCCTCGTTCTTTTTGACCATCTCTTCCCGGGCAAGTTTCTGGGCGGAGATGTCGCGGAGCAGCCCTTCAATTCCGGCAGGTGTGCCGTCCGGATGGGTGTACAGGTGGCTGTTTGCGGAGACGGTTATCAGCGAGCCGTCTGTGCGTGTCATGACCACTTCGAAGTCCTGGATGAACCCCTTCGTCCGGATCGCGGAAGCGATCACCTTCCGGTCATCGGGATTGTTGTACCGTTCGGTGATATTGCGCCCGATCATGTCGTCCGCTGAATCATACCCGAACAGTGCAGCAGCGGAGGGAGAGACCATGACAACCGTGCCGGTACAGTCAGTACGGTAGTAGACATCCTGGATGGTCTCGATGATGGTGCGGTACTTCTTCTCGCTCTCCCGCAGCAGCTCCTGTGCTCTCTTCCGTTCCTCGAGTTCCTGCAGGAGCTCGCGGGTCTTCTCGTCGACGGCACGTTTCAGCGAACGGTTCCAGGCAAGGGTAACCCCGACAATCAGGAGAAGGAGCCCCGACCCGGCGATCAGGATGAGGAAGATACGAGTGTCGAAGGGTCTTGGCTGGAGGTCCGAGGATATCCAGCGGCTGATGACCGCCTCCTTCTCTTCCGGGGTGATCATGGCAAGCCCTTTGTTCAGGATGTCCCTTAGGACTGGTTCATCGTTCCGGACACCGATGGCCAGCCGGAACTGCCGCGGATCGGGAGGCCGGTACTCGCCGGCTACCCGGAGATTGGTGAGACCTTCCTGTCGTGCATACCAGCTCGTGGTTGCGATATCCCCTACGTACGTATCAGCAAGCCCGAGAGAGACACCCCGGAGTGCGGCAGGTATGTTGGGGACGATCCGTACGGTGATGCCCGGGTACTGTTTTTTCAGAAGTTCATGGACGGTATACCCCTCGATTGCGACAATCGTCGTCCCGTTCAGGTTATCGAGCGTCACCTCCGGCGAACCGGTATCGCGGGTGACGATAACGAGCGGCGGCTGGTAGTACGGGTCCGTATAGTTCAGGTAATCCCTCCGGAGATCGGAAGTGAAAACCGCACCAAGGATATCTGCCTCATGCGAACGGACCATGTCGACACACGTGGAAAAGCCGGCCTGCCGGGTATCGATAATGATAAGGCCGGTCTTGTTCTCGATGATCCGGAGGTAGTCGGCGGTGATCCCGGAGTACTGGCCCGCATCATCGTAAAATTCGAACGGGGGATATTCCGGGTCCGGGCAGACGACGATCTCCCGGTGGTCCGCGATCCATCGCTGCTCCTGAACCGTGAGCAGGGTGCCCGGCGGGGAGAATGCGGGCTGCCCGGACGGGGATCCGGTACCGAGGCTGGTCACGTGCAGCCAGGTACCGGTGAGAAAGACAAGGGTGAGAAGGAGAACGAGCGCCGCGGTCATTTTTCGAGAAAAGACCGGAAACGCCATCGTATGAAATATTCTGACGATTTTTTATTTAAAGCTAAGATATCCGCTGGGCAATGAAAGGATGGCTGCGAAATCCCCGGTCGTCTCCGGGCGGTCCTTTACAGGGTGTGGGTCGGTGCGACCGGTATTTGCCGGTAGATCATGGCAGGGGCAGGACCCTGCGGCACAACGGCGGGTCCGGTTTTCAGGTCTTCCCGAGTTCCTGCAGAAGGAACGCCTGCGCAGCGATCATCCGTTCCAGTTCGTTAATATCGACGCTCTCGTTCGCCCCGTGGATCTGCGAATGCTCGTCATCCTCGCACCCCCAGAGGATGAATTCCGCGCCCGGGACCGCCTGTTGCAGCCAGGAGAGGAGCGGTATGGATCCCCCGGCGCCGACTTCCCGTGCCGGGCGGTTATAGACCGATTCAAGAATTTTTTTCGCCAGATCGACGGCACGACCCCGGATCGGGCAGATGAACCCGGCGGACCCCCCCGCATTGCCGATCTCGACCCGGACGTTCCAGGGAGCGGCGGCCCGGAGGTGGGACTCCAGCAGCCGGATCTCACGCTGCGGGTCGGCACCCGGCGCGATACGCATGCTCACCTTTGCCCGTGCTTCGGGGATCAGGATGTTGGTCGCGTCCCTGACGGACGGGGCATCGATCCCGATCACGTTGATCGAGGGTTTCGACCATACCTGCGTGCTGACCGGTTCGGAACCTATAGTGTCGACACCATCGAGAATGCCGGCGAGCCGGCGGAAGAGGTGAGGCGGGTATTCTGCCCCGGTCCAGGAAGATGAAGAAAGGCCGGCGACGGCGACATCGCCCTTCGCGTCGTGCAGAGTTGCAAGGATCCGGATGAGCGCAACGAGTGCGTCCGGGGCCGCTCCCCCGAACATCCCGGAATGGACGGCACGGGCAAGCGTGTGGACCGTAACGATGCAGGAGACTTCGCCCCGCAGTGTCGTGCTGATGACGGGTTCACCGGCGATTATCTTCCCTATGTCCGTGATGACAAAGACATCGCACCGGAACAGGTCCGGATGATCCTTTACGTATGCTTCGAGATGGCTGCACGTCTCCTCCTCGCCCTCGATGACGACCTTTACCCCGACCGGACAGGTTCCGTCGAGAGCCCGGATCGCGCCGGCGATGGAAGCTATCCCTGCCTTGTTGTCGGCAGCGCCCCTCCCGTACAGTCTCCCGTCCCTGACAACGGGTGTCCACGGGTCAGTCTCCCAGCCGTCCTGCTGTTTTGCCGGCACGACATCGTAATGGGCATACAACAGGACGGTCGGGGCACCGGGCGGGGGTGGGATCTCCCCGAATACGAACGGGTAACCGCCGGGAATTTCGACAAGCCGGGCCCCCGCAAGACCGCTTTTCCGCAGGATCGCTGCGGTTGCAGCAGCGGCTCTTCGCATGGGCTCCGGGGGATGACCCGGGAACGCGACTGAGGGGATGGCAACGAGTCCTCCAAGATCCGCGATGATCTCCGGTATCAGCTTCCTGACGGTTGCGGCCATTGCCGCGATCTCGCCTTCTGACGGGCCGCCATGTATCATACCCGGATGATATCGCTGTCCAAGCGTATGAATCCCGGTGGTTAAAAAAAACAGCAGGCGGGGCCCCGTCTGGCAGAGGCCAGGACTGAGACAGTACCCGGTCAGGGATCGCCCCAGTAGGGTGAAGCAAAAAGGAAAAATTTTTTTTAGGTCACGGTTTTTTCCGTATCGTCTCCTTCTTCATCAGTTTCCCCGGGCGCGGCCGGTCCTCGTGCGTCCCGTGATCGATGTCGAGTGCCTCCTCAGGAGGGCGGGTATGGGGGTGGTGCTTCGGAAGGCCGGTGGGCCGGGCGAGGATCTTATGGGGGGGATGGGGCAGGGGATGGGATTCCTCATGGTGGCGTGCGCTGTCCAGTTGCCGGGACCGGTCCCTGCTCCTGCCCCTGCCGATGTGGCGTTCTTCCGGAGGATCGGTGCGGGATTCAGTTTTTCGTTGCCGTGCCATGGAGGATCATCCCGCCCCCAGGTATTAAATGATAGGGAAACGACAGGGGGAAAACCTCTGGCATACCCTTAACGTCCCGCCGGCCCGTCCCAATCTTTTCTGCCGGTATTTTTTATCCCCCGCATACAAACCATTCAGCTATGAAAGAGGAGACACGCTGGAAGGTTCTCGCGGGGATCGGGCTCGTGGCTCTTTCCCTTGTCCTGTATGGGATTCACTTCCTGATCTTCCATGATGAGGAACACATCCTCATCTTTTTTGTAAGCGATCTCGCGTTCATCCCCATCGAGATCCTGATCGTAACCCTGATCATCGACCGGCTGCTCGAATCCCGGGAGAGACAGGTACGGATGGAGAAGCTGAATATGGTAATCGGGACATTCTTCTCGACCCTTGGAACCCCGCTCCTTTCAACGATCTCCCGTGCCGATGAAGGTGTCGATACGATCCGGAACCAGCTTATTGTCGGGCAGGAATGGGACAGCAGCCGGTTTCGCGAAGTTACGAACTGCATCCTCACGCGGAAATGCAGGGTTCCTGCGGACCGCGTTGACCGGAAGGGACTCAAGGAGATCCTGATGAGGAACGAGGACTTCCTGCTCCGTCTCCTTGAGAACCCGATGATCTTCGAACACGAGTCGTTCACCGACCTGATCCTTGCGGTGACCCACCTTGCGGAAGAACTGAAGGCACGGGAGGACATCGATCATCTTCCTGCAACCGATCTCGCCCACCTCTCCGGCGACATCGGGCGGGTCTACGAGTGTCTCGTCCCCGAATGGCTGAAATACATGGAATATCTCAAGGGCCATTACCCGTACCTTTTCAACCTCGCGCTGCGCCAGAACCCGTTCGATACGGCGGCATCGGTTGTCGTGAAGGGGTAAAAATCTTTTCGCTCTTCTGGAACTTCACGATCCCGTGAATGTAGTATTCAAATGGCGAGGCACGGCTTCCTGTGGATATCGCGAGGGGGGTTGTTCGCCCTCCGGGCGAGATGGCGGACTGAGAGGATGCCGATGGCATCTTCGCTATGCCAAAGCTGCGGGGGCAATGCATGTCGATGATTTCCCGTGGGATATCTTCTCCCACCCGTCATGCCACGGCATGACTGATGCCCTGGTAAACGTTAAGATTCCTGTGAGTTCCCGGAGAGCGATTTTTTGATATGTGATGCTGGCGGTTTCTTGTGGAAAACGCCGGTCATGGTGCGGCGCAGCCCATGCCAGGAGATCCTGCTGATCGGGATTGTGCAAAAAAAGCGTAGATTTTAGTCCTGGATCTTTTCCAGGAGCCAGGCCATGTTCCGGCCCAGCGTCCGCATCGTTTCCAGCCCTTCCTCGTCGTTTTTCACATCTCCGGGTGCGAGGCCGATGCCGATGTTCCAGTAGGACGAACCGGGCACGACCATCTCGTTGATGAAGAAGAAGTGGTTCAGGGTGTCGAATGCATGGATCCCGCCCGCCCTCCGGACGGCAACGACCGCAGCGCCGGCCTTTCTCCGGAACATGTTATCGTTCGCGCGGGCGACATACCCCGCCCGGTCGATGAGGGCCTTCATCTCTGCCGAAACGTCCGTGAAGTACGTCGGGGAAGCGAGGATGATGCCGTCGGCTTCCGCCATCTTCCCGATGCATTCGTTGACGATGTCGTTTCCTATAACGCATCTCCCATCCTTGTTCTCGAAACATTTCCCGCAGGCAAGACAGCCCCGGATCTTTTTTCCGGAGAGCTGAACGAGTTCGGTCTTGATCTTTGCCTTTTTCAGTTCCTTAAATACCGTGTTCACAAGAACGGCCGTGTTGCCATCCTTGCGGGCACTCCCGTTGAACGCGACGACTTTCATGTTTTTGCCACTCCGTACTCCTGTTCACTGTGCGAAAAGATAACTTTCGCCCTTTTAACGGCAGGGAATTTTCACGGACCCAGAACGGGTGGTCCTCTCACGAATCGACCCGGCACATCTCGCATCCCCGGACAAGGACCTGGTCCGGGCGGCAGTTAACCCGGTACACCGTTATGCCCTTGCACCCGAGCGATCGGGCGAGCAGGAAGAGCCGGGATATCTCCCGGGTATCCGTTTTTTCGGGAAGGTTGACCGTCTTTGAGACGGCATTGTCGACATGTTCCTGGACTACTGCCTGCATGCGGACGTGGTGTTCGGGAGAGATCTCGGTCGCGGTCCTGAAGAGATCCCGTACCTCGTCCGGAACAGGGGCGGTCTGGAGCGAGCCGGTCCGCTTCACCAGCGCCAGGATATCATGGCGGTGCCGGCGGTGGGCAAGGTATCTTTTTAAGAGCGGGTGGACCTGTTCTACCCGGGTCGTCCCGATCCTCCGGGTCCCGGCAAGGGCGAAGACCGGTTCGATCCCGCTGCTCGTGCCCGCAATGATGTGGAGGGATCCCGTCGGGGCAATGGTTGTCGTGGTGGCATTCCGCATCGGGCCGGTAAAAATGCTCCGGTCTATTGCCGGAAACGATCCTTTCTCTTCTCCCAGTTCCCGTGACGTGTCCCGTGCCTCCCGCGCGATCATCTCCATTGTCCGGCCGGCAAAACGGAGGGCCTCGTCTGATTCGTACGGGATACCCTGCGCAATGAGTGCATCCGCAAGCCCGAGAATGCCAAGGCCGATCTTCCGGGTCTGCAGCGTCATGTCCCGTATCTGCGGCAGCGGGAACCTGTTGACATCGATTACGGCATCGAGAAACTGTACGCCAAGGCGTGCGGTATCCCTCAGCCGTTCATCATCGAGTTCTCCCCGGACGATGCATCGGCAGAGGTTGATGCTCCCGAGATTGCAGCTCTCGAACGGGAGGAGCGGCTGCTCGCCGCAGGGGTTCGTCGCTTCGATGCGGCCTAGGCCGGGCACCGTGTTTTTCGCATTGATCGTATCCAGGAAGAGGGCACCGGGATCTCCCGACTGCCAGGCAGCAGAACAGAGCGTATCCCAGAGATCCTCCGGGTCGATGGATGCCCTGAACGAACCGTCCCTTGGGTTGATGAGGTCGTACGATTGTCCCCGGTCGAGGCACTGGAAAAAATGTGCATCGAACCCGACCGAGAGGTTGAAGTTTGAGAGCCCGCCCTGGTTCTTCGCGGTGATGAACGATGCGATGTCCGGGTGGGAACTGTCAAGCACCGCCATGTTTGCCCCCCGTCGTTTTCCTCCCTGCTTTACCGCATTCGTGGCTTCATCGAAGACCCGGATGAACGGGAGGGGGCCACTCGCAGCGCCGCAGGTCGTCGAGACCGGGTCGCCGGCAGGACGGAGGCGGCTGAACGAAAAACCGGTCCCTCCCCCGCTCTGGTGGATCTGTGCCATCGCTGCGAGGGTCGAGAAGATCCCCTGCAGCGAGTCTTCGACCGGGAGGACAAAACATGCCGAGAGCTGGCCGGACGTCGTCCCGGCATTCATGAGGGTCGGGGAATTGGGGATGAACAGGAGGTCCTCAATTGCAGCACGGAATTGTCCAGCCCCCGGTGTATCAACGCTTCCCGCTACCCGTGAACAGAGATCAGCAAATGTCTCGTCCGGGAGGAAGTAGCGGCTCTTCAGGAGCGCACGGGCGATGGGAGTCAGCCTCATCTGCCGGACGTTATTCTTTCAAGAATCTTATACCTGGGGGTTGCTGTACGGATCTGCGCGTTCCGTTGCATTGACCGCTCGCGGAGAACCAGGATCAGCATTTCTCGTTCTCGTGGGGGGAGAGAATAAGAGTTAAGCTTATAAGTGTAGGAAGACAACTTCCTTCCAGCGACTTGGATCGCCACAGAATACTCCCATGGAAACTGCCGGCCGGATTTTTCCTCCGGAGGAGTTTATCGAACATGGGAGTATGTCCCTGAAATCTGAAGTGGATAAAAAAGGAGAAAATCATGGTACTTGATACTGGAGCAACAGCCTGGATCCTCGCATCGACAGCGCTCGTAGCGCTGATGACGCCGGGGGTCGGCTTCTTTTACGGCGGTCTTGTCCGCAAGAAAAACTACCTCGCGACGATCGCTCTTGCATTCGTCGCGTTTGCACTGGTGAGTATCCAGTGGGTAGTTGTCGGGTATTCGCTTGCCTTTGGCCCGGATATTGGCGGCTTTATCGGCAACCTGGATTTCCTCGGGTTGAACGGTGTCGGCATGGATGCCGGCGAAGGGACCTATCCCCCGCTGCTGTTCATGATCTTCCAGCTGGTTTTTGCAACGGTGACGATGGCGATCGTGACTTCGGGCGTTGCAGAACGCGTCAAGCTCTCGTCGTTCATCATCTTCGCCTTGATCTGGACGACCATCGTGTACGACCCGCTCGCCCACTGGGCATGGGGTGGTGGCTGGGCATCGCAGTTCGGCTCGCTCGACTTTGCCGGAGGCACGGTTGTGCACATCAGCTCGGGATTTGCCGCGCTTGCGCTGGCTATCGTTGTCGGCAAACGTACCGGATTTGGCGAGCACCTGATGGAACCGGCAAACATCCCGATGACGCTCCTTGGTACCGCGCTGCTCTGGTTCGGCTGGTTCGGGTTCAACTCGGGCAGTGCGCTTGCTGCAAACGGCCTCGCCGCGAATGCCTTTGTCGTGACCAACACGGCTGCGGCAGCCGGGGCGCTTGCCTGGATGTTTGCAAGCTGGTACCACGGCAAACCGGCATCGCTGGGTCTCGTATCCGGTGCGATAGCGGGTCTCGTTGCGATTACGCCTGCTGCAGGGTATGTCGGTGCGATGACAGCGATCATCATCGGTGCGGTTGCCGGCCTTATCTGCTATGGCGCAATGCTCTGGCGCATCCGCAGGGGGCTCGATGAGAGCCTTGATGCATGGGCTGTCCACGGCATGGGCGGCCTGTGGGGGGCGCTTGCAACCGGTATCTTTGCGGCTGCTGCAGTCAACGGGTACTCAGGCCTTATCGAGGGCAATGTCCAGCAGTTCATCGCAAACGCTGCCGGGGCATTTGCCGCACTCGTCTACTCGTTTGGTGTCACGCTCATCATCGCGTTCGCCATCGACCGGACGATTGGGTTGCGGGTGAGCGAGGAAGAAGAATATGTCGGGCTGGATATATCCCAGCACGGTGAACGCGCCTGAGGTGGATGAACCATGAAACTTGTCAAGGCAATTATCAAACCGGAACGCTTTGAGTTTGTGAAAAAAGCCCTGGAAGAGAAAGGATTCACCGGCATGACTGTCAGCGAGGTCAAAGGACGGGGGGAGCAGAAAGGCATCTCCCTCCAGTACCGGGGAAAGACGATGTCGGTCGATATGTTGCCGAAGGTCCAGATCGATATTGTTACCCGCGACGACCGCACTGATGAACTTGTCACGGTCATAACGGGGGCAGCCCGCACCGGGAAGATTGGTGACGGGAAGATCTTCGTGATACCGGTCGAACGCGCAATCCGGATCCGGACGGGAGAAGTAGAAACCTGAATCATCTGCGAGCAGGACGGGTCAGCACACACCTCTCTCGTGCACAATCGCATCCACCGGGTTCGCTGCCGGAAAACCGGTCTTTTTTTCAAGAAAATCTACCGGCAACTGTCCGAAGGTTACTTGCCGTACAACAGATTTAAAAAAATATTCTTTTATCAATAAAAAATAAAAGACTCCGGAATCATTTCCCATTGTTATTTACTGGATAAAGAGAGATGGTAGTGCATCATGATCCCGTGGCTGAATGAGAATTTCCGGCACTTCAAGCCGACAGCGGCAATTGCGCTCAATGCCACGCGACACATGAACCACGCCGAGCGAAAGAAACTCTTCTCCCCCGACATCGAACCCATGCGGACTGCTGAAGGCCGCTGGTTCGAAGCAATTATCTACGAGATGTTCCTCGATATCTCAAAGAGATCCGGCACGATCCGGTTCCTTGCGCGGAAAGGGGCTGACGCACCAAAGGAACGGGAACTGGCAAAGTACGGGCAGAACGGGATATTCTATTCGAAATACGGCGACATCGTGATCCGGGGCAATGGGCAGGACCTTGCGGAGTTCGACCTGCTGCTTGTGACCAGCGACAACGAGGTCGCGTTTGCGGAAGTCGTGACCTCGCCCTCCGATCTCAAGGAGTTCGAGCAGGAGATCGAGTACAAGAAGAACCTGCTCGGGTACCTCTATGACCAGAAGAATACCCCGTTTCTCCTCATCTCCTCATTCGACCTCTCCAACTATTCCGTCATCAAGAGGCTTTCGAAGGATAGAACGAACGCCATCATCCACACGAGTTCCTGCGAGCAGCTCAAGGCGATGGTCAAGCACTACCGGCCGCGGATCCTGTATACGCGGCCGGAGAACCATGAAAAACTCATTCCGGCAACACGGCTCACGTTCCGGCGGCCTTTCGATTACAAAAAGTTCCACGATGACCTGAGGAACCGGATCTTCGGACGCATCTCGGGCGAAGGACCGGCGGCAGCACGGCACGCGGGTGTGCAGTCGACCGACATGCTGGTCAAGAAGATCCTGTACGGGGCGATCTACCCGCAGGCGATCAAGGCCGTCTGCGACTCCTACGGGATGACCGTCCGGGGAAAAAAGATCGAGTTCTCCGAATTCTTCCGCGCCTATTCGAAAGCGGTCATTGCAACGGACCTCCCCGGGAACGAACTGATCATCTACCTCCGTTCAAAGAGTAAAAAGGAATACCTGAAGATGGTCCAGGCAAAGGACGGGCATTTCAAGTTCGAGCGCCCGACTCCGCCGAAAGTCGGATTTTTCCTCTGGCTCGAGACCATCCAGCCGTCTCTTGGGACACGGATAACCCTCTCGGTCTTGAAGGCGTTCACTCCTCAGGAGGCAGCACCTTGCGGAAAGCCCTCTCCCCGGAAGGGGCCCGGCACGCCACCTGCCGCTCCCGCCCCCCGCCCGGCATATGACCGGCAGCAACGGCAATAATACCGGGATCTGGTCCTGCCTCGTCCCGCAGGATGCCCATCGGTGCATCGCGTACGCATCCATGACATAGGAGATGCCGGAGACCTCTTCCGCTTCCCGCGTGAGCGTCATGATGTCGCTACGTACGACCGATGCACAAGAGAAGTTCCTGCTGCCGGCCATAATCTGCGGGAGCCCGAACCGGAATTGCCGGGCGCACGTATACACGCCGATTGCCCGGCCGGGTTGTCGGAAAACCTCACGCCGTACTTCTGTTTCAGTTCCTCGCAGGTCACGAAGATCTCTTCCATCCGGTTCCCGTATCCCGCTCCATTCCCGGGGAGGTCCTTCTTCTCCAGCCAGAGCGTGATGGTCTTCCCGACTATCGCCGAGAGGCGGAGCCCTCGGCCGATACAGACAAAAGGCCGGGGTTTTCTTACCAAAAAATAACGGAAGAAAAAATGGCCGGGTTCCCCCGGCGTTCATTTTTCGTGTCGGAGATTGCGGGAAACCGGTGGGAGGGTTCAGTCGAGCAGTGCGCCCATGGCCTCGTCGTACCGGGCCGCCATGACGTACTCGATGCCCGATACTGCCGCTGCTTCCTCGGTCAGCGCCATCAGGTCGTTCCTGCCGATGGTCGAGATCCGGAAGTTCCGCGAGCCCGCCATGATCTGCTGCAGCCCGGTCCGGAACTTCTGGGCGTAGGTGTAGATGCCGATCGCACCCATCGGGATATCCTTCATCCTGTTGCCGTACTTCTCCTTGAGCTCCTCGTAGCAGACGAAGATCTCTTCCTTCGCGTTGCCGTACTTGGAGACGCTCTTGGGAAGGTCGCCCTCTTTTAACCACTTCTCGATGTTCTTCCCGACCATGCCGGGGATCATGAGGCCGCGGCCCATGCAGACGGCCTTCACGTAGGGGCTTCCCATGGCGAGCGCCTTGAAGACGCCGGGCTCATCGGAGAAACCGCCCGCGAACGCGAGGTCAGGTACCCGCATGCCCTTTTTCTCGAGTTTGGTTGCAAAGTCGTAGGCGAGGGAGTGGATGTAGAACGACGGGATGCCCCACTCGTTCATCATCGGCCACGGGCTCATGCCGGTCCCGCCCGGTGCGCCGTCGATGGTAAGGAGGTCGATCTTCGCCTCCGAGCAGTACCGCATCGCCATCGCGAGCTCGACCATGGAGTACGCGCCGGTCTTCAGCGTGACACGCTTGAAGCCGATATCGCGGAGCCGGTCGATCTCATGGAGGAATCCTTCCTTTGTCACAAACCCGAGCCGGGAGTGGCGCTCGAACTCCTTGATCGCGCCGGCCTTGAAGGCAGCCTGGTTCTCCTTCAGGGTCGGGTCGGGCAGCACGATGTAGCCCCGCTTCTTGAGTTCGATGGCGCGTTCGAGTGACTTGACCTTGATCTCGCCGCCAATGCACTTTGCACCCTGTCCCCACTTGAGCTCAATGGTGTCGAGGTTGTGCTTGGACGCGACGTACTCAGCAGTCCCGAGCCGGGTGTCTTCCACATTCATCTGGACGAGGATCTCCCCGTACCCTTCGTGGAACTTCTTGTAGATGTTGATCCGCCGGTCCATCTCTGGCGAGTCGGTTACCTTGCCCTTCTTGTCGAGCTTTAACGCCGGGTCAACACCGCAGACGTTCTCGCCGCAGACGAGCGTGATGCCGGAGATCGCGGCGCCGATGGCAAAGTGTTCCCAGTTGATCCGGGCGATATCGGTCGAGCCGAGCGCGCCGGTAAAGATCGGGAGCTTCATCCTGACTTTTTTGCTCCAGCCGTATTCGGTCCCGGTGTCCACGGAAGAGAAAACCGCTGTATCGGGACCGATGTCGCTTCCCTTAGGGAGCCCTTTTGCCCCAACGGCATACCCCTGGATATTGAGGTGGGAATAGTCAATCGGGTAATTCTTGTCAGCACCTGCCGTGATCTCGCCGAACGGGCCGGGGTACAGGACCTCCCTGCCCCGGAACGATGAGAGCCAGATCTCGCAGCTGCCCTTGCATCCGTCAACGCACCGGGAGCAGAGACCGGACATCGGAACAACGTTCCGCGACCGGTTGACCGTGCCCGTTGCCTCGTTTGCATTAGGCTGTCGAAGATTCATGGATATACACCTGTGAACAAATCCCTTGGCTTAAGAGAGATGATCGAACTCTGGTTTGAGCACTGCTCAAACAAAATAATTTTAATCAATGGCAGTAATAAGCGCTTGCTTTCCATCCCATTATAAACCTTTCTGTTTTTTGTGAAACCCTGAAGAATTTTTTCCCATAATTCTGAAAAAATCCTATCGGAAATTGAAAAAAAACGATACCTGCGATCTTCCGATCAGATCGGGATGAGCTCGTACGTTCCGGACCCAAGCCCGCGCTCCTCCGCGTACCGAACCTGGAGGTACCCGTCCGTATTTTCCCAGGTCCCCCGGAACTTGTCCCCGCCCGCTTCATGGTGCGCGTGGAGAGCGGACGCGTCAAATCCCGCCTGCCTGTTGACGAGGTCAAACGCTGCCGCATCGATCGCGACCGGGTCCTTCGATGCGAGGATCCCGATGTCCGGCACGATCGGGGCATCGCTCCAGGGAACACAGTCGCAGTCCGGGGTTATCCGGGTAACAAAGCTCATGTAGCCGACCCGGTCTTTCTTGCCCATAACCGCCCCTTCCGCGTACTCCACCATCCGTTCAATGAACTTTGGAATCTCGGTCTCCCAGTCGATATCGATCGCGTGCTCGGGACAGACGGTCATGCACTCGAAACAGCCGATACACAGGCTGCGGTCGATGCACGATTTCGTATCCCGGATCGTGATTGCCTCCTTCGGGCAGGCTGTCGTGCACTTGCCGCAGGCAGTGCAGTTCTCCGGGATCGTGAACGGGTATGCCTTGTGCTGTTCCCTCTTTCCCGCCGGGGGTGCGCAGCCCATCCCGAGGTTCTTGATCGCCCCGCCGAACCCTGAGACCATGTGACACTTGAAATGTGTCAGGACGATCATGGACTGCGCCGCGGCAATGTCGCCTGCGATCGCGACCGTCTTAAAGTGTTTCCCGCTGACCGGGACACGGGTGATGTTCCGGCCGGCAAGCCCGTCGGCGATGATGACCGGGGCCCCGGCAACCGCGTAGTCGAACCCGTGGAGGATCGCGGTCGTGATATGGTCGACAGCGTTCGACCTGCTGCCGAGATACAGTGTGTTCGTGTCGGTCAGGAACGGGCGGGCCCCGCAGGATACGACCCGATCGACCACCTGCCGCACGAAGACCGGGCTGATGTACGAGTCATTCCCCGTTTCGCCGAAGTGGAGCTTGATTGCGGTCCTGTCACCCTTTTCGACCAGGGATGCGAATTCCGCACGGTCAAAGAGCGTGCGGATCTTGGCAACGGTGCTCGTCTTCTCGTCCCGCGCGCGGAGGCTCGCAAAATAGACCGGACTCTTCATGGTTCCAACCTGCAAGGATCACTATCGCTGAAGAGTCCTATATACCCGCGTGTTGGGTTAAAAAGAAAAGAAATGGAGCGTTCGGCGTGACTCATACCTGATTTTTACAGGTATTCATCCCGTTTTCGCTGGACGGGGGTGTCCTTCTTCCAGAGCCGGACATCCCGGGCACGGTCGAAGAAGATCCGGGACTCCTCCGGTCTTCCCATCTCCTTGAGGCAGACGCCGATATGGTTCCAGGCACTCTCGTTGTTCGGGAGCTTGTCGGTGACCATCTTGAACGTCTGCAGGGCTGCGTCCAGGTACTTGTTGTCCCGCTGCATGGCGCCGATCTTCTCCAGCGTCTCCCCAAGATCGTAGAGGATCTCCACGTTCTCGGGCGAGAGCTCGATTGCACGGAGGAAGGACTTGAGCGCCTCATCGTATTCCCCCAGTTCCCGGTAACAGACCCCGCGGTCGTTCCAGACGTAGGCGAGGCCGGGATTGATGGCAATCGCCCGGTCGAACGCCGCGATCGCCTCGCGGTACTTCAGTTCCCGGGCGAACAGGATCACGCCTTCTTTATACGCGGACTGCGCTTTGCCGAGGATCCGGTCCAGCAGACCCCCGGAAGGGGCCGGTGCCGGGGCGGCTGACGGGCCGGACGCAGCGCTCTCTGCAACCGGCTCGTCCCCGGCTGCCCTCCCCGGGGAAAGCGGCAGGTCTTTTACCGTTGCCGTGATATCCCGGACCGTCCCGACTGCTGCGATGTAATTCCCGCGGACATCGTAGAGCGCCTGCGCCTTCATCCAGAGCGTCCACTCCTTGCCGTCCGGGCGGGTCCCTTTCGTCACGGCAATGATCGGCCCGCGTTTCACCCGGGAGACGATGAGGTAGTTCTGCTTCTGGATCGTCTCGTCCGTCTCAAAGACCATGTCGAGGAGCATCTTCCTCTTTTTCCCGAAGAATGGTTCAGAATATCCTCCCTCGCCCCTTGTGACAATCGCGGACTTCTCGATGCCGGTCAACTGCTCGATCGCCTCGTTCCATGCAATGATCTTCCCCTTAGCGTCAATAGCGAACGTCGGGTCCGACGAGAAGTCTACAACATCGGTCAGCATCTTCTGGGCTGCCCCGATCGGCCGGCCGCCAACCCTCCCCTCGACAGCCTGTTCGATCCTGTCCAGTACCGTGCGCAGCACGACCTCCGGATTGTCGCCTTTCTTGACAAAGAAGTCAGCGCCCAGGTTCAAAGCCTCGATCGCCGCATGCTCCCTGCCGACCCCGGTGAAGAGGATGACGGGGGTTGTATCCCCGCGGGACCGGATGATGCGGAGGATCTCCAGCCCGTCGATCTCGGGCATATCGTAGTCAAGGACAATGGCATCGAACCGTGACGTGGAGAGCACGGAGAGCGCGTCATGCGACGTCTGGGCGGTCTGGACATGGACATCGGAGGTGCGGGAGAGGAAGACACGCATTGCTTCCAGAAGGGCCGCATCGTCGTCAACAACAAGGACACTGAGCATTGTATGGAATCCCGTTCTTTTGGTCACGCGGGTGTGTTCCGGATTCTCCCGAGAGCAATTATTCCGTAAAGAATTCTTTTCATCCCCCTCGTATATCTACTATTCGATTACGTGAGGGAGAGAGAAACGGGGAAAATCCGGAAAAAAATCGAAAAAAATGAAAAAAATTTTTCGGTCAAAAAATTTCCACGCCTTACGCGAGGGTCTCCCTCTTGCGCCGGAACATCTTGTCCTTCTTCATCCTCTGGATCGTCCGTGCGCGTTCGAATGCCTGCCGGGACTCCTCTTCCCGTCCGGACTCCTTGATGCAGATCCCCATGTGGTTCCACGCGCTCGCATTGTTCGGGTTGATCTCGGTCACCTTGGCGAACGTCTTGATGGAATTTTCCAAAAATTTCCGCTGGCGCAGGAGGATCCCGAGGATCTCGAGTACTTCGCCGTAATCGTACAGGTACTCTTCATCGTTCGGGGTGATCTCGAGCGCTTTCTCGAAACTTTTCAGCGCATCCTCGTACTTGCCCATATCCTTTAAGCACAATCCCCGTTCGTTCCAGACATGGGAGAGGGTGGGATCGATCTCCAGCGCCTTGTCGAAGTGGGAGAGTGCCTCGTCGTAATTCCCATCGTTGTAGTAGGACTTGACCCCGGCCCGGTACTCGCTCTTTGCCTTGCCGGTGATCCGGTTCAAAAAGCCCCCGGTGCCGGCCGTTGTTGCGGGAGCAGCCTGATCCTCCCCCGTGATCGAGGGGACCGGCTCCTTAATCAGGGTAGCGGCGATCTCCGTGATGTCCCGCACCGATCCCACGGCGCCCATGAACGATCCCTTCCCGTCCCGCAGGGGCATCGCCCGCATCCAGTAGATCTTCTCCTTCTCTTCGGGTCGCGTAACCCTGGTCCACGCGATCGTGACGCCTTTTTCCCGGCTCACGACATTGTAGTTCCACTGCGCGAGCTCGGCATCCGAGGAGAAGATGAGATCGATAGGCATCGGCCGTTTCTTGCCAAAGAAGAGCTCGGAATACGCCTTGTCGGTCTTTCCGATCATGATCTCGGCGGTAACCCCGGTCAGTTCCTCCATCGCCCCGTTCCATGCGATCACGATCCCCTCGCGGTCGATGGCCATCATGGGTTCCGGGGTAAAGCTCATGACATCCGAGATGATCCTCTGGGATGTTCCCATGGACTTGCCGACAGACCGGCGTTCCTTGGCCTGCCGGATCATGTGCACGAGTTCGCGGAACTGGTTCTTGGGATCGTCGCCTTTCTGCAGGAAGAAATCGGCACCGTTGTTCAGGGCTTCGATCGCCGCAAGTTCCCTGCCGACGCCCGTGAAGATGATGACGGGAGTCGTGTCCCCCTTTGCCCGCAGGATCTTGAGGAACTCGATCCCGGTGATCTCCGGCATGTAGTAATCGACGATGATGACATCGTATTCTGATTTTAATACCTTGGTTAACGCTTCCTTGGTGGAAACGGATGTCTCTACCTGCATGTCCCCGAACCGTACAAGGTAATGCTTGATCAGTTCGAGAAGGTCGCGCTCATCATCGATTGCAAGGACAGAAAGGGGTGTCACACGACCTGCTCCTGATAACTTATTAGCGTGGCGCTGTATAAAAATAAAATCTTATTCCCGTTTTCCCAGCTGGTGGTCGAGCCAGAAGAGGTGGCCGGGGATGTCGCCGACGATTCGGATCTGGGCAAGGATCCCGCTCGCATGTTCTTCTTCTTCGACCTGTTCCTTGACAAACCACTGGAGCATCTCGAACGATGCGTGGTCCTTCTCTTTCGCGGCGAGATCGACGAGGGCGTTGATCATCCCGGTGACTTTCTGCTCGTGCGCATAGACCTCTTCGAAAACTTTTCCGGCCGAGGCCCATTTCGCCTTGGGGGCTTCGATGGGGAGAAGGGAGACCTTCCCGCCGCGGGCGATGACGTAATCATAGATCTTCATCGCGTGCGTTTTCTCTTCGTTCGCCTGAATCCGCATCCATTTCGCGAACCCGTCCATGTTCATACTCTTGAAGTACGAGGACATGGCCAGGTAGAGGTACGAGGAGTAGAGCTCACGGTTGATCTGCTTGTTCAGGGCGTCTTCCATATTCTTGCTTAACATGTTCTTCTCCTTTGGTAACGAGTTGTCACCCTGACCTCATTTAATAGTTTCGTACGTACACATTTCCCCGTCGTAAAAATGAAAATGATGTTGACTGCAGGCTGCCGGGAGCCAACCCCACTGCAGCGCTTTTAGAGCGTTGAAATAACCGGGCCTTCTGCCGGTTATCTGCCCGTCCGTTTCTTCTCTGCCTCCATGTCGAGGATGATCTCGAGCTCGAGGGACTTCCCGAACGCTTCCTGGGCCTCGGCCGGTCTCCCCATCTCATCCAGAGAGACCCCCTTGATGTACCATGCGGTAGGATCATTCGCATTCAGGGCGAGCGCCCGGGTACAGGCAGCGATAGCCTCCGGGAACCGTTCAAGCGAGAAGAGGCAGAGCCCTTTCTTGGACCAAGCCTCGGCAAAGTTCTGGTCGAGGGCGAGCGCCTTGTCGCAGAGGGCGAGCGCTTCCGCAAACTGTCCCTGTTCGGCAGCGATCTCTGCCTTTGCAAACCATCCCGCCGCATAGGCCGGGTCGAGGGCAATGGCCCGGTCATACGCCTTCAGCGCTTCCTTAAACCGCTTCCGTGCGGCGTACGCTTTGCCTTTCTTCACCCATTCAACCGCTTCTTTCACGGGCATCGGAATCGCCCCTCTCCCCGGTACGGGAGGTTTGTGTTCTCGGTCACAGGATCAGGTCCCCGAAGATGCGGCGGAGCGCCTTCTGTTCGTACTCATCCTTCTTCTGCAGGGCATCCTGCATGTGTTTCACCGGCTCCCAGACGAACCAGCCGGTCATGGTCATGTACGACAGGAGGTTATCGGTCGTCCTCCCGATGATCCGGTACAGGTTATAGTAATAATCGAGGTCGGGATTTGCATTCCAGTCGTTGACGATTGACGTGTCCATGATGGTGAGCATGGAATCGCCGAAGACCTTGGACTGGTACCATGCAGTGTGGGTCCAGCGGGTCGTCAGCATCTCCTTGACCTCGAGGTGGTCGAACTTCTTCATCTGCGGGATGTTGATGACCGGCATCAGTTCGTCGGCGGGGAGCGTCTTTGCGAGGAAATAGTCCCGCGCGTAGAACATGGCCTTGGAGAGGACGAAGTACCTCCGTGGGATGATCTCGATCTGCTCGATCATCTCGTCCATATCCTCTTTCCCCTCTTTCATCAGGTAGTAGAGCTGGGTTTTGCGGAGCTTCGGGAGTTTCATGTACACGCCGGTGTTGGTGACCGGGTTCCACGGGAGTTCATTGAGGTCTTCGTGGAAATGCAGGTAGAGGAGAAAGAGCATCTCGATGAGCTTGTTGACCGGCAGCTTCTTCTCCTTCTTCGCTTCGTCCTTAAGAGCGTCAAGATAGATCTGGCGCAGGCCGTTGTACACGGAATCTTCCGTAAATGAGAGAACCTTATACTCCCCGCGTTTTGCGGCAGCCCCCTTGATGAGGAGTGTCATCACCTGCTTTGCGATGATGAAGTCCTTGATGAGACCGACGTAGTGGGCGGGAAAGACGATGTAATCGTTCTCGACAGGGTAGGTGAATTTGTCGATGAGCTGCCCCGCGAGCGGCGCCTCACGGTCCCGGGCGATCACGATCTCGGTGCCGAGCAGTTCCTCTGCATGGAGCACGAATTTCCTGACGGGTTTTGCGATGGGGATATTCCCGATCATATCCTGCCCTCATGCGGCAGTCCGCGGTCCGGTACGGATTGTCTGGTCAGATTCATCGGGATCTCCATAAGCGTCTCCTCGTTGTCGTCAAAAAACAACGGGCCGCCCGTCACGTCGCGTATTTTGCCGGATCGGCATCGAACTTCTTCTTGCAGCCCGGTGCGCAGAAAAAGTACTTCTTCCCCTTATACTCGCTGGTAAATTTCGCGGTCTTCTCGTCGACCGTCATCTTGCAGATAGGATCGATAGCCATCGTGTCACCGTTATCTTCTTCCTAGCTTTGCAGGGGGTATATACTTTTTGAGGAGGAGCGAGAGCGTGACCACCGTGACCGAACTTGCTGCCATCGCCCCGGCGGCTAGCGCGGGGCTGAACTGGATGCCGAGGAACGGGTACAGGAGCCCGGCCGCAACCGGGATCAGCGCGGTGTTATACGCGAACGCCCAGAAGATGTTGGTCCGGATCCGGCCCATCACCGTCTTCGAGAGCTGGATTGCTGCAACCGCATCGGTGAGGTCGTTGTTGATCAGTACGATGTCCCCGCTCTCGATGGCGACATCCGTGCCGCTCCCGACAGCAATCCCGACGTCGGCCTGTGCGAGGGCAGGCGCATCGTTGATCCCGTCGCCGACAAAGGCGACCACATCTCCCTTCTCCTGCAGGGATTTCACCTCGGCAGCCTTCCGGTCCGGCAGCACGCCGGCAATGACGCGCCCGATTGCCGCCTCGCGGGCAACGGCGTCGGCCGTGCGCTGGTTGTCGCCGGTGATCATAACGACGCCGATCCCCATCTCCTTCAGCTGGGCGACCGCGGTCTTCGAGTTCTCTTTCAGGACATCGGCAACCGCGATCGCCCCGGCGTACTGCCCGCCCGCGGCAACGAGGATCGCGGTCTTCCCGTCCTGCTCGAATCCTGCAACAAGGGCTTCGGCTTCCGGGGGGATCGCCACGCCGTTTTCCGTAAGGAGCAGGCGGTTGCCCACAAGCACCTGCTCGCCGAGGACCGTTGCAGCGACACCTTTTCCGCCGTAGGTCATGAATGCCTCCGCAGCTTCCGCTTTCATGCCCCCTGCCTCCGCATAGCCGACAACGGATTTAGCGAGAGGATGGGCCGAGTTCTTCTCGACCGCTGCAGCAAACGCAAGGAGCGTCGCTTCGGGGATGCCGGCAGGGGCGACTGCGACGACCTCCGGCCTCCCGCGGGTCAGCGTCCCGGTCTTGTCGACCGCAACGGTCGTTACCTTCTCGGCAATCTCGAGCGCCTCGCCGTTCCGGATCAGGATGCCAAGCTCGGCGCCCCTGCCCACCCCGACGGTAACCGCGGTCGGCGTCGCGAGCCCGAGGGCACAGGGGCAGGCAACGACGAGGACAGAGATGAGGGCGGTCAGGGCGAACAGGAGCGTGCTTTCGAAAACAACGTACCAGAGCAGGAAGGCTGCTATCGCGATCGCAAGGACAGCGGGAATGAAGTACGTCACCGCAACGTCCGCGATGCGCTGCACCGGCGGCTTTGATCCCTGCGCCTCCTCGACCAGCCGGATGATCTGGGCGAGCACGGTCTCCTTCCCGACCTTTGCCGCTTTGACGGAGAGCACCCCGTTCTGCCCGATCGTGCCGGCGACGACCCGGCTCCCCTTGACCTTCCGGGGCGGGACGGGCTCGCCCGTGATCATCGATTCATCGACATAGCTCTCTCCCGCGACAACCTCGCCGTCGACCGGCACCTTTCCGCCGGGTTTGACGATGACGATATCCCCGACCGCGACATCCTCGACCGGGATCTCTGACTCCTTTCCGTCACGGACGATGGTCGCGGTCTTCGGCTTAAGCCCGATCAGTTTTTTGATTGCGTCCGAGGTCCGACCTTTTGCCCGGGCTTCGAGATACCGGCCGAGCATCAGGAACGAGGCGAGCATGATGGCGGTATCGTAGAACATGAACTCGTGGGAAAGGACGATTGCAAAGGTCCCCAGGACCGACGCGACATAGGAAACGCCGATGCCCATTGCGTACATCACGTCCATGTTGAGGGTGCGGTGGGAGAGGGAGATCCCTGCTGCACGGAATATCGGGTACGAGACGAATAGGAAGACCGGTGTCGCAATGACGAGCATGACATATGAGAGGGTATGCATCGGGACGGGAAGCGGGACCCACATCGCGAGCATCATCGGGATGGAGACGGCAAACCCGATCGAGAACCGGAGGAGTTTATCGTGCAGGTCGCGGTCCCGTATCGCCTGTTCCTGCTCATCGGTCAGTTCTTCAGCAAGACCGAGATACTGGTAGCCGGCAGCCTCGATCGCGTTCTTCATATCGGCGACCGTTGTGATGCTCTCGTTGTAGGTCACGTACGCCTTCTCGGTGCCGAGACTGACGGTTACCGCAGAGACCCCGGGAAGGTCGCGGAACGCAGCCTCGATCGTCTCGACACAGGTCGCACACATCATCCCCCCGACCTTGATGATCGCCTGCCGGTTGATGACATCGTAGCCGGCGTCCCGGACGGCCTTTTCGAGATCCTTAAGCCGGACCTTCTCCGGGTCGAACTCGACCCGGGCACTGTCCGTGCCCAGGTTCACCTGCGCCGAGTTGACGTCCTTTACGCGCGAGAGCGAATCCTCGATGCTGACGGCACAGGTCGCGCAGTGCATCCCGGATATTTTCAGTTCCGCTTTCTTCTTCTCTGGTTTTGGCATGTTCCTCCGGATAGAAAGACCTGAAGGGAGTTTCCCTGCTCTTCCTACTAAATGGTTATGAAGGTACCATGCGGGGCGCCCGTCATTTTCTGCTATTTCCGCGGAGAGGTCCGGTCTTCTTCCGCAGGAATAAACAGGATGAGCATGGAATCATGTACCGGAGATTTATCATGAAGATCCTCGCAGTCAACGGGAGCCCCCGGACCATCCGGAGCATGACGCGCCGGCTCGCCGGTTTTGTCCTCGAAGGCGCGGCAGAGAACGGTGCGGAGACCGGGATCGTCGACCTCTGCGATCTCCGGATCGTGCCCTGCACGGCGTGCGAAGCCTGCAGCATCAACGGCGTCTGCGTGAATGACGACGACGTTGTTCCCCTCATCGCGAGGATGCGGGAGGCTGACGGGATCGTCATTGCATCACCGGTGTATATCGACAACATTACCGGGCAGATGAAGATCTTCTTCGACCGGCTCGCTGATTCGATCCACTACCAGGTCCTCACCAGGAAGTATGGCTGTTCCGTAGCCACAACCCACGAGTCCGGCGGGGATGCGGTGACCGCGTACCTTGACCACGTGCTCAACTACCTTGGAATTGTCTCGGTCGGACGGCTTTCGGTCGCGACGCGGGGCGATGCTGCTGCGGTCGATGCGCGGGAAGAGGATGCACGGGCGCTGGGTGCGTCGCTCGCCCGTGCGATCCGGGCCGGCTTTTCCGATCCTGCACAGGAAGCGGAGATCGCCGGCAACCGTGCGTACTTCCGGCCGATCGTTGAAGAGAACCGGTACCTCAGGTCCGCGGAGTACGAGGACTGGAAAAAGAAGGGCTGGCTGGACTAAAAGCGGCAGTCGCGCCGTTTCCGGTTTTTTTTATTTTTTTTGTTCTGTAGAAATGCTTTAAAGAGTTATTTCATTACGCTCTTGGGGGCTTCGGCTGATACCTTCGCCCCCGCCGCTGAGGCATCCCCCGCGATGCGATATCACGGAGGAGGTTGAATTAAAATGATTACTGAAACAAGGTTTTCTACAGAGCCATTTTTTTTATTTTTCAGTCCCCGCCTTCCGGGCCTTCTTCAGGCTCAGGCTCGGACGGGGGGGTGGTCGCAACTCTCCAGTAAAAGAAGGCGATGCAGAGCCCGATGAACAGGACGAGCAGCGCCGCGGAGAAGACATTCTCGGCAACGTTCATCGGGACTGATATGTTCATGTGCACCACATCGTTGACGACACCGATCCCAAGAGCGACGATGAGGAAGAGAATTCCCCCGGTGATGATACCGAGGATGATCGCTGCGATGATTCGGAGTGGGTCTTGTTCTGCCATTTTAAACCTTCACTCCAACGTGAACTTTCTTCCTATAAAAAATCCCGGGCGCGAACACGGGATGGATAATCATGTTCACGGTTGAGCCGGAGGGGCCGGTCCAAATCTCTCCGCTATCATTCCAATCTGAAGGGTCGGTGTGCTGCGTTGTGAAATGAATGATTGAGGGAACGCAGGTGAGAGCCTCCATGATTTTTCATGGACATGCGCACCACTCATGCCAGTATCTGATCGCCGACTCTTTCCACACACCCCCTGGAATTCCCGTATGGAGAAGAAAACCGGGTAAAAGCAATTTCATCCAAAATTTTTTGGATTGAAAAAAACCGGTGCCGGAAATTTCCGGCAAAAAATGCGGGGTGAAAACTGCTGAACATGAAGATCGCACCATGACGCGGATTTTGGGATCAGGGAAGAATTTGACGATACGGTTCCGGTACATTAATTGTTTCATGAAAATTTTCCGGTAGAAAAAAAGCGAGCCGGAACTTTCCGGTCTGAACTATTTCCGTTACAAAAAATGGAAACAAAAATCGGTTATTGCAAAAATTTTTGGGAAAGAAAAAATCCCGGCCCGGAAAACGTTCCGGTAAATTTTTGCATATCTCTCCGGCTGGCATGAACGAACCCGATTCACGGGGGCAGGTTCCTTCAGCAGGATTCCTCCGAACCACAATTTCTCATGGAACCCGCATGAGCCTGCGGTACGGCGTGTCCCAAAACGGGCCCGGTGGACAGCGCTCTCCGATGAAGGTTTCCGGAATGGGATTGTTCCAAGACCGTCCGTACCAGGTTGTCGAGGCACTCATTCACGAAAAAGAGGCACTAATTCATGGCTTTTCCGCATTTTTCCGATGGAGAAAATGGGACGCAAATAGCAACAACCGGAGGCGCGATCGCTTCCGGGATCATACTCCGGTAGCAAAAAACGACTGCAACCCCGCTATTGCCCGAAAAATGAAAAATCCTCCGACGGTCACCGACGTGATATGACGTCAGACAGGTGGCTGACAATCCCTGGCTTTCACTCGCGATCAACCGGAAAACCAGAGAGTCTCCTTTTCCCAACTCTCTGACGAGAGGATCCGTCCACGGATCATCCGGATGACGAGTTTTTTCAACAAAGGTTGTGCAAATCGGGGAATTCCGGTGCACTGATTTCAGATATGCCCGATATGGTTTCCGTTTGACCGAATTCCTGTTATTTCTGCCTTTAAAATGATCGCTTTTAGTTGCTTTTCAACAGGCGATCGTTTCCGAAATTGTACTATGATTGCAGAATACGGAAATATCCCGTTTTTCCGGAACGTGCGGAAACTGATGGATCCTCATGAGGGGAAGGGATCCCTGGTTTTTTGGGCTGAGAGCATCGCGTCAGGGTGGTGAATATACGGGTACCCTCTGAACACTTCTGTCACTGGTATGAATTTCTGCGAGGACAAGGATGCTGCGATCACTTTTCGATCAACATTTAATCCATTACGCCCTTGATCTTGACCGGTTTATTTTAAAAGGGCAGAGCGATGGGGCGCAGGAAGAAGAAGGAGAAACGGGTCCCGGCCCTGTGGCCGGACCGGCTCCTTGCATGGGAACACGGCAACACGCTGTACGGCATCTTTGTCCTGATCCTCTATCTCATCGTACTCTCAGCGGTGCTGCTCGGGGATGTCGGCCGGGTCCGCTGGGGCTTCATCGCGGTCTGCATCGCGGTGCTGCCTGCGCTCGCTGAAATGCTTACGCCCATCATCTTCCCCTGGCTGATGAAATGGCTGATCACGGTCCCGCTCGTCCTCCACATGGCGGGCGGGCTGTACGGGTTCTACTTCACCGGCTACCCGGTCTACGACAAGATCGCGCACCTTGGCGCGTCTATCGCGCTCGCATTCCTTGCATTCGAACTCATCCTCATCGTCTCCCGGGTCACCGGTGCGCGACCGTCACGGCAGACCGTGATGGCACTGATCTTTTGCCTTGTTATCTTCTTTGCACTGGCATGGGAGTACGCTGAATACAACATCGATGCCCTGTCCGGATCGACCTTCTTCCTCAGCTTCGAGGACTCGGTTGCAGACATGGTCTTCAACGTCCTCGGGATCTGTTTCGTCCTGTACTGGGTCTTTCGGTATATGCAGCGGGAGCCGTTCGACAAGGTCCTTGCACGGTTCGTCCGCATAAAGAATGATCCTGCTGCCGGTTCTCTCTGAAATGGCGGGATTTTACGGGCTTTTTGGGGAAAAATATTCGTTTTCTCTACCCGCGACAGCTCCGGAAAAAACGGATGGGGCGTTTGTTCAGAAGATCCCGAACCACGCCGCGTACGAGACGACGATCATCGCGATGAAGAACATGATGAGCACTTTGACGGCGCACCCTTCGCAGATAAAGAGAGGGTGCGATCTGCACGCAGGGCAGTAGGGCTCGCGGCAGAGCTTGCAGTGGGTCTCGGTCTTCGTATCGGTGTGTTTCCTGCAGTGCGTCATTCCGAAATTGTTGGACACGGTGCTAATAATGCGTTGCGATTTTTTCCGGACCGATCCCCCAAGTCTTTGATGCGGACCGGTTGCGTTCCTCCCGCCACGTCCGGCCGGTCTTCCGCGTTCAGCGCAGAACAGACCGGTCAGGATCCCGGAGCCGGCCGATCTTCCGGCGGATTCGCTCTCCTGCGGTGTCCGTTGCCGCCCCGTCGGCAGTTATCGCGATGCTGACGACATCCCCCTCCCGGCTGCCCGGGGGAAGGAGCCGGGCCGGCAGGATCAGGCGTGCCGGTTCGGTGTCGCTGGTGATGAGGACCGCGATCCCTTCGTCAATGCTGTCGATTGTCGCCTGCACCATCTCAGCCCCCGGCATGCCGGTCGATGACCGTTCCTTTGGCATCCTTCAGGACCGCGGTATCGCCGCTGTTCCCCCAGACCGGCGCATCCCGGTTCATGAAAAGGGAGGTATTGTTGTAGTCGCCGCGACCGGTGTAGACCGTGACCTTTGTCCCGGGATCGAGGATATAGAGCGGGAAGGTGTACAGCGTCTCGCCGGTATCGTCCGCAAGCGTCCAGCCTGCGAGCAGGACACCCTTGTCACCGGTATTCTCCAGCACGATCCACTCCCCGTTCAGGTTGAGCCGATCGTCGCCCTTTGCATCGAACCGCGTGCCCGCGATGGAGACGGATGACCCGTTGCCGAGGGGAATTGACGGGAGGGTGAAGACCGGCGCAGGTGTATCGTCCGGTGAGACCGTTCCGGCCGTTTCCGTTGTCCCGGGTGTCCCGGTCTGCGCTGGGGTGCGGGTATTGGTTGGCGGGGCGAGGGTCAGGGGGGGATTGCCCGCGGATGTCCGGACCGAATACGACGACCCGTTACTGGTAACAAGGATCGTGCCGTCCCGGTCAGTCCGGTAAACGGTGACGCCTGCCTGTCCGAGGGTTGCGAGCGTCTCGTCATGCGGGTGGCCGTAATCATTGCCGGATCCGACGGAAATTACCGCAACCGCGGGGTTGACGCGGGAGAGGAAGGGTGCGGATGTCGCGTCCGAACTCCCGTGGTGGGCGACCTTGAGCACCTCAGCGTCGAGCGCGTAGCCGGTCACGAGCAGCTCCGATTCGGTCGCCTGCCCTGCATCCCCGGCAAAAAGGATGTCGGTCGTGCCATACGAGATGCGCAGCACGATGGAATTGTCGTTGAGGGAGTCCGCCGTCCGTTCCCGCGGGGGCGACAGGACGAGGATCCGAAGGTCGTCGAGGCGGATGGTCTCCCCCCGCTCCGCAACGGAATACGCAATCCCGCGGTCGTCAATCTCATCGAGGAAGTCCTCGTACAGGGATGACGTATGCGGGATGCCTGAATCCAGGACTGCCTCCACCGGAAACGCTGAGAGAACGTCCTGCATCCCGCCGATATGATCGGAGTGCGTGTGGGTCGCGACCAGCAGGTCGATCCGGCGGACACCGAGGGCCCGGAGATCCGCAACCACGTCGTCGCCGTGTTCCCTGTCCCCGGCATCGATCAGGACCGTTGTGTTGCCGGAGAGGATCACGGCAGAATCCCCCTGCCCGGCATCGAGGAAATAGACCCGGAGGTTGCCGTCAACCGGGCGGTCGGATGGCATGACGGGACTCCCCGCAAAGGGGGGGGGCAGGTCGCCGAGGCAGCCCGTGGCGAGGACGAGGGCCAGCAGGACAAGGAGCACCGCTGGCGCTGCAGGACTCGTCTGCCGCGGGCGAAGCAACCGGTGCGGCATCTCAGGTCTGCCCCGCCCGCGCGACAAGCGCAGCGGCGGCTCTTCCCGCACCGTCCAGGATCTCCTGTTCTCCGGGGACGCTCTTCTCGAGCATCAGGACCTTCCCGTTGCAGATGACCGTATCGACCGCGCTGCCGTTGCAGGCATACACGAGGTTCGAGACCGGGTTGTGCATCGGGGTGGCGCAGGGTGTCTGTGCGGATACAAGAATAATGTCGGCCGGGGATCCGGTTTCAAGCCTCCCGTCCCCGAAGCCGAGTGCACGGGCGCCTGCCGATGTCGCCATCGCGAGCGCCTCGCCCGCGGGAAGGACGGTGGGGTCGTTCCACGAGAACTTCTGGAGGAGCGCCGCGGTCTTTGCCGTCTCCAGCATATCGAGGTTGTTGTTGGACGAGCACCCGTCAGTCCCGAGCGTGACGTTCGCCCCTGCGGCACGCAGGTTGGGGTACGGCATCGCCCGGTTGGTCGCAAGCTTCATGTTGCTGACGGGATTGTGGGAGACATGCACCCCCCGATCCGCGAAGAGCCGGCACTCTGCTGCATCAAGCCAGCAGCAGTGCGCGGCAACGGTGCGGGGTGTCAGGATCCCGCACGCGTCGAGGACTGCGACCGGCCGCTTCCCGCGTGCCGCGATGCTGTCGGACACCTCCTTCTCCGTCTCGCAGACGTGGATGTGGATCCCGATCCCCTGCTCTTCTGCAAACTCCGCGCACCACCGCAGTCCTTCGTCCGAGACCGTGTACGGTGCATGGGGCCCGGCCGCGGCCCGGATGCGGGGATTGTTGAGGGACCGGATATGGGTTGCCAGTTTCTCGGTGGCGCGGCACTCCGTCTCACGCTTCCCGGCATCCCCGAGGTCGATGAACCCGTGGCAGAGGACCGCCCGGATCCCTGACGCGTCAACAGCACGCGCCGCGTCTTCCATGAAGAAGTACATGTCGTTGAATGCTGTCGTCCCGGACCGGATCATCTCGAGGCAGGCAAGCCGGGTCCCCCAGTACACGTCCTCTCCCGTGAGGTGCGCTTCGAGCGGCCAGATCCTGTTCGCGAGCCAGTCCTGCAGGACCATGTCGTCCGCGTACCCGCGCAGGAGGGTCATCGCCGCATGGGTGTGCGTATTGACGAAGCCGGGGAGCGCGAGGGCGCCGTTGCCGTCAATGATGAACTCCGCCTCTCCGGCCCGGTCCCGCGCGAGATCCCGCCCGATCTCCCCAATCGTGCCGGTCCCGTCGAGGAAGATCTCCTGCGGTTCCTTCCCAATGCGCACGTTTCGTATAAGCACCGGGTATGTCTTTCTGAAAATATCCTCCATGTTCTTCTCTCCCCGTTCAGCCGAGATGCCGGATTATGTCGGATACGATCCTGCCCGTCCGGTCGCTGTTCTGCCGCGAGACGGTAAGGATGTGCTCGTAACTTACCCGGGTGGATCCCATCCCGTTCGCGTAGTTGTCCACCGTGCAGATTGCCGCAAACTCCAGGTCCAGCTCGCAGGCGACCGTCGCCTCGGAAGCGAGCGTCATACCGACGATATCCGCAAACCGCGCGAGGGTTTTTACCTCGGCGACCGTCTCGAGCCGGGGACCTTTCGTCTGGACATAGATCCCTCCCCTTCGGGCATCCGGAACGACGCTTCCGAGCGCGTCCATAAGGCTCGCAGAGATTCCTGGCGGGACGTGGACGATTGCGTTGTCATGGATCGACGGTATGTCGGCAACGGACAGGTAGTCGTCCGGGATCACGAGGGAACCGGGCGGGATCGCCTTCTTTAACGAGCCGCTGGACCCGAATGCTACGATACGGTCGACACCGGCGATGGCAAGTGCGGACAGGTGCGCCCGGTAGTTGATCCGGTGCGGCGGTATCCCGTTCTGGTGGCGCATCAGCATGACGATATCGCCGCAGAGAATGTCGACGCTGCCGAACGGGGTTGCGACCCTGCGTTCCTGGAGGGGCGGAAGTTTCGAGAAGAGGAGACTCGTGCCCCCGATGATCCCCAGCGTCATGGCGCCCGGCCCCCTGCCATCCGGATCCTCTCATGCACCTTTTCCATAGTCGAACGCCTGCTTTCTGAAGTACATTGTCCCGCACCCCTTAAAAGAAATGTCCATCGCAGGACCCGGCGGGATCTGGGTGGCGGAATTGCAGGACGAAACCGGCAGGCAGTACGAAAAAGATTCATAATCCGCCCCGTTTAAACGGTACTACTCATATGGCGCAGGATCAGGACACTCCATCTCAGGGCGCACGCGAGACTCCCCCTCAGCTCGGGCCTGCACCGGAAGTGCGCCAGGTCCTGTACCGGGCATTCGCCGTCGGCGCCATCATGATCCTCGGGATTGTTGTCTTCGTTGCAGCCGTGGCGGTGCTCGTCTCCGGCCTGATTGCTGCTCCGGTTCAGAGCCCGGCTCCAATCGCAACGACCGTTCCCGTAACGACTGTCGCCGCAACCGCGATCTCAACAGCAACGACACCGCAGCCTGCCCCGACGCTGCCCCCCCACATGAATGTCGTCGTCTCGGTCGACAAGAATTCCGCGGGGAATGTCATCGTCTCCTTCAACGGCGGGGAGGGCAGGTCGCTCATCAAGCAGATCGAGGCCCGGCTCACCCGGTCGGACGGAACCGTGGTCACGGGGACGATCGACCCGCTCGCAGAGTCGCCGCAGATCATCCTTGCCGGGACAAAGACGACCGAGCAGGTCTCGGTGTATGCACTAATGTTCTCGGGGAAACGCTATCTGATCCTGGAGCAGCAGGTTTCGCCCCCCATCCGTATAGGGTCGAGGTAATCCACCGGTCTCCCGTGTTTTTTCCGGTCCGTGCATTCAGGTTTTTTTTTAAAACAGGTTTTTCCGTATGGCCCCGATTCGTTTCATTGGCCGGGCCGTACATCATACCACAATCTTGAAGAGTTCCTAAAAAGAGAAGTTCCGAACAGGGATACTGATGATCTGCAGCAGGTGCGGAACGGAGAGCCGATCGAACGGCCGGTTCTGTTCCGCGTGCGGGAACCGGCTGGAAGAACATGGAAAAGCACCCGGCGCCGGCGTTCCGGATCCGGCTTCGACCTACTGCGGGGCATGCGGGGCCCGGCACGCTGAGAGCGACCGCTTCTGCAGGACCTGCGGCACGCTCCTGAAACAGTCCCCTGCGTACCAGACGCCGGTTTCCGCGCCCGGTCCGTCGCCCGTGCCGGAACCCGCCATCAGGAAGATCCGTCCCGCACATTCTCCGGTTGATACGGTATTGGTCTGGGGCGGTTTCCTCGCCGGTACTGCCGGTTTTTTCTTCTTCCCGTACATCATCTCCCCGCTTGCCATCGCGCTCGGCGCGGGCTCTCTTCTCCGCCGCAATCCTCTCGGCGCCATCGCAATCGCCGTCGGTGCCTGTGCCATCCTTACGAATTATGCCTATTTCAGCGTCCTTACCTGGACTGCGCCCTGAAATCCGCTGCAGGAAACGGGGGACTTCTCGGTTATTTGAACAGGATCAGGAAGTAGAAGACAAGGACTGGAACAAATACCGCAAGCCAGGCCCAAAGGCTCCACTTCCTGACCTTGTCGCCGTCCATCGGAATGAATGGCATCATGCCATAGACCGCGGAGAGGAGATTGACCGAGAATCCTGCTTCGCCGACCGTTGCCGGAAGCCCGCCAAGGGGTATGAGCGCGAGGAAGGCGAGGGCAAGGACAACGCTGATGATGGGCCCGGCAAGCATGATGATCCCCAACGCTTTTTTGTCCAGCGCAGCGCTGTTGCTGATGACGGTCCGGTACGGTTTTGCGAAGACAAGGCCGAAGAGCCCCCCGGTAGCGAGCATGATGACGGAGCCCAGATCCCAGAACTTGAACTCGGAGATGCCCTGGTACCGGGCAGCGACGTACCGGTGCGCCATCTCGTGCACCGCGACGCCGATCCCCGAGACGATGAAGAAGATTGCAAAGGTGTCGGCATCGAACAATTTCCCCTTGGCAACCATGAATGCCACCCCGAAGATCGCTGCGCCGATCACGCCGGCGAGGATCTCGATCGCTGAAAAACCGAAGACGATCTCGTTGCGCTGGACCGCAGCGATCCTCCGCCGTTTCACATCCTCGATCGACAACCGGCCGGTTGCAATGTTTCCGAAGAGTTTCTGGAAGAAGGCGACAATCTTTCCCATCAGGAGCGATTCCGATGCCGTCGCCGATGCCGCCGCAGCCATATTTCCCGCGATGGCTGCGACCGCGATGCCGACCGCGACTGCCGCAAAGGGTTTCTTGAACTCGATGAGATCCGCTGTGGTCGTGCACTGCATCGTGCTGTCAACATCCGGGGGCGGGAGGGTCTCCCCCCCGGGCTGCAGCGTGTAGTCCTGCGCGGGGATCGCCCCGGCATCCGGGTAAAAAACCGTCGTATTATCCGGGTAGACGATGACCGTATCCGGCTCCGCGTTCCCGGCGGAGGCAAGGGCGTATGCAGTGCCGGCTGTCGCAAGGGATTTTTCAAAATTCATCCCCGGCGTACTGTACGTCGCTCCCGAGACATCGGCGAAATGATCGATGGAATATACCACGGAGGTGGGGCTGATGCATTCCGTTTCAGCCTCCTTCCCGATCGCTTCCGAAAACCGGTCCTCGACGGTCTGCCTGATATTATGGTAATTTGTGACAACCGCGGATGTCTCGAGCGGATTGATCGAAAACGAGACCTTCATCAGCGCGTTCCCTTCCCCGTCGATAACAATCCGGACGGTATCGAGATCGATCGCCGAGGCGGGCAGGGCTGTTGCGAGAAGGAAGATGATGAGGAGACCTGCCGCCCGCCGCATGGAAGAGAATTCTCCTCCGGTATGAAAAATCTTGTTTTTTGAATTTATTGGCCGGGAATAATTTCCCGGGCATGGAGGAAACCCCCGCGAAACGGGAAGCTGGTTTTTCCATCGCGTACCGCAAGAGCAGGGCCGTTCCGGAGTATGACCCCGCGATTCCGGAATGCCGGCCGGTACCTGTCCCGGCGGTTCGGCGTGTCCCGCTGCAAAACAATTCTTTTAACCTATGCCATCCAACATAGTGGGAAGCGGGCCGGTAGATCAGTGGTAGATCGCTTCCTTGGCATGGAAGAGGCCGCGGGTTCAATTCCCGCTCGGTCCATTCGTTTTTCGTGCTTTTTTCTGCGCTTCCTGTCGTTACCGACTTTCTGGATCGATATGGTCGCACGGTTTTTATGGTCGCAGCACGTGAGAGATGGTAGGGACGAACCATGCGCATCCGTGATCTGATCCTTCCGGAGGACCGGGTATTTTTCACCCTCTTTCTACAGATGGCAGATGCCATATCCGAGGCAGCGACCGTGCTGAACGAGATTACGCACGAGCTTCCCGGCGGGACCGAGAAGTCGCACCGGGTCCGGCAGATCGAACATAACGGTGACGAGATCACCCGGAAGATCTACGAGAAACTCGACGAATCGCTCATCACCCCGCTGGAGCCCGAGGAGATCGCACGCCTCGCCCCGGTCCTTGACGACGTGCTGGACCGGATCGACCGGGTCACCCACCAGATCTGTACCTACGAGCTGGGACCGGCAGGAGACGCGCTCAAGGAGTTTTCCTACCTTATCATGCTCACGGCAACCGAGATCCGGCATGCGATCTCCGGCCTTGCCGAGCCCGGGGCACCGGAACATATCCGTTCCCACGCCTCGGAGATCAACCGGCTCTATAACCTCGCAATCGAGCTCCAGTCCCGGGCAGTCCTCGACCTCTTCAAGACAAAAGACCTGCTCCTCATCATCAAGCTCAAGGACATCTATGAAGGGCTCGGTCTTGTGATGGAGAAGTGTAACGATGTCGGCCATGCTCTCAACGACATCTCCCTCTCCCATTCCTGAACGCCATGGAGCCTCTCATCCTTTTCGGGATCATCCTTGCGCTTGCCCTCAACTTCGTCAACGGCCTCAACGACGCATCCCATTCAATTGCGACCGTGGTTGCAACCCGGGCACTCTCCCCGTTAAAAGCCACGCTTCTTACGGGTATCTGCAACCTGCTCGGGCCCTTCGTCTTCACGACCGCGGTCGCGTATACCATTGGGACCGAAATCATCCGGCCTGGTTCCTTAAGCCCGCTTGCGATTGTCGTTGCGATGATGGTGTCCATCGCACTTGTCTTTGTCGCGACACGCTCCGGACTCCCGATCTCCAGCAGCCATGCCCTGGTGGGAGCCATCCTCGGGGCCGGGATCGCGGCATCGGGTCTGCAGGCGGTCGTACTCCCTTCCGTCTCTTCCGTAGAGACAGTCATTGCCGGCGGGATGGCAGGTGCAGTAACCGGTTTTGCAGTCCTCTTCCTTGTCACCGGACTCCTCAACGGCGACCGGACCCTGGGCGGGATCATCGGAGCGGTCTGGGGCATTGCATTCGCAATCCCCCTCCTCATGATCACCGGCCTCCTCCATCTCTCCGGCATCCTCGCCATCGTCCTCTTCATCTTCATCTCACCGGTTCTTGGCGGTGCAACGGCGTTTTTATTCGACATCCTCGTATCGCACGCGTTCCGCCATTCGCGGCAGAACCGGATGAAACGGATCTTTCAGCCCCTCCATGTTGCAGCAAGCCTCGTCCAGGCGACCGGCCACGGGGCGAATGACGGCCAGCACGCGGTCGGCATCATCACGGCACTGCTCCTTTCTGCAGGAATGCTTGCCGCGTTCGAGGTGCCCGCGTGGGTTGTCCTCGCTTCCGCGATTGCGATCGGGCTCGGCACCTGTTTTGGGGGGTGGCAGGTCGTTGACAAGATGGCAAAGGAGATAACCCGTATCCGGCCGTACCAGGGATTCTGCGCGGCGACGACCGGCAGCGGTGTGCTCTCCCTTGTCACGCTCTACGGGATCCCGGTCTCGTCGACCCACGTCATCAGTGGGGCGATTGTCGGCGTGGGGGCAACACGGGGGAAGAACGCGGTCCGCTGGGACGTTGTCCGGGAGATGATGACTGCATGGGTCGTGACGATCCCAATCAGCCTCGCCTGTGCATTCGCGGGGTACCTGGTCGCCGCCCTCATCCTCCCCGCACTCGCGTGAAGATCAAAAACGCCATCTTTTTACCCTCTCATTCAAGAATAACAAGAGATCGGCATGGGATTGCGCGAGTTACTGATACCGCAAGACAGGGCTTTTTTCGATTTGTTCGAACAACAGGCGTCCATTGTTGCGGAGGCGGCGTCAAAACTCGTCGACCTGACGGAAGATTTTGCGAATGTCAGGGAAAAACGCCAGAGTATCGAGGCGCTCGAGCACAAGGGGGACCAGGTGACCCATAACATTTACGAGCAGCTGAACCGGACCTTCATCACTCCCCTCGAACCCGAGGAGATCTCGCGCCTTGCCTCGACCCTGGACGAGGTGCTCGATGATATCGACGGATCAGCAGAGAAGATGCTCTATTACGGGATCTCAGAAACCGATTCGCACATGATCGAGCTCGCCAAGCTCATCTCCCTGCAGGCCCTCGAGATCGAGAGTGCGGTGAAAGGGATCCGGAAACTGAAGGATCCCCGCCTTGTCGAAGAACGCTGCATCGAGGTGAACCGTCTCGAGAACCTTGCCGATGATGTGCTCGCCCATGCCGTCACCGACCTGTTCCGGACAGAGAATGCGGTCGCAATCATCAAACTCAAGGACATCTACGAAGAACTGGAGCAGGCGACCGACAACTGCGAGGATGTGGCAAACGTCCTTTCAGATATCGCGATCCGGCATTCATAGCACGAGAACAGCCCCGCGAAGGGACGTTTCCAGATTAAGGGGAAGCCGCAATGATCGAAGCCACGTGGGAACTGATTGTTGTTATCATCGGAATAGCGCTTGTCTTCGATTTCACGAACGGATTCCATGACTCTGCGAATTCAATCTCAACCGTTGTATCAACAAAAGTCCTCTCCCCCCGAAGAGCCGTCCTCTTCGCAGCGTTCTTCAACTTTGCCGCTGCGTTTGGCTTCGGGGTTGCGGTCGCGAGCACAATCAGCAAGATCATCCAGCTGGAGATCGTCCCGACGGCAGTGATCCCCTACATTGTCCTGGGGGCTCTCCTGGGGGCGATCTCATGGAACCTGATCACCTGGTTCTTCGGCCTTCCCACCTCCTCATCGCATGCCCTGATCGGGGGAATGAGCGGGGCCGGGATCGCCGCGGCCGGGCTTGCCGCAATCAAGTGGTCGACGGTCGAACTCGTTGCAATCTTCATGATCGTCTCACCGGTAATCGGGCTTGCCTGCGGGTTCCTGTTCATGGTCCTCGTCCTGAATCTGACGAAAAATGCCAGCAAGGCCTCGGCGGAACGGTATTTCAAAAAACTCCAGCTCTTCTCTGCGGCTTCCTACAGTTTCAGCCACGGGACCAACGATGCCCAGAAGACCATGGGCATCATCCTTCCGCTGCTCTTTGCCATCGGGTACGCCGGGGTAGGCACGGACCCCAACCACCTGATCGTCCCGACCTGGGTCATCCTGATCTCCTACGCAGCAATCGCACTCGGCACCCTCTCCGGCGGCTGGCGAATCGTGAAGACCATGGGATACAAGATCACGAAACTCCGTCCGGTCCACGGCTTTGCCGCGGAGACGGCAGGGGCGGCGACGATCCTCGGTGCATCGGCAGCAGGGATACCGGTGAGCACGACGCACATCATCTGCACGTCGATCATGGGTGTCGGATCCACGATGGGGACGAGTACCGTGAAATGGGGGGTTGCGCGCAGCATCGTCCTCGCGTGGATCCTGACGATCCCCATCAGTGCCCTGATAGGGTATATTGCGTTCTCGGTGATCCGGATCTTCATCGGCTACTAAAATTTGGAAAAACGAGAGAAACGGATCTTATGGGGACGGCTTCCCTTTTGAGATCGTGCGGAAATACCGGCAGTATGCAGAGATCGGGCACCGTTCGCAGGCAGGCTTCTTCGCGGTGCAGCATGCCCTGCCGTGGGCGATCAGGACATCGGTTACGTCCCCCCATGCATCATTTGGGAAGAACTTCATGAGATCGCGCTCGATGACGGCGACATTATCCGTGTCGGAAAACCCGATCCGTTGCGCGAGCCTCCGGACATGGGTGTCGACCGCGATCCCCTCGTTCCTGCCATGCGCATGATAGAGCACGATATTTGCGGTCTTGCGCCCGACGCCGGGGATGGTTAAGAGTTCCTCCATCGTCCCTGGGACCATTCCCCCGAACCGCGACACGACCACCTCCGATGCACCGATGATGTTCCTTGCTTTCGCATGGTAGTACCCGAGACTGTGGATGATCGCTTCCACGTCCCGGGTCATTGCTTTCGAGAGTTCCTCCGGTGTCGGGTACTTCGAAAAGAGGGCCGGCTTCACCTTCAGGACGGCCTTGTCCGTGGTCTGTGCCGAGAGGATCGTGAGGACAAGAACCTCGAAGGGTGTCCCGCGGCAGACGGTTTCCGGGGATTCCCGTGCATCCGGGTATTTCACGAGGAGAAGAGAATAGATCCGCCGGGCGTCCTTTTTATTCATCGCATGGGGTAGGGCGGATTCGAACCGCCGTCAAAGCGTCCCAAACGCTCTAGGATGGACCAGGCTACCCTACTACCCCGTCCCTACAGTATTGAGAGCGGCGCTAAAAATACCTGATGGATACCGGATAAATCAGAGCGGGAGGGGCCGGACCTTCTTTTCGGCAACGACCGATCCCGTATACTTCCCCTCAAGGACAGCGCGCAGGAGGTTCTCCGGGTCCGTGCCGTCGAGAACGACCAGCGGGATGCCGCTGCGTTCGACCACGCGTGCGGCAATCACGTCAAGCACGGTGTTGAGGCCGGCGGTCAGCTGGTCCTTGCCGACAATCTCCAGGAGCTGCCGGGGCGTGAGGTAATCATACCGGGCCGCGGAGGGGTCCTTCTTCGGGTCGGCCGAGTAGATACCGTCGACGGAGGTGACGTTGATGAAGACATCGGCACGGACCCGCTCGGCAAGGACCGCAGCGACGGCGTCGGTCGTCTGGCCGGGGGTGATCCCGCCCATGACCACGCATTTCTTGTGCTCCGCGAACTTCTTTGCCTCCGCGTGGCTCTCGGCAACTTTCGGGTACACCGCATCGCCCATCGCGGCAACGAGCACGGTGGCGTTGAGCCGGGTTACGAGGATCCCGATCTCATCCGCGGTCCCTTCGTCGATCGCGAGCGCCCGTACCGCCTCAATATACCTTCGCGCCTCCCCCCCGCCGCCAACGACAACGAAGAGCTGGTGCCCGCGGGCAATCTCCGCAAGCACCGGGACGTACTGCCGGATCCTGTTCTTCTCAACCGAAGGGATCAGGATCGAGCCGCCCAGAGAGATGACGATCTTCTTCATTGCACTAGTTTTTGTACCCGGTTGTCATATAGAGTTGCTGACCATGATCTACTGCCCTGTCTGCAAGAGCTCCGATATCTTCCCGGTTGCCGGGGGGTATCTCGGGCAGGTCTACGTGTGCAAGAACTGTAAATACCGCGGGTCATTTATACTGGAAGCCGATGAAAAGGAAGATGATCGGGAAGAATTGTGAAGGAGCCGTCCTTGAACCCGCTTCATGAAGCATTGCAGTATACGAAAGGTGAAAACCTTACGGTGAAGTGTTCGATCTGCAACCACCGGTGCACGATTGCTGAGGGAAAGCACGGGATCTGCGGAGTCCGGGTAAACCACGGCGGGACACTCTATGGGATAACCTACGGGAAGATCAGCGCAGAAGCAGTCGACCCAATCGAGAAGAAACCGCTCTTCCACTACCTTCCCGGGACACTCTCCTACTCGCTCGGCAGTGTCGGCTGCAACTTCCGGTGCGAGCACTGCCAGAACTGGCATATCTCCAAAGCGGAGGCAGATGCCGCAATGCTCCGGAACCTTTCGCCGGAAGCGGGTGTGGACCATGCACTTTCAAGCGGGAGCGCGAGTATCTCATGGACGTACAACGAGCCGACGATCTGGCATGAATATACACTGGATATGGGGACACTCGCACGGAAGAAGGGTCTTGGGACGGTTTATGTCACGAACGGGTACATCACGGAAGAGGCACTAACCGATCTCTCCTCCATGCTGCAGGCGTTCCGGGTCGACCTGAAGGCGTTTTCCGATGATTTTTACCGGAAGATCTGCGGGGCGCACCTCCAGCCGGTGCTGGATTCGGCAGCACGGGCAAAGGAGCTGAAGATGCACGTCGAGACCGTGACCCTCGTCATCCCCGGGCTCAACGACAGCATGGAGGAGATGGAGGGGCTGATCCGCTGGGTGATCGAACACCTTGGGCCGGAGACCCCCATGCACTTTTCACGGTTCCACCCGGACTACAAGATGACCGACCGCCCCGCGACCCCGGTCGCAACCCTTGAGAAGATCTACCGGAGGGCGAAGGAAATGGGCCTCCGGTTCCCGTATCTCGGGAACGTGTATAACCACCAGTACGAGAATACCTTTTGCCCGCAATGCGGCTCCGTGCTCATCGAACGGCAGGGATTTGCCAGCCGGATCCGGATGCTCGATGGGACGCACTGCAAAAAATGCGGGGAGCAGATCGAGCTGATTACCGATGTCCCCTGATCCGGGCGAAGAGCGGCGTTTTCTTACCGACCGGATGCTCGGTCCGCTCTGCCGGTATCTCCGGTTCATGGGGTACGATACGATGAGCGCCAACAGTCGTTCTCCCGGTAACACCCGGGAAGATACCGAGCTCCTGAAGATCTCCAGGAAGGAACGCCGTCTCCTCCTGACCCGGGACCAGGAGCTTGCTTCACGGGCCGGTGCGGGAGGTGTCCTCGTCCGGTCGGAAGACCTCGATGACCAGGTGCGGCAACTTACCGGGCTCCGCCTCATCCATCCGACGCTGAAGCTGACGCGCTGTTCCCGCTGCAATGCAATACTCGCACCGGCAACGAAGGAAGAGGTTACGAGGGCGGACTATGCCCCCTCCGTTCAGGCAGGGCTCGCATTCTTCACCTGCCCCGCCTGCAACCGCCTCTACTGGTACGGGTCGCACACGCGGCGCCTGCAGGAACGGGTTGGGAAATTCTCAGATCTCCCGCATGAGGGCTGAGTAGAAGGGATCGATCGCATCGCGTTCGATCCACGGGCGGTGCCCGCAGTTCTTCAGGGTGATGCACCGGAAAGTCGTGAGCACCTTTGAGAGGGGCTCCCGCACCCCGTCGACCGGGTGGGGATCGTAGTCGCCGTGGATCGCAATGACCGGGCAGGTTATTGCCTTGCCCGCGGAAAGGAGCGACCCGGACTGGCGGAGCCTGCGCACCTCGTCCCAGATCTGCCGGAAGATATCGTACTGGCAGTGGATCATCTCATCCTCCATATGGACCGGGTTGAGCGTATCGGCTTCTGCCATGAGCTTTCCGAACTGACAAAAGACGTCGTGTTTGTCAATTGTCGCCGGATCCGCGAGGAGGCGTTCGAGCTCCGCGGCCTTTACCCGCTGCTCCGGGCTCAGCCGCGAGAGCCGGGTCTCGGGAATTTTAAGTGCGTACTGCTCTTCGAACGGGGCGCAGCCGATCAAAACCAGTTTCCGTGCGAGGTCCGGGTACCGTGCGGTGCACAGGTATGCAAGGATTGCCCCATACGAGAACCCGATGAGGGTGCAGGGAACTGCGTCTTCATTTTGGAGGACATCCCGGAGCTCCTGTACCTGGCCTTCAAGCGTGCGGGCTGTCTGGAACGGTTCGAGCACGCCGCAGGCAGACGAGAGTTCCCTGGCGACCGGTGCCACCTCGCCCGGGGCGCCCGGCCCCCCGTGGATCACCGCAACACCGTAGGGTCCCTGCCCCCATCTCCGGATCGGTCCCATCGTACTATCCCGTTTACCCTGCCATTGTATAAAGAATCGCGCCGGATCAGGGGTAAAACGGGCGGCAATTTCCGGATCAGTCCCTTACCGATCCCGCGCCTTGCGCATCAGGGTGAGGAGCCCGGCCAGGATCTGTTTCGGTGAAGGGGGATTACCCGGAATCTTCATATCCACCGGCAGGACGGCATCGGCACCACCGAGGACCGCATAGGTCCCGTGGTAGATCCCACCGTCGCAGGCGTCATCGCCGACCGCGACAACGAACTTGGGGGACGGCATGGCGGCGTAGGTCTCCTTCACGGCTCCCGCCATGTTGAGGGTGACTGCCCCGGTAACGATCAGGACATCGGCATGCCGGGGGGAGGCAACGAACGATATCCCGAACCGTTCGATATCGTAGAAGGCATTATTGAGGTTGTTGATCTCGATCTCAGTGGCGTTGTCGCTGCCGGAATCCAGCTCCCGGATCGCGATGCTTCCGCTGAAAACCGCGTCGGCCTCGCTTTTTAACTCGCTCCCGATCGCTTCGATCTCGGGATCGGTTGCCGGGACGTCTTCTGTCACCTTTTTTTTCAGCATGCAGGAAAATGCGTTGACCATGGTCGTTCCTCACAGGTCCGTCCCCGCATAGGAGAGGTTCAGGCTTTTGTTGATGAGCGGGAAGTCGGCGATGATGTTTCCAAGAACCGCGTGCTCGATCGCCTGCCAGTTGCAGAACGATGCTGTCCGTACCTTGTACCGGTCGACGACTCCGTTACGGATCCTGACAAAGGCGAGGTTCTGTCCGCGGGGTGCTTCGACAAGAGTGAGCGCGTACCCGTCGCGGACCGGCTTCTCCGTCCGGACCTCTCCTGCCGGCACCGTGTGGATGATGCGGAGGATCAGGTCTATGGAGTCCATGATCTCCGCTGCACGGACCGTGAACCGGGAGAGAACGTCGCCATCGGACAACGGGTGCACCGACGGGGCATGCCCTGCGTAGACCCCGTAGGGTCTGTCGGTACGGACATCAGCCCGGCTCCCGGAGGCCCGGGCAACCGGGCCGGTGATGTTCAGCGGCAGGAGGAGGGACTGCTTCAGCACACCGGTTCCCGTGAACCGGTCGACGACCGAGGCGGTCGAGAGGACGATCCGAAGGCCGATCCGGTACCGCTTCCGGAATTCGGTGAGGAACGTTTCGAGCGAGGCGAGAGTTTCCGGTGAAATATCCCGGGCAAGGCCACCGGGGACGATCATCCCGCGGAGGAACCGTGACCCTGAGAGGGACGCGTTCTGGCGGAACACCTCTTCACGGAGCACTGAGAACTGGCTCGCGCCGAGAGGGAACGCGACATCGGTGAGCATGCCTGCCTGGTCCCCGAGATGGGAGCAGATCCGCTCCATCTCCATAAGGATGGTTCGGATATACCAGGCACGGTCGGGGACCGCGATGCCGGTAATCCTCTCGACACCCATGCAGAATACGGCTGCATTTGCAACCGATTCGTCGCCGCTGACCGCCTCCGCGACCCGGACGCAGTCTTTGGGGTCCTTTCCCTCTGCCAGTTTCTCGATCCCCCGGTGCTTGTAGAACATCCGGATCTCGAGGTTGAAGATTGTCTCCCCGATCACCGAGAACCGGAAGTGACCGGGCTCGATGATGCCGGCATGGACCGGGCCGACCGGCACCTGGTATACCCCCTCCCCCAGGACTGTCCGGAAGGGGTATTCGTCGCCGGAACCGTCGCCCGGTTTCGGCACGATCGGCGCATTGCGGAATGATTTTTTCAGCGGGTGGAACCCGTCAGGATAGGCCTCGTGGAAGAGGAGCCGGCGGGTATCGGGCGCGCCGGTAAAAACAATACCGAACCCGTCCCGGCACTCGCGCTCGAACCATGAGGCAGAGGGGAACCGTAGTGCGAGGGAAGGGACCGGTGTGTCAGCATCCGTGACGAGGACAAGAACCCCGCCTCTCTTCTCGAAGACATACAAAAGACTCGTCGTATGGGTAGGGACAAGGTCTTCGGCGCAGAACATGCTGATGAGGGCATATTCACGGACCGCGAGGATCCCGGCAAGCTTTTCGAACTCCTCCCTGCTAACAACGAGATAGAACTCGCCGGCGGGGCCGCACACCAGGCGGTCGGGCGGGACAACTGCGCCCGTGATCCCGCGCAGCTGGTGTTCATGGTCTGAGGTTATGGGCGCCATCAGAATCCCAGCTCCGTTACCATCTGGCTGAAGAACACGATCTCTCCGCCGGGAAGGAAGATACCCATGGCAATGATGAGGACAAGCAGGATAACGACCGGGATCTTCATCCCGCCCGGCGTACGGTATGGCTCGTTCAGGGGGCTGTCGCCCGGCTGCGACACCCGGGTGAACGAGGTGATGACGAAATACCCGAGTCCTGCTGCCGCAACGAAGAGCAGGACAAGAAGTATAACGAGCACCGCCATCGAGACGGTTCCCACCTGCAGGAGAATGAAGAGCTTCGAGAAGAAGACCGGGGAGAAGGGCAGGCCGATGATGGCGAGCCCCCCGATGAGGATCCCCCACGCTGCAAGGGGCTGGAGGGAGAAGACATCCCGGATCTCGTCGGGGGCATCGCCCGAGAACCGGCTGTGGTACTGGCGGTGGAGGATGCCGGCAGAGAAGAAGAGCGATGCCTTGGTGAAGGAATGCGCCATGACATGGAAGAGCACCCAGAAGATTGCGACCGGCGTTGCAACCGCGATGCCGACAAGCATGAGGCCCATGTTCTCGATGCTTGAAAACGCGATCAGCTTCTTGAGATTCTTCTGCGGAAGCATCGAGACTGCAGCGATGCCGATGGTCAGCGCGCCAAAGAGGACCAGCATCGTCGATACCGCCGGCATGGCGTTTGTCCTGTGGACGAGGGCAACCATCCGCAGGATTGCATAGATGCCAACGTTCAGGAGGACGGCGGAGAGGACGGCACTGACGGCGGACGGGGCCTTTGCATGGGCCTCGGGGAGCCACGTGTGGAAGGGGAAGATGCCGGACTTTGCGGCAAAGCCGATGAAGACGAGGGCAAACGACGCAAGCATCATGCCTGCGGGGAACTCCGGCGCGTGGGCAAAAAGGACTGTCCAGTTCAGGCTCCCCCTGCCGAGTGCTGAGCGCGACGTCTCGAAAAGGAAGATGTACCCGACAAACGAGAGGAGCATGGATGTGGAGGCGATGAAGATATACTTCAGGGCTGCATCGATATTCTCCCTTGCGGCGAGGATCGCGACCAGCATTGCCGATGCGATCGTGGTCATCTCTGCGAAGATCCAGAAGAGCGCGAGATTGTCGGCAAAGAACGCAAGGACGATGATGAGGAGGAGCAGGCTCCAGAGCGTGTAGAAAAGTTTCAGGCTCCCTTTCGCGAGTTCCCCGGAAGAGAGCAGGCTTTCAACATACCCCCCGGCGTAGACCGCGGCAAGGGTGAAGATGACGGATGCGATCAGGACCTCGAATGCGGCGAGGTGGTCGATGAAGAAGTACTGGTTTCCGACGAGGAATGTTTCCACCGGGATATCCACCGTTGCGAGGAACGCTGCGGTGATGCTCGTGAAGAGGAGGCCGTGCGCGATTGAAACGGCATTCATCTGGCGATTGGTCTTTGAGAGGGCGATGAGCCCTATACAGGCGAGCGAGACAAGCCCGATTGCGATGAGGATCATGGCGCGTCCTCCGTCCCTTCCCACAGGTAGAACCGGTGGAGGCGGTTGTGGTACTCCTCCAGCGTCGAGTCGATCCCAACAGTCAGGATCGCCGTCAGGATGACGAGGATGATCAGGTCGATGACGATCAGGAACTCGATGATGAACGGGAGCTCGGTTACAAACATCCCGAACAGGAGGACCCCGTTCTCCATGGTGAGATACCCGAGGACCTTCGTTATCGCCCGTTTCCGGCTGAACGTGACCATCATGCCCATGAGCACGAGCGAGAGGCCCACGACTGCGCCGAAGAAGAAGAGCGTCGGTTTCCCCGAAACGTTTGGCTTGATGCTGGAGAGCGCCATGTAGATGACGAGCATGAGCGCCATGGAGAGAAAGAGCGATGTTGTAGGATTGAGGTAGTGGAACTCGATATCGCGCTTGATCCGGATCCGTTCCTGGATGATAGCAATGAAGTACGGGATGATGAGGACCTTGCTTGCAAAGGTGACGAGCGCGATCCCGAGAAGGACGACCGCCCCCTCAATGGTGTACAGGCACAGGGCTATCCCGACAAGGGTTGCCGACTGGAGGGCGTAGACCGAGACGAGCGAGAGGAGGTTTCTCGTGGAGATGATGTATGCTGCCGTGATAATGACGCCGGCGAACAGGATCCGGATGATACTTTCGACAAGAGCCGCGTCCATCATGCAAACACCTCGATGATGATCGTCAGGGTTGAGAAGAAGAATGCCATGACAAACAATGACGGGAGCCGGAAGAACCGCATCTTTGCCATCGATGACTCGAAGATCCCGACGATCCCGCTGAGCACGGCCCCCTTGATGAGGAAGAGGAGGAGTGCGGCGAGCACCCCGGCAACGGAGAATGTCGTTACGAGACCGAACGGCAGGACGAGGTTGATGAGGAGGGCGGACAGGACGGTGAACTTGACCGCCGCCGCAAGCTCCATCAGTGCGAGGTTCTTTCCGGAGAGTTCGAGGATCATCCCTTCATGGATCATCGTCAGTTCAAGGTGCGTCTCCGGGTTGTCGATCGGTATCCGTGCGGTCTCGACAATCAGGATGATGAAGAGCGAGATTGCCAGCAGGATGAGTGTCGGCGTGACCGGAAAGGCGGAGGCTGCGCTGATAACGAACATGTCAAAGATATTGAGGGATGCAAAGACGAATGCGAGCGCGGCAAAGACAATGATCGTCACCGGCTCGATGACCGCGGCAAGGCTCATCTCCCGGGAGCTGCCCATCCCGCCGAACGGGCTCCCGGCATCGAGCCCGGTGAGGGCCATGAAGAACCGGGCGAGCGCGAAGAGGTAGAGAAAGAGGATGATGTTCCCGATCCCGCCGACAGGTGCCGGGACGTACGCAAGCGGGACAAAGAGCGCGGCAACAAGGATGGCGGCGAGAGTGATGGAGGGGGCAACCCGGGTCACCCGTGAGGAATTCGGTGAATAGATCACTTCTTTTTTAAGCAGCTTTGCAAGGTTCGCATACGTCTGAAAAAGGGACGGCCCCTGCCGGCCCTGCGTCCATGCCTTGACTTTCTTAATCAGGCTCATGTACAGGGGAGCGATCGCAAGAACTGCGAGCGTATTGATGGCACTGTACGCAACAAATTCACCGTTCATGCAGACCACCCGAGAAAGACGATGATGGCGACAACGGTCACAAAGACGTAGAGCAGGTAGGTATCGAGGCACCCGTTCTGGAACCGGGCGATCGCTGCCGAGGTCCGGCACGCAGCCTTTGCGATGGGGATATAGAGGTACTCCTCGAAGACTTTTATGAGGTCTATGCCGGCAATGCCGTCGGAGAAAAGGCATTCTTTCGCGTCATAAAAGTGCCGGACGTTCTTCTTTTTTGTGCGGTAGACCGATGAGAAGATCGTGACGATGGGCTCGGAGAACCCGAATCCCGTGTATTCCGATCCGGGTTTCTGGGCAGATGCCCCGCAGCCCCATGTCGGGCTCACCCGGTGTGCATGCGGGGTGGTGAAGTACAGGAAACCATAAACGAGCACCGTTGTGCCGCAGAGGAGGACGCCGACAAGGAACATGTCGGGGAGGGGGAGGTTAAACCCTGCAAGCGAGAAGATCTGGAACGAAAAGATACCGAGAATGATGCAGCCGGCGGCAAGGATCGCCGGCCCGACGATCATCAGGGATGATACCTCCGTTGCATCTTCACTCTCCGGGGACCGGGGGAGGGCAAGGAAGACAGAACCGAAGGCCTTGACAAAGCATGCAGCAGAGAGTGCGCTTGTCAGGGCGAAGAGGGCGAGCGTTACAAACAGGAGCACTTTTACGAACGGGTCGACGAGGGGGATCGAAGAGAACATCGCGACAAAGATCATCAGTTCGCTGACAAACCCGTTGAGCGGCGGGAGGGCGGCGATCGCGGCAGCCCCGGTAAAGAAAAGCGCCGAGGTGTAAGGCATCCTACGGGCAAGACCGCCCATATGTTCGATATCGCGGGTATGGGTGGCGTGGACGACGGATCCCGAAGAGAGGAAGAGGAGGCTCTTGAAGAGCGCGTGGTTCAGGGAGTGGAAGAGCGCCCCCAGGAGGCTGAGGGTCGCAAGTGCCGGAAGGTTCAGCGCGTTAAGGATCACAGAAAGCCCGATGCCGATGAAGATGATCCCGACATTCTCGATACTGCTGTAGGCAAGCATTCCCTTGATGTCGTGCTCTTTGACGGCGTAGATGATCCCGAGGACTGCCGATACGGTCCCGGCAGCGAGGATGAGTGCCCCCCACCAGAAGTCCGGGGAAAAAACGTCAAGGAGGAAACGGATAAGCCCGTACACCGCTACCTTCAGCATCACGCCGGACATGAGCGCCGAGATCGGGGAAGGGCTTGCCGGGTGGGCGTAGGGGAGCCACTTGTGGAAAGGGATGATCCCTGCCTTTATCGAGAAGCCGGTGAAGAGGGCGAGGAATGCGGGGAGGATGAGCGGTGACGAGGAGAGGATGATGGGGGAGATCGCAAACGACCCTGTCCCGGCAAACAGCGCGATGATGCCAAGAAACACGAACAGGGTCGAGAGCTGGGTCATGATGAAGTAAAAGACCCCCGCCCTCCGGGTCTCCTCGTTCGCATACTCGTACATCACGAGGAAGAACGAAGAGGCGGCCATCAGTTCCCAGAAGAAGACGAACGAAACGGTCGTTGCCGATGCGACGACGAGCACCATCGCGAGGATGAAGAGGTTCATTGCGCCACAGAGGATGTTCCTCCGCCCGCTGCCGGGGAGGTGGTCGAAGTATTCCACCGAATAGACGGCAACACAACCCGAGATACCTGCAATCAGGAACGTGAAGAATGCGGCAAGGCGGTCGAGCGAAAAGACGATCCCGATCGCGGGGGTGGGCTGGCAGAGGGGGATCGTTGCAGAATCCCCGTTTAAGAGAACGATGAGGGAAGCAGCGGCAAGGATGAGCGAGGAGAGGATCGTGCATGAAAGAGACAGGATCCTGACGGACCGCATATCGCGGCCTCCGGCCGCAAGAGGTGCAAGGATCCCGATGACCAGCATAAGGAGCGCGGAAAAAAAGAGCAGGGGCACCATCAGCTCGTCCCCGTACCGTTAAACCCCGAGGGTTGCTTTGGACACGCATGCTCCCTGAACTGTTTCGTGACTGCGGTTCCTGCCACGTCAGTCACCCGCGGAAATGACGCCTACCGGGGGATCCCGCTTCATCGGGCAGACATCGATCCCTTTCAGGTCACCGAGGCAGAAGCTGAACCGGTCGCGGATGGTGACGGGAAGATCTTCTTCAGGAATGATGCGGAAACCGAGGCTCGCGTAAAAATCGATCAGTTCGATCTTCGCGTGCATGTACAGGGTCTCGTCCTGCCCGCATTCCCCGATAAGGAGCTGCATGACGGACCGGGCAAAACCCCTCCTCCGGAATTCATCGAGCACAAAAACGGCATCGACCTCGAGGCCGTCCCGGTGCCTTGAGCAGCGGGCGACGCCGATCAGTCTCTTTCCTGCAAACGCAGCGAAGAGCCGGTCAGTGTCCGGGTTCGCTTTCTGCTGGTGGTAGTGTACCCAGAGCTCGCGTTCCACTTGGGCCATCTCCGGGGCGCTCAGTTCCCGGACCTGGAGGGAACGGACCACCTGTACGGTGGGTTCGGCAGCCCCTTCCGGGAAGAACACCCTCCCGATCCTGCGGAAGAACCGCGGGCGGAGGGTGAATCCTTCGCTCTCCTCCCCCGCGAGAGCGTAGAGTGTTATCAGGGTCTGGTCTTCCCGGCCCTGTTCCCCCTGATCATCGGCAGAGATCGAAAGCCCCTGCCCCTTTATGGGGATTTCAGGGACAGATTTCCCGACATTCATACATGCACGCCATTCCTCCTTCCGGAGAAATTAATCTTTACATGTTGCGGACATGAGGAGATAAATATACAGGTCATTTCTCCGGAAAAAATCCGAGAAATTCCCTGTTCCAGCACGTTTCCGGATCGGCCCTGCATTCACGCTGGAAAGGAAACCGATAAAAAACGATCAAAATTTGAAAAATACATCTGAAAACGGCATATTTGTCTGCCTGCGCGTTAAGCGGGCGGAGGATGCCCGCCGGGCGGCACCTGGTTTCCCGCGGGTAACGACAAGGGGTAATCTCTCCATATGAGAAAAAAGAATGACAAAATTTAACTATTCTCCCAAAGGACTCCTCACTACCGCTTTGAGTATTCGCGGTTGATACGAGAAATTACCACCAAGGATGCTGAGATCATGATTGACAAACTGTTACTGGGAAACTACCAGTTCCGGCAGACCGACTTCACCCAGAACATCAGTTATTATCAGGAACTTGCCGGCGGCCAGCACCCCGAAGTGCTCTGGATCGGCTGCTCGGACTCACGTCTCCAGACCGGGCATATTACCCAGGCAAAAGCAGGAGAACTGTTCATCCAGAGGAACATCGGGAACATCGTCCCGATCCATGACTGGAACTTTGCGACGGTGCTCGAGTACGCGCTCAAGCACCTGAAGGTAAAAGATGTTGTCGTCTGCGGCCACTCCAAGTGCGGTGCGATCCGGGCGCTCGACCACGAGACTACCGACTCGTACATCCCGCTCTGGCTGAACAATGCGAGGGAGGCAAAGGAGCGTGTGGACAAAAAGATCCAGCCGCCGAAGACCCCGCTGGAAGCGGAAGAACGGTATTCCCTGATAGAACAGGAGAATGTGCGGCTCCAGATCGAACACCTATACACCTATCCGATCTTCAAACAGGCAATCGAGAGCAAGAAGATCAGTGTTCACGGACTGTACTACAGCCTCGAGACCGGGGAGTTAAAAAAGATCGTCTGAATTTTTTTAAAGGTTCTTCTCAATCTCTTTTACGATCCGTTCGACCGCGATCCGCCCGATTGGCGTTACCTTCCCGTTGACGAGCACCGCAGGCAGTGCAGGGTGGTGCTGTTCGATAATTGCCTGTATCCGGGCAGGTACCCCGGCATCGAGGAGCGTGAGGCTCAGGCTCACCCGGTCCCCGTACCGTGCCTTGAGCGCGGTCTCAAGTGCGCCAAAGGCAGCAGTCAGCTTGTTGGTGGGGAAACAATCGGTGAGCCCGCAGGTGCGCTCCTCGTTACAGGGGAAGGGGGAACATTCGGCGTTTTTAAACCCGATGATCTCGATGGTTACAGGATCTGCCATGCCAGTACGATTGGGGGCATGCGGTATTTGAGGGTTCTTAAAACGGGAAAAAGAGTGGGTGCCTACAGGAAACGCTCGAACCGGTCCTTGGTAGCCTTGCAGATCGGGCAGATGCCCGGCGGCTGATCCCTGGCGCAGAGATATCCGCAGACCCGGCACCGCCAGACCGGCATCGGCACGGCAAGCGGCTCCGATGGTGTGATCGACCGGATTGCCGGTTGCGGGCCCCGCAGGGACCGCGGGGGTCGCCGTTCGGGGACCGGGGCGACCTTTACCTTTCCTGCAGCGACAGCGGGGCTGACGTACAGCGCGCAGTAGCAGGCCCCGAATTCCTCGATATCCGGATCCCGGTAATCACAGGGACAGATGATGTCCCGGTCCTCATCCCGTTTTCCAGATGCAAGCCGGCACGGACAGGCGCGATACCCGTAGCGTTTCTCGTTCTTCAACAGACCGGCAACGAGGTTCTTTGAGAAATCGGCATCGGGATTGAGGAAATATCCGCCCGACTCAGCCTCGCGTTTAAGGATGGCAAAGACACGGTCGATCTCCGCAGGGTTCATCTCAATGAATGTCATGTCAGGAAAGCGCCTCCCGGATCTCGCTTTCACGGAAGCCGACAATCGATCGCTTTCCGTCGATCACCAGCGTCGGGAACGATCCCTTTGGATTTACCTTCTCGACAGCGCTGATCGCACTTTCAAGTTCGGGGCCTTCAAGGAGGTCGACATACTCGTAATCGAATCCAATGCCCATCTCCTGCAACAGTTCCTTGGTCTTGTGGCACCACTGGCACGTTGACAGGGCATAGAGCATCACCCGGCCTTTATTCTTTCCGGCAACATGTTGGACAACCATGGCAATCACAGAAAATTTTGGATAGATCCGTTTCTGCTCCCGTTGAAGGGCAGCGGAACCGGTAGAGGTACGATCTCTTCCTTTCCCCTCACTTCTGGTTCATGATGACATTGACATCTTCGAGCAGGGCCTGGAGATCCTCCTCGTGCTCGACTTCCTGCGTGAGGATCGTCAGAAGGATATTGTACGTGACCGGATCGTTATCCTTGATCTTTTTCATCAGGCTGTTGTAGGTTTTTATGGCGCACTGCTCCCCCCTGATGTTCTGTTCGAGGACCTTGACCACGAAGGGATCCTCCGGAGCCTCGTACCCGCAGTTAGTGAGCTTGTACCAGTCCTGGGGCTTGATCACCGGCGTACCGCCAAGCTGGATGATCCGGGTCGTCAAGAGGGTTGCATGGTTCAGCTCCTCGGTTGCGTGGAGGGTGAGTTCTGCGATGACCGCCTCCTTGTCCGGCCCCTTGACAATCTTCGAGCCGATCCAGTACTGGTAGTAGGCAAGCCATTCATCGCTGTAGGCCTTGTTGAGAAGTTTTATGAGTTCCTCAACATTGGCTCCGGCAATCTTTCGTCCTAACGTTCCCATTGTTTAACCTCGGAGATAGTCTCTCGCACCAGAGTATACCTTTCCTTCTTTTTATGTATATGGTTCCTGCACAAGTGCGGGCCTGTTGCGACACTCATCCGCTGAAACCGGCGCGACCGAAAAAAACACCGAAGAGATCCGGGGGAAAAGGTGTACATCATCCGGCCGGCACTGGCCGTAAAATACCCTTCCATTATCGTTAATTACCCAACAGAACGCATGTAGTATGGAAAGTATGAAGGCGGTTCTGGGTCTTGAGGACGGGCAGTCCATCTGCGGCGAGGGATTCGGTGTCGAAGGCGAGTGTTCCGGTGAACTGGTATTCAATACCTTAATGACCGGGTACATGGAGGCGCTCTCCGATCCAAGTTATTACGGCCAGATTCTGATGTTTACCTTCCCCCTCATCGGCAATTACGGGGTTGATGCGCAGAACATGCAGAGCCAGCAGGTCAAGGCTCTGGGGGCAGTCTGCAGGGAGATCTGCGAGAGACCGGATGCGAAACCTACGATCCGCGAATATTTCGAGCAGAAGAACCTTCTGGGAATGTGCGGTATTGATACCCGGAGCCTCACTATCCGGACGCGGGTCAAGGGCACGCTCCGGGCAGCCCTTATCGTCGGAAGCGATGACGGGGAGTATGCGGTTGACCTCGCACGGAAGACCCCTTCGATCTCGGACTGCGACCTTATCCCTGCCGTCTCCTGCAAAGCCCCGTACCGTATCCCGGGAAAAGGCAAGCGGGTCGCCATTATCGACATGGGGCTCAAGACCAACATGTTAACGAGCCTGTCCCGCCGCCGCGGCGACCTGTACGTCTTTCCGTACAATGCCACTCCCGACGAGATCTTCTCGGTCGAGCCGGACTGCCTCTTCATCACCAACGGGCCGGGAGATCCCAAGACCGCGACGGCGACGATCGCTACGGCAAAGAAATGCATCGGGGACATTCCCATCTTCGGTATCTGCATGGGCAACCAGATCATGGCGCTCGCACTTGGCGGAGATACCTACAAGCTTAAGTTCGGGCACCGCGGGGCGAACCAGCCGGTGAAGTATATCGACGGGAGGATCTTTATCACCACCCAGAACCACGGCTTTGCGGTCGACGGCGATTCCCTCCCTGGAGGCTGCCGGGTGACCTTCACGAATGCAAACGACAACACCGTTGAGGGTTTCGAGGACGAGGACCTGCGGATCAACTGTGTCCAGTTCCACCCGGAGGCCCATGCCGGCCCGCAGGACACCGAATGCCATTATTTTGACGGACTCTTCCGGAGGATTGCATAATGCCCCGCAAAGAACATATCCGGAAGGTCCTGATCATCGGATCGGGTCCTATCCAGATAGGGCAGGCTGCCGAATTCGACTTCTCCGGTTCGCAGGCCTGCCGTGCGATGCGGGAAGAAGGCGTCAGTGTCGTCCTTGTCAACTCCAACCCGGCAACGATCCAGACCGATCCTGAGATGGCGGACACCATCTATATAGAGCCTTTAAAGGCCGAGATCATCGCAAAGATCATCGAGAAGGAGAAACCTGACGGAATCCTCTCGGGAATGGGGGGGCAGACCGGCCTTAATATGACGGCCGAGCTCGCCGAACATGGTGCCCTTGCAGGTGTCGAGATCCTGGGGACGCCCCTCGATGCAATCTACCGCGGCGAGGACCGGGAAAAGTTCCGCAACCTCATGGTTGAGATCGGCGAACCTGTCCCGAAGAGCACCATCGTCACCAGCCTCGCGCAGGTGGATGAGGCTATCACGGCCGTCGGCCTGCCTGCGGTCGTCCGGCCTGCCTACACGCTCGGGGGTGCCGGTGGCGGCATTGCCCGGACACGCGAGGAGCTGCTCCGGACCGTCGAGCTCGGCCTCTCCCGTTCCCGGATCCACCAGGTGCTGATCGAAGAGAGCGTCATGGGTTGGAAAGAGATCGAGTTCGAGGTGATGCGGGATTCGGCCGATACCTGCATCATTATCTGCGGCATGGAGAATGTCGATGCCATGGGCATCCATACCGGAGAGAGCGTTGTCGTCGCCCCGATCCTGACCCTCCGTGACGATGAGTTCCAGACGCTGCGGAGTGCGGCCATCAAGATCATCCGGGCGCTCGATGTGCAGGGCGGCTGCAACATCCAGTTTGCCTTCCGGAACGGGGAGTACCGTGTTATCGAGGTGAACCCCCGGGTCTCCCGGTCGTCTGCACTTGCATCCAAGGCGACGGGATACCCGATCGCCCGTGTTGCGGCCAAGATTGCCATCGGGCTTCGGCTTGATGAGATCATGAACACCGTGACGGGCTGCACGCCGGCCTCCTTTGAACCCACGATCGATTATGTCGTCGTCAAAGTCCCCCGCTGGCCGTTTGACAAGTTCAAGGGCGCCGACCGGACCCTGACCACCGCGATGAAGAGCACGGGAGAGGTCATGGCAATCGGGCGGACGATTGAGGAAGCCCTCATGAAGGCGAAGCGGTCGATCGATACGGATGTCCAGCTGCATACCAACCCGAGCGAAATCCGCATGATCCTCTCGCGCCCGACGGATGAGAGGTTCCACTGCCTCTTCGATGCATTCCGTCAGAATTTCAGCCTTGCGGAGATCGCAGAACTGACGTCGATCACCCCGTTCTTCCTGGAGAAGATCAAAAACATCGTCGATCTCGAGAAGAATCTCGCCGCCTGCGCACGACGGGAGGATATTGAAAAATCACGGCGGTACGGTTTTACCGTTGGCGAGATCTGCCAGCTGACCGGAAAAACGCAGCAGGAGATCGAATCCGTCACACACGCCCCGTCCTACAAGATGGTCGATACCTGTGCAGCAGAATTCCCGGCCCAGACGCCCTACTTCTACTCGACCTACGAGCCGGAGTGCGAGATCGTTTCAACTGACCGGCAGAAAGTGCTCATCCTTGGCTCCGGGCCCATCCGGATCGGGCAGGGCATCGAGTTCGATTATTGCACGGTCCATGCCGTGAAGGCGCTGCGGGAAGAAGGGATTGAAGTCCATATTGTGAACAACAACCCGGAGACCGTCTCGACGGACTTTGACACGTCGGACCGGCTCTTCTTCGAGCCGATGCTCCTCGAGGACGTCGCGAATATCCTGAAGAAAGACAATTATTACGGCGTGATGGTGCAGTTCGGGGGCCAGAATGCGGTCAACCTCGCTGTCCCCATCGATAATGAGATAAAGCGTCTCGGCCTGAAGACCCGGATACTCGGGACGACCCCGGATGCCATGGACATCGCAGAGGACCGGGACCGGTTCAGCGTCCTTCTCAACGACCTGAAGATCCCCAGCCCGAAGAATTCGTCGGCATATTCGGAAGCCGAAGCCCGGGCAAAAGCAGAAGCGATTGGGTTCCCGGTCCTGGTCCGCCCGTCATATGTTCTTGGCGGCAGGGCAATGGAGATCGTCCACGACGAACGCGAGCTCGAGACCTACATGAAAGAAGCGGTCCGGGTGAGCAGGAACCACCCGGTCCTCATCGATTCCTACCTCCAGAACGCGGTCGAGCTCGATGTCGATGCCGTCTGCGATGGGACCGACGTGTTGATCGGGGGAATTATGGAGCACATCGAGCAGGCGGGGATCCACTCGGGGGACTCCGCCTGCGTGATCCCGACCCAGTCGCTCTCGCCAAAAGTCCTCAATGATGTCCGGGATTACAGCCGGCGGCTGGCCCTCGGTCTCGGCGTGATCGGCCTCGTCAATTTCCAGCTTGCTGTCAAGGATGACATCGTGTATGTCCTTGAAGCAAACCCGCGGGCGAGCCGGACGGTCCCGTTTGTCAGCAAGGCGACCGGCATTCCGATTGCAAAGATTGCGGCAAAGGTCATGGTCGGGAAGAAACTCCGCGATCTCGGGTACCGCGAACGGGAGATCGGGCATGTCGCTGTAAAGGAGGTCCTCCTCCCGTTCAACAAGCTCGCCGGTGTCGATACCATGCTCGGGCCGGAAATGAAGAGCACCGGTGAAGTGATGGGGATCGACTACGACTTCGGCCTCGCGTTCTACAAGGCCTGCATCTCTGCAGACAACGAACTTCCGGTCAAGGGAAATATCTTCATCTCGGTCAACATGGAGCAGAAGGACGAGGTCATCCCGATCGCACGGACGCTCAAAGAACTCGGGCTCGTCCTCTACGGCACGGAAGGGACGGTCGAGTACCTGGAAGCAGCTGGCATCGAGGCGCATCTCGTCCGAAAGGTTCAGGAAGGGTCCCCCAATGTCCTCGATATGATGCGGCATGGGGAGATCCGCCTGATTATCAATACCCCCCAGGATCAGAAATCGCGTCAGGATCATTACCAGATCATGCGTGCTGCAATTGACTACCAGATCCCGTATATCACGACGCTGCAGGCAGCACGGGCGGCTGCCCTTGCCATCGATGCGATCAAGCGGGAGAAGATGACGCTCGAACCCATCGGGCATTACATTAATACCTGAAATTTTTCAACCCTCAGATTGTGACAGGATCTCTTCAGTTTTTCCCCTTTTTTATGAGGATTCACCTTTCCCGAAATCACCGTGTATATGCCGTAATAATTGAATACGCTTAAATACCGAAATAGCAAAAAGGGAATGCATGAAGAAACTGATTGTCATCCTGATGATCCTGATTGTCGGGATTCTTGCGTGTGGATGTACTTCCCAGTCGACAACGCCTGCAACGACGGTTCCGACCACGGCAGCACCCACCCCGGTTCCGACAACAGAAGTCCCGACCGCAGTCCCCACCATGGAAGTCACGACAGAAATCCCGACGATCGTTGTCACAACGGTTGTTACCACGGCAACCCCGACCCCGACCCCTCTCCCCGATGTAACCGTTAAGGTGACTGGAGCCCACGGCTTCAGCCCGAGCACGGTAACCATCCCAGCCGGAACGAAAGTCATTTTCAGCACAAATTCGATCGATTCGACGTTCCATCTTGGGATTGTGAAGTCGATTGGCGGGAACGACATTGTACAGTCTGACCTCATTACCTATAAGAAGCCCTGGTCATACACCTTCAAGACCGCCGGAAAATTCTACGTGGCCGACACGGACGCCCGGAATGAATACGGTACTATTATTGTAAAATAATCCTGTAATCCATCAAAACCAGAAAATTTTTTCAAACGCAACTATTACAACATCAGAATTCCAACGTTGTTTTTACTTTTCGTTTTCTTCGGAGAGTCATTATGGGAAAAGGAACCATCGTTCTTGCATATTCCGGCGGTCTTGATACCTCCATCTGCATCCCCCTCCTCAAAGAGCGGTATGGCTACGATCGTGTCATCACCGTCGCCGTCCACGTTGGTCAGCGCGACGAGGAGATCCGGATCGCTACAGAGAAGGGAAAGAAGCTTGCCGACCGGCATTACACGATCGACGCCCGGGAAAAGTTCGTGCGGGACCATATCTTTCCGTCCATCAAGGCAAACGGTTCGTACGAAGGGTACCCGATGGGGACTTCGCTTGCCCGGCCTCTCATCGCACAGGAAGTCGTGAATGTCGCGAAGAAAGAAGGTGCAACTGCCATAGCACACGGCTGCACCGGTAAAGGCAACGACCAGCTCCGGTTCGATTTCATCATCCGGGGAGCCGGTCTCGAAGTTGTTGCGCCGATCCGGGAACTGAACCTGACCCGGGACTGGGAGATTGACTATGCGAAGGAGCATAAGATCCCGGTACCTGTCAAAAAAGGAAAACCCTGGAGCATGGACGAGAACTGCTGGAGCCGGAGCATCGAGGGCGGCAGGCTCGAGAACCCGTCCTTCCACCCTCCTGAAGAGATCTATCTCTGGACCGTTGCGCCGCAGAAGGCGCCGGCTAAGCCGCTTAAGATAACGATCGGTTTTGACAAGGGAATACCGGTTTCTCTCTCGGGAAAGAAGATGGCCGGGTATGCCCTGATCCAGGAACTGAACCGGATCGCGGGGAAGCACGGGATCGGGCGCAACGACATGATCGAGGATCGTATCCTCGGCCTCAAAGCCAGGGAAAATTACGAACACCCCGCTGCAACCGTCATCCTCACGGCACACCGTGACCTCGAATCCCTCGTTCTCAGCCGCGAAGAACTGGTATTCAAGCGGATGGTGGATGACAAGTGGTCGGAGCTCGCGTACATGGGGCTCGTCCACGAACCTCTCTACGCAGCGCTGAATGCATTCATCGATACAACCCAGGAACGGGTGACGGGATCGGTTGATCTCGAGCTCTTCAAAGGGAGTGTACGGGTGTTGGGAAGAAATTCGGATCTTGCCCTGTACTCGGACGATCTTGTCTCATTCGACAGTTCGTCTCTCGACCAGTGCCACGCGATCGGTGTTTCGCAGTATTATGGCATACAGGCACGACTCCTCCGGCAGAAGACCCTGCGGAAGACGACGCGGAAAAAATAAGAAAATTACACCATTTTCTTTCCGGCAGAGGGGCCGGGCATGCATTCGAAGACCTCGGTTATCTTCATCACCAGCAGGGACTTTGCAGGGAGTCCCGGCTTCTTCTCGTGAACCACCTTCTTCATCTTCTCATAATCGGTTCCCGAAGTCTTGACTTCGATTGTCCCCTTGACCTGGCAGCACTTCTTCATCTCGGAGTCGTAGAGGTAGATCGCCGCGTGGGGATTCTCCTTTACATTCGCAAGCGTCTTATTCATAAAATTGTCAGCCAGCCACAGGGTGTCTTCCCCCATCATGACGACGAATGCAATCGGGACGACATTCGGGATCCCCTTCTTCGACGCTGTCGCCACAGGAAAGACCTTTACCTTTAAGAACAGTTCCTTCATCTCGCCGGTTAATGCAACCACAGGTATCACCTCTTCGAACGGACTTCCTGCCGTTACCCTTTGATAGCGTGTTGCAGGCTTTATCTTTTCTGATCCTTACGATAATCCCCGTTCACCGATATCGGGATCCAGCGCCTGGTTACCGGTTTTTCCCATGACCGCTTATCAGGGTGGCAACCAATCGGGGATGAAATGGCTCTTCCGGTGAAAATAGAAACGTATAACAGGGTTCAGGGGAAAAAATGCACTACTATGTGTGCGGGTTTTTTCAGCCGTTTTGTCAGACAAAAACCCCATATCGTGGAAAGTCCCCCCCCGCCATCCCTCGTACACGGGCCAGGCATGCAGATTCCGGAGTACAAGAACAAACCGTATTTTATCGTGGCTTCCGTCGAGATGGGCAATACGACGACAAAGTGCATCTTAACCGGTGTCAACCTCGAGACCGGGATGTCCTATGTCATCAACAAAACGGTGAGCATGTCCCGGGACATCCGCCCGCCGAAACCCGGGGAGACGATTTTCGGTGCGACACTGGACGGGACCGAGCTGACACGGGAAGCGGTCACGGAACTCGTGCGGGATACGCTCCTCAGATGTCACCGGGATGCACATCTCGACATTCTCAAGGAACTTGACTTTGTTGTCCGCAGCACTGGTGTCGTCGCCGAGATGGAATCCCCGGACCAGGTCGGGGATTTCGTGATCTCGCTCGCAAACGGCTGCCTGATTGCCGGTGTCCCGCCCCGCAAGATGACCCCCCCCATGTCGAAAGAAAACCAGCCGGAGAAACTCCAGCCGTTCTCTTTTGCGGACAAGGTAGTGTTTGTCGGGGCCGTCGCCGGTGTAATCCCGCCGGTCGGTTCCACCGGGGTCGAGATGGTTGCCAACGAGATGGAGGGGGAACTTGCCATGGCCGGCATCAAGGAAGGTGCAAAATGGACCCCCGTCGATTTCCGGAATCCCTGCATCTCCATCGATTTCGGGACAACCCTCGACGGCCGGATCACGAGCGACGTCTCCCCCGATGCCCCGAACCCCTTTGCAAAGACCGTTGGCAACTTCTGCGGCCTTGCCGGGGCGATACCCGACGCCATCGTCCGGGGGACGGGTCTGGTCCACGAACGGACCGGGACTGCGCTCGACGTTTTTGGCGAGAAGAGCATCGCAGGCGGGCTCTTTTTTGGCGGGAACCGGAAGGTAGTCGATGATCTCGTGAAGCGGTGTCACGAACATATCGATATCCGGATTGTTCCCCCTGAACGGAACCGGTTCGGGCGGGTCCCGGTCAACGCGAAGCTTGCGATGGAATCCGGCATCGCGATGATCGGGTGCGACTGTGGGGTCAACAGCAGCGAACTTGATGAGCTGGTTGCGATCGGTGCGGAGATCCATAAAAAGTACCCGCTGTCAACCCTGAACGAGGTTGTCGACCGGGTCTGCGCAGGGATGGCCCTGCGTCTTGTGGATGTCGCCATCTCCCAGAACCTCGTGCCCCCAAACTCGTCGATCGGTTTTACCGGCCGTGCGGCGATATCGGGGCGGAAACCGGAATATATCCTCGAGGGGATAACTGCGAGGAACCTGTATGACAACCCTGTCGATCACGTTGTTTTTGTCGATGACGGTCTTGCCAGGGGCGCGGCACTCATGGGCAGGTGTATGAACTCGCTGGGAAAACCCCGGAATCCCATCGGGGGAGTCCGGGGCGGTCCGTGCATTATGAGCCGGCGGATAAAAATCGGAAAGTGATAAGGAGTTACTATGGCAGACGAACAATTATTCGATGTACTGGTTCCCCCGGGAACACCACGGTCAATTCTGAAGGAAGTTCTTGGAAAATTTGAAGTCGAGCTCGTAGAACGCAAGGAACGCATGTCTTTTGCGAATATGGAGGGCGACGAACGCGAACTCCTTGCCTTCCGTGGCAAACGCGAGACCGTGGAGCAGGTCGAGAAGTTCATCATCCAGCGGCTGAACGACTTTATCGAGAAGTAGACCGCCGGCCGCCGCCCTTCGTTTTCCTCTCACCCGTTTTTGAAAGGAGCCGGATCAAGAGAGCCTTCTGCGCGTGCAGCCTGTTCTCGGCTTCATCCCACACCAGACTCTGTTTCCCGTCGATAACCGCGGCACTGATCTCTTCACCGCGATGGGCGGGAAGACAGTGGAGCACTCTTGCCCCGGGATCAGCATGTGCGAGCAGGTTCTCATCGACAATATATCCTTTGAATGCGGCCAGCCTCTGGTCCCTCTCCGCCTCATCTCCCATAGAGATCCAGGTATCGGTGGCGATGATGTGTGCGTCTTTTGCGGCAGCGTGGGGGGATGCAGTCACGTGGATCCTCCCTCCGAGGGACCGCGCACGATTGATGACCGACCTTTTCGGGAGATATCCTTTCGGGCCTGCAACGGAGATCTCCATGCCCGTCAGTGCTGACGATAGTATGAGTGAATTGCAGACATTGTTGCCATCGCCGATCCATGCGACCCGCAGGTCACGGAGAGAACCGAAATGCTCCCGGATCGTCAAAATATCTGCGAGAAGCTGGCATGGGTGTTCCCGGTCTGAAAGCCCGTTGATCACCGGGATTGTTGCATTCCTCGCGAATTCCTCGATCGTGCTGTGACGGTACGCACGGACCATGACGGCCGACACATACCGCGATGCAACCCGTGCAGTGTCCTTGACATCTTCGCCCCGACCTACCTGGAGATCCTTTGTTGAGAGGAAGAGCGCATGACCCCCGAGATCGTGCATCCCGACTTCAAACGAGATATGGGTGCGGGTCGATGATTTCTCGAAGATCATGGCAAGGGTCTTACCCCTTAGAATATCGTGGGGGGTACCCTTTGCCCGCAGTCGCTTTAACCGGGCCGCTTCGCGAAGAAGAGCCTCCAGTTCATTATGAGAAATATCGAGGATGGAGAGAAAATCCTTGTTCATCTCAGTGCCCTCATGTGCTCGCAGCGTTTTTTTAAGAGAGCCTCTGTTCCGATATCCTTCCGGTGCCTGATCTTTCCTTGAACGGACGATACAGCAGCTTCCGCGGCTTTTTCTGCTTCTGCAAGCGTCCCGCCGATGCCGACAAAGGCAAGTGTCCTGGATGTCAGCGTAGCGAGGGATCCGTCTTCGCGTTCCTCAACATTCGCATAATAGAGTTTTGTCTGAGAGTGGATCTGCCCGACGGTGACCATGTCGCCGGGGTGGGGATTGTCGGGGTACCCTTCAGGGACGATATATTTGCAGACGGTTGCCGCAGGCGCAAAACTGACATTTGCGGTCCGAAGCGTCCCGTCGGTCACCGCTTCGACGATTGTTGCGAAATCCGACCGGAGGAGGGTTAAGACATTCATCGCTTCCGGGTCGCCGAAACGGGCATTGAATTCAATCACCTTGGGTCCCTCTGCCGTGTTCATGAACTGCCCGTAGAGGATACCCTTGTAGGGATGACCTTCTTTTGCCATGACATCGACAACGGATTGCATGATGGCAAGGGCTCTTTCAAAATCCCCCCGTGTGACAAACGGCAGCTGGTGATCCGGCATTGAGTACGAACCCATTCCCCCGGTGTTCGGCCCGGTATCGTCTTCGAAAGCCCGCTTGTGATCCTGGACGAGCGGCATGGGAACGATGTGTTTCCCGTCAACGAATGCCTGCAGCGTAAACTCTTCACCAATCAGTCGTTCCTCAAGAACGACCTCCCCTCCCAGCTGGCGGATATATGCCGAGGCACCGGAACGGTCGACCTGCTCGCCCATAATTCGGACCCCTTTCCCGCCAGTGAGCCCGACCGGTTTTATCGCCAGGTCGCCATCATAGTCATCCAGAAAAGCCAGTGCCTCGTCAACCGTATGGCAGAGCCGGTATCGCGGGCAACCCGCGACGTTATGGCGTTCCATCATCTCCCGGCAGAATCCCTTGTCGGTTTCAAGTCGCGCTGCAGCACGTGAGGGGCCAAGACAGGGAATGTCGTTATCTTCAAGGGAGTCCACGACCCCCGCTTCGAGGGGAGCCTCCGGTCCAATCACGGCATAATCGGCGCAGGTGCGCTGTGCAAAACCGAGGATTCCTGACACATCGGTCTCCCTGCAGAGCAGCGTTTGTTCCGCAAGACGGAAGATACCCGGGTTTTTTTTCCCCATGACCGAGAGGATTTTTACGTCCCCGTTGCGGGCCAGCGCAGCAGCTATCGCATGCTCCCTGCCGCCACCGCCGATAAGAAGTACCTTCATTACCATACCTGTGCGTTCACCCCAAAAATTTTTTACCCCTGACGGAGTTCGCTGACCGTCGCCAGAGGGATGAGTCGGACGTCATGCGCTTTGAGCATCTCTCCCGCTCCTTCTTCCCGGTCAACAACTGTAACAACGGTTGCGACCACCGCTCCTGCAGAGCGGAGCATCCCGACCCCATAGAGGGCCGATGCTCCGGATGTCGTAACGTCCTCGATGAGCAGGACAGATCTCCCTTCCACATTGCCGATAATCACATTCTTTTTCCCGTGATCCTTCTCCGAGCTCCGGATGATGGCGTACGGCTTTTTGCTTTCGAGAGAAACGGCGACAGCGAGCGGGACCCCTCCGACTGCAACACCTGCAACGATGTCGAAGGAAAAATCCTTTGCGACCTTTTTTGCGATGAGGGAGAGGAATTCAGGGCTGGTCACGGCGGACTTGATGTCAATATAAAAGTCGCTTTTTTTGCCGGATGCGAGGGTAAACGACCCGAATTCTATCGCCCTGCGCCTGACAAGTTCTTGTGCAATTTTTCCTACCATGGAACGTCTTTCACCCCGAGAGAATACCCGATGATATTTGCTGCACGGTGGAGGATGGGGGTGATGATGAGAATGGCGACAAGGACCGGCAGCGTGATATACGCAATGAACCAGCCGGGGCTCAGGAGTGCAAGGAGGAGAAGCGATCCGAAAACCAGGTCGTACTGGTCTGCAAGGAACCATTTCTCACCCCGCTCTTTCCCGAGCCGGCGCTTGAAAAAACTCTTCGCGATGTCCCCGAGGAGTGCCCCGAGGGCAAGGGAGAGGATCGTAGTAACCGTCGGGACCGGCAGCCAGCCCGGAAGACCCGCCCCGCTGCATACGATCTCTGCAAACCCGACAAGGAGGCCGGAAAAGACGCCTGCGAGGAGTCCCCGGTAGGTCTTGCCATCACCAAGAATCCTCCTTCCGTCACCCGCCTTCCGCCCGAGGTCTATCGGGGTTCCTCCGCCGAAGATCGCAGCAACAGGATTCGGGACATACGCGGGCAACATGATCCAGATCGCGGAACAGACTGTTGAAAGCAATGGTATTATGAATGCCTCAATACTAATAACGTAGCACTCCAATACCTCTAATAAACAGCAGATACCAACATTAAGGTTACTCCTTTGTGGATTCCTGTCAGATCTGGGAGGACATGAATGCTTATCAAAAAAACAAAGAGCCTCTGCCCCGTATGCAACGCAGTCATTCCTGCCAAAATTGTTGAAGAAGAAGGAAAGATCTGGATCAAACGGACGTGCCCGGACCATGGCAAGTTCCGGGATATTTACTGGTCGGATCCGGCGATGTATCACCGGTACGACCAGTATGCTGTTATCGGTGATGGGATCGAGAATCCCCAGAATCCTGTCGTGGAAGATGCATGCCCGACAGCCTGCGGTCTGTGCAGCAACCACCACTCCCAGACGCTGCTCGCAAATATCGACCTCACCAATCGTTGCAATCTGAATTGCGATTTCTGCTTTGCCAATGCCCGGGCATGTGGTTTCATCTACGAACCTTCATTTGACGATGTCGTCAAGATGCTCAAACTTCTCCGCTCTGAGCGGCCCATCCCGACCCCGGCAGTCCAGTTTTCCGGGGGGGAGCCGACACTCCGGGAGGATCTCGTCGAGATCATCAAAAAGGCAAAAGCACTCGGATTCCCGCAGGTACAGATTGCGACAAACGGGGTCAGAATTGCAGAGGAACCCGGCTTTGTGAAGGAATTGAAAGAGTCCGGTCTCAATACGATCTACCTTCATTTCGACGGAGTCTCCCCGGCTACGAATCCTTTTCTCAAGCGTTCCCAGAATGCCATCGAAAACCTCAAGAGCGTTGGTCTCGGGTGTGTCCTTGTCCCGACAATCATTAAAGGGAGAAACGACCAGGAACTCGGGGATATCATCCGCTTCGCCGCGGAGAATATCTCGGTCGTCCGTGGCGTGAATTTCCAGCCGGTCTCATTCACCGGCGCAGCATCCGATGAGGATATCAAAAAATCCCGCATAACGATCCCGGAAGTCTGCGAAAGAATCGAGAATCAGACGGACGGGATTATCAAGAAGGACGATTTCTACCCCATCCCGTGTGTCCTCCCGTTCTCCGATCTCGTCGAGGCATATACCGGCAAACCTCAGGTGAGGTTCACCTCCCACCAGCATTGCGGGGCGGCGACCTATGTATTTGTCACAAAAGACGGGATCATCCCGGTCAACCGTATGGTCGACGTCGACCGCCTCTTCGAATCGATTGAAGATATGGCGGAGACGCTGAAGCAGGGGGGGACCATCAATAAGTATAAGGCGCTCATTGACGGTGTCCGGAACCTGCATGAGTCATTCAAGCAGGGCGGGCAGGACAATGCAGCAGAATTCTGGAAGCTGATCGGAAAAACGCTTGTTGGCCAGAATTTCGATGCACTGCGGGAATTCCATTGGAATGCACTCTTTATCGGAACCATGCATTTCATGGACCGGTACAATTACGATATCGATCGCGTTCAGCGTTGCTGCATTCATTATGCGACACCCGAGGGAAGACTCATCCCCTTCTGTACCTATAACAGCGGACCGGTGTACCGGGAAAAGGTCTGGAAAAAATTTGCCCGGCCATTACCGGAGTAATTGCTTTTTCAGGGAAACGGCAGGACGATGGAGGTCCCCTGCTGTAAAGCAATTTTCGCGATTGCCAGATCCTGGATGGCAAGGCCGGTGGAATCAAAGAGGGTGATCTCGCCAGGTTGTTTCCGCCCCTTCTTCCCGATGACAACCTCACCCAGTGTCCCGGCGATTGAGGCTTCAGAGTAGAGCCCTTTTGCTACCGGTACATTAATTTCCCCGGAATGGACGGCCTGGGCGGGGTCGTCCACGAAGACGGAAGACCTTGCCAGTATGGCGGGATCGAGTTCCTCTTTCCCCGGAGCATCGGCACCGATTGCATTGATGTGGGTCCCTTCAGAAATCCAGGCATCCCTGATGATCGGCCGGGTGGATGGCGTGGTTGTGACGAGGACATCGCAGTCGCACGCATGTTCGAGGGAGGCACTCCTGCAGTCAAGGGCAGGGATGCCTGCGCAGAACTTTTCGGCATGGACGGGATTCCTGCTCCAGACCCGGACCTCCCTGATGGTGAGCGTGTGGCGGGTAGCCACCACCTGCGCCATCGCCTGTCGCCCGGTTCCGATTAATCCGAGAACGATCTCTTCCTTGGGAGAGAGATATTTTGCTGCAATGGCACCTGCAGCTCCGGTCCTCATGTCGGTGAGGTGGGTCGCGTTGATGATCGCCTCGGGTTTTCCGGTTTCAATATCGAGAATGATGGTCAGGGCCATGACGGTCGGAAGACCCCGTCCGGGATTCTGAGGATGGACATTGACGATCTTTACCCCGGCGATGTTCTGGGAGGGAAGGTATGCGGGCATGCTCCTGAAATCCCCCGCCGGGAGGGTAATATAAGTTTTCGGCGGCATTTGTACAAGACCCCTGCCGTGATCGGCAAACGCCGCCTCGACCGCGTCATTCACACGTTTCGGATCGAGTCCCCGTTCCGTGTCCGTCAGGTATCGCATACCCTTACATCCCTTTTGTGGGATTTATCACCTGCGATTGAAAAGAGGACCTGGAGAACACCAAAAAACGTCAGCTCTAAAAAAAATGCATGGGTGGGACAGATGTCATCCCTGATCAGGAATAATCCATCTCTTTGAATGCTTTATCCGCCAGCTCTTTCATCCGGGCAGAGATCCTGCTTGATGAGGTATAATCGATATCCTTCATGGCGTTGGCAATCTCCGTTCCCAGAACGAAGATTGCATATTTGTGCTCCATCTTACTCTTGTGCTGCTGGTTGGGAGTGATCTTGAGGGCCGCATACTGGGAGAACCGGAGGTTCGGATTTATGGACTCGAGATAACTTTTAACATCGAAGAGCATCTGGTGAAGCTGGATCAGCTCATCCTTGTGCACTGCTACCACATCCGGATTGAAACATGGTGCAGGGAATGATAAATAATTTCGCCCGGGAGAAAATGGTGGGAATTATGACCCCATTTTCAGGAGCCTGACATTGACCGGGCGCTTGATAATCCCCTTGAAATCCCTTGCAGTAATATATTCAAAACCTTTCGCCATGAGCCGGTCCAGGAGTCTCTGGTCGAGCGAACGGTCGATGATGAGGCCGGTTGCTGCCGGATCGACCGATTCCAGGACTTTGTCAATCTCATCCGATTTTGTTTCGCGGACGATGGTTAAGTCCGGGGACAGGAACCGGGCGAGGCCATGCCCCCGGACATCGTCGATATGGTCCCGGAGTGTCTGGGGGATGCGGGAGATGGTATCACGGGCCGGTTTTGCCGGTTGGGAAGATTTTACCACGCGGTCGCGACTTTCGCGTTCCCCGGATCCACGGGACGACTTCAGGTCCTGCGGCAGTTCTGCGCTCTCTTCAAAATAATGTTCCCGGACATACTCAACCGGCACCTTATTACGGAGGGTCTTGATGACCTCCTTGCGGGTCATGTCCTCGACGCTTTTACCCCGCGGGGAGAATGCGACAAAATCGATATCCGCGACCTGAAGGAGTTCCCGCAGGATCAGCTCACCCCCGCGATCGCCATCAAAGAACGCCGTTGCCGTCTTCTTCTCGCAAAGATCGATAACCGTGCGGGGGATATTTGTGCCTTCGACAGCAACGGCATTCTTGATCCCGTACCGGAGGAGGTTGAGTACATCAGCCCTCCCTTCGACAATTATGATGGCATCCGAGTCCAGGACGTTCGGGCCGGCGGGGACCTTCTCTTCCCCGAGCGAGCCGATCTTCTCGACCCGAAGGCTCTGCCGGACATCGTCGAGCAGCTCATTGCTGTCGATGGTCCCCTCGTCGAAACGCTCGATGAGAATCTCTTTTGCCCGATCCACGATCTGACGGCGTTTTGAAACCCTGATGTCTTCGATCGAGTCGACGGTGACGCGGGCGACGCAGGGACCGACACGATCGATCGTCTCAAGAGATGCCGCAAGGATCGCCGTTTCAGCGCGATCAAGGGATGAAGCGATGAGGATGTTGCCTGCCGTCTCTCCTTTTTTGCTCACGATCTGGACGTCGATGCGGCCGACGCGTCCCGTCCTCTGGAGGTCCCTGAGATCGAGGTCTTCGCCGAGCAAGCCTTCCGTCTGGCCGAAAATCGCCCCTACGACATCAGGTTTCTCGACCACCCCCTCCGCGGCGAGGTTGATGTGAATAAGGTACTTGGTAGTATCCGGTGAATACATGTAAACGCACCCCTATGGATCATAAGCCATGAGAAATGCCTGATCATAGGTATATTTTTTTATATCACGTGTAATTATTTAAATTCTGGCGTGGTATCAGGAGGCGCATCGTCCTCTCAGGATTCAAGGTCGGAAAACCTCTGGATAATGTCGGATCTTGTCTTTCCGGTGATGAGAATTTTTTTCATGGAGGATGTCGCGCCGGACTGGATCTGCAGGGAGCTGGCGGGAACCCCGAGGACTTCTGCAATCATTGCAAGTACCGCTGCATTTGCCTTTCCTTTGGTGGCGGGATCGGATACTCTACAGAGAATTGTTCTTCTCCATGGGTTGTACCCTGCCGGAAAACGGTTCTGCCTGCTGCCGGCGGAAACCTCGATGGACAGGATCACCCCTCCGGCCGTTGCGAGAACGGCATCATCGATGCTTACCATGGTATCGTTGTTCAGAAGAAGGGATGTTGCCCGGCACTAACGCACCGGGATCACGTGTGGCATTCTGCCGTTCATCACCCATGATTTAACCCATGCCGGGCAGTGCCTGTCGCGTAACCGGGTTGTCCCGTGGATCACTTCCAGCTTCTGCAGTCGATCACCCGGGGACCTATGGAAACGCCTGTGTCGGCACCATTTCAGATCGGAGTGCCGGATATTTATCTTTTCGCCCTAACGCATCGTGTGACCGGGTATCCCCGGTACATAACCGCGCCCGGGAAACCAGCGGGGGGTTCCAGGGAAAAAATCCCCGTCTGAAAAGACGGGCTCGCCATCCATGATAACCTGCGACGGGAAGACTGCAGCCATGCCTTCGAAGGGAGTCCATCCGCAGCGTGAATGAAGGTTTTCTGCACGAACCTTGTCGGCAACTTTTGGAAACAGTGCAAAATCTGCCCGATCCCCCGGCGAAAACCCTGCCTTCTGAATCCCAAGGATCCTTGCGGGATTCTCTGACGTTTTTTCTACCAGGGACCGGGCCTGCAGGGTGTGATCCAGAACTTTTGCTACGAGGAGAGGCATCATGGTCTCGACCCCCGGTATGCCGGACGGCGCATCAGAGAACGGCTCCTGCTTCTCCGCACGGGTATGCGGGGCATGATCGGATGCGATGATATCAATTCTTTCCCAACGGCTGAAGAGTGCCTTTCGGGTTTTTTCCGTGCGGAGCGGGGGATTTACCTTTCCGTATGTTCCGTTTGAATCATGGAACGATTCCTGGGACAGGAGGAGGTGATGCGGCGTAACCTCGACGGTTTCGGTCCTGACAGAATCAACGGCACGACCTGAACTCAGGTGACAGAAATGAAGCCGGCAACGGGAATCGTTCAGATCCTGAACTGCCCGGATCGCTCCGATTTCTCCCTGCACCGGGCGGGATCTTCCATGACTGATGAGATCCGTACTCCCGATCCTGCTCACCGTTTCTGCATGGATGGTGACAAGCCCCCGGAGCCGGCTGATAGTCCTCAGCGAATCCGCGAGTACCTCCTCCGGAACAATCTCCCCGTAACTGGAAGGGCCGAAGAATGTCTCGCCGAAAGCCATCGCCCCGGCTTCCCACATGCGGCGGATACTGATTCCTTCTGAAAGAGCACTGTTGATGGCAAAATGGCAGGCTGAATGATCCCGGGCATCTTCGACACGGCGGGCGAAGATCTCCGGTGTTGAAAGGGGCGGGACAGTATTTGGCTGGTCGACAACAAGGGTCACACCTCCTGCAAGTGCACTCCTGCTGCCCGTAGCCCAGTCTTCTTTCTCTGCCTGTATCCCTCCCCGCATATGGACATGGATGTCGGTCGCGGCAGGGAGAACGAGATACCGGGAGCAATCGATCACCCGATCGCAGGAACGTGCTGATCCGATATGGGCGACGCACTTTTCCTGGATCGAGACGTCTGCTCTTCTCCCATCGGGAAGCGTGACATCTTTGAGAACCAGGGACGCCATCCGGGTCATACTACCATATTTTGAATTCCTCCATAAAAGGTATGGCGAAAGATGCCATGAGGCAATCAGCACGCGATCGCAAGGGAGGGCTGGGGGAAAATTTTTGAGCAGAGCGACAGAAGAAAGAGTACGCTGTTACATCATCGATCCGTGCGGATCGCGGAAAGAAGAGTGGATAAACAATGGACCGAATCATTAAAATTACCCTCGCAGTCTTCATGGTTATCCTTGCTGCATTTATCGCACAGGGATGGTACAGCCACTATGTGGAACAGAAGTACCGGAGTTCGCTTGCGAGCACCTACACCTACACATGTACAATCTCTACGAACGAGGAACTCACAAACGTAACATTCATCATACCGGTGCCGGTAACCAGCAGCGGGGATTCCCAGGTATCAGAACACTATAGTGTCCGACGGATTCGTGGACTTCCTGCCGAATGGACAACAACGCTCCTTGGATCCGGCAAAGGGACGATGATCAAGATCACCACACCTTTCCTTCTGCCCTCCAGCACAAAACTTGAACTCGAAGTCCCCGTTGACGGCCCGATTGAAACACGGTCGCTTCTTGAAAACGGTATCCTTTTCCGGCCAATCCAGAACATCAAGCCCCTGGCATGTCCAACGTCCTCCGGAGAGGTTGCAGCCTGCTATGAGTATGCGAGTTCAATCTTTGCGACCTACGATTCCTCGCCGCAAGCTTCCGTTACCATCACCACGACGATTATCGGGAAGAATGAATGGTACATTTTCAGTCCTGAATCCAACCAGTATTCAGATACCGTCGCGGTTACGATAACCGGTGCTCACCGGCGATGGATTCCGGCAACAGGGGAACTTCTGACCGGCATCGGGTCACATGACGCCCCCGAAATCTCTTAATTTCTGCAGTGTACCCAAATTTCCGGCTTATTTCTGTGAGATCCGTGATTTTTCAGGTCTTTTCTTTCATCATGGATCTTTTTGAACATTGAAAAAAAAGTCTGGATTTTCAGATCGTAAATTTCCCGATTTCACGGGCTACATTCTCAGCGACACGGTTGACATTTTCCACAACTTTGTTGATCCCGGTGATTGATGCTGTTGCTTCCTCGGTGGCTGCGGCAGCATCCCCAGCCTCCTTCGCAGTCTTTTCAATCTGGATCTGGACCTCGTGCATGCTTGCCGTGATCTCCTCTGTAGTTGCAGCCTGTTCCTCGGTGGCTGCGGCGACCTCGGAGGCAGCTCCGGCAACCTTATCTGCTGCTTCGGTAATTTTCCTGAAAGCAGCGATCGTCTGGACAGACATCTGGGCGCCTTTTATTACCAGATCCTTTGAGTTCCCGGTTGCTTCGGTTGCATTTTTGGTTGCCCGGTTCAGTTCATTGATCATCTGTTCAATCTTTTCCGCACTCGCCCGGGATTCTTCAGCCAGAGACTTGACCTCGGATGCGACAACCGCGAATCCCCTCCCGGACTCCCCTGCCCGGGCAGCTTCAATCGCGGCATTCAGGGCGAGCAGATTTGTCTGGTTGGCAAGGTCCCGGATAAGGCCGACAATCTGGGTGATATCGTTCATCTGTTTCTCGATCTCTTTTACAATGCCATACACGGTCTCGGTGGATGCGGCGATATCACTCATATCGCGCTCAACATTCTCCGCGAGGGCAGCTCCCTGTTTGGCAGCATCCGAAGCATGGTTGGCCTGCTGGGAGACATTTTCCATGTTCGTTGTCACCTCCTGGACGGCAGAGCTCATATCCTCGACAGCTTTGAGTACCTGCTCGATACTGGCTGTGCACTGGTGGGAGTTTTCGGACACCTTCTGTGCATTCGTGGCGATCTGATTTGCCCCGGCAGCGACTTCCTGCGTACCCGCCGCAGCTTCTTCAGCCGCAGCGGTAAGATCGCCGGTTTGCTGAGAAACAGAACCGAGCGAGGATGATACCTGCATCCCGATATTATCCAGCGATTGCCGGAATTTCTTGAAATCCCCGTGCACTTCTATCTTGGGATCGAATCGTGCGGTAAAGTTCCCCCCCGCATACTCTGCCGAAACCCGCATCCCTTCATGGAGTGGATTGACGACATGATCCATTGTTTTGTTGATCCCGGCGATAATCTCCCAGTATCCTCCTTTGAACCGGCCGGCATTCCCCCGTACCGTAAGTTTTCCCTCGACAGCAGCTTTGGAAAGGGCATTGGACTCCTCATTAAGGGCCCGTAATGTCTCGATCATCTTTTTTATGGGCGGGATCATCTCGTCCTTATCGCCCCGGGGTTTGAGATTCCGCGAGAGATCGCCGTCAGCGATCATATTCATGGTACCAAGAATATATTTCTCAAAATCCGCGGCAAAACTGTCCAGGGCATCGCTCATCCCCCCCAGTTCGTCCTTACGGTTCAGGGCTACGCGTGACGAGACACTCCCTTGGTGGAAATCATCGATACCTCTCCGGATACGCTCAATCGGCTCAACGATATCCTTCGTAAGATACCACCCGAACCCGATACAGGCAGCCACGGCGAAACCGGTGGCAAAAATGATGATAGTCTTCCAGAACCCGATGGCATCCTCGAGATCGGCACTCATTCCCGTCTGGGCGGCAGCAAGGGTCTTTATACCTGTATACCCGGTTACACTGATGACCAGGAGGATAATGATCAGCAGGAAAAACGCCCCCGCGATCTTCTTTCCAATCTTCATATCATCGAGAAATTTCATTTCCAACATCCTTCTTGATTCCGGACAGGCTCACCTGTCCGCCCCGTAAGAATTCCCTCAGACCGATCTGCTTTGCAAATTAGCTCGCACATCGTTGACAAAAAACATTGTTCTTTAGTTATACTATAAATCCTTTTGTGTTGATCGATCTATCTGTATCGGGCTTTGCTTATCAAATTCAAAAGGTTTATAATCTTTTATTGGGCATTCAAATAAGTCCGGGAATGGAACGTTATCAGGACGATATCGCACGGATCAGGGATCTCCTCCGGGAACATGCCTCGGGCATGAGTATCACGGATATCGCAGAACAGGTTCATATCAGCCGGAACTCAGTTGGCAAATACCTTGACATCCTCCAGATCCAGGGATCTGTCGACGCCTATAAAGCAGGGACCTCAAAACTCTATTTCCTGAGCTCCCGCCTCCCGTCTCACGCTATTCCGGAAGTCTGTACCCGCCCGTTCCTCCTCATCGACAAGGAGGAGTTTGTTACCGATACGAACCGGCAAATGGCGGAACTCCTTGCCATTCCAAAGGAAAGGATCGTCGGGAAGGAATTTGCATCACTCCCGATAAAGGTACGTGAAGCCCGGGGAAAACAGACCCTCTGGGGTGCACTCCGGGGGACCTCCATTCGTGTCCAGGGAACCATCCGACCCGAGAACGGAGAGCCGAAAGCGGCGTCGCTCATTTTTGAGCCGATCGTGTACGAGAACGGCCGGCCGGGTGCCGCGCTCATCGTCGAAGATCCCCAATCCCGTGCAGCGACGAAGGATATTGCCGGTGCTTTTTCAGACATCCTTGCACTGCTCGATGACGAAATCGAATATGTGGTCCGATGTACTCCCGATGGGACGATCCGTTTCGTCAATGAGACGTATTGCGCTGCAGCTGGCAAGACCAAAGAGGATATGATGAACCGGCCGTTCCGGCCCCTGGTATCTGCAGAGGATGCGGGACGTATCCGGGATCACCTGGCACAGTTATCCGTACAACAACCCGTTGCGTGGATTGAATTACGGGCAGTCATGGGGGGTGGGGAGGTCCGGTGGCAACGCTGGAAAGACCGTGCCCTTTTCGATGATCGCGGCAGGTTGACCGGGTACCAGTCCTGCGGGATTGACATCACTGATCTCATGGAATTAAAACAGGAGATTGCTGCAGCCGAAGAACGCGTGGATGAGATGGTAAAGAAAAAGACCGAGGAGCTCCGATCAACCAACCGCCAGTTGTATGCTGAGTTATCTGCCCGGGAAAAGACGGATCACCGTCTCATGGAAGTCCAGTTCCTCCTGAACAACGGGGCGGATGCTGTTATTCTCGCGGACCGCAACGGCCATATCCAGATTGTCAACGAAAGAGCGCAGGACCTGCTCGGATACCGGGAAGAGGAACTGCTGGATCAGCCCTTGTCCACCGTCATTCCTTCAGGCCTGTCCGACTCATTCAGCGATCTCATCGAACGGCTGAAGGATTCAGGTCCGATGAAGGCAAGGTTGTCGTTGGCGACAAAGAACGGTACGCAGATACCTGCCGAAGTCCTTTTCCTGTTCCTCCAGTATCTGGGAGAGGATTTCGTCGGCTGTTTTACCCGGGATGCAGCGATGAAGGTCCATGATTTTGCAATGGTTGAAGACAATCCCCGGTAGGGTTCACCCGGGAGGAACCTTGCGGGGCGTTCCGCTGAAAAACCAGAACAACAGCAAAAGAAAAAAAAATTTTTTATGCGAGGGAAGGGATTTGAACCCTCGAACTCCTACGAGACAAGGCCCTCAACCTTGCGCCTTTGACCTGTCTTGGCAACCCTCGCACGTGCCATAACAAAGAGGTTGTCATGGTAAAATAAGTTATCCTTCTTCAGTCGGTTGTGGTGCCCGTTGAATTTATGTGTGCGACAATGCATTAATGAGATCAGCAATGTATATGTATAGTCGTAAAATAACGGTCATCTATGTGGTCTGATATCATCCATTTATTCGCAGATTCTCCTTCCCAGAGCCGGATTGTGCGTTTTCTCCTCGAAAACGGTTTCGGCGTCAATGAGAAAGGAAGGATCACCTGCAACGGGATCGAGATCTCGGCGACTGCTGTCGCAAAAGCAACAGGATCGGATCGCCGGGTCGTTGATTCAACTGCACAAAGGATCCTAAGCCTGCCGGAGCTTCGTGGGATCTTTCTTCATATGCGGGCAACCCCGGATCTCAGCAATGTCGCCGAAGCTCTTGGTTTTACGATTATTACGGTCCTGCCAAAAAATGCAAGCGAGCGCGGGATCGTCGGAGCTGCCGTCAGGATCCTCTCTGAGCACCTTCTTTCAATACGGCAAATCTTCGTGACAGATCCCCAGTTTTCCGAGGAACCAAAACTCGTAATTATCATCGAAGAACCGCTCCCGAACGGCGTTATTGAGAAGATCCGGGCACTCCCCCAGGTAAAACAGGTCATCCTCTGACCACAGGTTTGCATCCCCGCCGGGGGATAGTTACCTGCCGCAGAGGATCTCGACCTCAAGGGCGAGACGGTAGATTCTTCGTCGGACTTTCCGGTTGAGATGGAATGCCGAATCCAGGGTTTCGTACACTGTCGTCCGCCGGGATCCCGCGACCAGGTTATCTGCATGGGCGACAATTTTTTCTTCAATTGACTGTGGCACGCAGTCACGGGGTATCTGGCGAAGCAGCGTACATTCGTCTGCCGTAAGCCCCGCTCCGGTGTGACACTCGACAATTCGTGCAACCGGTTCGGGGATATTCAGGCTCCGGCAGAGATCTGCTCCGGTCTGTGCATGATCTATTGTATGCGTCGTTCCACGCCCGATATCATGCAACCTGGCACCTGCTTCGACAAGTGGTCGGTTCACGAGTGTGGAAGCCGATGAAAGATCGAGGGCGCAATCCGTTACCGCCCGGCAATGGGCGATCACGGCGGTGCTGCAGCCATGCTCCCTTAAAAGAACTTCACAGGATTCACGAAGATCCGGCATGGGCTACGGTTTCCCGGATCTCCGCGATCCTCTGCTTGAGTGCGGCAAGGAGCGCATCGTTGTCGAAATGGGCAATCGGGTTGTCGCATTCCGGGCACTTGAACTCGAGATCAAGCGCTTTTGCGAATGGCAGGATAATCCCGCAGTCCTTGCAGATGTAAAAATCATTCTCCTCTTCGAACCTTTCTCTCTGTTCCAGCTTGTCCAGTATGTTCTCGAGATCCTCACGGATAGCCACAGGGATACGGTCAAGCCGGATCTGCCAGAGATAGGTAAGCCAGCCGGTCTCGTTATTTTTTATCCGGTGATACTCGGCAAGCCGCTTCTCGTACAAGGTGTAAAGCGAATGCCGGACGGAATTCAGATTGATCCCTGTCTCCGCTGCGAGATCCTCATCACTGTGTTCCCCTTCCGAGGGGAACTTTTTGAGGAGCTCGATCCCCTCATCGCCAACCAGACGGTGCAGGTAAGCGTAGATAGCCGGATTTTCCAGCAGTTCGTCTACGGTATCCATCACCGTAGATATTGTTGAACCGTTGTAATATTTTTATCCAGTGCGGCAAGAGCCTCTTCCCGGGTTGCGCCATCCCCGAAAACTGTGATGATGGCCTTGTCTTTTTCCAGTATGGTCCCCGGCCAGGGAATGTCGGCGACAATGGGGGAGAGATGCTTGAGGTCGCTTTTGATTGTCATGTCCTTTGGAGCGAACAGAATCTTTCGCGCCGCGTAGCGGGAAGCGACCGGACGTTTTTGGGGAAGAATCCCGCGACAGGCGTCAACGTGCAGCCTGAACAGGTTGCAGCCGGTTGCCGCTTCAACCGTATCAACCGTTGCCTGGAACCGGGGATTCACTTCTATGGCAACCACATCGTTCCCGATCATAAAATCAATGCCGATTGTCCCGACACAGCCGCTTTTTGCAGCGATCTGTTCGGCAAGCCCGATCATCCGGTCTGTGCAGGGGTGTGTGCCGGGGGTGACCGATCCTGCAAATCCGTACATGGCACCCTCAACCCCTCTCATCATCTGTTCGTTCGAAGCCACGGCACAGGCGTGGGACCCATCGGTGACACAGCAGACGCTTCCCGGGCAGCCTTCAACAATCTCCTGCTGGATATAGGGGACGTCCGGGTTCAGTGTCTCCCATGAGATGCGCTCATCATCGTTTGTAATGACCGCGTTGCGCCAACCCCCTGCCCCGCGGCGGGGTTTGAAGAAAGCGGGATATGTCCGGTCCTTTAACAGATTCGGGACCGGAATCCGGAGTTCCTCAAAGAAATGCTGTGTCTCCAGTTTGTCGAGAAACCGCCGGATCTTCTCCGGAGGAGTCCCGCAGACCGGGAGGCCCGAGGGCATGTCCTCAGCCCCGCTTGTCGTAACGAGCATATCGAACCGGTGCCTTCCGGCGATCTCGGAGACCGAGTCCGGCAGATCTTCCAGTTCTTCGAAACGAATCCTGTCTTCCGTATACCAGGACAGATCCTGATCACAGAAATGGTCGACCGCGCAGACCTTGTATCCCGCTCTTTGCGCGGATTGTGCGACATGGCGCGTTGAAAAACCTGCAACAAGAACGCGCCCGCTCATGCTCCCCCGGTCTTTTTCCCTGCTTTCGAGGGAATAATCCGTATCGATGCATCCGGGTAGGTCCTTTCGAGTTCCTTTCCTTTAAATAACTGGTCGAGAAAGACTGCAAGGCTGGAAATTTCCGAGTGCGGCTGCCCCGTCACCGCGACGTTATAATCGGCAAGGCCGTAAATATCTCCGGGAACCTTTTCTGCACCGACGATAACAAGGATGGGATCGCGGGTCCGCAGTTCGCTGATAACGGTCGGCAGGTTCAGGCCGTACATAGTCAGATGAACGACGGTGCCGCCGTCTTTTTTCCAATCCTGGATACAACGCCGCCATTTGACATTGTCTTGGCAGAAGAATGTTCCCCCCCAGCGGTCCACGACATCCCGGATACTGGTAACAACTCCCGTATCCGAAGCCGCAAGATACATCCCTTCGGCGCCGAGCGCCCGTGCCGTCAGCCCGACGTGGGTGGTTACTCTCTGGTCGCGTTCCGGACGATGGCCTATCCTCAAGACAACGATCCGGGTCACAGGCCTTCTCTCTTCTTCTCTTTAATCACGCCATTTTCCATGGAGTACGGCAGGCTTGCGTCGTATTTGATCTGGCAGCGAATCAGCGATTCGTTGATCGATAACGCATGCATGGCTCCAGCCCGGGACTCGACCAGGAGATGCCTCTGGAGACGACCGACCGAAGATCCGACAACGTCCTCCGGAAGGCCGTTTTTCCTTACGAGTTCACCGATCGTTATTGCGTCGCATCCGGCGATCTGATGATAGATCAGCCAGTCGATCTCCTCTTCTTTCACCTGTATTGATTCCGCGCTTTTCCTGATATTGTTTATTGTGCCGGCCAGGAGAAACGCATTTTTTATTCCATGCGACCCCAGACTAACGGGATGGATAACGGATCCGGGATCACCCGGTACGAAGATCTGGGAAATATTTCGGATAACCTTCTCGAAGAGTGTGACGAGGATGCCGCGCTGCTCTCAGAAAAGATCGGGCAGCTGCCAATGGAGATCCAGCAAGCGCTTCTTTCCTCAGATTTCCTGAACGCGTACCAGGTCTTCTTCTTTTTCTTCCGTACCGCTCCGGGGGATATCGAAAAAGAGCGGATGATCCTCCTGCCCGCTTCGGAACTACAGTCCGGGATGCTTCTTACTGAGATCGAACTGTATGAGCTCATTTTCGCCGTGCTGGATCATGAGCCGGTGATGATTGTCAGCGACGGTGACCATATCCTCGCCCGTTTTACGGGAACTACTGCATACCAACAGGCTCTGGAATTTATCCGATCGCAACTATAGCCGGTCGCCGGCACTGATCAGGTGTTCGTCTACGACCGCCGGAACGATAGGGGGGATATCCCCCCAGCGCTCCGTGTAGTCTCCGAGCACGGCAAAAACCCCGGTAATTTTCTCCGGATCAAGGTCACTGAACACTGACGTATCATCTGTTCGGATCCTGTTGCAGACAGCTGTCGCCCAGGCGTCCGCGAGTGCCGGATTTTTTGAAAAAACCGTAACCGAATCCGCAACGCCGAACGAGATCGAAGGACCGACCGTTGCCGAAGAGGTGCAGATGCCCGAAATCTCCTTCTTTGGGGGGATGAAAAACGCGAACCGGTTCGACAAGGGCGACGTTCCGGCATGGATTCCAACCCGCACCGGTCGCGATGCATTGATAAGTGCAATGTCGCCACCATTATCGATCACCCCGAACTCTGCCCCTTCTTCCACCATTGCATCGATACCTGCCCACGCAATTGTCCCCGCCACTGCTGCCATCGGCCCGACCGATGCTTTCTGTCCGGCGTCTGCCATCCGCCGGATCACGGGGTCATCGGTGTCCGGCACATAGGGATCGAAGGTGGTCAAAAAAAAAGGGTCCCGGGCGATATACTTTTCCAGGACCTGACGTGCGCAAAGGATACCCCTCTTCGCAGCGGCGATATGTGCCGCTTCATCCGCAAGGATAGTCGCAATCGTCTCGCGGAAGAAGAACCGCTCACGGATCATGCCGGCATCGTGAGAGCATCGTGCGGGCAGGCTTCAACACATTTTCCACAGAGGATGCAGCGCTCATCCGCCACAATGAGTCGGAATGTCGCATCGAAGGAAAAGACATCGCGGGGACAGATGCTGATGCATGCCCCACAGTCCACGCATTCGCTCTCGTTGAACAGTATCCCGTGATCGAGGATGCGGACATTTGCACCGAGACTCGACATCTTGTCCCGAACGAGCCGGCACTGGTCGTCCGGAACCTCAATAAGGGCTTCCCCTGCGGAGGAATCGATCACGGCACGCTCCACCGCTATGAGAACACCGGTATCCCGGACCGCCTGCGCGATAATGGGCTTTCGTCCCTTGCCTTTCGAGAATGTTACCAGGAGTTTCATTTGAGCCACCTCCCTCCGAAAAGTTTTCCGAGATCGATTGCAGTCAGCATCGCGACAACGTGGCGTTCCGGATCGACGACCGGTAGTGCGCTGATATTGTTCTGCTCCAGTTTCCGGACAGCGATATCGACCGGCTCTTCGGGAGTCGTTACGATCACCTTCTTTTTCATAATGTCGCGGACGAGTTCTGCCTTCCCGGGGTTTGCGACCGCCTTTGAGATATCGAAGGTGGTCACGATGCCGACAAGTTCGCTGTTCTCATTGACGACCGGCAGGTGGTTGGTCGATCCTTTCAGGAGTTTAAGTGCGGCTGTCCGGATCTCTTCCCGCTCTCCAATCGTGACAATGTTTTTATCCATGATGTCTGCGACACGCGGGCCTCTCACGGTCTCGTGCATCGGGTGCACCTGATGTTTCGGATTGATCTTCCTCGTCGGAAGGGAAAGTTCCATTTTCCCGGCAACAACCCAGTCCTTCAGTGCTTCTGCAACCTTTCGTGCACGGTTGAAGCTGGAGAGGGATGATGTCCGGATCTCCTCACCGTTCACGGTTACCATACCGGACCGGAGTTCTGCGTAGGTAACTTTCCGCAGGGCTGGGCGGTTCCGGCTGGGAATCCCGTAATCGATCAGATCAACGTTGATGTCCTCGTCGCGGACTGCTGTCGCCCGGACGACCTCCTTATCGATGACCGGCAGGGGTATGCCGAGCCCGACATAGAGGGTAACCCCGTAGCCGGTCATCGTTGCCGCCCGGAGGTAGTCCTGTGACATCTGTTTCAGATCCCCGGTAACCATCAGGGTTCCAAACCCGCCCGCAGATGAGTGCTGGGTGCCCTCACCGATCACCATGCCCGGTGCACCGCAGAGGAAGATTGGGACCCCGGACCCAATCAACCTCAGTTTCGGATCATTGGAGATCGGGTTCAGGATGCCAGCCCCCGAGAACGAGATGTTTCCGGAGTTGGGAAGCAGCATCCCCATGTAGGTATGCAGCGTGCGATCGGTAGTATTGATCGCGGCATTGTATCTCTGGTATGCATTCCGGGGATTGCACATGACTGCCTGATTGAGGTGTTCCAGCAGGAGCTCGGTTGCAATCGTCCGCCGCGGGTAACAGTCCGTCCCCCGCGAGCTGGCACGAAGCTCGACAGCTTTTCCGGCGACCAGATCCTCGAGTACATGTGCTCCGCCATACTCTTCTCCCCGTGTCTCTGACTGCTGGGTAGCTCCGATGTAGGTATCGACTGCCGCAAGTCCGCCATATGCTTCAACATCATTCAGCCAGATCCGTTCCATCCGGATAGGTGGTTCGGCATGCCCGAAGTTAAGAAATGCCCCCGAAGAACACATTGCACCGAATGTCCCTGTCGTAACAACGTCAACTTCTTTCAAAGCGGCGTCCTCGCCGAGCTCGGCGACGATACCGGGCATCTCTTCTGCAGTGACCACGCGGGCATTCCCGTCTCGTATCCGCTGGTTGATCTCGCTGATAGACTTGCGCATGCTTTAAAATGTCGTTTAATGCATATTAATACTATTCTTTATTACTGTCAAGAATATCGGATCCCGGTAAAGTCATTACGTCCCGCAGCCAACAACCAAAATCATGCAGATCGGTGCGTTTATCGAAGAAATGGAACAGGTCGCACCCCCCGTGCTTGCAGAAGAATTCGATTCGGGGAAGATCGGGCTCATCGTTGAGGGGAGGATAACAATAAACCGCGTCTGCTGCGCACTGGACGCGACTCCCTCGGTCATCAGACGTGCGATCGAAATGAATGCAGACATGCTGGTCGTCCACCATACACCTATCTGGAATCCGGTCACGAGCGTAACGGGACAGACTGCGGCAATCCTGCGTCCCCTGCTCTCTTCTGGAATGAACCTGTATGTTATGCACACGAACTTCGACCATGCAGTGGGGGGAGTAAATGACGCACTCTGCTCCCTGCTCGCCCTGAGAGATCCACGACCCATGACTCTCGGAAGGATCGGAAAATGCACGCTCACACTCCCTCAGATTGCAGAACGTCTCAACTGCAGCCTGCGGATCTGGGGCGACCTCCGGTCATTCCCCCTCCTTGCGGTTGTCGCAGGAAGCGGATTTGATCCGGTCCTTATGGAGGAAGCACGTGCGCTCGGATCCGGTGCATTCCTCTCAGCCGAGATGAAACATTCCGTTGCACGATTTGCCCCGCTCCCATGCATCGAAGCAACCCATTATGCGCTGGAAGATCCGGCAATGCGGAACCTTGCTGAAAAAAAGAACTGGCAGTATATCGATGATCCTCCAAGGATTGACTCTGTCCCATGAGCGATATCCTCGACAGAATCGAAAAACAGGGAATCCTTACCCCCGTGCTCCGGGAAGAGTTCTTAAAAGAATACGGCAACCGGGGGATGCGGGCTCTCGCCGCGGTCGGAGAGAGAAGGGTGAAACGATACCTTGACTTTACTATAGTCGAGAGTTCCACCAGGGAATATGTTGTTGATGAGGATATCTGCGTCTGCGGTGACTCCCTGTTCCGGAACCGCGAGTGCTGGCATATCCTTGCCGTGCGGCTCGCCAGGGCAACACGATCATTCACTGAAGATCCTTCGTGGTACCAGGAACTCTGGACGGTACCTGAGGGATAACCGGGGGATTGCACTACCGTGTATTGGCGCTCCCGCAATTGAAAATACAGCAGGGCCTCATTTCCCTCAAAAAACGGATAACTTCGAAAAATTTCGCACTTTTGGTTTTATTATGCATAAGACCGGGATATTCTCATGAAAGATACACTAATTACGCTCTGACATTCATAGTACTGTATTACGTGATTTTTCATGCTTGAAGGAGAGTATAATCTCGATTATTTTAAGAACCAGGGAATGGTCAGGAAGGTCTGTAAGAGCTGTGGCTCTGCCTTCTGGACAAGGGACCCTTCCCGAGAAATCTGTGGCGATGCTCCCTGCGAACCCTATAATTTTATCGGAAACCCGGTCTTTAAAAGCCAGAGCCTCGAGGGCATGCGGGAATCATTCCTCTCATTTTTTGAGAAGAACGGTCATACCCGGATCGAGCGGTATCCGGTGGTTGCCCGCTGGCGGGACGATATCTATCTTACGATAGCCTCCATCGCCGACTTCCAGCCGTTTGTCACATCGGGCATCGTTCCGCCCCCGGCAAATCCCCTGACAATATCGCAGCCCTGCATCCGCCTCAATGATCTCGATTCCGTCGGGAGATCGGGGCGTCATCTCACCTGTTTCGAGATGATGGCGCACCACGCGTTCAACTCCCCGTCGGAAGAGATCTACTGGAAAGATCGGACAGTCGAACTCTGCGACCAGCTGCTCGCGTCACTGGGGGCGGACATAAACCGGGTGACCTATAAGGAGCACCCTTGGATTGGCGGGGGAAATGCCGGCCCCAGTGTCGAAGTCCTCATCGGGGGACTCGAGGTAGCAACGCTCGTTTTCATGAGTCTTGGCCGGCAGAAAAGCATTCAGCCGGGCATTGAACTGAACGGTGAATTGTACTATCCGATGAAGACCCGGATCGTGGATACCGGATATGGACTCGAACGCCTGGTCTGGGCATCCAAGGGATCCCCGACCATTTACGATGCCATCTTCCCGGAGATGGTCAGCAGGGTCATGGGTTCGGCGGGGCTCTCACATCTGCTTGAGAATAAGGAGTTCACCAAGATCCTTGCGCTCAACGCAAAGTACGCGGGACTCATGGATATCTCCGGGTCCAACCTCTACCAACTCAGGAAGAAAGTGGCAGCGTCAATCGATGTGCCAATTGACAAGCTCGATCGGATGATCACCCCGATCGAGAAGGTCTATGCGATCGTTGATCACACCCGCTGTCTTGCATACATGCTGGGAGACTGCATCGTCCCGTCAAACGTCCGTGAGGGATACCTTGCGCGCCTTGTGCTCCGGCGAACCTTGCGGATGATGAACGACTTAAAAATGGAGGAACCCCTTTCGGATCTCATTGAAGGACAAATGCGGATTCTCGGTATCCGATCCTTTGAACAGGACATCAGTGTCGTGCGGGAGATCGTTGACCGGGAGACGGAAAAATACGCAGCAACCATGGAAAGGGGCACCAGGATCGTGCAGAAGATCGCGAAAAGTTACAAAGCAAAGAGCCAGCGTGTCCCGATGAGCGAGATTATCACCCTCTACGATTCCCATGGGATTCCGCCCGAGATGATCAAGGAGATAGCGACAAGAGAAGGGGCTGTTGTTGACCTGCCGGATAATTTTTATTCCCAGATCGCCGAACTGCATTCAGAATCCTCGAAGGACGAGGTCCCAGAGGATTCTGTGGCAAAATATTTCGAGCGTGTCCAGGGACTTCCGGCGACAAAAAAACTGTACTATGAACAGACAGCAGAAATCGAGTTCGAAGCGATCGTTCTTGATTATTTCGACGGGTACGCAGTAACAGACCAGACACTCTTTTATCCGGAAGGCGGCGGACAGCCATCCGATACCGGAACTTTTGTGAGTGCCGAGAGCATTATCCGTGTCGACAGCGTTCAACGGGTCGGTGAAGTTATCCTTCACCATCTGAGCGGAGGTGTCGTGAAACGGGGGGACAGGATCAAGGGCATGGTCGACGAGGAACGCCGCTGGTCACTGATGCGTCATCACACTGCCACCCACATCCTTCTCCATGCGACAAAAGAGGTGCTCGGGGCTCATATTCACCAGGCCGGTGCCCAAAAGGGGCACGAGAGCTCTCGCATCGATATCCGCCATTTCAAGCATATTACCCCCGATGAACTTCGCAAGATCGAGATTGCGGCGAACCGGATGATCATGGCCGGGCAACCGGTAGAGATCGGGATTGAAGACCGGACAAAAGCAGAACAGAAGTATGGTTTTTCACTTTACCAGGGGGGGGTTCCTCCGGGAAGGGAGATCCGGATTGTCAAGGTCGCCGGAGACATTGAGGCATGCGCCGGGACCCACTGCCGCACTACCGGAGAAGTCGGGGCGATCAAGATTATCCGGGTGGAGCATATCCAGGATGGGATCGAGCGGATTGAATTTGCCGCAGGCATTTCCGCTCTTTTCTATATGCAGCATCTTGAACAGATCGTTGCGGAATCAACTGAGATGCTCTCTGTCCAGCCGGAGAACCTGCCGGCTACTGTTAAGCGTTTTTTCACGGAATGGAAAGACCAGAAGAAAGAGATCGACCGCCTGAGCCAGAGGCTTGTGGAGCTTGAGATCAGAAGCATGGTTGCGGAGAATATTGACGGCATACCTGTTGTCGTCCGTCGTCTCGATCTCTCCCCCCGCGAGCTCTCTGCTATCGCGTCCGCTGTTGCTGCAGGGGGCGGCATTGCACTCCTTGCAGGAGGTGGTGAGACCGGGCGTGTCGTCTTGGCGTCCGGCAGCCAGAAGGTCAATGCCGGTGAGATCATTGGTCAGGTATGCGAGCTCCTCGGAGGAAAAGGCGGTGGAAAACCCTCGCTTGCCCAGGGCGGGGGTCCTAATGTTGCCAACCTCGATCTTGCGCTCAAGGTAGGAAAGGAAAGGATTTCTGCGGCTCTTCATGGCTGAACCTGTTGTTATCCTGGAACCTGGCGACGAAAGAGCACAGAAAGTAGCGAAAGCGATGGCAAGCCAGACCGCCGGGGACATTCTCCGGTTGATCGGAAGCGGGCAGAAGACCGCAACCGAGATCGCAGAACAGCTTTCGCTCCCCATGAACACGGTAAAGTATCATACCGAAAACCTGCTGGAAGCCGGTCTCATCACGGTTGCATCAACGAAGTACAGTGTGAAAGGGCGTGAAGTAAAAGTATACTCGCTCACGAACGAGCTTCTTATCGTTGCACCGCGACAGGCAAATGTTCGTACTCTTCTCATGAAATACGCGTCCCTGTTCGGCATTGTTGCTTTTGGATCGGCGCTCATCGCGTTGATCTCGCCATTGCTCAAGGCGCAGGGCTCCGGCCCGCTGGGGGAATTTTACCCCGGATCCGGTATCATGGCTCAGGAGGCGGATGGGACATTTGCGAAAGCGGCTGCGGACACCCTTGTCCTGAATGCAACTCCTGCATCTGAAACGTTAAATTCGGTTGTGAATGGCTCCGTGGAAAGGATGCTTGAGGTGACGACATCCCCCATGGTGACAGACATCCCCCCGTTACCATCATCAGAACCGGGAATTCCACTGACCGCCCTGTTCCAGGATCCGGCGCTCATATTCTTTGTCGGCGGACTTTTTGTTATTCTGGTACTGGCAGCGTATGAACTCTGCCGCATCCGGAGAACGAATCACCGATAAAAAAGAAATCCGATTTTATTATTCATTCTCATTCTTTTTTGCCGCGGAAGAGAAGGCCCGTCCCAAGAATCCCGAAGGCAATCAGAACTGGCAGTGGAGAGAGAGGAGCCTGTGTCGTGGGGGCCGCGGTCGGGATCTCTGTTGTTGGCGACCGGGTTGTTGTGACGACCGTTGGGGTCGTTCCAACCATCGTTGGGGCCATCGTTGGTTCAGGTACAATGACGGTGACCTCCCCGATATAGCTGTCCGCATCGGTGAAATGAATATCATAGTCGCCGGGGGTCGATACAACCACTTTTCTTGCAAACATACCGTCTCCTGTTTTTAGATCCTTCGTCGTCTCGACCCAAGTCGGTCCGAAAACAAGGCCATCCGGTCCCCGGACTTCGATCTTCACTCCGTCATTCCCGAGATCCTTGATCGAACCTTCAATCCGGAGGGCTTCGCCCTGTATCTGGACCATCGGTGCGGTAAAGGTTATCTCACCCGACCTGTCAGCGATTTTGACGAGTTTGAGGGTTGTCGAATCTGAACTGAGTCTGTCCAGGAGTGTTGTATCGGACTGGACCTCAATCTTGTACTGGCCTCCGGTAAGGCCTTTCGTGGGGAACGTGACGACAAATGTTTTCGATTTGGAATCCTGGAGCGTCACCGTATTGCTGCCGATAGGAGTCGTCGTATATCCCGCTTTATACATGACGATCTGGAAGCTTGTGCCTGCAGGAAGGGTACTGTTTCCCGTTACCTTGAGGGTCTGTCCGACATAGATCTCGGAAGGACAATCAATGTACAGCTGGTACGCGGTAACCGGGGCGATAATGAGCACGCAGAAAAGCATGAGGAGCCATGCAACCGATTTCATACAGTATGATCGAACGTTTGTGGTTAATTATTTTCTGACGGGCTGGTTGCCATGACGATACCCCGTGCGGCGCCCGAATGAACCCTGAGGTGTACGGAAAAATCACATGAGATCGATAAAATTTTTCAGGATTTTCAGTCCGACTGCTCCGCTTTTCTCAGGGTGGAACTGCACCCCGAACGTTTCCCGACAGACAATTGACGAGGCAAACTGCAGGATATATCCTGTCGTTGTAAGAGTATTTTCCGGTTCCGTATCGGCATAATACGAGTGGACAAAATAAACGTATTCCTCTGTTGAACAGCCGGCAAACAGGGGGTTATCCGGTTGTTCGATGACGATTGAGTTCCAGCCCATATGCGGGATCTTGTAACCCGGGAAACGGGGAAATTTCCTGACTCTGCCCGGGATGAGACCAAGACCGCGGTGAATGCCATTTTCCTCGCTCTCTTCCATCAGCATCTGCATTCCGAGACAGATACCAAGCAGGGGAACTTTCCCGGCATTTCCGAGGACTGTCGCTTTCAGAGGACCAAGTTGTTCCATGCCCTCGCGAAAGGCGCCAACCCCCGGAAGAACGATCCCATCGGCAGAGTCAATTATTTCAGGATTTGTTGTAAAAATCGCAATAGCTCCGGCCCGTTCGAGTCCCCGGATGACACTCCGCAAATTTCCGAGCCCGTAATCAACAATTGCGATCGTCTTCACTACCGGATACCCCCCGAATACGCCACCTGCCGGAACTGGCCCAGTTATCCGGCAGTGCATTCTTCTCCTGCCATTCTGTCAGGTGCGTCATCCACCCTCCCCACAGATCGGGATGGTCCGACTCGATACGGTGGATCAATGCCAGGTCGCTCGCCGGGCACATGAAACAACCGATCCGGTCCAGCCCTTGTTCATAAAGCTGGTTATAGGGAGCATGTTCACGCATGATATAGAGCCAGACATGGAGTGCCGTCCAGTTGTGGATAGGTGCAGCACAGAGCTGCGAAGGAACGTTGGGATTTTTCCAGACCCTCCTGCTCTGCGCACGGATCTGGGACTCGTACTTCCGCTGGCCGACGAATGAAAGGCATTCTCCCCATTGCGAACATATGAGAGCGGAGAGCGGGTCAAGTTTGCACACCTTGCAGCACCAGCGGGCATTGACTGCAGGGGGTCCCCGCTGCCAGAACTGCTCCCAGAACCTGTCCGGACAATCCGTTGCGACAACATCGAGGCCGAACTCATCTGCTACCGCTCGGACGTTTTCATAGGTCTCAGGAAATTCCATGCCGGTATCAGCAAAGAGGAGCGGGACCTTTCCAAGCGCTTTCTTTACTACCAGCAATGTTGCGAGACTGTCTTTTCCACCCGAAAACGAGACGGTGGCAGGAAGGGGTGTCCTTTCTTTCACCTCGCGCACAAAACCTACCGAATCCTCTTCCACCTGTTTGAGCACCTTGCTGTTGGATGACACCGCATCCTCCCAGGTTGCCGGCGAAGGGATGATCTGCGAAGGGATATTCTTCCGCACTCTGATAACCTGCCCTTTCTCCATCGTCCGGGCAATTTCTGCCGGAACCTTTGCCCTTCCCGCACCAATACAGACCCTGTCCCGGGTGAAGATCAGAACCTCATCGCCCTCTTTGACCGCATCATCGATCTCCAGGAGACCCGGGGCGAGGACCGAGGCACCTTCCCGGATAAATGGTGCAGCGCCATCATCGACCACAACATACCTTTTTTTTGGCCTGATGAGGACGCCGGCTTCCGGACGGGGTATGGGTTCATAAGCTCTCGATTCAGGAATATATCGGATTGATCCGGCGATACCGCCGCCAATAATAATCTCATCCATCCGGTCTTTGTCCGGTACTTTGTTCAGGAGGCACAGGTGACCCTCAGGAACGAGAGGTGCGCCAAAATGATCCTGAAAGACCGTATTGATCCATGTGATGTCCCGGGAAAAAGCCGGTCGTGCATCGCCCGGCGGCGTGAGCGGAACCTCGCGTGTCTCACTCCCGCAGGAGCAAAGGCGGGAAAGAACCGGGACGTGACAGGTATCACACCAGCGTAACAGGATCTTTCCCAGATATGACGGACGCATTGCCTAAAACATTGGTGATATGCAGATAAAAAGTGCACCCGGAAAATTTCAGGAATTTTCTCTCCTGGTCAGATATCGTCCTGAGGTTCCGGCTCACGCAAGGATATGATCCCTGCAAGGCCGAGGATTAGGATGGCGGGGGCATAGAGGTAAAGGATTGAGAATGTGCCGGCAAGAGGCGATGTTATCAGGATCCAGACAGAGGATGAGAGCAACATCCACCCGGCAAATCGCGGCTCGCTCTCAGCGATTGCAGCGCCCATTAAGCCCATGCTTGAAAAGAGTGCGGCCTGGACACCGGAGAGCGTGAATTGGTTTGATGTGGAAGTAAGGATTATGGAAAGCGCGGCGAATAAACCAAATGTTCCCCCGATTGCACCGATAAGAAACGCTTTTTTCATCAGGTTGAAGGATAGGCATGTCTGACTTAAATGTCTTATGTTTCCCCCGTATTGCCGTACTGGTTTCCACGTATGAGAAAGATGACGAATGGATTATTTTTCCTGCAAGGCTGACATTCGATTGACCGGATTTGCCGAATCTTATCGGATAGGCTTACAAACGCAGGTTCATGTCTGGCAAAGCACCGGATTCGCTTTTCAGCCAAAATTTACCACAAATAATTTAAATCATCAGAATAATGTTTTGAATAACAGACTGTAACAGGAGGTGGACCTTTACATGGCAGCAGCAAAGAAACCCGCGGCAAAGAAGACCGCAGCAAAGAAACCGGCCGCAAAGAAAGCGGCAGCAAAGAAGAAGTAATACCCCAGAATACTTTTTTGTTTCAGAAGTGCTGAAAAACTCTCAGAAGATCAGGGATTTGTTCGCAAAAAATGAGTTGTTACGAGAGTGCGCCGACCGGGACTCGAACCCGGGTTTAGGCGTTGGCAACGCCTAGTGATAACCACTACACTATCGGCGCAAATGAACAACTGCGCTCTCAACTGTGGGAATTCAAAGAATAAAAGTATATCGACTTCTGAAAAAGGCGACATTTTGGTTTGTTGGTGAGGGATTGGGGCACCGGTAGTTCCATCGTGAATTCGGGCGGATAGTATTCCGATGTATCCTGTCCGTGACCAAACCCGACACCTTAATGTGCGATACTTCAATACCTAAGAACCAATGGTTCCCCTTTTCGTCAGGTTGACCGGCAGAAAGGTAATAATCTTCGGCGGGGGCGAGGTTGCTGCAAGAAAAGCTCAATATTTTAGCGGGGAAGCTGATGTCAGGGTATTCAGCCGTTCTCACCTGGAGGCGCTGAGACAACTTCCGGTAACCTGCATCGTCATTGACCTGAAGGATACTTCGGATGAGGTGTTGGATGACATTATCCATAATGCTTTTATTGTTATTGCCGCCACGTCCGACCGGATCCAGAATAACCGGATCGGGGTCATCTGTAGCAACCAGGGGATCCTCTTCAACAACGCTGACGGCGAACCCGGCGATCTTATCATCCCGTCCGTTTCTTCCGGTAAACGTCACATGATGGCATTCTCGACATTGGGCAGGAGTCCGGCCATCTCCCGGTTTATCCGTGAGTATCTGGACACAACATTTGTCCATCTTGACAGCATGATCGAATTGCAGGAGTCGCTGCGCCAGGAACTGCTGAGTACTGAGCCCTCCCGTCAGAAGAGGAGTGCAATTCTCCGTAATATCGCACGGGATCCTGATGTGTGGGGGGCTCTCTCCCGATCCTATCGGGATGCGGAAGATCTTGCACGGAGGAGATATATCCATGGCTGATGAGCAGCCAATTCCTATCGTGATCGCCGGGGTCAGTCATCACCGGGCGCACGTCACCGACCTTGAATCATTCCGGTTTTCCGATGAGCCGGAATTCCTTGCCCGGGCCGCAGAACGATTCCGGGGAGTCGTCCTTCTCCAGACCTGCAACCGGGTAGAGATCATTGTGGAAGGAGAGAGACCGGCGATTCAGGATTTCCTGTCCGGCCTTCAGAGAAAAGGATACGATATCCTTGACGGAACAGGTGCCCTGCGCCATCTCTTTGAGCTCGCCTCCGGAATTGATTCCATGATCATCGGTGAGGACCAGATAATCGGGCAACTGAAAAAAGCCCTTCTCGATGCGCACGCAGCTCGCACAACCAGCGATATGATTGAGACAGCCATCAACAAGGCAATCCACGTCGGGATCGAAGTACGCCGGCGCACCGAGATCAACAGAGGCGCGGTTTCGATCGGATCTGCTGCAGTTCAACTCGCCGAAAACCAGTTGGGAACTCTCAAAGGAAAACATATTCTTGTCGTTGGGAGCGGGGAGATGGGCCTTCTCGTCGCCCAGGCGCTCGCCGCAAAACAACTGACTGCAATGTATGTTGCAAACCGGACCTATGAGCGTGCAAGAATTCTTGCTGAAAAGATCGGGGGCAAGGCAGTCCGGCTCTCCGATCTCTACCACTATATCACCCTGTCCGATGTTGTGATCTCATGTACCTCCGCACCACACCCTATCATTCACTGCGCGGGTCTGAAGGAGGCGATGAGGGCGAGGTGTTGGCCTGTTGAAGGGCACCCGAAACCGCTCATCATTATCGACATCGCCCAGCCCCGCGATGTTGAGCAGGGAGCAGACCGTGTTGACGGGGTCCGGCTCTTCACCCTCGATAACCTGCGTTCGATCAACGAACAGACCATGAACAGCCGGAAAACCGAAGCGGAACGTGCGCGGCGATTTATCGATGATGAACTTGCACTCTTTCTGCGACAACTCAACCGGAAAACAGCAGACGACATGCTTGCTGCGCTCCACACGTGGGCTGAAGCCGTGAGGATCCGTGAGCGTGACCGGGCCATCTCGCGTCTTGGCGATGTGGATGAACGGAGTAAAGCCATTATCGATGACCTGACCAGGGTCCTTGCCAAGAAATTGCTGACAGATGCTACATTTGCGGTTCGGGCGAGTGCGGAAGCCGGGGATCAGGAAGCCGCAGAAGCTCTTGTGAAAGCAATTACTCAGGGTGAAGGGCTCTCTCTTACCCCATTGAATCACGGCCGTAAATGAATTTTTTCAGCCATTGAGACAGCGGGCTTTCCCCAAATCTGAATCACACAATTTTCCGAGAGCGTTTTTTGCAAAAATCCGGACGGTGGCAAAGTCTGCGGAGGGACCGGTCAATCGAATAACTTCAAAAAACGATCCTTTTGAAAAGACGATCTCGACATACTTCACCTCATCCTGTTGCGAAAGAGAAGATGTCGTTCCATTAACGGCATATGCTGCGTATGCACCCCCGAAATCCCCTATCCCGGGATCGGCAAGATCAACGATTTTGTAGGAAGAATTTGTTGTTTCAGCTTTTATGACATAGTCTACGATATTCTGCATCCGGTCTTCCGGATACAGTGCAATATTCTGTGACAGGCTCATGGGTCCTGCATCCGAATCAAAGGCGCTGTCAAGTTGGACCGTGTATCCCCCCTGCCAGCCAAGGTTCAGGGCGAGGTCACTGACTTCGCTCTCCTGCTTGTACCGACGTTCAACAACGGTCACATTATACGGGATGTCACGTTCGTCAAGGGCAATGGTCTCCAGATCGTACGTCATGCCGGTCTTCGCGGGCATGTTAGTCCCGTCGGATATGATACAACCAGAGAAACAAAGGAAAAGGGCAAGAAGAGATGCGATGGAGAAGTACCCCGATTTCATCAGGATATATTGGGCCCCCTTGCGGATTAATGCGCCGGAACTGCAATCAGGATCCCGTGATACACCAGTAGTCTTGTTTCCCGCCGGTCTTCCCGGCTGCCGGGCAGGATATACACCGGCAGCCCTTTCGTTCAAATGTCGGAGCAGAACTCCTTCCGGAGATACAGAATGCCCGTTTATCATCCGCCTGCATACACTCATTATATGTCGGGCAGTCCGGGCAGGAACAATCGATACGAAGGAACAATTTTTCAGATTCCATTCTTTCCCATCACGGTCTTTATTGTACAGGGTCTGTCGGCCATACTGACTGTTTCCCGTTCTTCTGCTTTCAGGTAATACTACCGTTCAGGATTATTGAATAGTTTTCGGATGCCCGGCAAAATTCACACGGCCCACGAAAATTGGAAACCATAATTAGCAGCGCCGTCGATGGTACAATGAAGGGAAATTTTTCCAAACTTTTCCCGGTGAAAAATCATGTTTCCTGTCCGACGGATGAGAAGGTCAAGATCCCGGAATATTCAGCCGATTCTCCGGCAGACCCGTATACATCTCTCCGACCTGATTGTCCCCCTGTTTGTTGATCATGCCTTAGACAAGCCCAGCCCGATATCGTCTATGCCCGGGCAGATGCGGTACCCTGTTTCATCGATGCGTGAGGTTGCGGAAGAAGTATCAGATAAAGGGCTTTCCGCGGTGCTCCTCTTTGGTATCCCGAAGTCCAAGGATGATGCAGCAAACGCGGCTTACGATGAAAACGGGGTTGTCCAGCAGGCGGTCCGGCAGATAAAAAAGGCCGTACCAGGAATGGTTGTCATCTCCGATGTCTGTGCCTGCGAATATACAAGCCATGGACATTGCGGGATCGTGGGAGAAACCCGGAACGGTACTGACCTTCTCAACGATCCATCTCTTGACCTCATGAACCGGATCGCCACGAGCCATGCCGAAGCCGGGGCAGATATTGTTGCCCCGTCATGCATGCTTGACGGTATGGTTGCATCGATACGAACGGCACTGGATGACCGGGGGTTCGGGGAGACCCTCATCATGTCGTATTCGACGAAATTCGCGTCGGCATTCTATGGGCCGTTCCGTGAAGCGGCAGATTCCGGTTTCTCTTTTGGTGATCGTACGACCTACCAGATCGATCCTGCCAACAGGCGTGAAGCAGTGCTCGAATCCGAACTTGATCTCGCGGAAGGGGCAGATATCCTGATGGTCAAGCCAGCCGGATTGTACCTCGATATCCTTGCGGAGATTGCTACGCTCGGCCTTCCGGTCGCCGGTTACCAGGTGAGCGGGGAATATGCCATGATCAAAGCTGCGGCGGAACGGGGCTGGATTGCTGAACGGGCAGCTGCTCTCGAAAGTCTTACCTGCCTGAAACGTGCCGGAGCTGACCTTATCATCACCTACTTTGCCCGTGACGCTGCGGGGTGGCTTGTTGAAGAGCAGTGAATGGTATGCTATTGCACGGGACCTGATCCCCGGCGGGGTCTCCAGCCCGGTAAGGGCGATCAGCCCGTATCCGTTTTATACGGTTGGTTCATCCGGCTCCTGCATCAGGACTGCCGATGGAGGGGATCTCATCGATTGTTGTGGTGCATACGGGCCGCTCATTCTCGGGCATGTCCATCCTGTTATCCGGTCTGCGATTGCAGACCAGGTACAGAAAGGCTGGCTCTATGGTACACCGACCCCTCTCGAGCCTGAGTTTGCCCGCCTGATCATATCCGATCATCCGGGAATGGATATGGTCCGGTTTGTTTCGAGCGGATCCGAGGCAACAATGGCTGCAATCCGTCTCGCCCGCGGGTTTACCGGCAGGTCGGATATCGTAAAGATTGAGGGAGGTTTCCACGGGGCTCACGATGGAGTACTGGTCAAAGCAGGATCCGGGGCAACCACGCACGGGATACCCGATTCGGCAGGAATCCCTGCGGATATTGTCGGCCATACCCGGCAAATCCCGTATAACGACCCAGAAGCACTCGAATCGTTGCTTGCAGCAAACCGGGATATCGCTGCATTGATCCTGGAACCGGTCCTTGGCAATATCGGCCCGGTCCTTCCCGAAAAAAATTATCTTCGTGAAATCCGGTCGATTACCCGGGAATATGATGTATTGCTGATTTTTGATGAGGTAATCACGGGATACCGGCTGGGAATCGGCGGAGCTCAGGTCCGTTTTGGCGTGCGCCCGGATCTTACAACGCTTGGCAAGATCATTGGCGGAGGTCTTCCAATAGGTGCCTTTGGCGGCAGAAAGGAGATTATGGCGTTGATTGCTCCTTCCGGGCCGGTTTACCAGGCAGGGACATTCTCAGGAAATCCTCTCTCTCTTGCTGCAGGAACGGCCACAATCCGTTTCCTGCACGAGAATTCGGGATTATACGGGATTCTCGAAAAGAAGGTTGCTGCAATTCGGGAATCGCTTCCTGCCGGGGCGTCCGGTTCCTTTGTCGGTCTCGGGTCGATGTTCAAATATTTCTTCCGGAAAGATGCCCCGAGGAATTACCGGGAAGTCAAGGAATGTGATACTGCGGCATTCCGCACGTTCTGGGCGGGAATGCTCAAGGCGGGAATATTTTTGCCCCCCTCCCAGTTTGAGACAAATTTCCTTTCCGCTGTGCACACGGATTCTGATGTTACGAAAATTGCGGAGGCCTACGGTTCATGCATTTAAGAGTGGGTACGCGGGGAAGCAAACTTGCACTTGCACAAACGGATCGTGTCATACGCGAGCTCGAAGAACACGGAGTCAAAGCAGAACGGATTATCCTTACGACAAAAGGGGATACAATAACTGGCGTACCCCTTCATGAGATCGGCGGTCAGGGAGTTTTTGTCCGTGCGTTGGATGATGCGATCCTTTCCGGCGAGATCGATTGTGCTGTGCACAGTATGAAAGATATCCCTGCATTCCGGCCACCGGGATTGTTTACGGCAGCCGTTCTCAAGCGGGACTCCCCTGCAGATTATATCGCGTATTCATCAACGCTTCAGGAGGTCCGGGTTATCGGCACCTCCAGCACAAGACGACGGGCCCAGCTTCTGCGCAGTAACCCGGACCTCGTTATCCGAGACCTCCGGGGAAATGTGGATACCCGGATCCGGAAGCTCAATGCCGGGGAATTCGATGCCATCATTCTTGCCGAGGCCGGTCTTTCGCGTCTCTCGCTACATATTCCCGGCGAACAACTTTCTCCTGAGAAATACGTGCCTTCGCCCAACCAGGGGACCATCGCAGTCGTCAGCAGAGCAGATCCCTCCCTGATGGAAGTGCTGTCCGTCCTCGACGATCCCAGGACGCGGGCCGATGTCGCGGCAGAGCGTGCTGTTATGGAGCAGATCGGTGGAGGGTGTTTCACCCCAATTGGTATCTATTGTGAATCCGGTCATCTGATAGCAGAAGTTCTCTCTCTTGACGGACGCCGTACCGAACGGGTTGATACTGTCGTAGATACCATCGAGAAAGCACGGGAGCAGGGGCGGCTTCTGCGGGATGCGGCGCAGGATCTGATTCTTGAAGCCCACACAAAACTGAAGGTGTCAGAATGACCGGTAAGATCTATCTTGTCGGATCCGGCCCCGGGGGAACCGGACTTCTCACCCGCCGCGCCCGGGAGGTAATCAACCGTGCTGACGTGATATTGTTCGATCAGTTGCCTGGTGAAGAGATCCTCTCAACCCTGCCGGGAAAGGCTGAAAAGATCGATTGCGGAAAATTCGGGGGGAAACATACCCTTGAACAGGATGAGATCGAATCTCTCATGATCGACCGGGCAAAGAAAGGGAAGATCGTCGTCCGCCTGAAAGGGGGCGATCCCTTCCTGTTTGGCAGGGGAGGAGAAGAACTTGAGTCGGTGCGGGTTGCAGGGATCCCCGTGGAGATGGTTCCCGGTATCTCAAGCGCCCTAGCTGTACCGGCATCTGTCGGCATCCCCCTCACTCACCGAAAGTATGCCTCACAGGTTACCATAATCACCGGCCACGAGGATCCGACAAAAGGTGAATCTGCATTGGACTGGCAGTTGCTGGCAAAAGGGCGGGGAACGATCGTTATCCTGATGGGGGTAGGCAACCTGCCCGCAATTACAGGCATACTTGTTCGAAACGGAAGAGATCCTCAAACACCGGTCGCCATTATTGAACGCGGGCTCCGTCCCGATCGCAGGGTTACCGTCGCGCCGCTGGGTATGATAGCAGAGGTCGCTCAGGATAAACGAGTCCGCGCGCCCGCGGTCATTATCATTGGTGATGTTGTACGGTTATACGATCAACGTGCCCCGGATCTTATTCCGGGGGAACAGAGGGATCATGGCAATGTTGGAACTGATTCAGAAATTTGAACGGGTTATCTATGGCGCCCTCATCGGAATGCTGGTCGTCCTCCTGACGTTTGCAGTAATTGAGCTGGGGTGGGAACTCTTCAGCAGCCTGTCAAATCATCCGCTTTTATTGATGGAAAACAAGGAACTGGTCAGTGTCCTCGGGGTGTTTCTCTTAGTACTGATCGGTGTCGAGCTCCTTGACACAATGCTCGCGTACTTCCGGGAGAATGCCATCCACGTCGAGATTGTTGTTTTGCTCGCCCTGATTGCAATCTCGCGGAAAGTGATTCTTCTCGATCCGGCATCGACAGATCCCCTCGAGTTATTCGGGATTGGGGTTATCGTCCTTGGCCTTGCCGGCGCGTATTTCCTGATAAAAAGGGCCGGACTGGTTATTTCTTGTGCGGCAGAGATAAAAGAACCAAAATCCTGATTTTTTCCAAAATTGTTTTTTTTTTTAATTTCAGAAATCCTATTGATCCTGTCGTGAACATAGGTCAATCCGATGGTCCGGTTACCTCATAATCATTTCCTGTTATAATCATCGTCGAGACGGGTGATATCGTCCTCCCCGATATATTCGCCAATCTGGACTTCGATGAGTTCGAGGGGAATAAGCCCTGGATTTTCAAGACGGTGTTTCGATCCAATGGGGACAAAGGTGCTCTCACCCCGCTGGATAAGGGTGACGTTTCCATCAACAGTAACTTTCGCAGTCCCTGATACAACGATCCAGTGTTCGCTGCGGTGATGATGCAGCTGGAGCGAGAGGCGTTTCTTCGGGGGGACCGTTATCCGCTTGATCGTATAGGACTTCCCGTCTTCGAGTCTCGTATAGGATCCCCAGGGCCGGTGAATGGTAGTATGGAATTCTGCCCGGGCATCGCCGCTCTTCCGCAGTTGTTCGACGATTTTTCTGACGTCCTGCGAGCGGTCACGCGGAGCGATGAGGATAACATCTTTTGTTTCGATGATAGCGAAATCATTCACCCCGATCGTTGTTATCAGCCGTTCGCCAATCACAAGGTTCCGTGACGAATCGATGCCAATATGCTGCCCATGGACAGCATTCGCTTCCCCGTTCTTTGCAAATTCCCCGTAGATGGCATCGAATGTACCGAGATCGTTCCAGTGATCGGTTACAAACGGGACGACTGTGGCTTTGTCGGTCTTTTCCATGATGCCGTAATCGATAGAACGGTCCGGGGTGAGCCTGAATGCTTCTTCCGGCGGATTTTTGAATGCATCGACCATGTCGCGTGCATATTTTCTGCATTGCCTGAAGAACAGATCTGTATTGAAGACGAACATGCCGCTGTTCCAGAGATATCCGTCCCTGCAATAACGTTCCGCAGTTGGTAAATCGGGTTTTTCTACGAAGGCATCGACGCGGAACCCGCCTTTTACCGGATTTCCGGGTTTTATATAGCCGTACCCGGTATTGGGCGAGGTGGCAGGTACACCGAACACGATGAGATATTCTCCTGCAAGTTTCTCCGCAGCAAGGATTGCGTGACGGTATGCCGGTTCATGGTGATCGATCAGGTGGTCGGAGGGGAATACCGCGACAGTCCCGGAACCTTTTTCCTCTGCGATAGTCTTCAGGCCGAAATAGATCGCGGGCAGCGTATTCTTCTGCAGGGGCTCTTCGATGAACCTGCAGGAACAACCGATCTCCCCGGCCTGATCCTGAATAATATATCTCAGATCGGGGCCCGCGATAACATAGATCTCATCCGGTGAAGAGAAGAGCTGCGCACGGATGAGGCATTTCTGAAAGAGAGATTGTCCGTCAAACAATCCAAGGAACTGCTTGGGATATTTCTCCCTGCTTAACGGGAAGAGGCGGGTGCCGCTTCCTCCTGCAAGGATGAGTGTTTTCATGGATTTTTATTCCTTTATCAGTAGGTGATCGTTTTTTCTATATCAACTATCGGGAGGATGATACATTCTCTGCTATCCGGGTTCCCAGATGTGGATTGGGTTTTCCCACGGATTTCTGGAGAGGATTTGATTATCGTACCACTTTTATTCTAAGAAGAGCCTACTCGCGGTGGAAAAATATTGGTTTAGAAAAAACATATGGGGTCTTACAACCCTTCTGGTTCTCTTCAATTAAATTTTTCTTTTTTTAAATGTATATACTTCTATGAAATTATTTACTAGTCAGTCTCCGGTCCAAGTTGCATTCATTTTTATCCTGATCGGAAGTCTCATTTTCTTCGGAGGTGTTTTTGCCGCCACTGATGTTTCGAATATTTCGATGGCCGTCGGAAATGAGTCCGTTGACTTCGTGAATGTTCCGGAAACGATGACCATTGTTCCTGAAATTGTTGTCCGTGATGTGGCACCGGAACCGACAATATTTGCGCCAGTTACGGAATTTACAACCACCGCGCCAGTTGAGACAATGGAACCCATCATTCAAGAGACGTCAGAACCGACCGTCACGGAGACGACGACTGAAGTGGTGACGATCACTCCGGAAGGTGTAACAGAACCAGCAGTAACGATGACCGAAATGCCGACAACGGAACCCGCAGAAGCACAGACGAAAGAACCGGCCGTAACAGAAACGGTAACAGCGGTTCCGACTGTAAATGATACTATAACGATCCCAGCAACAGTATCTCCCAATACAACCCTTACTTCATCAGATTCCATTGTAACAGGCTCGTCAGCACCTAAAGCCTTCACGAGCAACCAAGTAATCGTCCGGTATAATTATAAAAAAATTTCAAATAAGGGACTCCTTTCCGCTGCGTCGGTAAAGACTAACGCGGAGATAGGAGCTGTTGTCCAGGAGGAATTTGGCAACGAAGGACTCCTTGGAATGCAGGTTGTACGAATCCCGGACAATATGTCAGTTGAAGAAGCAGTTGCCCGATATGAAGATGATCCCGATGTCCTCTATGCCGAGCCGAATTATATCGTGACGATTGCAAGCACGCCATCGGATTCCGATTATTCATACCAGTGGGGGCTCCACAACACCGGTCAGGAAATCGGCGGTACTACAGGAACTATCGATGCAGACATCGATGCCCCCGAAGCGTGGGATCTCTCGACCGGTTCAGCTACGGTTGTTGTTGCTGTAGTCGATACCGGTGTGGATTACGACCACCCGGATCTTGCGGCGAATATCTGGACGAATACCGGTGAGATCGCAGGAAATGGCATCGACGATGATGGTAACGGGTATCCCGATGATGTCCACGGGTGGGATTTTGAAAGCAATACCAGTGATCCCATGGATGTGAATAGCTATGAAAGCACCTACCACGGGACCCATTGCGCCGGGATCATCGGTGCTGTTGGGAATAACGGGATCGGGGTAACTGGTGTCAACTGGAATGTCAAGATTATGCCCCTGAGATTCCTGAATGAAACGGGAAGCGGGACAATTGCAAATGCAACGAAGGCCATCCTGTATGCGAAAGCAAATGGTGCGGATGTGATCAGCAATTCCTGGGGAGGATATAGTTATTCCCAATCACTGAAGGATGCAATCGACAGTTCATCTGCAGTGGTTGTCTGTGCTGCGGGGAACGATGGACTCGATATTGATGATTATCCCTTTTATCCGGCCTCTCTGACAAGTGCGAATATTATTTCTGTGGCGGCGACCGATAACAGGGATACTTTGGCTGATTTCTCGAATTATGGAGCGACATCGGTTGACCTTACAGCGCCAGGGGTGTACATCTACAGTACGAAAAAATCGTCGAGTTACCAGTATCTGAGCGGGACATCGATGGCGACGCCATTCGTTGCCGGTGTTGCTGCGCTTGTGAAGGCTGCTGATCCCTCATTAACCGCTACCCAAGTTAAGACAATAATTCTGAATAATGTTGATGTAAACAGTTCGCTTTCAGGAAAAGTATTAAAAGGAGGAAGATTGAACGCATATAAATCTGTTGCTTCGATTGCCCGAACTCAGATTGGCGTATACCGGTCCAGCCAGTGGATTTTGGATTATGGGATAGATGGGACGGTGGATCGCCGGGTATCATTCGGCACGGCAACGGACGTCCCGGTAGTCGGGGACTTCAATAACGACGGTACAATGGATATCGGGGTATACCGGTCCGGCCAGTGGATTTTGGATTATGGGATAGATGGGACGGTGGATCGCCGGGTATCATTCGGCACGGCAACGGACGTCCCGGTAGTCGGGGACTTCAATAACGACGGTACAATGGATATCGGGGTATACCGGTCCGGCCAGTGGATTTTGGATTATGGGATCGGTGGAACGGTGGATCGCCGGGTATCATTCGGCACAGCAACGGACGTCCCGGTAGTCGGGGACTTCAATAACGACGGTACAATGGATATCGGGGTATACCGGTCCAGCCAGTGGATTTTGGATTATGGGATCGGTGGAACGGTGGATCGCCGGGTATCATTCGGCACGGCAACGGACGTCCCGGTAGTCGGGGACTTCAATAACGACGGTACAATGGACATCGGAGTATACCGGTCCGGCCAGTGGATCCTGGATTATGGGATCGGTGGGACGGTAGATCGCAGGCTCTCATTTGGTATTGCAACCGATACACCGATAGTACTCTCAAAACCGGATTGACATCCTCCATTTTTTGTCATAGAGTAATGGAAAATTGTAGGTTCTGCAGAAAATCCTTCGATAAATAATTGTACTGATGACAGAAAAGATATAATGCACAGTGTTATGTTAAAAATATCTCCAAAAAACGTATACCCAACACCACTCACTCACCCCTCTTCTCCTGAAGGAGCTCCTTGCTGAAGAATATCGGGATACTATTGGACTTACCGAGATGTATCTCCAAAAAAAGATCAATCTCAATGAAGTACCCCATTTCCAACGGTACATAATTTCTTCACTGGATAAAAACCTCCATTTTCGCACGGTTATTCCACCGGTTCCGAAATATGTTCTGTGAGACTGGGGTGAAGAATCTCTTATTCTGCGGTCTATCGCATATGGATTCACCAGCGTTATTGCCGGCCATTACTATTCAAAAAGAAACAGTATGATCAGAAAGCTGTTCCTGAAAACCTCAATTTCTGTCGATACTTCATATCAGGTTATCACTGGTCAGAAAAGGTCTCACCAACCGCTTCACGATATCCCTTATACATACCGGAGGCTTGATACAATATCACAGAACCGGAAATTTGGATACGACTTCGAAGACTTTCAGCGGCTGATCCGTGATGCTCTGAATTCTTGTTCTCTCATTCCGGTCCGATATTGAAAAAACGAAAGCGATTCTCCGTGTATTATCGACGTAGAATAATGGTGTTGTTCGATATTGATCTACCATTAATATAATAAAGTCGGAACCGTATTCGTCATCCTGAAAAGAACGTTCGCCGACTCCCTCAAGTCCAGGAAATTCCGGCTTCAGGTCAAGAAGAAAAAATAACACTATATCCCCTCAAGAATGGAGAATTTATCGGCTGTTCTGATTATTGTAAAGAGATTCAAAAAAGCCAGATAATAGGTTCTCTTGTTTGGCAATAAGAGTATTTTATTTCCTTTTTTGGATTGTAACAGATTTTTTTAGTTCAGCCAATAAAAAAAATCTTCTTCAAACCATTTGACTGGAAAGATTGGGTTTATTGGGCAATTAATTACAGATGCTTTGCACCGGTGCTGTGCGCGATATTATAATAGGCAAGCTCGAATTTTTAGAATTGTCCTGTATACAAAAAGTACGTATAGGAACCAAAAAATACTGCCGGGGCAAATCCGATCAGTATCAATTTCTCAATTGGATCCGGGAAGGATGATGATGGTTCACCAAAAAGTTCTCGTTCTGAGTATTTTCGTCTGCATATGCTGCATATTCATGATGCCGGGGATCGCTGCGGATGCCGGCTCCGATAATATCGCAGGTTCTGCATCTGCAGATGATGTTTCCACAGATGTACCGACAGTTCCGACCGCTGAGCCGATAACGGCAGCGACCGAGGAAGTAACCGAGGTTCCGACCGCTGAGCCGACAACGGCAGCGACCGAGGAAGTAACCGAGGTTCCGACCGCTGAGCCGACAACGGCAGTGACCGAGGAAGTAACCGAGGTTCCGACCGCTGAGCCGACAACGGCAGTGACCGAGGAAGTAACCGAGGTTCCGACCGCTGAGCCGACAACAGCAGCGACCGAGAAAGTAACCTCGGTTCCAACCGAGAAACAAATTACCAGCGCTCCGAAAAAATCCAGCGAGGAGCTCCTGGCCACCTTCCTGGGAAGCGCTGTGTCCACACAGTCTGGTGATGTCGGCATTGCCGGTGTGACTACGCCGGTATTACAATGGAATGTGCCGGCCGTTTGGGGTGTGCAGCCGGCCAAGATCGCAGTGAACAGCAGCGGGTACGTCTATGCGACGGACTATGTGAACCACAGCGTCTGGGTGTTTACCCCCTCCGGCACGAAGATTACCCAATGGGGTGTTCTGGGTGATGGAAATGGCGAGTTCAATGTTTCCATGGGCATCACGGTCGATGACGCAAATGTATATGTCACGGACCTGAATAATGACCGGATCCAGAAATTCAGTCCCTCCGGCGCGTACGTGACGCAGTGGGATAGTGCGTACGAGGATCCTTATGGCGTGGCAGTAAACGCGACCGGGTATGTCTATATCGCAGATACTGGGAATTCCCGGATCGTGGTCACCGATTCGACCGGGAATATTGAAAACGAATGGGGTGTTAACGGGACCGCAACCAATGAATTTTTTAATCCCTATGGTGTGGCAGTCAACGCGAGTGGCTACGTGTATGTCGTGGATACCTACAATGACCGCATGCAGTTGTTCGATCCCTCCGGTGCAAACCTGACCCTGCCGTTTGGCATTTACGGATCCGGGGAATGCGAATTCTTTAATCCCATGGATGTGGCAGTCAACGCGAGCGGCTACGTGTATGTCGCTGACAGTGGGAATAAACGCATCCAGGTGCTGGACCCCTCGGGATTATACGTGACCGAATGGGGTTCCCAGGGGAATGACAACGGCAATTTCTATGATGCACGGGGAATTGCAGTGAACGCGACCGGCTACGTGTATGTCGCGGATCTTGGCACGTCCCGCATCCAGCTCTTCAGCCCGTCCGGGACGTATATAACCCAGTGGGGTTCGGGAAGGAGTGATGACAACGGGTTCCGGCAACCCATGGGTGTAGCAGTCAATACCTCAAGCGGGAATATCTATGTCGTCGATAACGGCAACACCCAGATCAAGGTGATCAACTCTGCCGGAGGATTCGTGACAAAATGGGGTTCCATTGGAGACGGCACCAACCAGTTCTGGGACCCCCATGGCGTGGCGGTCAATTCCACCGGGTATGTGTATGTCGCAGACTCCACGAATAACCGCATCCGGATGTTCACACCTCTCGGGACCTTTGTCAAGGGGCTTGGGGGTCCTGCTGCCGGGGACGGGAATGGCGAGTTCGCATATCCCTTTGGCGTTGCAGTGAATTCGAGCGGGTACGTCTATGTCTCTGAAACGGTTAACGGCCGCATCCAGGTGTTCACACCATCCCTTGGATACGTGACCAAGTGGGGTGTCCCAGGATCTGAGATCGGCGAGTTCACAAATCCCAACAACCTCGCGATAAACTCAAGCGGGTACGTGTATGTCGCGGATACCAATAACAACCGCATCCAGGTATTCACGCCGTCCGGAACATATGTGACCCACTGGGGTGGTACGGAGATTGGAGATGGGGACGGTGAGTTCTGGTCACCGTCAGGTGTAGCAATTGATGCGATCGGGAATGTATTCGTGACGGATTCCGGCAATGACCGCATCCAGGTATTTGAACCGTCCGGGGCATTCAGCAGAAAATGGGGTGAGACAGGGTTCACCAACGATACAATGGATAATCCCTGGGGCATTGCGGTGGACGGCAGCGGGAACGTGTATATTGCCGATTCGAACAATAACAGGGTCAAAAAGTATACGACCTATTCCTCCCCTACCGTCACCAGCCTCTCGCCCTCCCAGGGTCCGATTGCCGGTGGTACTTCGGTCACGATCACCGGGACCGGATTTTCCGACGTATCGTCCGTCATGTTCGGTTCCACGGCGGCAGCGAGCTACACGGTAGATTCAGCAACAACAATCACCGCCACCTCACCGGCCGGTACAGCAGGGAACGTGTATGTAACAGTAACGACCGATGCCGGCACCAGTGCCACGGCAACAGCCAGCCAGTTCACGTACCGTGGTGCCCCGACGGTGACGGTAGTCTCGCCGAACCAGGGTTCAACCTCTGGCGGTACAACGGTTACCGTCACCGGTACTGAATTCACGGGTGCAACATCGGTCCTGTTCGGTCCCACTGCGGGAACCGGTTTGACGGTCAATTCAGCAACAAGTATCACGGTAACGTCACCCGCTGGTACAGGGACTGTTGACATTACCGTCACAACCCCGTATGGGACCAGCGCGACGTCATCAGCCGACCAGTTCACGTATTTAAGTGCAGTTACACAGATTGGAGTATACCGGTCCGGTCAGTGGATTATCGATTCGGATATGAATGGTGCCGTCGATCGCCGGGTATCATTCGGCACAGCAACAGACAAACCGGTAGTCGGGGACTTCAATAACGACGGGACAATGGACATTGGAGTATACCGGTCCGGCCAGTGGATTTTGGATTATGGAATCGGTGGAACGGTAGATCGCCGGGTATCATTCGGCACAGCAACAGACAAACCGGTAGTCGGGGACTTCAATAACGACGGGACAATGGACATCGGAGTATATCGGTCCGGCCAGTGGATTTTGGATTATGGAATCGGTGGAACGGTAGATCGCCGGGTATCATTCGGCACGGCAACGGACGTCCCGGTAGTCGGGGACTTCAACAATGACGGGACAATGGACATCGGAGTATACCGGTCCGGCCAGTGGATTTTGGATTATGGAATCGGTGGAACGGTGGATCGCAGGCTTTCATTTGGTGTTGCAACCGACAAACCGGTAGTACTCTCATAATTTTGAGTGAACTCCCCCCATTTTTTTATTGATGGAATATTAGAAAATTGCATATTTTTAAAAGTATTTAAAAAAAAAAAGATTTTGTTCATAGTTCAAGTATTATTTGTTGTCAGAATCAATTTCATGAATGAGCAGTCTTTCCAAAAGTTGTTTTAGTCAATGAAACTGCAATTAAACCAATGAATTTGTTATAGTTGGAAAACTATAATCATTGAATAACATGAAATGTCTAGTAACCGGTGGGGCAGGTTTTATAGGCTCGCATATTATCGGAAGATTGCTCCAGCAACATCAAGATGTCATCTGTCTTGATAATTTTGATCCATATTATGATCCGAGAATTAAAAATCAAAATGTTTCTTTATTCCTGCAGAACGAACGGTTTACTTTGATCAATGGAGATATTCTTGATAAAAAATTATTGCGAAACCTTCTTTTAAATGTTGATGTAATTTTTCATGAAGCAGCTCAGGCCGGCGTTCAGATTTCAGTAAAAAATCCAATGAAATCGCATAAAGTAAATGCAACCGGAACATTAAATCTTCTTGAATCTGCGATAAAAGCAGATGTAAAACGGTTTATTTTCGCTTCGTCATCCTCGGTCTATGGGGACGTAAAATACCTGCCATTTGATGAATGTCATCCGACACACCCAGTTTCACCGTATGGTGTATCTAAAATTATGGCTGAGCAGTACTGTCGGATTTTTAACGAGCTTTATGGCATATCATCTGTTGTTTTACGATATTTCACTGTTTATGGCCCTAGGATGAGGCCTGATCTAGCAATAAATATCTTTACTAAAAATGCGCTTAAGAATAAACCCCTCACAATTTTTGGAACCGGAAATAAAACACGTGACTTCACATATATTGATGACATTGTCGAAGCAAATATGCTGGTGCTGACCAAAGGAAATGGAGTATATAATGTCGGGGGAGGACATCGTGTGTCAATCCAAGAAATTGCAGAAAAAATAATTGAAATAACTGGGAGCTCCTCAATAATCCAATTTAAAAATTCTAAAAAAGGGGATGCCGAACATACCTTTGCAGATACTACAAAAGCTTTTCAAGATTTTGGATGGAGACCAAAAATCTCTCTTGAAAACGGATTGAAGAGGTATATTGAATGGGTATCGACATATCAGTAATAATTCCTGCTTACAATGAAGAGCAGAATGTAATACCATTATACAAAGAATTAACGCAAGTCTTAGTCTCACTAAACCGAAGCTATGAAATTATTTTTATTGATGATGCCTCCACAGATACAACATACCAAAAAATCGATAATTTGCGGGCTTCTGACCCTTTATTAAAAGTCATAAAATTTCGAAAAAATTTTGGACAAAGTGCCGCAATGAAGGCAGGCTTTGATCACGCTCAAGGAAAAATCATTATAACGCTGGATGCGGATCTCCAGAACGATCCACATGATATCCCCCAAATGATTGAAAAGTTAGAACAAGAAAAAATTGATGTTGTCTGTGGTTGGCGTTTCGATCGAAAGGATCCATTCTTTAAAAAAATTTTTTCCCGGTATGCAAATCGTTTCCGCGCATTTCTAACTGGTGAAACCATTCACGATTCCGGATGTACCCTTCGGATCTATAAACAGGATGCAGTTAAAGATATTGAATTATACGGAGAATTGCACCGGTATATCCCTGCGCTCCTTCTCTGGATGGGGTACAAAGTCGGGGAATTGAAAACCAATCACCGGGAGCGTGCTTCTGGCAAAAGCAAATATAACTGGAAGAGAATCATGAAAGGATTTCTTGATCTTCTGGTTATATCATTCTGGCAAAAATATTCCGCTCGTCCGATGCATATTTTTGGAGGGACCGGATTGATTATCGGGGGAATTGGATTTATTATCGCCCTGTATTTGGGATTATCACGTCTGATATTCGGGATGGGACTAACCGAAAGGCCGTTGTTTATTGTATCGTTGGTTCTTTTGGTTGTTGGAATACAATTTATTGCACTGGGAATTATTGCGGATATATTAGTACGGATTTATTACAAACAGACGGGAAAGCAAAGTTATCTGATTGAAAAATAATGGACAGGATCGTTCGATTTTCTATGAACTCAGACGCACAGCGAAGTGGAGAATATTCTTTAAAAGGAGACTATCATAAGAACATCGATGAGACCTGGCACTATTATCCTGTTTTTTTATTCAAGATGAAAGCGATTGATAAATTCTTAGAGGAACTTCCTAAATCCCTAAAAATTCTGGATTTGGGGTGTGGAGAAGGGTATCTGGTTGAAAGATATCAAAAGTTAGGATATAATATTATTGGCCTTGACCTAAATTATTTATCAGAATTTGTTCGAAAGGGGGATATAAGGGCAACTCCTTTTGAAAATGAAACATTTGATGTTGTTTTATGTTTGGATGTAATTGAACATTTACCTTTTTCAGATCAAAATCTCGCATTAAAGGAAATTTATCGGATCCTTAAGAAAGAAGGTCTTGTTCTGCTGGCATTGCCCAATCTTGCACATTTTGCGTCACGTGTTTCGTTTCTGTGCACGGGATCTTTGATAAGGACCTCGGTTATTGAGCGGCATCCCGGAGATCGACCAATTATTGAGTATTTAAACGAGATTGAAAAAAACAATTTGACCGTTATTAAACGGAGAGGTATATTTCCTACATTCATATTCACCTCACTATTGACGTGGTATTTCCCCCAAAGAGTAATTTTCTTGCATAAAATTATCAATATATTATTCGCCTATCCAAACTGGTGCTTCTTAAATCTGATTTATTGTAAAAAAAAATAGGATGATTTCCTTTTTAAAAATAAAAAACCGATCAATCCCAAAAATATCGTGAAGACTAAAACAATGATATGATACCCGAAAGCAGACTGAATTGCATCACTATTGGATAGCCCTAAAAATACGAATCCGATGACCCATGCACTTTCAGTAGTTCCAAATCCCCCAATCCCCTGGATTGGTAAAATCGTTGAAAAAATTGCGAATGTCGACCCAAGCAACACGATTGTATAAGAAAATTCAAAACCCATTGCGAACATTAATAAATAAATCATTGAATAGAGTGATATCCAGATAAAAATTGATAATATAAATCCTGATCCTAATATTCTTGCAGCCGTAGTCTTATCTCGTGAGATTCTAGAGATGCAGGAGATTGTTTCTTCACTCTTCCGGATTATAAACTGTCCAATGATACTTGTTTCAACGTGAAAATATCGAAAAAATGTAATAATTTGATTATTTGCCCAATTTCCTGAAAAAATTAACAACGCAAAAAGAAAAATCATGATTAAAACCAAGAATACGCCCATCCATAAAAATTTCATAAGTCCTGATGGACTATTTTTGTTGATGAGAAGGGAAAACAAGAAAAGAACTGAAATAATTATAAAATCAAAAATCCTCGCAACAACCAATGTGGCGATACCTTCTCCAGTGGTCCTGTTCTTAGTTTTTAATAAATATACATATGACAATTCCCCGGTACGTGCCGGCAGGACATTGTTCACCAAATTGTGCATACATACGATATGGAACAGGTCCGAGAAACCGACTTCCTTGTTGAGGAGAATATGAAAACGCCAGGCGCGGAATAGGTAACTACAGAGATAAAGAATAAATCCCGCTACGAGGAAAATCGGATTAATATTTATTAGGATGGTAATAATATCTTTAATGTCAATTTGGGTAAAAAGCAAAGCGAGTAGTATTACCGTTATTATTACTGTTAATACTTTAATGAAAAAAGGATGTTTCATTCCTCGATCCTTTTCTGATTAAGTCATAAAGGTATTCAATTTATTAACCTATTGTTTTTTCGGCTCTATTGAATTCCTTAAAACAACCAGTTTTCACAATCTGCACCTTATAAAGACAAACGATTATTAAATCACCGCAGATAAAATCGTAATATTGCGTTTGATTAAAATGGAAATACGTTGAACATAGATCAAATGATTTCCCGCAAACTGATCCGTGAATTTTTTTTTAAATATTATCATTACCTGATTCTTCCTATACTTGTATTCATTCTTGTAGCGCCGATAATCATTGGATTTTTTTTTATATCCCACTATGCAGTTAATGTTCCCTATTGGGATCAGTGGAATACAATCGTTCCTTCAACAATCGACTGGTATGCCGGAACCTTTGATTATCATAGTATCTTTGAACCGCAAAACGACTCAAGGCCTATTCTGACAAATATCTTGATGCTATCCATTTCAGTATCAACGGCTCTTAATATTAATGCGATATTCTATGTTGGATTTGTTATATATATATTATGTATATTTATCATTCTTTACTATGTTAAAAAAGATATTGGAATGAGTTTTTCAACTCTTCTTTTATTAATGCCAATGGTATATTACGCATTCAACTTATATTATATGGTACGTTTTATCCATAATCTCGGGGCGTTAAGTTATCCCGTCTTAATTTTCACTGCATTGGCCTCGCTCTATTTCTTATCTGAATCAAAAATGAATTCAAGATGGTCAAATCTCTGTTTTCTTTTTTCGATCGGAATGGGGATTGCGTGTACTTTTTCTTTCGCTGCTGGACTGTCCATCTGGTTTGCGGGTTTCATTCAATTATTAATCCAAAAGATGCACAGGAGGTTTGAAAAAATAATTGTCTGGACACTTAGTGCAATAAGTATATTTTATATTTACTTTATTTTATTGGGCTCCCAAACAACGGGGCTTCATAGCACTGGGGCCTACATCTCATTTATTGAGACCACTCTGCGTCAGCCTCTTGACAAATTCTTATGCTTCATGGGCACCTTGGGCGCCGAGATAATTCATGACAATACGGTTGCTCTGTTTTTCGGTATATTACTATTCGCAATACTAATTGCATTATTGTATGTAAACCGTTATTCACTCGAATTGGATCGTTACTCAAAATGGTATGGACTTTTGACCTTCGGAATGCTTACCTCTCTGGAAGTGACATTGACAAGATCCGGGGGCCTTGACTACTTAGATCCTGTAGAAACTATATTTTTCATCCCTGGCCCACGACATAGCTTAGCGATATTTCTACCATTAATTTGCATATATATCCTAGCTATCATATATTGGAAGGAGTCCGTTGCGCAAAGAAAAAAAGGAGAAAAATCTCCCAACCCCATGTTTTTTCTTCGCGCTAGAGAATTTAAAAACCTTTTTTTGTTATGTATCATTTTACTACTGCTCTTCGGCAGCATCATTCTGCATAGTACATCTGGTCTATCTTTGGCAAAAGCCCATCATAATCAGCAAATAACATACCAATATTACCTTCAGAATTACGCAGAGATTCCCGAAGACAAGTTAAACTTGCTTTGTTGGAATCTCCAACTTGTCAAATCACAAGCTCCTTTACTTGAGCAATACAATTTGAGTATTTTTGCATCTCCGAATCCGGAACCACACCTCCTTCGTTTTTATTGGCTTGATCCTGATGTGAAGACTGCAAGTGGTAATGAAACCTTAATAGAAACGTACTATACAAAGCAATCTGAAGTAAAGATAAATTCGATATCAATGCCAGCGATATTTGAACACCCTCAGGGATTGAGGGGTACGACTATTATCTATGAACACATAAAAATCCACAAACAGTCAAATTTTGAGTTTGATATAGGGCTTGACGAGAAAATTTGGGATAAATCAGAAAATGACGGGGTGATATTTGAAATTAATATCTACAATCCTCAATCTGATCTGACCTACCGGATCTTTTCCAAAACGCTTGATCCTGTCCATGAAAAAAATGATAGAATGTGGCAGCATTTTAAAATACCCCTGGAAAAGTACGTTGGTGAGAATGTAAGTGTGCAATTCGTATCGCGGCCAAGCGGGAATAACAATTACGACTGGGCATGGTGGGGCGATCCCAAGATAATATGGACAACGTAGGAGTGGGATCGTGAATCCTGGAGACTCTTTCAACATCAGTTTGAAAGAAAAATGTTTTTATTATATATATCAAAGGTGAAAGTAATCTTTCTGAATTATGCAGGTGAAAACGATTTATTATTTGAGTTTGATGATGTTATTATGAAACAAGAAAAATATCCGGAAGAATTAAGGCGTCTAATAAAATCAAATTTTGAGTTAATGAATAACGAGGATCCAATTTGCCTGAAGAATATTTTTTCAGATATTGATGATGATTTTTGGTTTTGGATACTAACTGAAGGTAATCAAATTGATCCACGAATCCAAAAAAAACTACCTTTGATGCCAGAAGAACAAATACAATTAAATTTTACTGGTCGGTGTGGAAGAGATGCACTAACTGAGGCATTCTCGGCGTACAAATTTTTTAAACAATTAATAAACGAACATGGAAGAGAGATATCAAAACAAGAAACCATTCTTGATTTTGGTTGTGGTTGGGGCAGAATAATTCGCTTTTTTCTTAAAGATCTTAACCCCCAACAGATTTTTGGAACAGACTGTTTCAGGGAAATGATTGACATATGTCATAGTTCAAACATGAATTGCAATTTCGACGTTAATGCTCCGATGCCCCCCTTAAAATATTCGGATAATATGTTCGATATTATCTATTTATACTCGGTATTTTCACACTTATCTGAAGAAGCTCATCTGGCATGGTTGAAAGAATTTCATCGGATTCTTAAGCCAGGCGGCATTTTCATCGCGACAACCCGGCCCATTGAGTTTATTGAATATTGTCACTTCTTGGCTCAAAAGAAAAAAGTCAGTGACTGGGAACGTGGATCAAAACTGGCATTCCCCGATCCGGATCAGGCAATAAATGACTTTAATAAGGGGAATTATATTTTCAGTCCGACAGGCGGGGGAGGAATATTGGATAAATCTTTTTTTGGGGAATGTTGTATTCCGGAACAATATGTAAAAGAAAAATGGAAATTATTTTTTAAAGAAATTGAATATATACCAGCATCACTTCATAATCAGTTCGATCAGACCGTAATTGTTGGAATTAAATGATGTCCCCCCCCCTGGTTTTTTTTTATATAGAATTTTAAAAGAATCAGCTGGAGCATTTTTTAATTAATAGCTCAGAAAAATTGTAATAGCCCAATGTTCTTCTTTAAAATTAAAAAATTATATCGGAGAAAAAAATATCTTATTATCAATCTATGTTTCTCTGATTCAACCATTTCCACGTTCTTGCAATACCTTCTGAAATATTCGTTTTTGGTTGCCATCCAGTTTCCTTTCGGATTTTGGATATATCAAGAATAATTCGGTTGATATATCTCCCTCCATCCTCTTTGTAGACCGGCGTCGCTCGTTTCCCGGTAACGCTGGACATGATCATCAGCAACTGGTTGAGTGATGTTCCGGTTCCGCTTCCGATGTTGAATAGCTTCTCTTGGGTTTTATGTTCGAGAACAGATATTGTTGCCTCAATCGCATCATTGATATAGATATAATCTCTCACTGAATTGCCATCTCCATAAACAACCGGCGATTCGTTATGCCGAATCTTGTTTAAAAAAATTGGAATCACACCCTGATTTCCCGAAGGATTCTGACGCTCCCCATAGGGATTTGAGTACCGCAGAATAAGGTAATCCATCCCGTAATGGGTATAGAAATAATTGAGATATTGCTCAATTGTCATCTTGGAGATAGCGTATGGATTCTGGGGATTCAAAGGTTCATTTTCCGATATAGGACTTTTTTGAACATTCCCGTAAATCGTTCCACCGGTAGAGGGGAAAACAATTTTATTTACGCCGCTTTTCAACGCAATCTCCATCATTTTGACAGAGCCAATAATATTTGTTTCAATATCATAAACGGGACTATCAAACGATGATGCAGGATTTGTCGTTGAGATATAGTGGAATATACAATCAATGTCCTTTATAGCAGAAGTTAAATCAGATGGGTTGAGAAAATCTCCTTTGATTATCTGAATTTTGTCGGATATTAACTCGGTTTTTCTCAAACCGGATTTAAAATCCCCGAATATCCGTACCGAACAACCACGTTCCACGAGTGCATCTGCTAAGTGAGAACCAATAAATCCACCCCCTCCTAAAATAAGGCAATTCATCATCAGTTTCTCCGGTGAAGTATTTTTCGGATTCAAAATATCACTGTCTTTGATAATTCATCTCCTTTAATGATTAATACCATTGGGATATTTGAACTCTGAAGATTCCAATCTTGTTTTGTCCATTAGATACTTTCTCACGTAATCACGATAGCGAAGTACTTTTTCCTGCGTCAAGTGATCGACAGGGAAATTATTTTTTACATAATCCTGAACCTTTACTATTTCGTTAAAATGTTCCTGAGCTTTTTCGGAGATCGTCACACTCTTTTCATGTCTGCGATGAAGATTCAGGGATCGGGCATGATACGATATCGAGCCGGTTTTTAAAAGCCATATATAAAAGAACCAATCTCCAGCAACCTTGTAGCTGACCAAATCTCCCAATATTCCCGAGAGATCTCTCTTTGCAAAGACAACCGCGGAAACATTCGGGATAGTGTTTTTTATTGCAAGACTGTCACAGATTTCATCAATACCCGGGCGTAAATAATCATTTTTCCATTTATCCTGATTGATATCATTGGTATAATTGCAGTAATCAGGAGCGATTGTTTCCCCGTTCGCATCTATCTGTCTGGATTGTGAATAACTCAATACCACAGTATCATCATGGAATCCCTTCACAATTTCCTCTAAAAAAAATTTCTCGCTCAGATCGTCCGCCTCAGCTATCCAGATATAGTCTCCGCCCGCAAGTGCAATTCCTTTGGCCCATTGTTTAAAGACAGATCCTGAGTTATCAGAATTCTCGAATACTTTTAATGGAACCGGTGCATGTTCTGCAAATTGTTTAAGAATCTGAACGCTATTGTCTGTCGAATTATCATCAATGGCGATAATTTCATAGATGGGATATGTTTGAGTGAGAATACTCTTCAGGCGTTCGGGAAGATAGCGTTCATAATTATAACTGGGGAGAATCACACTGATTTTTTTATAGTCATGTCCAAGATATCCCAAAAGTGAGTATATATAATCGGAAAAATTAAAATTCCTTTCAATTAAGGTTGCCGCGTTGTTTCCTAGCTTGATCCGGAGGTTCGGATTTTCTAATATCTGAGAGACTGCGTCGACCATATGATTAACTGAAAGAAATGGTACAAGAATGCCCGTTGTTTCTGTGACAATATCCTTGAATCCGCCAGCGTTATCAAACCCGACGATCGGTAATCGGGCATCCATCGCATCGAGAATTACCGAGGGAAATGGATCCTCCCGGGACGATAAAAGGAAAATATCCGCGCCGGAATAGAAAATATCGAGATCATCCCTGCGGATTCCTGGGAACAGGATCCGATCGGTCAATCCGGATCGTTCGATCTCTGCATCTATCGACGCCATAAGTGATTCGTCTCGTAATCCAACCCAGACAAACCACACGTCATGGTGTCCTGTGAGTATTTTTCGGGCAACCTTGACAAAAATATCAATACCTTTACGGGAATCAGCAAAACCGACATTAAGGATTATTTTACTATTTGCAGGTAACAAAAGGATTTCTCTTAATTTTTTTCTTGCTGCAGTTGTATCCTCCTTGCATTTGTTTTTTAGGAAAAGCCCCTGAGGACGAACGACGCATTTCATCTCATCGATTGTCGCAATTTCTGAAAATTTTTCTTTTACCATTTCCGAGGGGAAGATAACTTGATCTGCAAAACGGGCGATTATCTCTGCATTTTCCAATTGTCCGAATTGGCGGATTACGCCGGGAAGCTCATGGATGAGGGAGATAGTCCTGATTTTGTTCTTTACCAACAATTCTACGATATCCCCGGAAACTACCGTGTTACATATCGCAATTGAGATTCCTTTACTGTAAAGCGTTTGTATAAGGTTATTGATTGATTCATGATTCGGGTATTCTCGTTCCAGATTATAAACAAAAGCATATTTTCTGAATTCTTCTTCAAGTACTCCCCCGGATTTTAAGAGGAGGTGGATTTCATAATGGAATTGTTCTTGAAGAGCTTTTGCGATATGGAGTGCCAGCATCTGGGCGCCATGCAGGTGGGCGTCATGTGATACTATGATGATCTTTTTTTTTTGCGATTCCCTCTGCTCTCTTATCTGCATTATTGCGTCCGCGGTCGCCTGGAGATACCCATATCCGAATTTTTTATCGGGTTCTAAATATGCCCCTTCTGCCCACTCGTTCCAGGCATTAATAAAAACAATCCGTTCTTCAGGGGAATGCACATTCAGCGTCCATTTCGCTACGTAATAAAGCCATTCCTGAAATAATTGAGGATTTGTATTAAAAAATATATGTGCATTGTTGGATCTACGGGCCGTATTATCCCATCCAGGAGAGACCGTTTTGAAAAGTGGAAATGTAGTCTCTTGAAGGTATTTTTTGGATTGAACGAAGTCAGCATAATCAAAAACTTTGCCGGAAAAATCCGGGTTGAGGATAGTCATTTTATGGGTAATATCTTTGCATCCTGTCATTGTGTGCGGGGGGAATTCTATAGCCGCATCAAATCCAAATTTTCTGGGATCATCGCATCCAAAATAAAGGGTAGTACACAGAAAGATCTCGCCAATTCCCGCATTCCTGCAATATTCTCTCCACCTGTTGGTCGTCATCATTGGTTCCGGTAATAAATTTGCCCGGTAGACAATTACGAGGGGCTTTCCTTTTATTTTTATATACCGAGGATCATTTAAAAGGGGGATCAAATCCCGAATGAATAAAATATCTGATTCAGGTGAATGATTTTGAGCAATTAAAATCTCATTATCCATTCCATCCCAACGTCGGGTCCAGTTCTCATTAGCCCAGCAAATACAAAACGGAAAATGATAATCTTTATTTTCGATAAATTGGTTCAGTGGCCGTTCAAGCAACCTCTTTCCATTGAACCAATAATAATGGAAACAGAAGCCATAAATTCCATATTGTTGAGCAAGTTCAATTTGTCTTTTCTGGATTTCAGGTAATCTAAGATCATAAAAACCGAGTTCATCAGGAAGATGAGGTTGATAATGTCCCTTGAATTGAGGTTGAGCTTTTGTAACATTTGTCCATTCAGTAAAACCTTTCCCCCACCAGAGATCATTTTCAGGAATGGGATGGAATTGAGGGAGATAAAAAGCAATGCATTTGATATCATCTTTTGTAAGGGTGAGATGATCTTCTGAAATTTTTATATAACCAGTATTTTTTTCATTGGATTTAAATGGTATATTGCTTATTTCATTAAGGAGATTATCGTGTCGTGGTTGATCGGTAATTGTTGTTTTTCCGTGCATCGATTGATATTTTTTTGTTTTTCGATAGCTTTTAAACTCGGAAATCGTATATTTAATGCCCTTGCTTAATAGAAGTCTTCCGCCTTTTATCCCGAGATCATAGTATTCCCGTCTTCTTGTATACTGAGGGAGGAATCGCTCAACGAATTTTTTATGAAATGCCGTTGTGAGTTTCCAAACTATTGAACCTTGGATTTCAAATTGGAATTGGGCGAGTTGACGTTCGAGATTATCGACTTTTAGCCGGTAGTTATTGTTTTCGGATTCCAGTTTCTGGATATTCGTTTCCAGTTTCTGGATATTCGTTTCCAGTTTCTGGGTATTCATTTGAAATGAATCGACTTTTAGCCGGTAGTCATTGTTTTCTATTTCAAGATTTTCGATAAATTTTTTCTGCCCTGAAATTTTTGCCTCATTTTCTGCGCAAAGTTGCTCAAGGTAGTTTTGAGACTCAATCCGGTTCTCTTTTATGATGTCACAGATTTTCAGTATTTCCGGATCTTTTCTCGTGATTTTTTCACGCAATGCTTTTTCCATTCCAAGAAGTTCCGCATATTTTATAACCGAATCAAAAAAATTGATGCGCAATGATGAATTAATTATCGCATTAATACCGAGCCACCAATCTTTCAGCTCAGGATGCTTTTTATAGAAAATTACAGATGCTTCCCCAACAATTATTGAACGTTTAATGAATTTTGACAGATCAGTATCATGTTTATGAAATGTTTGAGCATTTTGATTGTATATCAATTTAAACCCTGAACGGGATAGCCTATATCCAAATTCTATGTCCTCGAACGCAGCATATCGAAACTCTTCATCAAATCCCCCGAGTTCGGTAATTTTCACTTTTGGTAATGAAAGGTTTGTTGTATAAAAGTACTCAAAAGATACCTCTTTTCCGTCGATCAATGACGGATATGCGAATTGATGTCCGCTGGTGTAGAGATATTTGATAAATGGTGTATTTTCAATATCCGGATGGATCCCTGTAAAACCTAAAATTCCCCGATTGGTATCCTCATGAAATTGTTGATAATACCTGTTGTGTTCTTCGAGTAATCGGGGTTCCGGAAAACAGTCATCACCGGTAAATAAAATAATTTCTCCCGTTGAAAGATCCACACCTTTATTCCTTGCGGCAGCAGGGCCCTTGTTAGATTGTTTAAAATACTTTAATGGGTATCTTACAGAATTTGCAATTGTTTTTACGCACTCCTCGGTTTCATCATCTGACCCATCATCGACCACAATCACTTCGAATTTTGTAGCAGGATATGTTTGTTTTGAAAACGTCTCAAGGGTTCGAATAAGGAGATCCTTTCGATTGTATGTCGGAATAATAACACTGAAATATTTTAATCTCTCGATGTTGGAAAAGATACCTTTACCTTCACATGAACGGGGTACCGGTAAATTCAATAGATTGAGTGTCGTTGGGAATATATCCACCATTTCAACCGGTTTTTTAATATATTCCTGTTGCCCTGTTCCAAAAACAATAAATCCTGCAATATTTTCCTCAACTTCCGGTAAATACCCATGCATCCCTAGGGGAATTGCGGACCGTTGAAAGAAATTTGGATATATAATTGATCCTTCGTGTAATACAAAATAGAGATCCCCGAATTTATTGTGCCTGTACCTGATATGCAGTCTGGAATAATCTTCATCATTAAGTATTGTACCAAAATCTTCAAATTCCTTCAATAAATCAATAATTTTTTGTTTAACAGAATCTTTTTTAAACCAAAACCGCGCTTGTGTTGAATCCAGAAAATACACGTAATCCTCCGGAACCTTCAAACCCGATTTTAAAAGTTCCGATTCAATATTAACCGTATTCCGGATTTTTACCATGCCATGATCGCCAAAGATGATCCCGTTAAAATTTTCGAACCTGGCAGTCATTAGGGAAAATATTTTTTCTACCACTGAATCGATCTCTGTAAGAATTCTCTTTTGTTCAATTGATCCAGGGCCGTAACTATGGCCTGCCCAATCCAGTTCCGCAAAATGAAGAAAAATAAAATCGATTCCTGTCAGGTCAGTATATGTCAGTTGTTCCAGAATACTTGCAGTCCGCTGATCGTCTGTTGGATAAGCGATCCACAGCCATTTCAGGTTGTGTGATCGTAAAATATCGAATAATGATTCCCCGGGTAATGAATTTGGATCAAAAGTGTTTTTTTTCTCAGAGAAACTGAAAAATTTTAACATTTTGAGAGGGATCTCATTTGGACTTGCATACTGTGCGGAAGCACTGTTCCCGCGAGCTCTCTCGATCCTCTTTACCTCCTCAGCTATCCTTTGCCTGAATTCCTGGTTTACAGCATCATCTTCCTCAACATTCTCGGGGGATGTTATTTCATTAATGATTTTAAATGGCGATTCCTCGGGATCGTGCATAAACAAATAAGAGATATCACATGACTCCGGGTAAAGTCCAGCAAAGAATGCTGGTCTCAATTGAAATGCAAATGTTTCCCTGACCCCCCCATGGATATTTCGTTGTTGCAACGAGTAGAGAAATGGCGAGTCTTCTTTATTGATGTAATCATGACGAAGCCCATCGATAAGAAGTAATATTGTTGGCATTAACCACCTAATGATTTGATTTGAACCATAATTGGGTTATCTCTTTTCGAAGTCTCTCCCAATCGTAGTCTGCAGGATTCTGATCAGTAATATTCATGATTTTTTCTTTTGCCAGGTTAAGATAATCTAGACTTATACCATTATTGTTTATACTTAACAGAGTAAAAATCTCTGCCAATTCCAGACAGGATTTCCTACTGTTGAAAGAATATTCTGAATAGAATCTGCCGAAATCCTTAAAATTTGAAAATTTTTCATCAATAACAAAAAAATTGTTGAGAAAATTTAAAAGAATAGAAAGATAAAATTTTTTCACTTCAAACCAATAATCAATCACATTAAAATATATCCTTTGCGTCGGACAAAGTTTGAAGCTTGTTGCCATACTAACAAGATTCTGAAATTTTAATTCAGACGGACAGAGTGCCTGAAATCTTTTCTCTTTCTCACGGTAACTGTGATGATATTTTTCCGCTAATATCAACTGGGTATCACAACATGCCAAAATGACTTTGTTGCATTGGTTGACTAAAAAAAATTTTTCTTCCACACTAGGTGCCCTTGTAAAAAAATCGTAATTGAAACATTCTATCATGCATATAAGGCGGTTGAATAACAGATCTTTTCCTTCGGATAATGGCATTTTAGCTGGGTCCATTTCCGGAATTTTTTCAAGGATGTGTGGATCCCCAAAAATGACAGTACCCCCATATTTTAAATCGTAATTGAACATGGTATAGGAAAGCGATTTAATCTCAGAATTTGGGTAATTTATCAAATCAACAAATCGAATTCCTACGGTTTTTGCCATTTTTTCACTTAATGATTTCAACAACTTAAATTCCAACGGGGTCAGGGATGTAATAACAAAATCATAATCATTTACCGGTTGGATCAAGGAATCATCATACAGAACCGAACCTTCACCCCTACCAAAACCACCTGTAAGGATAATATCTTTGATCTCAGGGATTTCTGCTCGTGCCATACGTACAATCGTTGACAAATCTGTGAGAATTTTCTCGCTAATCCTCGGATTGTCAAATTGGGAAAAGCGTTTTAAAGGGATTTCCGGAATATTCATTTCTCTTTTGGAGGTTTCAGATAGATAGTCTGAAATTTCTTTTTCAGCATCCCGTTTCAGACGGTATAATTCTTCATCTGAAAAGGATGTCATGTTTATCTTAAGTTCTGTCATGTCTCCGGATAACCTAGTTATAAATTCTTCTTCCTCTTTAATCACGCCTTTCTTGATTAGTTCTTCATATAATTGAGTTCCTGGATATGGGACAGTGAAAAAAAATTCGTTAAAAATTTTCATTTCTTTGCAGAAATGAATTGTTTCATTTATCGTTTCCACCGATTCCCCCGGGAAACCTATCATGAATGTTCCGGTTACTTCAAGCCCGGCTTTCCGCGAGATACGAATAGCATTTTTTATCTGATCTACCGTGAGGTTTTTATGCATGATATCCAGCATTTTCTGACTGCCGGATTCCATTCCGTAACCGATCCAGTGACATCCTGCTTTTTTCATCAGGACAAGAGAATCGTAATCTACCAAATCCGCCCGTCCCAGACATCTCCAAGTGATATCCATCTTATCAGCAATTATTTTATTACAAAATTCACGAACTCGTGTTTTATTGATGGTGAAAAGCTCATCTTGAAATTCAAAATGAGTAATCCCATATTTTTTATTGAGTTCTTTCATCTCATCTATCACATTATCCACAGATCTCATCCGAATGGAATTTCCAAAGTTTCGATAACAATATACGCAATGGAATGGACATCCCCTCCCCGATATCAGATTTATCCCTCTACTTCCCGAGCGGGGTACGATTAGTTGAGCATTGATATATTTTTCCATGGGAAAAATTTCCCATAACGGAAATGGGACTGAATCAAGATCTTGAATTAATTCACGCGGAGGATTGATACAAATTTCCCCATCTTTTCTGTACGCAATTCCTTTGACCTGTTTCAGATCACGATTTCCTGATAATGATTCAAGAATTTCAATGATTGTTTTTTCACCTTCACCCAAACACAGGATGTCAGATTCTGTTTTTTCAAGTAATAGATTTGGAACCGATGATGCAGCAGTACCTCCAACTATAATGGGTATATCTGACCTGACTTTTTTTATTAACAAAATCAGTTTTTGAATTTCTAAATATACGGTAATCATTCCTCCGATACAAATAACATCAAATTTGTTGCAATTATTCGATAGGAAGATCTCAACCTCATTGTCTGAGTAGTTATTCCCCCGGATATCGAGAGCCTCCACGAAATATCCATATTGTTTCAATATTGCACCAATATACCCAAGTCCCAATGGGAAAGAGCCTGGCGATAAATTTGTATGAATCCTTGGATTAATTAATAATATTTTCATTATAGATCTTTTCATGGGAGTTCTTCAATCCGTGAATTCAGGTCGACATACCCTAAAAATTTTTTATTAGTGTTTATTCTGAAAATGAATGAATCGTGTCTCCTGTCAAGAACTTCAAAAACCCCATCGGAAACCGCTGTTGAAACTCCGAATGTGAGTGAATAAACACCATTGCCCAGATTTAGATCTTGGACAAATTTTAGCTTGATAATTTCGTCACATTTTTTAATCCCGAACGTCATGCCGTATAATCTCGTGTTTATTCCATAAACCGTGCCCATTGAACTGTTGATAAAAAAACCAATCGAAAGATTTTCATCGATTTTTTTATGTAAACGGACATGTACTATGATTTTCGCCCGTTCTCCAGACTCAAAAATTCTTTTTGGAATCTCATTTTCATCAATCATATCTATAAAAATAATCTCGGCATCCCGATTTCCATATCTTACTTCATTTGAGGATTCGGAAATTTTCTTGTCTAAACTGGGGGCTTTCTCTTTTTGAACCATAACGGTTCGATTTTCAGTCATAGAAATAATCTTTCCCCAGCCCCATGCACTCCAGCAGTAACTCAGATCTTCGCCAGACCCGGATGTAGTGAATATCAATGAGATTCCTTTTCCCGAGTATTTTTTAAGTGGAATCAGGAAATTATGCCACCCTCTATCCGCGATTTTTCGTCCTGGCTGGAGGATTCGGGAAAAAATTCTTTCTTTTATACCCCCGAATTCAATTTCAATATCGAATTTAACACCTTGCGGGATCTTCCTCCATGCCTCTGGAAGTATCCCGATGGCAAACGTAAGTGACGACCCAGGTATAACAGGAACCGTATACGTAATCCGAGAGGGGGGATGTGCGAAGATCATGCGCCGTGGAGTTGATTGGATCTCGATTGTCTGCGGCTGTACTGGTATTCCTTTTGCACTTTCAATTTTTGCTTCTGATATACTTTGGATAAAATCATAAACAGTCTCATACCCCTCTCCCGGAATTACCCCATGCTCGATCAGGTTTCCTTCTGTGTATGCTCGCTCCCTCTCTACAATCAATGCATTGTATTTGTTTACAACAGTATTTGGATCACCGCACTCGATGATCCGCCCGCCATCCAGCAGCAGCGCCTGGGTGCAAAGGTTCCGTACCGCTTCCGTATCATGCCCGACGTAGAGAATAGTCTTTCCTGAATCCTGCATCTCGCGAATCTTCCGGAAACAACGGTGCTGGAAAATTGCGTCACCAACCGCTAGTGCTTCATCAACAATGAGGATATCTGCATTCACATTAACTGCAACAGAAAATGCCAGCCGGACCGTCATACCCGTGGAATACGTGCGAAGTGGTTGGTCGATGAAATCCCCGAGTTCCGAGAAACGGACGATCTCATCGAACCGGTCATCGATCTCCCTCTTGGAAATCCCCATGATTGAGCCGTACATGTAGACATTATCCCGTCCGGAAAATTCCGGGTGAAAACCGGATCCAAGTTCGAGGATCGCTGATACCTTTCCATTTATCTTAAATGATCCCGCACTTGGCTCAAGAACTCCGGCAAGGATACTTAATAGTGTACTCTTTCCCGACCCGTTCTGCCCGAGAATCCCAAGTGTTGTGCCAGCAGGGACCTCGAAGGTGATGTCCTGGAGTGCCCAGAAATCGGTGTGATGGGAAACTTTTCCCATACTCATGTATTCAAGCAATCGTTTTCCTGGTGAATTAAAAAGTTTGAACTTTTTTCCCAATTCATGTACGGATATTGCATTCACAGGAGTTCACCAAATCCGCGTTTTGTTTTTTGGAAAAATAGGACACTCAGAACGAAAATGACAATTGAAAAAAATAGGAATGGGGCAAGAATTTCCATCTCGGGAATTTTACCGTAAAATACTGCATCGCGATAAATCTCAAGCATATAATACGCTGGGTTTAGAGTGACAATCCATTGTAATCCTTCAGGAATGAGATTGACCGTATACGCAATAGGTGTCGCCCAGAACCAGATCATAAAAAGTGCTCCGAGTATCTGGGGAATATCACGGAAATAAACTGCCCCGCTTGAGAGAAAAAAAGCTAATGATAACGTGAAGACCATTTGGAGCAAAATGGCAAGCGGGAGGAGAAGGATATAAACTGTAGGCAGGCCTTTCAGGATCAGTAACAGGATGAAAAAAATTCCGAGGCCGATGAACAGATTGACAAATTCTGATAAAATTGTATAAATGGGAAAAATTTCACTGGGAAACGGGACTTTCTTGATATAATTTTTATTATCAATAATTGAACGCGAAGCTCTCGTTACAGATTCCTGAAATGCCTGCCAGGGAAGAAAGCCGGCAGCAAAATATAACGTAAAATCCCAGATACTGGTTTCCCCGGGAAGACGCACTTGTAAAAAAACACCAAAGACCATAATATAGACGACTAAGGTGATGATAGGATTGAGAATCGACCAGTATAGCCCCAAAAGGGATCCAACATATTTTGACGAGAGATCCCGTTTGATAAAATTCCAGATAAGTCCCCGATATTTATAGATGGATGTCATTTGTTTGTGTTCTCACTTGTGGGTACTATTTGAACTATTTTTTCATAAATCGTTGCCTTCCATCGTTAGCATGGTTTTGATATTTGCAGTTAGTGGGTCTTTGAAAATTCACTCCACGTCAGGATCCACTCTTTGATATGGTCATCGTCAACGGTTCTTTTGATTGAATTTCTCTTTTTTATCATTCTGCTCGACATTCTTAATGAATCAAAGATCGCCATTGCTATAGCTCCTCCGTTACCTTTCAGAAGATGATAGGTTATTACGACACATGTACGTCCGATGATCCAAGGACTTGAGGTAACAAGGGTCATTGTGGGAAAATTTTTAATAACACACCAGAGACGATTTCGGTTTACATAATATATCGCGGTTGCAGAATTTGGAGTGGCGGTTCCCCCACGCACATGAACGATTTGTGCAGTTGGTATATAGAGACACTTCCATCCGGCTAACCTTGCCCGGAACGCGAGATCAACATCCTCCATAAAGAGGAAGAAATCCTCATCAAAGTGTCCGACCTCTTCGAGCATCCTGCGCCGGTACAATGCCGCCCCTGCGCAGGGTCCGAATATCTCCTCTTCTTTATCAAACTGCCCGGAATCCTGTTCACCCATCCCCCGGTCCCAGGCAGCACCACTCCGGGAAATGCAGATAGCTGTCGAGTTTATTCTGCCGTCAGGAAAGACCAGTTTTGTGCCACACATCCCGATATTTGGATCTCTTTGCATCGGTTTGATAATCTCTCCAAGCATGTTCGGGTCCGCAATCGTATCATTGTTCAGCGTGAAGATGAATTCCCCGCGTGCAGCTCGAATCCCTGCATTTGTTCCCCCGGCAAAACCGAGATTTTTACCGGTTTCTACAAGAATTATGGCCGGATATTCTCTCCGGATGTATTCTGCGCTCCCATCCGATGATCCATTATCGACAACGATTATTTCAAAATCACGAAATTTCTGGTGGGCGAGCGCTGAGAGACAATCATTGAGATACTTTTTTCCGTTATATGTCACAACAACGACACTGATAAGGGGTGCCATACCGTTATGAGAAACTGGGTATATATTCCCCGGATCCCTGTTTATGACGGTAATCCCTGATAGCAATGCTTGCACGAAGCAGACTGTCGAATGTCCCGGCATCGCTCCAGAATCCTTTTAAGCGTGAGAATGTCATGGCAGATTGCCGGATGTATGCATTATTGACATCCGTTATTTCAAGCTCCCCTCTCCCCGAAGGTTGTAAACCCTTGATAATCCGGAAAACGTCAGAATCGTAAATATATAGTCCCGTAACGGCAAGATTTGTTTTGGGAATTTTCGGCTTCTCTTCTATTCCGATAATATGATCACCCGCAATTTCAGCAACCCCGAATCGCTGTGCATCAGGAACTTCCTTCAGGAAGATCCGTGCACCTGATCGAAACGACGCAACCGCATCTTTCACCGAGTCTTCAAAAATATTATCCCCAAGAATAACCGTGAGTGCATCATCCTTCGCCCACCGTTCTGCAAGCCCGAGTGCCTGTGCAATTCCCCCGGCACCTTCCTGAATCTCGTACGATAGTCTGATTCCCAGTTCCGATCCTGATCCCAGCAGTTCAAGAAAATGACCGACATGGCCTCTGCCTGAAACGATCAGGATATCATTAATTCCTGCATTGACCAAGGTATTCAGCGGAAAGCAGATCATCGGTTTATCATACACGGGAAGAAGGTGTTTATTCGTTACTTTTGTAAGGGGGAAAAGGCGGGAACCTGTACCTCCGGCAAGAATTACTCCTTTCATATGCGTCTCTCCATTAAATATTCGGCAAGTGCCTCTTTCCAGGGGCGCAGCGGTGCTGTCTTGGTGTTGATGAGAACGGAATATGCAGGTCGTTGAGCCTTTCTTGGATATTCCGGAGTCGAACATGGAACAGAATTGGGTATTATTGCCCGTGAAAATTCATACCACGAACAGACACCTTCATTGGTAATATGGTAAATCCCCGGGTCGGATCCGGCGATTTCGATTGTTTTTCTGGCAAGATCTACGGTATAGGTCGGTCTGCCGAACTGGTCATTGACGACACGGACTGTCGGCATCTCTTTTGAGAGCCGGAGCATGGTCTCGACGAAATTTTTACCATGCCTGCCAAAGAGCCAGGAAGTCCGGATAATGCGGTAATTATCCATTGTTTTTTGGATATTTCTCTCGCCAAGCAATTTTGATTCCCCGTAAATATTGATGGGGTGCGGGATGTCAGTTTCAATGTACGATGTCTTCATTCCATCAAATATATAATCAGTGCTGTAATGGATTAGGCAGGCTCCGACATCCTGACATATCTGTGCGAGTCCCAGGAGAGCATCGCCATTCACTGCAAACGCGATATCGCGATGATCTTCACATCCGTCAACATCGGTATACCCCGCAGCGTTAATGACAAATTTCGGCCTGATGCCGGTAATTGCGGTGGCAAGTTTTCTCGCATCGGCAATATCGAGATCATGTCCCCGGCATACTGCGTGAGGGAAAAATTTTTGAAGATCGTGCCCGAGCATCCCATATGCCCCGAGAATCAATACGTCGTTTATCTGAGCAATGGCTTCCACCACCCGCTGTTCTGCACGTACCAGTCTACGGTTTCTTTCAGTGCGTCGTTAAAAGTCGATCGGGGCTCCCATCCTATCTTGCGGAGTTTTGTAAAATCCAGAGAGTAGCGCCAGTCATGGCCGGGGCGATCTTTTACAAATTCTATGCTGGCGGAATCCTTATTGAGAATCGAAAGAATCTGGTGGGTAATCTCGAGGTTGCTCAATTCATGCCCCCCCCCGATATTATAAATCTCTCCGGGCGTGCCATGCCGGAGCAAAAAATCAATTGCCCGGCAGTGGTCTTTAACATAAATCCAGTCGCGGACGTTCATGCCAGTTCCATAGACGGGAACTTTCTTTCCTCGAAGAAGATTGGTCACAAAGAACGGTATCAACTTCTCCGGGTACTGGAACGGGCCGAAATTGTTGGTGCATCGCGTGATAATGACAGGAAGTCCGTGGGTGATAAAAAATGATCGGGCGAGAAGATCGGATCCCGCTTTGCTCGCTGAATAGGGGCTTGAGGGATTCAGGGGATCGGTTTCCTTGAAAGATCCGGCGTTGATGCTACCATACACTTCATCAGTGGAGATATGGATAAATTTTCCAGTTCCGTGACGGAGAGCAGCATTCAGCAGGATCTGTGTACCGAGAACATTTGTTGTGACAAATGATGATGCATCGTGGATTGAGCGATCCACATGACTCTCTGCTGCGAAGTGAATAACCGCATCGAACGGGTGCTGCGAGAACAGCAATTCAACACACTGGCTGTCGCATATGTCCCCTTTGATGAAAAAATATCGAGGATCTTTATCATAATCCGATAGATTGGCAGGATTCCCAGCATAGGTTATTTTATCAAGATTCGTAATTGTGCAATGCGGGTACTGATCCAGCATATGGCGTATAAAATTGCTCCCGATGAATCCGAGCCCCCCGGTGATGAGTAGTTGCATGCGACCTCCTGGCTGCATATCATCCGTGTTTGAGTCCCGGTGCAAGGCCCCAGTCATACGGTATATCAGGGGAATCCGGGGGGATCCGGAATTCATCGGGTTTTTTATAGTTGTAGGGAAGTGTCGGGATACTCAGGAAATATGCTGTTTCTGTCCCGATTCCCTTAAAACCATGGAAAACTCCGGGAGGAACGGTGATGAGAAGGGGGTTCTTCTCACCCACAAAAAGTTCCATTAATGCAGTATGCGTTGGGGATTTTTTTCTGGCATCGTATAATGCAACTTTCATCATACCACGGATACAGGTGAAATTATCCGTCTGTTTTTTATGGTAATGCCAGGCCTTCACTACGCCGGGATATGCAGTGGTGAGGTAAACCTGTCCGAACTTTTTGTAAATTGGATCGTCGCAACGGAGGATCTCCATAAGCCATCCCCGTTCGTCCGGGATTACGCGCAGTTTTTTCAGTCCAACTCCGTCGATTGTCGGATCCATGTTATGGTATTGGTGACGAGGATATAAAAAATCTCATGGAAACAGAAGTGACAGATAATCGCTAATCATTCTTGTTGTGATACTTACTAACAACAGTACGCAGTTCTTGGGCAAATCTTTCCTGATCAAACTGATATGCACGGGCAATGCACGCATCATGATACTGTTCAGGATTTTTTGATATTAGACGTACTGCATCAACAATACTATCCGCATTTGATTCAACAAGTAATCCTGTCTGTATTGTTACAGTTTCCCGATATCCCCCGGAGTCTACTGCAATTACCGGTTTCCCACTTGCCATTGCTTCGAGTAAAGAAATTCCGAAAGGTTCGTTGATCGATGTACAGATAAATCCCTTGCATCGCGCTAAAAGACTAATAAGTTCTTCTTCAGGGATTTGACCTAAAACACTCACATTGTCTGGAAGGTCTCTCAAAATTTTTTCGGCATAACCCTTTGAATGATCCCCCTCAGGAAATCCGCCAACAATAATGAGAGATTCTTCAGGGATTTTCTTAAAACTCGCAACCTGAAGTTCAATCCGTTTTTCCGGATAGATGCGATTCAGGGATAACCAGAAATCCTGATATCCTATACAATAGTATTTTTTTGTTTCTACAGGAGGATATATCATATCTGCTGAACGTTTATAATAAAGAAAAATTTTTTTGCGGATGTGTTTTGAATTCGCGATAATTTGATCAACATGTTTGATGGACCAGATATCGAGTCGGGAATGAAAACTTTTCCAAATCCTGAAAAATAATAATTTGATCGGATTTTTTGAAGAAGTAAACTCGACTTTCTCGTCATAAAGAAAGGGGATGAGGATATGACAGTACCACAAATTCGGATGGTGTCGATGTGCAGCAAAGTGCGCCCAGTTCCCACTGAAAATGAATAAATCATAATCTTGGGAAAAATCACAGAAATAAAATTTCAGCATTGCAGAGATCTGTTTAAATCCAGGGTATTTGAGAGTCTTTCCCAGGCTAATGACGCAGATAGATGAATCAATTTGCCTTACAACATCAGTATCCGTTGTAATTATCTGTGCATCAAGTGCTTTTGCCATCGCAATAACGACTCTTTCCCCCCCGCCAATTGTACTAAAAAAATCGTGAAAGATCGCGACTTTCAATGTAGCCCCACCTGGAGTTTCACTTCTTTATTTTATCCCTTTCTTTTTTAGGAAATTCTAACATCTATTCCAGTAATGATTGTTTCTCAGATGGACTGATTCACAAGTTTATGATTATTGTACATGAACAACCAAAGAAATTAATCGCCCCTCATAGATGATGATCCCAGTAATTATACACGGACAAGAGACTCCGTCTAAATGGTATAGCCGGTTTCCAGCCAAGGTCGTTCCGAATCTTCTTATTGCTCCCAACAATCCGTGGATTATCGATCGGGCGAATCTGTGCCTCATCCTCAACGATCTCAATCTTCAGTCTCCTGTCTTCTGCAAGGGTGAGTGCGATCTCCCTAATCGTCCGGCCGGTTCCACTGCAAATATTATAGACCTCACCTCGCTTCCCTTTTGCAAGGAGCAGTGCATACGCGGCGACGACATCCCGTATATCAACGAAATCCCGGACAATAGACCCGTTGCCAATATGAATCACGGGCTCCTGCAATCCGTGTGTGATCTTTGCGATCTGTTTTGCAATCGCGCTTACGACAAACCGATCACTCTGGCCCGGCCCGCAATGGTTGAAGGATCGCGTACAGCAGATGTCCAGCCCGTACCCCTCAGCGTATATTTTTGCTAGCTGCTCCTGTGCGACTCGTGCCACAGCGTACGGGTTCGCTGGACATTGCGGGCTTTCTTCGGTCAAAGGCAAATCGGATGCAGACACAATTCCGTACTGTTCAGATGAGCCGATGGAGAGGATCCGTGTCCCGTTGTCATTCTGACGGATGGTATCGATAATGTTGAGGAAGATGTTTGTATTGTTCATGAACGATACGACGGGGGTCTTCCAGCTCTCCGCAACGGAGCTCTGGGCTGCCAAGTGGATGATATAATCCGGCTGGATCTCTTCAAGAAGGGATTTGATTTTCGGGATATCGAGCAGGTCCAGCTGGTGGAAGTGAATGCTGCCGATAAGATCCTGTGCGGCAGGGACAAAATCCCAAGCAGGTTTTGAACGACTGATCCCATAGATCTCAAAGTCGTAGCCACGATCGAGGAAGGAGACAAGGTGCCCCCCGACAAAACCACTGATCCCGGTAATTAAGACTTTTTTCATGGCTGGTACCTGTATTCTGGAGGGGGGATTTTTACTAACATCTTTAGATCCCGGAAAATATTCAGTTGCTGAGATATACTGTAATTTCTCCGCACATGAATTTTTGTTCAGGATTTTTCCCAGTATCTGCGAGAAAAATCCATTCCCATGGTTTTATTGAAAAGGACATCGTATCCTCTCCGGACAAGATAGGATATTTCTCATGCTTTCCCCCGGCGTGACGAACAACTCTGTAGACGTCTCGGTAATCCTTCCCGCACTCGACGAGGAGCAGACGATCGGCGAATGTATCCGGAAGATCCAGTCGGTGTTCCGGAAGAACGCGATCCGGGGAGAGATCATCGTCGCTGATGCATCGTCGGACAGGTCCCCGGAGATCGCACGATCTCTCGGCGCCAGGGTGATACGACCGGACAAGAAAGGGTACGGGAACGCGTATCTCGCCGGTTTTGCAGAAGCCCGCGGGAGATTCATCGTCATGGGGGATTCTGACGATACGTATGATTTCCGTGAAATACTCGACCTCATCTCGCCACTGAATGCCGGGGCAGATTTTGTGATCGGCTCCCGGTTCAAAGGGACGATTTATCCGGGATCCATGGCTCCGCTCCACCAGTATCTCGGGAATCCTGTCCTGACGTGGATGGTCAATATTATCTTTAAGACTGAATATTCCGATACGCACAGCGGTTTTCGCGCTATCACGAGAGATGCGCTCCGGCGTCTGGATCTCAAGACCGGAGGTATGGAGTTCGCTTCCGAGATGCTCGTCATGGCTTCGAAAGAAGGACTCAGGATTGCCGAAGTCCCGATCGATTACTATCCGCGCAAGACTCCCTCGAAGCTTCACAGTTTTGCGGATGGATGGCGCCATGTCCGGTTTGTGCTCCTGATGAAACCCCTCCCATTTATCGCTGTTCCCGGTTTTCTCTTTCTCCTTTTCGGATCTCTCCTGATGGGGTTCTTCGCCTTGCAGGGAGATGTCGAATCATCCCACCTCCATACCTTCATTCTCGGTGCGATTCTTGTCATGGGGGGCGTGCAGGTGATTCTGACCGGGTTCCTGATGAAGACCTATTCGGTCGTCCATGGTTATGACAACAAAGCCGGGATCATCACAAGCCTGATGCAGTACAGCAACCTGGAGAAACTCCTCATATTGGGATCTACACTGTTCGTTGCCGGGGGGTTGTTCGGTCTCAACATCATCATCCAGTGGGTGGCGGTCGGCTTCGGATTTCTCTCGGAAATATCAACCGCGATTGTCTCACTCGTCCTGATTGTGGGAGGCATTCAGGTCTTCCTCTTCGCTGTTTTCCAGAGTATGATGCTCCTGAACGAGAACAATGGTCATGCCTGAATGCAACCGGCTGAAGATTGCGTTTGTCTACGATGCAGTCTATCCGTATGTGAAGGGGGGTGTAGAGCGGCGGGTCTTTGAACTGGCAGTCCGCTTGGTAAAAAGAGGCCACGAAGTTCACATCTTTGGAATGAAATACTGGGACGGCGATGACATCCTTATCCGGGATAGCGTGATCCTCCACGGGGTCTGTCCTGCCGAACCTTTCTACGCCAATGGAAGGAGGACCCTCCGCGAGGCGATCCGGTTTTCCATCCGTCTCCTCCCGTACCTTGCACGTGATCGGTTTGCGATCATTGACTGTCAGCAGTTCCCGTACCTTTCCTGTTTTTCTGTAAAAGTTATCGCGGTGATTCAACGGACTCCCCTCGTCATTACGTGGCATGAATTCTGGGGAGACTACTGGTACCACTATCTGGGAATTTCAGGAATATTCGGAAAAGGGATCGAGAGGCTTGTATCCCGACTTTCCCACTACCAGGTTGCCGTATCAGGGACAACCTCCGATGCACTCACCAGAATCAGGGACTGTTTCCCAGTGACCATAATCCCGAATGGAATCGATTCCGGCCGAATTGCCCGTGATCATACAGCACAGGAGAAGACGGATATTATCTTTGTCGGGCGACTGATCCGGGAGAAACACACAGACCTCCTTATCCGCGCTTTCGCACTCATTTCCCCAGAACAGCCAACCCTTGTTCTCCGAATCATTGGCGAAGGTCCGGAATCGGAGTCCCTTGATCTTCTCATACGGGATCTCGGACTGAATGACCGGGTTTTTATTCACCGGTTTGAGACAGAGTATGATGCCCTTATTGCACGGATAAAGGCAGCCCGGATTTTTGTCCTTCCTTCAACCCGCGAAGGTTTTGGAATTGCCGCGCTCGAAGCCCTCGCCTGCGGACTTCCCGTTGTAACCGTGGATCACCCGGCAAATGCCATCAGGAACCTGGTCACTGAAAAGACCGGGTTCCTCTGTGCCCTTTCTGCCGAAGACCTCGCAATGGCTATGAAAAAGGCCCTGGTCCGCCATGAAGCCATGCGGGAAGATTGTATCGCCGCCTCACGAATGTTCGAGTGGGACCGGATCACACTTCAGTGCGAGAATTATTATCAGTCTGTGGTCGCAGGAACCGATGCCATGTCGCGCGAGAGTGACTGAGGTCCATCATTTCGGGAATTTTTTTTCCAGCTTTTTACCAGCAGGGGGACAATAACCGCAGGGAAAATCGTTACCCGTCTACCCGGCTCCCTTTGACAACATCCTGCTCGGTCACACTGATATACCGGTTCGTTCCGGCGATATGGTACTGCCCGGTTGCACCGGTATCATACGATGAGCCGGTTGTCGGATACGGGACAGTAAATGTTCCATTGACACTCTCCTGACGGTAGATAAAGACACGTCCCGTGTTTGTCCGAACCGGGACTTCGATAATTCCGTCCCCGCTGATCCGTGCCCCCGCGACATATTCGAAGACTTTGACCGTCTTCACCCCTGGCAGCATGAGGGGATCAGTTCCATCAAAACGTGTGACGGTTGCATTCACGGGTGATTCATGGACAAGACGGTAGTACTGCAGCGCGGGGACTGGTTTGACCGGTTTATCGGGCATACCCGAGAGGACGATTGCATGCCGGTTCACCCCGGCATTCCGGTTGAAATCCTGCATTGCAGTCTCCGCTTCGCTTGCATTCATCATGACCTTCCGGGTGATCACCGGGGCAACACCGTTCACATCCGCAGTCTCGCCGGAAGACGGTACCGTGCGAATGGTATATTCGATATAGATGACGTCCCCGGGAAGAGTCAGGGACCCGTCGAATATGTGGAGCCGTACCGCCATTGACTGGAAATAGGCATCGTCATACGCGTTCTCCCTTACTAATACTGACGGGTTGGAACCGGAAGGGACAAGGAACCATTTGACATAGGGTGTTACATCGACGGAATTGTTCTGCCACGGGACGAGGGAGGAAAAGGTATCGACAGCAAGGCTCGAATCGGTGATGACATATTTTCCTCCCAGTGCCGAGAGAATTGTCGATGCGGCCGGCTCGCTGTCGCTCAGGAAATACGCCGCAGCGCCCGATGGTCCGGCAAGGTTGTCCTGGAAGGGATTGGTGATGGGAATCCGGTGTGAGAAGAAGGTGATCCAGTGTCCGGCACTCCATGGGGCCATGATCCCATACGCTTCCTCAGGGTAAGAAAAATCCCTGTCATAAATCCGGAAGTAGTCGACACCCGGATCCGGAGTATCCCCCCTGAGCCAGTCAAGCGATTCTATCCAGTCGGCGGAAATTCGGCGGGTGGACGCATTATTTGCGTAATCGACATCCTGAATTGCGGAAACTGCAATCATAACAATGACGGTGACAATCACCAGGATGCAGAGCGCTTTGATCAGTCCGGCAGGAGGTTTTCGATTTTTTTCCGCTGTATTTTTCCTCTTCCCGCGGGCACCGGATTTCTTCGCATCTTCTTTGCTATCGTGAGTCTTTGCGTCCGTTGTTCTGGTCGCGTCGCCAATGCAGGGGATGGATGATCGGATCGAGTTCAGGAATCCTTCCCCCGCCCATCGGAATGGTTCCGTTATACAGATGGCGGCAAGCAGGATTATGTTGATCGTGGAATAATATTCGAATCTCCTGTACCGGACGGTGGCAAAGAGCATGACCGCCGACCAGATAAGGAAGAACAGGTGTTCGGTATTTCGCTCCCTGATGCAATAGTATACGAGGATGAGGAGGCCGGCCGCCATGAGGACGATCGAGAGATTGAAGTTCGCCCATGCGGTGGAAAAGGACCACGGGAGCGTCTCCTGCACAACCGTTGAAAATGCCGACGGGCCAAAGAGGAGCTGTGCGGCGGAGAGGGGAATCGAACGGAGTGCCGGAAGAGTCAATGCCATTCCCGCGGTTACCAGGGCAAGGATTCCGATGCCAGATACAAAGAGAATCGGCTTTCCCTGGAATATCCTCGTCAGAACCCAGAGGACCAGTGTTTCAGCGACAACAGAGAGTAGTACGAGAACGAGCCCGAGAGAATACCCGGTAAATGCAAAACTGCTCCCGTCAATCCCGAAAAGGATAAGGAGCAGGGTGACAACGGAAAAAGCGATCCCGTTGAGCAAGAGGAGCGGGACGGGTTCAGAATCCTTCACATAGTCGAGCACTATCCGCACAAAGGTAAAGACCGCGATGATGGGGATGACAAGGAGAACGGTCGTTGATGTAATGAGGGCAAGGAAGTACAGGATGCCGGAGACAAGCGCGACGGCGACGGGTACTTTCAGGGTTGACGGAACATGGATATCGGGAGGATTTTTCTTTGCTAAGGAGAGGAAAACGACGTAGACCGTTAAGAAAAGCGTGCTGAAGAAGAGCTCCATGATATGGTGGTCGACATACCCGTACATGGAGAGAAAGAAGAACCGGAACGATACGACCGTTGAGAGTCCTGCCGCAACAAGTCCCGCTCGTTCGTCCCAGACGGTTTTACCAAGAATGTACATGACCGGGACCAGGAGCGTGCCGAGAACGGGAGAGATCCACATGGTAAGACGGACGATCTCCGGCTGTGTCGTCGCACCGAGGATGAGACAGAGTGCTCCTGCGACGAACGGGAAAAGCGGCCCCCACGAGATAGTCTTTCCATCCGGGAACGCCGTCATGGGATCAAACCACGGATATCCGGGGAACTGGGAGACCATGACCTCAACCTGTCGCAGGGTGTACCAGGTATCGGTATCGTACGTGTTCAGGAACCCGTTCCCGCCAATAAATATGAAGGGGATTGCACGGACTCCAAAGCCAACCGCCATACACATCAGGAGGAAAGTAATAATCCAAAATCGACGGGATACTTTCTGCGTCATGGAAACACAAACCCAAGAACCGGCGGATTCACCCCAATTCAATGCCTGCGGACTCTTTCTGGAATACCTTGCTGTCCGGTTCCCTTATCCTTTATGGTTTCATCCGGTCGCCGGAGAGAGATCTCGAATGGGATAAATGCCAGACCGGATGTCCGGTCATCCCATGTGATCTCCAATAAAACAAGTCTTAATACCTTAATGCAACTAAAATTTAGAAGATGCGTGCCGAGCCTGAAAAGCTCCCCGGCGGTCCGACGCAGGACGAGATCCTCGCTGTCGTTCTTTTCAAGCTGGGGATTATTCCGGGGGACGTCGTTCTCGATCTCGGATGTGGGACCGGGAAAGTATCTCTCGCTGCAGCGGTGACTGCAGGAAGGGTTGTCGCACTCGATCGCCGGCCAGAGGCAATCCGGTTTTCCCGGGGACAGGCGAAGACTGCCGGAAAAGACAATATAGAATTCCATAATCTTGATGCGGAAAAATTTCTTGCGCGAGATGACACGGTTTTTGACTGTGCATTTGTCGGGGGATCCCGTGGCATCGAACAGTTCCTGCCGGTGCTGGCATGCCGGGTGCGGCGCACGATCGTCGTGAATGCCGTTCTCCTTTCAACATTGAACAAGGTCATATCATCGATGCAGGAACTCGGGATATTTAGGGAGGTTGTGCATATGCAGGTTGCCCGGTCGAAAATGATCGCGGGAAGCATTATGCTGCGGCCTGTTGATCCGGTTTACATCATCGTGGGGGGAGGAAACGCATGCTGATCGGTCTTGGCCTCGGTCCGGGAAATGCGGATCTGCTCACCCTGCGGGCAGTACGGATGTTGCGGCAGGCAGATGCCGTCTTTGTCCCGGGCCGGATAGCATACGACCTCGTTTCGCCGTACTGCACCCCGGTGCTTCTCGATTTCCCCATGACGGATGATGAGGGACGGATCGCCGCGTGCCTGCGCAGGAACGCGGAATCTATTGCGCCCGTTGCGGAGTCCGGGTGTGCGGTCTTCGGGATCCTTGGAGATCCGAACTTCTTCTCGACATTTTCCCGCCTCTGTGCCGTACTTTCCGCAGAATACCCGGGCATACAATTCCGGACCGAGCCGGGAATCTCCGCGATCACGGCATTTGCCTCCGCCGCCGGCGTTTCGCTGAACGGGGGGTTTATGGTCTCTGACAAAGGCATCCCCGATGCAAGAATCA